>BNJS01000700.1_pt1 | contig 230653 bp, 303 predicted proteins | sample 8540461 | NCBI WGS metagenome assembly BNJS01 (sample SAMD00202454, study PRJDB9452) | human saliva metagenome | isolation source: human saliva | place: Japan | reverse complement strand
TCCCATTTTAATCAAGCCTTCCTTGGACCAGGAAATATCATATCATGTGATGTATTCCTCTTGAGCCACTAACACAAACCCTCGAAAGGACTCCCAGTCTTCCATTTTCCTGGAGACTCTACCAACCCAGTATGACCAATTCCGATGCCTCGAGGGTTAAAGGACCTCGAGACCAATTTCTCCGAGCTCCATGAGGTTCCTATCCATCTATGATCAGAATCTACGCTATGCCAACACTCACTGCGCAACTAGGACTAGCAATCTGTATGGGACCATATGGCGCAGGAATCAACCTCCATCTCACTCTCAGATATTGCTGGAAATTGTGTTGTAACTTCCGTAGCACTTCCATGTGGATCAAAAAGACTGAAATTCAGACTCTGATAGCATAAATGCACCACTCCATAGCCGATCAGCATGCGGAGACACCAATTCTTGTAACACAAAACAGGATCATCACCATTCCGTAGCGTACAAACAACTCAAAACAAGAAAAATCAGGACTTGCGAAACTTCTGAGATAATGCTTCTGCTCCTGCAGACTCTAGCCCAGTTGAAATGGGACTAATGGGAGGACTGATTCGTATTGATCAGGAAGTATCTATTGTTTCTGAAGGAGAAAAATACCATCGGAGGAGTTCGAATTTCTGCACCTAATGTTATAAAAACAAAAATTCTCTGAGGAATGGAATGAGGTGTCATGAAAATCTTGATGGGATTCCTAGATAATCAGCTTCAATATACCAAAAATAATCTTCTCCGTCGAGAAATTTAATCTGTACCTTCCTGATTTACAAAAAGTGAAATCAGAATTTCATCAGTTGCTAATTAACCGAACAAAGCAAAAGAAAATCAAAAACCAAAAATTCAAAAGAAACTGGGTAGCCCTCTCAATCTCAACGAAGGACTAAAAACCTCTTTAAATCTCAAGGAACAGGATTTAGCAATACCTAAAAACGTTTTCTCCAAAAAGAAAATCTATCTCAAATCAATCTTCTCAATGGAGACAATCTTTTCTCAGAGATGAAATCCCTCTTCAACCAATCAGAAATCGTCTCAGTGCGTACTCAAGACATCTTTATCAAAAGTTCCACGAATTTATGGGAAGACATTGGGGCTTACAAAATCACCTCCTCATCTGGAAAGATACTCAATGAGCAACATTATTAGCATGGAAAGCTCGTATCGACCAAGTATACAATACGTGTCCTGCAGCACTGAGAAACTCAAGAAAGAGTTGAGATCAAGCTGCATTTTGAGGAAGAAAAGCTAAAGAATGTAAACTTGCCCAGAAGCAGCTCAAAAAGTAATAAAAACTGACTCAAGACTTCAATAAAATCTCAGAACAAATTAGAAAAATATAGTCATTCTAGATAAATACAAAGAGATTCCCTCTTGAACTTTACGAATATATCCACATCACAGAAAAAGTATATAGCTGAACTAAGCTCAGTAATTACAAACTTCTTTGGATACATCAATTACTGGATGGATCTAAATGCTACCAAATTCTCTCAATATGTTGATGCCATCATCACAATCCTTGCAATTGTAAAAGACCTACCAAGTAATCGTAGATTTTCAGCAAACCGAGGATGTGGAACATGTACTAATGATACTTATGACCAATATACTTGTAAACTAAACTTCACTCTGCTCTGGTATCTCATTAGACCCACTTCCTATCCCAAATATCAAACTTCCAAATCTCACAGTTGATCTTTCTCATCTAGATCTTTGACTTGATATTGTACTTCCTAACTTTAGATTTTCTCCTCAAAGTATTGACCTTATTCAGATTCCAAACCTCCCACAACCTCCTGCCATCGGATTAAATCTAAATATTGATTTTGAAATTTCCAGACCTCCCTATTGCTCCCAGAGCCACCAACACTGCCTCCTCTACCATCACTCATTCCAAAGGTAAAGATGAGCCTACCAGTTCTACCTCCTGCTCCAAAAATTCCAGAATTACCAAAGCAAATCACATCAGTACTAAATCTTGCAACTAAACTAGGACAGATCTACTGTATCGTAAAACAAGGATTTGGGCTGGTTGGAGAATCTTCAGTAAAAAGCAAAGGTTGAACAAATCACTCAGAGATCTTACAATGTTCCATGGGTTGATAACCTAGATCTTGGAGCCCTCATCCAATCAAAGCTTCGAAAGACCAATCTCAAAGGAGTTGATTATCAAGTCGATAGTTATGTCAATCTTCAATATAATTTTTGACCAGTTCTATGCTTTCCTTAAAGGGTAACCGATGAAATCAACAATACCTCCACAGCACTCACAACACTGGCAAATAAAAAGGGTATGAAGTGCAAATAATTTTTCATCTAATGTTGAAGGAGGAGCTGATGACCTCATAAATCAAGCACAAGACTATCTCAGTAGATCTAAACACTACTATTTCCTTCTCAAACCAACAAACAGAGAAAAATAATACTAAATCTGATCTCCTTGCCCAGTTATCTCAAGCTAAAGAATCGCTCCATTCTCAAAACAGAAAAAGATCGTATTCAACAAGTAATCAACCTCACTCAAAAACACCACTATCACAGCAAATACTCCACAAACACAAAAGATCAAATCTGAGTTGGAGAACATTGTTGCACAACACACAGAAAATTCTCTTCAACTCTCAGATCTCATCAAAAAGGACTATAAACAATTCCTTCTAACCCTCGATACCCCACAACCAAAATCAAAAACCTTGCAACTCACCTACTCTACCTCATTCCTTAATAAAAACCCAGAACTCCAGCAACTCATCTCAAAAGAAACCCCAGCGCAAGTCTATATTCAGACTGAGCAAAAATGTTGATGGATATCTAAATGCACTCAATACCCACACACAACAGATCTAAGGATGAATCAAGATAGCTATGATAAATCCAAAACTATCTTCTTGCTATCAAGGACAAGATTCACCAGTTTAATTCACTACAAAAACAGAATACGCTGGGACTCTTCCTCTCATCACTAAGACAGCAGGATCAACTTCTCAAAAAGCCTCTCTTAACTGCAAATAGCAATCAAATACCATCAAAAAACAACAACAAGTTCTGATTATTCAAGCTATATCAAAGGGGTTCTTATCAAAACCAACGACAAACAATCAAAATATTAATGTTGTAAATTCGAATATAACTCAGAGCAATTCCAAGGATACTATCAACAAGATATGAATAATGATAAAAATCTGATCTTATCACTCGAGATACTCACACCGTATGGATCAAATATGCTGATGATGCAGAAAACAAAACACACACAATAGTAAATATTATCTTATCACTTCATCACTCAAAAAGCAATGACAAACTTACGAATCTTCACAGGGATCAGCCTTTAAACTTTATGATATCTATCCAGAGGTCAAAAACTTTTGAACTAAAAGGACAAAACTTTGATGCTCTCAAGTTTAGCCGAACCCACAATAATGAAAATGCACCAGATGGATACTTAATCAGAATCTCAAATCGTATTGACACTCAAAAAGAAAAGTTTAATGCTGATGCCTATCGTTATGCACTCTTCCTACCTCAGTCTTGAGTAAATACAGGTTCATCACTAGAATATCAAAGAGAACAAAAAAAGCAAAATATTACCTCTCTCTTAAATGCAAACTTCATCTATGCATTGAGAAGCTACAATCCATCATCTGAGGCTTAAACTTCAGTATCTCTGGGCTTCCTCGTGAACGAACCTATCTACAAATTGCGAGTCTAAAAACATAGTGGAAATACCTATCATATTGCCTCTCCACGATCAATCAACTCCTTGGGGTCGCCAAATCCTTTGAGATACCCAACCTCCAAAACCAAATATCACCTAATCAGAAAAAAACCAAAAGACTATCGCTGATCAAGGAGCAGAACTAAACGGATATGTAGGAACTTACTATGATCTAAGAATTGAGCGAGAAAGATAATGTCCTATAAATAATGCAAACATCAAAGAAAATAATAAAAATCCTGACTTCCAAGATCATCAATAGTCAAAAGTGAGATATTCTCCTTGAAAATCTCTTCTTCACTGAGCCACAGACCAGATACTGCAAGTCTCAGCAGTTGACAGCAGAAGGTAACGAGGTATCAGAGCAGATTGCTCTTACTATCGATTCTCCATTGGTTCTATCGAGGATGTCTCTCGTTTCTCTTGACGAAAAGAATGACTTAAAAACCCAATTCAAATTGATGCGCTCCTCAATACTGATATAGATAGATGAACCGTTACTTTTCAAAGAGAAAAATCAGACTCTAAGTGACATTTCAGCACTCTCTGGAGGCAGAAACTCACTAACTTCCCAGTTTCTACACTCAAACCCAAGTCCAATGAGCATACTTTGACTACGGAGATTTGATCGGAATGTTTAACCAGTCAAGGAAATCTCTATGGAAACATCGATTCTGAAAATGGAGAAATCACCATTCTCCCAGCCTATCAAAACAAACTCTCTTGAAGTCGAGTTTTGAAAAGCACTATCAATAGTTAATCTTATGGAAGGAAATAAAAACTATTTCAAATCGTCCTTAGACCAGAACAATTATTAGAAAAGTCTAGAACATAAAAAAGGAGAACTTGTGCCTCTCTCTTCAAAGAGATTTGGTGAATATCAATGAGGAAAGAGTACTTCTCATAGATCAGACTCCCAGTTCTCTATGTTGGACCAAAGGACAACTTTCAAGCCCACAAAATCTCTATGCAAGCTATCAATTTAACGAGAAATCACAAAGCGTAACTTATAAGATTCATCTTCATCGCTTTGGAGAGGAGTGCATCCGTACAACTCAAGGTTAAGCCGATGTAATCTCCCGCATTTCTTGCAAAAATCCTAAAATTAACTATACTTAAACTATCTTTATCAGAGGATATACAATGAGAAAAGCAGGATTCAAACCTTATTTCCAAAAAGATCACAAAAAACAAAATTAAAATCCTGACTTTTTGAGTCTGGTTTGAATCTTTTTCTCGTTTTTCTTGATTTTTCTATGCAAATACCTACAACAACTGCTCTCTACCCAAGGAAAAGTTCCGACAATCATTGCTAATTTAAGAACTGATCCTATAGTTAGCAAATGAGCTATTCCTCTTCAAGCAATAGAAAAAGCACTAGATAACTTACATTCCTACTGTTGCAGTGGCAAAATCCTCTCAAAAACAACTAAATCTTGTATTGAGTCAACAATCGACAGAAACAGTGACACGTCCCAGAATCTGCAGCGCTTTTCGATCAGTTTGTAGATGTACAAATGCGCACGCTGGACAAAATGAGTCTCAACAATTATAGCGGAGTCCCTGCCGATCAACAATTTCAAAACTGGCATACAAAAGTCAAAGAAACTATGCTCGATCCTAAATGAACACTTCCTCAAACATTTTTGGCTTCTTATCCAGAAAATCAAGCTATAATGATCAACATTTACTTCCAGATACATCGATCACTCAGCTCAAGATTTCCGTCAAGCAATTAGAGACTCTTCTGCTCTAACAAATGCAAACTCTCGAAATCTCAGATCAAAGCTTCTAAACACGTGTTCAATTGCAAGCTATCTAACAGCAATTCTTGATACAGAATCAAAAACTATGGTCCCAGACCTTACAAAAAGCCAATCCTCTTTGTACCAAACTTATCAATCAAAGAAATCAATAAACAGATTAACCTATTAAGTAGAGTCGTACCTACAAATCCAACAAAGGCAACAACAGATAGTATTGAGAACTATGCATATTACTTCTGATCACGCCTCAGATATCTACAAACTCAAATCGATAAACTCAATACCCAACTCCTCTCTACCTCAAGACAAATCCCTTACCTTGTACCTAAATGTAACTAATTTATTTTCCTATCCTAATTCCATGATTAAAAGATAGTATTCTGACTTCTGATCTCTTTTTATCCTTTCTACTCCAACCTTTTTGCATCTCTAGCAAATACAAGAAACGATCTCCATATCATTCCTGAAGACCCAAAGAGAGCAACGAAGAACTTGATAAAAAAGTAAAAGATATTGCAAAAAATCCAGGAAAAGTCCTAGAAACCTACAATAACAAAGCTGATGAATTAGCCCAAAAAGGCGATCTGGGATCAGCATTTGCAACTGGAATTTTCAATCGAGATCTTATCCTCCTATATATAGCATATCTTGTGCAATTCCTCTCTCAGCTTGGAATGCTTATCTGAAAGGTATTATGAGTTTGTCTATGCTGGATATCTCTATGCGGGAACTATATTTGGATTCTGAGATGTAAAATGAGCAAAAACAGCTATCGAACAAGCAATCAAGGAATTCTAGTGATCTCTTTCTCCTATGCTATACTAAAAATCCTCACCAGTATGTTTATCAGTTAAACAAAAACTCTAGTAATCAACTAGAGTTTCTTTTTTTAGAAAAGATCTACAATTTTTCATCTCTTCACTGTACTTGTTGAGATTTCCCCACCTATAGAGAGAGATTTTTGAGCAAGATCTTTTGCATTTTTCCCTCAACAGTCAAAATCAAGTAATTCCCTTCTGAAGTATAGAAACAACAATTCTGATTTTCAAACTGAGCTCTTGCCAATCATGGTAGACTTTTTAAAATTAGTCGTAGAAGGAAGACACATCACCACATCAAAGTCAGCATTTGACTTTTTCTCCCCAGACTTCAAAAGCGCAGTAATAACCTGAGTTTCCAATGACTCTACTTTAGATTGAGCATCAGCTAATTCTTTAACAAGCTTTTTAGCCTTTTTCTGGAAGTTGAGTCGCTGCTTTTAACTTGAAGATCCGCATTAAGCTGATCCAAAATGGCTCCCAAAGCTCAAACTCTCTCATTCACTCTCGGTCCTGTCAATGCAGTAATTCTCTTAATTCACTGAAGCTACTGCCTCCTGAGAGACTATCGTAAAATCCTCAGATCTGATCTGTTGTATCTACATGAGTTCCCCCACAGAGTTCAATAGAAATAAACCTTCCATAACCTGCGAAATAAGCTTTATCCTCATCGTCAAATTCCTCTCATAGATCAACATTTTCTACTTGAACAACACGAACCCTATCGCCATATTTTTTTCCTCAAAAACATCTTTGCACAAGCTTTGCCGCTTCATCAATGCTCATTTCCTCTGTTTTAATATCAAGTCCAAGATAGATCATCTGATTGATTCTCTTTTTGAATTTGAGCAAGCTCCTGCTCACTCAAAAAGCCTCTCTGCATAAAAATCAAATCTCAATAAATCACTATCTACAAGAGAACCAGCCTGCTTGGTATCTGGAAAAAAATTCTCCCAAGCTCTGAATGCAAAAGATGCGTAGCAGTATGGGCTCTTTTTGCATATCTTTGTGGCTTACTTACCAATAATTTCATCTCTCAGAAAAACAAATTAAAGTCTGACTTCTCTTGTACTGTTTATCTTATTTTTCAAGAGGAAAGTCAGTTTTTCAATCTTTTTGTTATTTTTAGACTATTTATCCCTCAATCTCATTGTACCTAGGAAAAAGCATACACCAAATTATAAAACGATGAAATCACAGATTCTAAGCCTTTTTTTCTTGCTTGAGCATCTTTTTCTGTCAAAGATTCCCTCAAGCTTAAACATCTCAGTTTCTACCTGTTTTCCTACTACTTGGAAATCTTTGTCCTCTACAGAAAAATCATTCATCCTCCTAAACTGCCAAAAAGTTCATTTTTACTTTCTACAAATCTATTAAAAGTTGTCCTCCTTTGGTTTTTGAGAATTTTTTTAAGCTTCTCAAGAACATAGTCATCACAGAGCTTTTTACTTCCTCTTGCTCTTGCTTTGCCAAAGAGGCCAATCACTGCTCAAAAACTGGATGTTTTTGCAGATCAGAAAAAAATACGGCAAATATTTCTTACTTTTGCTCAAGATTTGATAAAATACTGAAAAATTTGTTGTCTTTCCTGCTCTTGCATACCAATATTTTAATAGTTAAAGTGATGATTTTTTTAATACAAAAATCTCTCAAAGAGAGACTCTCGTCTAAACCTAGATCTATTATGTTAATTTTTTTCCAAAGCAAAATCAAGAAAAAAAGAAATCAAAAATCTGATTCAAATAACAATCAAAATTCTGACTTCTTTCCCTTTTTCTTTTATTTATTACAATTAAGAGCCTCCTCTTGCGATAAATTGTGTAATTCTTACGATCACTATAGCCAGAGTCACCAGAACAAGCCCATAAACTGCATATTTCATTCATTCTTGAGCCTTCTTTTTTTATAACTGGCATCACTTGCTGAAAAAAACATAATACACTCCCGAAAGAATAAACGCAACAGCAGCTACCGTACCAATAAACATACTCGCCCCCAAGATAATATCCTGCAAAAAGAGCATTACGGAAGTTCTTTCTCCTTCTGCCCTTCCTTTACGGATCCCCAAAGAGTCATAAACAGACAATCCACAACCAACACCTCACATACATTCAGTATTGATCGTAATTCATACTTCCCTGTTTTGAGCATCCAATGCTTTTTGTTTTTGTTGTTCTTGTTTCATTTTTCTGCTTCTTGCTTATTTCTGAGATCTTTCATTCATTTATCTAAATCCTGCTTTAGTTTTCTCGATATTTGGAGATACAGTCAGATCTTGGGGAGTAATTCTAATTGATTCTAATCTTCTTGACTCAGTAGCAAAAAAACACTGCTTGACAAAAAAACATCACCCACAAAGCAAAACCATACTCAAAAATCAGACTTTTAAGACTCTTTTTCATCTTTATCCAAGATAGAGAATAAAAACTATTTCCCTGCCACGCTCCCGAGCAACATAATCGCACTACAAAAAATCAAACTGAACCCAGCAATTGCCAAAAATTACAAGAGTTACAATTTTCATAGTTTTTTTGATTTTTTCATTGCATTCAAATAAATAATAAAAAAATACTGTTTTTAGACTACTATTTTTCTCATAAAATGCAAGAGAATCCTAGAAAATCAAATACTGATCAATTACATTAGCATCACTAAGTGATCATTCCCAAAAAGCTGAGACTCACTATCTCCCATCTCCGTAATAAACATGACATCAAATTTCTGATTTTTAAGCTTTTTCTGTAAAATACAGATCTGCCTCATAAATACTCATCTCTTTACTAACAAAAAAATGAAATCTGACTCCTGATCAAAGAGGGCAATGTTCAACCTTGAGTAATTCAAAATTAGCATAATGATTCTCAATCACAGCATCTGCAATCCAATGCAAAAGCCTTGATTCACTCAGGACTCCTACAAATGCTCCCTTTTTCATCATAAATAGGGATATGCGTATAACTATGCTTTTTCATCAGAGGAATGATATCAGATATCAGATCTGTTGTCTTTGCGGTAAAGACCTCTTTTCTAAAGACTTGACCTACTTTTTGGAGGCTCGATAATAATTTCTGCATACTGACGAATCTTTTTCTAATGCTGCTTGAGTTGGGATAGCATAAGTTTCCCCATTAGTTTTGATCCCATGAGTGATAAAGTTTCTCCAACTCTCCCATATTTCTCAGCTGATAAATATGCTTACGAATAAAATTAGTAATCGAAAAAGCGACCTTCTGCTACCTTTTTGAGTTTTCATTGTAAGAGCAAATCCATCGTCTCCCAAAACTTTATCCAAATGCTTATCTATCTGATTAAAAATAAGCTAGAAAGCTGATTATTGATTCATCATTCGTCATTTTGATTTCAATTTTTATCTAAAAATTATTGTAAATAATGCAAAATATAATACTCATAATCTTCCACGATCTTCGCTTGTAAATAGGGCGATGCATCAAACATATTGAGCATTTCAAGCCCTATGATATTTTTCCTCCAAAAGACCTTAAATTCATCCTTATGTATATCTCGCCATCAATCTTCATAAGCATCTCTTGGAGCATCTCTTCCCCAGTCAAAAAGCCTACTATCCAAATTACGAGCCCATCTTCGAAGTTCTTTTGCTCATCGGTGATGCTCCTTGAGCTGCCAATAACTCAACACCTGAAGCAGCTTAAAAGTCTCTTGCTTATCAAAAAAGTAATGGCAAAAACTCCCTCCATATCATCAGAAGCACCTTCAATTCGGCTTTTCATCCACCAATAAGTCATCTTGATGGTTTGATCAGTAAGTTTATCCGCATCAAAAGTCCATTTTTGAATAAGAGACATTAAATCTGACTGTTTGAGATTGATCTTACCTTGCTGATCCAGATACAGCATCATCAGCAAAGCATCTTGCTTGATTCGTAGTCCATAACTAACTCCCATAGCAATATTTCTCTCAGCCATCTTAGCACCGAGCAGATACGAAGCCTTGAGATAGTCAATACACTTTTGAGCCTCTCCTTTACTACATGCATATCCAGCTAAAAATTGAGCGTCTTAGCATAAGCTTTTCGCATTATTGAGTCCATCAAAACCTCTTCCAAAAGCCTGTTTGCTCAAATATTCGATCTTTTGACTCAATCTCAGGCATCATTCATGAAACAGGTTCAAAAACTAGCTCCAACTGTGCAATTTCCCCGCCACTCAAAGCAACAAAAATACTCATCCAAACTCACATCAACAACTCGTCCACTCAAAAACATTCTGATCGAGCTCTTTGAGGCGATAAGCATCCGACATAAAAGGTCTTTTGCAACAATTTTATCTCTTTAATTATCCTAGGAAAATTATAGATAGTAGGATCTTTCCTCCATCACATCCTCTGCATCAATGCTTCATGACCTTCCCTAAAGTCTTTCAGTTCTGGCTTAACAAAGCTATAGACCAAATTTTCTCCAGTACTAACATGAGCAATCTCAGGTAGAATAAAAATCACTTTCCTCTGGCATATGATCTGGGAAGTTCGCAGGGTCTCATCCACCATATCACATATAGCAATAAAAGAACTAAAAATCAGACTCCAAATCTTCGATAAGATCAGATTTTTTTCAAATTATTTTTTGATTTTTGATGGAAAAATGTGCCATTTCTTCACAGGTCTTTTTCCAATCTGATTTAATAAATTCTTTGATACTTTTTGAGAGTATTTTTCATATGCTTGTAGTAATAAAATAAAAAAATATTATTTTATACTCTGAAGCGTAGTTGCCATCTGATCAGCAGTTACAGGGATCAAGGGTATTTCCGTACTCTGGATCTGGAGTATACTCCGTATCCAACATCTTAAGAAGTCTTTGAGGGGAAGGTTCATCTCCATTGAGATATCCATGCTTAAAATCCTCATAACTCGTATTCCAAGGCTTACAACTTGCATGTTGATAACTGCCCTCTAGATCTCCATCTGCACAAATTCTAATTTGCACCTGACATGGGATATCGGTAAATCCATTTTTAAACCTATAAGCTTTGACAAATTGCCCAGCTTTTACCTTTTCTCACCACGGGTGAGACAGGAAGTTTTACTTTGAGGTAGGCTGTACTCAAGGTTCTTCGTTAACTTTCGGAGTCGATGGAACTCCCACAGTCGTTGGATCAGGATTTTTGCCGACATGCCCCAATAGGTTAAAATGAGCATCTGCATTAGCCGCTGTTTTACTCGGCTGAATAAATCATTCTGCTCTAAGCTTCTCTCTTCTTGCTTCTTGTGCAGCAACATTTCCCTGAAGCTCAGTCTGATCAAAAGGGAGATTTTTTTAGTTACAAAGGATGATTTCTCGACTTTTACCGAGGATTCATCACAAGACCTTTGAGTAAATGAACCTGACAATTTTTCCATTCCAACAGCTTCTTCTCTGGATATTACAAATATTAGGAGCATCCGCCCTCTGTTGATAGGCTAAGACAGACGCTCCATGCTCCATCTCATATCCCCAAGGGCTCATACATCATTGATATTCCAAAAGTTGATCCTTGTCCTCATCGCTAAGTCCATACATTGCCACTACATATCTCATTGCTCCATCTGGCAAAGCATCAAAGCTTTCCAGTCACCAAATAAGTATACACTGCATTGATAAACAAGCTACGATCTTCTATTGCTCACCAAAGAAGGTCATAACCTTTCTTATATCTTTTTGGTCAAGATTCATCGAGATCTGAGTCAGTTTTTGAAGATTCACAAGCATTTGGTGAACATTTTTGCTCTTTTTGCCCAGATCATCCAACACTTCATGTAGACAAAAGATAGTCAAAATCCTGAGCTGATCCATGTTCTCCAATAGCGTCAGTTTTATCCAAATCATACTTATTTCCTCCTTCATCTACAAATACCCATTGCATCATGAGTCCATTTTTCTTGGCTCGGTCTTCACGATATTCCTGATTGGCATCTGGATTGATATTTGCAATAATCATAGATCCAAAAAACAAAAATCAGCACATACGCAATAAACGACAAAATCCTAGGGTCTTGTCAAATGATGGGGTTTTCTTTTCATACTTTCTTTTCTTTTGGCATAAGGCACAAATTCAACAAATAAATTTTTTTCTTCCAAATTATAACTACAAAAAACAAAAAGCAAAAAGTCAGACTTTTATTCCTCTTTTCAAACTTTCACCAGAGTAAAAAGCAGACATCACTGTCTGCTCTTAGATTTAAACAGAAAGAATTGACTAAACTCCAATCCTATAATACATTTCTTTATCAACGAGTTCTCTTTTAGTTCCCCCATTTGAGTGATGAAATCTGCTTGATAATCTGCACTTTTTCTGGAGAATTCCTTGCTTCCAACACATACGGAATCTTCGCCTTAAATGAGAATGGACGAGTCTGCTGATTATTGATAGAAATCTTACAAGCTCCCATAAAAGCCTCTGTCGAAGTGAGATCAGTTTGATTAAACTCAGGTTCAAACTCCTTTGCCAAAAAAATTCAGCATCTGGAGCACCAACTTTATATACAAACATATTTCCAATATTCCCAAAGATTGTCTTAGAAAGATCTAAATTCCCTCAGAGACCTTCTTGCTTGAGCTGATCAGTATACTGATGAGCAACCACGAGCCCTAGTCTATACTTTCTCGCCTCTGACAAGATTGACTCAAAAGACTGCGATACATAGTTCTGAAACTCATCTACATACAAATAGTGAGGTACTCTATCTTTTTCTTCAATTTTGCTCTCTTGAGCGCAGAAAGTTTCACCTGCATTGCAATAATTTTTCCAATTAGTTTTTGAGGTCTCCTCACCAGAAATACCCTTTGCCAGATTCATGAGAATAATCTTTTTGCTGCATGGCATCATACATTTTGAATGCTGACTTTGGTTGACCGATAATATTTCTCACGTAAACTCCAGTAGTAAATGGACCAAATTTTGCCTGAATAAATGGGATAATCTCAGCTTTCTCACGATCTCCCATACCTTTATAAGTTCTATTCCACCAAGAGGCTACCACGGGATCTTTCAGATTTCTAATCTTTGCCTCTGCAAATGCCTCATCAGTAAAAAGCCTCATGATATCTACGATAGTTCCTCCTTCAGGCTGATCCATAAGAGCAAACAAGCATTTCTAAAGTAATCCTGAATTCTTGGCCCAAAAATTTCATGCCCATACATCTGGATAAACATTTCCACCAGATCATTAGTCACCACATCCTTTTCATCGTTATCTTCTGGATTTACTTCGAGAGGGTTTTAGTCCAATAGGATAAGAAGTATTTCCCAGATCAAAAATAGATCAAATCATCAATTCTCTCCTTTGGATAATGCTTGAGCAAAAACTCAACAGCTTCTCCATGTGGATCGATAAAAAGTAAAACCTCTACCATTTTCCATATCATCAGTAGCCTGAGTAAGCATAATGGTAGATTTTTCCAGTTCCCGTCTGTCCCAGAATATAAATATGCCTAAATCTATCTTTATCCGTAATTCTAATTTCCTATTTACTCCTCCATAATTATTGTATCCCACAACAATTCACTCACTAGGAAGATCATCTGGAGCTGGGACAATCTTAAATTTTTGCCAAGCAATTCTTGGATTCTGATTGAATCTTCCATGAGGAAAATGAATAATCGAAGAAAGTTCCTTGATATTGAGCACGGTCTCCTTACCAAAAATTTAACACATCTGCAAGCAAGGTCTCATCAGAATAGAACAATCTCAATACATAATTTCTCGCAAAAGACTTCAGATTTGTCGCCTTTTTAAACTTCAAGGTATTAAGCCCAATATAATTATATTGATTGAAAAAGTCTGGAAATATCATCGATAATCTTTTTGGACGATTGCGATCAGTAGAGGTCGCCAATGTTCTCATCTTTACACGGAAGAGTTCATCATCCATCTTCTTATCAAAATCTGATAATTGTTGTTGAGAAAAGAATGCTTCTTTTTCCTCGGATTCTTTCTTGTTTTGTTTTTCCTCTGGAGTAAATCGAATTTTTAACCCAACCTCGAAATCCAAGCTCTTTTTGCCATTTTTGATATCTTCTGCAGACTTTTCTCATGAGCCAATCTTCATGCAAAGGCTCGACCAAAATTTGAATTCAGACTTTTTCATCTTTATTCAAATTCGAAAAAGGCAGACAAAATACTATCCATCGGATCTGCTTCAAAAAGCCTCATAGGTCTTGAGCGGATAAACACTCTTTTTGGTCAGAGTAAACTCACCTCCTGCAAAATACTTCCCTGCCTCCAAAAAGCTTTGGCTGCTTAATATGAGCAACAATCGCCCCAGAATAAAACAAAGCAATCATCTTCTCAACCGTTACAATATGATCTCTAGGTACTCAAAGGATAAATTTGATCACTTCCTTTTCTACCAAGATCTCCATACTAATCGCATTATTTCCAAATTTTTATTTCTCCAACCTCAATCAAAAATCGCATAAAAATTTTTATAAACCCTGATTCATCAGTTCGATATTTTGTTTCATTGACTGGATATGATCCTTTGCATCAATATCTGAACTACGAGCTACTGCATTTTTGGGATTTGTACTTGCAAAAATCTAATCTCTGAAGCCTGCTGTTTTCTATGATTTCTCTGCATATGCAAAAAGATGACCCTATATATGCCAACTCCAGCCATTCGCAAAAAATCCAGTTGCCAATAAGCTAATCACCAGATACATTAGATTCTGTGCCATCAAATAAGATGAAATAAAAATCAAATTAAGTATAGCGTTTTTGGAGTAAAAAGCAATTTTTATAAGAAGAGTTGGCTGTTTTTCGTAAAAACTTGACATAAGATGAATAATATCTCAAATTTACCTTATTAAAAAGATATGGGAGCATATTTCTCTTGCTTTTTGATAGTAAAATCAAAAATACTTAAGCCATAAGAAAAATTAGAACAACAACTCAAAGGCAATAAAGCCCTATAAATCAAATGTTAACAAAAAGGTAAAAAGCTGATCTCATTTATCATTATTTCAATACCTAATGCACTACGAACTCAAAAATAGCGAGGGATTGACTGTCTCTTTTGCTCCTATGCAAGAGGGAAACAGTATCACTATTGATATCTCCATCAAAGGCATGATCACTCTACGAAACTCCTGAGGAAGCAGGAATCTCTCATTTTCTCGAACATATGTTTTTTTAAAATGAGGAAAGAAACGAAAAACACCTCAAGAAGTTGCTATTGCCATGGACAAAATCTGAGCTTACTTCAATGCCTCTACCGGAAAAAGCATCAACAAGCTATTATGTCAAATGCGCACCTCAATTTGCACTCAATGGACTCAGAAATGCTCGCTGATATGCTAATAGATGCAACTTTTTCAACCTGAGGAACTTGAAAGAAAAGGGAGTTGTTATCCAAGAACTCAAAATGTGAGGACAATCCTCAACAAGTCCTCTGACGAGCTACTATCGGAGACAATGCCTTTGGAAGGCCGATTATCTGATATGAAGAGACGATCAATACCTTTAGCAGAGAAATGCTCTTTGCCTACAAAGAAAAACTCTATACCAAGGATAATATCCTGATTACCATCGCAGGAAATATCTCAGACCAAGCCAAACTAGAAGAACAAATCGAAAAAACTTTTCTCATCTCTCCCTGAGAGCAGACAAAAAGCCTAATTTTCATCGAACGCTTCCAGAAAAGCACTCAGATTTCTTCATCAAAAAAATACTGAACAAAATCGTATTATCATATCTGCTCCAGGATTTAGTATCAAGGATGAAAAACTCCTCCCAGCAGCAAACCTGCTCTGCACTATCCTGTGAGGAAATATGTCTTCTAGACTCTTTCAAAATATCAGGGAAAAAATCAGGATTGTGCTACTCTATTCATGCTGGACATGCGAGTAATGAAGAATACGGATACTTTTTATATCAGTGCAGGACTTGATAAAAAAATAAATTTATCGAAGGAGTCGAAAAATCCACCAAGAGATCGATCACCTTATCACAGAAAGGGTTTAGTGATGAAGAGCTAGAAAATGCGAGAAATTTCAAAATCTGATCTCTCCAAATGGGAATCGAAAGTAGTGATGAAATGGCAGATTTTCTTAGTAGTCAGCAACTTTTGGAAGGTAAAAATCGACACTATTCAAGATATCATCAACCAATATCAATCCGTTAGCAGAGAGGAAATAGAAGCACTCTTCCCATATCTCAGAAGAGATCAAAGACGATCTTACCACATTGAATAAAACGAAATCAAAAAAATCTGACTTTTTCCCTCTTTTGAAAATGATAATAAGAGATAGATTTTTCCTCTTGTTTTTCTTGGGAAAAATAGATACTATACAGTCAATGAACCAAAAATAAATATCTTTATATTTCTGATAATCAGCTCATGCTTTTATTCAACTTCGAAGAATTTATCTCAGAAATGAGAGAAAAAGAAGACAAAAAGGAAATGATCAACGCCTACGAGGCAGCTTATGGACCTATCCAGTGAGACATCTACGAACAAGAGTGGTACAAAAATTATCTTGCTAACTTTGAATATGTTCCTTACCACACTCCAGAAGAGATGGAGGATGATTTTGACTGGAATTTGCTCCAAAAACTCATTCTCGGTTCTATGTCAACCAACTATGAACTGGCAAACAATCCTGAGACCAATATCCCAGACCTCCTTATCACTATCAGTGACGAATCTCAGAGTATTACAAAAATGTAGCTGATCTCTGGTCTTTTCAAATCCTTAGACTCTATGAAATCTATGTAGAAGATCATATGAGCACCCAGACAATGTACAAAGAAGAGGAAGACGCTATCCAAAAATGGAGAAACTCAGTCAAATGCAATCCAAGCCGAAAGAGACATGAGACTCAGAAAACGATCTGCATTCCTTGCTACCAAAGATAGAGCTCAGCTCGTAGAACAAACCAAAAGTAGAACAAGAACAACAACTTGATGACCTTATGAGTCAACTCTAATATTTTCTCTAGCAATCCGCAAGCAAATCACTATACTAGTATCAATTTCAAAGCTTAGTGCTTCATTACTCTGTGTATTGCTATCAAAATCTTGCTATCAAAACGGTGATTGATGAGTCAAATTTGGCTTTGAGATCTCCGTTTTTGAATTTTTCATAGATATTTCATTTTTATAAAGAAGAAAAATCAGACTTTTTATTCTTTTTGTTTTCAGCTATGACAACAACTTTCAAAGACCTCGGCCTCACCGCAAAACTCTTACTGCACTAGAGAAAAAGGGATTTAAAACCCCATCTCCTATCCAAGAAAAGGTAATCCCCTTCTGCTCAAAAGCTACCCAAAAATATCATCGGACAAGCTGCCACAGGAACCGGGAAAACTGCAGCTTTTGGGATTCCTCTCATCGAGAAACTCACTCCTATTGGAAAGCCTCAAGCCCTCATCCTCACTCCAACCAGAGAACTTGCAAACCAAGTTGCTGAGGAGATCGCATCTTTTCAATCTGAAAAAGGTTTAAAAAAATTCTGGCTGTTTATGGTGGTCAGTCCTATAGTCTTCAGATCTCTGCACTCAAAAAGGCGTAGATATCATCGTAGGAACTCCAGGAAGAATCATCGATCACCTTGAAAGAAAAACCCTCGACCTCAGTCAGCTTTCAAACTTTATTCTCGATGAAGCTGATGAAATGCTCAATATGGGATTTATCGATGACATCGAAACCATCTTCAAAAAGCAAATCAAATACCAATGTCCTCCTCTTCTCTGCTACAATGCCAAAGGAAATCCTCCGCGTAGCCATACATGGGAGACTACCAGCTCATCTCTGTCAAAAATGAACAGATGACCACTACTCAAACTTCTCAGATCTACTTTGAAGTCAACGAAAAAAAGACAAACTCAATGCGCTCTGTAGAATCATCGATGTGGAGCCAGATTTTTTTATGGAATCATCTTCTGCAAGACCAAGCTCGATGTAGACTATGTAGTGAGAAGACTCATCGAAAAAGGCTACCAAGCTCAAGGGCTTCACGGAGATGTCCTCCAAAAACAAAGAGAAACTATCCTCTCTCAGTTTAAAGACAAAACTACCAAAGTCCTTGTTGCTACTGATGTTGCAGCCAGAGGAATCGATATCAACGATATCACTCATGTGATCAACTATGCTCTGCCTCAAGACATTGAGAGCTATGTGCACCGTGTAGGAAGAACTGGAAGAGCTGGAAAAACCTGAATCGCAATCAGTTTTGTCACTCCACAAGAGTACAAAAAACTCACCTCTCTCCAGAGAATCACCAAAACCGATATCCAAAAAGGAAAAATCCCTTCTGCAAAAGAAATCGTTGCCAAGAGAAAAAGATCAGCTCCTCACTGACATCGATGCTGTCTTGATGGGAAACAAATATCACGAGCATGATGCTTTTTGTACAAGAGATGCTCAAAACCTACTCTCAGAGCAAATCATCGCTGCCCTCCTCAGACTCAACTATGAAGAGAGCCTAAATCCTGAATCTTATGAAGACCTCTCCGAAGTCAAAATTGATACCACAGGGAAGACCAGACTTTTCATTGCTCTTGGAAAAAGGCAGGCTACTCTCCTCGTGGACTGGTTGATATGCTCATCAAAAGAAACCTGAGTCAAAGCCAGAGATATCGATGATGTCAGAGTAATGGAAGACTTCAGTTTTGTAACTTTGCCGTACTTAGAAGCTGAGCATGTGCTCTTTAGCTTCAAATCCAAGAAAGTAAAAGGAAAATCACTCATTACCAAAGCAAAGATGCCTCAATCTTCAGGAGAAAGAAACTCCAAAAACACTTTGGAGAGAAAAACCTCGCTCTGATCGCTTTGAAAAATCAGAGAAAAGAAAAAAATACGAAAAAGGATCAGAAATCAGGCGCTAAATCCAGATCCTCTAGAAAAGCAAAAATAATCCAAAAGACACCTCGATCTGAGGTGTTTTTTTATACTCACAAAAAGTAAGCATTTTTCTAACAAACGAAAAAGACAGTCTCTGGATTATACTCCAAAAAACTGCCTTCTGTGTGAGAGATCATACTTATCATCAGGAAAAACCTGAATCAAAGTACCTTTTTGAGAAGCAAGGATACTCGCTACCCAAAAGGGAGTGTAGAAGAAAGCAAGACTAATGCTTAGTTTTGCTCAGTCAAGATCAAGAATTAGGAATCAGGATATTGATCCCTTACCATTGCTCAGCTTGGCATAAATCCTAAGCTTTGCATCTGATGGCTCTGAAATAATAGATCCCTTGAGACCACGCTGCTCACCATCTGGCAAATAACGCGCTCCATCGGACACCTTCTGGATTCCATGAGCCTTGAGGGTAAAAGGAAATCTCTTTCCCAGAAATCTGCATATCCGAGATCAAGACATATTGCTCTTTAGGGTTGTCTTGGTTACCAGAGACCACAAAACGAGAAACTCGCCCTTGGTCAAACTTCTGAGAGGTAAATCTAGCGGGGAGCAATTCTTCTCCAGCACTAGTAAATACCCCGGTCAATCGCATTTCAGGCATTTTCTGCAGCCGAACCTTCAGAGGATAGCTCTTGCCATTCCCCTTAAAGATAAAGGTGTAGTCACCTGGGACATACTGCTCTGCAGTAATCCTGATGATATTGCCCGTAATGGTTACCTTGAAGCCAGTTACCTGACCGTCCTGTGTGAGAGTACCCTTGAAGTTTTTCAAGAGTAACGCTCGTTGAGTTGTTCTCAAGAGTGAGATCAACCTGCTCTGTGGAGAAGCGGATTGGCTTCTCAGGAGGGTAGGAGGCAGAGGATCATCTTTTGCCACAAGAGTGACAAGAAATCACAACCAACAATACCCCTACCAGAGCAAAAAGTTTAAACATTTTGTTCATGATAAGATATGTTTTTGTTTTACATAGGGTGAAGCCAGACCCTAGAGACCAAAACGATCTCCAGAGTCTGACTGATAATACCTCTAATCTAACCGATACCTCAGGATATAAACTGTGGTCAATCCAGATTTGAGGACAAGGAGTAATGTCTTTGCATTCCCCTCAGGAAGAGTAAGCCATTGGATATTTCCATCATTGCGAAGCGCCAAAGAGGTTCTTACCTCCTGTGCATTTTCACTGTAAGCCTCTACAGACATCCCTTGAGAGAAGTCCTTCGGATCTACATCAAGGAAAAATAATCGGGAATGACTTATTTCTCTCAAGCTTAGAAGTTCTTGAGATGAGGAGTCAGACTATCATTGACATCAAACTGATCCGTTCTAAAAGATCCCTGCACAGCCTGAGAAGGAAGCTTCCCACTTATCTTAGCAACAATCTCATAACGATAGTTCTCTCCAGGCTTAAGCCCAACGAGCACCAGTTGAGGAGTCTGAATCTCCTGATCAAAGACAACCTGCTCTCCTTGATAGACCTTTACTATCCAGCTCGTTGCCGAGCCAGCAGCCCAAGTCAAGATAGCCTCTCTCTGACCAAAATTGATCTCTACAGGACCAACTTGGGGGAGCTGAGGCCTTCTTCTCAAAGACAGCAATCACCGTTTCTGTCTCTTCGACGAGATAATCAAATGGATTCTGTTTTTCCGAGCAGAGACCTCCCCAGCAGTTTTTCCAGGCACGGAATTCATAGTTCTGATCGACTACTTCAGCCTTGAGACGAACATGGGTTCTCTTCTTGACAGTTATACTGCTTTGATTCTCACCATTCAGGAGCACCTTCCCAACATGTTCAGGTTCGACCTTAACAGTTAGCGTACGTTTCTCTTCTGGCTTGGGTTCAAAGACAGCAATCCATTCGGAAGCCTCCTGGATATTCGTCAAGTGCAAGACAGGAGTATTCCTTTCTTCTGCCGCTCCCTTTCGCTCCCAGCGCTTGAAAATTGCATTTTTCCTTGGCTGTAGCAGTGAATCTAGCTTCATCTCCAGCTTTGACTTTGAGCTCTGCAGGATTTACACTACCCAGAGCCTCATCATTAGAGGAAGCCTTCAAAGTATAATACTTCTCTTCTGCTTTCTTCTCAAAGACAGCAATCCATTCGGAAGCCTCTTGAACATTAGTCAATTTCAGAACTGGCTCAGTAACACTTACTTCTGCCGATCCCTTCTTCCAGCCCTTGAAAATTGCATTTTCCTTGGCTTTTGCAGTGAAGGTAGCTTCGCCTCCAGCTTTCACTGTGAGCGTTGCAGGTTCTACAGTACCTAGAGCCTCATCATTAGAGGAAGCATTCAAAGTATAATACTTCTGTCGCTTGTCGATGATACGGATCCAGGTAAGTCTAACGACACCCTTTGCCTTATCTTGGTAAATATCAGAATAGATCAAACCACCATCTCCATAAATACCAACCTGAACAACGAAGTCCTTAGGATCAAGTCCTTGAGAGACAGCGATCTTTTTGAGTTGGTCAACAGAGATTCCCTTGGCAAAAATCTACCTGTGAAACAAGATTTTCTCCATACCAATACCCTGAGTAGGGATACTCTGAGACATCATGAGATAGGCAGGACCTGGAGAGGTATTCATAGTGAGGAGCTTGAGATCATTATCCGAATTGATCGTATACTGATAAAATTCCTCATTCCCCTCTGGATCTGGACTAATAAGTCGGATCAGAGATCCCTTATTCGTCGTGAGATTATGCAGTCTCAACTCTCCCAGATACGGCACAGCATAAGGGACTACATTCACATGGATAAACATTTTTTTCCATTATTATAGTAGGAAAAAGAATATTGACCTGATTCTACCTGATGCTTCTGACCATCAGGAAGCTCAAACTGTACATGCCCACCATTCTCCAAATACACGATCCAGGGATAGTTTGCATATCCATTATCACTTTCCCAAGATCTACCATCTTGAGTTCTAGCATAGAGCTTTTTCACCCTTGAGGGTCTCTCCACTCTTGACATAGGAGAATCTTTTTGATTTTAAGCCCCTGTGCCACTGCCGATACTGAGTCCCATCAGCACCAGCATGAGGATCACGAAGATCCTTAAGATTTTCTTTTTTTCATTGCTTTTTATTTTTAGGGTTATTACTTTCGTTTGCGCTCTCAGCAGAGAGCATCGGTTTTAGCTATAAGCTTCTTTATCTAGCAAAAACTAAGTACCACAGTACTCATCTTCTTCTCCACTTGGTAAAGATCTCATCACCGATATTGAGAATATCATTTTTGTCCAAAAAGTCAAGCATTTATCTCCTCTAGGGTGCTAACTCCCCCTCTCACCCCTCCCTTGAGCACAAAAAAAGCTCCAAAAATTTGACAAACTCCTCGCCCACGGGTATACTTGAGGGTGAATTTTATCTCATTCACCACACACTCATGAAAAATCTCAACAAAAACAAAAATCCTATCACTCTCAGCCCTCACACTGAGCCTCTCTAGCCTCGCTCTCGCCAATGACTCCATCAGAGAGACGATCATCAAAGCCTGATCTCTCCCATACCGTACAGAGCATCGAAAAAGATCATCTTTTCCAGTCAGGGTATCCAGGGCGACACCTCAGCCATCCCTCTGAGCAATCAGCAAGGAGTCATCCATCTAGAGGGAAAATTTTCTGCCACAAGCACCGAAGAGGCAACGACTAATAGCAACAGCTGAGAAAAATGCACTCCTCATCTGAGGAAAAGAAAAATACAATCTGAGAAAAAAAGGAAACAAAAAAATTCTGGTAAAGACTCAACAATTATGGTAGGAAAAAGACAATATAATACATGGAGAAAAAAATCAATCCTCCTATGAGGAAAAGAAAACAAAGGACATTGAATCTTATCAACAATAGTTTGAGGGAATAACAACGAAAATACAAAGGAAACAGCAACCTCAACACCATCATCTGAGGTCAGGGAACAAACCTCTCTGCACAAAAACATCTCCCTCGGAGCAAACAACAGCATAGTCAAAGGATCCCAAAAATACTATAGCAGGAAACGCTATCAACATCGCAAACGCCAATGTACAAAAAGACCTTTGTCTGGAGCGATAACAAAAGATAGAAAGATAGATTTTCAAAAAAACTTCCTCAAACCTCAAACCTCAAACACTCTCTACCTCAGAAGCGAAAACGGAGTCATGATCAATACCGCTACTCCTAGCGCGACGCTCAGCGTAGGACAGATGGTGCAGCTTGGAGATGAAGCAGGCACCTGCTCTCCTGACAAGATCGGAACCCTCATCTTTAGAAATGGATGCTTCTATGCATGTTCTGATGGGCAGAGCTGGGACAACCTCGCTGGTACCGCAGAGTGTGATGGCTCTGGTATCAAGACGATCACCTTTTGATATCCCGGCTCCAGCCGACCGTAGCAAGAGAGTAGAACTCGGACAAAAAGCCGCTCCTCAAGGACCTAAAACCCTTAAATCACTCAAAAAATATCTTTACAAAAACACCTCAGCGTACATTTTGAGGTGTTTTTTTATCACTATGCATAATTTTGACTGATCAGATCCCAATTGATCACTTGGAAAAAAATTTTGCAAATACTGAGACTCTATTGTTTCTAGTATCGATATAGTAGGCATGCTCCACATCTACTCCGAGCAATACTTGCTCAGTCTCAGGCTTGGTGAGAGGATTGTCTGCATTGGAGGTATTGAGAATCTTGAGCTGACCATCAGTAGTCTTGATCAGCCAAGTTCGCCCAGATCCAAAATTTCCCACCGCCGCAGCGATAAACTGCTCCTTAAATCCCTCAAAAGATCCAAAAACTCTGATCCAGATCTTGATTGAGCTTTCCACTTGGCATTTTGAGCAAAGTTTGGACTCATTATTCCTCGAAAAAATTATGATTCCAATGCTGTGCCGCATTATTAAAAATCGCTCCACTACTCTTTTTACGATCTCTTCCAAAGAAAGCCCCTCAAACTCAGTTCCTACGATGAGTTTATTGAGATTATCCACATAGGCTTGATGATGCTTGTCATAGTGATAAGACATCGTCTCCTCTGAAATATAAGGCGCCAATGCTCCTTTTGCATATGGCAATGGTTGTTTTTCAAAAGTCATTGCTAATAATCAGTATGATAAAATAAAAACTTGCCAGTCTCTTTTTTTAAAAAAGAAAAATCTGACTCCATCGTATATTTTCCCCTGACAAAGATCAATCTCTCTATCAGTCAATCAATCCTACGAAAAAAAGTCAGACTTTGCAACTGTTTTTATTCTTCCTCATCTAGGAACAGCCCAATAATCACTGCTAGCGGTACCGACAAGATCACTCCCCAAAATCCCATAATCACCGCTCCCAGCAACGCAGACACAATGATCAAAAATCGAGTTGGTACCGAGCTGTTTTTCCATCAAGATCAGAGTAATAATATTGTTTTGTACCCATTGGATAGCCAGAAAGATGACTCCTGCGATGAGCATTCCCGCTCGCCCATGATGAATCAATGCCAACAAAACCACCGGAATCACTGACAAAAAATGGCCCAACATACGGAATAATATCCAAAAAGCCCAGTAATCAACGACAATGAAAAGATACTTGGCAACTGCAATCCACACCAAGACAAAATCCAAAATGCAATATACATTGATACCGTTACAAATAGGGAGAGAAAGATTCTCGCCTTGAGCCAGAGAGAAAGTTTCTGATAAATGTTGGTTATCTTTTGGAGATTACGAGCTTTAGACTCTGATTTCCCAAACTTCAAAAGAGTTTGATCAAATATTCCTTCTCCAGAGAGAAAAATACCGCCGTAGTAAAAAAACGATCATAATATTGGTCAGTACTGAGAACAGCCCTCCTATTGCAGACACAATACTTAGCGAAAAACTGCTTGAGTGAAGTCGTAGAGGCATTGAGAAGCGAGTTGAGCCCTGAGACAAGTGTCGATTGCACACTCTTGCTATCCCAAGGCAAATCATTTTCGATGCTCGAGCAAAAATGCCTTTGCAAAGTCAGGAAGCCAAGTGATATTTTGAATTCCTGCAGGTCGAGAATTACTCAAAACAAAATGTTGCACGCTCACAATCAACGAACTCGTCCAACTAATCAAATAAGACACCTGCAGAAACAAAAAAACGGAATCACAAAGATAAGGCCTGAAAAACACAAATACAAACAGCGCAAAAATAACTGATTGCTATGGACAAAGATCTGCTTTTGACTCTCTTTTTCCAATCAAAAGCACAATCCCCTCAATCGAAAAAATGCAATAATCAGCGCTGAAAAGATCAAATAAATCAACTCTAATGTCTGATAAAATCGATATCCGAGCATCACCACTACCGCACCTATCAGCCAAAAATCTCAAAGTCGATTTGAGCGAGAGATTGAGCAAAGTTGCCGAAGATGAGGCAACAGGACTAGTTTCCTGTTCTTCTCTGTGAGGAGTTTCTGGAATGGGAGTATTTTCTACTAGTTCAGGAGCGGTTTTTCATGAGAAGAAAGAAAAAGAACTAAAAACTGACTCTCGTTGCTTGGTCAAATAATCCTTGAGCTGAGCTGTAGACTTTTTGCTGCACAAGCGCAATCAACGGCTCTAACCTATGCTTGTTGAGACTGACAAAACACTTGTAAAACTGAGGTCCTGCACCAAGTTTTTGCACACTCTGCTCAAACGCTGCTATCAAAAATCCTCTTGACCTGATGCCTATGCACTGCTCTTTTTGGAGATAGCCAGAGGAATATGAAATGAGATCTGATGAAAATGACGATTGGGATACTGCTCTACAAAAAAAATCATAAACAACCCCTGAGAAAACAGCTGCCTTTTTTTGGTCAGAAAGCGAACTTCCTTTCCCGATACTCTGAGCTTTTTGGCCAGCATCCCCAAACTTTATGCAAGATAAAACGACTTGAGTGTAGAGATCCTAGGGTCAAAAGTCAATATATTTTGATCCTCCTCTCAGCACACTCTGCTATTTCAAAAATTCCTCTATCAACGCAAAAACCTCTCCCTGCCTATCTTGGAGCAAAGTCCTCTCCTCAGGTTTAAATCCACTCAAAACCCAGTCAGCTACTTGAGCACTCCAGCAGGCCTATCAACCCCAATTCTGATCCTATAAAAATCAGCACTTCCAAGTTTTTGAATAATGCTTTTGAGACCATTGTGCCCAGCAGCACTTCATCCAAGCTTCAGTGCAAGCCTTCCCGTTACAAAGTCGATCTCATCATGCACCACCAAGATATCTTTCACCTCAATCTTGTAAAACCTCACCAGAGGCGCTACCGCCTCTCCTGAGAGATTCATATAGGTCTGAGGCTTGCAGAGGAGAATCTTCTCCCCTCATCGCTCTCATAGAGCAATATCAGCTTTGTATTTACTCTCATATTTTTCGAGAAAATCCTTCTTGAGCTGCTCGAGCATCAAGCATTGCAAATCCAATATTGTGCCTAGTTTTATCATATTTTTTTGCCCAGGATTTCAGAGTCCTACAATCAACTTCATTACGCTATATTTTTACCCGCTAAAAATCTTTTTCAACTCCTCTGCAGCCAATCTTCTCTGAGAAATCTGATTTTTGGTCAGTTCCCATCTCTGCAAAAAGTCTCCTCATATCCATTAGGCTTAAAAAATCGGATCCCACCCAAAGGCCGAATCTACTCTTGGATTGACGATCTCACCTTCCACCGCTCCTTCAAAAATACATCTCTTCTTTATTGGGAGCATAACCGATCACTGTCTTGGCAGTTGCTTGGATATTTCCAAGCTTTTGAGCAAGATTTACTAGTCCCTCACTTCCAATACTCTCTACAAACCATTTGATCAATGGACCAGGCAATTTTCCTCCCATCGCCTCAAAAATACAAGCTCGTATCTTCAACGATCATCGGCTCATCGCAATATTTCATTGCTTCCTCAAGCTTTGCCTTGATAATCGCCTTTGGATCTGTCTCCTGGATCTCTGGCAGATCAATTGATCTCATCTCCAAATCTGGCAATACTGCCTTAAGTTCCCCATACTTGTGTTTATTCCCTGATATGAAATAGATGCTCATAACTAATATCGTATAAAAAAATAAAAAATCTGATTTATGTTTTTATTTTTATATTTTTAATTGGTTGATTTAATATATAAGTGTCTCTCTACCTAATTGATTTTTCTGGAAGAGTAATATCCCTATTTTCAAAAAACAATAATATGATTTTAGGAGAAATACTATATTGTTTTTAACAAAGATTCCGCATCAGAAACTGTTATAACTTCAGAAATTTCAACTAAAAAATCATATAAATATTGATCGAAAGATATTTAAAGTTCTAATGTATTCAAGCGAATCACCAAATTTTCTCCTTTTTATAAAATCTTGTCATAAGATTAAATTTCACTATTTCCATTATAATAATGCACCTGAATAAAGTTATATTCTCAAGAATCTTGAACAGCAGCTAAAAATCTTTTTCGGGACTGGATAATAACGAAGTGTAGGAACTCAAGGATCATGGATAATAACTTCTTCATCATTAATCTCAGACACAATGACAACATGTCCCTCCATTATGTCATTCTGGTAACGGTTCATCATGTAAAAATATGAGAAGACAATCCTACAATAAATAAAGTATCTTTCATTTTTGATTTTTTTGAATATAAGACAAAAACATCAATATCATATTGTTTTTTTAATTGAGCTATTTTCCAATACTTTTTTCAAAGTAAACATCATTTAAGTCTATCCTAAAAATCATATGCAGGAACTAGGAAAAAAATTCATCTTTAATAAAATGATGATATTTTCTTATCCATAATTTCAAAAATCATCTCTTTTGGATGAGCAAGATAATCACTAAATTTCTTCTGAGACATACTAGAACAAAAAGTTATAGAAAACCCTAATCTTTCAAGTCTATATGCAATTTCAGGCAAATCCAAAATCTCTTCTCAAGAATAATTCCCACCTTTCATAACTTTCATCATCTCCCAATTATTTTGGCGACAAAAAGGATGTATTCCAAAAATAATTCATCACCCCCATACAACAAGTTAATGCACAATACCCATCAACCCCTGAGGGGTAAAAAGGATTTTTATAAATATAGTCTGGCATCATTTATTACTAAAAATAAAAGCCTATAACAGCATTTTCTGAGTTATAAGCATTCTTGAAAAACAATTAAGTCACGAGTTTAATTTCTTGATCTCACTTTTTGCTTCTTGTTCTGAATAATCTTCTGTAATTGTAGATCTACTTTTACCTCCACTACAACTTCCACATCTACCACCACAAGAACATTTTGTCGCAAAAAACCTCCGAGATTTCATCATTTACTGTATCCTTTATAGATACTGTAATTCCCTCTTTTTCAAATCCTCTACAAACTCTTGCAATTCCAAACCTATAATTATAAGCTATAAAAAAACAAAAAAACACTTTATTTATAACAAAAGAAAAAGGAAAGTCAAACAAAAAAATAATTATTCATTCCTTTATCCACAACAAAAAAAGCGAAAGGTCTCTATAATTGACTACGGTTTCACCTCTATCGTATCATCCCATATCTTCATATCTTGAATCTCAGCATTATGCGTAATCGTATAAAACTTCATATCCCTCTGCTTGACAAAAAGCAGTCAACATTTCTGAGACTCTACCTACCGTTTCATTATCAAGATTGTTGATCGTCTCATCGAGGAAAAGGAGTTTTGTCTTCATATACGAACTAATCGCCAACATCCAAACAAGCTTGAGCACTGCTCTCTGTCCACCACTAAGACTCTTGATATCTCTTTCTCCTTTCTGCATCCAATATCTTAGTTTCCAATTCAAGTTTTTCGCTGGTCTCCATGAGCCTAATACTGATCTGATAGTCCACCACACCGACCAAATAACTATTGACCACATCACTCAAGATTGGCAAATATTCACTCAATACAAACAGTAGCAACTCCTTATTGAGTATCGCATAGAGATTATCCAAGATTTTACCTTGCTCTGCCAATCACTTAATCTTGATCTGCAAATTTTTGTAATCAACGATCAAAGTTTGCAAACTCTGATAAGTCGCCTCATACCTCTGAACCAGTTGCATTTGGAGATCCCAGTTATCCTGCTGATATTGACTGATCTGTTCTTGCAAAACTGCCATTTGCTCCTCTATCTGAGATTTCTGAGTCATTAACTGCTCTATCTGAATACTTTGTGTACTGATCATACCTTGGAGCTGAGATTTCTCCTGTTGATAGGTCTGAGCTTGGTTTGCTAGTTGTTCCTGAGTGACAAGCTCCCTTTCTAGAGCGATAATTTTCTCAGAGATTCCCTTGTATTTTCTAGCTAGTTCCTCCAGCTTTTTTTAAAATCAATCTTGAGTAAAAAGCTCTCAAAAATCTGGATTTTTCTTCATTCTCCTTTTTGTTTTGAGGAGATAGTTTTGCATCTGCTCAGTTAGTCCTACTGATGATTTAATCTTTTCGAGCTCCTGCTGTGCTATTTGAAGCTTTTGAGCGAGATTTTCGGCTTGTATCCTCGCTTTTAGATCGCTATCCTCCTTCAGGATTTTTTGTTTTTCTTGTTCTCTCTGCTCAAAATGCTGCTTATTGATCGCCTTGATAAAAGGACAAGCATCACCAATCTCTTGACACTCATAGTGCGCACTCTCCTCTGTCGCCGCATCAAAATCTGCAATCTTTTTGCCAGATTTTCCAGTTGCTGAGTATAAAACTGCTCTCTCTCCATCAAGCTTTTGATCTGATCTTGGAGACAGGGTTTTGCTCGGTTTGTGCTTTAGCTTTTAGGTTTTTCCACCTGCTCTGTCAAAAGCTCAGATCAGGACTTCAAATTCTTCCCCAATGCAATCAAACTCTGCACCGCTAACCAGTTTTTGCAATAGTCCAAAATCTGACCTCGTTTCCAGATCTAGCTTTGGTCCATTCTCTTGCCAAAATTGCTGAATTTGCTCTGAAAATCCCTCTTTCTCAAGCTCCTTTTTGTTGATTTTGAAGCTGCAGTTTCTCATTTCTTAGCTGAGTAATGCCCTCCAAGCTTACCTTTTTCTAGCAAACGATCAATCTCAGCGATTCTCCTCTCACTTTTCTCAATATCAGTCTTGGCATTTAGCACCTGCCTTTCCAAATCATTTTTTTGAGTCAAAAGACTAGAAATCTGACTCTTTTGTTGCTGATAATGCTCTTGATGCTTAGCTATTACGCTTTGCATAGGAGCTATCACGCCACCTACCACCTCATCAAGCTCAAATTGATCAATTCCGAGCTTCTCAACAAAGCATCTCTAACTCTTCAAAAACATCTTTAGCAGGAGCAATCTGAGCGCAAAGCTGCCCCTTTTTCATCAATCATTTTTCCAGAGTTGAGATCAAGGTCTTGAGTCAGTTTTTCAACTTTTTCTTGCACAAGAGAAGTATCCTCATAGGCCTTGATCTGATATTTTACCTCATTTCTCTTCTCTTTTTACAACTTCTTTAGTCTCATCGATACTCATAAGATTAAAGACATTTTTAAGCACCTCAAGCCTCTCAGCAGGCTGAAGTTCAAAAAATATTTTTTTGGCATCCTGGAGCAAAATCGCCGTACTCGTAAAAACCGCCTGTGGTGGCAAAAATCATCCAAATGAGCCTGCAAATCTGATTCATTTTTGAAACTTTCTTCCTCCATTTGGATTCAAATCTTTTGCAAATACTCCTCTAAATCTAAATCATCCTGCAAAACCGGTTTTCACAAAAATTTTTTTCTTCTAAGACTTCTGGACTTTTCTGATATCTGAAAAGAGCTGAGAGGCACAAGAATCCTTACTCTTTCCCTTTTTAAGCGTTCTTTTTGATCAAAAACACCCTGATCATTGTAAGCAAAAAGCAGCTTGATCATACCAATTTTTGGATTGAATATTGAGCAAATTTCTACTAGCACTTTTGTAGAGAGCATAGCTCGGACCATCAAAAAGAGAAAAACTCTTTCCACTTCCAATTGGCGCTTTGATGAGATATTTCCTTTGTGAAAAAAAGAGTCTTTTTCTGATCTCTAAATGGCCCAATATTCCAATACGAAACTGCCAACAAATCCAGCATTTTATGCTTTTTCTCAGGATAAAAACGCGCAAAACGATTTTTTTACTTTTTGCAAAAAGATAGTACCTATTCAGTCTACAAAAATTACACCAAAAATACAAGAAAAAAAGAGAAGTCTGACTCCTCTTTTCGATATTCTTTCATATCAAGTTTTTATTACAAACTTCCTAAATGCTCTTGAATTTGCTCAATCACAAATTGCAAGTCTTGTTCAATATAGTCTTTCCCTTGGATCTTAAATCCTGCTGCATTTTTGTGCCCTCCACCACCAAAACTTCTCGCCAGCAAAGAACAATCAACAGCTCCTCTACTTCTAATCGAAGCTTTAAGATATATCCCAACCTTCTTGATCAAGATAACTAAATCATTATTTCTAATATCCTGCATAACATACAGTGCCATATCCGCCTCATCATGATCTACTCACAATGCCTTAAGCTCATCATCCACATAGTAACTATAAATCACATTCACTACTCCATTACTATCTCCTTCTTGACTTCACTCTTGAGCACCTCCAAAATCCATTACACATAACCTTAACTTTTTGCATTCTTTGAAGAATCTGCTGCATAAATTGCACACTACGATAGGTCTTATTACGGAAGATTTCATCAATCACAAGCTTTTTATTTGCCCCAATGCCAAAAAGATCCGCAGTTAAGTGAAAAAGCCTTACAGATTGCTCTCCCTCATCATAACGAAAATTTCCACTATCAGTAGAAATTCTCATATACCACCAAGTAGCAATCTCCGCATCCAAAAGATCATTTCGCCACTGCCTTGTCACTCCATAAAGCAAAGAACAAGTACTAATCTCACTCGTATCACGATAGATTATGGTATTTGGAGCCTCAACATCTGGCTGATGATGATCCATGATAATTTTAAGCTGTGGATCAAAATAGTCTTCTCTTCCATTGGTAAAAGCGGAAATTCTCTTGTAATGATTAAAATCCAAAAATACCAATACATCATACTTTCCATAGTCAAATTCATATTTAACCTTATCTCACAAGTTAAGAAATCAAAGACTCTACTTGGTTTATTTGGAGTAAAATACGACACGGTTTTTCCCTGCTTTTCAAGGAGCTTTCCTAGTCCCAAAAATCGCACCAAGAGCATCTCCATCAATATTCTCATGACCAAAAAGGGCAAAAGTCTGATTTCCTTCTAATATCTCTCTATTTTTGTAAATTTTCTTGCATTTTTCAAAGAATTTAAAAACCAGCTTTCATTTTAACACTTCCAAGCAAAATTGCAAGAAAAAAACATTTCTCTTGAAAGATTCCCTCTTTTTCCTATACTCTCAAAAAGTTTTTTTACCCCTAATCACTCCCATGAACGAAATCCTCCAAAAACTCTATCCCTACTCTCGTGATCAAGCGATCAATGACATCCTCTCTTTTTATGATCAAGAGGAATCCGTAGTAGTCAACTTTATCTATTTTGCAAACATCGTTTCACACCGCCTTTTGACCAAACAACAAAAAACAGAAAAAAACTCAAAGAGTACAAAAAATCCTCTTAAAATCTGACTTCCTTTTGCCCGATGGTATTGCCCTCCAAATTTTCTACTATGTCGCGCACTTTATGGGAAAAATTCAAAGTCCTACCTCTTGGCTCCAAAAATCTCAACGGAACTGACTTTATCCCCTACCTTTTACAAAGCATTAGAAAAAAATATGGAAGTCAAAAACTAAATATCCTTATCTATGGAACCAAAGCTGAATATCTTGAAAAAGTAGTTGAAAAACTCAAATACCAAGGATATAACATCATCTATGCCCAAGATGGATATAGCGATTTTTGATCGAGAAAAAAAGCTGAAGCCGCTATGAACGAATACCAAGACACGATCAATGTCCTTATTCAAGGAAGATCCACTCCCGAAATTCCTCTCCAAGAGCTCCGAGCTAGTAGAAATTTTCAAAAATCCAACAAAAACTAATCGTGCTCAATACAGCTTGACTCCTAGATTTTCATCGCCTGAGTACAAAAAGAGCTCCAAAAATTATTAGAACGCTCAAACTTGAATGGCTCTATCGTTTCATCTCTGATCCAAAGAGAAACTTCAAAAAAATTCTGAATTCTTTGAAACTTTTTCCATACCTGATCAAGTATGCCATTCTCCTCAAAAAAACAAAAAAAGAGTCCAAATAAGGACTCTTGAAAGTAACTTGATACAGGCTACTCTTTGCATTTTAATGCTCGAAAAAGTTGATCTCGACAAGATTTGTCTAAAAAGGCCACAGAGAGCAAGAAGAAAAAACCTGCAAACAACACACAGGCAACTAGGCCCATGACAATGTTTCCTATCCTCAAAAACTCTCCAATACCAGAACCATTCTCAGTACAAGAGCTCAACACCAGCGCCATAATAGCAAAAAGAAATTTTTTCATATCATATCTATTTTATGTGGGGAAAGACAGTATACACTTCTCCTCTCAAAATACAAGAAAAAAACTCTCTCCATCTTTCATAAAAAAAGACAAAGAGAGTTGGTGAGTTGGAGAGTAGTAAGAGATTAGACTGCATCGGAGATATCTCGAGAATCTTTCCTAGAGTCTTCCTTTGGGATAAAGCGAGATCCCAAAAAGTATGCCGAGCAAGAAAAAGCTCTAGACCTCCAAAGCTTTTCACAGAGCAAGGCGTTGAGTCTTTGATCTTTAAAGACAATCCCACATCCTATAAGGATGACTATAAGTGCTAAAACTAGAAAGAGAACTAGTAGCACCTTAAATACCTTCTTTCCCCATATTATTTAGATTTTTATTTAAGACAAAAAGAATATAATTATTTTACAAAAAAAGTCAAGAGAATTTACATTGAAAAACTCTCTTTATCTAACCACCTGAGACAGGACAGTAAATAAAGAGAGTTTTAATAAGACAGACCACTAAAAACCATATCAAAAAACCATCTATTTCCGGATCATCAAGAATCATAGCATTCTTGTTGAGAGAAACTAAGATAACCATATTAGATACGAAGTCTAACATAACTAAAATGGCAAGCGCAGCTGTGGCGATGGGCACCATCACCACAAAAATAGAGGACTATCATTGGGTCCTAGTACACTACTCACCACAAAGAGAGAACACAATCCCTACTGCGATAAGAGCCCACATTAGAATCCAAGGGAATTTGATGCATAGAGCTACTACAAATGCTATCAAGCACAATAGCTTCATTACTGAAACTGTAGATTCCGAGAATATCCTATCCAGGAAGCCTGAAAGGTCTCTGAAACATTTCTTGAAAAAGAGTTTTCATAAGAGAGATTATTTAGGTTTTGTTTAACACAACAAGACATATACCATTACTTTACCAAAAGTCAAGAGATTCTGCATAAAAAAACTCTCTTCATCTAACATCCTAACACAGGGATAATAAATAAAGAGAGTATTATACAGAATTATCAGCTTTAGAAACCTAAAAACCGACAAAAGAGCTCCCAGAGTACCAAAATTATAAAATAAAGGAATACTCCGCTAGGACCGAAGGTAACTATACAAGCTACGAACAGCAGAAGAAAGAGGAAAAGAGGTAGCGTGCCGTTTTTCTCATAGCTAGTTAGTTTTTAACATAACTGCTATTTAATATCATTACACTTCCCCTCTAAGTAGGATAAGTCCTACTACAAGAGCTATTATCAGGATTACACAGCATCCCACGTATATTTTCGCATACACAGTTTCTCTAGCTCAAAAATTTGACATAATACTATGAAACATAGTACTATTACCGTAAATATTATAGATAATCTCCTCATAATAATTTAAGTTTTTTTGTTTAACATAGAAATATTATTACAATTATTTACAAAAAAAGTCAAGAGCTTTTAAAAAAGAAGAAAATCAGATTTCTTCTTCAATTTTTATTCTTAGCTATAAAGAGAGACTCATCCTACCAAGAGGAACTTATTTTTCCCCCATTTTTGCCCTTTCGCTAGTGAAAGTTCAAGCTCTGATTTGAGATTATTTCGTTCTGAGATACTCATCTTTTGCCCATTAGCAATATCTTCTTGGACTTTCTTAACTTGATTTACAACATAAATACCATATTTGATCATCATTCTATCTCCTTGAGCCTTACCAGTATCAGCCATTTGTTGTGCTTTTAGCTTGAAACTTTCGATCTGTTGAGTAAGTGTCTCATTTGCACCGACTTCTCCTACGATCTCTTCTACAGCCCCCAGTGCATCAACTGCCTGATCACTAGAGGTAGAACTTTGACTAGAATCAGACTTTTGATCTGATTCAGCAGTCTCTTGAGAGGAATCATCACCTCCAAGCACAACTTCCTGGACATCATCTCAGGTTTCTGCTTGATTCTCATCAAGAGTAACCTCTCCACATCCGTTCCTTCATCACTACCTGTCAATGCTAGATCCTCATTCAAATTATCTCCAGTCAATAGATTATCAGTTAATTCAGCAGATCCATGTTCCTGATCTCCAGTAAATTCACTAACCTGAACATTTGCTGGGGAGTCTGAATTAATCCCAAATATCTTCTGAATCTCCTGAGGATACTTCAAAATTGCCATAAATCAAACAGCAATTACCAATGCAAAACTTCCCAAAATTGCAACAAGTTTAGTCATCCCAGAATTGGTAGCTTATGATTGCGGTTGCCCAATAGGAGGATATGCAACAGGATTTGACAATGGATCTGGAGCTGAAACGTCCATCATACTATCTAAATTCATTGTAGGAGCTACTGTTGATACAGGCTGAGCGATCATCTCATCCAGAGAAAGCATTCCAATAGGCTTTTCTGCCACAGACTCTAGTTGAGGAGCTACTGCGTCCTCTTGAACAGGAGCTTGAATAGACTCGATAGTTGGGGATTCCTGAACTGGCATAGAAGGCGCTACTTCTTGAATAGGCTCATTAACAGGTACAACTGCTGGTTCTTCAATATTTTTGAGTAACATTTTTGATTAAGCGTAGCTCTCATCGCATCAAAAGGATCCATCTCTGCATGAGGAGCTGAAAAAATTCACCTCTGAAGCTTGCTCTGAAGGAGTATCTACTATTAGCGTCTCCTCAGTCATAAAAGAGTTTGAAACCTGATTTTCTTCCTCATTATTTTCCAAAAGAAGATTGCATCACTTCTTGAGTCCCATCAAGTGGTGTTACAGGATTTACGGTATCTTCTGGGATTACAAAAACTTTGCTGAGAAGTTTCAACATCCGAGTGCATATTAAGAGATCCTTCCTGATTTACCAAAGGCTGCTCATCAAAACCGAGCTCACTCTGCTCTAGTTCATCATTTTTCCTCAAAAATTCTGTCCAACAGGCTCTACAGAAAAAATCACTAGTATCCAAAGGAGCTCCTCTACACTCGCAATTCTTCCATCTCCTGGAACCGGAAAGGAATCCTCCTCTTCTTCTGAATTTTTCTACCTGATTTTCATCTGAAAACCACAGGTTCTTCTTGCAAAAAAATCCATACTCACATCAACTGGAGCTGGTACTGGATCAGAAGTTTGCAAAAGGTCATCAGCCTGAGGAATTTGCTCTGGCTCAACCTTACTAACTGGCGCTTGTGCCTTATTTTCCTCAGTCTGTGATGGGAAAGAATCTGGCAAAATCAAACTAAAATCAAAAAGCTGAAGTCTGATTTTTGATCATTATTTACCACAGGATCCTGAGTTTGTCCTACCGCTGGAGTAACTCCTGTATTTTGATTATCAGAAACTGGAGTAAAAACTGTGTTTTGACTATCAGAAGTTAGCATTTTTACAAAATGAGAGTAAAATTTTCTTTTTCACTCAATTATACTTCAAAAAATATTTTTGCAAATTTTGTCAATCTTTATTTATCGCTATCAGCAAACATTCTTACAAAAAACAAAAAGCCTTACAATTTAGGCTTTCAAATACTCCATACTCCAAGAATGAGAGGAATCAGAACCTCCACCACTGGCTTCGGAGACCAATGTGCTACCACTACACCACATTCTTATCTAATTAAAAGATAAAACAATCCCACAAAAATTGCAAGCAAATTTCAGTTGCCTTTTTCCTGTGTTTTTTTATACTAAAAACGATATTTATCTTTTAGCAAGTCAAATCCGTGACACTTTCCGAAACTACTATCGAGCTCTTAGATTTCATAAAACAAAATCCAAATCCACACTCCTTGATAGTGATCTCCTGCTCACACCTACCAAAAATCTCATTGACACCCTCATTGAGCATAATCATCTCTACTATATTGAGTCTTCTCCTATCATCTCTGACTACGAGTATGATCAACTTTTTCTTATCTCAAAAATATTGAAGAAATAGCACACATCTCATCACTTCAAATTCGCCAACCCAGTCCCTCATTGGACAAATCAGTGAAGGTTTGCTAAAGCCAACCACTAGGGACTCCTCTTCTCTCCCTCGAAAATAGCTATAATGCTCAAGATTTAGCAATCGAGATACCAGAATCAAAAATACTCGAAAAAAATCTGATCAAATTGTTCGTTCTTTTTACCGTCTTGAACCAAAAATTTGATGGGATCAGCTGCGAAATCATCTATCAAAACTGACTTCTTACGCAAGCAATTACCAGAGGTGATGGGAAAAACCTGAGAAGACATCACCATCAATGTAAAAACTATAAAATCCCTTCCCAAAAAAGCTGACTCAGCCAATCAATATTCGCCTCAGAGGAGAGATTATGATGCCAAAATCGCAGCTCTCTGCGCTCAATCTCAGCAGAGAAGCTCTAGGACTCAACTCATTTGCCAATACAAAAATGCAGCTTCCTGAGTATCAAACTCCTTGATTCTGCAGAAGTTGAGAGAGAAGTCTCATTTGTTTTATCTATGATATCCTGGAATCAGATACCAATCAAACAATAAAAAGAAATCTGACTCCCAACCTTTGATCTTCCTGAAAAATTCCAGCACTTTGACAATATCAATCAGTAATCGATACTTGCTTAAATCCAGAGCTCAAAGATTTTTCTTGATGAGGCAGGATTTTGACTTTGACAGTCTGGTAATTAAGATCACCGATAAAAAATCTCACAACGGAAAGGATCAGACTTCTATTCGCACACTGTTAGGAGCTACAGAGCACCATCCTAGACGAGCTATCGCCTACAAATTTCCAGCTCAACAAATCGCAGCAAAAATCAGCTCAATCGACTTCCAAGTAGGAAGGACCTGAATTCTGACTCCTGTTGCCAATCTAGAACCTGTAAATCTCAGTGGAGTTACCATATCCAGAGTCAGTCTTCATAATTTTGATTTTATCAAAGAAAAATGAATTCTAAATTGAGATTTTGTACGAATTCAAAGAAGTGGAAGTAATCCCATATGTCCTCTCAGCAATTCCTTCTAGAAGAAACGGCACTGAATCTGAGATCTTCCCACCAAAACTCTGCCCAAGCTGCCAAACTCCAATTATTAGCCAAGATATCCATTACTACTGCAAAAATCCAGATTGCCCTGCTCAGCTCAAAAGAAAAAAACTCCTCTATTTTGTTTCTAGAGATGCTCTTGATATTGCAGGATTTGGAGATTCAATTATTCAGCTCCTCATGGAACAAAAATTTGCTCAACTCTTTTGCAGACTTTTTATACCCTGACTAAAGTAGAAAATCAAATTCTTCTACGCAAACTTCCATCTTTCTGAGACAAGAAGATTTCAGAACTTATCTCACAAATTGAGCTTTCAAAAACAAAACCACTTCGAAGACTGCTCAACGCTATTGGCATTCCCTAATATTTGGTAAAAACTGCCCAAGACCTCTCTACCTACCTTTGCACAAAAAGGTTACAAACCTGACATCTCTCATCAATGAACTCAAAAACACAGAGCAGCTTTGAGCAATCTATGGGATCTGAGATAAAGGTTGCAGCTGACATTGTCGGCATTCTTTTCTTCTCCACTCTAGACCTCCTCTACAAGCTCGAAAAACTTCTGACTCAATTTTTCAGCAGTTGAAGATCAAAAATCAAATACAGAGCAAAAATCAGAATTCTCTTTCCTTTTTCAATAACAGGAACCTTCCATTATCAAGGACTGAAATTGCGAAATCAACTTATTGCCCAAGGATATCAATTCGATGAAAACCCAATTCAAACAACCTCTCTTCATCCTCATAGGAGAAAAAGCTGATCCAAAAGTTGACAAAGCACTCAAAAATACAATATCAAAACCTACAATAACTCGAGGAAAAATAATACAAAACCTTCAATATCAAAGCTCACCAGCACCCTCAAAACAAAAACTCCAACACCTATCCAATGAGGGTCTCTTTTAAAGCTCAAAACAATCTTTTAACTCCTCTTTTTGTCAAATTTTATGATCAAAAATATTCTCATTACACTTTTCACACTTCTTTTTCAGCGTAAGCTTCGCCTACTCTCCACTTAGTAAAGTTCAACATCAACAAATCGATCTCCAACTTTTCAGGCTTCTCAAATCTTAGCAAAAGCGAAAAAGTAAAAAGCTGATTTTTCTCCGTTTAGCTCAAAAGTCACTAGAAATTCGTCAGGCCTTCTCAGGAGGGAAAGGAAAAATCCCTGGAGCAAAAACTCACAGAAATCGATAAACTCTATGTTCATCGAGATCTCTCGCTAAACTCTCCAAAACCAGAACTTGAACAAGAACTCTCTGACCTCAAAAAGACCCAGCTCATGTCTGCAGAACTGGGAAGAAGCCTGCAAATCGAGATCCCTTGCAGCTTTCAGGATGCGGAGAAACCAAAATTCCTACTCACTCTACCGGATGCAAGAGACGTTTTGCTATTCATAAGCTCCCTGGCTGCAGGCAATTCCAGCACTGGGATCAAACTCGATCAACAAAACCTGATCCGCTGAACTGAGCAGTTCTTCCTCCCCAAACCCCTGTGACCCTGTCGGGTGAGATACAAAGCTGACGGGTATATTTATTATCTGGTTAGAACCAGGGAATTTGATGCATGAGCTGGTGCAAAACACGGATACTTTCTTGATGCAAGATTCATCAAAAAACTAGACAAAAAGCCTGAAGAAGTCTTTAATCCTCTCCCTTCTCGTGATACTATTATCAAAAACCTCCTTGCTACTAAAGGATCTACCTATGTACGAGGAGGATCTCGATATCAAGGACTCCCACAGATGGAAAGCTTTTTCCCTTCACAAACCCCACTATCATCAATCCACAAAAACATAAAAAAACCTAGAATGAGTAGATTGTTCTGGACTCCTTCGAGAAGCAAATGGAGGGAATACCCCTAGAAATACCCGCCAACTTCTCAATGTAGGAAAACCGGTTCTCATCGAAGGGCTCTCAATTGAACAAATCATGAATCAAGTTCAACCGCTTGATATAATAGTACGAGATGGACATGTAGTAGTAATCCTAGATCAAACAAGAGCAATCGAAAGTAGACGAAGACCAAACTTCAAAGGTTGAGTAGAGATTACCAAGCTAAAATCTCGCCTCACTGAAATCCTCAAAAACGAGGACTCCAGTAAATGACTATGCTAGCTCCCCTTTAAGCAAAACCAAAAATTCGTTATCCGCCGTCGATATGGAGAATAATCAAATTTTAATCTTGCTTTTATACGAGGGAACCATATAGTGAAATCAGATTTCAAAACTTTTTATATCAGATCAATAGCATGCGAGGACTCGTTATTTTATCACTCTTCATTGGAGCTGGAGCTGGATATGCACTTTTTATCGAAGATTTGAACGAGAGATATTGTCACTGAACTTAGAGACAACCTAAAAATGGCCAACGACCAAATCATCGATATGCAAGAAGAAATCGATGAGCTTCAAGCTCAAAAACGATCTTTTTTAGACAAAAAGACCACAGAACTTCTTGAAAAACGATGAACTCTCAGATGTGGTAGCAGAGCTAGGAAAATACTATGTCCATATCAAAAAGCCTCTGAAAAACTGCAGAACTCTCCAAATATCTTCATGAACCTGACGCAGAAATAGAAGGAAAAAAATCTGATCACTTGATTCCGATCAGTCCTCACAAAAGAGATTCTTCTAACAAAACAGCAAACGATAAAGGTCTTTGCTGTTTTTCTTTTACTAACTAAAAATACGGAAAGATTAAGTGAAGCTACTTTATTGAGTCCAAGATTGATCGCTGTATAGGTATTCCCAACCTGATTTCCTTGCACTTTAATTTCTACTTGTCAATCTTTAACAAGACTAATCGCCACAGGATCAATATTTACATTAGTACTACTTGCTACCAAAAATAATCGGCTGCTGCAAAAATACCATTAAAAGGTTGTCATGTCTTCTTATTTTTGATGGTAAGGGTCAAATTCTCGTCTGATTTTTCTTGATAGGAGATGCAACATCACCTGTTAAATCAACACTCCACTCATCAAAGAATGCTTTACCATTATTATCCAAAGCACTAGTATCAATAATAAGTTTTGAAGTCTGAGGTTTTTCTTGATTGGCTTGTACAGGCACACTAATAACTGGTGAAGATGGAGCTGGAGATGGAACTATGGGTGCTACATTATGTTCTAGAGTAGATCCTGTATCCGCTCCAGTACTCCCATAGGTCTTATTATCTGGCAAAGGAACCTCTCTAGGATGATCATCAAAAGGACGTTTAGCCTTTGCATCTTCCAAGAAAGCAATAGGATCCTGCCCATACTTAAACATCTGCTCACGACAAAGTCCATTATTGATTGTTTCTATTCCGGACTTTTTCGCTTCACTACACTGCCCAAATGGATAAATAGGACGTCAAAAATCTCCTTTATTAATTTCAAAATGCACGTGATTTCCTCCTAATCATCCCATTGTTGTTCCTGAATTACCAATCATACCGATTTTTTGCCCCTTCATAAGAGGTTGTCAGGTTTGAACAAGGATTTGATCCATATGTCCATAGGTAGAAAAGTACATCTTCCCCTTATAAATAAACTGAATCTTCACTACATTTCCATAACCAGCCTGCTGCCCTGCAAAAAAACACTTTTCCATCGGCAATAGCATAAAGTGGAGTCCCTTGGAAGAAGCTAAGTCTACTCCATAGTGGCTTCCATTTTTCCATATCCCAACCACTCATATAGTTTCCTCCAAAAAGTACCGTATAAGTATTGGTATAGAGCGGATCTGCTCCATATTTAGCAAAGTTTGCCCTTCTATAATCGGTAATTTCATCTTACAATCTGCATCGAGTTCAGACCAATGTTTGATTCTACATTCAACCTTAGAAACTTCATCTACAGGATAAACCAAACTGGTATTGTTTGCAAGACTCGTACCATTTCCAAAGATCAGAGTAGAAAAAAACTAAAAAAAGCCCAACAACCAAGATTTCTCCCAAATAAATCAGATTTTTGATTTACCTTATTGGAAAAAGCTAAAAAGCTTATCAACTCTTTTACCTTTGTGATGCTTTTTTTAACAATTCTTGTTCCAAGTTTTTGAGCAAATTAGAATTAAATTCCTCATACTTTTGCCATTTTGCAGTCATGTGTATTATGCTGGAATTAAAACAACACTAATATTTTAATCATAAAATCAAAAATATGTCAACTTTTTGCAAAAGTTTTTAACAAAAAGAAATCTGACTTTTAAAGCTTATTTTCACCTCTAATATCAGTTTTTACCTTTCTCTTTACAAATCAATAAAAAAATCATATAATACGGTATATTTACCACTTTTTTTCATTGCGATTTTTGGCAAACAATCCTCTTATCGAAGAAATCCTCGCATCAGTCGAAATCAAAGATCTGATCGAAAGATATGTGCCACTCTCCAGAGCTTGAAGCAACTATTCTGGTAGATGTCCTTTTCATAATGAAAAACTCCTTCCTTTATGGTTTCTCCAAGTAAAGGGATTTTCAAATGCTTTTGGCTGTGGAAAATGAGGAAATGCTATCACATTTATGCAAGAAATCGAGAAACTTGATTTTTCGAGATGCAGTAAAAGAACTCGCAAAAAATCCAGCATATCGATATAGAAAAAAATATAGCATTGATAACAAAAAAACTAGCAGCAGAAAGTGACGAAAAAGCGAAGCTTAAAAAGACTTCATAGCCTCGCTCACCAGTTTTTCGCTCTGCCTTAACAAATTCTCCCCAAGCTCAAGACTATCTCAAAGAAAAAGAAATCTGACATCGGATATCATTGAACATTTCCAAATTGGTTACGCTCCAGACAAACATTATGAACTTATTCAATTTTTGAGATCAAAAAGGATTTTTCTGACAACGATTTAATTGAAGCTTCTCTAGCAAAAAGAAACCTCAATGGAGAAATTTATACCTTTTTAGAAATAGGATCACTTTCCCAATTTTTGATGCTATGGAAATGTTATCGCCTTTTCAGCAAGAGTAATAAATCCAGAGGATAAGCCAAAATATCTCAATAGTGCAGAACACAAAGCCTTTGAAAAAAATCAAAAGTCCTCTATGGACTCAACTTTGCAAAAATAACATCAAAGAGTTTCAAAAACTGATTATCGTCGAAGGACAAATGGATGTCATAGGACTTGCTAGACTCGACCAACCTATTGGAGTCGCAACCTCTGGGACTGCGCTTTCATCAGACCATGTAAAACTCATCAAAAGGTATACAGAGAATATCTATCTTCTTTTTGATGCAGAACAATGCTGAAAATCAAGCAAAGCATCAGAGCGCTAAAACTCTTTTATCAGCAAAAATCTCTACCCAAAAATTATCGAGCTACCAGACGGATTCAAAGATACTGATGACCTGGCAAATACTGAAAATGGGAAATCAGATTTTTGACTTGTTTAGAAAATGCTGAGGACGGATTTATAAAAATCTATCATCGCCTTAGAGCCTCTTCTGATCTAAGCTCCCCTATCGACAAACAAAAACTCATCAATACCCTTTTTGAGCTCATCCTTTCAGTCAACTCACTCACAATCCAAGAGCACTACAAACAACTTTTTAGCGGAGAGCTTGGATTTGCATCTGAAATTCTCGATGCACAATTCAAAAGATACAAAGCCTGAGACGGAAGATCGATCCTCCTTCAACAACAAAGACAATCAGAACAATCTCAAAGCCAAAAATATCAAATGGAAAGAGACCTTCTCGTACTCAGCCTCTTTTATCAATGAGCAATCCTCAATTATCTCCAAGAAAATGAAAAACTAGAAGACCTCTTCTCTTTTATCAATCTTCTTGCTAAACCGATCCAAACGGAGCATTATCCCAAGTATTGCAAGAAAAAGCTCGATGAAGATATGACAAAGAAACTCGATGAACTAAGTCTCTGGCGAGATTCACAGATTGATCCCTTTCTGATCCAGACTTCAACTTATCTGGCAAACTCTTACTCCCTATCTTCAATCTAAACTCCAACGAGCACTCAAAGACCCTTCCGTTTCTCAGGAAAAAGAAAAACAGCTTCTCGAAGCCAGGAATTTAAAAATCTGAAAAACACCGCAATCTACATTTTTCTGCGGGTTTTGATACTAAACTTTATGATAAACTTATTTTTCATATACATTTTTAATCAACTTTTCTCCCTCCCAAATACTAATTGGGAAACAGAGTTCCTGAAAAATTCTTGAATAAAAATTTTTCTCTCTCAGACTCAAATATGAAAGACTATCAGGATAAATTTTTGCTCCTGCAGAAGTAATTTTAAGAGGAACTCTTGTCCATCACAGAGTCAAACTTTTTAAAGTAAGCAACCAAAAAGTCCCCTTTTTCTCAAAAGCTGGTTTCAAGATCAAATCCTGAGTAGAAAGCACCTTGATATCTGGAGAAAACTGTTCACTCTCCTGCTCTACCTCAAAAATCGCACCATTACTCTCCAAAAAGTATTGGATCCAAAGGTATTCTCTCTAACAAGATTCCAACATCTTGCTTCATTGACATTTTGATTGAGTGTTACTCCTCCACAGTTTCAGGATGATAGGGATGCTTTTCACTCTGTTTTATCAATCTGAAAATGCAAATGTGGACCCATGTGCTATTTCCACTGGTTCCCATCTTCGCAATTAAATCTGAGGGTCTTCACTTTGTCTCCTACCCTTACCAAAAACCTCACTCAGATGCGCATAATTTGAATAAATCTTCTTCCCTGCAAAACTATGCTCAATAGTAATCAGTTTTTCCTCGTTCTCACTTTTTACCAGCATAGATCACCTCTCCGGTTCCAATAGCATAAATAGGAGTACCAATCTGCGAAGTAATATCAACTCCCTTGTCGCGCCCCATCCAAAATCTCGTCCTCAAAAATAAGTCCCTCCCCAAAGTACAGAATAAATCCTACGAATTAAAGGGACTCTTTTCATAATTAAGATAATTGGCTTGTTCAATCTTTGGAAGCGAGATTGTACAAATCTGATTGTTCTAAAAATTTTTCCACTCACTTCTTTTTACAGGATATTCTCGAGCAAAACTGAGTATTTCCAAAAGACAAAAAGATAAAAACAGATAAAAATCAGACTTTTTATCTTATTTTTCAAAAAGAGACTAAAACACTACTATAACATAAAAACAAAAACTAAACCCCACACTCTTCCACTCTCCTTGCTGCATCAAAATATTCATTTTCCTACAAAATAAATTTTTGGATCAATAATATCCATTATCCTCGCAAAAAACAAGCCAAAAATTTGCAAAAACAATTTTCAGCTATAATAGGAGTGATTTAGTATATTATATCTAAATATGAATCAAAAACGAACAATTTTTTTGCAAATAACAACATAAACACCAATACAAACTATCTCAATGATGAACAAAAGATTCAGGAGATTTTGCAGGAACAACAAAAATTACAACAACTCTACAATCAACTTGTAGCCTATATTCAGGAACATCAAAAATATGCCATCAGACGAGATGTTTAAGTACCACGCACAACTCAAACAACTCACTGAGTACTATCAAACAAACCAAGAAAAAGCTAAAACTTCTCTGATATTCTAACATTCAAGTAAACAAAAACGTACAAATAAAAAAGAGGTGCAGCTTCCTCATTATCAGTAAAAAAATATGTTTTTATGGGATGCGGAATTTTATTCTTCCTCCTAGTTATTGGATTGATTGTACTCTTTTATACCGTACTACAAAAATCCAACCGGATGAGGAGGATTGACTGCCCTAGGAATAGCTCCAGCCGTAGCAAAAAATTTTGCTCATGGGACTAACTGGAATTGCAATGCTCATCGTTTTTGGTAGGGAATTGTCATCCTATTGATGAATGTTTACAAAGCCTTTACCGTAAAAGATAGACCAAAAACCTGGTATATTTTGAGGAGGGATCCTTGGATTTCTAATTTTGTGAATTGGTATTGGGCAGGAACCAGCCTTATGTCTCAAGTAAGCAAAATCGAAGTTGAGAGCCTTGCCAATCCAGATCAAACAGTTCTTGCTTATGTTAAGACGCCGACAAAAAGATAATCCTGATGCAATAAGTCAGATTTCTAATTCTACTATCCTTATTGCCCCAGTAAATATCCCATTCAAACTCTTAACCGCAAACTACCAAAAGTACGCGCAAATCGAGCTCAGGAATCAACAAGTAACTAATTTACAACTTGACTGTGGAAACAAACAAATCCTGACTTATAATCAACAGTCAACCATGTTCAACGGAGCTTGTTTCTATAGCAAAAAGGAATCTATCAAATAAGTCTAATCATCTCCTACATTGACAACAACACGAAACAAACAGTAAATAAAAGCTATCTCCTCAAAGAGATCAATGTTGCTTCTGAGTTATCACTTTCTACAACTTCAGATAAAAACTTGAACTCATTGATAACGAATATGTGCTAGGACCACTTCCATCTGAGTTAACCTTTAATGCAGATCAGATTTTTAGAGATTTAGGGACTAAGAAACTATCGTATCAACTGGGATGCTGAAGGAGATGGAACTACAGATAAATCTGATGAAACCACCTTTAGTTTCAACTACGAAAAAGCTGAAGTATACTATCAAGCTTTAGTCTTCCAGATTATAATCCAAATATTATCTTCTCATTTCCTCTCAGAGTTGAAAAATCACTCTTGCCAGTATGTAAAATTGAATTTAGCAAGCAAAAAGTCAATACTTATCGTATCCAAGCATCATTCCTTGATGGTGGAGAAAAAAATATCCAAGACTATGCATATCTCATCTCTGATGCCTCTACAAAACAATCTCTCGCAGATAGACAAGGAAATGAAGTAGGAACGGATTTTATCCACACTTTTGATGGACAAGGGTTTTATGAAGTGCTAATGAATTTTGTCACAACAGAAGGGAAGAAAGGATCTTGCCGTGGAGAACTAAGAATCAGTGATAAAATCTAGTTTTTAATGTAGATTATGATATCTTCTCACAATCTCCAAGACAAACACAATTTACCAAAAGCAGACAAAAAGCTGATCTCCGATTCCAGAGCATCAAACTCTCAGAGATCCCAACAAAAATTAAAACTTAAAATCAACTCAATCCAGCCTTCAACCTACAATATAAACACACAAATCACTCTAGACACCAGACCTATTGTAGAAACGCTCGCTGGAGAATACCTCTTTGATGTCAGAGATACCAAACCTCATACCCTCAAAATACAGATCCAAGATACTGTACGCGGACTGAGCTATGAAGAATCAATCAATATTACTATAGGTCTAGATGATGTACTCTGAGATCTCAAAGTAGTAGGAGAAAAAAGCTGATTTTCTCCATTGGTAGTAACCCTAGATGCCTCAGCAACAAAAGCTCAATGACCCAAACGATAGTATTGCATATTTCACTTGGGATTTTGATGATGGAGAAGTGCAAAACAACCTCTCTACCTCAGTGATCAAACATACCTACATCTACAACAATACCAAGAATACCTGAATATTTACTCCAAAGGTAACCATCACCACAAAAAAAGGACGCACGGTAACTGTTCCTCTAAACGAATCTATCATCGTTAATAAGCCACTTGTGAAACTTAATATTTCATCTCCATCTCATCCTACCCAAGAAGCAAGGATCTGAGATCAAGTCAGATTTGCTCTTGATTTCAATGGATTACCAAAAAGATCTATCGATCCTTTGACGATGGCAATGAAGAACTCGCCTGTGATGGTAGAGAATGTATCGAAATGACTAAAGTCTTTGAAAAAGCAGGAAGTTATAATATAAAAGTCAGAATGGAATTTGATGATCAACAACAAGTAGAACAAAGCTTCCTATTCAAAGTAAGAAAATAGGGAAAAAAATAAAGCACGCAGATCATAAGTCTAACGTGCTTTTTTTATTTTATATGAACAAAAAGATCTCCTCTCGCCCTTGTTCGCCCACTAACCTGTTCGATAAAAGGTAATAATTTTTCTTCCTCTCATTGAGAATAGTGGAAGGAAATCAGCTTTTTCTGTTTTTATAAGTTTCTTTTTCCTGCAAGGTATAACTTTTTGCATAGTTGAAAACAGTAATATCCTGACATAACCCCTTTTTTCAAAACTGCCATAATAAGATTTTTGAGTTTTTCTTCACTCATTTTGGTACAAGTATCTCAAGTTTCTGCATTTAAATTGGGATTTAAGCAATAAATTGAGCGATTTTATAATTTTTCTTTCCCTTTTCTAATCAAAAGAACTCCATTGCTAGCATCTTGAGTACTAAATGAACTCGCAATATCACTGATCTTATTTTTCATTGACATAAATTGCTCCCTGAGCAATCATTTTTTGCTTCTCCATTAGAATCTACGATACCACATTTTACCAAAAAGCTCCAAAACTCTGATCTCATTCTCACTTATTTTTACAAGATCCTGTTTCTCTAGCCAATGCTTGGATTTCCTCTCTTGAAAAATTCACTGAGCATCTGCATCTTATCCTCACTTCCAAAAAGGAAATCGGTAATTTTCTCTGCCTGCTCTGCCGCCTGCTTTCCAAACAAAGTTTGAATAACATAGTTGAGCTAGTTGTCTTTTGACCGTATCTAGATTCAGGTTTCTCATTATGTTTTGCAACAATTTCCTCAATCTCAGCTATCTCAAGCAAAGTAAACGCTCTCAAAAATTTCTCCACATCAGCATCTGCACTATTGAGAAAAATATTGATATACAAAATATGGACTATTTTTCTCTGATCAAGCCAAATTGCGTTTCCCCTCAGATTTTCCAAACTTTTTCCCACTCGCATCCATCATAAGAGGAATCGTCATTACATAACTTTCTGCCTCCCCTTCTGTCTTTTTACGAAGCATTTCTGTTCAAGTCACCATGTTTCCTCGCTGATCAGAACCTCAAATTTGAAGTTTTACTCACTCATTTTCATACAAATGAACAAAAATCATTTCCCTGCAAAAAGCATATAGCTAAACTCAGTATAACTGATTCCCCGACTCAGTATTTTTCAAGTCTCTTTTTACTGACTCCTTGCTCAGCATGGTATTGAGGGTAATATATTTTCCTACTGTTCTATACCAATCAAAAACCGACAAATCTTTATAAAAGTCATAATTATTCACAACCTTAAATTGAAAAATCCTTTCCAGTCAGTTTTTAAATTTTCCAAAAATCTGACCAACCTGTTCGGTAATCGCCTCTTGATTATGTCTAAGCTGCTCTAGTCCAAGAAAAGCTCTTGCTTCTGATTTTTCCAGTTGGATCTCAAATCATTCCAGTCGCACCTCCAATCAGCATCACAAAAGTATTTCCCTCTTCATAAAAATTTACCGCTGCCATAAAGGTCAAAAATGCCCAAGATGAGAGGAGTCTGCCGTAGGATCATAACCACAATAAAACTTCTCTCCTCCCTGATCATACAAATCAAAAAAACGCCTCATTCGTAGTCTGATAGAGCAATCCACGAGCCTCAAGTTCTTCTCTCAAATGCATTCCTTGTACCAAAAATAAAAAAATTCTGATTAAATATATCATTTTTCCCCATAATTGCAAAAAGAAAAACTCATTCAACCAAAAGCTCAAATTTGACAAAATCACTAAAATCACTAAAATTAACTACGAAATTTTTATATCCTCTTGTATCGTGAAAATGAGCCTAGAATTTTCAAACTCCTCCTACGACAACTCCACAGAGAAAAACCCACGCCACAAGGGACAGAACACCCAAATACAACACAAACCGTAGATACCTCACATCAGCTGTAGACTAGCAACGCAAACTGTGGATAGTGCACCAAAACACAACAGATACAAAAGAAGAAGACAAAAACAAAAAAAGTTTGATGAGCTATTCCCGGGATTAGAATCACTATTTCCATCAAAAACAATGAACTTTTAACCAACTCAAAAACCCCAGAAGTACAAAATCTCTACAAACTCTCGATAATTTTGCAAAAAAATTTTATGAATGACAAAGAAGTCAATCAAAAACTCTTTGACACTCGAAAACTCCTGTATCCAGAGCTTATAAATACCGAATATGACCCTAGAAATATTCCAACAGGAATAAAAACATTATCGAAAACCATCAAAAAAACTTCAAAATCCTAAACTCAACAATTTTGATAGATCAATTTTAACTACGTGAATTGCCTGAATCCAATTCATCCTTAAGATGGAAACTTTTTGAACATTCAAGAAATGTCCTCAACGAAAAGAGAATCAATCAAAAATTCATACACTTGCTCCAAACTCACTTGAAAAAGATGCTTGAAAAACTTACCGAATCCGACCTAGCTAAAAATCAATGCCATTAGTTGGAAATCTGACTTTTTGAAGCTTGTATCGACGATTATTTAGCAGGGAAATTTACAGTTCCCGAAGGAGCAACTATTGATCAAATCTATGAGAAACACGAGAACAATATTCTATAGAATCAACTTTCTAACAATTCACCAGAACGATTCCATACTGCAATCCTCACTCCTCACAAAACAATCAAGGGATCAAACTGACTCTTTTAAGCAAATCAAAGATTTTTCTGATGAAACTTCGATCAAGACAGCCAATGACCTAGCAAATCTCAAGTCAAAGGAAACCAACAGCTTCCTCAACCGTCAGGAACTCATCATCTCCGCACTCAAAGGATCCAGATCGTCACAAGAAACCAATAAAATTCTCCAAGTCATTGGGCAAGTCTACTATAACAATAAATCCATCAAAGTCGATGGAATCCGATGAAAACAAACAAATACCATCGCAAAACAATTGCTTGAAGATTTTAAGGATAATCAAAAATTTATTGATAATGGAGTCATTAGAAAACTCCAGCAGATCCTTAAAACCAGACCAAAATACAATACAAGCTATCATTGAAAAGAAGCTTGAAAGATCGTAGCAAAGCCTCTGTCTTTTGATACGCAAAAACAACAACCTATTACAAAGCACACCCCGAAGAAAACCCACTTCTCAAAAACGCAAACAACTCGGTAAAAAGCACGGGAGCTGAATATAAAAATCCCAACAAGAACGACAAGCCACTGTCGAGGCTTACAAAAGGCTCGTTTAATGACATCGATGATAGCACAATTGACAATATGATCCCTGAAGACAAACTCAAAACATCTGCTTGAGCATTCGTCGATAGGCTCATCAAAGCAAGGTGCAATCAAAAATTACAGAAAACAATTCTGAAGAAGAAAGTCAAAATTATCTATCCTTTCACCAAAAAAATCAGCTATAAAAACAGTTCTCAGCTGAGAAACATCCACAAAAACTTGAAGCCCTCAATAAGGCACGAGAAAGCTCTCCTGAAAAAGTACAACTTTTTCAGTGCCCAAAAAGCTCTTGACCCAGACTCTCAAAATCTCAGCAAAAGAAACAGTTGTCCGTGCTGGGACGGATTTTTGAGGAAAATGGGAGTCCAGCTCGAAGGTTCACAAAAACTCATTACCCTCAATAATTGAGTCCATTACTATGAATTTAGCTCTACTGAGTGGTATCAAATACTATTATAGACCAGATACTTGAAATATTTCTACTCCAAACCTAAACTCTATCGACCACAATCAAAAAGAACTAAAACTCTGATTTCAAGGAAAAATATACCATACTTCATCATATTCCTAGTTATGCACAGCTCACAGAGCAAGCACAAAACCTATCCTTTCTCAATACCGAGAAACCAAAATCCAATGAGGAACTCTCAAAAATCATCAAAAATGGGATGCAATCAAATATCGACCTTTCTGTCTGAGAACTCAGAAACCGATGCTGTAAAAGAGATTATACAAAAAGAGAACACAAAGACCAAAAATCGCTCAAGATATTATCAACACCTTTAACTCAGACCAGAACCTTAATCTCAAACAGGAAGAGAACCCCCTCCTATACCAGACATTGCAATCACTTCTCAATACACTCAACACACCACGACTTTCCGCATCTCAACTACAAACTCTTCATAAATTCACAAAAATTCTCAAAGAACAATTCAATCTCTCTACGCACCAATCAACAAAAAATCAATGCTAAACCCAGAAACCATGACTCTCTCTCTCAAATCCAACTCAAAACACCACAAGAGCTCTTTGCACTGATATCAATCACCTCGAAATCCAAAAACTCAAAGATCCTCACGAAAGAAAAGAGAGGAAAAATCTGAATTCTGAGATCAGTATTTTTACTTAAATTCTAGAAAAAGGACATTCCTGGGAATCATCAGAATTTAACATTATCAATATCAAAAACTTGAACCACTCATCAACAACCTAACAGATCCAAATATCCTAAAAACCTGAATACAGTAAACTAATATCCTCGATCAAAAACCTCTATCCAAGAGTGATCGAAGCTAACGCAAGAAAAGAAGAATTTGAATTAAAATGCTCTTGAACAACAATTCAGCAGCTAAAAACCGCCTTTTTATCATCATAAATCAAAAGTTATCATTATGAAATCTTCAGCTGAAAAATTAAAGTACTTCCCTATCTCATGGAGAGATCATCGCTGTCCTCAATACCCAAGAAGCCGCAGCCTACGGTATCTCTGCAACTGATAAAGTCTCCCTCGTCCGCAATAAACAAGAATACGTTGTAGATGTCTCACTTTCAGATGAGATCAAACCAGGGACCATCAGAGCATCACAGGAACTCATCTCTGAATATCCTATTATGGAAGGAGATAATGTCCTCGTTTCTTTTCGTGAGAAATAATCCTCTCTCTCAAGCCATCAGAAAAAGCTCCTCTGAGGAAAACTCTCCAGAGAAGAAATCAATGCTATCATCGAAGATATGCAAAACAATAAACTCTCAGATCTGCTTTTAGCCTATTATACAGCAACAAGTTTTCTTCTATAGCTCCGACCCAGAAGAACTCGCCCTACACTACTAAGGCAACTGCTTATACCTGAGATATGTACCGCTTTCCAGGTATTGTAGCGAGTAAATATTGTATCGGTGGAGTTTCCTGAAATGAAACTACAATGATCATCGTACCGCTCTTGGCATCACTCGGCATTACCATTCCAAAAACTTTTTCTAAATCCATTACATCTCCTGCTGCAACTGGAGAATGTGTTGAAGTTTTGATGAAATCAGAACTCACCAAACAAGAGATCATAAAGCTGATTGATCAGAATGGTTGTTGCCTTGCGAAATGGTAATCTCAACCTTGCTCCAGCAAACGATAGAATCATCAAAGTATCTGCTCCTTTGGGTATGGAGCCATACGCAAGAATGATCTCCTCTATTATGGCAAAAAACTACGCCATGGGAATCAATCACTGTCTCATCGATATTCCAGTATGACCAACTGCAAAAGTATCTACTCAAGCTGACGCTGAGAGAATTGCTCAACATTTCAAAAATATCGGAGTATCTCGATATCAAGACTCAAGTTATCTTAACAAAAGGCAGAACAACCAATTGGAAAATGGGATTGGAGCTGTTTTACAAGTGAGAGAAGTCCTTAGAGTATTACAACAGCACAAAACTTCGTCCGCATGATCTAGAGCAAAAAGCTCTTGAATTAGCTGCACATATTGTCGTTTTATGTGGACTCTGCGAAACCTATGAAGAAGCACTAGAAAAAGTCAGTCTTCAACTTACTTCTTGAGCTGCTCGAGAAAAAATGCAAGAAAATAATTAGTTCTCAAGAAGGAAAAATCCAAAAATCTGATCCGAAGAACTCGAACTCGCTCCAAACACAATGGAAATTACAGCAAAAAAATTCAGGGGACAATATCTGCTATCGATATGAAATATCTCAATAGTATTGCCAGAACTCTTGGAGCGCCAGGAGATCTAAGCGCCTGAGTTTATTTGCATAAAAAAACTCAATGATAAAGTTAAAGCTGGAGAGGTGCTCTACACACTCTATGCACAATCTGCAAAACAAACTAGCTCTTGCACAAGAACTCTTGGAAAAAGAGTTTCCTTACTCTTGAATAATAACACAAAGTTTTATTGCTAATCATCCAAAAAGAAAAAGCTGACTGAACTTGATCGTTCGTCTTTTTAATTGATTTTTCCAGCTCAGATCAATACACTAGAATTCAGTTTTTATCCTCTTTATCCATCATTATGGCCGAGCTCCGTCCAAGCGGTTTCCCCGAATATAGTCCCGCTCAACAACTTATTTTCGATCAAATAACAGAGATTATCACTCGCAATTATAAACAATTTGGTTATACCCATATTCATACTCCAGCTGTCGAAAAAACACTACCCTCTCAGCAAAAATGGAGAAGAAACCTGAAAACAAATCTTTGGCCTATACGGTATGAGTCAGGGTGCTTCTGATCTGAAAAGATTACGGTTTACACTTTGATCTGACGGTACCTTTTGCTAGATATACTCTCGATCGAGAACACGCACTCACCTTCCCATTCAAAAGATACCAAATCCAACCTGTTTGGAGAGAGAGAGAGCTCAAAAGGGAAGATTTAGAGAGTTTTTCAATGCGATATCGACGTCATTTGGAAAGGAGAAAAAGGACTATCTTTTATTATGATGCGGAAATCATTGCCACACTAGGACGAGACACTAACTAATATTATCCAGTCTACTAAACCTAAACGACAATATAACCTTCCACATCAACAATAAAAATCATGAAAATCTTTCCTCGCAGAAATCAGTGAGAATCCAGAGCAAGCTCAGACGATCTCAAACCTCATTGATAAATTTGATAAAAATCGGAGCTGAGAAAGTTTGAAAGCTCACTCATCGAAGATCTCAATATTTTCAGGAGGAACCAAAGATAAAAATTCTGACTTTTATCTCTTTTTGTACTCCAGAACTCGAGAAACTAAACGAGCTGAAAAAACTTAGTTCTAATGAAACTTTTCAACAAGGAATTAACAGAGTTAGAAACGGTACTTTCGCTCCTTGATCAAATAAAATCTACACTTAATCTTTCATTCAATACAACCATTGATATGAAAGATTATCAGAGGATTAGACTACTATACAGGGAACTATTTTTTTGAAGCTACCTTCGACCAAATGCCTACTCTTGGATCAATCTGCGGAGGAGGAAGATATGCCAACCTTACTTGATACATCGATTCTAAAAGGCAAGATTACTGCGGAGTTTGAGGAAGTATCGGTATCAGTAGAATTCTCAGTAGAATCTTTGACGAAACCGATCTCAAACAGCAAACTATTGCAGACTATCTCATCCTCAATTTTTGAAAATAGTTTTGAAACCTGACTCTCGCTCATTGCACACCTCAAATCTCAAGGACACAATTTTTGAATACTATCCCTAACCCAGATAAGCTCGGAAAAACAATTTTGCCTATGCAGACAAAAAAAGGAATCCCTTTTTGTCATTATCTGTGGAGAGGGAGAAAAGAGCAAGGAATCTACAAAAATCAAAGATATGAAAGACAGGAGAAGAATCAATACACAAGCTATAATTTTTACCTCTCTTATAATACACAATCAACATGACTGAAATCAAACCAGGACTCTATCAACACTACAAAGGGAAGCACTGTGAGGTAATCGGGCGTAGCAAAGCACAGTGAAACAGGAGAAAGAGCTCGTAATCTATAAAAACTGTGAAGAATCAGAAAGCTCTGGAGAGACAATTCTTCGTGCAAGACCTCTTACTCTTTTTCATTGAAACTATCGAAAAAAGACGGCATTGAGATTCCCACGCTTTCGCCCTAGTAGAAGGATAAATATTATAATTTTATCAGATCTTAAATTTATGGAAAATAGAAATCTGAAAAAGAGCTCCTATCTTTTGGAGACGCCAAAAATGCTCTTTTCGTAGCAAAAACTCATTCCAACCATTGATCCCAAAAACGATTCTTGGGACAAAAATTCCCTCTTGAGAAAATATGCAAAACAATGTTTCAAAACCAAGATTATCAATCCTTTCTTGATCAGACTCCTCACAGCTTTTTGAAGAAAAACCTCGTACACGGCTTTCTAATAGAGACAAATCAAAGATCTAGAGCAATCACTTATTGAAACTGAGAAGTACCTTCCCCTAATTGACAACCGATCAACTTGCGATAGTTTCCTTCCAAAAATCTTTTAGCAAATATCCAGATATTATCTACAAAAAGTAAAAATCTGGATCAAATCTTCGCATACCTATACTGTTAGATTTGCAATCTGAATCTTGTTGAGCAATTTTTCTCGACAAAAGAATTTAATCATGAAATCCTCAATCTCGTTGCCTCTATACAAAACTCAGAATACTATGTTCAAATGATGCAAGCACGATACTTTTGCTACTGCACTCTGCCAAACAACCTATTCCTACATTAAACCTCATCAAAGTCAGACTTTAACTCCTTTTTGTCCAAAATAAGACTATTCAAAAAGCCAGAGAAAGTCTTAGAATCTCCCACTCAACTAAAAACCGAGCTCCTAAACTACAAAATTTATCCTAGAAAATAGTTCCTCATGTCTACCTATCAAGACCGTATCGATCAAAATCTCCAAGCGCTCCACTGCCCTTTCTGCTCTCCAAAAAGCTGAGATCATCATTGATAAAAATGAGCATTTCCAAGTCCTCTTAGCTCAGTGCTCCTTACACTCCTGATCATCTGCTAATTGTTCCAATCAGACACTTGATTTATATGCACGAGTTATCTAGTGAAGAACTGACTTCTGCAATGCTTCTCATCAATAAACGAATGGATATCTTGCATCAAACCTACCCTGACATCAATCTTCTCCTCAGAGACGGTAAAGTCAACAGCAACATCGGGAAAAAGCGTAGATCACCTGCACTTTCACCTCATTCCATCCATCACCATCTGAGGACAAATTTCCAAAATGAGACATCAGCTGCTACTTTTCCGATACTCAATACGCTAAACTTATCAAAGATTTCAGACACCAATTCTTAAACAAAGGAAGAGACAAAAAAACCTGAGATCATCCACGACCACTCTTATTGAACAATTCCCTACTTGATCAATCAAGACTGAGTTGCTGAGTTTCTCCTCATTTATCAAAAAGAAGGTTTCGAGGATTCCCAAAAGGACACCTAGAAACTGGGAAACTCCTGAACAAGCCGCACTCAGAGGAACTAAGAGAGGAAACCTGAATCATCGACTGCACTATCCAGACTAGAGTTCCTCCACTAACAATCTTTTACAAATTCTACGACCGCCAGCATCATCTTATCCATAAGTATGCTAGTTTCTACCTTATAAATCTTTGACCAGCGAGTAAATCTCAGCTTGCTATTGACAATTTTGAAGTCACTGAATCTAGACGATGTACTTATGATCAGGCTCTTGAACTTCTCACCCATCAAAATTCAAAAGATATCCTCCAAACTACAGTTGAACTTCTAAATCTCTAAAAGCCAAAAATACCGCTTCGTTGTTTACTTCGTAAAAATATCGCTTGCGTTGTTTTACTTCGTAAAAATCTGACTTCTTTGAGCAAACACCATCAGAAATCAGATTTTTCTTTTTATTATAATTTAATTATTCTTGATTCATCAAAGCCTCAATCTGAGCAAAAATTTCATCAATACTCTGCATGCCATCAATCTTAACCAAAAAGTCAGAGAGAATCTACATATTCAAGAGCTGGGATGGTCTCCCTTTTGTATTCAGCAATTCTCATCTCAACAGCGGCTGGATCTGCATCATCTTTACGAACAAAGAGCTCTCCTCCGCAAGCTTTGCATTTTTCTACTTCACCATCCAAAGAAAGATTATGAATTTCTCCACATCCCTTTGCACATTTTACGAGTAGAAAGTCTTCTTTTTACCTCATCTTCTGGGATTTCAAGCTGAATGACCAAAGGCTTTTCTCCCTTTTCAAGCAAAGCCTCTAAAAATTCCCTTAGTTTGTCCCATTCTTCTTAGGTTTCCATCTCCCAAAAGCACCTTGTCTTCAAGTGTCTCCAAAAAAACCTTAAAAAGTCCAATAATGATCTCATCTTTCACGAGTTTTCCACTATTTACAATATCTTTGAGATAAGCACCTATAGCATTATCATTACTCATCAATGCTCTCAAAATATTTCCAGTCTCAAAGTACTGCATCTTATCTCCATACTTTTTTCAAAAAGCTTCTGTGCTTGAGTTCCCTTTCCACAACCTTGAATTCCTGCAAAAATTACATCTCTCATAACCGTAATCAAAAAAGATAAAAAGTCTGACTTTTCATCATCATTTTTATCTTATCAAAAAGTAATCATAAAAGCAAGATCAGATTCCTAGTTTTTATGCAGACATCTCCAACTTAGCTACCTTCTTAGACAAAAAAACTGTTTTCCCATCGCATCTGGATTATAGTTAACATATCCGCTATCCAATAATGCTGAAAGCTGAGGATCTGCCATAATACCAGCCTCAAACCATGTTGCATATTTTTCCATCATCTTAACCTTTTCCCTCAAGTTTAGATACACGAGCATCCAAATCAGGATTATTTAACCCTTTTTTCACGAGCAGAAGTAAAAAGTTGTTTTTCTTGTCCAAATGTTTTTAAAAAACGCTCAGTATTTTTATAAAATCCTTCTGTTTTTGCATCAATTGGCTCATTTGCCTTTTCTCTCTAGTTTCTACAGAGTCTACAACTGTCTTGTCTTTATTTTCTGTAGCTTGCAATTTTTCAGAAGTTTCCATAGGATAAGCAAACTCTACTGACATTCCCATCATTTTCCTAGCATAAGAAATAAAAATATCTTAATTTTGAATTATCATCTTAAACGAATCCCCCTCTGTTATCAACTGATAGGCAAAGGTCTCATGCCCAATATGCAGGAAGTAATTATTATCTCCATCAGGCAAAGCATAATGATTATTCTCTCCATCAGAACTCACTTCAAGACAAGTAGAATTGTCCTCCTCTGCGAATCTCGCCATAAAATTTACCGGAACAATACAGTCTCCATTTGGAGTTACCGTTGGGATCACATCACGCCAATTCCCTCAAAACCAAAGTCCATACCACCTCTTTTCCCCAGATTCAAAAGAAAAGAAAATCTGGATTTTTGGATATCGATCATCATTTTTCTTGAGAATAGAAATAATCTCAGACGAGTCAGATTTTTTCCTCTTTTGAAAGTTTTGACTCAAAAATTAATCAATCCTTCTAGACCAGTTCCTGCACCCGACTCTTGAATAAGATCCAAGATGCTTTTGATCCAATACCTTTGTAGGGACATTATTCCCTAAAACTTCAGTTGTCATCGTTAGCCTTGTATTAGGAAATAAAAACTACAAATCATCAAAAACAGCCTCTAAACTTACAAGTTCTTCTTGACGAGCCTTTTCATCAGCCTGTCTCATCTCTTCAAGTTTTTCAAGCCTCTCTTTTTAACTGAAATTTTTGGATTTCAGTATAGGGTTTTGAGTGAATATTTTCTCTAAAAAACCTGATACAATTTCTCAGAATACATCAGGAGAAAGTTGGTCATTTTCGATCAAAGGTTTTTAGTCCTCGCTCCCATCTTCCAGTCTGGCAAAAAACTCAATTACCTGCAACATAAATTCTTTTTGTCATCACTCCCTGTGATATAAAATAAAATCTTACCTTAAGTATACTCAACCCTACAAAAAAAGTCAAAAATAGCTTTTTCATCTTTTTCACAAAGACTTGACATTTTTGTGAAAAATGTTTATAAGATATCAACCAAAAGTTTTTCTTTTGGACTAAGTCACCAAACATGGCACAGATTGTTATCAAAAAATTTGCATCAAAAAATGCAAATAATCAGATCGGAATAATTTGCGTTGAGAAATGCAAACGATCTTTTAAAAGCCTTCATTAGTGAAATGACAGGCTTTTTCCCTTTTAGAATTCAGAAAATTTTTGCCCAAAAACTTGACATTCAAAGAAAAAATAAATATAAAAATATTGCTATTTAGAAGAATGATTCTTGTTAGCGATCCAGCTTTGTAAGGTTCTTCGTTGGGAAACGTGGGACCTTTTTCTATTCTACACCTTGACATTGAAAACAAAATAAGTACACTAGAAAAAGTAGAAGAATCTTTCTACTAACATTAAACTAATTTTCGAGCTCTACGTTTGTGAAACGAGGAGCTCTTTTCTTTTGACTCAAAAAGAGACTTCATCTTAAGACAAAAAGCATTAAAATTCTGATCTTTTTACCTTGTAAATCAACCTAAATTTCCTATACTTTCAAACAATCTTTATTACTACCTTGAAGTTAATGAAAGCGTTAATCAAAAAAACTTATTGCTTACGATAAGCTCTACCCTGCGATTCAGTCTTCAGCCTTTTACCATATTTTCAAAAAGCATCAAGCCCAGTTTGCAGCCTACCTCCATGGAAATCCTGCAAAAATTTCTTTATTATAGGGATTACTGGAACTAACGGGAAAACCACAACAGTTAATCTCTTACATAAAATCTTAAATGATAACCTTGCCCCAACCGTTGCTGTTAGTACAGCCTGCTTTACGAATTGGCAATCAAAAGTTCGCAAATCTCAAAAATGACATCTCTTGCAGCATCAGATCTCCAGGAGCTCCTATCAACAGCAAAGCAAAGTGGCTGTAAAGTAGCTATTCTCGAAGCGAGCTCACAAGGATTAGACCAACATCGCTTTTGAAGGAATCGACTTTGACGCTGCAGTTCTTATCAACATTACCCACGATCACCTAGACTATCATGGGACCATGGAAAACTATGCATCATCAAAAAACTCCTCTTCAAAAACGTTCTTAACAACAGAAAACAAGTAAAATTCTGAATTTTTCCAGCGGATGACGCCTATGGACGCAAACGATTTGAAGAAATGCCATTTGACAAAAATTAACTTTTCTATCCAAGCTTCATCCATCCTCAAAGCTACTCAAATCATTGAACACCTTGATCATACAGAATTTACCTTCTCTTACCTTGGAAAACTTTATCGCTGAAAGACCCACCTTCTTGGCGCATACAATATCAATAATATCCTAGCTGCAATATCTGTAGCTATTGAGATTGGTATTGAAATGGAAAAAATTCTTGCTTCAGTGAAAAGCTTCCTGGAGTAGAAGGAAGACTAGAAGAATTTACCATCAATAATAAAAAAAGTCTTCGTCGACTTTGCCCACACCCCAGATGGACTTGAAAAACCCTTTCCTATCTTAAAAGGTCAAAAAGAAACTGAAAAGCTGATTACTGTTTTTTCGGTGCCCCTGGAAATAGAGATAAAGAAAAAGACCTATTATGTGAGAAATTGCAGGAAAATACTCTGATATTCTAATTGCAACGGATGATGATCCATCAACAGAAAATCGTCTTGCCATTCTAAATCAATTGACAGCCTCTCTGCAAGAAGCCTTTTATAAAGAAGGAAAAGAACTCTTTATCATACCTGAGAGCATATGCTATTCAACTAGCGCTTGAACTCGCTAATCCTGGAGATATTATCCTTATCGCTGGGAAAGGTCATGAAAAAAGTGCAACTTACCAATTTCTGAAAAAGACCTCGATCAGACCAAGGATATCTTAAATCTCTTATGCAAAACTAAGCTAAAATATTTCAAAACTTTCTAAAAATATTTCGATAAAAAGAAGTCAAAATCAGACTTCTTTCTTTTTATTCTTCTTTAATTTCATCTCAAGATTGATTTCTTGCTTTCATGAGTGGAAACATAATTACATCTCTCAGTTGTCTTGCTCAGTCAAGATCGCCAAGATTCTCTCAAGTCCCATTCCAAATCCTGACTGTGGAGGCATTCCATACTCCATTGCCTCAACGAAAGCTTCATCTCCACTAGTAGCTTCATCATCTCCTTTTGCTGCTGCCTCAGCTTGCTTTATCAAAAGTTTGCCTGCTGGAGCAATGGATCTACCAATTCTGAATACGCTTTTACAGATTTCCCATCCATTAACCAAAAAGTTGGAACTGTCTCTACGATATTTTCGTCTCCATCAGAAATTCTTGCCAAAGGCTGCATAATCACAGGATAATTATAGATGAACACTGGACCTGTAATCTTAGGTCTCAAAGCACCTTTTTTATAAAGATAATCTATCAAAGTAGTTGTCCCCATCTTTTCCATTCACTCAAAAGCTAATCCCTTTGCCTGGATATCTGCTCTAAGCCTATCAGCATCATCAATTCCATACTGAGAAATATCAAGTCCTGAAGCCTGATTTACACCTTGAGTATAGTCAATTCTTTCCCAAGGAGTTGTAAAAGTCAACAATCTTTTCAATTCAGTCCTTATCTTTTACCTTAAGCTGTTTTGCCAGCCAAGCTTTTTCAAAGAGATAATCAAACATCTTCTCCGTAAATCTCATATTATCTTCATAATTTCGATATACCGCATAATGCTCCACCTGAGTAAATTCCTGTACATGAGAAGGATCACTTCCTTCATTTCTAAAGTCCTGACCTATCTCAAATACCTTTTTCAAATCTACCAACAGTGGCCTTCTTAAGCGAAGTCTCAAAAGCAATTCTAAGATACACATCGGTATCAAAATCATTATGATGAGTTACAAAAGGCCTCGCTGCTGCTCCCGATGCCGCATTATCCAAGATTAGAGTCTGAATCTCTGTAAAACCTTCACTTCTATAAAAATCCCTTAATACTTCATAAAACTTAGACTTAAAGAGAAATCTGCATAGGTTTCAGGATTCATAGTCATATCCAAATATCTCTTTCTGTACAAATCCTCTTGATCACTGAGTCCATGGAATTTTTCAGGGAGCGGTCTAATAGCCTAGACAAAAAACTTAAACTCCTTTACAAAAAAATAGTCAATTCTCATTTATGAGTCTTAAATACCTCTCCTCTCACTCCGATAAAGTCCCCCATATCAATCATCTTTTCAAAGAACTTTAGGCAGTCATTTCTCCATCTCGCTCTCATCAAAAGGTAAAGTCTGAACAGCTACTTCATTCATAGTTCAATCTTGTTTTTCAACTTTAATAATCTTGCAATTATCACGATGAAACATCAACTGAATCTGCCTAGTGCTATCCAAAAATCTTTGCAAAAAGCTAATTTTCCATGGCTACGATGAAGCATTACCCTTCCAGCTGTCGCTACCTGAATTTGGAGCGTCAGAGACAAGGATCTCACTATCACGAAGTTCCTCATTTTCATACTTTGCAATAATATCCTTGATCATATCTTGCTTTTGAAAAGACTGTGCAAAAGGATGGATTCCCATTTTTCATCTTTTTCAACTCTTTTGAATTCTTACCTCTCTTTCTGAGAGCGTTATATTTGCCATTATATCACACAAAAAATAATTAAATGAAAAACAAAAATCTGATTTTATTCTCTGTTCTAAATATCCTCATTACAAAGGTTTATGTCTTTTTCTTAAGTCTTACCTAAGCATACACCAAAGAGAAGTTGACTTTTCTGCATCTAATCCCATATCTGCCGTATTGATCACATGCTCCGCTACAATATTTCCATCATACCCTTGACACAACTTATGCAAACAAGCAAAAAGCTGGAAATTGCTCTTGCAAATTCTGATCCATAATTTCTGCCTTACATTGTGCTATCAACTCAGCTGAAAGTTGCTTAGCTTCTGAACTTGGAAGATTCTGATATACATTGCTCAATATTAGCAAACCATATCACTGACTAACCTGTTGTTTGAGAAACGAACTCAAACTTCAGACTTTTTACTCCTTTTTACAAAAATTACCTGATGATCTTCTCTAGCATTAAGCACTGCAGTATAAGCAAAAAGCTTATCAAGATAAGAATATGCATTTTCACTCACCGTAGGGAAATCAAACTGATGCTCTCTAGCTGGTATCTCTTACCAAAGTGAGGGCCAACTTCCCCTTAAAATACCATCACATCCTCGGCTAAATCCTCTACCTGAATCAAGAACAACATAGGCCTATCCTGTCAAAAAGATAACAATGCCCCAGCCAAGAAAAATACTCGTATGATATTCCAATTGCAAAGGACAAACCCCATAATGAACATCCTTACCCGAAGCTCAAATCAACTCTTTTTGCCCCTACAGTATTTACCATTATTTCATCTAAAAAGTAGTTCATAATTCATGCTTTTATTTATCTCCGATCTCTAAATAAAATTACTTATACTGCGTCAATACCTTCAAAAACAAACTTATCCGCTAACCTATGTCTACTATCCCATTCATGCTTACTCATAAACACCACAGAAACATTTTCAATCCAATAACTCATAAGACCTCATTCATTTCAGACTTAATTTGCTCAATCTCCTTTTTCCAAATCTTCATAAATCATGACAAGATCAGTTCCTATCGCTTTTTCCAAATCTCTCTCACCAGTATCGCTGCAAAATCTTTCCTCCATGAGAGGCAAAAACTTCTTGCAACTCACTCTTAAGCCCGAAATAGAAAAACTTCTTTAAGAGCGCTTGAAAACTCCTCTTCAAAAAAGATAGCCCATGCAGAACCTTCTTTTCCTTTTTCACCTGAATAATCCCTGCATCATCTAGCCCCTCAACCTGTTTTTGATCACCGGGAATGTCCATCAAATCTCAGCTTCCAAAGTTCTCATCGAGACTCCCTGCCTCCTAAAAAAATCAGATACTTGATAATATCTGCTCTCGTCTTGCTCCCAAAGAGTTTTGTAAGATTCATCATTATGAGATAAATGAGGATAAAGTCAGACTTGATCTTATTTTTTTCGCCATAAAAAATGCAAGTGAGAAATAGACATTTTTGACAAAAAAATCAAAAAGCCACAAAAATCTGAATTTTAAGAAAGTTTGCAGGAACTATCTGGATTTTTCTCTACAAAAACATACAAGAAACATATGAATATTATATTGACTTTATTTAAAAAAACAGTATTATCAAAAATAACATTTGAATAAATCGGTTCGCGGAGAAAAGGCGGGACTGCCTTTACCGTCAAATGTCGAGGGAATTTCCTCAAATATTCTCCTTATATTAACGGCAAAAATACAACGCCTATGAACAGTCCCAAAAATCATGTAGAAGAGACTACAAAAGTAAGCTTAACTTTCGATGATATTAAGAATATCTCTAAGGATATCTCTTGTATCAACAAGGAAATCAAAGCAGTCCTTAGAGATTACAACTTTGAGTATCAGAGCTTCAACCCAAAAACCCTTACCACTCAGTGAGGAAGGATTTAGAGAGTTAAGAAGTCGTCTCATTGAACTAAAAGAGGGAAACCTCATTTCACTAAATCCCTCTGAAGTCTTTAAACTTATCCGAAAAGTCTAATGAATTCCTAGCTTTCAAACAGGAGCTTGGAAATTTCATCGCGCAGCTCAAGATGGAAGTTAGAACTCCTGAAGAAGAAGTTGAAATGACAAAGGGAACTCCCGCCCTCGAAAAGTGGATACCCAAACTATGTAGCCTCTATCCTCGCTAACTCATCTCCCTATCATCAACTAGTATCCTAGTTACAAAAAAAGCTTAGTTCGTGAATCTACGAGCTAGCTTTCTTCCTATATAAAAACATTTCTGAAGCCTGATCCAGAAATGCCGTTCAATCAATAAATTTAGTCTGATTTTTGTGATTTTTCGTCTCTCCAAGATAAGCATTGCACTAATCGTATCTGTTGTCGCATTTTTGAAATCAGAAACAATCTCACCTGACTGCACACTTGTAAAAATCCTCATCAACAGTTTCAATCTCGATTCTCTGATTCTCAATAATATAGTTGAGTGAAGTCATAAACTTGGTAATATGTTCTTGAATATCCTTCTGCTTGCTTGGCCATCAGAGTACAATCTTTCTAATATGATATCTCTGAATCAAATCAGCAATATAATAATAAGTCATTGCATCATTCATCACATAACCAATTGGATAGATAATCTGAGAATCTCCAATAGGCGTATACGCCAATCCAATATATTTTTGTTCCTCGGTCTATTCCAAGGGCATGATTCATTTTTCATTTCTTCTAATTCTACAAAATAAAAATATCCATAATTATTGAAATCTATCCAACATTAGGATCCATCATATAGTTTGCCTCTAACTTTTCTACTGCATTTTTCATAAGATCAGCATAGGGAAAGCTGAGAGGTTTTCCTTTCCATACCAAGGTCATTTTTTCTTCATCAAAAAGATAAGAAATCTGATTTAAATCATTCTCCTCCTCCCCTTCAAGAGAAAAGTACGAATCATCATAAACCATATCTATCGCCAACTCTCCTAATTCCTGCACCAAATCAGATTTATCAGACTTTTTTTACCATTTTTTTCCACCTTCTGCTCCTCCAAATCTCGAAGCCAGACATTATTCTTTTTGCCCAATATACATTAAAAATCCAACGAGGCAAAAAAATCAAGCATCATAAGCCATCTTATACAATTCTGGCTTAGAAAGAGAAAAAAATGAAATCTGATCTCCTTTAAGCGTTTTTAGCAAGTTAAGAGCCAAAGAACCAACCCTAAGATTTGTAAAACCTCCTGGTCCATTGATCACCAAACATTGATCAAAAAGCTCACCCACGATCAAGCTCTACAAGTACTTTACCAATTTCTCTATCTACACCATTTCTCTCAAGTTTCCTCATCTCTCCCAAATGCCAAATAGCAATCTGATCAGTCGAAATATTGACAACACTTTTCATCACAAAACTTCTCAAAAAAATAAAGTTCTATTCAAACATTCTTTGCAAATCCTCATCTCTAATCATTGAAGGATTCCAAATCGGATCAAAAAGTTACTTCTACATTCACCTCCCAGTCTGGCACCACAAGAAGTGCTGCATTTTTTTACACTCGCAATCAAATAATCAGCCATGGGACACGCTGGAGTTGTAAACGACATAATAATAAAAAAACCTGTTCATTCTCCTCATCAAGCTTGATCTCATAAATCAGTCCCAACGTATAAATATCCACTAAAGGAAAGTCAGGATCATATACCGTCTGTAAGGCAGCAGCAATCTGCTCAGCTAAACTCTTATCTGTCATCTCACCTTATTAATCAAGGATTAAAAATCACAACCTGAGACATTATAAACACAAGAAGGAAAAAAGTCCCCACCATCTATTCCACCATCAAAATACCAACAAAAATCACGTTAATCAACGTATAAATTCCAAAAAAGCAGAGAACATTTGTATGCAAGCTTTTTGAACGGATTCTCTATTCGCATCAATGAGAAATAACTCCTGTCCTCCCCAAAAATACAAAATATGCTACTCACCAAGAGAGTACCGCACTTCCTACCAAAAGCATAGTAATTGCGATTTCTGGATCTTCTCTGACATTAAGCTGGCTCAAGGTTAAAAATCATGATTCCCAAGCCCAAAAATCACCTTAATCGATGATGCTATTGTGTATACACCATAAGATTTAATCTTTTCAATTCGTTGTTGCATCAAAGAAGAAAACAAGGTAAAAATCTGATTTTTGTCTTTTTATTATTTAGAAATCAACATTTACACGCTCAGCTGCTGCTTCTTTTTGCTGATTTTCAATAATAGTCTGAGTATCTAGCTCAGCCTGAGATGGGAGATAAAAAGGATTTGCCCCCATTTCATAAATCTTAGAATAAACAATCTCCCAAAGTCCCTCACCGAAAAATCATCAAAGGGAAACTCACTAAACTAGCAATCAATACTACAGTATATTGAGAAGAGCTTTCAACAGTGTTAAAACTCGCTTTCCACATTGCTCAGAGCACAATAAGCGAAATCATAAAACCAATAGTACATCCAGCCAATGATGAAGCTGAATAATTTGGATTTACCACAAACTCCATCTGAGCAAAAGACAAGAACAAAAGCAAAAACAAACATAGAAAGCAAAAAAAGCAGAGCTGGAGCTCAAGACATATCTTGAAAGATCACAAAAAGCCCAATCATCATTGCAAACAAAAATAGTGTTTGAAAGGAGCAAAAAGTCCGCTAGTTTTTTTCCCTTTTGACGATACTTTTTCAGAAAAAGTGCTCAAAAAAACAAAAAAAGTAAAAGCTGATTCCCAGCCACAGTAATCACCAAACCAAGGAAAAAGCAAAAATAAGCCAAGCTAAAGGATGAACTGCATTGGTAATTCCTACCCCTGTTGTAGAACCAGAAGTTTCCTGCAAAAGTAAGTCCAAAAAGCGACATAACAAAAAAACAGCATCACACTCATAATCGCTCAAACTATAAGTCCAACAATCACTTTCCCAATCAAACTTCGCCCAGAAAGACTAGATGGTGCATTAATAATTTTATCAAGTTTTTGCTCTCTGCTCTTGAGTAATCATCTGAGCAGATACCCCTTACCTCCATCTAAACTTGGCAAAGGATTATTAAAAAACAGGATTTTTGTCCAATTCCATTCATGAATAATTATTGCATATTAAGGAGTAAAAAGAAAGCTGACTCACACTCTCGATAAATGCCTTTCTATTGGCAAGTTTATCTGTAGTATAGGAGAGAATCTGCACTCTATCTGTAAAATCCACATAATATTGCGCAGCATAAAGCTTAACACCAAACATATTAACAATGCGAAAAAGTCTTAAGAATTGCAGGAAGTGTCTGCGAAGAAGATCAGCTTTTTAGACTCTTTTTGAGTAACCTCATCTGATATCTGATATCAAGCTAATCTCAACTGATTAAAAACTTTTGCTGTACATAAGCAACCAATGAAGTTTCAAGTCTCTCCTGATCAATAATGAAAGAGTCTAAAACCTGACCAGATTGAGTGACTTCCTCCTGATAAAGAATCTGATCCTGTGTAGACTTAAGTTCCATTTTTGGGACAAGGGAAAGATTACCACTCAAATACGGAGAACTCAAAGAAGCTCTTGCCTTGTAGAACACGCTACAAGCCCAAAGGACAACAGTAAAATAAAAATCTTTTTCATTTGCCTCTCTACAAAATAATATAACCAAGCGCCAAAAGAATACCAACAACAATCCCTATAATAAAGGAGGTCTTAAGAATCTGCTCCTTTACACTTAAAAGCAGTATCTTCAGTATCTTTTCATGCCCAAATAATTGATACCAAATATCCAACCATAACCCCACATAATAAAAAGATATCCAGGCATCAAAATCATCATCAATATTTTTGAAGTATTCTCTCAAAAATCAGTTCTCATCTAAGTAAGAAAACCCCCATAATCAAAGTCAAAAAGTAGAATCCGCCCCTTAAAAACTTGAAATAAAATTGCCATTTCTTATGCACATAAGAATAAAATTCAGTCCAAGATTATCATTTTATCAGAGAAAAATCAAGGAAATCTTCAAAAAGCCATCTGATAATCAGATAGCCTCTCTTTTATTATTATTCAAATCTTAATGCATCAATTGGTTTTAAGTTTTTGCTGCTTTTTGCAGGCAAAAATTCCAAAAATAATTCCTGTCATTGCCGTCAAAAAACGAAAGAAGTACAACTGTACCATTAATCACCGCTGTCAATCTTGACTCATCTGGCTCCCCATATCTTGCGATGCCAGTCCAGCATTAATCAACTGAACAACAACAAAAACTAAGTAAAAAGTGCTATAATTCCTCAAATTAAGGTTATTACAACAGATTCAATCAAAAACTGTAAAATAATATCCCTATTCAAAGCTCCAATGGCCTTTCTAATTCAGATTTCTCTTGTTCTTTCAGTTACTGATACTATCATAATATTCATCACTCAGATTCCTCAAATCAAAAAGCGATAGCCCACCAATAAACAAAAAGAAAATTTTTCATCATTCCCGTTGTCTGTTCTATCTTTTTCACAAATTCTGCAAATGTCGTAATTTCAAATCAAGCACTTGCAGCATTATCAACATTAAATTTTTCATCAAAAGATAAGTCAATCTCTTATTCCACTCAGCATTATCTGCCTGTTTATCCAAAAACATCAAAAGAAGAAAGTTCATTACTATGCTTGATTCTCTGCAAAACCGTTGTATCAGGAACATAAGCCTGACCTCCAAATTCGAACTGTCATTTTTCAAAACTCCTATAATCGTATATTCCTTTTTCCAAGGATAAACTTCTTTCCAATAGGTGAAGAGTTTTGGATAAAACTTCTCCTTAAACGCATCATTAACTATAGCAACAAAAGCAAGATTCTTATAATGCTGATCTGTAAAAGCCCATTCACTCCACCACATCTTTTTCATTCAAAGAGAACCAATTTTTGAGGAACTCCTATCGCAGAAACATAATCAGAATTATTTTTTTATTTTTATCTGGTCACTAGCTCATTCAACCTGATAAGTAATTTTTCCCACTCAACTCAGGAAAAATAGTTTGAAATATAATCAATAATTGAAGTATCAAAAACTATTCTTTTTACATAAGTAGATTCTCCATTGGGATTTTTCTGTCTGATAACCACCATTACTAGAAATCGAAAGTTTATTTTTGTGCCATATCACCCATATTTTGAGTAATAAGACTATCCATTCCTGTCCAATCGCCATCATTACAATTACCGCTGCCATTCCAATCACAATCCCCAAAAGTACTTAATCCTGATCTCATCTTATTTGAGTAATTGTTTTTCGAGCATCATTTACGTAAAGAAAAAAACCTCATCCTCTTTATCCCTTTAAAAAATAAAGAAGAATTCTGACCAAAAAAACATGATTCAGACTTCCCATTTTGTTTTTATAAAGATAGTCCTTGACTACTCCACAAAAAGCACCATCTCTAATTTTATAAACTTTATCTGCATAGCTCATAACATTTGCATCATGAGTAATAAAGCAAAAATCGTTTTCTTTTTGCTCCTTATTTAGAGTTTTAAAAAGCTCCATTACCTCGATTCCTGTTTTAGAGTCCAAAGCTCCTGTTGGCTCATCGGCGAGCAAAAGCCCCGCATCTGCAACCAAAGCTCTAGCAATACACACTCTCTGTTGCTGTCCTCATGAAAGTTGATTTGGAAGAGCTTGTTCCCTCCCCTCTAATCCAACAAGTTTCAAGGCATGATATGCCTTTTCCTTTGCCTCCTGACCAGAGATTCCCATATATGAAAGAGGAGAGCTACCTGTTCTCGAGCTGTCATCCTCTTAAGCAGATTATATCCCTGAAAGATAAATCCAATAGTCGTTCTACGAATCATAGCCTGTTGATCATCAGTAAGATCCTTTACTTCCTTACCTCTAAGGAAAATACTTTCACTCACTAGGCACATCAAGCAATCCTACAATATTCATTAATGTCGATTTTCCTCCTCCAGATGCCCCCATAATTGCAGTAAAGTCTCAATCTTCAATATCTAAATCAACACCTCTCAAAGCATATACAGGTTCTGTTCCATTTCCACCATAAATCTTCTTAATTCCTCTGAGAGAAATAAAATTTGATATCCCATCCATCACCTTCAGATGAAAAAAATAAAAACCTGAATTATTCTCCTAAACAAAGGGAGTCTCCAAAAAAACATAGAGTCCCCTTTATCAAGACAACTAATCTCTTTTGTATTACAGGACCTCCAGGTCATCCTGCTGCAGGTATAGCTGCGCTTCAATCAGCTGAAACGCCAATACCTGCATTTTGCATAGAAATATCATTAATATAAAAGCCCTTTAATCACATCTCCAACCTTAAGTCCAGATAAGATTTGAGTATTCGCATCATCTGAAATACCAATTTCTACAACTTGATCTACTCGCTGATCTCATTTTTAAGTCTTACAATCTTCTCACCATTGACATTGTCTGCGATAGCTGGAGAAGGAACTATAATAGCATCTGTTGCCTGCTCCAATGTTACTTTTAACACTAGCACTCATTCCTCCAAGCACTTTCTGATCATCACTATGTTTTTGGAACACAACACTTGCCTTATATGAACTAGATTCTGACATAGTATCGATTTCGGAGATCACTCCTGTAAAAAGTCTGATCACTCAATGCATCAAGTACAACTTGTACAGGCATTCATACAGAAATCTTCACAATATCAATCTGATCTACATCAAGAGTAACTTGAAGCAAATTAGGTGTTTCCACATAAATATACTTCTCTGTACTAGAAGAGTTATTACTTGAAGAAATAGAATCTCAAACTTGCATTTCCACCTTTAGTCACAAGCCCATCAAAGTTAGCTATAATTTGATAGTCCTCATACTGCTTTAGGGTTTGTTTTTATCTCTTCCTGAGCAGATTCAAGCGCATCCTTAGCAGCTTGAAGCTCTTCTGAAATTTCTACCTTATCCATTAGGGTCATCAAGCTTATTTTTTTAGCAGTTTTTAAATCTGATTCTGCAGTAAGTTTAGCAATTTGCTGTTTTGTCTTCAAACTCATTAATTCTTCTTGAGCATTTTTGCAATTTAAGTTTGCTATCTTGAAGAGCAATTTTTGCCTTATTAATCTTTGTTTGCATTGATTCTTGATCAGAACCCGAATCAGAATTCATATCCTCCTTCAATTTCGCAACAGTAGTCATATACTTATTTTTCAATGCATAACCTTCAGATTCTATATCAGTTCCGAGAGTTTTTGCATATCCTGCAATAGCTGTTTTATCAACTTTTCCTGATGGAACACTCTTCATTACCATATTATAATTCAAAAGTTCCCCACTGACTAAGCTGATCTCAAATAGTCTTAAAAACCTGATATCCTTCTAATATTTTCCCCTCAGTCAAAGACGCAACAGGAATCTTGCTATACTGAGCATAAAGATCTTCTAAAACTTCTACCTGCTTCTGGAGTTCATAAAACTGACTTACAGATTTCCCACGAAGAATTTGATCATCAGCACCGATATACACATGAGTATAATCCTCAGGGTTTAGAAACTTTTTAGTTTCCTGCATTACTCTATCATAACCATCTAATATAGACTGCAAAGATAAAAGCCTGAATTTTAAATTCTCTTACATATGCTTCAAACTTTTGATTTCTTTCTATCGCAGTTTTTTTGATAAACCTAAATCAGAATTCTGAGCATTTTTCAAGTTCCATACATAATAGCATAATCATCCTGAAGATCTTTTAGAGCTTTTTCTTGATCTTTCAAATTTTTGCTTAGCATTCTCTACTGCTATTTGGGCAGTTTCTGTTTCTGAAGTTTGCTTTTTGAGGAAGAAGAGTCTGTTCAGAAGTTTCTGATCATATTCAGCCTGCGCCTTAAGAAGATCCAATCCTGAATCAGCATCTTTGAGCTTTTTTTCATATGCCCTCTTTTAGCATTCAAATCTCTTTATTCCTCTCGAGGGTAGTGTCAAGCTTATCAGTACTAATAGAAGCCAAAACTTGACCTTTCTTAACCTGATCTCAAACCTTTACTTTTTACACTTGTAACTTTTCCCTGCTGAACAAAAGTCAACTTTTGTGCATTTGCAAATTTTGTAGTTCCTGCCAAAAGACAGACTCGTTGAAATTTCTCCAGTCTGTACCTCATACTCAGTACTAAAAAGTCAGTACTCTCCTCTTGACTAAAATCGTTTTTGTCCATACACCATATCCAATACCAATGACAACAATCAAAACTCAAAAGAGCCCATCGTTTTTTTGTCGAATAAACTGCCAATATCTCTTAATCATTTTCCTCATAAATAAGATAAAAAGTCTTAAGCCTAAGAATATATTTCTTCCTAAAAAAATTCAAGCATTTTTATTCTCAAAAAAGATAGCCATCTGTTCAACGAACTATCTTATATATTATCTCTAAGCATTACTTCTGAGTTTCCCACTCTAAAACTCTCAATACTTGGGCAAACAATCCATTCCTCTTTGCTAGAACAAAATCTCAAGGCATCTTTTCCCAAAAATATCTTGGTGCTGCAGGTAGTATCTCCCCATAAACAGTAGCTCAACTCAAACCATTATAGAGAGCCGCAAACTTAAGTAAATCAGGATAGTTAACTTGATCATACCTAAAGCTTAATTGGCGTCTTTGGATTTCTAGAATTATATCGATTGATTTTATGCTTACTAAACACAAGAAAATCTTCAATCATATCCTCAAATGTATCTTGATTAAGCTTTACCTTACTATAATCCTTACTCACAATTTGAAAAGGACCGTCTCCGTTTTTGGGTAAATAATAACCACAGCTACTTTCTTTCCACCATACTGCAATCGTCAATGCTGTAGGGAAATCATAAACATAACTAAAGTAAATCCATAGTATAATACCAACCTAGACAACTAGAATCAAGAGCATCCACCGTAGAAAAATCCACTCCCCACTGAACAACTAGATTTTTCTGTTCTTCTGCATTTTTCGATAATTCCTGTCCAGATTTTAGTTGATTATGGGAAAAAAATCTCTAATCTGTTCTAACTGCATTTTAATATCTCACTTTGAAACAGGAGTTGTTAACCACCCTCTTGACTGCTGATATAGTTTCCAATGCACAAGCCTATCTTGACCAGAACCTATCTGATCAAGTATATTCTGACCTGAATCGGCCCCAACAACCGTTCCAATCGCAAATATAGAAAAATAAAAAGACAAAAAACTGACACTTTTTCATTTTTCACTATTCTCAAATAAAAATTAACGCCCTTTAAAAAAATAACCCCTAAAGTCCCAAAAAATCACATACATATCCATTCCCAAACTCCAATTCTGAATATAATATAAATCAATTTTGCTTCCTGATCAAAAGTTAAATTATCTCTTCAAAATACCTGAGCATATCATGTAATTCCAGGCTTAATAGACAAAAAGTCTCCTTTCCCAAGATTCATATTTTTTTCAACCTCATTTTGCAAATGCGGCCTAGGGTCCAACAAGCGACATAGTCCCCATCAAAAACACAAATAAGCTGTGGCAATTCATCGAGCGAAGTCTTACGCAAAAACCTTCAAACCTTAGTAACCCTTGGATCTTGATGAATCTTTGGCAAGATCCCCTTTTCTGGTATTTGCACTAGAATTGATCAAATCCTGATAAAGTTTATCCGCTTCTGATCCACCGTATCCGACACACATGTGCGTATACATAGAGCGGAACTTTAAAAAAGTAAAAAGCTGACCTCATTTCCCGACTCTCTTACTTTTTATAGATAATAGGTCCCTTACTCTCAAGCTTGATCGCTATTGCAATCAAAAGCAAAACTGGCGAAAGCAAAATCAATGCAAAAATCGCTCAAACAACATCAAAAATCCTCTTAAGAATTAGAGATCGTCCATCTAGTTGAGAATGTTTATATTCCAATGCAATGATGTTTTGAATCAATTCTGGAGTATACACGACATCTTCAAGAAAATACCCTCACTAATATGAAAAAAACCTTGTCTCATTCATTCTTGTCTGATCAAACACCTTTTGCAAGAGAGTCTTCTCAAACATCCCAACCGCCACACACATTTCATAGGTCTTAAAATCAACAGATCCGACCTCATCACAAGCAATATAATCTGTGGGTAATGAAAAGTTATCTCTAATCGTTTGTAATGCATCTTCATCTTGGAGAGTATCAGACAAAAATAATCAGAATTTTTTTCCCTAATTTTTCTGCAACCTATACTCAATCGCTCTCCAAATCTGATCAAAAAAACAAAACCGCTAATAATACAAAAATTCCACCAATCAAAAATAATAAACCTCGAAAGCCCAAAAACAAAGACATATCCCTGCCCAAAAATAAGAGAAAAAAACGCAATTCCGACAAACCAATAAATCCAAGTTTTACCCAACTTTTGATAGTGATTGATCACTCTAGTATTGAGAGGATAAAATCCCTTCAGCCCCCAATTACTACAAACAAAATACTTGAAAAAGCAAAAACCTGAGTTCCTCACCATTAATCAATGGAATAGAGTCAAAAATATCAGGCAAAAATAGCTGTTAACAAACGAAGTTTATAAGTCAAAAAGAAAAATCCCATTTACCAACAAAAAAATGACACAACACCCTCAACAAACGAAAATTCTTCATCATCAAAAAGCAAATAAAAAGCCAGAGTTTGATGTTAATTAGTATTAAGACTATGGATTCTACTACAAAAAAACAAGAGAAAAAAACACCTTAAAAGCAAATTTGCCAAGGTGTTATATATATTATTTATTCTCTTCAGCAAGAAAAATTTGATGCAAAAGCCCATTAATCAATTTTGGAGACCCGTTATCCGAATATCTATTACACAGCTCAACCATTTCATTGATCACAAGCTCCTTTGGTGTTTCAATAACCTTATATTCTACATACCCCAAAAAGCAAACAAGCCTGATCTAACACATCCATCTGATCATACTTAAAAACTTTGTGTATATTGGTTAACCTTTTTCAATTAATTCTAACCTATAACGTGGAAGTCCAGCCCCCACTTTAAGTACATACTCAACATCTACTTCTCAAAGCCTCCCATTGATCAAAGAAATAACTCAAAAAAATATTCAAAAATCTGACTCAATATCCAGATCTCCTGCATATTCTGTAATTTTTGCCTTTACATATTCATCAACATGTTCTTGAGCCTCTCTTGTCTTAAGGAGCTGATCCATAAACTCCTTATCAAAAAAACCCTCATACATTCTGAGTTGATGTTTCAGTAGCCACCTCTGAACGACTTTCTGATTCTGTTTTTTTGCAATCCTTTTTGCATAAAAATGGAAAAAAACAGTTCTGATAGAAATAAGAAAGCGCAATCTTTCTGGCATTAATCCTATGCTAATATTCATCAAATAGGGAAGCAATAAAGTAAAAATATTTACAAAGCAAAAATGTCCCAACCTCAAAGGGGATGAAGCCCTAAAAACTTTTCCTAAAAATAAAGAGAGTAGACTGAATTGCTACTCTCTCCTTCACTATGCATCAACTACTGTTTCCTTTGAAGTTGATTTTTACAGTCACTACTTGTTTTTCCATTGTAATATCCACAAGATGGGCAAACTCTATGATTGAGTCTATTTGCTCCACAGTTTGGACATTTAGCTGTTTGGTAGTATTTTCAAGTCTCTTAAGATTAAGAGCCTTCCAAGTTGAGTGTCTTTTTACGAGTCTGTACCTTACTGACCTTTTTCTTTGGACCGATTGTCATTTGATAAACAAAATTACTAATTTAAAATATTCACTAAAAAAATCCTCTTTTTAGTTAACAAGTTCATTTACTGGCAAAACATCAACCACAGTCTTGAGGTAAGTTCTTCCATTAAATTTCTTGAAGTTCTTTTTTTCTGAAAGCTACTACTCCATCTACTGCAGCGTGCACTGAAAAAAATCAGCAGATTCATAAGTATTTTTTTCCGCATTCATATTTAGAACCTTTTTGTCTGATAATGATGTTTCCTGCCAAAACAGGTTGTCCTCCAAAGACCTTGACTCCACGATATTTTGGTTTGTGAGTCTTTTAGATTTTTAACCGAACCAGCGGCTTTTTGTGTGCCATTTCTACTCAAATAATATAAAAACTTGACTGCTTCCCTTTATACAGAAAAAGCACAACATAATCAAGTGAAAATCACCTTTTTATTTTTCGGGACCTTTTTCGGGCTATTTTAAAGCCAAAAAAATCGTCATTTTTATTAAACAAAAATTTGACCGAAAACTTTTTAAGAAATTTTTTTCTAGCCAACACGAGTCACCAAATTTTTAAATCAGGCCTCATTTTCTTAATTTCCATCGCAAGTTGATTAAGCGTTGCACCGGTAGTTGTAACATCATCAACCAATAAAATCAGACTTCATTTTTTTATCTTATCCAAATTTTTGAGCCACAAAAGCTCCTTGTAAGTTCGTCAACCTCTCTGATCTTTTTAAAGTCAATTGCGAGGCTGTATTTTTCCTCTTTTTGCTAAAGAAAAAGAAGGAAGTCTGAGTCTTTTTGCCAAATCTTGTGCCAAAAAGCTGAGATTGATTATACCCCTTTTTCAAAATAATGCCTCCACCAATGTGAGGGAACCCAAGAAATAACCAAATTATTCTCATCAACGGCGTTTGCTAGTTCTTCATGAGTCAATACCAATAATTCTGCCCTTTGACTCAAAAATTCCCCTACACTATGTTGATGATAAAACTTTAGTTTCAAAATCAGCTTTTTAAGCCATTTCTCATATGAAAAATCCTACAATAATCCCTTCCAGTGCCATCATTTCCTCACTACTACAAGCCCGACAAAGAGAAAAAAACCCTTCGATGGACGATGACAACTCGGACAAAGCTCTGGATGAGGATTTAGCGTCTTTTTACAATCAAAACATAGATACGCTCCACCCTTTTCCACAAGACAAGCACTCCTTAGGAAAAATCCAATCAATGAGTCCCATAAATTCTTCGAAATACCAAATAAAATCTGACTACTCTGCTGGATTAGAACTAAAACTAAGCCTTATATTAACTTTACTCGCACAAAACAAACTAAGGAGCGCCATAGCCATAACAAAAAAACTGGAAACCAAACTGCATACTTAGCCAAATCTCCTTGCCCAAAAACCCCGTCATAAAGACCTCCTCAAACAGTAAAAGAGAAAGCCAAATAAAAAGAAACTAAACTTCCCATTGATACGATCGGCCAGAAAATCTTTTTGCAAAAATATCTTCTGTATTAGCAAGTTTAAGCTGACCATACCTAAGGAAAAAAACCAAAGTAAAAGCCCACTACTTACAAGCATTATCGTTGGCTGTGCATTGAGAAAAAAATCAGCTAAACTTGAATATTTCACCCCAAAACTAGAGCCTCTGAGGGTCAGATTCCAGAGATCAACAAGCTGTCTAATTCAAACTCCAACCGCACAAACTCCAACCAAGCAAAACCCAAGACCCAAAAACTCAACTTTACGAGCCTTTCCACTTGTACAAATCAAAATCCAACAATCATCATGAGCATTATTCCAGCTGCAATTGCTATACTACTCATTATCCTCCCAATAAAAACTAAAAATCCTGACCCCATTTTTCTCGTTTATAATCTGAGCCAAAGGGCCAGAAATATCTGCTACAGAAACAACACAGTACGGCACATCAAAAACTACACGGCTCTTCCTCAACATGAATAAAGGGAATGCCTGCTTGCTGTGCAATATCACGATCATTCTCTCCATCTCAAATGAAAACCACCTTTTTAAGAAAAGTTCGAATCCCCACTACTTCAGAAAAAGAGTTTCAGGTGCTCAACTCCTTTATAAAGTAAATCACTCCCCTACTACAAGTTCAAAACAATTCAAAAATTCATCATTCCTGAAGATTTTCCTTTGCAAAAGCCGTACTATTTCCAGTAGAAAGAAAAAGTTTAAAAATCCTGACTCAACTCTTTAATTTTCTCAACCACACCAGGAAAAAAATTCTCACTTTTTTTGTTTGAAGAATCAATGAATAAATCTCATCGGAAAGCTTTGCGAGCTTCATCCTCCTGAATCTGCAAATACTCCATTATCTGCGCAATCAAGGCTTTTCCTCTCGTAGAATGAAAAATAATATCTTGTAGCTTCAGGGATCCAATCAAAACCTCTCTTCAAAAACCTAGCAACCAAACTACTCACTCTCCCTTGAGAGCGAATCAATGTCCCATCAAATCAAATACCAGATATCTTATCATTATACAATCACCGATAAAAAAACAACTAAAAACAAGAGAAAAAACCCTGACATAAAAAGTCAGATTTATTTTTCTTTTTAAGCTTGAGCAAAATTATTACACTCAAAACAAAAAAATCACTACAAAGGCTATAAATTCCAAAAAGGGAATAGTCACAAATCCTACATGCCAAGCAACAGTACTACAATCATTCCCTGGAGCACATGCAAAGACATTTTGTAAAGCCCTTTGCTGGATAAGATAGTGATATCATGACAAAAGCATCCCAAAAAAACTCGAAAAAGCAGTTAAAAAAACTAAACGATCATCCTTACTCAATAAAGCATACACCACTACTGGTAAAAGAGGATACATTAAAATCCTCCTCGCCTAACACAAATGACAAGGATTAAATCCCGTTCCAGCAAAAAGTCCAAGCATAGGATCTCCAAAATTTGAAAAATAAAGAGATCCTCCAACAGCTAAAATCACCTGAACGAGCATAAGTTTTCGAAAAAAAGAGTTTTCATATTTTTACCAAACAGCAATAAAGTTAAGCTCTTAAAGTAGCTCCTACCTTCTCCCCAGCTTCAACAGCCTTTTTAGGATTGCATTAATTTCTTCTGTCGTCATAGCCCCATCTCACTTTATTTTTGATCTGAAGTGAGATCGACTTCTTATCTGCACCCAAATTATCTCCTTGATAAAGATCAAAAAACTCTGACTTCTGAAACACCATAAACCTTTTCACAGCAGCAACCACCTTTTTCAAAAGTTTCTCCCTTATTTACCACCAAAAGATAAATCTCTTCGCAAAATTTGATCTTGTAAACTCTCATAATCTTTCTCATTATTTACCGTTCCGATCAAACTCTTAAGCACATCAAGATTAAGCTCCATAAAACAAAGTTGGCTCGTTTCTGGCATTTTATTATTCTTTAGCACCAAAGGATGTACACTAGCCAAATATCAGATTTCAAGCGCTTCTGCACCTTGTCTAAAAAGAATTTTTTTGCTTGCTTTTTAGGGATGAAAAGTCTCAAAAATCTGACTGCTGAAGCAAGATCTTTCCCTTACACCAAGATGCTTAATAAAGAGCACTCAAAAATTCCTTTCATCTCCAAAAATAACATCATTATGCCAATTTTTCAAGATTCTTTTGATAAATACAAAGACCAAGCATCATATCTTCACCAATGTGATCTTCTGCATATCTTGTATCCAAATGATGAGACCTCAAAGGAGCAGTTCTATTCCATACCTTTCCAATATCAAAAATCTTAAATCCATCAAAAGAACTTACTATTTTTTTCTGAGCAATACCTAAGAAATTATAAAGCATCTTATCTCTCAAATATGGCTGTTCTGGATTAAGAGGATTCTGCAAAAGCATACAAATTCTCCATATCAGTCCCAAACTGCTTCATCACTGATTCCAGAGCCCAAGGATAAGTCTCAACCTGATCAAACCTCATTTGTTCAACCATAAACTCCTCAACAGTTCTCAAGATAATTACCTCCTCACTCATAGCTTGATTTTTCAACTGAGCAAGCAAAGGTTGTTCCTCGATTTGATCATAGCCCCAGATTCTAGCAACCTCCTCAGCAATATCTTCCTTGATATTTAAATCATCTGGCCCTCTCCAAATTGGAGCCACAACATCATCTCCTTTAATTTTAAATCATAAATCAGTTAAAATCTGATCCATTTTTTTGGTCAAAATCAGGCATATCAACACCAAAAATAAGCTTCTGAATATACTCTTTTTGGAGCCGGAACAAACTTCATTGATCAGATTTTTAATCCTGATTTAACAAAAATATCAAACTCCAGAAACCTCATAATTTCCCAAAGTAATAGAATAATACTTCAATTCATCTAGAAACAAAAAGAGAATACAGACTCCATTCTGGATTAATATTTTTCTCAAATCTCAGTTCAGCATCGGTTCTCAAACCAAGTCTCGTACCAGTTTTTCTCACTACCACAGGATCGTAGTTTGCTATTTCTACAATAATATTTTTTGGTAGTATCAGAAACTGCTGATTCCAAACCTCAAATCACTCCTGCCAATGCCAAAACTTTCTCATTATCTGCAATTACAAGATCAGTATCTCTCAAGACATGTTCAACCTCAAAAAGATCTACAAAAGTTTCTCCATCTCTCGCATTCCTCACTTGAATATCTCCTATAACCTTATCCGCATCAAACATATGAATTGGCTGACTTGAGATATTCATAAAAGATTTTGCAAAAATCTACCCAATTATTAACAGGTTTTCCTCCGATATCCTAAAGCTGTAAACGAGAAAAAGTCTGACTTTTTACTTCAACATTCTTAATTTCCACAGCGATATAAGTATTAACTGCTTCAGAAGCTACCTTTAGTGCTCTTGAGAACTTTTTGTTCAGTGTGTTCAAGAACCTCAAGAATAGGAGTTGTCTCAAAATGCTGAAGATATTCTGGAATTTTATTGTATTTTTTTCTGAGCATCAGGGATAGATCGCATTAAGCTCAACTGCTGCACCAAAGTGTCCAGTCAAATCAGGCCTATTTGTCAAACTTTTTATTATCAACTTCCAAAAACAGTACTTTCAAGCCATGGAAATTTCTCCTTCATAGGAATTCAAAGATCATCGATACTAACATCTAAATCTACTCCCAAATTCCAAATCCAATGATGCTCTTCATCTTCATTGATACCAAGCTCTCCTTTGGAGCAGATCATCCCTTCAGAATCCACTCCTCTCATAGCTCTTTTTGCGATAGTAATTCCACTTGCCTCAAAAAGGGTCCCCGGCAAAGCAACAGGAACAAAAATTCACTCAGCTACATTTTCACCACCACAGACAATCTGATAAGCTCCCTTATCTCCACAATTTACCTGACATACATTGAGCTTATCAGCATTGGGATGCCTCTCCACTTGAGTGATTTGTCCAATCACAATGGTTTCTTTGAGCTCTCTTTTGATAATCTCCTCAATTTCACAAGTTTTAAGGATCAAATTTTGAGCGATATCTTCAGGAGAAGCCTGCAAAGAAAGGTATTTTTTTGAGCAATTGAAGATGATATTTCATCGTTATAAAACTACAAAATAAAGAAAAAGTGAGACTTTTGAGCCTATTATCTTTTTAGAGTACGGATTTGACTTACAAGTGCAAGATTTTTGAAAATTTTTGTACTTTCTCACTTCTTCAGTTCAAAAACTTTTTAACCTACAAAAAGCTCTCTAGAAATTTCTAGAAAGCCATCATCTAATCAACAAAGTCTAGATACAAAAAGGTACTAAAAATCTGATTTTTCTCTTATTCAACACTCATATCATAGTCAAAACTACCATCTCATCATCAGTCCACACCTGTGCTGTCAAAAATATCTGAAACACTCTGCCCCGATCAGAGCTGTGCAAAACTTAGCATATCTCTTTCTGTATTCTCCTTTGGAGATAAGGTAATGAGCTGACTTTTTTCTGTATCAAGATTTTTAAGCAAAATATTGAGCGTCCCAGTATATACATAAAAAGGAAAAAGATTTTTCCAACGCTTTTTATTCTGATAATACTGAAAATACATCATTTCCTTAGCAAACAAAGCCTTTTTGGGTTCCACTATTTGTGTAAACACTTCTTCCTACTTTGGCTTTCCATGGATACTTTTTCTAGTCCAGATTTCCAAGCAATTTTCCTGAGCTCAGCTAAAGTAACTATTCTGCTCAGGAGCAACCTGCTGTTGAGAGATCATCTTTGCTCAAACAAGAGCCGAAGCAGTCCCCAACACTACTCAAACAATAAAAACCAGAATCTGCTTTCTCATGATGTTTATAATCAAAAGATAAAAATAAGAGAGCGATGAAAACACCCTCTCCCAAGAACAGAGAAGAAACTAATCTGTGAAGTTAGCATGCCAAATCACATTAGATATAGTTTCATTAGTGGGATTTTCAATCTGCATAATCAAACACCGCCTTAATTCATACAAAGTATTTCCTTTGATGAGCTATCTTAGACACATCCTCAATTCCCATTTTTCACATAGAACCACAAAGAGCGAGACAAAATTATATATGTTTTTATATAATATGACTATAATCAACTCAAGAGAAAACTACCCTATTTTGCTTCAAAATTAAGCTTTGATTGGTATGAATTTGAAGTAATTTTGATATTGCAAAATTTCAAAAATATTTGTTGCTAAAGTTTCTTGTAATTCAAAAATCCCAGAGCACTTCACTCCGAGACTTTCCAATAAAACTAACTATGAATTCAGTTTTTAGACCTTTTTTTATTTTTGTTCTTTGGTTGCATTTTTCCCAAAACGGACACCTTTGATAGCAGTTTTAGCCAGTTTTGGATACTTACGAAGTCTCAAAAGTTTGATCACATCAGCAAACGGAATCAACGAAACCGCAGAAATCCCAGCATCCATCAAATGAGCTTTTGCTTTTTTCCCCATTTCCTTGATATTTTGCCTTTGCTGACCTAAAAGGTAAATCAGCGCATTTGTTCAATCTGCAACTGATCATCGTGTTGGTTCCAATCCAACCACATCCAATGCTGCCTGAAAAAGCATCAATCGCTGTCAAATTTTCCTTTTGCTGCTGAATAATTCACTTTTTGACGAACCTTTTCTTTTTCATCAAGTGCCTCTCTCACCTCTTCTGAGGGTTGTTAAGTCCTCATGCAACTTTTCTCTCTCCATCATCTTTTACAAAAACAAACTAAAAAAATCTGATTTTTATTCTACTTTTTACTCCTCCAATTTTAGTTTGTTTTGAATTTTCCATAATTTTTGACTTCTCAGCCTGCATTTTAACAACAGAAGAAACCTGTAGAACGCGCCTCTGGATCTGATTTTCTATTTGGATTTACCCCAGTTCTAAACGGATAATCCTCAGGAACATAAAATCCCTTAATCTTTGAGAGAGCACTTTTTGTACATTAGACTGCCAATTGATAGGACTAGATGCATAAATCTTTCCATCTTCATTTCCATATCTGGAGAGTTGCTTAATAATGTGATAATCACCTAAATATTGATTATTTAATGTCAATGCGATCAATCTTGCACCGTTAAATGGATTATTATAGGCAATACGATCTCCTCTATCATTATTTCCAACATTTTTCCAATATTATTACTTGTTGAGAGGAATTTTCCGAGAGACGATTCTGCAAAATCCGATACAAAATAACCATGTCTCTATCGATATTAGTTCCAGCTACAACCCTGATCCCAAAAATCTACATTTCTATAAGTACCTACTGCATACGAATTCAAAAATCTTTGAGTTCTCTCCTCTGCAGTTCCCCCATGAGAACAGAAACCTTGGTGATATCAATTGGCCTCTCATATTGATCGTTAAAATACTTAAGCTTATACTCTTCAGCAAAACCTTATCTTTGTCCATTACAACACTAAGATCAAGCACAGTAAGCGGATCTGTTGCTGTTCCGTCCTTAAAAAAAGATAAAAAAGTCAGATTTGCTCCCTCAGATCTAAACCCAGCACCAGCAGTTCCTGGTTCTCCTCCACTTCTTCCTATAAACTGTCCTCTTTTTACAAGTTCTCCAGCCTCTACTGCGATATTACTCAAATAAGAATATGCTGAGACATAACCATCTGTATGCATAATTACTACCCAAGAAACCTGATCTGTTCCTTGATGAACGCTATATACAACTCAATCTCTCATTGCATAAACAGGAGTCCCCTGATCAACACTCATTTCCACACTCAAATTTTTGAAACCATTTTCCTTTTCAAAATCCGCATCCTTAAAAACAGTCGAAATCTGACTCACAGGGATACGCAGGCCATGCAGCCTCAGAGGTTTTCTTTTCTGAACTATCTTTTCGTTTATTAAGTTTAGTAATTTGATCAGCCATATTGTTTTCAGTACGATAATTCTTGGAAACAATATCCTTAACCAAAAGCAGAAATAGCATCTTGAGTCTGTTTTAGTTCTGTTGCTACAGTCTTTTGAGTTAGGTCTTGAAGCTTCTTTTTTTATGATAAAGATCCATAAAAGTAATCAAATATGCTTTCTTTTGGTTTAATGTCTCGATTTCTTCTTGATACTGAGTCAATAGTTTTTGTGAAGTATTCTTGAGAGAAGTAAGCTTCTCAATAAGCGCTGTTTTTCTTTTCCTGAACGGTAGCCACCTTCATCAAATCATTGATCTGCACCAAAAAGCGAGTTAAGCATATCATTACCAACCAATACTTGAGAAATATCTGCCGATTTCATAAAAACCTTCAGATCATCAATCTGAGTCCCACTCTCATTATAAATTTCTCTCTGCATCTTATAAGTCAAAAAGCAAAAGCTGACTCAGATATTGCTTTCCAAGTTCAAGATTAGCCTTAGTCTCCCTAGTTCAGAGATAGAGCTTTGGAGTTGTACTTTATAATCATAAAAGCTTCTTAAGCAACCTTGCACTCTCATTGAAGAATCATCTATATTTTGAATAATCTTGACGATCTCAATTCTTGCTTCTTTATAGTTCTCATCAAGCTTTCATTTGTGTTTTTGCCTTTTCAGCAGTATCCATCTCAGAAAGCTGAGATCTAAAGCCCTCAAACTGGCTCTCAAATCAGTCAAATTATCAACGGCCCCCTTAAATGCTCAATCTTGATTCATTGCCTCAGAGAGTTTGATGTCTCATATTTTGGTGCCATAGATCCTGTGGCAAATACGCTTCCTTGAATAAGCAAACTCACCATTAATCCATATACCAAACTATTTCTAAATAGTTTCATATCTATAACAATAAACTAAAAACTTAGCCCAAGTATAAATAAAATAAAATAAAAAGTAAAAATCTGATAAAAATTCTCGATTTTCCTCTTGACATTACATATATTTATATTAATTCATTTTTCTCTCCATACATTAAAAAAAGAAATCGACAATCAAAAACTCATAAAAAACACTAGGAACATAGGGTTTTCTACCAACTCATCCCATACTTTTACAAAAATAGTAATTTTATCTTGACTTCTATAAGGATTTTCATTAGAATTCTCTCTTGCGAAAAACTTCAACTTTCCTTTGGTTTTTGGTGAAAAGTAAAGTTTGGAAAATATTACTTTCAAGTTAAGGGCGCAGGAATTCCTGCACCCTTTTTCCTATAGTTCAAAAACTTTTCCTATATTTTTCAAATAAAGAAAAAAACTCTGAACTAAGTCAGAGCTCTTCTTATTTCTACAGGAGAAATTACTTCACAGCAGCCTTTGAATTCAGAACCAGCCTTGAAAAGTAACAACCTTCATAGCAGGAATCTTAATTTTTCTTAGAAGGATCCTGAGGATTAACACTTTCTCTAGCCTTTCTCTTTGAAGCCTTGAAAGTTCCAAATCCTTGAATTCTAACTTCACCTTCTTTTTTTAACACCATCGATAACTGTTTCGATGAATGCATTTACAAGTTCAGCTGCCAATTTCTTAGATACTCCAAGTTCTTCAGCCAAGCTAGCGATAGAGCTGTTTTTGTCATTGCAATAACAACATAAAATGTAAAGATGTACTAGGTACATTCGTATGTATACTACTTTTGATTCAATTTTCAAGAGAAAATGAAAGGTTTTTACTTTAGAACGAGTTTTTTTATCAAGAACTGGGGAAAATGAACAAAAAGGTATAAAACTCTGATTCATTTTTGAAAAATCAAAAATTTTTGTTCATACATGATATCTGACATTTATCTTTTTGTTTAAAAGCAAAAACCTGATCAAAAGTCAGGTTTTGTTTTTATTTCACTTTTTCCAATCAATTTATCCTCAATTCTTCAAAGCCCTGCGACTCCTTAACCGAGATAAACACACAATTAAAATCTGAATACTTTTCTCTTAATTGTGCAATTCTCTCTTCATCAGTCTTATCTATCTTATTAAATACCAAAATCTTATCCTGATGCGCTCAGATATCACTCAAAACTTTATGAACAACCTCTATTCTCTCATCAACAAAAGGATCACTCGCATCAATAACATGAAGCAAAAAATCTGACTCAATACTATCTTCCAGAGTTGAAGAGAAAGACTTTACCAATTTTGGAGGCAAATCTCTGATAAACCTAATCGTATCATTGAGCAAAAACCTCCTTACCAAGTCAGGTTTCTGGATTTGTGATCAAATAACACTTTTCAACATTCGTCCCCAGCGTCGCAAAAAGCTTATTCTCAGCCAAAACTCCCTTATTAGTCAAAGCATTGAGCAATGAGGACTTCCCAGCATTGGTATATCAAACGATCCCAATCGTTGGCATTCCTTTCTTTTTACGAGCATCACGATGGAGTTTTCTCATTTGTTCGTACTCAACAAGCTTCTTCTCTATTTTCAAAACCTTCTCCTTCAAATGCCTCTTCATTCTTTCTGTATTGGTTTCTCAGATTCCTCTCGTTGCTCAGCTTCCACTTCCAGAAGAACCTCCCTGCCTACTCAGTTCCATCCCCATTCCATAAATTCTAGGTCCCATATGCTTAATCTGTAGCAAGCTCAATCTGAAGTCTAGCTTCACCTCACTCTGCATGTTTCTCAAAAAATCTTCAAAATCAGATCAATCCTATCTCGAGCGACCATCTTTTCTTTGAGATTTTGTTCCTCACTGACCAAACGCAACTTTTCATTGATCGCATAAATCTGAGCAGGTTTTAGCGCATTTCGATTACAAAAGCAAATTTGCCTCCAAGCGAAAGCATATCAGCAATAATTTCCTCTAGTTTTACCTTTTCCCTACATAAGTCCTAAGGTCTGGATGATCTTTTTGATATTTCTGCAAAACAACCACCCCACCATAAGTGTTTACCAAATTTTCAAGCTCTCTCATTCTATCTTCAAGGATTTCCTTGTTAGTCTGCTTATCTACGAGATCTACAAGAAATACCTTTAATACGGTTGATTTTCTACTTGCATGTGAGTTTCCATGAGGCATAAATTTCAATTAGTTTACTAACTTCCCAAATAAATACAAGTAAAAACAAAAACCAAAATACCTACAAATCAAATTTAATCCAAAAGTAAAAATCTGATTTTTCTCTTCGATTTTTGCAAAATAAAAAGTAAGTATAATCAAGCATGTAACTTTTACATCTTATTACAATAAGTATGTTGAAACAAAACCAAAGAAAAATTACAAAAATTCTTGCTGGGATCAGTGGTGTCTTATTCCTAGGAGGAAGCCTACTTTTATGAGTAAATGCGAGTCAAAAACAAAAATAACTGTAGACTGAATCAAAGACCAAACACTAGCAAATAAATTCTCTACAGTACACTTCAATGTCTGAGAAATGACTTTGGAGGTGGTTTTTTTCTGGACAGAGGCAAAAAGCTCCTCTACTCCTCAAGAGGTAAGTGCAAACGGTGAAAGACTACTCTGCTCTGCACAAATTAGAGGGTTTTACTACAATTCACAAAGAGGTGAAAAGACTTTGGCCTCTTGATACTGATTCACTAAGGGATCTCGCTAGAATCCAATCTAGCTACTATCCATCTCAACTAACAATAAATTGAGGATTCTATACAAACTGTCACAGGCTGGAAAAACTCGTACCAGAAAACGAAGATGGAAGAACAAATTCTCTCTACGGTATCTATGGAAGAATTACTCATACCTATAAAGGGACGTGAATATTCTATATACGCAGGATTATTAAATAATTTACAACAAAAACGAGGCTCCCAACAGCAGAATTAAGATGTAACTTTCAGAGAATTGACAATCAATATCCTTTCGGATACATCTACGATAAAGCAGGAGGAATTGCTTTGGTTGGAGCGTATGTAAAGTCTGAAAATCTAGCACAAGTAAATGCCTTCCACAAAAGCTTTTTACAGAGAAACTAGATGCAAGAAAAATGTGTAAACGATTTTTATAGTCTAGAGAAGATCCTAATAATCCTGAAAAAACTATTCCACAAACAAATGATTCGATTTTATGACCAAAAGACGACACTCTTATTTTTGGAAATGGAAATGCACTAGAAACCATGATGAATCTTGGAATCAGAGGAATCGTGGGACTATCATCTCAAGTACAAAACCTCTGACCAAAAAGGAATCGAAAACAACACACAAAAACATCACTCTTAGTATCTACCATGAAAACATTTCAAATATCATCAACATAGCAAACAAAAAGAGCTGAGTCTCTTTGTAGAAATAGATGGGAAGTCTGACTCCAAATGGAGACATAATCTGTGCAAAAATGGTGGGGAAATTGATCCCAGAAGCTATGCAGGAAAAACTATTGTAATAAAAGAGAAATCTCACTCTAACTAAATATATGGAAACCACAAGTCAGCTCTATTACAATACTTCTCATCCACGGAGATCTAAAACTACCAAATTTGGATGCAAGTCAAAGATTTCTAGAAATGGATATCCAGATAGAGATGGAATCATTAAGGCAAACTTCCTCAAGGGAAACTTCATCATTAACGGACTTATTCAAAAATCAGGGGAACAGAAATAACAAACAAACTCATCGTTCACGGAAAAATTGCTTCATTCAATACCCTTCAAGAACCAAATGAACAAACAAAAGAGAAATTAAGAAATATCGGAATTAATACAAACAAAAAGATCTGACTTTCAGAAATTTTCACTTGGAAATGTAATATAGATACAGGAAAGATACCGTAGAAAACCCTTGTGGACAAGAAAATGACGGAACATCAAAAAGCTTCCTTATTGACAAATCATTTGGACTTATTGATATGTACTTCCCATCAAAAACTCTTTAAATAATAAACTAAAAAAAGAAAGAAGTCTGATTTCTTTCTTTTTATTTTTAAAAATAAATTATCTATCAAAAAGCCCATCAATATTTTTCTTATCCATCTTGACTAAAAATGGCCTTCCATGCTGACAAACAAACATTCCAGGAATATGTCTAAACCCATCCTCAAGCAACTGTTTCATCTGAAGATAAGAAAACTTATGACCTGCTTTTGATCGATGTCTTTACATGCCTTAGTAGCAAAAACCCCATCCATAATATGATCAAAGCTCACTTCCTCCAAATATCGTACATAATTAAGTAGCTTTGCAAGTTCTACGGGATATTGTACAAAACCCTTGGCATTGCGTAAACTACTATTGCAGATTCACTAATTTGACCAATATCAAAACCTAAATTTCAAAGTTGTTCCAGTTTTTCTTCTAAGTTTGGAATTCTGGTAACCTCAAATTTAAGAGGCTGTAAAAGAGTTTCCAGTCAGATCTTGATTGAGTTTCATCTTTTCAAAAAGCAATCCTCTCAGCCAGTGCATGCTGATCTATCAAGTACAATGCTCCATCTGCCATCAATGCAATATACATATTTCGCATTTGACCAAGAATTTGATACTCTCCAATATCTTCATGAAAAATAAGGTCTTCTTGCATTTGCTGATCCAAAGTACCTCTTTGAGTAATTTCACCAGATCGCCTTGGAGCAAAAAGAGTCTCCAGATCTTATATTTTGAGGATCCAGGTTTTTCCAAATTTGCACTAGATCATCTACAATATTTGCAAAAATCCTTTTACCTCTCCAGACATCTTCCCCTTTGCATTGAAAGTAGTGAACCTCCCATACTACTTCCAGCATTCAAAAAGATGAAAAATCTGACTTTAAGTTCGTATTCTGGGATTCAGAATTGCTTTGGAGATATCTATATGCCTCTTGCTCCATTTTCTGAGGATTGTGACTTTATCTGAGTAGCAAAAAATTCATTTCCTACACTAGCAATTTTATTGTCTCACAAAACCTGGGATATCGCAGCAACCACTGACTTAAATACATATTGCGAATCCATAAACTTAACTTGCAACTTACTAGGATGTACATTGACATCTACCTCATCAGCAGGAACCTGAACAAAAGAGTACTACCAATGGATATTCTCACGGCGTAATTTTGCCTAGCATAACTATCCATAATTGCTTTTTGATAATTTTATCTTCTACAGGACGATTATTTACATAGATTTTAATATTTTCAGCGGATCCAAAAACGCAATGAAGCATCGGACACTACCCCACTAATCTTGATATGCTCCTGCTCCAAAAATTCAGACTTAAAAAGCTTTTCTCCAATCTTTTCTAAAAGATCCAAAATTCTGCCTTCTACTGTTTCGTTTGCCTTGAGATCAAAAAAACAAGATTATTGTTCTTCATCAAAACAAAATCCTTATCAAAATGCACAATCGCTACATCCAAAAATATGCATAGCAATAGTAAAAATTCAGTCTGAGCCGATTTAGAAACTTAAGTCTAGCGGGAGACATTATAAAAAGATCCTCTACACTCACCATAGTCTCCATGACTAAAAGGAACCGGCAAATGTCTAACAACCGTTTCCCTGCCCTCCTCTGAAGCTTTGTCCCAATTTCCGCATAGGCTGTTTTAGTAAGGATTGTGATTTTACTTACCTCAGCAATAGATGCCAAAGCCTCATCTAAAACCATAACTCTCAAACTCATCAAATCCTTCTCGGACGAGATCTTACTCGTTGCATACCTTTCGAGCAATAGATCCATATCAGAAAGTTCAATTCCACTTCCATTATCCTCAACGGACAACAAACTCTTTCCCCATCGTTAATCGTAATTTTGATTGCAGTTGCTCCAGCATCCAGAGAGTTTCTACCAGTTCCTTAGCATACTTGCTGGTCTTTGCACTACTTCTCAGGCCTTCAGTCTATTGATCACATAATCCGGCAATCTATGTATCGCCATAGCTATCAGATAAAAATAAATTTCTCAAAAATCTAAACAAGAAACAAAAATCTGACTTTTTCTCTTGTTTTTCCCTGCAAAAAGCAATATAGTTTTTATATTAACTTGAACTTTTTATCAAGCTATTTTTCTTATTTTATGACTGCATTTCTGAAGAATCTCATTACCCAAAAAGGATTTCTCATCAAACGAGAGCCTCCTAGCTTCCAGTATTTTTATGCTCATTGCAATACAAACCTATATCAACTATCAAAATATTCTAATAAATACTGCCTCAGTTCAGGAACAGGCACAAAAGGTCCTGGATGAGATCTCATATTTCAACCACTTTTCAGCTTAAATTTCTCAATGTCGATTACGCTCAAAAATTTATCGCACACGAAAATAATATCCTTTCAGATGGAGAAGCTTTAATTACTTTCCAAATCGAATATCCTACACTTGAGCTAACTGGATCGCAAACACCAGACCCTAAAAACTCCTCGAGAAGAACGAAAAAGCTTTTTCACTAAACAATTAGTAAGCTAAACTCCCTTTCTGACAAAATCGGTTTTAAAACTTTCTAAAGAAAATCAAAATAATGAAAAATCTGAATTTTTAAGCTTTTTAACCCTTTTCACTATTTTCTTACACTTTTGCCCAATCGAGGCTGAGCCACCTTTGAGGATTTTAGTCTCAAGCTTGATTCGCTTGGTATCAATACTACAAGTCTCAGAACACAAGACAAACTTTCTCGTTATCAGCTCACGCGTTTGCTCAATGCCGTGAGTGTCATGACTGTATATTACCGACTCAATCAACCCTCAACCACTTTAATCAACCCTTTTGGCAAAAATTTCTCTACCCTACCTGGGAAAAGACTTCATGATATTTCCTTTGGGAAGTGCAAAACACAATAATACAAATTACTATTACTGCGTAGCCTAGTGTCTGCGAACAAAACTATGAGAGGATATCCTCTTCAAACCTCACCCATTTGTAGTGGAAATTTTTGTGGACAAAAAGCGTCAGCAAAGGAGAATTTTTATCAGACACTAGTAAACCTGCTTGCTACGAGACTTTCTCCCAAATACACTATTCCACGAAAAGAGATAAAAACCTGGCTCCAAAAGCTTGATCACTCTAGATATGAATATAGAACCTTTGATAGCGAAGAAATCAAACTAATAAAAACATCTACCGCCTCTGCTGCACCTGCAAAAACAGCTCAAGAGCTCCATCTATACCTCAAGTATTGCATGTTCAATACTGCTCAATGTGGTTTTAGAAATTTTTCCAAATATCAGAACAGGAGTTTGGCCGATAGCTCAGATGAATCTTCTTATCAAAGAAGGAGTGATTACCGACGAAGATACAGATCAGATTTCAAGTCCTATTTCTCCTAGTCAAGCTCTACAAATGCTCTATCAAGTATATCATCTCCATACCCAATGTGAATTCAACTCAGACTATGACTGTGATGGCATCAAAAATACGCAAGATAACTGCCCTTTCAGCTACAATCCAAGTCAAGCAGATCTTGATAACGATAATATAGGAGATGTCTGCGATTCAGACATTGATGGAGACGGAGAAAGCAACCCTCATTTGATTTGTAGATGATGCTTGAAACATCAATTTTGCACTTCTCATGGACAAAAACTTGAGGATAAAACTCCACTTGGTCAGAACATCAGGACCAATACCACTTTCTTATTATCGATAGCATTTCAAAGACAGCTCCCCATACCGCTAAAATGCATATCCAGAGCAAAACCCAACCTGCAAAAATTGAACGAGATTTTTGGAGATGGAACGCATGAACAATGAACAAAGTCAGCCCACTCTTTGAACAATCAGGAACCTTTACCATAAGGGCAAAAATAACAGAAAAAACTGAATGACTCATTTGGTTTTCCTCTCAAGTATATATTCCACAAACACAACAGACAGCTTTTCTTTCTCTTAAACAGGTGCTTATCAACTGAGATAAAGCAACGATTTCAGCAGATGCAATCTGATCATTTGATCGCTATGAATGGAGCAACTCTGCAACAAAACACAAACAAACAACAAATCAGCTTTCAACTTTTTCTACCACGCTGACCTCTTGAGCAGGAATAATATCATTCTCAAAAGCTTATCAAAACGGAAGACTCGCTGCTTTCGCTTCAACAGACATCAGAGAATTAAATGGGAAATTTATAAATTCTCACCTCCAAATCCCAGCTCAAAACTATAGTCTCAATCAAAAAATTAGCCCACTAATAAGGCTTTCTTCTCTTTCCCTCAGTAATATTGAAACTACTGAGCGGGATTTTTGAGACCTTACAAAACAAGAAAACAAAAACCTGACTGAAAACCACCGTTATTCAGCACCAGGACAATACTCCCTCATTCACAAAAACCAAATTAAAAAAATGGAGAAAGCCTTATCTCAACTGCAAGCATAGGACTAACTGACACCCAAAAACCCGAACCTCTTGCCATAAATCTCTACTTCCTCTCACTCAATGAAAAAACACTAAAAACTCAGACTTCAACCCTTTCTTCTTCTCATATCTCAAAAAACTACTTTACAATTTTCTCCTCTTGAAAGTATCAGCAAAGACAATATCCTCACAGGAGAAACAATTTATTATCAGCTAGCTAAAGAAGGGACACTTAATATAAAAATCTAAATATCAAGTCTGATCCATCACTCTCACTTCTGAAAACATCATAAAGCTCATCTCATTTCTAGTCTCAACAACATCACTCTTGATGAAAAAAACCATGTATGCAAGGCTTAAGTGTGATCTCGACAAACAAGGAGTCCCTGACAAGTATGATATCGATATAGATGGAGATGGTATTCCAAAACCTGCTAGGGTCTTATACAGTATGAAAAAAGCTGACTGTAGCCTCATTCCAGGAGAAAAATGTAAATCACAATATCTATCAACAACACTTTTGAGTATGTTCGCTAGACAACTGCCCATTCGTCTATAATAAAGACCAAGCTGATCTCAACAATAACGGGAATCTGAGATGCATGCGAAAACCAAGCTCCTAAATGCTGAGATGGAAAAATCGATGATGGAGAAACCTGCCTCTCTTGTCCAGAGGATGTAGGGAGAATGTACCTCAATTTGTGGTAACTGAAAAAGCAGAGCCTGGAGAAACCTGTAAAAAGTGCCCCAAGATGTAATAAGTTGTGACCTCTCTTGTTGAAATGGGAAAAATTGATCCAGGTGAAACCTGTAAAAACTGTCCTCAAGATGTAAGAAATTGTAATATCATCTGTTGAAATGGGAAAAATTGATCTAGGGAAAACCTGTAAAAACTGTCCTCAAGATGTCCAAAGATGCTTCTCTCTTTGCTGAAATGGAGTCGTGAAAGCGCTCTAGGGAGAAGAATGCGATGATGGCACACAAAACAGGAAAGGAAGTTGTTCCCTCAAATGTACCCTCACTAACCTCTGCTGAAATGGGAAACCTGATCCAGGAGAAACTTGCCTCTCTTGTCCTCAAGACATCAAAACTTGTGATGCAGATGGAGATAAAATTCCAGATCCTATCGACGAATGCCCAAACATTCCAGAAGACTACAACGGAATACAAGACAGCGATGGTTGTCCAGAGCCCCCTTCTCAATGTCTAGGAGAAAACTGTACCCTCGTCTCACCAAACTGCAATAAATGTCCATGCCAATATGCAGATTTTAGCAATACCCTTCATCCAAAACGACAAAGGTAAAAGCAAGACTTCGAGACCTGCCAACCAGAAACATTATAACTTCTCAAACTTTGCTCCCTCACCTCATTTTATCCTACCATAAGCCGATTATGCTTTGATTCTCTGAACTTGCCCGCAAAAATCTCTCACAAAAATTTCAAGGCTTTCGTATGATTGGAGCTGTAGTACTCAACGCAACAAAATCATTTCTAAAAATAGCTGAAAAAAACCTGACAATATCATCGAAGAACATCAGATTTTAACCTGATATGTTAAATTCTCAACACTCTTTCTCAAAACTTCAGATCAAAACTTAAAAATCCAAATTTTCAAACAGAAGCCCCAGCTCCTCTCTCATATCAACACTCACCTAAACAACATCGGCTATCAACAAAAATCAAAGAGATTCGCCTCAAATAACAAAAAAATGGTCGCTTTGACCATTTTTGAGTCTTCACTATTTCACCCCCTTTGAAAAAAAGTGGAAAGAATACCTCTCCACTCTCTTGAGCCGACCACACTCGTTATTCAGTCTTTTTATTTTTTTGTTTTTAGACTTGACTTAGTATTCAAAGCCTTGTTCTACTTGTTCCTCTGAGGGGTGCTTGTCTCGCTTGAGGTTTACCAAGATATCTGGCTCTGGAAGATCATCAGGGATCCAATTGACTCCATAGATTGCCATAGCAGGGAGCCGATTCCTCAGTAGGAACCCAACCACTCTCAGCACCACAAAAAGCCCTGACAGCGACCGTAATAATCACTAACAACCCCAATCGCATCAAGGAAATCCGTCAGATTCGCAGAAAACTTCCCTCCGTGGAAGTATTCTTTACTGCCATCAGGATAGACCTTTACTAACGACTCGATCTGTAATTCAAAGGTTCCAGAATCCACCAAAACCGCTCCAGACTTGGATTCTACGCAGAAATAGTATCCAAACTGCTCAAAACAGGTTTGCTTAATTTCATCTAAGCTCACCGTATCATGTCCAACGACCTTAAGATTAGACACACGAGGTTCAGGACAATACGCATGGGTATATCCACATTATTTAGCCTTACCATATCGATAAATCTTCCTGCAAGACTATGCCCATTGTTAGGGCAAAACCAAGCCGCGCAGCAGAGTTCTTGTTATGTAGATATGCTAAAACCTTACCTCTATCTATCAAAAAGAACATCTTGACTAGAGCTTCCCTCCATATCATAACGATAAGAAGCAAGCATCTCCTCATCCCTCGGACAGTCCCATATCTCTAGACCCTTCAATGCCTCCATAAAGCCATCGGTAGCAATTTGCTTGCCGATCTTACCTCTGAAGACAGTTGAAATCCCCTCTGCAATATAGCGACCAGAGAGCATATGACCGGCTAATGCTTCATGAAACAGAGTCCCGACAGCAGAAGGAGCAAAAGATCAAAGGATAAATGCCACTTTCAAGCTGCTTTCTCTCCTTAGAAAAGAAAAACGCTGAATTTCCTCTCTGATCTCAGGAAGTTTTTGTTCCATCTCTTCAAAAGTCTTGGTCATTAACGTATCTGAAAAGTCAATCGGCACCTTCTTGCAGATTGATCAGAGAAAGTGCACTTGTAAGGATGCAAATATCTCTCTTATCAATAATACGTTGCCCCACGATCATCTACGACGATCCAGAACTTTCGTTGAGTTCCGAGAGTAAAACTGGTTTCACTGACATAAGGAATCTGGTAGAGCTCCTGAGTCAGTGTTTGCACTTTTACGGAGAAGCTTTGTGGAGCTTTTTCAATACAGTCAAGGAAAAAGAGTCATCTTCGAGGGCAATGACCTCAGATTTTACCTCTTCTGCATCCTTGCTATCCTCCAACTTTGATGCATAAAACTCATCAAAGAGCCCATTTACCAAAGAAGGAAGCATCTTTTTCAGCTCTCGAATGAGACCTTGAGGAGTAGAGATTAACTGAGTTAGTAGCTACACTTCTAGACACCTTTTTACACTTTTTCTCCCCCTTTCCACAAAAGAGCGATCATAAAAAGTGTCACGAGAAACTCTGGAACATCACAAATGCGCTTACTGCCAAGGTCTTCACCTTCAGAAAGTTTGCCTACAACTCTCTCCTCCTAGATACACAAGACGGATACCTGAGATTTTGATGCACGAGTTTCTCCTGAAGGGGTCTCCCTATTAAGACGAAAACTTCATTGCATAAGATACAAACTGCTCAAGAGCAGTTAGCACTGGAAGGTAATTCTTCCTTTCCATAGAGATTGATTATTAGAGTTAGACAGAATATTTATTTTACATCAAGCATAATACATAAAGGAAAGAGAATGTCAATAGCTTTTATATTGACTTTTTAAGAAAAATAATTATATATATATCACCATATACAAAAAATAACCATTCAAACAAAAAAATAAGATTATGAAAAAGAATCCTTTCAAAAGAAATTCGCTTTTGGGTTTCTTTCGTAACAAGTATCGGCATTCCAGAAGAAGAAATGCTATGGCAAGAATATGGTGGCATTAGCACCTATCTCAATGGGCAGCTCCGTCTCCTTATCCGAGATATCATTGCTGGCAAAAGTAAGCCTAGCAAACTTCAACATCCCCGACGCGGTTGAATTTGGAGAACTTCTCAATTCTCCCCATCTGGACCAGGAGCTCTGCTCAGCAGCTTTCCCATCTTCTCTACGGAGCTGATGAACGGAAAAATCTTCTCTGAAGAAGAGAATAGCTAGCAGTCTAAGCATTAGTAATGCTTAGTAAAATCTATCAAAAATCCCTTTTTACTAGTTTTTCTAGAAAAGGGACTTTTTCAAAAATTATTTGTACAAAAATTTGCTTTTTCTTTTTATTTATAGCTATACTTATAGTGTCTTGAGGTAAAAGAGTTCAAGACTAAAGTATCAGCCTAAGTTGCGAGGATTTCCCTCACCCACGAGCAAAAACAAAAACCAAAAATCACTCACACCACACTTCACCTTCTCGTGCGGAAGTCTTAGCAAAAATCTTTAGATTGCTAAAGGTTGCTGAGATACTTTACATCCTTAATTGACAAATCGTCTCTCGTCTACCCGAGAGGCTTTTTGTTTTACTTGTAAATTCTCTCAAGAATCATATACTTTTGATACTTTATCACCCTTCAATTTCCCATGAAAAACAAAATCAAAAATCTGATTTTTTTTCTTTGGGTTTCTTATTGATTCCAGGTATCACGACGGCAAACCTGCAATCCTCAGATCCTATAGAACAAGCCATATTCCCAGAGATCAAAACAAAGCTTGAACAGTCCTATCTCTATCTTCACATGCTTCCAACCTGAGACCAGACAAGCATCTCTGGCTACCTTGCTAAACTTCAAGACCCTTATACTTCTGTATTTTTCACCAAAAAGAAGCTCAAAAAGCTTCTCGCTCTTCTCAATAATAATATTAGTGGAATCTGAGCTGTCATCAAACTCAGCCCAGAAAAATCTTCCTTAGTCAGCAAAATTATCCCAAACTCCCCTGCCCAAAAAAAGCAGGACTTCAAACTTGAGACTTGATTATTGCTATCAATGGAAAATACTACCAAAAATCAGGATTTTGACCTCTTTCTCTCACAAATAAGAGGTGAAATTGGAACCCATCTCTCACTACAAATCGATAGAAAAGGTAAGATCTATCTTTTCTCTATCCAAAGAGACAAAATTCAGATCCCAGCGATCAGATTCTCTCCAAAAAAAGAAGATAAATGTTACTTTCTGATCAATAATTTTCGATAAAGGCGCAGCCGAGAGCTTTATTTCTCATATGCAAAAATATCAAAAATTGTTCGTTTCATATCTTTTGATCTAAGAGGAATCCTTGAGGTATCGTAGATGAAGTCCTGACAGCACTTGAAACGATGATTTCAGAAGGTAGCCCCTCTTGACACTCCAAAACAAAAGACTCTTCACAAAAAAGAAAAAGCTCAAAAATCTGATCATCACTTTGTTCTTCGCAAAACCTTGATCCTTATCGATAAATCTACCGCAAGTGCTGCAGAAATCTTTGCCGGAACACTAAAATATTATTTTCCAGATACTACCTACCTTATAGGAGAGACTAGCCATGGGAAGTGATCAATGCAAGAAATCTCACCACTAAGCAATGGTGGATTACTCAAATATACCATCGCGCTACGAAACATTGCAGATCAAAAAACTCCATCAATAAAATTGGACTAACCCCAGACATCAAACTCATTGACAATCCAGAAACTCCACAAGACGAGATCCTCTCTGCACTCAAAAATCAATTAAGAAATCTGATTTTCAACTTATCTTTGCACATATCAGAAAAACTACAATGCAAAAACTAACCTACAAAACCATAAACCAACCCCATTTTTTTGAGATCCCCAAAATTAAAGGATCCAGATTTTTTGCTACTTTGCTTCCTATTTCTAGCGCTGAGGAAGCCAATACTCAACTTGATTCTCTCAGAAAAAAATACTACGATGCCACACATAATTGCTATGCTCGGAGACTCTACCCCTCAGGCTCAGCAAGACCTTTTTCTGATCACGAAATCTGTCCACTACTGACCAAAGATCTTCAGATGACGGAGAACCAGCAAATACTGCATGAAAACCGATCTTATCAGTTATCACAGGTGCTGAGCTTTTTGAAATTTTGGTAGTAGTAACAAGATACTTTGGTGGGACACTTTTGGGAGTATGAGGCCTCATCCAAGCATATACCGAAACTACAAAAGCAGGTATCCAACACCTCAATATTATCGAAAAAGAAATAACAAAATAAAGCTGACCCATTCCTACGATCAGCTCTCTAGTGTACAATATCTTTTATCAAAATATGAAGGGAAAAGTAATAGAAAGTCACTACGACTCCTCTATTACACAAACACTTGAAAGTCAATCTAGCCCTAGCCGAAATCTTCCAAAAAGAACTCATCGAAAGACAAATCTCAATACTAAACTAGCTTCCCTACAACAACTTTTCGCAGGATTAAGTACGATCACTTCTTCTCCTTCCTTGTAAACAAATCCTTGCTCAAACTCCTGAACAATCTTTCCTTTCAGTGCTTCATCATTTACAGGTTGCATGCTCACTGGCTCATGAAATTGAGGATTTGGCTCTAGCCCCATCGATGCTATCGGTTCAATTCCCATTTCTCCTAACACCTTATAAAATCCCTCTTGCATCATCACAAGTCCTTTTCCCATTGTACTTTCCTTTTGTTCGTCACTGAGATTTAGCATAGACTTTTCTAAGGTTCTCTAACTGTGGAATCAGCTTTTTAACAATCTTTATTTTTGCATCACGATTGGCATTTTCAATCTTTTTGATCGGTTTGTCTTTGCAAAATATCAAAATCAGCCTTGAGATGCAAATATGCAATTTGGCTATTTTTTTGCGATTTCCTCCTTTTCTTGTAAAGCCTTTTTCGAGTTCAGCAATCTTTTGCGATCAGAGGAGAGATCTCAGCTTCCTGAGCCTCTTTACTCGCCTGCTCAAGCATATTTTCAAGCTCCTGAGTATCTTGATCAGCGATATTTTGCTTTTTCTAGTTCTGGATTATGTTGTTCTTTTTCATCTTTTTATAACAAAAAAATAAATCTGACTCAACTATATCGTTTTGCTTCTCATTTTCAAAAGATTTTTGATTACGGAGGTGAGAAGGGGGAGGAGCTCCTTTTTTTAGAGAAAAACTTCCAAAAACCGATTTTTTTATCTTGTCTTCTAGCAATAATTAAATATAATGAAACTATTTATTTGAATAAAAATTCAAATGATAGCAGCACTCTTCTGATGTTTCTTAATTCTTATTTTTTTGGTGTTATATTATTTATAATCAACATCAGAAAAAAGTAATTTTTCAAAATGGAATTATATAGGCTTATTAGGATTCTCAATATATCCAATACTTGCTGATATTATACTTCTTACTGAAGATTATTTAAACCTTCCATGTGGTTCGACTTCAATATCTACGAATCTTTTGTATATTCATTGCAATGCTTCATTTATATATTTTGCATAAATAATGATTTTTTTATTTTTTTCTTTTTATGTGGAGATCCTTATCGGTATTTTTGGCTACAAATGCATCATGCTTTGCGAGCAAAAAGATTGGGAAGTTGCTTTTGACTGGTTTTTCTTCTAAACCGACTATCTACTATCATATATTTGTTGATACCATTTTTTTCTCACAAGCAAGAAAAACCTCTCTTTTTCTATACTGTTTTATTAAGCAGTATACGACTATATTTACTTATAGTATCGTGCGTTAGATACTGAGTTGATGCATATAAAAACAATCCCCCTATTTTTACAGTTTTATCGTCTTAATTTTAATTACTTTTCTTCTGCTTTTTTATCACAAAAAGAGGATAGAAAACAATCTCTCTTAGTAAAGTAGTGAACTAATGAGTGACGTAGAGAACATTTTAGAATCGTTCGAGCATCATACTGAAACTGATGAGTCGCTCCACTTTTTGGATTTCTCATATACATTTGAGCAGATTTTGTCATCGATCACAATGTAGATTTTAACAAAAATATGCTCAAAGCCGAAGCAAAAAGATATCATATTGATTTTCCTTTTGATCAAGTAAAGTGGCTTGATACGATGAAAAAGCTCCACATAACTTATTCCGGGAAGTAAAAGCACTGTACTTATGACAAAGATCGAGAATGTGGCAATCGGTTAAGAGATGTGATGTTCACTGGATTTTCCACTTTTGACATTGAGTAAAAATCCCTTGCTTTTTATTTCACCCTTTTCTTATGATGAAAGAAGATTTAATTCTGATTTCAATCTTTTATGGAACATAAAAGTCTACGGTTGTAAAGTCAATAAATTCTCACCTTAATAAACGAATTGCTCATCTAGAAGCTACTCAACAAGCCGAAGATGATATTTTTCTTGTTGCAACCTGCGTAGTAACCGACCGTGCAAAAATCCAAACGAGTCAAAGAAATCCTCGACCAACTCCACCAAGACAAAGAGTGTATATTGCAGGCTGCGGATCAATTACCAAGGGAGAAGCAACAGATAGAGCCGTTTTTTTCAAAAATTATCCAGAGCTTGCACCTTATGAGGACAAAATTCTTCTTCTTGCAGAAGATCCAGCACAAAGTGCGACCTCTTTTACCAATGGTCTCACAACTCCAGGACAAAAGCTTCGAACCAAAAACTATGTTATCATCCAAAATTGATGTGATAATCACTGCTCTTTTCTGTCTTACGATCTTCAAGAGAGGACCCTCATAGGAATCGTCCTCTTGCTGAAATCATTGATGAAATCAAAAGAAATAGAAAAAGAAGGCTGACAGGAGATCGTGATCACCTGAATCAACCTTGCTGCTCGATGATCTCAAAATACAAGAAATGCAGATGAAAGTCGCCTCCCTGAACTCCTCAGAGCAATCCTAGAACAAACGAGCATTCCAAGGATCAGAATCTCGAGTATTGATCCACAATATCTCACCGATGAGTTTTTTGAGATTGTCAAAAACCCTAGATTTGTTCCTCATTTTCATTTTTCGATTCAATCCTTTTTCTGACAAAGTCCTCAAACTTATGAATAGAGGGCTACCTCTCCGATAAACTCGATGAGTACTCACAAAAATCAGAAATCTCGACCGTCCAGATCGTGATCAAATTTCGATTTGAGCAGATATCATCTGTGGTTTCCCTGGAGAGACAGAGGAAGATTTTGAACAAACCTGCCAAGGAGTACAAAAATATCGCATAACCAAACTCCATGCCTTCCCATTCTCAGATCATCACAAAGCAGATCCCAATCCCAGCTCTCGCCTCCCAGATCAAGTTCCCAATGAAATCAGAAAAGAAAGAAATAGAAAAGCTGAGTCGAAATCGGAGATCAAGTCCGCGATGAACGAGTAGCTCAAAAACTATGGACACAAGTTCCAAGTCCTCATCGAAGAGGTAAAAACTGAAAAATCCAAGTGACGAACTGAAAATTACATTCACTGTATCATTCCTGGAGAATATCAAAAGGAGAACTCGTTGAAGTTATTCTTGATGACTGTGATTATTAATCCACAGTTTTCTTTTTCTAAGAAGAAAGATTTATACTTGAAAAAATAGCCTAAAACTGTAATCTAAAATCTGAATTTAATTCTCTTCTTTCATTATGAGAAAAATAATCATAAATCTGACTCTTTTTGTTAGTTTCATTCTCTTCAACTGAGTTTTTCTGCAGATCAAACAAAAAGCCGAGAAAAACTATCAGTCCTGTATCAATCTAAAGCAATTCTTTACAAACATTTCTTAAAGAAAAACAAAGACCTTTCACAGGATTCAGACTTTTCTACTTCTTTTTGCAAGCGGTATCAGTAGATCAAATAGCTACCTTTCACTTTATCAAGACCATAATATACTGATCCTCAAAAAAATAACGCTCCAAACCTAACTGCCACAAAACTTATTGCTCGTATTAAAGTTCCTCAAAATCGAAACCATATTCAGCACCACATCCTAGAAAAACGATTTACTACTTCTTTCTGCAGAAAAATCAGTCTTGATACCAAGTTTTGTGGTACCAAATTCAAAAATGATAAAATTAAAAAAATATCAAAGTCTGACTTTCTCCGCTCCGATTCAGACAATTACTACAATGAACCAAAAACTTCTTATTCTCTCTCAGACTTGACTTACTAGAAATCAATTATCCAAACTTGCAAAACATCAAAAACTGAAGAGCTTCATACCCTCCTTGTCTCAAATAACTTTCTTTCAACCTCTGGAACAAACATTACTCCTTCATGCAAAAGAAATTCAACATCAGCTCTAACAGGACATTCTCCAAAACCTAAACACAATCACTATCTTTTGATCTTGATGCTCTAGAAAAAGGCTCCAGAAATTAGTTATTATCTCGGAAATATCTCTCAAAGTTTTCTTTTGACAAGATTATCTTTTTCTTTGCTAAAAATCTTAATAACCTTTGATTTGAATGCCAAAATTGCATTTCTTATGCCAGTGGAGGACAAACTACCCTTCTTCAGAGATTTACCCTAGAACCGAGATTACATCCAACTGAAAATGCTCTACTCAGTGGGACATCTCTTGAGTTTTCTCACCAAATACCATTAATTCTCCAAACCTACTCCTAGCTCAAAAATAGCGGGAATATCAAACAATTTAGCATTAGCAACTTTGATTCAAAATTTAGCAAGCTTGCAAACAATCAAGTTCTCATTAGGACACAACAAGACTTTTCTCAAGTTATCACTGGAGAAAACAGCCTTATCCTTGCAAATAAAGATCAAACAAAACTTCTCCCACTCCCTGCAAAAAGCTAGCACGCCAAATATTTCAAAATATCCGAAAATCTGACTTCCTATATCAATCATCACTTGGAATATCACTGCTTCATACTGAAAAAGCGATAACTGAATTAGCCTCACCCTAACTCCGCTGACATTCTCTGGAACAAGTTATGAAATACAAATTCACACTCTCCAAGTTCTCAACTTTTTACGAAATAGCGAAAAACAGCTACTTAGCTTCTTTTACAGAAACAAATAGCAAACCATCTCTTCACACCTACCATATCTCAGATCAAGGCAAAGCACAACACTCTTTAGTAGAAATTATAGTAAACTTAGCAAAACACCTCATTTTCAGACGCTATCGACAGCAAATGATTTAGTTATCATGTAGCATTTAGAGAGTACTTAGATCTCTTCTCACTTTCCTCTCCTCAAAAACCAAGCTTCTAAAAATTAAAAATAACATCATAAAATCTGACTTTAGAACTCTTTTAACCCACAATCATTATGCCAAGAAAAATCATCATTCTCGAAAATATCCGTTCAGCTTACAATGTCGGAAATGTTATCAGAACCGCTGATGCTCTAGGACGAGAAGTGCGAATTACCGGATATACCCTTCCCTCTCGATCACCCTAAAGTCAAAAACCTCACTCGGAGCTGAGGACTCTGTCGCATTGAAGCAATTTGACTATACAAGCGATGCCATTGCCTCATGCCAAAAGAGCAAAAATCTGAGTCATTGCAGCAGAGATCACTCCAGATGCAATTGATCTCCAAAGCTTTTCTGAAAAACAACAGAGCTGATATAGCAATAGTTTTTGGGAATGAGGGTAGAAGGAGTCCTCCCTGAAACCCTCAAAGCCGTAGACCAAGTCGTTTTCATACCTATGCAATGAGTCAAAGAGCCTTAATATTGGCCAATCTACAGCGATCTTCATGCGAGCCTTGAGATAACCCCTCAACTAGAAAAACGATATCAAAAATCTGACTTTACTTTTTGTTTATACTGTCACTGATGCACCACCTTATCAATCTTGTAAAATTTCTGAATCGACTTTTGTCCTTCATATTGATAAACATCTGGTTGAACTGTTTAATCAATATGGGAATCCGAATACTACTTATCCTATTTGCGATCATATTTATAGAAACAGGACTGGTAGTAATGCCATTTCTGCCATGAGATTCACTCCTATTTGCCTCTGGTGCTCTTGCTCACAACCCTACAACGAACTCAGCGTTCACCTAATTTGGTTAGTTGTCTTTATCGCAGCCGTCCTAGGAGATAGTATGAATTACGAAATCGGAAAATTCCTTGGTCCAAAAGTCGCACAAACCAAACTCGGAAAAAATTTTATCAAACAAGAATATCTTGATAAAGCGCAACATTTCTTCGACAAACATGGAGGGAAGGCGATCATCTATGCAAGATTTGTCCCTATTGTAAGGACTTTTGCACCATTTGTAGCAGGGATTGGAAAAATGAAATACCTTTACTTCATTTCATTCAATATTATTGAGCTTTCTTGCGAGCGACGCTCTTCATCTATGCAGGATACTTCTTCGGAGGACTGAAGTGGTTCAAAAAATTTCACACTTCTTATTCTGGGGAATTATTTTTCCTCTCTGATTCCAGTTTTCCGAGAATGGTTCCAGTCAAAAGGATTTCACTTCTCACGTAAAAAGAAATCAACAAAATAAAAAGACTGACTCTAGATCTGAGTCAGTTTTTTCCCCTTTATAAATACTATTCTTAATTATACAAATAAGACTTCTTCTCCATCCACCACGCGCTTTGCCTTGTCAGATACTTAGCATCCTCTTTATTTGCCAAGACTTGCTTCACTGCTTCTTCAAGGAAAATGGTATTCTGACTTCCTTTAAAGAGAATAATCCACTTCTCATCCGACCTCTTGAGAAAGTCCACAATCCACATTCAGAGTTTTTGACTATTTTTTTCAGTTTTGACAGTAGATTTCTCTACTCAAGTTTTCTCAAGTTCATCAAGAAGATACTTATCCATACTCTCTCCAACTAGACAAATCTGATCTGCACTCTGATGCACATATCATGCCAACAGCCTATGCTCCTGCTCAGTCAAATCCCCAAGCTCTCTCATATCTCCCAAAACCAGCATCACCTTTCTCCTCTCTTTAAGAGACTTCTGGATTTGCAAAGTGGTATCGATCAATTTTCTCATACTAAGAGGAGAGCTATTATAGGTCGAATCAACAATCAAACTTCACTCCTTCCCTACAAAGATGCTACACCTTCCAGGTTGCAACTGATAAATAAGCGGCTCACTTAAAAACTCTTCCATATTAAGCTCCCCACCTGTAAATTTCCATACACAGATCTGTGCAATTGCCAGTCCCAAGGTCAAATACGCATAATTTGGCTTTCAAATGAGATTTGTTTGGACAGCATAGTGCTTATCCTTGATCTGAGCATCAAACGAAATCAAAAATTCTGACTTTTCTCCTTGTTTTTCCTCTATTATTTCATTTTCAAAACTCAGATCCACTCCTGCCATTCAGCTAGTTGTATAAGTCAACACATCTACTCCAATACGATCACAAACCTGCTTTTGCATAAGCATCATCTCGATTAAGAAAAACGGCCTCTCTCGTATTTTTAACCATCTTGACTTCTTCCTCTGCAATATCCGCTGGTGAACCAAATTGCTCAGAGTGTACCGCATCTATCGCTGTAAAAACCCCAATATTCGGTTTATTGATACTGAGCAGAAATTCCATCTCCTTTGGTCTATCAATCCCATATTCCAAAACAATCATATCATAGGCCTTCTCTCCAAAAAGAGCCTTACAAAAATCTGACTTCCGACCTTGATCATATTCCACACACTAGGAACCCACCTCTACCTGAAAAAAATCGAGAGCGACATTCCTAGTTCTCCATTAAAGTTTTTGGGAGAGGTATAGATATTGAGCTCAGGAAGAGCCTTTTTCAAGGTCTGATAAATAATCATACGACAACTGGTCTTTCCTACACTTCCATTGATCCCAATCGTAAAAAAATCTGATGCCTTTGCAAATAACGCCTCGCGCACCATCACAAAAAACGATAATACTGAAATAATAATTTCCCTTTAATATTCCCAAGCATCAATCTCATAAATAAATCTGACTCTAAATTACACAATTAAACTCCATTTTCAAGTCAGACTTTTAATCTTGTTTTTTTGCAAATAAACAACTATAAAAAGAATATTTATTTAGATAAAGTAAAAATGAATTCAAAAAGGATTATTGCAATTATCCTCCTACTTATTTTCTGTTGATATATTAGCTTTTTATTTCAAAAGAGAAATTCATTTTTCAGAAAAATAACAATTCAAGATCAAATTCCTACGATTACCATCACAAAAGATAATCAATTTGATATTATTACTCAGACAGGAGATGAACTCCTTTATTGCAATGAGATATATGGTTTTGAGCTTCATCTCTGACCTGAAACCAAAGGATTAAAAAATCAAAGAAACCCAAGAAGAACGAGCTAGAGGAACTATGATCAACTTTTATGCGAAACTTCCAGATATGAAGCTGAGAATTAAATTTAATAATATATCCTCTCTCAACAGACTTTCCAGACTGGGATAGTATTTTTGCAGTCCACATCGTAAATTCTACAGAATATAACGAACGACGCAATACAGAGCGATTTGGATGAACTATGAAAGACCAAGTAGAAGAAGATACCCTCGGACATCAAGATTGATTATACTTCGTCCAACGGAATCACACAAATGTAGATCATGCAGAACTATCCGAAACAATACCTTCTTTGCATTGCACTGTGGATTCAGAAATAAATGGTTATAGGGATATTTCTTGTTGAAATCGACTAGATAGAATTATTAAACAAAGATTTTCGTTAATAAAAAGGTCGTTGAAGAAAGACTAACTTTTTCCCCTCAGTTCTAATTGTTTTTTTCTCCGATTTCACTATACTCAAAAAACAGTTTAACTCAAATAAAAACTCGAATGCTTCGTCACATACCTGTTCTTGCGCAAGAAATTTACGATCATATGCCAGACCATCGAACCCGCTCTTTTGATGGGACTTTTGGACATGGCGGACATGCTCAGTTTTTCCTTGGCCATGAAGAGTAAAAAGCATTGCAAGGATCAACATCATCGGAACAGACATTGAGATGATCCAGAAATCCACATAACCCACAAAAACTACACTCATTAGACCTCTATTCTCCAGTCCTCTTATGCGAAGATTGATAAAATAGTTCAAAACATCAAGCTTCCTCTCTTGTTTTTAAAAAGTCCCTTTTGATCGCGTCAGCAAAGAAAGGGAAACATTTGATAGAGAAAAAGGCATGCCAGATGCTTGCAGAGAAAAACTCTTTTTAAAGCAACTTTTATCTTTGACTCAATAAATATGAAACTTTTTGATCGGACCAGAACACACTCAAGCAGAAATTTTTATGCAAAAGCTACTGAAATCGCACAAAAAGCGACTTGTGAAAGATCCAAATGTGGCTGTGTCATCGTCAAAGAAGGGAAAATTATCGGAAAAAGGCTTCAATTCACCAGCTCAAAACTTGGAATCTCAAAGAAGATGCCACTGCGATAAAGAACAGTATCATAAAAAGTTACGGATAAGACATGCTGTATCCATGCTGAACAAAGAGCTATTCTTGATGCTTTTAAAAATCCGCTTCCAGATCAGCTTCCTGGGTCAGATTTATATTTTATTCGCCTAGATCAAAAAGGAGAAATTACTAAAGCCGGAGAACCGTATTGCACAATTTGCAGCAAAATGGCTTTTGGAAGTGGGAATAAAAAAAGCTTTCATCTCTGGCATTCAAAAAGGAATTATCGCTTATGACACCGAAGAATATAATATTCTTTCCTACCAATATCAAGAGTAATAAGTGTAATAATTGAGTGCTTATGTTATTAAATATTGGTTTTATCATAAATAAACCACTTATCCTCTTATGAAAAAAATCTCTCAAAAATCTAGTTATTCCTTCGCCTATTTTTAAGATTTACATTTCAGCTTTGCTCTGAAGAAAAATAAAAAAGACCTCTAAATAATACTTAAATAATTTTAGTGCCCCCAAAACCCTAAAATGATACTTAGAATACGATTTAAAAGCAAAAACTCTTTTCTCCTCTTGCAAAGCTAAACAAATAAAAATAACCAGCCCCCATGAGATCAAAAAGGAAAAATCTAATTGTTTTCCTCTCCGATTTCACTATACTGAAAAACGTTTAAATTAACTGCATATACTATGCTTCGCCACATACCAGTTCTCGCACAAGAAATCTACGATCATATGCCAGCTAACTGAGCCTGCTCTTTGATGGGACTTTTGGACATGGCGGACATGCTCAGTTTTTCTCACTTCTGAAAGTACCAAAAAGACCAATTGAGAACTTACAAATTATCGGAACCGATGTCGATACTGCTATGATCGCAAAAGCCCAATCCTCAACCTCAGATTTCAAAGATCAAATCTCTATTCTCCACCCTCTTATGCTAATATCGACAAAAATAGCACAAGAAAACTGACTTTTGACTTTGAGCTCCTCGATTTAGGAGTTAATCTCGAGCATTTCAAGGATGGAAGTCGTGATTCTCAATCAAAACTGATGCCCCTCTTGATATGAGATTTGACCAAAGCAAAAATCCCATCACCGCAAGAGACTGGCTACAAACAGTCAAACCTGAACTTCTCGAAAGCTCACTTCAAGAATACGGAGACTTCTCTCCCAAAACCGCAGAATATCTTACTAAGCTCATCTCTAGAACAAAGAAGAAAGTCTGCTTTCGAAACTACTTTCCAGCTCAAAGACTTTCTCCTTTCTCATCATTTCAATCATAGCTATCATCTTCCAAGTTATCAGAATTATGGTCAATCACGAACTTGAACAACTTGAGATCTTTTTACAAGCCTTTCCTCAGACACTCAATATCGGAGGAAGGTGTGCAATTATCACCTACCATAGTATTGAAGATAGAATCACAAAAAATAGCATTTACTAGATGAAACCTGACTTTTCAAACTCATTAATAAAAAAAGTGATCGTACCTCATTATACTGAAGTACAAAAACAAAGCAGCCCGTTCTGCAAAGCTCAGAATCATTGGAAAAATTGCCTAAATCTTAACTTCTAATCCACAAACTTATGCAACATTTCTTCAACGAACAAAACCAAAACAAGAATCAAAAACCTTCGTCTTTGACTCAGCAAAAACTTCCACACAAGATATAAGGGTTTCTTGATTAAATACAGGCAAGAAGTCTTCTTACGAGAAATTGTAAAAATTTCCACACTCGGAATAATTACCCTGATAGGATTCTGATTCTACCTCTTTTTATCAATATTGCCTCCACCAGAGGATACTTTCAAAAATCGCTCAAGACCAGCTCAACTCCAATAGAGCAAAAATCTGATATCATCAAACTCGAAGTCGTTAAAAGAGAAAAACTGAGATAATCTCTCGATTCTTGCTCTAAAAAGCACCTCCTCAACAGCCCTTTATCCTTACCATCATCTGAACAGGAGCTGCTGCAGGAACCTCAATTCAAAAACTAGAAAAATCACTTGACTTTGCGTAGAATCCAAAAAGCGGATTATACATTGAAAAACAAAAGAGAAATTACTCTTTAGTACTCAATTGTTGTGTCTGAATTCCGAAACTTCATAAACCTTCCTGCACAAGAGCGATTCTGGTATTGATCATCTTTTGTCCTTTTACAAAATTTCTGTACCTAGATACCACAGATTCCACATCATCTTTGGCATTCAACGCATCCATAAACTTACTCCGCCAAGGTTTTTTGACCTGATCCGCATCCATTTCCCCAACATAATACGGAACAACAATATAAAACTGTTTCACATAGATCAGTCCCTGCTTCATATTAATATCATCCAGAAAAGAAAGATAATGCTGACCTTGATCTTTGAGTGCCCTGTTGTCAGACGGTCTACATTACTATTCACATAATGTAAATACTCCCTAAGATCCAAATAAGTATTTCTCACCAAAAACTGCAATGGAAACTCAAGAGAATTCAAAAACCTCTTGTACTGTTCCAGGATAGACTGAATTTCATCAAAATTCTTCAAATCTAAGTTGATTCCATCTGCCTTCAAAAATAGCTCTAATCCCACCATCCTTGAGGATACAGAACCCATCATTAATCTCAGAAATTGGAAGCATTGTTTCAGTATTAAACTGCTGTTCTTGCTTCCCTTTTTGCACTTGTTTATTTTGCAAATTATCAAAGAGCATTATCCTTATCTAAATAATAAATCCTTCCCTTCAAGAGAAATATTCAAAAATCAAAATCCTAATCCCTAAAGCTATATATCTTATGGTTTGGAAAACTTGACTGGTCCCTACTTGTTGAGTTTGCTCTTCTGCTGATCATAAGCCCAAAAGATCATAGAAACGATTAACCAACTCACACTCATTGCAATCAATGCGATCACAATACCTTTGAGGGTAGACTTGACTTGTGTTCGTCACTTCTCTCAATCTCCGATCAACATCATATAAAAAAGCATAGAGCAAAAAGTCCAAACGCGATCAAACTTACAAAGCTAAGCCCATAATTAATCAGCTTTTAAGGTAATAAAAAGCTTTTTGTGGACCTGTATATTCATCGGTATCAAGCTTTAAATACGACCATCAATTTTGCAAGGAGCCCATCATCATTTTTGACTGCATCATTAGTAATGAGCTTTCCAATATCGGTATCAGGAGCTCTTCCATTCAAACTATCTGTCGTACTTGTTCACATATTTGGCAGATCATAATAGAATTTTCACTCATCAATCCTTGTGGCCTCAACCTGGAGCCCTCCCAAACTTAGGCTCACAGCAAAGATTCCTAGCCCCATTATCATAATTTTTCTTGATCATAACTTACTCTTTAGAGATAAAAAGTTTAAAAAAGTCTGACTTCATCCTAGTTTTTTTATTATTTCAAAGATTCCAGTCTATAACTACTTTCCCACGATCTGTTCAATCAACCAAAAATAAACGAGGATAATAAGCCAGCTCACAGCAATTCCTGCAATGGCTCTAGCAATTTTTCAAAAGAGTCTTCTTCCCCTCTTCCTGAGCCTTATCATCACCAGCATTAGTCACCATAGTAATACCAGCAACAATCAAAAGAACAAATGAAATCAGACCAACCAAGCCCAATGCATAATTAATCATTCTCCAAATCGTCTGCAAAAGACGAGTCTGAGCCTCTCACTGAGAAGTAATTTCGTATCTGAATTGATCAGATTATCAATCTTATAATTATCATTTCCATCACTAGATTTGATAGCATCTTGAGCTCCCTTTCTCCAGGTATCCTTCTGATCCTTCATCGTATCCAAAATATTATCTTCTTGCTGATTGAGAATTTGATACTTTGTTGCATCAGTTGCTCCAGGGACTTGAAGTGCAAAAACTACTATTTCCTAATCCTACCAATAACAATGCAAAAAGTCCAAAGAATCAGATTTTGATGCCTTTAGAGCTTCATATCTGAGAAAAATCTATCTTAAACTTCTCAACTAGAAAACTGATACTTTTTCTTCGTGTCTTCATCATATCTCGATAAATTAAAAACTATCTTAAGTATACTAACTTTCATGCAAATTTCTCGGCAAAAACCTTGCTTTTCTCAGAGAAAAATCTATCATACAAAAATATATTTACCTCCTATTATTTTTAAAATGGATCTCAGTATCGAGCAAATCAAACATCTTGCCAAACTCTCAAAAATCGCGCTCTCTCAGAGGAAAAACAAAAAAATACGCTCAACAGCTAGGATCTATTCTTTCATTTCTCGACACCCTAACATTAGAAGAGAAAGAAGGAATCCCTACCGAATGAGAAAGAGAGATCGATCTTTTACAGAACAAAACGACTATCCAGATCCATCATCTCTTTTTACAAAACACCAAACATCCTATCCAACAAAACGCAATCGCTATCAAAAACCTCACTCACCAACTAACTTCAGTTTTTATTCTCTTAAAAATATAACAATATGGAAGCATTCATCGAGTACTCTTCTTGATCGCTATCGTAGTGGCGCTCACTGTAAGAGTTGTAAATCAGTACGAAAGAAAAGTAGTATTGACATTTGGAAAATTTACAAGAAACCTAACTCCAGGACTAAACATTATCGTCCCATTAATGGAAAAAACAATCAATGTGGATATTAGAGAAAAAGGCCGTTGATGTACCTTCTCAGGAAGCAATGACCAAGGATAACATTTCTTGTACTATCAATGCAGTAATTTACTACAGAATCAAAGAAGATCAAGTAGAAAGATCGGTTTTGAATGTTAGAAACCTTGACTATGCTATGGCTCAATTCGCACTTACTACGATGAGAAATATTGTAGGTCAATTTGAACTTGATGAACTCCTTGCCAAGAGGGAAGAGGCAGCAGAAAAGATTAAATCAATTGTAGACGAAAAATCTGATGCTTGGGGAGTAGATGTGCTATCTGTAGAGCTCAAAGACATTAACCTTCCAGACGACCTCAAAGAGAACTATCGGAAAAACAAGCCGAAGCGGAAAGAGAAAAGAGGCAAAAATCATTACTTCTGAAGGTGAACTAGCAAGTGCTGAAAACCTCAAAAGAGCTGCTACTATGCTTGCAGAAGCTCCAGGAGCACTCCACCTCAGAACGCTTCAATCTATCAACGATATCAGTTCTGACCAGTCAAATACAACAATCTGGATGGTACCAGTTGAGGGTGCTCGAAGCTATGAAAGGAATAGCAAATCTTGGGAAATAATATAGAAAAAAATAAAAAGAAAGCTGACCTTATTCTTGGTTCAGCTTTTTCTATTATCTAAAATTGTTTTTACCGCGACAAATCGAGAATTATTCGAATTTTTTTCCAAGAAGATACCTCCTCTCCCTTCTATCTACATAGCTAAGTTTTTAATTCTAAATCCTCCATTTGTCAACAAAAAGCTAAGCTCCTCTAAAGAAAAACAAATGATAATATCTCAATTCAAGCTATCTTTTTCCAACCCGAGGGACAAAAACATCTCTCCAAGATTGTTTTCCCAAAGAAATAAGAAACTTAAATCCAGATTTTACAAAGATTCTCCAATGTTTCTTCAAAAACCACTTTGAAAAAGCCCAGTTTGTCATCATCAAAAGCCCCTCATACCTAAGCAAACGATAACACATATCAATAAGCCTTTGTCTCTCCAGTACTTGCGGGAGATGTTGAAAAACTTGCACACGCAACAATCACATCAAAAACTCTCCCTCTCAAAAACTAGTCAAAATCTGACTCATATCTCCAGCGATAAACATTGCCTCAGGATGTTCTTTTCTTTGCAAAGTCTAGCATTCCCTCTGCAATATCTATCCCCACATAATCAATATCACCTTTATAGTGCTTTTTAGATAATCCAAAAATCTTCAGCTCCCACATCCAAGCTCTAAAAATTTTGATTTTCTCTAACTTTAAAGACCCTAATTTGCTCAATAATTTTGTCTCAATCTACCCAAAACTTCTGCCTAGTTTGATGATAGTGTGCAGCATTTTTACTATAGAACTGCGCCAAAATCAGATTTTACCCCCATCCCATCTTTAAAAAATAAAGGTCAAAAATACAGTTATAAATTTCTAAAGAAATTTAAAATCTGATCTTAGTTTTTATTTACTCTTTCTTCAATAATACTCAAGATCTGATCTCTTCCCATCTTTTTACTGAAGAAGAAACAACCATCTCAGGCAAAAATCAGATTTGTTTTTGTACTGATTGCTTAAGAAGTCTAATATTCTGATGAAGCGTCTTTTGATTTGCCTTATCCGCCTTAGTAACCACAATCACAAAGTCTAAGCTCTCTTCAGACAATGCCTGTAAGAATTCTAGATCAATCTTTTTGTGGTGGAATATTCCCATCAATCAACACAAGAATCAACGGCTTTCTATCAATAAAATATTCATAAGTCTCATCAATCCACTTTCTCCTAGACTCCAAACTTGCTTTTGCATAACCATATCCTGGCAAATCGACAAAAATACCGGTTCTCATTCACCAAAAAAATAATTAATAAGCTGAGTTTTTACCAGGTTTATCACTAGATTTTTGCGATAGGTTTTTGCATAAGCATATTGATCAAAGTCGATTTCCCAACATTAGACCTCCCAATCACAGCAATTTCAGCAAAAATCAGGGGCAGGACATTCTGCCAATTTAGAAGCAGACTTTACAAATTCAAGAGATTTAATAATCATTTTTTTATAGAGATAAAGATAATACAAAAAGAATGAAGAGCTTAAATCAAAGAAAAACTCCTCACCCTTTTTATTATTTTTAATGGGTCTTATCTTCCTCATTATTATCTCCCCATTTTTCAGAGAGAAAACAGAAGCAAAACATACAAAGTTAATAATAAGAATTGTAGAAAACACTTTCCAATACAAGTCATCAGCTTGCATCAAATTCCAAATCCTCAAGTAAGAAAGGAGGGCAATAAAGCAAAATACCAATAGTTCAAAGCCAAATCGCACCATTTAAAATAGCAGGATTAACCTTAGAAAAATTTTTTTCATATTGAGTAGGCAACTGCGTAATCGCTCAAAAATGCCAATAGGGTCACTAAATAAGTAGCAAATCCTTGGAAAAATGATATCACCTCCAAAAATCTCATCGGATAGACAATAAAGACAAAATTCCGATACAAAAAGCCCCTCAATCGCAATATAAAGAAAAGAATTTTTTGTTTCAACATACTTCATAATATACCTATTTACAAAAATAAAAACTTACTATTTATAGCCAATAAAGTCAAAAAGTATTTAAGAGCACTAATACCTTTTCTTTTAAACACAAATTCTCTATTGGATATCTAAACTACCCTACAAAAATGCAAGATCACCCCTGCAACTTTCTGTACATTAACAATATGTACTACTTCTCAACTATCAAGTTGAATAGTTCCAGAATCTCAAACTTGACCACCCATCTCAGGATAAAACGGCGTCTTATCAAAGACTAGAAATCTAACTCCATCATCTGTTGTAATATCCTTGATCAAAACAGGATTTTCAATATCCAAACGATCATAACCAACAAATTCAGTCGCACCTACGCCTTCAAGATACTTTGACCAATCCGTTGTCTTACTAAACATTTCCTTACTTCCTTGACGAGATTTTTCCTTTGCCTGAGCTAGTGCCTTTTCATATCCTGGCAAATCAAGTTCAATTCCCTTTTCCTGAGCGATCTCTTTAGTTATTTCCAATGGAAATCCATAAGTATCATAAAGCATAAAAAATCTGACTTCCTTCAAAACTTTCTTCCCTTCTGTATGAAGTTTATCAATTGATTCAGTCAGAATTTTTGCTCCATTTTGCAATAGTCTTTTCAAACTGGTTAATCTCAGCAAGCAAAACCTTACTAATTCTCTGCTGATCAAAATCTCTTAGTCCCTCAAAAAGCCTTAAATGCATCTGCAATAAAAACGCTCAAGTTCTCCTCTATCAATCTTCTTCAACAAATAAAGGTTATAATAAGCCCTTCTAATAATCATTCTCAAAACATAGCCAGCACCTACATTTGAAGGAGTCAAACCATCATTGATCAGCATAAACGCAGTTCTAATATGATCAGCCACAATTCTAAACCTTCTCTGATGCTCTGCATAGCTCAATCCTGTAGTCTCAGCAAGCAAATTAAGCATTGGAGTAAACAAGTCTGTTTCATAAACACTAACTTTATTTTGCATTACCTTACACATTCTCTCAAGCCCCATTCCCGTATCAACATTATGTTGTGCAAGCTTGGTGAGATTTCCCTTTTCATCTCTATAAAATTCCATAAACACATTGTTCCAGATTTCAAGCCAATTATCCTCATCTGTTTTTACATTTGATCAAACAGGTGGGAAATTCTGACTCCCCACTCGATAAAAAATTTCAGTGTCTCGACCCACAAGGCCCAACAGGACCTGGACTCCACCAATTATTATCCGCGTCAAGAAAAGAGATTCTCTCCTCAGGGATTCCTGCATCTCTCCATGCCTGTGCGGTAAATTCATCTCTCGGAGCATCTTCATTTCCCTCAAAAACCGTTACTGCAAGCTTTCTAGGATCAAACCCAAAATGCTCTACCAAAAATTCATAACTCCATTGAACCGCTTCCTTCTTGAAATAAGCTCCAAGACTCCAGTTTCCCATCATTTCAAAAAACGTCAAGTGAGAGTTATCCCCACTTCATCAATATCTACCGTTCTTACACACTTTTGGATATTGAAAAGCTGCTTTCCAAGCGGATGAGGTTTCCCGCAAGATAGGGAATTAACGGCTGCATTCCTGCAACATTAAAAGCGCAGTAGACTCCTTATCTGCAATAAGTGAAGCCTCAGGCAAATGTGCATGAGCCTTAGAAGTCCAGAGTGCTCTCGTTTTTGTCTAATTTCCTGAGAAGTTAAGGGTTTCATAAAATCATATCAATAAAATTAAAAATTTAGTATATTACCTATCAAGTTCGCAAGTTTCCAAAAATATAATCAGCTTGAAAAACTTTTTGTCGATATCCTCTTGAGAAGCAAAAAATCTCAAGTGAGATTTTTATATCAAAATTAAGGACTCTTTTTACCAAAGGTATTTTTCCACGAAAACCACCAAAGAACCATTCAGAATTAATTTTCTGACCTTTATCAAACTTCTCCAAATCAAATCCTTTGACTTCCAAAGATAGAGGGATCATGAAAGTTTGTCATTGATGACATAAAAGAATCTTCCTGTAAATACCTCCTACCTGCTACAAAAATAGTTGCCATTTACATCACTCCAAGCTTTATTTCCATAGATAATTTCAGTATCCGGATCCCCAGATATCTTAATCAACTGAACTTCATCATAAGTTGGATCTAAAACAGACAAAAACCACTGGATAAAGCCCTTTCTGCAGCGATCAATCCTCCAGAATAAAAATCTTCAACATCATATTTCTCCAAAGCCATTCCTCACTCCAGCCATCCTTCTTCAATTGTTTTACAAAGATAAGTCGGCCTTTTGACCAGCTGTCGCTCGGAAATAATCTCCTTTGAGGCAAATCCACAAGAATCTATTTTAAGAAGTTGTTTAAGGTTTTTATCATACATATGGGAGGGAAAGAGCACCACCTAATCAATCAAACATTTTTCCCTGCTTTTTCTTTTCTGGGTACAATTTTTGACATGATCTGAGATTAAAATTTCAGGATACGATTGATAAGAACTCACAAGTAGGAAAGAATCCATACACCAACGCATCAGCCATCTCATCACTAAGATTAGCCCATCAACGGTTTTCAAAACTGAATCCCAACCTGTCATACTCGATCGATCAACTCAGCTAGCAGAACAAGGCTGATTAAACTCTCTGAGTAAGGAGTTTTACATATCTAGCATAGTGAGCCTGAACTGCAGGATTGGTTTTTAGCATTACTCCAACCACTACTCCAAACGCACACAGCACAATACATAATCCCATAAGAAACCTTTCTCATACCTTAAGTCAAAAGAGATAAAAGCAAAATCAAAAATCAGATTTTTCTTCTTTTTCCCTATTTACTGAGTAGTTACTGTCTGATGAGATTTTTACCGCATCAATTGATTCGTAAAGATTGATCTTGTAAAGCCCTTTGTGGTCAAAACATGAAGTTCAGGTTTGTCTGCCGTACTAGTAGGGATAGTCATATCTACGATACGATCTGAGCTCTTACTCAAATCAAACTTAAATCTAAGCAAATAATAAAGCTTAAAACTTGTCTTATGATTAGCATTCGTCTTAATTGGAGAGGACTCATAGACAGTCATAGTTTGATTATCTCTATCAAAAAGCACAACATAAGGAGAAGTCTCTGATGCCAATACCTTTACATTATCTGAGTATTTTGCCACAACCTTATCCCCTCCAATCATAGGAATTTCACGATGATCAAGCTTTGTAATTTGACCTTCTGGTCTCCAAAACTGATAAAGCTTTCCTCCACCCCATGCCAAGAAAGTTTGATCTACCACAAAAACCATTAAGTGATGGTAAATTAACTCCGCTACCAGCCAAAAGAGAATAATTCTGACCTCATTTGTATTGAGCCTCAGATCCAGCAAGATTAGTATATCTCGTCAATATTACAGAAGCAAAGTTATTTGGATTTTTTTGGAAAAGGTAAAGATTCTTATTGTAGGTCAATACTCCTCCTAAATTTGCAGTTGCTCAAGAACCATCAGAACTCTCCATAGACTCTACCCCAGTCTTAGATACATAAAATAGATTTCCTCAAGTTCCATAACAAACAAGCCCCTTTTTACTAATGCTCAAAGTACATTCTTTAACATCACTAGAGCCATCATAAGCGACCAAGGTTCCTCTAGTCGAATCATTAACGATTCCCATCAAGCTCACTTTGAACCAGCTACATTTGACTGAGCACCTACAGCAAGACTCAAAGGAGTTCCAATCTTTTGCAAGTTCATCTGCAGACAAAGTCAAAACTTCAGATCCCAAGCTAGCATTGTCAAATTGTGAAAAACTCGTAATACTTGCTATATTATATCCCTGTTCATAACTATCTTCAAGCACCTTTTTAAGATTTTTAATATCTTTCTTGCCAAATTCCTTGAGACTGAATCTGCTGAAATTTAGCTAAAATCTCCTGATATTGAGAGACTTCTCATCACTAGAAGCATTAAGCTGTTTAAACGCCTCAATATCTTGCTTAAGTTGAGCAAGAGTAATCGTCTGCTTTGTTCCGCTTCCTGTAGTATAGGTTGCGACCTGACTTGATACTGAAAATTGACTCAATACAGCATATCCTAGCACCACAACCAGTAATCCCAACACTCCCGCAATCAAATAATAATTACTAGTAAGTTTTTAGTATCCTTGAGTTCTTCCTCTTAATGCGCCAAGATCTACTGCGCCTCTAAGCTTTTGCCATATTTAGCTCCTATTTGTGAAGCAAAACTCGTCAACTTTCACTTTGGTCTAACCCTTAAAGCTTCTAGACTAATTCCTCCAAGAGAAAAAGCAGAAAGAAATCAGATTTCAGACTTGTCTACTCTAGAGGACAAGACTGCATCCAAAAGCATCAATCAATACTGAAACATTTTGTTCTTCTAACAAAGCTTGCATTTCTTCGACATCATTTTGGTCAAGAGCATCTGCCAGTCTCATACCCGCATAGAGATAAACATCTCCTTTGCAAAGTTTCACCACCAATAAAAATCTGTAAACGTATCAATCTTTGCATTTTTCTTCAAAAGGATTCTCCAAACTTGTATACAATCTATTTTTCACGGAAAAATCATCAAACTTGAATTTCCGATAAGCCAAATCTTAATCTTCTCATCTACAAATAATTGAAAAATACCCTCTAATGTCAAAAACTGGCATATCATGAAGTTTTTCTGCAAAAGAAAGTAGACTATCATTTAGTTTCTAAGCTCTGTCTCCACTAAAAGCTCAATTTCATTTTCAGTCAACTCTGAATTGGCTGCTTGGTTCAAAAATTCGCCAAAAATTCCTCAAAAAGTTCCTTTTGATAATCTACAAACTTCTCAGACCCAATTTGAACAAAAATCTACTTGCACACCATTTGCAAGCATTTTGCGATCTACGATAGTTCTTGTCTAGATCATTATATTCTCTGATATTAGCCTCAGCCTTCATACTGTCCTACTCATAAAACCACATATTTTCTCCCATCTGTGATAAGGAAAACCAAGAGAAAAATCAAGAGAAACTCAAACTTTTTACTAGAAAAATCTGATTTTACAGATTTCTCTCATTATGAAGATCAAGATTTTATAATGACTAACTATTTAAAAGCCTTAATATAGACACTTTTTAGTTAAAAAATTTTGATTTATCAGTTTCAAAATCACTCACGAAGCCCCAAGCATCGCCAAAGCTGCAACACTAGTGATCATCCTTTTCATTTTGCAAAATTTCCAGACTCATAACCAGCAGTCGTCATCATCACCCTCCAGCTACAATCATCAAAAACGACATCACCAAGACAATCGAAAATAATAATCTTCCTGAGCCCTTGATCATAATAGGAAAAGCATTCAATTGATTTACTCTTCCATCACTACTTACTCCAATACAATTTCACAAAAAGGAAGATTAGTATTGAGCTTAACTCACTTACATTCATTCAATGGCTTGGTAGCAGCTACTCCTGCATCTGCCCCCGTAGCAAAAGCAAAATGTCCAGCTCCCATCAACAACATAGAAAAAAGTCCAAAATCAGATTTCTCACTACTTTTCATCTTTTTCTTACTTAAAGAATAAAATACTATTTCAACTCTAATAAAACTTGATTAACCAATTCAGGATCAATGCTTCCCCTATACTTTGACATAATCTCCTTCATTAAGACTCCTTTTTGTTTCTGAAGATCTATCAATCCAAGCTCAACAACAATCTGTTGAATCAGATTTTTAGTCTGCTCTTTTGTCATCAATTGAGGAAGGTATCACTCAAGAATTTTTCTTTTCTCTTCTTCAGTTTTTAGCTCATCTCTTTTTCCAGCCTTTTGAGGAAAAAGCATTTCTTCCTGCAAAGATTTTCACGTCCTTTCTAATCAAATTAATAACCTCTTCATCTGTCAACTCTCTTTGAAGATCAATCTTTTTATTCTTAATCTGTGAAATCAGATAGTTAAGGATAAGCTTCCTATTCTCCTGCCTCTCTTTCATCGCAATCTTGTAATCTTGCATAATCTGTTCAATCATTTTTACAAAAAAAGGTTTTAAAAGCTGATTTTTCTCGAAATTCTCACCTACAACAAAGAAAGTTATTTTCCCTGCATTCAGCAAGAAAAATCACTATATTTCAATCACTGAAATGCTGAGGTGATGGAATTGGTATACATGTACGCTTGAGGTGCGTATGCCATCTGGCTTGAGGGTTCGAGTCCCTTCCTCAGCATTTCGTTAATTCAAAGTTTAAAGTAATCCTGACTTTTCCAACTGATCTACTTTTTCAAGTGATATCCCTGTTTTATATTCGATTTTTCACCTTTCACTCTTGTGCTTTTATTCTTGGCAAATCTAATCTCAAGCGGATTTGGCTTATTGTAGTTCGTCTGATACTTTTCAGTGGTATCTATAAAATGCGACTTAATAAACTTTACAATAAACTCGAGCAAATTCATCTCTGAAATTTTAAAAACGCAATAATCAAAAAATCAGAAACACAAAAACAGCAGAGACTCCACCCTATTACCCTATTTACCTTTTGAAATTGATTAAAAGCAAAAAGGCAGCTGCGACCTGAGCGCCAAAATAAAAATCTGAACAATAGAAACACTGATCGGACCTACTGTCAAAGTCAAACCTGCAAGTAAACCTTTCTGAATATGGGAAGACTGCTTTCATACCCACTATTGCTCAAATAAAACACACCCAAGTATAGCCAAAAAAGCAAAAAGCAAATTTTCACAAAAACCTTTTTCAAAAATCAAAAACTAAAAATCTATTTGCCAAATAAGCAAGACCTAGAGCATCTGCTGCATCATTATATTCAGGCATCTCTTTGTAATCTAAAAAGCTTCATAATCGTTTTTGCACGAGAAGTTTTTCTGCCTTCCCTGTCCCTGTAATAAATTTTTAAGCTCTATCGGAGTAAATTCCTGGATTTCAACTCACCTCTTGACTGCCAGCATCAGCAAAACTCATCTTATTCAAAGACAAACTCCGCATTATTTTTGGTTAAATTTAGTAAAAAGAGTTTTTCCATTGCCACCTTCTCTATTGGATATTGCTCAAACATTGTGAGAAAAAGTCATAAATCTGACTCATCCTCTCAAACTGATCATATCTAGTAGGACTTTTTGGTGTTGAAGAAGGATTCCAGAATCTACAATCTTCAAATCCTTATCAATCAGTGCATAACCAAGTTTTCTCACTCCTGGGTCAATCCCCAATATCATTTTTTCTACTCTCCATCTAAAAAAGACCTCATCATTAAAGACAAGGTCATTACTACAATCTTACCTTCAACCTCAGAAATTTCATCTTCAATAATTGCCTCCATACTCTTGAGCGCTTCATCATCAAATACCTTTTTCCCATTCTCATGTCCTTGATTTTTGACTGAATCTCTTTTTCCAAATTTGAACGAATCTTTTTCTTCTGAATCAAGATGCTTGCAAGTTTCTCTTTTTCCTTGTACTTTCTCACTTCCTACAGTATAAAAACGCCCCAGCCTTGCTAATCAATTTTAATACCAATGCCGCCTCAATAATATCTGTCGTTCTATCATATCCCATCTGCCATTTAATAGGAAGTTCTGCTGTCTTAAATGGAGCAAAGATCTTATTTTTGCAATTTTAATTTTTTTGCAAAATATCCAACTTGTTCTTTATCTTCCATAATTTTTATCACCTTTTTCTGATCTCAATTCTCTGAGAAGCAAAGAACTTAAGAGCATTTCCCCGTTGTCGTTTCTGGGTTCCCAAACATGATTCAGATTTTCATTCTAATTTGGTTAATGAAAATACACATTGTCCCGGTCTTGGCAAGTACAGAGTAAGTTTTCTAAGTCCTTGAGACATCATTCTCGCTTGAAGTCCCATATAAGAATCTCCCATATCACCTTCAACTTCAGCTCTTGGAACCAATGCTGCTACAGAGTCGATCACAATAAGCTTCACCGCACCTGTTTTTGCAAGTTCTTCTGCAATTTGCAAAAGCCTGCTCTCCATAATCAGGCTGAGAAAGGATAAGTTCATCCGTATTTACCCCCAAAACCTTTGCATAATGAGGATCCAAAGCATGTTCCGCATCAATAAACGCAGCTACCTCTCCTCTTTTTTGGATTTCGGCAATCGCATGAAGAGCAATAGTCGTCTTACCTGAAGATTCTGGTCCATAAATTTCAATCACTCTCCCTCTGGATATCCACCACCAAGGATCAAGTCCAAAACATAAGAACCACTATGAGCAGTATTTACAATCAAACATTGGCATTATCACCCATTTTTCATAATTTGCACCCTTTCCAAATTGCTTTTCAATATTCATAAAAAGCGTCTTTTGAGTGCTTGAGCGTTTACATTTGACATTAGTATTTGATATAAGAGTATAAAACTTTTTAGAACACCCTCTTTACATAAAAATCAAGAGAATTTTATCAATTTTTATCTACTATAAAAATTTTGTCAAAAAAATATTGATTTTGTCAAAAAGATTTGACATTGTCAAAGAAATCTATTAACCTCTAATCAGATTTTTATTTCTTTTGAGAATACATACCAAGATGACAGCTTTCAAACTTGATGAACTCCAAAAAGGCTGATCGCCTTCTTCAAAGCAAAAACCTTGACCAAGAAGGCCTAACCTGAGAGAAATTGCAAATGAAGTCTGAGCTTCACACCCTCAGACCGTTTTTGAAACAAGCTCAATCAACTCGTACTCAAAGGCTACTTTGTCAAAAGATGATCATGATATCGTCTTATTAGAGAAAGTCTGAAAAAGAAACGACGATATCTATCCAGCTTCCAATCTATGGTTTCGCACAATGTGGAAACAAAGGAAAAGAAATCATCGATGAATATTCTCAGGAAAAATTCCTGTCACAATAGCATTTATTGGGACCAGTGATATGAAAACTGCTTTTTGTCAGAGCAAAAGGAAACAGTATGGAGCCCAAAAATCCAAGATGGAGACCTTGTTTTTGATCCGCCAACAACCAAGTTATGATGAGTCAGACTTCGTCTTTGTAGTACACAATCAACTTCCAAAACTCAAAAATCATCAAAACAAGACAACAACTCATGCTTTGAATCAATAAATCGTTTTTGACAGTAGAAATCTCTCTTATGACGAGACAAAAAGTCATCAGAGTCGTTAAAAATCATCAAAATATGTAAACAAAAATCACTTGACTTTTTGTATTTTTTTACTATAAGAAAAATAACATTTCACATAGAATGTTCATGACAACGATGTACCGTTGTAGAATAAAAATACAAAACAATGGAAGAAGTATTAGTATTTGATTCTCTTGCTGAGGCAAAGAAGAGTCAGACAGTAAACCCAGGGAATTCTGCTTCATCAAAGGTGAAAGCATGAACCTTGCTGAACTCACAGAGAACTGGAAAGAAAGTCAGGCCCTCTCGGTTCCTAAAAGATCAAAGAAAACCCCTCTATCAAGACGGCATTCTCGTAAAAAGTCACAAGAGAAAGTGAAGTCCTACTATCTGAGGGAAAAAACTCTCTGTATCGAGGGCACCTACTCTACTGCCATGCAAGTCGATCTCTACTGCCATGCAGTCAAACCTCGGCTAAATCAGCCCTAGCACCCATACCTCATCATTTGTGTATCACGAGTGATGAGGTATTTGCTATAATCAAAAATTCTACTTTTTCCCCTGATTTGCCACAGCATCCATCATTTTCTTAACTTCTTCAGGATCTCCAGGAAATAATCCCTGATAACCTGCATATTATCATCAAATTCAAAACATATGGCATTCCATTTGGCAAATTGAGTTTTACAATTTCTTCATTACTCATTCCCTTCAAAACTTTGATAATTCCTCTCAAACTATTTCCATGAGCAGAAACCAAAACAACCTCGTCCTTTTGCACTGCAGGCAAAATCGCCTCTTGCAAATACGGCAAAGCACGATTTACACAGTCTTCAAGCGATTCTGTCAACGGCAAAAGCCCAGCATCCACCTCAGCATAACGAGGATCATTGTGCGGAGCGCGTTCATCAGATGCATCTAATACTGAGATTGACATCATAACTCCTTCTCCACAGCAAAACCTGATCTTCTCCATATTTTTGTACCGTTTCCGCTTTATTAAGCCCTTGAAGCGCTCCATAGTGCGTTTTCATTGAGTCTTCGAGACTTTTCCACAGGGATCCAATCCAAATCCATCCCATCAAGCACAATATTCAAGGTTTTTACTGCTCTCTTGAGATAAGAAGTAAAGAGCTCTTTTTGCCTGAATATTTTCCTCTTTCAAAAGTTTTGCAGCTTTCTGAGCCTCGGCAATCCCTTTTTCTGTCAAATCTACATCTGTTCGCCCTGTAAACCCTATTTTTCCTGGTTCCAGTACTCTCTCCATGACGAATCAACACCAATTTTCTCACCATTATTATCAAAAATATAAAACCTGAATCTTCAGTTTGAAAGCCCTTTCTCATCGATCAGACTTTTCTATTTTTATTACAAAAACCCCATCTTCTCGCAAGCAAAACTCATCAACTAAAACTTGACATTTATATTATTTTATATAAAATTTTTAATATTTATCTTTTACCAATTTTCACATGAATCTAGAAATCTCAAAAACAGTGCAGAAAAAGCACTCAAAAAGGAAAAATGTAGGTAAAACCTCTTTTGCAGCAGCTATCATGACCAGCAGTCCATCTTGCGGACCATGAAACAAAAATACAGATAATAGAATACCTCAAGACCCGATAAAAACTGAGGTAGCTAAAGATAGCACCAAAACAGTAATACCTCAAGATAACACAGAAGCCTCCAAATGACGAATTAGCAGAACTTGATGAAATACTAGAAGAAGCTGAGTGAAGCTCACGCTGAAATTCAGGCCGAAATGAAAGAAGAGCTAAAAAGACTTTGAAAGAACTAAAACTGACTAAAAAAAGAGTATGCTGAGCGAACAGAAGCATATCACTACTGTAGAAGAAGCACAGTAATATAGCAGAAGGTATTTCAAAAATTTTGAAGACAGCTAATGCTCCTCGAGATAAAGAGTGGCTTGGCCTAGTTAAAAGAGACAATTGCTGAATACAAGGAAGTAATAAAGATATTAAATGAACCAGAGTCAAAAGCTTGCTAGAGAAAGCAAGAACTCTACAAGACAGAAAGCGGCAGTAAATGCAAATAAATAATATTTTTAACCAACCAGCAACATGACAAGATCAGCAGAAACCAAGGAAAGTACTATAAACAGCTGAAGAAAAATGTTGAAACAGATAGAGAAAAGATTAGAAAACGCAGTCCAAAAAGGCAACAAAAATCTCTTCTCATCTTTCTGATAAAGAACAAAATGATATTATCAAAGCAAATCAACGAGTATCTCAAAAACCCTGACTCAATTAAACCTAGGAGCTTTTTCAAAAGCTCATAGAAATCAAAAAAACAATAACCCAAACAATCCAAAACTTTGCAAATCATTATCAATCACATCAAAAACTAAACGAAAAACACGCTTGACATAAAAACAAAAACTAAAAAGAGCTATTTTAAGCTGAAAAAATAGAACTGATGGATCAAGTATAAACGATATAAAAACAAAATACCCCGTATAAAAAAGAGTCCTTAGCAAATAAAAATAAACCAATTCAAGAAAAGATGGAAAAAGTACTAAAAGCACATCCTCCTCAAACCTGAGTACCAACTCTACTCAAGCACAAATCATAGCAAAGTGCAGTCACTCTCTCCAGAGACCAAAGCAAAACTCAAATCTAGTGGACTCTCAGAAACCGACTATGCAAAAGCTCCTCGCATCCAAAGACTCACTCTTCTCTGCTAATGACACTTCTCAAGAGTCTCGTGACTTCCCTTGACTCACTCAAAGAGCTCAACCAGTCTCTCGGAATCCGTGACCTCGACCAGATGCCCAATAGCTTCTCCGTAGACAAACAATTCTTCAAAGACAATCCAGATCTAGTAAAACACATTTGAGAGAGTCCAGACTTCAAAACGCTTGACAATTCCTTTGACCTCTCTTGGCTCAAGAATTTCAAAGAAGTCTCTACCTTTGTAGAAAAAAATTTGGTGATGAAAATCTAAAAAGACTAAAAAGTCAGATTTCACCTTTTTGACGAGGAATGAAGACTCAAACAACTTACTCCGGAAGAGAAAAAATCTTTGAAACTTTTTCTCGAGTTTTCAAGCGATCAAACAGCAAATGACCTGAGTCAGCACCAATATGCTCAAAGCCTGAGCTATGCAGGCTCCTATTGTCGCACTCTATCACTACCTAGATCAAGACAGCATTGGCCTAGAAAACCTCAATCAACAAAATAGACAATTCTGAGATCATACCGACATTCTCACCGAGTGAGAGGACAAAATACTCAAATTCTCTGGAAAAATCGACAACAAGCCGATCAATTTTTACTTCAACCTCAATACAGGGAAACTCCAATGCGATGATCACCTCAATTTTAACAAGGATCAAAACCGCATTAGCATAGGAGAAACCACAGGGACCGACCTCAATATCCAGCTCCCTAGCCAACAAGACCTTATCACCCTCCTCCAAGAAACCATCACTCCAGAAACCCAGCAAGAGCTCCTCAAAAGCTCATCAAATATGCAGGAGTATCACCAAAATCTCAATCAACTCATCTCCTCTACTCTGGAGGGAAGCTTCAATTTCGATCCTCTCATCCGTTCTCGCATCAGTATGCAGACCGAAAAAACCTGACTTCTCAGGAGTTTTCTGCTGACTTTCTCCCACCTCACATCTCCAGCCAGCTTCAAAGACGAGAGAATCATCAACAACAATCCTCAAATCAAAAACTCTTTCAAATTCTAGATTTTGTCTCAGAAAACTCCACCTCTGATCAGCTCATTTCTCCTGAGAGCTTCAAAAAACTGACTTCCCTCATCTCTTCTCGCCAAGAGCTCGAGAAAATAGCCGATCCTATCATCAAAGAACAATTTATCAAACTCCATGAAAGTCTTCAGAACACCTCGACCATCGCAAACCGAACTGAGACTATGTTCAGTTTTTACAAATTTTTCTTAAACAAGACTTTAGTAAAACGAGTTTAATCCTCAGACGCTCACCAAGGCGATATTTTTGATTTCATTGATTTAGAGAACTTCCTCAAAACCCCACTTCTGACAAAGATCTCGCTACATCACTGTAGTACAAAATTTCTCCGAACCGTTCAATAAACGGTACTTTGCCAAGTCACAGAAACCTCAGAAAACGATGCACAAACTGCGGATAAACAGCTTGAAGCTGAACTTCTAGCAGTCGCTTAGCGTTTTTCTTGATTTTCTATCTCAAAACTCTACACTCAAAGTGTTTATGTCATTTCTCAATGTAAATTTTACAAAAATGATCTGACTCCAAAAACCTCGTTCACCTCTAGACAAGCAAGTGCTCATCGAGCTTTGCAAATTTTGACGATAAGTTTTTGATACTTGGATTTGGATTTTTGGATTTTATCATAGATTGACGAGCTGGCTCTTTTCTCCCAACAAAAATTGATATCTTCACGACCTCAATCAGATTTCTTTCTATTTTTCTCTTGTCGATCAGGAATTAAGCAGCCAAATTCAAACGCTCGATAGCGTTATTCAGTCTTATCTCAAAGGAGAAAATGTCCTCAAGACCAAGGAAGCTGAGATTCTCCAGCTCCGAACTTACGCCAAAGATCACAAATCCTATCTCAAAAGAGTCGGTTTTTCCAATTATGAAAAAGCTTTTACCATGCTAGAAGATGCCTGGCCTCTTAGAGAAGAAATTTTCAAACTATTGGGAAAAGATCAGTCTTTCAACTACCTTATCCCGCTACAAAAATAGCAATGAATCTCGCCCAAATGGTGGATTTTTTGGATCTTTTGCCTTTGTGAGCCTCTCCGGTGGACACATTACCCAAATGCAAATCATCGACTCCTATCTCCCAGACTACATCGCTCCAAATGCTCGTCTAGACTTGCCAAATCGATATATCGATGCCTACGGGACCAAACAAGTATGATTTATTGCAGGGGAATAAGTTTGGTTTTACCGACAAAGATGGGAAAAATCTGAAACTCCTCTATGAAAAATCTTCAATATCGGATTTGATCCTCAGAGAAAAGAAAAACTCTTCAATCCTACTGCTCGAAACCAGCTCTTCGCCAAAAATATCAAAGGAGTAATTTTCCTGAGACTCTGAACTCATAAGTCAGCTCTTGCCTTCATTCCGTAGCAAGGCACGAGAGTGGCAATTTATCAATGCAAATATCGATATTATCAGAGGAGAAAATCGCAGCAACAAAAAAGAACTCTACATCGCCGATCTCCAAAAATACCTCAGAACCAATGCACTCAAACTCGCAAGTGCAACGCTCAATGATTTTCAAACCATGCTACACAAATGATATATCAATATCTATCTGTCCAATACCACACCTCAAATGTGGCATTTCCTCGATCAGCGAGATCTAACTACCGTCTACAATCAGAATTTTCTCTACTTTTGAGGGAACCAATATCGCAGGAAACAAGTCAGACGCCTTCCTCAAAAACAGATCGAAATCCTGGATCCAAATGGGAAAAGTAACCCTTTCTACCGAAGATAGAAAACTCAAAAATCACCGACCTACCAGTGGAAAGTATCAGCTAGCTATCAACTATACTTTTTGATGTTCCCCAAAAACCTACATACCGACTCAATGCTCGCTCTCCATACCACATCACTATGACTGATAGAAAAAAATATATTCTCGCACTCACAAGATTTTTAGTGGAGATCCTACTGCTCCAAGATATCGCCAACTCAGCCAAGAAACCATCCATTTCCCATCTCACCGAATACTCTGAGAAATTAGATGAGAACTCTTATCCAAAAAGTTTAAATCTGACTTTTCTCAGGCGATCACCTTTTCAAACCACAATGCACACCACTCCAGAAAACAAAAAGGATTACTATCGATTTTACTATTCCTTAATCTCCATGCTAAAACTCGTCAAGGCTACTACCATTTCCTTGCTCTAGGAAAAATTTATGGAAGGATTGATTCTTTCAAATGATCTCAGTACGATTGCTATGGATTATCCAATCAAAACCTGAGAAAAATCATCTTTTCTCCTCAAAGAATCTCTCCTCAAAAATCTACTTTCTTCACTCAACTCACATCCTGACCAAAGGAATATTTACGGCTACCTAACTGAAATCAGTGCATTCAAAGGTATCTTTTCTACTATCAGAGAACTTATCGAAACTTCTCTCCCTTTTCGTAACTTCCTCAAACATCAACTTCAAGACCAATATTTTCCCTTTGAACAAACGATCAGATTTCTAGAAATGTACTCAATCATGCCACTACGGGAAATCTCCTTATCAAGCTTGAAGACTATGATATCCAAAAAGACTACATCCTCTCACCCAAAATTCAGAGAGTAAATAACCTCAAAGGTTCCGCACTGATCAAATTTGACTTTACCTACATCAACTATATCAAAGAACGAGAAAGGAGCTCAGAATATGGCATCTCATTTTTCGATTGACTTTTGCAAAACTCAAACCTTGAATACCACTAGAAAAGCTCATCTCTCGACACAATCTCTACTTGCTCGCAGAGCTCTGCTTCAACCTTTCTCAAATCGCCCAATATCAATCTGCCACACAGAAAACGAAAAACCCACACCTATAAAAAGAAAAGAACACAAGAACAATCAAAATTCAAAAATCTCCTTCAAAAAAAGAAAAATCTGACTCAGAGGATAAACCTGATAAAGTCAGACTTTTTATTGCTTTTTATTTCAACTTTTATTCCATCTCATTACTTGCCAATAGGAAACTCCCATCAAAATGAGCATCATCACAATAATTTCCACTACTCCAACTGCCAAAATTTCAAACACGACATCAGCAATTGCATTCACCAAACTAAAGTTAAAAACCGAAGCAAGATAAGTTTCAATTCCCAGACTCGCACCGATCAAAAGAAGTACTGCTAATACAAACGCCATTCCCAAGGAGAGAAATATCACTCTAAGAAATGGTTGTGCAATCTGTTTTCGTAGTAGCTCCCAAGAGCTTTTTCGCCTGAACATCCTTTTTAAAGTGTTCAAACATCGCCTGCAAGAAAAATACCGCAAATACCAAAACACTAATCCCCATCAAACCAACAATCAAAGTATCCAAACGACTGCAAAAACATTTGAAAGATTAATAATATTCAGCACTCTCTTTTCCTGAGTCTTTACAACATTATCTGAGAGATCATTCCTTATTAATGATAGCGTCCTTATTTTTCTCAAGAATTTGTTTCATCTCTGCAAACTGATCTGCTCCAGCATAATTGATATACAAAGTTGAAGGCATAGGATTTTTCCAAGTTATATTTTTCAAAGTCTTTGTCAAATCCTCTACTCTCCTCTCCACAAACTTGAGAGCATCTTCCTTAGACGTATAGTTAACTTTGAGCCCTTTACTTTCTAGCTCTGTCTTAGCTGAACTGCCTGTTGTTGCTGACTTTTTCCATCTTTGAGATAAATATAGACTCCGAGCTTACTCTTCATCTGATCATTAAAATTTTGCCCTGAAAAGAAATTCCCAAAAAATATTCATAATAAAGAGCAAAAATCCCATCAACAAACTTACAAGAACAAGAGGAATTCTATAAGTTCTTACTAAAGTTTCAGTATCTTTTTTTACAACATCAAGTTTAAAAAATTTGCTTTCATTCGTTATTTGGTACAAAAGGTAAAAAGTCTGATTTTTGATCTTATTTTCTCCATTGAGACAATCTTCATAGATCTCTCTATTTTCTAATCTGAAAAAGTCTGCGTAGCTTTGATAAACTTTTCAAATAAAGTAATTTTATTTTTCATAAAAAGGCAATTGCTTTATCTACAAACTTAAGCTTTTTTTGATGCTTTGTTAAAATAACCAATCATCTGCTGTGCATACTTATAATCCTGCTCCAAAATTGAAACCTGAATCAAGTTATAAATCACCTCAGCATCAAGCTCATCCATATTAAAGGCATCTTTCAAATATCTCATACCCTTTTTCTCTGTTCCCATACCAATATTCACAAAAGCCCGTAACATCTCAAGATTTCATGATTATTTGCATTGGTCATCTCCATAGCTTTCTGCAAGGTATGATCTAGCTGTTTTCAGTTATTCTTTTCCATCTCCAACAGCCCCTTTGATATACAATCCCAATGGATCATTATTCTTTTGTGCATTGAGAAAAGTCTCACGCTTTATCTGCTTTGTCGATCGCCCCTTTTGCGAAATTGAATATCAGCAATTTGCAAGATCGCATCTTCATTATGCGGATCACGAGTCAAAATTTTTATTTACTTTTCTGAATCGCCTCATCAAACTTTCCTAGTTCTTTAAGCTCTTCAATTTCATCAATAAGAGAGTCTGGAATGTACACCATCATAGTCATATTTTTGGATATAAATTATTACTTCAAGTGTACTCATAATCCTCTCTTTTCTCAATTTTTTAAAACCACATTTGATCCTATTCCCTTTACATTTTCATCAAAAAGATATAAAAAGAGAAAGAAAAATCCTGACAAAACTTCTTCCATCTCCTTACAGACAATTACAACACTTTCAAAAAGAAAGACTCTAAATGATTTTTCTTAAAGAGCTTCTAATTTTCTATACTATCCACGGCAGTTCCTTTCCTTCTGACAGATTTCCCAATAAAAAGTTTCAAATTCTGATTCTTTGAAGATCGATCACCTCATAACCCAAAACCTTAAAAATCCTTCTAATATGCCTTTTTTTCACTCATTGAGAACAATCCCAATCTTACCAGCCTCTTGGGATACAATGAAACCACTCTCAAAACCTCTCATTCATGTCTAATTCCATCCAAATGCGTTTTTCAAGTTTTTCGATCAAAAGGGCGATTAAGCTGCACCAAATATTCTTTGGTAATCTGTTTACTAGGATGCTCAAAATCATGTACCATCTGTGGATCTGAGGCCAGCAAAACCAATCCTCTACTCTCCTTTATCTAGCCTCCCAATATAATAATACTTTTTCTAAAATCCTCAGGCAAAAAGTTCATAAAAAGTACGATTATGAGGATCAGCTTTTAGAACAAGTATATCCTATCGGTTTATTGAAAAGCAATAAGGGAGGATAGTCTAAATTCGTCACCTGTTTCTCCTTATAAACTACAGAAATTTTCAAAGACGGAATAGAAATCTGATCTCCTGAAGAAAGTTCTGCCTTTATAATTTTCTACTATTTTTGATTGATAAAAACACCTCCCTGATCAATCAAGAAATAATCTGTCTTCTTTGCTACCCCATATTCTACCTGCAAAAGAGTTCTCAATAGCATATCAATACCAAAAAAATTAAAAAGAAGAGCTACTTAGAGTTCCTCCTTTTCTATCTTGCAAAGAAACTGCAAGTAATCATTCTCTTTAGAATACTAATAACTATTCAGCGCTAGCTTCTACTACAAAATCACTAGTAGCAATTTCAGCAGTTTCTGTGGTTCCAGAAACTTCTACAGCTTCTCCAGACAATCTTCTTCATGCACCAGTCATAGATTTCAACCACTTTCCACTCCTGTGTAACATCTCCTGTAACGATTACTGGTTCTTCTGTGTGAGTTCCACATCCAGCCAATACAGCAACACCTAGCCAACGCAGCAACAGCCAACATTTTCTTTGTCATTTTCTAATCCATAATAAATATAAAAATATGAACAAGGGACTTTATAGGAAATTGACAATAAATGCAAATGATTTTACAACTTTTTATACAAAAAGGGAGCTAAAGATTCTTTTTGATTGAAAAACAGAAAGCATTTTTATACTCAACTCCACCTTTTACTTATTTTTAAAACGCTTATGCATACCTTCCTCTTTGAGAAATTTGGCAACAGCACCCTAGAACTTATCCTTGGATTTATGAGGACAATTATCATTATGTTAATTCTAGACCTCTTTGTCTTTTCATAAAAAGGCACATACTGTATCCAATAAAGAAGCCCTAGGATTTACTCTCTTCTGGATTGCATTAGCTATGGTGTTCTCAGGAGTTTTTCTATTTTGAATATGGTTTTGAAGCATTCAGTCAGTTTCAAGCAGCCTATTGGATTGAAAAAGCCCTCTCCGTAGATAACCTGTTTGTCTTTATTCTGGTTTTTAGCTTTTTAAGATTCCTTCGAGATATCAACACGAAGTCCTCTTTTATGGGTACTGTGAGCAATCATCTTCCGTGCAATCTTTATTTTTGCTGGAGTAGAAATCATCAATCATACCTACTTTTACCACAAACCTCCGAGGACTCCTTAGTGCTCCACTTGAGATCAATCCAATTATGATTGCCTTTTGGGATCTTCCTCCTCATTGCTGGGATCAAGTCTGGACTCCCTCAAAGAGAAGAAGTCAAAAATTTCAGATGGACTCGGATACAAACTTATCAATAAATTTTTTTCAAAGTGAGTCCAGAAATCCACGGTGATAAATTCTTCATCGTACAAAACGGGATCAAAATGATTACTCCTCTCTTGGTTGCATTGATTATCATTGAAATCACAGATCTTGTATTTGCTATTGATAGTATTCCTGCAATCTTTGCTATCGCACCAGACAGCCCGTTCGTACTCTATACCTCAATATTTTTTTGCTATTCTTGGGCTAAGATCGCTATACTTCTTGCTTGCCAATTCTCTCAATATCTTTTCAAAAGCTCAATTATGGACTCTGCAGTTATCCTCAGTTTTCATCGGAATCAAAAATGATCATTATGCCACGAATTCATGTACCAGTTGGACTTTCCCTTGGAGTTATTGTTGGAATACTTGCTCTGACCATCGCATGGTCTCTCTGGAGCAACAAACACGAACATGATCAACACAATCAAAACTAAAAATCTGACTCTCTCCTTCGAGGTCTTCAAATAAAAAAGAGGACCTTACTCCTCTTTAATCCAATCAACTCAATCTATAAAATACCCTCCATTATAGCTGTCAGGCTTAACCTTCCCAACAATAGAGATTTTCTGAGGATCAGTCAGACTTCTTCCCCCTTTCCCCACATCATAATTACAACGAGTCTTTTCTCAAAATTGTCCATAAATTTTCAGATGATTTGATTTTTCAAATGGCCTCCATCTCGCTACCTTGATATGCTCAAACATAAACAAAGGCTCCTGATTCCCCTCTCAAAAAGGCGCCAACAATGCAATATCCCTAAGCTCCTCATCATTCCATTCATGATCAAGCAAAACCGTGTCTACCTGAGTTACTTTTTCAAGCTGATCAGAGGTAATTTCTCATTGACAATAATCTTGAAAAATCTGAATTACATGATCAAGATGATCTAATCCAACAGTCAATCCCCCAGCTCACCTATGCCCTCCAAACCTAAGGAGATAGGGCGCTGCAGTAGAGATCATATCAATAACACTAAAATAGCCAGGCCCTCTAAGCGGGAAACAGCACTGACCTTTTTCTATATCAATTTTAAACACAGCAGAAGGTTTATTGTACTTTTCAGTAATTCTCCCGATACAATACCAACAATTCCCTCATGAAACTCCCTCATCACAAACATACAAAAAGTCTGATCTGGATCAACTCTTTTTTCCGCTATCCTAAATGCTTTATCTTGAAGTCTTCTTCTCTCAGTATTAATATTTTCAATTTTTCAATATATTGGATTTGATCTGCTGTCTCACAAAAGCAATATCCTCAAACTATCATAAGGACTTTCTATCCTTCCCCAGCATTAATCCTAGTCCCAATCATAAAACCGATATGATAAGTATCTACATTCTCTTTAAGATTCAATGTCTCTAAAAATCCCATCAACGACTTTGGCATGAGTTCAGGATTCTTATTAATAATTTCCAAACCTCTTTTTGACGATTACTCTATTTTCTCAGACTAAGGGAACAATATCTGCGACTGTCCCTATTGCCACTATTGGCAAAAAATAATTAAAAATCTGATTCTTTTTCGTTTGGTAAATTTAGATTTAGCTAAAAGTGCATTAATCAACTAAAAGGCCACTCCAACACCCGCAAGTCCCTTAAAATCATACTTTGGAGAAACTTGTGGATTAATCACAGCGACAGCCCCAGGCACTCTATCCAATGCATGATGATGATCCGTAATCACAAGATCTATACCAATTTCTTTAGCATACTGAGCTTCGTTGACAGAGGTAATCCCATTATCTCACCGTAATTACAAGCTGAACCCCTTTTTCTTCATCTCATCCAAATGCTTATTCTTGAGTCCATAACCATCCTGTAAACGATCTGGATACATCACACTAATATTACTATACCCCAAAAACTAGTAATAAACCTATATACACATAACTCGAAGTCACTCCATCTACATCATAATCCCCAAAAAATCATAATCTTCTCCTGCCTTTTGAGTGCATCAATAATCCTCGCAACACCTTTGTCCATATCATTGAGCAAAAAGGATCTTTTCGATAATCAGAAAAACGAGGATTCAAAAAAATAAAGCAGGATCATCACTGACCTGCCTCACAGCCAAAAAGCTCTTTCCAAAAAGTGAAAGATTATTATCCTGATTCAAAATCTCGTATTTCATTGACATCTCGTGAGTTAAATTGATTGTGCGTGAGTCAAGTTTATCAACTCAGCAAAAATGCAAGTCAATTAAAACAAAATAAAAAGACCAAAGTCAGACTTTAGCCTTGTTTTGTATTGATTTTTATAAACAAATTCATTATATATAAGTTATAGCATCTCATCAATAAAAATTTTTACAGTATCATATAGAAAAATGAAAAATCTGATTTCTTTTTGTTGGTCTCTCTTCTCGGGCTTGTTCACAAAAACCAATGCTCAAGCCTGAACAAGTTTCGTCAATCGACACCTGTGCTATCTTGAACTCAGCAATCAACTCCTGAACGAAAAGATGATCCAAATATCCCCAATTGTGAACCACTTGACCTGAAGCCAATAAAAGCCTGAGGAGATCATCAATATCGATGATGTGGTACAAAATTGTAAGATACGGGACATATTTTGTATTCGGATATTGGAGCTGATCAAATTTTCCTGTAATAATCGACCTTTGAAATGAAATATCACAACACAAGACTCATCAATTAGAGACGAGCCACCTCTTTGTGAATATTGAGAAGAGAAATATTATCCTGAAAAGAAAAATGAATCAGATATTATAAACTTTATTAAAAGATACAAAATCCAGGAAAATCCTTACTTCAACAGCATAATTTCCATGGAGAATTAGATGAGAGATCAGTTCATTGATACTTTAACTAAAGAATCTAGACTATGTAAAAACTTATTGATATTTCCTATGGAGCAAATGAAAAACATCATTTTCCGCGTAGATACACAGGGAGAATATCTATAGTGGATAATCAAAATATACGCTGTTTGAAATTTCGTTGATAATGAATCTGATAATGCAGATACCGATATTCGTATAGAATCTCTCAGTAGCAAATAAAACTTCAATGAGATAATCTTATTGTAAATAAATATACTAACGGAAAAACTACTAGAAAAATACAAATCAAATCCTGATTTAATTGATAGAGATTTCGAAGAAAGTTGAAAATATCCCATTATTTGAACTTTCAAAATAAAAAACTTTGCAAAATTCACTATAGAAAAAACTCTCTAGGAAAATACCTAGAGAGTCATTTTTGTAGTTAATAACTAATATCGATGCTGTACATGGATAAACTCAGCCTGTGGAGATAGATCTGATAATCTCACCTCATGCCTTGCATAAGCTTTTAGGAGATTCTGGACCATTGTAATCAGTATAAATAATTTTTGTTACCGATTACTTCATGCACAAATCCTACATGTCCTCTTCCAAGCGCTGCTTTTACCTCCTTGAGGAGTTCTCGCATTTTCTGGGAACCAAATAACATCACCAGCTTTTGGGATTTGATCTGCGACATAACCATGATTAACTAATATTCGTTTCCAATTCTTAGCATCTCCAAGTCTATCTTTTTGACCAAACATTTTATTCCAAAAAGGTTGTTTTTGTACCCCACTTTTGATTAATTTTTAGAGCAACCCTAACTCAGTACACTGATAGGGTCTCAAAGTACCACTGCTCATATTCAAGATTCTTTGTTTTTATCATAACCTATTGGGGTCATATGTAATTTGTAATCATCTCTCAAAGCAGAATTCGAAGCGGCAAACTCACATCAATGAAAAACTATTTTGATGAATAGTTGGGAAACTATTACCTCCCTTTGCTACAAAGAAGCGATAATAGTATTTCCTTCCTGTTGAAAGCTTCGATCTACACTGAATTCAATGTAGTTCCTGTTTGGAGTTAGTTTCTGATACACATTATTCCCCTTTGGAGAATGATATTTAATCCAAAACATCAGAATCGTGACAAATGTAATGATCTCACTTTTGAAGACATAGCGATTCCCTGAGATCTTTTGAGGCGGGCTGATCTCGTACTGATTAGCTAGCACTCGATCATAACTTCCCTCGCTCCATCCTGGAGAAGTGGTCTCCAAAGATCGTGCTGATGATCTCGTTGCAGGGATCAGTCTGCAGAGAATCCACTACCTTAGCAACGAGGAACAGGCTCTGACATCTCTTGATCACATGCAGAGAAGCTCCTAGGATAAATAATCCAAGAAGCACTTTTTGCAAATCCTTCCACACTTTGCAAGGACTTGCTCTATGAAATACTTTCGTACCATAAAATCTGATTTTTATCTTTTTATTTACTGATAAGAGTTTTTGTATCTCTTGATTTTCTGGCTGATACTTTTTCCATAGTCTTATTTCTCTCCTTGAGAGCAATAAGACAAATCTTCTTAGCTCATTGGTTTTTAATTTTTTTATTTATTAGAGAATATAGTATAAGAATCTAATCTCAAATATCAAGAAAAATCACTCTCAAAAAAGACCAAAAGTCAGACTTTAGTCTTGTTTTCTCTTTTTCTTGAAACTTAAATATTCTTAAAGTTATAAACCTCGCATCCATTGATCATATCATTCTTATCTCCATTGAGGTTTTTCATTTGCCTGAACGATCAAAAATCTTATCATCAAGAGAAATATTCCCCTTAAAAATAATTCTAATCATCTCCTTTCCCAATTCTCTTGAGATTCTCATAATTGAAAGACTGAGAAATCTTGTACCCTTTTGTTCCCCAAACCAAACTAAAAGAACCTATAAGTATCTGTCGACTGAGTAAAAGGGCAAGATTGGAATATTTCGGACTCAAAGAAGCAAGCCTTGCTGCCGTATATCCATTATCACTAAAACAAATAATCGCTGTAATATCAAGCTCTTTAGTTGTCCTAAATGCATTATAGATAATATAATCTCTCACTTCAAATTCCCCTTCTGATCAAATCTTACCAAGTCTTTTTGGTTTGCATAGTATCCTCCAAGGCACTTTAATGCATCACCAACCTTTTCTATAGAATCGTATACATCATCTTCCCAAACAAAAGTTTCCATCAAGACTCCATCGATTCCTTCATTATACAAAGGAGCAATTCTTGTATTAAAATACTCAAGATAACCCTCTCCATATGGCACTTTAGAAAAGGAGAGCAAAACTGGTTTTCCCATTTGTTTAATCTGTCTAATAGTAGACAAAACAACTTCAGGATCATTCTTACACTCCTCAAACATATCCGGAGCAAAAAATAATTCCATCAGAAGCCTCAACCACCTCTACGAGATTTTTGAGTCAGGCTTTTGTTTCAATTTTTGAAAAAACCTTCATATTTTTTGCATTATTCCAATCTAGGAATGTTCTAAGATTTTCAATCTGCTCTGCGTTACTTGCACAAGCCAATCCTATAATATGAGCACCATATTCCTAGCCCCCAAAGGATATCCTTCTTGTCCCTCTCACTCAGATTAAAAAATTCTGCATCCAATCCATCGAACAAAATTCTATCAAAATGCAAAAGTTCATTACGACTTGCTTTTACCACCTCTGTTTCAGCAATATCTCCATAAGCTCTCGTCACTTTAAAAACAATACCACTTTGCTGCTGCTAAATTTCATCACCCTCATTGAGATTTCCAGGTCTGCATAGTCACATAAATCTTGCATCTGTATCCTGAGTATATTCTGAGTACTCAAAAACCAATTTATCTCAGACTTTAACAGGGATATTTAATGTATTTTTTACTCTAATATCGATCCCTTTCGTCTCCAAAAGAATTGTCTTGCTATTATCTAGCTTCATCAAAGTGTCAATATACTTTTTATTATTGTCATCATACCCTTTGAAAGCGTAATTCTAAAAACATCCACCATATTGATAATTTTTAGAAAGAACGGTTTCTTTCGCTAAAAAGTGAGGACTCACTCCAGCAATAATTTTGGTAAACCTAAAGTTATTCATTTCACTCACACAAAAAGAATTAAATATCCGCTTTCACGGCTATAATTTTTCAAAAACATTAAAATCCTGACACAACATTCCACTTATCCTAGACATTAGGGAAGATGATATTCCCAATACTAATCTTAATTATCTACGAGGACAAACCCCTTTCTCCTAATCAAAGTAATAAGCTCCTTAGTATTGATTACAATATTTTGCTTGAGAATTAGTCTTTTGCATAAAGCAAACCATCATCAACAAACAATACCATCGTCTTGTTTGCATATTCCTGAGGGAGCGCAATTACAAGAGGCTCATTTTTCTTATTACCTCCAGCAATATCTACCTTCACATCAAGTAATGGCAACTCTGAAAAAGGTTTTTACATGGATCCTGAGTCAGATTTCTTTTTCTAATCCATTAATTCACGCCCTCCCTTTCCAATTACCTTTCACTTGTAATATTCTGGGAACATAGAGTTCAAGTTCGCTTCCTTTGATCTGGATATGGAAATCACAAGGCAAATTCTGACTAAGCTTTCTCTGAATACCCTCTTTGCATATTCAGAGACTACTTGAGTCTTGCTTGAGTCTTAGGATTCCCTTTTCATCTGTCTGGATTGGCATTACTACAACCTGCTCTCCAAAAGTATAGATTTCATAAAGTGGTTTCTTCTGCAAAACTGCTTACTACGATCACTGGTCTAGCCAATTCTTCAGAAAGCATTCCTTCTGGGACTTTTTGCCGTTAATTCAGGTTGCAATACCTCAGCCACCTGCCCTTTATCAATAAAAAAGAACCGTATCAATTACCTGAGGATGATTCCATCTCACGCTTCAATAAATCTCTGAATAGAATCAATTGGCTTAGTAGCATGAATAACTCCGACCAATCCAATTCCTGTCAGTCTCAGATCCTTATAAAGGTTAAAGTCAGGCTTATTTCTTACTTCATCATAAATAGTATAATCAGGTCTAGACAACAAGAGAATGTCTCTACCTCATCATGACTACCATAAGTAAACGAATACTGAACAATATCATCATTCAACATCAGATCACGAGGAGATTCAATGGTTTTAATAATATGATTATCAGCATGATAGACATCGATCAAACGCACCTGCAAAAGTCGATTTTCCACTTCCTGGAGCTCCTGAAATCAAAATTCCTTGAGCCTTGTTTCTTAGCAAATCAAAAAGTTCTGGATCCAGATTGTATTCCTCGATAGTCATTTTTCACTGGTCTCACAACGGTCATTTCAATTCCATCTGAGAGCGGAGCATATACAATCACAATTCTATAAGGTCCAACCTGCAGCACTTTAGAAAGTTCTCTATTGATCTCTAAGAAGGCATCTTCTCTAGTCTCCACCTCCTAAAAAGTTCATCAATCAATGCCAGCAATCCCTCTTTAGTCATAATCTCATTTGGATTAACAATAGGTTTTCGCTCTCCAGGCTTACCTTTTTACGAAGAATAGGACGATTTGCTTTGAGATGAAGAGACATCGTCTGCTCATCAAAAATAATGATCCAATACAAATCCTGCACTATTTACAGCATTTTCACTCATTTTTTTGTTTTATTTTAAGGATAAAAAGTTCTGCTTGGCAGTTAATTTTCAAAAATTCTAGCTTCTTCCAGTATTTTGAAATTCTCCTTAAAGTATATCTTTTTAAGCAAAAACAAAAATCTGATTTTTCACTTTTTTTCATTTTTTTGGTTGAAAAAAAGAAAAGATTATGTGCTGGTATATATTGATTTTTCATTTTTCAATATAAAAATAGCTATACAGGAAAAAGTTCCTAGTTTTTACCGCTATTTTTGTACCTATGTTTTTCATTTCATCGGGATCAAAGATATTTCTGAAAAAACTACACCCTCGATCTCCTCTTCGAGGCTGAAGATATCTCACAGATTAAAGATTTTCTCAATTTTCATAAAGCGATTACCCTTTTCACTTGAAGAATACACTAAAGATCGACAAAATTTTGGATCAGTTTATATGGTTATCCAATTTAAAGAGTTCCAGTTCAAAATCATTACCCAGTTTGACTCTGTAAAGTCCTGTCTTGATAATGTTATCCCACTTGAGCTCACTCTCATCGAAGTAAACGATACAAAGCATCCGCTCTCCCTATCGAATACCAGGATCTTATCGTAAAATGAAATCAAGCACATCAAGCAGAACTCCAAAAATTAGAGAACAAAAAGAAAAACAAAAAAAGCTGAAGCAAACCTTAGCGATCCTCGTCTCCAAAAAGCCTACCACGCTATCGAGGAAATCATCAATCAAATTGAACAAGTACAAGCAATCTGAGGAGATAAATCGAGCCCATAACAAGACTTGAAGACATGAGATGAATTATTTCAAAGCTCCGTCTTGCTACCAATTACGATAAAATTATTGAAGACCTCCACAAAGCCATGAACCTCATCGTAGCTACGCAAGATTTTCTCTTAGAAAGACTCGAAGCTGACAAGATTTTCCCTATCTTTTGAATGAACTCAAGTCCAAAAATACAGAAATTATCAGAGAACAAACTAGACTAGCTAAGGCACAACTTCTACAAGCACTTGGAGCTCAGCTCTCCAGAGAAGAGTCTATGTATGTTTCCTTAGGGTTATCTCAAACTCTTCTCTGAATACCTTCAAAAAGATCTGACCTTCGCATTCCAAAATAAACTCGCTATTGTTAAAAATTTCTGTAAGGCACTAGAAACAACCTCTCTCTTAATGATTATTGAATGTGCATTACTTCTGGTACTATCTCCATTTATAGGCGTTGAATTCTGAGTTAAAAAAATTTTTGCAATTGCCCTCCTCTATATCGCTCCTTTTGCACTCCTCATCTGAATATTTAACCATAAGGTTAAACCACAAAAGCCTAAATGCTTATGGAATATGGCTTTTTGAGGCCTCCTGCTTTATATGAGCATCATAGCCTTCCTCAGAACTCTTTTTAATTTTTAATCAAAGGCCGTGTCTTATGTCATCGTCTTACTGGTTTGTGGAGCTTTCATCAGTTTTTTTTCTCTCATAAACCTCCGATACTTTGCACTATTCCCACTTTTCTCGTTTTCTTTTCCCAAGGCTTTTACGACTTCAAAATCAACCTCCCAGAAAATGAAATAAGAGAAAAAAACTGACTCTACCTCCTCGCCCTCCTAGTAATGCTAGGTCTTTTCTGAATTTTTGTTTTCATAGGTTTTAGCAACGCTGGAGCGTTTTGGACACTCCTATTCCTTTCGAGTATTGCACGAGGAGTTTTCCTATGTTCTCAACTATACCGATGGAAACATCTCTTCAAATATGGACAAATTCTTTTTAGCATTTCTCATCCTTGCAAATCACACTATTTCTGTAGGGACATTCTGACTTCTTAACCAGTTTGGACGAGTAATCCTAGAACTCTTACTAAGTTTCACTATAATTTATCATGGAGTTTGACCCTACTTTCCTGTTGAAAAGGACCAATATTACGGTCAGCTTTTACTGATTTTAATATGCTCTATACGAGGAGTCTTTGCGATTCAAGACAACACAATGTATGGTTTCACTTTTGGATTAATTAATGTCTTGCTTGCCTTACTCCTCTCCTACGCTCTTTCCTACACATTCAAAACACCATCTACAAAAAGAGAAATTTCATTAAGAAGAGTCCTTGCATGAGAAAAAATCTTACAAAAAGAAAAACCTGATCCCTTTCAATGGCGAAAAGATTTCATCCGCGATCTCAAAGAAAGTCCACACTTTCTGCACTCTAGCATTGAATACCTCAATCTATTCCTCCTCCCTAGGAGTAATTGTAAGCTATCTTTTACCACTCTTTTTGAAATCCTTTTCCTCAGCTACGATATCGAACAGGAATAGTCCTCTTTGCTTTCAATGCCTTTTTCCTCAAAAAGACTCAAGCATTTAGTACTGCCACAAGGTTTGCATTCTCTCTTGTGATCAACTTCTCGCTCTATATCTCTATTCTTCTACTAGGACAACAAAATCAAGCCTGAAGCTCAGGACTCCAAACTGCAGTTCCACGACTTATTTCACGAAATATGCTCTGTGGTCTCTCAATCCTTTACGCAAATCACGCCCCTCTAACAAACTATCTCAAAAAAATCAGATCTCATCTTTCGGCTGTTTTTCATCTTTGATGGCAATGCTCCTCAATATCTACCTCCTTTGCACTACTTCCATACAATGGACAGTTCATCTTCTCGCTCATTATTCTCTATCTAGGAATCCAATGAACAATTTCCTATTATGCATATCAGGTCATCAAAAAATTACGGAAAAACACCTATTGAACAAGATCCAAATCTTCTCAAACTCTAAACTCCCAAAAATACAAAAAAAGATCAAAAAAATCTGATTTCTTTTTTTAATTTTACTTTCATTCAAAGACATCTCCATTTCTCGTAATCCATCCATACTGCTTATTCAGTTCTTTATTCAAAATTTTTATTCTCTGGCTGAAGTTCAATAACAAGATCTCGAAAAATCTTTCTGATGATGAGGGAATTTGAGATGTGCTACCTCATGGACAATAACCTCTTCCAAATACTTTTCAGGCAAAAAACCAAAGGCCCTATTGATCATAATCTCTGGCTTTCCCTTCCTTTCTTGCAATGTCCTCGCTTACTTTTTTGCACTTGTAATCACCAAAGATACTTGAGCAAAACCGATCCTTTTTACAATAATAATCTATCAAAGGCTCAGCCTTAGTTCTTAATTCACCATCTACCCAATTTAGATAATCTTTCTCACTATTAAAGACGGCATTTTTATGAGTGCTTATCTCTTCTCCCCAAAGCTTAAAACCTACAGGAAGAACAAAAGATGAAACCTGACTTTTCTTCCTTGATTGTTTTGTTGAGAAGCTTTTTTTCTTCTCGGTTTTTGATCTGAGAGAAAGTGAGTTTTTAAAAAGCTTCCAAAGCTTTTTCTTATCTTTTGGCGTAAGGAATACAGAAAAAAACCCAAGTAAGAACTAAGACAATTAAAATCATTCATATCGTCTCTGATTTTACCTTTTTCAAGCATCTCCTCAAAATTACACTAAAAACTAGCTCCCAAAAAAGTTTATTCATCAACAAATTTTTAACAATTTTCAAACTATTTGAAAGCTTTTGCCCTCTTGCCATACTATATTCCGTATACAAAAATCGTATTTGGAACTTCAACATACTTAATTCCCTGCTGACCAATCAATTCAAGGATTTCAGAAGCATGCTCCATCCATTAAAGTCAACTTAAGCTTAGGCAAAACGGACCTTTTCATCACTCTATAGCCATTATGCGTATCGCTAAGCCACATTCCACTAAAAATAAAAGTGAACAAAATTCAAATCTTGAGTAAGTACCTTCATAACTGGGATATTAACAGCCTTTCCCCATAAATCTTGACCCCAAAGCCACCTCTAAATGCTCATCTTGCTCAAATGGCTGCAAAAATCCTGGCAAATCACTAAGCAAATGTTGCCCATCAGAGTCAAAAAGTCACCACAAACTGAGCAGAAGGAACCTGATGTTGAATATATGAAAATCCCTGTTTTGCAAAAGCAGCTCCCTGCCCCATATTAACAATATGTTTGATCAAAACAACCTCTTCTCTTACCTCAAAAAGCCTCTTGCAATCTAGCAAAAAGACCATTCGAGCTTCCATCATCAACAAATACCACACCATACCCTTGATCCAAAACCTCATTTACCACCTGAATACAATGATCACTTTCGTTATACGCAGGGATAACAAAGACTATCTCAGATTTTTGAATCTTTCCTATCGCTTTCTCCAAGGATAAAGTACGAATAAGATCTGTTTGTTTAAGCTGATAGGTAGCATTACGATTGTACTGACTCAAAAGTAAGTAAAAAGAACCATAATCGACACATACACAATCAAATCTGCACCTCTATTAAGTCCAAAAGGTAATCCCGATAGCATTCAGCCATTCAACGCGCAGCGAAAAATTCCCAATCGCCATTGCTCCGCAAAAGAAAAACAGAAATGGGAAAAAGTCTAATTTTTCTCCTCTTATACACCAAAAGAGCAAAAAGCATAAATGCCCCACTCATCACCAGCAAAAGAAGCTGTAGATTTGGTCAAAACTCACATCACTGAGAAAAACAAATAAATCTGACTCTAGACTACTTTTTTTCCTCAAGAATACAAGCAAAAAGTCTTGTATTTTATTGTCAAAAAGTATATAGTGGGAGCGTTATCTTTTATCATTTATCATGGAAAAAAGTATGAAAAAAACTTTTTAGTAAAAGCAGGGATTATCCTAGGAAGCATCTTCCTTACAAGTCTGTTTTTGTCCTTTTTGTAGGAAGAACTTTCAATACAAAGACCCTTCAAAAGAGATCGAAACCTGACCTCAATGGACTTTCAAACTTTTAGAAAAGGGACTTGATATCTCAGGAGGAACTAAAGCTCGTTTACAAAGATTGACTATAGCAAGTATGATGAACAATACTGAGCAAACGAATCTGCAGAACTTTACCCAAGTAAAGAAAAATATTGAAGCTATTATCATCAAAAATATCGATGCAAGAATCTCTGCACTTGGAGTAAGTGATTACAAAGCTTACACTCAAAACCTCAACAATGAAACTCAAATCGTAGTTGAAATTGGTGGAGTTGCAGATCTTGACCAAGCATGATTGGTAAGACAGTTGAACTTGAATTCAGACTCTTAAATGATAAAGCAAAAAATGCAGAGACTATCGCTCAAAGAAGAGCCTTAGCTGAATCTCTTAGAGCAGAAGCACTTTCAAATCCTGATCAAATGATTGCAAACAACGAAAACAAAAGGTTGAGATGGAATCCAGCAAATCTTCTTCACGGAACTCTTGATCAACTCCTACTATCTACCAAAACAATGAAAAATCTACTTGATAGTATTGCAACAGGTGAAGTGTCTCAGGTTCTCAGTGGAGTGTATATCTCAGCAAATTACAGTGGACTCAATCTTTCAAAAGATATCGAAGGATTTGTATTCTTTAGACTTCTCAAAAAGATCCAACAGCCGCTACTTATGTAATTGAAGAAGTATTTGTAAACAATCGACAAGAATGGATCATAGCCAAAGGTAATGACGGTGCAATCCTTAATGGAGCATACTTTACCCTTGCTCAAGCATCTGTAAAATCAAGTTGGAGGAGAACCTACTGTAAGCATCAGCTTCAATGAAAAAGGAAAAGAACTCTTCTGTCAAATTACAAAAGAAATATTCATAGACAAATGGCTATCTTTATCGGAGGAGAAATCGCAACTGCAGCAACTATCCAAGATGCCATCTGTGATGGTAGAGCTCAAATCTCAGGAGGTTTTGATTCAACTCAAGCTCGTCTTGTAGCAGAAAATCTCAACTCTGGAAATATGCCAGCACCACTTACACTTATGCAAGAAGAAAAAGTCTCTCCATCTCTTGGAGATAGCGCATTTAGAGGTGCATTAATTGCTACACTTGTTGGGACATTGGCAATTATTCTCTACATATTCTTTATCTACGGATGGAGAAAAGCCCTAGTAACGACTCTTACTATCATCTTCTTTACTATCCTCCTTTGCTATCATCAAACTTATTGATTATGCGCTCTCCCTCAGTGGTATCGCTGCAATCATTCTCTCAATCGGTATGGCAGTTGATGCCAACATCCTCATCTTTGAAAGAATGAATGAAGAAGTACAAGAAGGAAAATCACTCACTTCAGCGATCAATGCTGCAGAAAATAGAAGTCGATCAGCAATTAGAGATGGACAAATTTCAACACTTCTTATCTGAGTTTTGCTCTTTGCTTTTGGAATCAATATGTTTTAAAGGATTTGGATATATGATCGTTTTGACTGCAATTCTAACTCTTGCACTCAATGTTCCATTTATCAAAGAAACTCTTCACCTCATTTATGGAGCAAAGAAAAACTAAAAAAGTTTAAAATTCAGACCATAAAGACGGCCTCACTCTCGAGGCCGTTTTTTCTATAGAAAAACAGAAATTCAATCGAGCTCATTTTCTCAAAAATGTCAATCTCATCTACCCTTGAAAAATCAGATTTCTTTCTTTATTATCTTTTTGCGTAACAAAGCTTTTATTCTTTCTTCAATATTCAAAATGAGCACTCCACACCAAGACTTTTTCACCAAAAAGCCATCAAAAACTGATTTTCTTCAGGGACAATCAGAACAATCCAAAAACCCGAAAACAACTCTAAACTCTGGATTCTCATGGTTCTCTTACTGATCATAATAGGAGCAGGAGCTTATTATATGTGGATGTGAAGCTGGAATATCACTATTCCTACGACATGAAAACAGCATGAAAATACGGGATACAGCATCGCTTCACAGATACAAGAAGAAGGAATCCTCAAAGCAAGATAATTCTGATCTCATCAACTATACCCATACCCTTACGACACTAAGTGGAGAAGTCTTTTTACTAAAAAGTAGTAAAAATTGCACTTGCAAACTATACTAATAACCTTACAGGAACAGTGCAAATTATTGGAAAAATTGAAGCATTTTACCAAGGAAAACCTCTCGTAGAAGTAGAAACTATTGGGACACAAACAACCCAAGATCTAGAGCAAAATCCACTACCTAATACAACAGTAACATCAAAGGGGACTCTATATTGCAAAAGCAGGACTCTATTTTCTGGATCAGAATTTTTAGGGAACATATACTTTTGTTGGAAATCCTGGAGATAATGATCAAATTCAGATCCAAAACCTAGAAAACAACAAAATCACAACGATCTCATTTTTCAACTGTAATAACAAAGGAGATACCAACTGTCAACAGCTAACTCAAACATTCAAAACGACTGCAGTTAGAACCACCACTTCTATCAACGGAGATACTTTCTACACGCTAGAAAAATTGATCATATTTCTTCCAAAACAACAACTGGCGAGGATATTTTTATCCACGATGCAGATGCCCAAGAAGTAGACAAAATCAAAAAAATCTGATTACACTAGCAACTCCAAATTTAATAGCAAAAGGCTGTTTCTCAACATGGAATCAAAACCTGCCTTGGAACAGACAATGGTCTCAACCATCTAGCTCACTACAACGCAAAAACACACGATAATCTCAAATTACTATGCAAGGAAGCTGAGAAAAACTCTTTCACCTGCCAAGCAAACTTCGATCTTTTCAAAACCGGATCAACTAACATTCCTTGACATCAAAACAAAGCTCACTTCCAGACTCAAACACAAGAACCTCAAGCTCAGACAAAAGAAGACAAAAACAACCACAACTTCATCAAAAACAACATCTCTTAACCCAAAACGCTCCTCAATTTCCAACAAGTACAGAAAAACCTTTACCTATACTTCAAACAGAGGCGGATATAGCATCACACTACCTTCTATGAATATCGCCTATGGAAGCGTTTACCCAAGCAATCCTTTGAAGAACAAGGTGTAAAATGTAGCTACAGTCTTAGAGTTATCGCTCATGAAAAATAAAGAGCCTCTTGCAAACCTCCCCAGCACTGATCATCTACGAATGCCCAGCTGAGTAGAAAACTCTAACCCTTGGAGCAAATCATCTCGTCAAAACCGTCAGGAAACAAAAACTTTTGTATTCCAAATCTTAGATAGCGCTTGGATAAACTTTGCAAATACAACCTATCATACAATAAATAATATCAATAGGGAGAGTCAGACTTCTTTCTTTTTCATTATCAAAAAGGGACATCTGTGTACTGAACATCCCCTCCTCTAAATGTAAAGGAAGCTTATAAAGCCAAACTTTAAAGATCAGGCAAAGAGTCCGAAATAGCCTGTTCACGAGCAGACAGAGCTGCCTTAAGTGCCGCTGGAGACATTTTTGAGATCCTAGCTTCCTAACCAGCTATCAGACTATTCATCTCCCAACGGGGACGAGATCTCTTCTGGAGATTACCTCGTCTAATAGGGAAGATAAGTGGCTTGTTTGCTTTCAAACCATGCAGACATTGCTTAAATCGATACCCAGTAAGAATGCCCTAAGATCATTCCAAAGACCGTTTACAGAGATCTATGATCTCTACATTTCCCCTACTTCAAATCTTTTTCAAGACCTGAAAGCTCAGACCAGACTGTGGTCTCGAATCTACTATTCTCCCCAAATCATCCCAGGGGATGAACCATACTTCTCAAAAACAAAGCAAAAGCTTCGTTAAACAAACTGTTTCTTTTTCCATATCGATAAGATTTAAATTTATGTTTTACAAAAATCAACCATACACTTTTGACAGAAAGTCAAGAAAAGTTAATAATCAAAAACCAAGGAAAATCCTTGGTCTTATTTACTCTTCATGATCTCAAATGATCAAAGCTTCTTCTCTAGCTCAACAATCTTTACTCAAAAAGTTCCTGTTCCTCATCTTGCATATCAAGATTAAAACCAAGCTGATCTAATTTATCATAAACCTTAATTCTCTGTACATTCATTAGCCCTTTTTGCTCGATATCTTGAAGTTCATACCTCGCTTGAAAAGTCAGACTTTCCTTTTGTCCAAATCTACCTTTACCTTGACAAACAGATTAAAAACTGATCCGAAAGTTTAACGAGAAGATAGTGATCATCAATCGTCTCATACTATGCAATTTCAGTATTGATTATCTCCTTCATCCATAAAAGCTATATTCTCAATTTTTACCTACAAACGGAACAGTGCATCAACATAAGTTTCTATTTGCTGCTCAATGAGAGCTTTCTTAATTGCTGGAGAAATCAGCTACATCACAATAAAAAGCATTTGAAACAGATTGATAACTAATGAGTCCTGCACAAGGAAGATATCCTAGATATTTTTGAGAAATCGATCAGGCTTTCTTCAAGTTTCGAATGATAATATTCGCTACCTTCAGAAGAAAAAATCAAACTTCACATCGCTTTTGGAATATACAAATCCACACTTACCCTCATTGGTAAAAACGGTGTCCTCTGTGCAAACAATTGATCTTTAAACAGTTGGAGATTCAAATTATTTCCAGAAAGATTCATCACTGGAGCATTGAGATTATCCTTAATCTGGATCAGCTTTGGATCTTCTTTGTTTTTGCCTGAATATCATAGTTAAAACTACTCTGATATTCTTTTTCATCTATTGGAAAAGTTATAAACATTTGAATAATGAAGCAAATCAAGATTAGGGTTTTTAGATCATTTAACTCATCATCCAAACCTTGTATAGAAATATGAAAATGATTGCTTTTTGATCTGAAATAGGAATAGTAAGTTCCTTTTTGAATTGTTGCTTTATAGGGATTTTTAGGTAGGATAAAACATCTACAATACTCACTGCTGCAATACTCATTGCTCCAGCTCACAAAACAAGCTGATGAAATCAGAATCCAAGACTTGATTTTTCTCCCTCAACAACGCTTGCAATCCAACCGCCAAGAATCCTCCTGCAGACAAGAGTCCTAAAATCACTCCTCACTTCATCACGCTAGGGAAAAAACGAGGTCATATCAATATTACTACGAACAAATCCACAACTAAATAATAAAATCATACTCCAAAGCAGCACAATAAGCCAAAACATTGCAAGACACCAAACCACCAAAACCATAAATCTTACAATCTTCCAAAGCTACACAAAAAAACCTTACTACAAAGAGGCTCCCTTTGGCAGTCCATCAATAAGTAAATTCCAAACAAAGCGCAATCCATTAACAAAAATCAACCTAAAGTCCCAAATCTGAGTCAAAAATAATTTAATACTGACCTATTCCCATAATTCTTTTCTGTCCTCGGAAAAAAATAAACGCCAATAAAAAAATAGACAGGCAAAGAAAGTCAAACAAGATCTCGCTAATCCAAAAAGAAATCCGACAAACAATAATCCTCTCAAAATCCACACATTGATACCAAGTTTACGTGCAAACATCGCATACACTCAGAGCAATAAAGCACTTTCCTGAGGTCTAGATCGTCCTGAATCCTGAAGTCTTTGATAAAAGAATGCAATCCTGAATCAGATTTCTTTTTCTTTTTCAATATCCACTGGAGACGATTTTTACACTATCTTCTTTTTACATATTCCAGGCTCTCGGCAAAAATCTCCTCAGAGCTCACTGAAGTTCATTTACAATTTGAATAGCCTCTTTTTGAGAAATTGCACTTGCATCTTCATAAAGACTCAACTTATCCTCAAAAATTTGCAAAATATCCTGATAAAGTTCTGTATCAATCTGATTTTTCCTTACAAAGTGTTAATCCTCTCCAAATAATCATGAAGAAATTTGAAAACATCTTTTTAAGGTTAAAAAACTTTATCATTTACTACGAATTCTTTCATGATCCTATCAATAAAAAAACTAAAATATGCACAATCCGTTCTTCATCTTTAAAGATTAAAAATCTGATTCATTCTTTTGTCTGAATAGCTGAAACCGCACTACTCAACTGATTCCATACTTGCTCCATTCTCTGCATTACTTGCTGACCATTACTCGTCAGCTTATAGTATTTTCTCGGAGGGCCGCTCGTTGACTCAACTCGAGAATAAGTCAAAAGCTGATCTTTTTTTGAGACGAGAGAGTAAAGGATACAGCGTCCCTCGACGATCAGCAGATCGTAAGCCTTGAGATGAGCAATGATATCCGAAGCATATACCTCTCCTCTACTAATAATCAGCAAGATCAGATATTCTAACACTCCCTTCCTCATCTGCACTGCAATATTATCGTTTTTCATACATCATCTCACAGCTCTCAAAAATAAAACAAAAAATATACTACCTTGCATTACAAAGTAGTATATAATTTATATGAAACAAAAATCAAGAGAAATAAATCTGATTTTTACGAGTAAATAACGACAAAGCGATATTTTTATCTTTAAAAGCCAGAAATCAATTCTTGAGCTCAATCTAATAAATCATTTTACCAACTATCTCCACCACCTCATCATCCTCACCTCACCTGAACTTCCGCTATCAGAACTTCTGAGCTGCTCCGCCGCTTCCTCGATCTGAGTCATGGTCACTACTTGAAGAAACAGGTTTCATGGTCATTAGAATATACACAAGAAGTTAAACCTGTCATTATCTTCATAGTCGACAAATCTCAATCTCCTGTTCCCCCACTGTTGTATAGTTTGTTGCATCAAATCTTCAATCTGTTTTGCAAGCTTATTTTGAAGTCCAAAGAGTACAATCCCAAGGCAAGATTTTATTGATATATTCTGGATCATCCTTCAAAAGGAGCTCTATCTGAGGTCTTTCAACAGTTTCCAAATAATATTTGAATCCTCTAAGTTGATCATAGAGACCTTCCCTCTGAATTTAATGTCGTATAATAAAACAATCCTCAAACTTCCCTCGTTTCAAGATAAATATCCTCATTATAATATCCATCAACCTGATCTTCTAGTAAAGTAATTTTTTTATAAATATTGCTAATAAATTCATGACTCAACTTAATCTGAGAACGATTTCAGAAAAATGAACTAAATATCTCATCTGGTACTAATTTTGAAAAATTATTATCATTTTTGCAATATTGTCTTTTCTTGAAAAAACATAGGAATATCAAAAGAGTCCAAAAATCCACGCTTCTTTCTTTATAAGAAATAGTAATTTTTCCTTGAGAAGCCCAATATAAAAAAATATAGGAGCAACAAAATCTTTTGATAAACCATATTTTAACAGAAAAAGCAAAACAAAGCATAAATATCTAAATCTTTTTGGAGGTAAGTAATATGGAATAATAGGCTTTTTACCTTTATACTTATAATTATAAATTAACAAAAGCAAAGTCATCAAAAAACCGATTATCAAATGAAGACCAAGGACAATTACGGTATCTATTTCACTAATATAATGAAAAGGTGCAGTAGCTACAAATCAACAAAATACCTCAAAAAGAGAGGTAAAAAATTGCATACTGAACAATAGTAAGAGATTTTTATATGATACCATCTCAAAGCGATCAATAGTTTTTCAACCTCCAAAGAGATACTTTTTCTTAACAAAGATAGGGGAACCCATAAAACTAGTCCCATAAAAATCAATCCACAAAGACAAAAGGCAGACCCAAGATTCTTCAAATAAAAAGTACAAAACCAATATAGAGCTCAATTGCGTTGATCACTCTGCTCCATAACCATTCAGGAATCTGAACTTTTTTGCTCAAAAATAGTTCCTATAATCCTCAGAAACTCAAAATATCCACTCGCAAAAGGCACATACACAGTCAACCCCTCTCCTGCCCTCATATACTGTTCTAGATTTCATCTAAACTCCTCAGATCAAACAAGATCAAAAAGTCAGATTTTTCTTTTTTTCTTTTCACCATTATTTCCTCGGACAGCATAATATCTATCGCCATTACTCACATAATCCTTTGGCAATTTGAGGAAAAAATATGCCTTGTCAATCGAAGTAGTCCACTCGGTACCAATTACATTTCCAGTACAGTTCTTGCCAAGCCCCCTTCCAAAGCTCACAATCGCATTATCTACTACATACGAAATACGATACTTTATGATCTCCATAAACAGTCGCATTCGGATCTCAGATTTTAAACTTAAACATATCCTTTTCTCTGCTTACCTGAAAACTTATCTCACTCAACCATCGGAGATGAAATACTCGTAACTCTTCCATTATTTGGATTTTTGGTAGTAATTTTCCTGAGAGATTCCATGCTTTTGCGCGGAGAAAATTTAACATCAATCGTCTCATTGACCAGCATTGAACCATCAGTTCTGAGCTCCATATTCACATCGTAGTTTTTGATCGTATAGTCCGCTAGCAAAACCAACATTGACCTATACACCATTGCTCCAAAAATTCACATTAGCCCCTCTTCCGCATTATTATCAAAAATAAACTAAAAACAAGTCAAAATTATTATTCTATTAGCATAAATCAACAAATAATTTAGCAATAAAAAGATGAATTCTGACTTCTTTCTATTATTTCTAATTTACTCAAAAAGAAATACTTTTCAAATTCTAATATTCAAAAGTTTTTTCGTTCAAAGTTCAATTCCCAACGCAAGCTTAGTCTCATCAAGCGCATAAAAGCGTGTAATTACTTCTCCTTCTTGATCTTTATCTCCAGTCTTCTTGTGCAAATACATTTCCAGCCTCATTGATAATTGGACAACCAAGTCTTCTACATACTGCATTCACTTTATGCAAAGTCCATAGATTTTAGTTTTCCATCATGAGTTGCTAGCACATCATAAGTGTGATTTCCAAGCACTAAAGTTTCACTAGTAATATCTGGATTACCCTTCTGAGCTGAGATAATTGACTTCATCTTTTCCCAAGCTTTTCCCAGATTCCAATTGATGCTTGCTAATTTCAAAAGCTTTCTTTCCTTTTGCCATACCTACAGATTCAATAATCTTTTGCCGCCAAATGAAGCACTTTATCTTCCAAATCCTTTTGGTCTCTGTGGATGTTGCTGGAGAATTCTGAGGACTTCACGCACCTGCATAACCGCTCGACACCATTTCCGATTACTTCATCCGCCTTAGTAATTTCAACCGACATCTTCATTCAGAGTTTTTTTCCTACATATTCAAACTTTTTGCTTCCAATCTTTTTGCTTCTTCCATCGTTGTTACCTTTGGCTGTTGGTCCTACAGGAATATCAATGAGCAGATATGTTACTCCCATAGCATATTTTTAGCCATAATCGAGCTTACCACCTTTGCTCTTGATTGCATAGAGAGGATATTGCACTTTGATAAACTTATCATCTGCAGGGCCAAATCCAAAAGCACCTCACCAAACTAGACAACAATTCTGATCTTCAACCAATTTCTCAATTCCTTTTTGTCAAAATTGATATCCATAAGCACATTTTACACTCCCCTGTTGCCGCTGGAGGTAATCGATTTAGAAAAAGTTCTTCAGATTTTAATTCCCAAACTTGCAATAAGCGGGATCAATACCATTGTCGTTTCGTTTCCTGGGACCCTCAAATACAATGTTTGTCTGCAATAATCTCACCCTTTGGATACTTAAACATTACGCCACATTCAGCCATCGCCTTTTGCAGTCTGATACATTTCTTCATCTGTCGTTGGATAGAAAAAACTTGATGCTACATAGTAGGTCATCATCGTATCATCGAGCTTATTTTCTGAAATATCTTTAATAATCGCAAACATCTCATCATAACTAATTTCTTCTCCTCTCATCTTCTTTCTAATCGCCTCATAAGAAGTCGTTGAAGCCTGCACCAATTTTACAGAAACTACTTCATCATCTGATAAACTGATCTTATCTAGCACATCTGCATATACTGCAACATTTCCTGCCTTAATTTGAGAAGAAATCATAACATCTACAACAAACACCTCTCCACTATTCTTTCTCAAGCTCTACTTTGTCATTGAGATTGATACCAAATTCTCCAGCCTGTACTGGATTGAGAATTGCAAGAGCTCTTTCTCCATCTCTCACATCCAAAAGCTGCACCTTAGCATTAAAAAACGATTCTCTTTCTTTGCTCTTGAGTGGTCTGAGATCTTTTGCGAGCTTCTTTTTCTTAGTGTTCCACAAATTCAACATTTTTGTTTTGTATTCAAAAGATAAAAAAATTCTGATTTCTCCTAAATATATCAAAAACCAGGATCAATCCTGATTATAGTCAGATTTTTCTTTTTGTCAAAAATAGAAAATCAAAAAAATATCGCTTTGCGTTATTTACTTCGTAAATAATATCGCTTTGCGTTATTTACTTCGTAAAAATATCGCTCTGCGTTTTTACTTCGTAAAAATATCGCTCTGCGTTTTTACTTCGTAAAAATACCCCAGAGCACAAAAGTCTCTAGGGTAAATATGAACAATATTATTGTTTCCATGTACATTCAGATTCTGTCTTACAAAGCTGTTTCATTCAAACTTGTACAACTTTTCTTAATTGGTTTAGATACACGCTGACAGAATCTCTGATCAAAGTTAGAAAGAACATGGGAATGAAAAATAATGACATGACTCCAAATTAATAGTTGTATTTCAATTCTCTCCTACTTCATTATTTAGCTCCTCACACTCCATTCCAACAGAATGGAACGAAGTAGAACCCTAGCATCAAGTCGTCACCAATCATATGAATTAGCCGACATACGATTATAATTAACAATACGATTCCCTGTTTTTGTCATGCACAAGCGGATGGACCACTCATAGCAGGAGTAGAAGAACGAAGTCCATAACAATTAATTTGACTAACAGGAACTTGCTTTGGTAAAACTTCATTTGTTACACCATCTTGATACTCTCCTACACAGAACCATTTTTTTAACTACAGGCTTATTCTCTAGTGCTCTCAATCTCATCTCATGATTTGTGATCGTTGTAGTCAATTTATTGAGCAATCCATCTCGCATCTGAGCAGTAAGCGCATTATTATGCTGAGTCGACAGAAGGTTTGAAAAAGAAGTCTGATCGTCAGTAAGATCTGGATACCCAGGAACACTTCCATGTACTTGAAGTCTCGATTCATGATTCTTTGCCCAAGTTGTCAGCGCAGTTTCATGGTAGCATCCCATACTTGTGCAGTCAAACGCTTCGCATGATTCTCTGACTGATATCCATTAAAATTAGTCTGCTCTGCTGACAATCGGTTTGATTGCTGTCCTGCAGCATAGGCCAAAACAACAAGCACACCCATTAGTCCAAAGCAAACCAAAAACTAGAGTTTTCCTCTGTATTTGAAAAAAATTAAAAAGTAAAAGGACAAAATTAAAAACTAAGTCCTCTCGCTTATACTCAAAAAGAACAAAACAAGCCAAAAAATAATGAATAATCGTAAAAATACATAAAGTTCAAGAAAGATTGACAAAAATATAAAAATAATTATAATATATCTCATGTTTTTATATTTTTATATTCATTATCGCCATGGAAAAACTAAACAACATAAAGGAAGGAACTCACAAAAGGAATCCAATAAAGATGGGATCTCTAACAAGTAAGCAACTTAAGAACTCCTCCACCCAACTCGCACTGAAGAACAAAAAGCTGCAATTGAAGAAATTAAATCTAAGATGCAAAGTCTTAAAAATTAAAAATACAATGCGATCAGAATGGGTAAAAGCAAGATATCAAAAAGGCACAAGATCTTGGAGTAGATACGACAAGATATGAAAAACTTTCTGTTTTAGAAAAGGAAGCTTGCATGAACGATATTATTGATTGCTTCACAAAATCTGACAAATATCCCGATACTACAACCTTTAAAGAAGCCCTCGTAAAACATCTCAAAAGGACTTTCTCTTGGGATCTACAAACGATGAACTCAATACTAAGCTTATTTCCTTTGTTGGACAAGCTATTGAAGATCAACAGAAAGCCTATAAAAATTACACTAGAGAAAAACCAACCAAACAAAGAACATATTTTAAATTATCATTCTAGAAATTAAATTCTTAGAAGATCAACTCAAAGAAATTAAAGAAAATCCTATAGACTTTACAGTATTTCTTGATGATCAAGCTTGAGATAGCGAAAAGTAAAAACTTATTTCTAAAATGACTGATACTAAAAAGTGTCAGTATTTTTTCTTTTTCAAAAAGAGTTATCTAAAATTATCCCACTCAATTTTAACAATACCAACACTTACTTACAAGCTTTTTAATTTCTTAAAAATCTAAAAAGCTCTCTTCGAGCTTAAAAATCAAAACCAATTCCCAATGTCCCCATTCCAACAATAATTCTCAAAAAAACATTTCCAATCATTTCACCATAGCAAACTTCCTCAAATCACGTTGAAATGCCTTTTCTCTCTCCTCGCTAATCACCCTTTGAGAAAGGAGTTGCTCAACTTTACGGATATTTTCGAGGATCATTTTGCTACTTTTGATATAATCGCAGTTTCCTTCAGCAAATATCGATCTCATCAAGTGCTATATGAGGATTTCCTCCTAGTGCTTGAAGATCAATATGCTGATGCTGATACTGGCAAGCAAAAAGATCATCTCATCGATCTGAGTAACCAACGACTTCTGAAGTCAGTTTTTTGCTCTTTTTAACCACTTTCGCAAAGGAAGAAAAATAAAGAGAAAAATCAGATATCCTCAACCAATAATCAAACTCCAGTGAACGATTGCTGTCTCATACCCTGTCCAGAAACTTATCTTTTCAAAAGATGAGTATATCAAAGCGTAATCTGACTGATAACGTGAAAGCTCCATAGTACCAACAAACAAAAGTTAAAAAAATTCTCAATATTTTTACGAAGTAAATAACGCGAAGCGATATTTTTACGAAGTAAATAACGCAAAAGCGATATTTTTCAATGTTTTAAAAATCAACATTTCTGGTTTCCATACGAGTATAATTTTTCCCTCTTTTTCTGCAAGAGGAAGTGCATTTTCTTCGAAAAATAGGGTTTTTGATTAAACATTCGCTTTTTGAGGCTTTTTCCCTGATATTTTATCTCCCTGCTTAGCAAAACGAGATCTTTGCTCACAAGAGCTCCTCTCACACCTCAATCTGATAAAGACCAAAAGTCTGAATTCAGATTTCAGTCACTCTAGGACAAACTCTTTTTCCCAAAACGCCTTTTTGCCTTAATAAAATACTTCTTTCCATGCGAAAACAAAAATTTGCCGCCCTCCAAAAGACCAATACCCATCACTGGACTCTTTGAGCCCTCTACATAACTCCAAATATTCCCTTGAGAAAGATTAATATTAGCGCAGACACTACCCACCAAGAGATTTTTTTCCAGCTCTAATCACTCAGGCAAACACCACTCAAAAACCTTGACTTGCTCACCGATAAGGATTGAGTTTCAAAGGTTGTAAAAATAGATGCTTATCCAAAAATTGCTGCTCCAGATGCTGATAAACAAGATTTCGAGAATGCCAAAAAGCCCTTTCTCCATCATCTCCGAAAAGAATGCTCTGCCAAAGGAGATAAAAACTGATTTCTGATAAGATTCCTCTTAGAAACCGAATTATCGTCATTACTCTTATCGTGAAAATAAGGAATACCAAAGTCCTCAACCAGATTTTGGATCTTTTCTTTTGACAATCATAGCAAAGGGGCGCAAAAACCTGTTTCCCATCAAGCAAAATATGCTCCTCAACCCTTTTTCATACCAACAAATCCCTTTAATACCACACCCACGAAGCATATTAAGCACTGTTCCTTCAATACGATCCGTTAAATTATGCCCTGTCAGCAAGGCTTCAATTGACTCCTCTCTCATAAATCTAGAAAACTGTTCATACCTTCAGAGATCTCAGATTCCTCATTAGCACTAGTATTCTCCACTCTTTCAAAAAACAACAAAATTATACTGATGAAAAATCCTGCAAAAATGCTTGCTCATCATCACTCTCTCTTCTCACCTTATGATTACAATGCAAAAAGAAAAAGAAAATTCTGATTTCGTCCTTGGTTTTCTCGAAAAAAGTCTGAACAAGAAACGCCAACAGCATACTATCACTTCCTCAAGAAACCGCAACTGCAAGCTTCCTTTCTTTTTGGAATGAGTTCTTGCATTTGAGCAAAGAGTTCAGGCATCTGCTCTAGCAATCCTTGTAGCGATGAAAAATGTAGAGATCATCTCGCACTTCAAAAATAAAATTATTCTATCGTTTCAACTGAGATATCGCGAGCCACTTTTCTGATAAACTCAGCATTTCATAAGCATCAAAAATCAAAACTCCTATTCCCGCTATAATCTTGAGGATAAACCTCATAACTCAGAAACTCAACATATAAAGCGCTACCAAAAGCAATCTGAAAAGCCGGAAGTTGATAGACTTTTTGAAGCTGATTGTACATACTCAAGCAAACCTGATGATTAAAGCTCCTTCTGAGTTTCAAGGACATTATCCCAGACAAGATCTTTAGTACGCTTAATACGAGTTCCCAAATTTGAGAGAAACCCTTCTTCATAATCAGTTTTTCAACTTCTTGATTTTTGAAAAGAGATCAACTGAAAAACGTTGAGTTAAATTTTCAACTTCAGAACAACTAAACGGCAGCGTCTGAAAATTCCCAAGCATTGCAAAACCAAAGATCAAACTGAAAATGGTCATTAAAACCCACTCCCTGATGCAAAAATAGTCTCGGGTCTGAAATGTTCTAAATGATTTGAGATTAATCTTTTGCTGATATCGCAATCCAACACAACCCCAAACTGAAATAATCACAGCCAAAATCGTTTTGCCAATTCCAAATCGGCAAAAAGAATTAAGAGAATCGATCAAACCAACAAAACTCAAAAAGTATTCTTCCTATCAAAAGGGTTTTCTCAATCGCGAGAAATCCTAAAGCCAAATCAAAAAGGAGAGTCCCGCTGTCAAAATATCTTTTTATCACAAAAAGATTAAGAAAAAGATAGAAAAAGCAGACTCGAAAATAACCAATCGACTCCAAAAACCTGATTTTTATTTTTCTCCTTGCATCACTAAAATCAAACACCTTAAAAAGCCACTCATGAGCTACCAAAACAACAACCATCCCCAAGATCATTGCTGGTAAAAACAGTACCGCCTGATCTGCCATCTTTTTCGTCAAAAAGATGCTTTTTATTCCACAGTTTATTTTTGAAAGCCATATCACTGAGCCCCTATAGCTCCACTAATCATCAAAAAGAAGACAAAAGACCATCATTCTATCAATTATAAGCATTCCCTAGAGGCATCCCAGCTCAAAGCAAAAGTCCCAAATAAGGGCCATAATAACATCTCAAAAATCCAATTCCTCTTCTTTTAACCCATACTTAACATGAACAAGTACTTTCGCCAACCAATACATTCAAAAAGAAAGCAAAAACCAGATTCCATCTACCAATATCGACCAATCAAAAATTCAAAAATCCTAGCGCAACAGCAATCAAAACTCCCCAAAAATAACCAGAGGAATATGTACCTCATACCAAAGTACATCATAAACAAGAAGCAACCACAAAAATCCAACCATTTTGCGATCCAGAAAAGCATTTCTCAAGTTCCTATTTTCTGCAAGTACCAATAGCAGAGTCCAAAAATAATAGCACTTCAAGCTCCAAAAATCAGGTAAAGTCGAGAAATTTTTGTGACAATAACGACACTTTCTCCCCTGAAAAAGAAAACTAAAAAGCGGCACTAAATCCCAAGCCTGCAAACGATGCTTGACAATGAGGACATTCAGACCTTCACCAGAGGATTGAACTTGCCTGTTGATATGTCGTTGCATCACCCCACCTCGACAAGATCACAGATCAAAACGATCCGAAAAATTAAGCCAAAATATAGCTATACAAAAGTCCAAAGACCATACTGTCGTCCTTTGATAAAAAAACCTGACTTAACTATACACTTTTTCCCCCATTTCAAATAAAAAGTCAAAAATGCTATATTTTTCTCTTGCATTTTTGGTTAAATTTTTATAGTAAAAAGCCGTGAAAGGTTTTTGGGAGTGTAGCTTAGTTGGTAGAGCAGGTCCCTCTTAAGGACAAGGTCGTGGGTTCGAATCCCACCCCTCCCAGAGTGAATTTAAACAATAGAGTAAGAGACAATATGTCTCATTTTTGATTAAATACCACATAGTTAAGCTATGTGGCTCAAAAATAGATTCTACAAATCTCCCTTAATCTTATACAAGATCTGCAAAGCCTGGAGTGGACTAATTTTATCCAAATCGACCTCTTCCAAAAGCGTTTTTAGTTTTTGAAAATTTGCCTTATCTTTGATATCTTCCACAGGTGCAGGAATAACATACTAGGAACTGCATGCAATGGATGAGATCCTTCGTTTTAGAATCAGACTCTAAACTCTTAAGATAAAAGCTCGCCTCCTGCAAAATCTGCTGCGGAATCCCTGCAAGTTTTGCCACATCAACTCCATAACTCTTACTCGCACCTCAAGCACTAATTTTTCTTCATAAAAACAACTTCCTTACTGGTCTCATAGACAGAAACTGAAAAGTTTTTGATCAATGGACTTTCTTCCTCAAGCGCTATCAACTCATGATAATGGGTTGCGATAAGAGTTTTTGACTTCAAAGTCTGTAAAATATAATGCAAAATCGCCCTCGTCAAAGCAAGACCATCATAAGTCGAGTCCCACGCCCCAATTCATCAAAAATCACAAAACTCTTGTCTGTTGCATTGTTGAGAATATTCGCAACCTCGATCATCTCAGTCATGAAAGTTGACTGATTTTTGCAATAATATCTCAACTTCCCACTCTGTCAAAAAATCCCATCAACAAGTCAGATTTTTACTTCTTGTGCAGGGAACATACAGCCCACAATGCGCCAAGCAAAAACAATTATGCACTCTGTCTGAGAAAGGTTGATTTTCCTCACATATTGGGACCTGTAATGATATGGATAAGTCAGCTTTCATTTCACTTTATCCTGACCAATCGTCAAAGAATTAGGGATAAAAGGCTGATCCTTAGGAAGATATGCCTCTATCACAGGATGGCGCCCTCATACAATTGCTATCTCCTCTCCAGCATAGAGACTTGGTCTAATATATCTTTTCTCTTTAGCAAAAAGCGCCTGAGAAGTAAAATCATCGATCCAACCACGCCAACTTCTCACTAAACTTTGCAAGCACAAGAATATAGTTTTTCAAGATGACACTTTTGCTTCATTGAGCAAGGACTGTTCTTGTTGTCTAAAGCTTTTTCACGAGCAGACATAATCATCCCCTTGAATATTCTCTAGATACGGGACTAGAATATCTCTGATTATCTTTCAAAAGTATTTCTACGATGAATATCTCATTTATCATATCGAAGTCAGATTTTTCCAACTTCTTTCTGTAAAAATTGCTCAAAAATTTCACTATCTTTGCTCGTAAGCTCCAAAAATATCCCTGATTCATTACAAACTTAAGTTTGATATTGGCAATTCATGACTCACGTGCAAGCAATGATTGATATTCCATCAAAACCTCATCACTATGATAGAGCAACTCTTCCTGAGTTCATCGACCTCTGGAGAAAAAGCCATCTAGCAATATACTCTCCATCTCCGAGCAACTCTTCATCTCTTTTTGAGCAAACGCTCCAAATAAGACAAAGAGACATAATTCTGACTTTTTCATCCTCATTTATTCCCAACTTTTCAAGTTCAGACAGTATTTTCCATCTAATCCTTCTAGTCCCATTCTCAAAAGTCGTTCTAAGCTTTACAAAAGGGAACATAATTGATCTTGCGATACAAAGAATCAAACTCAAAAATCTTAGAAAGATCAAAAAAACCTCACACTGATGAATTCTTGTGGGTTTCTTCGCTTTCCACAAATTTCTCAATCTGAGAAAGACGATAGTTTAGTTCTGAAAGGTTATTAATAGGATTTGCCAACAAATCCTCAACAATCTAGAACCTGCAGCAGTTTTGGTCGTATCTAAAATTCAAAAAAGAGAATACTGGCTAGACGCCTCATAACTCGACGCAAAGATTTCCAAAGTTTTTAACGGTCACTTCGTCCATCAAAACAGCACCTTCATTGCTATGAAAACTAATCTTACTAATATTGGTCAAGCTCTGCTGCTGGGTATGCTGCAAATAAGCAAACAAAAGAGCCAAAGCCTGACTTCTTCCATCGCTCAATGCCTTTCCATAACTTGTCAAATGAGAAACCTTACATACCTTACTAATCGTTAACTCAGGATCAAAAGGCTACCGCATACACAGAAACCAAACATTTGAGATACTGTTGGATCGGACTAATATCTCCTCTCTATTTGGCAAATCAGTATCTACAATAATCTCTGTTGGCCTAATAGTCAACAAAAATTTTTGCAACTTTCCCAAATCTGAAAAGCTCTTAGTTTGATATGAACCTATAGAAAAATCTCACCATGCAATATGATAAACTTCTCCCTGTTTTCAGAGACTACCACACACTGCCATCAGATTTGAAACTTCTTTTTGACTTTCCTGAATAAAAGGTTCCTGGAGTAATAATCGACTGAATCTTTTCTCTCAACAAGCTTTACCTGGAAGCGGATCACTTACCTGCTCTGCAATAGCTACCTTGTAGCCCTGAGCCAATAACCTAGGAATATACTTATCTACGCTATGATGAGGAATTCCCGCCATAGGAATAGGATCTTCTGCATTTTATTTTTACTCGTTATGATGAGATCAAGCACACTCGCACAAATCTTTCGCATCCTCAAAAACACTTCATAAAAATCTCCCAATACGAAAAAGCAAGATGCAATCTGGGTTTCCTGTTTCATCTGAACATATTGCTTCATAGCAGGAGTGAGTTTTCGATATTCATCAGAGCAGTTTCAGAGCTAAATTGATACTGCAATCTGTAAAGTTCTAAAAGCCTTTTTCAAGAGGAAATTTAATAGTAAAAAATAAAATCTGACCCATTTTTGCTTTTTCCAAAATCTCCGTAGAATAACACATGCTTTTAGATTACCTTATACAAACATGAAAGAAACTTCAAAAAACCGATATCAAAAACTCGAAAGCCATCCTATCTGGAGCTGTATTTGTTGCTAGTGTTGGAGTTATAGGAGCAGGAGCCCTTGCAGCATCATCTAGCCTCTATAATCTCAAGGCAGAAAAACCCAGCAAACAATAATCAACTTACAGCAGAAAACTGGGATGCTTTAGTTACTGAAGTTGAAAACCTTAGAATCAAATCTCAAGAAAAAATTCAAAGTAAAGAGACTGGCGCAATTGAAGGAATCCCTTCTGGAGCCATGATAGCTTTCGACAGTGAAAACTGTCCAGAATGATGGACAAGATTTTGCAAATGCAGACGGAAGATTTATCATGGGAACGCACCAAACACTTCCACATTTTGGAGAGAGAAAACATATGAATAAAAGGAGGAAATGACAGTATAAAATTAACAATTAGTCAGCTCCCTCCTCATAAATTTCATCTTTTTGCAGATGAAGTAGGAAGAGATCGTGGTTTTGATAGAGGCTGGGCACAAAACGAAAGAACATACAAAATAGAAGTGTAATTTGGGAAAAATGATCACGATACTGGGGATGATAATTATTCTTATACAATGGCAGTATCCACCGACAATCGTACTCCATCAGTATGAGTAACAAACACCCTCTGAAATGGAAATAGCATTGACATCACAAACCCATACATCAAACTGCTCTACTGTAAAAATTAATATACCCTATAGGAGTCCTAGACTCCTTTTTTAATACTCAAAAATTTTCCTTGCAAATCCCAAAATTCCCTATACTCAAAATCATATTTATCTCCTGCAAAATCCTATGCACAAAATAGCGCTCGTCAACTGCCGAACCATGCCTTGAGGTGTTCATAAGGTACTTCTTGACCTTATTTCCGCACAGCTAAAAAACATCAAGGCAATGTAGATCAAGCTTTTTACACTCATTTCTGAGTATCCTGAACTCAAAGGTACAAATTCCTTGAAGCAAGCTCATGCTACTATCGCTATCACTCAAGCACTCCCCTTCGACTCTCAAACTCTTTTCTCTACACCAAAACTCATAAAAATACCAATTCTCTCTTCGCTCCTCGATTACCGCAATCTCATGCCCTCTACCCTCTCCTTATGAAACTTCTTTCTCTCAAAATAAAAAATGGAAAACCTGAGTCATATTCTAATTTCATCCTTTGCGATCGCAAAAATATTACTCCCATTCCTTGAGTCCCAACCTCTCTCTACCTCCACTCTCCTATGCAATATATCTGGTCTCACTACCAGGAGTATCTCAATAAATTTTCAGGACTCAAAAACGAAATTTTCAAATTCACAGCTTCATATTTAAGAAATGGGATCTCAAAGTATACCCACTTTTGACAAAGTCATCTGTAACAGCCAATACACTCAAAAACTCGCTGAAAGATATTTATCATATCAAAAGCTCTGTTATTTATCCAAAAATCAAAGATGAGATATTATTTTGCAGGTATTTCTCCAGCTCAAAACCTTACTTTTCGTCTGTGTGGGAAGACTGGTCAATTTTCGTAAGAGAATGCGAACTCATCATTCAGACTTTTTAATGCTCTTAAAAGCTGCCTTTACTTATGATTGGAGATGGACCAGATGCTCAATATCTCAAATCTATCGCCTGAAGACAGCATCATCTTCACCTGATGGCTTGATCACGGAGACCTCATCGACACTGTCAAAAACACAGTGCCTGACTCATCAATCTCACCAAGAAAGCTTCGGCATCGGAACCGCAGAAAGCTTGCTAATGGGAGTCCCGTCCTATGATATGCTGAAGGCGCAACCGCAGAACTCCTCGATGAAACACTCAGGGAATACTCATCCAGACAAAATCTATACCGGCACTTTCCGACGCTCTAAAACCTCATTTCAATCAAAAACGAGATAGAAAACTGATTTCCAGATCCTTTAGATCAAAACTTGCTAATTTTTCAAAACCACTTGACTTATAAGATTCAAAATAGATATAAGAAGGATATATATCAAAACACAAACAATTATGAAAACAACTGTAGACTTAGCTGTAGAGCGTATGTGCTCATGGGAGCAACTTATTAACAGCATGGGATCCTTCTTGGAGGAAAGTCAATGTTTAGTACTACCGAATCAAAAAGTATTAAGGCGGGTACTCATCAGGAGATCAAAGATATCCTCTCCTTTTGAGTGCCAGAGCAGTGCTCACCTGTCTAACATTCAAGGAAAGGAAAAATGAGATTTATGAAAATTTTCTGAAAAACTCAGAGGACTCAATAACTTCTACAATCCAGAATGGACAGAAGAGGATGCTATCCTCGTAGATGACCTTGAAACCTTCATCTATCAAAGATGACCACTTCTCTCACTCCACACAAAAAGGACCGATGGTACTCCATCTAAGGTCCTTTTTCTTATATTCCCATTTTTCATAGTAAAATATTCATCTTTGCTCATCGATTTTAAGTGAAAAGTCGAAAACCTGTTGTCCTAAAGCTCAGCTTCCAGCCCTGAGATAATAAACTTCTCATTTTCCTTATTATTCAACAACATTTTTGCTATCGAAGAAATTGCTATAATCTCAACCTCAGTTCCTGAGATCTTTTTCAATCACAGCTCCATCAGCAAGATTTGCCTGTGCTGTTGGCTTGAGTCTCGCAATCACCCTTTTTCAAAGTGCGGAAGATCCATCTCCTGAACCTGTATTTCTACTGGTTTTTCTTGATGAGCTTACTGCTCCTGCTGATTATCAGAAGAAGAAGTCTGTTTTTCCGTTGATTGTTCTGAGATCTGAGGGAGATATCAGATTTTTTTGTCTCTTGCTAACCGTCTTTGATTGACAGATGCAACGCAATCTCACTTCACCATCAAAGAATGAATTAAAAACAATCTTGTAAGCCATTCTCGGATGTGGATGTCGCTTCTAATCACGCCAAAGCAAATCTCCCAACTTCTGAGAAATCTTGAGATAAAAATCCATATTTTCAAGCAAATGCTGATCAGCATAGACAATTACCTGCTTTAGCAAACTGCACAAGGTCAATTCCCTTCTGATCAATCTGATCCAAAAGCTCAAAAACTGACTCTTGTCGCCATTCTCCAATTTTTCAAAAAACTCTCACGGTTCCCTCTCCTGCTACTCACAAAAACTTCGAAACATTATCTTCATCAATAGTTCCCAAAATACTTACCTGATCAATATATTTGACAGCATCTCTGACATGTCCCTCAGAAATATTGGCAATAATCTCCAATGCCTCACTGAGAAGCAACCAGTCCCTCAGCTTTACAAATCTTCTCCAAATGTCCAACCATTGCTTCCTGAGCAACTTTTCTATAGTTAAACACCTGACAACGAGAGATAATCTATCTGGAACTTTATGCAATTCTGTAGTTGCCAAGATAAAGCACACATCACTCTTAGGTTCTTCAATCGTCTTCAAAAAGTGCATTAAATGCCCCCTTACTCAACATATGCACCTCATCGATCACATAGATTTTTCTTGCGAAGTGCTGTCGGAGGATACTGCCTTATCAATAATTTCTTCTCTAATATTATCGACTCCAGTATGTGAGGCAGCATCAATCTCTACATAATCTAGACTTGCTCCCTCATTGATCAGCTTACAAGCATCACAGACATTACAAGGATTCCCCTCTTGCAAATTCAGACAATTAAGCCCTTTTGCAATAAGCCTTGCTGTCGTAGTTTTCCCAGTCCCTCTTGGTCCAAAAAGCAGATAGTTATGATGAACAGAATCTCTCGCCATCATTTGTGCCTTGAGAATATCAATAATATGCTCCTGACCTATCATCTGATCAAAAGTCTGAGGGACGATATTTATTTGCAAGACTCATTTTCTTTCAAGAAAAAAATTTAAAATCTGAATTAGGTGTATCGTTTTTCCTCTTTTTGCAATGGAGATTTTCTAATTTATAACGATCTACCTATCAAAAAGCTCAAAGGAAAAACCTTGAGCGAGCATATCTAAAGATTATTTATTTCCTGATCTCTTCAATCAACTCCGGAAACTCTGCTTGATTAAAATGCCCTTATCTTCAAAAATTTTCAACTCAGCATGGTTGATCTCATACAATACGCACTGAATGCTGATAAGGAACTACAGGATCATCTTTTGAAGTTCGAACAACGATTTTATCAGCTTTTCAACTAATATTTTTAATATCATTTACATCATAAGCAAAATCTCCTAAATAATTATCTCCTTCGTTCAGTCCCTGATCATCGAGTACCGGAGCCACTAAATGAGCTGAGAAATCTGAATCAGGGAATTCGTTTTTCCGCAAGATACTTCAGTCAAAAACATTGCTCCAAGTGAATGCCAACCAGTACCAGATTTTCCGCCTCAAAAAAGGAATATACTTTTCAAAACCAAAGCTTCCAAGTGCTATAACGCCTATATCCTTATTTGGCATTTCTGGCTTAATAACTACTAAACTCAGATTAAACGCTCCTGTAAAGTCAGCCTTCGCCTCTTTTTCTTCAAAAGGATTGATCTCTCAGTAGCCATAATTTTTCAAAAAGCTCATCGTTATCCTTTGTCAAATTTCCTCCATGAATATAAAGTTGTTTCATATCAAGAGTATTAAATCTAAAAAACTTAGTTGTCAGGATTATCTGGATTTGCTCTATATCCAGAGATCAATTGATCATTCTCCATTACAAATGGCCTTGCGTTAGGCTGATTTTTCGATATCATATTTGTTCATCAAATAATCACTCAAATCCTGACGAGAAGCAAAATTTGATCATCTGATAAGGCTCTTGGAAAGCTAACTTTTCTATGAAAATAAAGTTGCCCATCACGTGCTGGGAATCAAAACTCCCTACATGACCTATAAAGAGATAATTTTTCTTCTTCAGAAAAATAAGAATGCATCAAACTGAAATCAAAGAAGCCTGCAAATCAGACTTTTTAACAGAAAAGATATGCCATTTTTCTTCGATAATCTTGCACCTTCGCCAAATGTAGCAGAAATATCTTTAGTCAAAACAGTTGGAATCGCTGCAAAAAAACATGAAGAAATCTGACTTTTCAGTCTGATTAAATAATGCTCTTGGACTCTCCGTTATTGCATCCTCATCCATAAATAATTGACTCGTATCTCAACTCTGAGGTCTGAACTTTGATCAAATCCTTCATCAAATCAAAAGATGTCAATCTACAATTATATCCAATGAAATTTGGACTCTTCTCCGCCCATAAATCCTGAATCTTACCCTGATCATAAATTGGTTCAAAGTGTTCCCGTAGTGACAAAACCTGAAATTAAAGTTTCCAGATCCTGCAATTTGATTAAAATGAATAATATTGCTCATCAAAGCCACTAATCGACTGCTCAGAAATCCCTGCATCTGCAAAGCAATTGGAGCCAATTGTGCTCTCGATGCAGTATCCACCAAATTGGAATAAGTCAGACTTGTCTGTTTCTCATGAACACTCTCCTGACCACAAGCTGACAAAAATCACCACACACACAACTAATAGCCAATAATCCAATACTCTTTTCTCATTACAAATAACAAAATAAATCTAAAAATCTGATTTATTGATTTTTATTCTAGAAATCTCTTCTCGTTAATCCATAAATCCAAGCATCAGCAATTTCTCACTGACAAAACACAGCATCTCTTTCTACTCACTCACGGACAAATCCAACACGCTCCATTACCTTTGCAGAAGCTGGATTGTAACTATACACTTTAGACCACATTCTCAAAGATCATACTTTGCAAAAGCATAATCCACAATCGTTTGCAAAAATCACTGGCATATCCCATATTACGATATTTTTCGCCAATTCGATAACCGACATGCATATTTTTCATTTCATACCCATTTCCCAAACTTATTCCTCCACATCAGACAAATTGATCATCTACAAAAATTCAAAATTCCTCTTGTCCATATTCTGATTTTTGCTCACTCCATCACTCGTCTCTTTTGCACTTTTGAGATCATAAGGAGAGGAAAACTAGCACCTAAACACTTTCTTAACAACGGATCATTCCCATTCTGCATCAAAGCAGGGATATCGCTCTCTTCAAGAGGTCTAAGTTGCACATGTTTTCCTATGAGCAAATATTTCATTTTCTCCATATTTAGACAAATAAAAACAAAAATTAAAAATCTGATTTATTCTTCTTTTTCATTTCGATTTGCAATCACTCAAAAATTCCTTTTCTTGTTCCATACTATAAAACTTTACGATATACCGCTATTCCCTGCTCTATTGTTTTTATATCTGGGACAATATGCTTGAAACCCTCACTTTCAAACATCTCTCATAAACTCGGATACAAAGTCAGATTTACAACTTTTACTTTTTCTCCAGTATCATCAAATTGTAAGAAATCTCCTACTTTCAAAGCTCAAAATTTCCCCTTATTGAGTCTTCCCTCAACAGTTTTTGCCCACTAAGGATCTGAGATTTGTAAGGTTCTTGTACATTAAACTGGATCAGCATCAAATAAGACAATAAAAATAAATCCATACATTATGAGCCCTAATGGCCCTTTTCTCTATAAGGTAAATTGACCAAATTGACCTCAATCTTCTCATCCTCACATCGCTGCAAGCACCATCTACAAAAAGACTTTCCTGCGATATAGTCTGATACAAAAATCCCTTGAATCATCTCTTGCATCTTATGATCATGAATATATCAATCAAAATCCTCAAAAACAACATCCAAATCAAATGCATCCAAAAGTTATTACCACCGTTGGCATAATCAGATCGGTTTTCAAAGCGAGATTTCACATTACTCAAACCTTGAGGTAAACATTGGGAAATTGAGATTATCTCTATAGATTTCCATTTATTGACCAGATTTTCGATCAAAGGAGCTGGCTTTCTCTCGAGCAAAGGAACCATAATCTGAGCTTTCACTGAGCATCATAATCCTGAAGCTCTTGATACACAAAGTGTTATACTCATAAGAAAAAAAGTTTAAAAAGTCTGACTTCAGTCTTCTAGGATATTTAGACTTAGGGGTCCAGACTTGATAACTAAAATTCACAGTTCTTTTGGAGTTCTAGGAAATGGAATCACATCACGAATATTCTCCATACCGGTAATATACATCACAAGCCTCTCAAATCCCACACCAAATCCTGAATGAGGAACGCTACCGTATCTTCTCAAATCCAAATACCAACTATAATCTTCTGTATTTAGATTCATTTCTTGCATTCTCTTTTCAAGCTTTGCCAAATCATCTTCTCTTTGAGAACCTCCGATCAACTCTCCAATTCCAGGAACAAAGCATATCCATTGCTCTTACAGTCTTTCCATCTTCATTAAGTTTCATATAGAAAGCCTTAATATCTTTCGGATAATCTGTGATAAATACTGGTCCATTAAAGATCTTCTCTGACAAATATCTCTCATGCTCAGTCTGCAGATCAATACCCCATTCTGGCGCATATTCAAACTTTTCTCCACATTCTTGAAGGAGTTTTACCGCCTCTGTATAAGAAACTTTGGCAAAATCAGACTTCACCAACTCTTCAGCTCTTTCTTTCACTCCTGGCAAGATAAACTGATCAAAGAAATCAATCTCAGCACTTGCATTTTCCAAAACATAAGAAAATACATATTTGATCATATCTTGGGCAAGTTGCATATTATCTTCAAGTCAGCAAAAGCGATTTCTGGTTCAATCATCCAAAACTCTGCAAGATGTCTAGTAGTATTTGAATTTTCTGCACGAAAAGTAGGTCCAAAGGTATAAATCTTTCCAAATGCTGTAGCAAAAGTCTCTCCCTCTAGCTGTCCACTCACGGTCAAAGATGCCTGTTTCCCATCCTTTGAAAAATCTGGCTTCCCTTCTTCGTTCTTAGGTAAATTCTGAAGATCCAAAGTCGTTACTTGAAACATTTCTCCTGCTCCTTCAGCATCAGAAGCTGTCAAAATAGGCGTATGTGCTCGTACAAATCCTCTCTGATTAAAAACTGATGGATAGCAAATGAAAAGCAAACTTCTCACTCTAAATACTGCAGAAAAAGTATTTGTTCTTGGTCTCAAGTGTGCAATCGTTCTCAAATACTCAAAAGAATGTCTCTTCTTTTGAAGAGAAACTCTCATCTGCTGCACCGATCAGAGTAACTTTACTTGCCTGAAGCTCAAAAGCCTGTTTCCCCTGAGATTCTACAAGCTTCCCCTCTACTGCAATAGAACTTCCAGTACTGATTTTTGTAATTTCAGCAAAAATTCTCCAAATGTTCTTCAAAAACAATTTGTAGATTCTTGAGATAAGAACCATCATTAAGCTCGATAAATCCAAAGGTTTTAGAATCCCTGAGACTTCTTACCCATCCATTTACCAAGATCTCAGATCAAATCAGACTTTTTATAATCTTTTATAAAGAGTTTTAATACTCGTTGCTTGCATTTTCTCTATCCAAAAAATAAAAATATTAGCATCTTAGTCGCATTTTTCCCAAGAAACTAAATAATCCTGATTTTTTATAGTCAATTTAGCCTTACTTGCAAGGGAAAATCTTTTTTAAAAGAATATTAGGCATAAATGCTAACATTCCTGCAAAAATTTCAACTCTACCTTTCTCAAACCAAACTTTGGATTATCAAATTTTACCACTGCCATATTATTCCAAATCTCAAGTACGATTCCTTGTCCAAAAAGTTTGTGCCTCACAATAGCTCCTTCAGTAATCGAAGAGCTAACTGCACCAACGCGAGATTGACTCAAATCATAAAAATTTACACAAAATCATTTGGGATTTCTTCCAAAAATCTACTTGGAGGATTCATCTTGAGCTGTCATCGAGTCATTCTCTGATTTGCATGCGAAATAAAGAGCACATCTTTTGCCTAGTAATTGCCACATACATCAATCTTCTTTCCTCTTCTAGAGTTTTTAGGCTCCAGCATTGCATTTGCTAGAGGAAAAATATTATCCTCCGCCCCTACGATAAATACCACTGGAAACTCTAGTCCCTTACTCGAGGTGAATCGTCATCAATTTAACAGCATCAGAATTTTCATCAGAACTTTCGATCATATCAACCATCAAAGTCACTTCTTCTAGAAATCGCCTAAGCAAATCCTCTCCAGAGCTGACTACTTCTTCATTGGCATTACTCGCTCAAAAATCATACTTACTCGCCATGTTAATCAACTGTCAAAGGTTATCATACTTTTCTTCTGCTACTTGTTCCTCCCCTCTTCCTTAAGCAAATAATCCTTATAATTGATTTTTTTAAGCAAATATTCAAGAAGATCTGCTGGATTCAAAGTCTTGATCGACTCTTGTAAACCTGCAAATAAAGTCAAAAATCCTGAATCCCACTGACAGCTGGACTCGTTAGTTTTGATTCAGCTTTCTTGTTCTATTGTCTTAGTATTTCATAGTTCACCAACAAGCTTCAGCGTCTCATAAAGAAAACTCAATTATCAACAGCAAATTCTTCGATGCGATCAAGAGAGGTTTTTCAGATCTTTCTATTTGGGATATTGAGCACTCTCTTGAGAGAAACACTATCAAAAGGATTATTTACAATTCTCAAATACGCCAAAATATCTTTTTACCTCCTTTCTTTCAAAAAAACTTAAACTCCCCAAAAATCTTGTAAAGGAATTCCCTCTTGAACAAAAAGAGATTCAAAATTCTGACTCTGAGAATTGGTTCTATACAAAATCGCAATCTGTCCTCGAAGCGGATCTTCCCCTTTTCTTTGAGTTGTTTTATCATTTCGATCGTATTAGCAGCCTCATCCGTATCGCTGGGATGCGTAAATATCGTAATTTTATCATTTCCTTCTCTATGAGCTACGATATTTTTCATATTGTTTGGTATGATAACTTCATTTCCCTGCTGCGACAATATGTGGCTTGGAACGATAATTGGTCTGCAGCTTAAACATCTGAATATCTGGCCAATACTGCTTCACATTGAGAAAAGTTCTCCATCAAAGCCCCTCTTCGCCCATAAATACTCTGAAAAATCATCTCCAATCAAGGTAATATTTGCACCTTTTTGAGTCAGGATGATCAACATTTCCACTCATAAGCTTCATCAACTCAAACTGGATCCAGTTGGTATCCTGAGCCTCATCTACAAGGATAAAAATCAAAAAGCATTTTGCCACTTTCTTAAAATCTCTGGAGACTTTTGAAAAAAAGCAAATAGGGCAAAAAGCAGTAAATCATCAAAATCAAGACTATTACTCTTCTCTAATTCCTTCTCATACTCTTGATAAAGCTTTCCCATAGACTCATCATAGTTGCCATTTGCATACTTCAAAAAGAGATCTGCAGTTCTTCCCTCATTTTTCTGTTTTGAAATAAATCCTTTTTACCTCCTGAGGTTTGAAAGTATCTGCCAAAGCATATCTTTTTAACAAATCACGAACAATTTTAGCACTATCATCAGCATCCAAAATTGCAAAAATCCTTCGTATATTTCTTTTCCCAAATGCTCAATATCTTCTTTGAGAATTTTGAGAAAAAATCGAATGAAAGGTTCCAATTCGCTTAAGCTGTCTAGCATCAAGAGAAATTTGAGGAAGCTTTTTGTTTTCTACACTTTGAAAAAGTCTCAAAAACCTGAATCAGACTCCTCCCCTCTTCGATAGACAAATTATCATCACTAAAAATTTTGAGCATTGATTTCCTCTCATAGTTTAATCAACCTCTCTTTCATCTCATTCGCTGCCTTGTTGGTAAAGAGTTACACCGAGAATTCTCTTTGGACGAATATTGAGCCCCCAAATCAAATACGCAATTTTATAGGTCAAAACTCTCGTCTTTCAACTTCAAGCACCGGCAATAATAAGTGAGGAAGTATCAGTATGTAGCGCTGCGGCAGTCTGCTCTTGATTGAGATTTTTGCGCAATATATTCCTTAAGTTGCATATTTTGAAGAAAACTAAACAATTCTGATTGTAAAGAAACGCACTCCTTTTTCAATTCAGCATTAACAAAAAGGCTGACATTATTTCTTTTGATTTTAAAAAGTTACAAAAATCCCAAGAGAACCTCTCTGGGATTATTTTTAAAAGCATTCAAAAAAACACGATCCTGAAACAATTTTCTCACATTATTCTAATTCAAAAAGTAACAGTTAATTTTGCAGTTTGCTCTTGTTCTCCTGCATAAAGTTTTGACTCACTAGCAGATTCTGCTACCTGATTTACGCTTTTTGCTCTAACTGGATAAATCATCTGTCCTTGATCATCACTAGCCGAGATAGCAACCACCTTTCCAAGTTTTTCCCTGCAAGTTGCGCAAGCTGAGCTGCCTGTTTTTTTAGCATCTTCAAACGCAGCATTTCTCGCCTCATCACTTCCCATTTTCTTTTCTACCAATGAAAAGTCAATGCTATCTACACTTACTCTATTTGGCAATTTTGCCTGCAACACTTCTGCATCCTTCTCTACATCGGCACCACTCAAAAATACTGACAAAGTTTGTCTTGCAATATATCCATTTGCAACTCTAGATCCAGAAACATAATCCCAATCCTGCTGTACAGAAACATTTTCTGTTTTAATCTGATTTGTAGCAACCTTTTGTCCGCTCAAAGTTGCCTCCAAACGCTTCATAGTCTGAGCAACAGCATTTCTAGCATCTACACTAGTTGCTCCAGTTTCTGAGAGACTGAGAACAATATCTACACGATCTGGAGTTTGTTTTGAGGACCCTACCCCTCAACAGTAACCTGAAAATCTTTTGGTCTCTTCTTGAGATTGATAATACATAGCTCCCAAGTAAGTTCCACAAAGCATTAAAGTACAAAAGCACTGCTCGTAATCCTTTCATTTGTTTGTCTATAAATACATCACAAACTTAATATTCCTCATAAAAAAATCAAGACAAAAGCTCTTTTCCATTTGCAAAAAGAGTTAAAAAGCATATACTTGCAATGCTGAACTTCCTCATCTGTTAGGTGGATTATATCAAAAGATTGAAAAATCTGAATTCAACCCCTTGATATAATCTATCTAAACAACGAATCAACAATCGAGGAAGTAGTGAGGACACCCTCTAACATCAGCATTTGAATTTCTTTTTGAAATTCTTAAAGTATTTTTATTTCTTTGTACACAAAAAAATGGTTGTAAAAAACAATTTGAAACCTCTCGCTAATCTATGAACTGGCAAGGAAGAGAACTCTCTCTAGAAATTGGAAAAGCTTGCCGTACAAGCAGACGCAAGTATCAGAATGCAAATGGGAGACAATGTAATGCTTTATTCCACTACTATGGAAAAATCCTAGAGAATGACTTGATTTTCTCCCACTCATGATTGATATGAGAAAGCTTTTCTGCAGCTGGAAGAATTGGAGGAGCTGTCTATAGAAGAAGAGAATGACGCCCCTCTGATCAAGCCATCTTAAACGCTAGACTTACAGACAGAGCACTTAGACCGATGTTTCCAAAAGGAATGATCAATGATATCGTAGTTTCTGTTACCCCTTTGGCACTTGATCATCAGATGAGTCTTGGAGTTATGCATATTATCAGTTCTTCACTCTCAATCCTCGCTGCAGGAATCCCTTTTGATGGACCAGTTGGAGCTGCTCAAATCGGATACCTTGATGGGCAATTTATCGTAAATCCAAGCTTGGAACAGTTAGAAAAATCTGACTTAAACCTTTTGGTCGCTGGTAAAAAAGGATCTACCAATATGATCGAATGTGAAGGAAAAGAATTCCCAGATAACCTAATGAAAGAAGCCTTCACCCTCTGACAAAAAGTTATTGATGAATCTTGTGATTGGCAAAGCAGATTTCATCAAAAACGCTTGAAATCAAACCTCAAGAAATCACCTTCAACAAACCAACTGAAAAAAACAATGGAGCTTATCAACAGCTACCTACTCAGACAAACTTGAGGCTATGGCTGGAAACACAAAAAAACTCCTTTCAACGAACTCTATAACCTCTACGAAAAGAATATTCTCACTCTTGCAAAAGAACAAACTACAGAAGAAAATGAAGCTGACTTCACTGAAAGTAAACTCAAAATGGGAGTTTTCAATGCAATTAAAACATTTATCCGCTCAAGAACTATTGAAACAGGAAAGAGAATCGACGATAGAGAATTCTTGATATCAGACCCTCTACTGCGAAACAGACAATCTCCCTAGAGTACATGGAAGTGGGACTTTTCTGGAGAGGAGATACTCAAGTGCTCTCTACTGTAACTCTTGGAGGACCTACGGACTATCTCGTTCTCGATGACATGGAACACAATGATGTTCAGCAAAGATACTTCCACCACTACAACTTTCCTCCATTCTCTACAGGAGAAGCAAAAGCGATGAGAGGAACAGGAAGAAGAGAAATTGGGCACGGAAGACTCGCTGAAAAAAAGCTCTTGAATTTATGATTCCTAGCAAAGAAAGCTTCCCATACTCTATCAGAGTAGTAAGTGAATGTCTTGGATCTGGAGGATCTACAAGTATGGGGTCGGTTTGTGGATCCACTCTTGCGCTTATGGATGCCTGAGTTCCTATCAAGAAACCAGTTGCCTGAATCGCAATGGGACTTATGACCGAACACCTAGAAGACGGAACAATCACTAAATATCAGATTTTGAATGATTTGATGGGAACTGAAGACTTTACCGGAGATATGGACTTCAAAGTAGCTGGTACCAAAAGAAGGAATCAATGCAATTCAGCTTGATACCAAGCTCAAAGGTCTTCCACTCAATATCGTACATGAAACTATTGATAGAGCTAGTGCTGGATACAAGGAGATTATGGACTTTATGCTCCAAACCATCGCTGAACCAAGAGCCCAAGTTAAAGAATATGCTCCAAAAATCCATGTATTCTCTATCAAACCTGAAAAAATCAAAGAAGTAATCGGAAAGGGTGGAGAAATGATCGATAAAATCATCGAACAATGCGATAATATTAAAATTGACTTTGAAGATGATGGAACCTGCTTTTTGACACATAGCAATCAAGCGATTATTGAAAAAGCAAAAAAATCTGATTTTAGAGATCGCTACTGATCTTGAAGTCGGACAAAGTTTTGAGGCAAAGGTTGTAAGAATTGCTGACTTTGGACTCTTTGTACAACTTCCAAAAAGGAAAACAAGGACTTTGCCATGTTTCCAATCTCGGACAAAAAAATATCCAGATGGATTAGACAAACACTTCAAACTTGGAGACCTCATCAATGTAACTATCTCAAAACATCGGTCAAGACTGAAAAAAATCGCAGTAAAAAAAGAAAAGCTCGCCTAAGTAATGATATAGTAAAAAGCCCTGAAGAAAAAAACGCTTCAGGTTTTTTTATTCAAAAAACTGATCTTAATCCAAGATCAGAATTCTTTTAACTTAATTCTTGAAGATTTTTCGAAGTTTTTCTTGTTCTTTACTAAGCTTTTTTTAGGAATATGCACTTGTAATTCTACAATCATATCACCTCTATGAGAGAAAAGTCCCTTTTTCCCCAAATCACCTATTTGCAACTCTTACTTTTTGTCCAATCTGTGTCCCTTTAGGAATCTTAACTGTTGTCTTTCCTTCTGGATGAGGCACCTGCACCTCTCCTCACAAAAACTAGGTCAAAAAGACTGACTTCTGCCTTTAGTATGAAGATTATTCCCAGATCTACTATACTTCTCAGAAGGAGCAACATTAATTTTTACATACAAATCACCTGTAGGAAGTCACGCTGCATCATTTCCTCTCGCGGCATATTTTAAATAAGCTCAATCCTTAATCCCAGCAGGGATATTCAACTCGAGAATCTCCTTATGAGGCATCACTCCACCGTTTTCCAGCTCCTTTCCATCTTTCTTAAAGATTGTTCCTGTTCAATGACACTTTGGACAGGCAGCTTGAGTTTGAATTACTCCCATAAATGACTGCACTTGCTGCATTACTCTTCCAGTCCCATTACAATGACTACAAGTTTCCTGAGTTGTTCCCTCAATCAAGATATCTCTTGTATAGGAAATCTTCTTTTTACTCCCAAAAAGGCTTCTTCAAAGCTAATTTCAATCTGCCTTTTCTAGATCATCACCTCTTGTTTTTCTTCTGGATCTTCCTCAGCCAAATCCTCCTCCAAACATTCCTCCAAGAAGATCTCCAATATCACCAAAAATCAAATTGAGCTCCTCCTCAACCAAATCCTCCAAAATCGAAACCTCCTTGTCAAAAACCCTCCAGCTCAGAAACCACCTTTTCTATAAGCATCATACTGCTGTCTTTTTATTCTGATCTGAGAGTACCTGATATGCCTCATTAATTTCCTGAAACTTCTCCTTACTTCCTCAACGGTCTGGATGATGCTTTACCGCAGCTTTTCTAAAAACCTTTTTATCTCATCAGCACTAGCATCTTCTCCTACACCTAAAAATTTCATAATAATTCTTCTGTGGGTCAAAATCCATTTTTTTATATCTTGAATATATAAATATAGCACCTAAATATGAATAGTGATAATACACAATTAACTAAAAAAACAAGCAAAAAAATCAGATTTTTACCCTTTGTATTTTTTTCTTTTCATGAAGACAAAAACTGCAATATTTACGAAGTAAATAACACAAAAGCGATATTATTTTGCAATTTCCGCACAAAAAACACTATAATTAACGTAAATTTATATCAACAACATTGCAATGGAATCAAGTAATCTTCTACGTGCAATTGCGCTATCATGAGCAATAGCCGTAGGAAACAATCCCTCAACTCTCTGGGAATCCCACAAAAACAACAACTTAGTAAACTTTTTTTCTCACAAGATAGTAGCATAAACAAAGGGAAGGCTCAAAATCCTGAGTTTATTGTTGTTTCATCCTCTGATCTAAAAAGGGAGCCCCTTTGACCCATCACATCCGATGATTAGCCCTCAATGCGACCAACCTTTTGTGAGCAAGCCAATCTGAAAAAATCCTTTCAGAATTCAATGCTCACGATCAAAAACTCACCTTCGAAGAAAAAAACTAGGGAAGGGAATAAAGGTTCCCTATTATTTACCCAGGATTGAAAAAGTACTTTCCACAAACATTACTTGAAGTACAGCAAGATCCTCAATTTAGTAACTATAGTTTTTCAAATCCCAATACCCTTATCCTACTAAAAAAACAAAAATCTGGAAGACACGCATTAGCTTACTATCAAAATGGAACATTAGCGATGACTAGCTTTGTTTCCATCGGAACACTACGTCATAAAACAATCTCTGGTCAATATACAATCACTCCAGATCAAATTCGCCGTAGATCAAGAAAAATACAAAAACGCTCCAATGCCCTACTCTCTACATGTTAGTGGAGGATATTACATTCATCAAGGTACCAGCACTGGCTACCCACTCTCTCATGGTTGCATCAGAGTACCTTGACTCTACCAACAATGGCTCTATAAACAAATAAAACAAGAAGGGAACACACAAATTATAATCCATAATCCTTATCAACCAACATCTTTTAAAAAAGGAGAATAAAGCTCCATAATTAAAAAAACTGACATCTTTCGTCAGTTTTTTTCTTAGAAAACTAGTATTCAACTTGAACTCCAGGGCTCATTGTAGTTGCAACTACAACCTTTTTAACAAGCTTTACCTTTTACACCCAGTTGGCTTGTTTTTCTTCGATAGCTTTCATCAAAGATTCAATGTTCTCGATAAGCTTTAGTATTGTCAAAGGACAATTTTCCAACCAGCGTGAACATTTCCTGTTTTATCAAGTCTGAACTCGATTTTACCTTTCTTTGTCTCTTCTACAGCTTGAGCAACATTAAGAGTTACAGTTCCAGCCTTTTGGAGATGGCATCAATCCTTTAGGACCGAGTTGCTTAGCAACAGGAGCCAATTCTCTAATAAGTTCAGGAGTAGTAATCAATACATCAAAATCTGTCTTTCCAGCCTTGATATCAGCAAGCAAATTTTTCATATCCAGCGATATCTGCACCAGCCTTTTCTTGCTTCATCAGCCTTGTCTTCAGTAATGAAAAACAGCAACTTTCTTAGTCTTTCCTGTTCCGTGAGGAAGGATTGTTGTAGCTCTAAGCATTTGATCATTATACTTTGGATTAGCGTTAGTTTTTACTGCCAATTCAATACCAGCATCAAACTTAGCATAATTTACCTTTCTCAAAAGCTCAATTGCTTCAGCCAAAGGGTAAAAGTTTAGTCTTTTCTACGAGTTTTTTTACTTCTACGTACTTCTTTTCCGTGTTTCATAATAATATAAGATAATAAGAATAAAAAGTGGTTCGAGCGATCAGATTTCTAAAAGCTTTTTTTACAAAAAGTTTAAAAAACCTGACCTCCCACGATTGATATTATAAAGCAACATCAACTCCCATATTTCTTGCTGTACCAGCAATGATTTTGAATGCAGCTTCTTTATCATTTGCATTCAAATCGTCTTTCTTAAGTTCGTAAATTGCTTCAAGATCTTCTCTAGTCAACTTACCGATCTTTTTTTCTTGTTTGGTTCTCCAGAACCAAGATTTTTGATTGATTCTCCATTTGATAAGTCCTGAAGTAATAGGAGTTCCAATATCCATCTTAAAAGTTCTATCAACATAAACAGTCAACTTTACCTTCACCTTTTACTTCAATCCCACCAAACTGCTTCATCAAATCTGCAGTCTTTTTCATTAAATTCTTTTGTAAACTGTCCAATATTTACTCCATTCGCACCAAGCATAGGTCCAAGTGGAGGTGTTGGAGTTGCCTTTTCCAGCAGGTACTTCAATATTGAGAATTCTTTGTACTTTTGCCATTCTAATCCAAAATTTTAAGTAAATAAAGATTTCAAATACGGTTTTGATTGATGGTAAATTTTATAAGGAATCTGAAGCATTCGCAACTCATCCCCAATCTTAACCATCATTATAACCATCTTGTCCTTGTATTCTGGGAGATTAATATAGTCTACCCTATCTCCAAAGAGCTCATTTTTGATCAAATCAGCCTCGCTCCTGATGGAATAAACATTCCCTCCAAGTTGCTGAACTGTTTTTTTCAAAGTTGCTGGTTCTTGTGCAAAATATGCAAAATACCTCTCTTTGTTATCGCTCAGAATATAATCTGGACTCAAACCTAGTACTTCCGCGCTATCCAACACTCAAAAAAATATAATTGAGTTCCCTGAAAGTTGCTTAATACCATCGGTTTGTATTGTAGAGACTACCCCAGTTGAAGCGGTCTGAGACAGTATCCCACTACTTGACTGTGCATCAAATCAAAGTAGCAATATTTGAGTTACTCACTCAACTTAAATCATCTAATAGTCAGAAATCTTCTCCTGACAAAGCAGAGTCCAAAATCTGACCAGAAACCAAGCTATCCACCTGATCTCAAGAACTTGTTATTGCTGATCATAAACTCAAGAGCTCTTTCCCCCTTACTTGATAAAGTAAAAGATAAACTACAACACATGCCACAAACAAAATCAACAAGCATAATGAAACAAGTTTTTTTCTCTTTCCATAGACAAACATTAACAAAGATAAAACTAATTTACCAGTTCAATCTTGTCCATAGCAATAGTTACAGGAGTCAGTCTTCCAAGCACTTCAACATTTACAACTGCAATAGACTCCTCAGGATTCAAATCCTTAATCTTTCCAGTAAGATTCTTAAATTCACCATCTTTAATTCTTACCAACTCATCAACCTGGAAAGGAACAACCAACTCAGCTCTTTCCTGTGCTTGAGCGATTTGGCTCATCATTTGCTGATACTCCGCATCTGTCAAAGGAATCGGCTTTGTCTCTGCTCCAACGATAAGTCTTACTCCTGGAGTATTTCTTACTACATACCAGATCTTATCGTTCATCTTAGATTTAAAGAATACATAACCAGGATAGAGTTTCTTTTTGTCTAACTACCTTTTCTCCTTTTTTCATACTTGCTTCGCTAACCATTGGAGAAAGAAAAATCAACAACATCCTCATTCAACCCTTGTTTATTTACTCTTTCTTGAAGATTCTCAATCACCAAAGACTCCTGCCCTGCTGTAACACTCAACACATATCGTCTAAACTGATTATCCTCAATTTGCTATTTCATTGGTATTTATATCTCTTTTGCATTGTTTAATTCAAATGAATGAATAAAAAGCTCTCAATCATTATTACTTGCTCTTTTGTAGAGGCTAAACAAAAGACCAAAACCTGAATCTAAATTCAGTTTTTTTCTCATTTATTTTAGTTTTTATTGAGCCGCTCCTGTAGCTACTTCCTCAGCAGCTCCTGAAAGCAATTGTACAGTAGCTCCTGAAAGCATGTTTTCCACATCAGATGCAGTCAAAACATCTTCTGCCCCAGTTTCTACAGCATGTCCTGTACTTGCAACAATTTCAGTTCCAGACATTTTTAGTATAAAAAGCTCTGTATCCATCTGAGAAAAATTGTATCAGCAATCACAAAAGTAAATTCCTGCCACAATAACCGCTGCGAAAAATCCCAATAGTCAAAAGAGCAACATCCTTTGCTGTAGGGAACTTAAGCTTTTTAACTGTATCAAGACTATCATAGATAAAATCTAACATTTCATACCTTTTAACATCTAAAAACATCAAAAACAATACTAGTGATTTCCTTACAAAAATGCAAGCAGAAAAACAAAAAAGAAAAAGAAGTCTGACTTTTTTTCAAAGTTTTTCTTCTTTTTCGTCAAACACAAACAGAATAATAAATAACTAAGCTGCCATTCTATAAACGCTATCGACAAAATTCGATATTTCTATCCTTAGAGACACCAGATAGAAGAGGTTGGAATACCGATTCTCTCCATCTTATTTTCAAGCTCTGTAAAGTCTCTATTGAGGAAAAATCTTTTTATCATAAAACTCCCTTCTCCTATTTTTAGCTTTTTTATTCTGATTGTTTTCATTATTTTCACTATTATCTTCCTCACCTTCAAGCTGCTGATCAGGAAGAATATTAGGGACTTTATACTTATTATACTCTTCCCATGGAATAAGCACTCTTGCTCTTGAGGAGGGATCATTAAAGCTTATCCTTCCCAAAAATCTTCTCTAATAAACCTTCATCAAATTTCAGAAGATTGTTTTGAAAAATAATTGACAAAGACATTAACAAAGTTAACAAACTCTACAGGAGGAGGAGCATTTCTCGCAGTCAATACAATCCCCCTAAAGAGATAATCCAGCAAAACATTAGCATCTGAAGGCTGATATTTCCCTGCATTATAAACCTCTGAAAGCCGACCTTTTTAAGAACGATATCTACATTTTCCCCTGTCCTGCTACACGACGTGCAGACCTTAAGTAAGAGATAATAGTAGGATAGTTTGTCTCTGAAAATCCCTGCTCCATTAAAATATCTTCAAAAGAGCTTCATCATATTCTCAGGTCAGATTTCTTTTTGTTTAGCTCTTAGTTCCGTCTGATCAAATCTTTTTCGAAAACATGGCTTTATCATTTTTAGCGTCAACACTATTTCCCATAAATCCATCTCTATCATATTTCATATTTTCTCTAAAGATCTCAGTCCCCTTCTGCAAAGCTTTGATACTCATCAAGGCTGGATTTTGCAGCCCAAGCTGAATAGACATTATCAGATTGAGTTTTTCCAGAGCTGATCATTAACTTTCTTCTCAACTTCATCAAAATCGCCTTCACGAACAAACAAGGAATCAAAATAACTATTTACCTCACCTTGATTCATGTCCCACCAATGCCACAGATGATCCATAAATCCAGCATAGTCAATTTTTTTCAAGAACGATGAGAAAAATCTGATTTTTTTGAGTCCTTTTTCTTCGAGATACTGACCAAAAGATTTTTGTCACTCTGCCGGAGGGATCTTATTCATCAGATGCCATGCGCTATCCCAGTGATCTCGTTTCTTTGTTCAAAAAGCAGTAGGAATCTGGAGAGTAATAGCCATTTGATCAAAAACCTCCTCATAGACTTATTTCCTCCATACCTATTCATCATACCAGAAAGCACAATAAACGAAAACGCTCTTCTCACCTGATCCATCCTTTCCTTACTTTTTCCAGTAAGATCTACCATTTTCATCAATTGAGCTACCCCTCTCTCAAATCTTCCTGACTTGATCATCGCCTTAAAAATCATTAAACGCTTTATCAAAAATTTTTGATGAGAAATCTTACTATAAGCCTCTTGAATTTCTTTTATCAGGAGTCTTCTTTTCTCCATCCAAAGTTCCAGCAAATTTATCTGAATAAATTTTTCTAAGACTCCTATCATTATTAGCGACAGACCCAAAATCAACCCAACATCTGCACCTCTAATATTATTAACAATATAATCAATCTCTGAATTTTTCAATCTATCTTGAAGCTGATCTGAATCGGCTGCTCCTGCCTGAATTCTAGCTAATAACATCATTTTTCATTTCCATATACCTTTTGTGATGATCTTCTCCAAGCAAACATTTTATCCACAGTGCCTTATTTTCTCCACCTTGTACATTACGATAGAGCCCTGCTCATTTTCTCACATTTGCAATCATTGCCGCAGCCATAATAGGCCTTAAAGTCGGATTATTAACAACACTTTGTCCACTTTCCAAGATCTGCTGCAAAGTTTTTCCTCACAACATTCCTTGTGAAAGTCCTGTAAAATCATCCTTCCCTGTCCTAAAAGAAGGTTGCAAAATCAACCATTCCCTCAAACTTTTTTAACCAATCTTCAATAACAGTCCAGGTTTTTCCTTCCACCTTAGTGATCGCCTCATCTCTAAGCCTCTTAGCAGCACCTTTCACAACTGGCGTAGGAGCAATCTTTGCAATCTTATCATAAATTCCAAAATCATCTACTAACCAATTCAAACAGAGATCATCTTGCTCCTTATAACGAGCCTCAATCTTTTGCATTAAGATCCTTCCAAACCGTCTTAAAACTTGAGGTCATCGCACGTATTGACATCCACTTCCAAATCTTCTGCTTTTTCCCAGGGATTTCCCCTTGAGATTTAAGTTCTGCCTCTACTTGATCTTTAGTCTTTGGTAATAAATGTTTATTTGCTACAAAAAGTAAAAAATCTGACAATTTCATCGTTTTTTTATAGCGTTTAGTTTCTCAATTCATATCTGGGACTTCACCACTTACTTCAACAGTATCTTTATCTATCATCTTTGTTTGATAGATAATCTTTGCTCTACTGAAACCACTTTTTGATCAGAAATCCTATCATATACAGCAAAATGAGTTGCCTCTACCTGCGTCGCATTCCCTCTTCATCATGTTGATCAAACATAAGTTTCCCATCTTCAATTTTTACTCATCAAAGCTTATCTGCAGAAACGTCAGCATTAGCCAATGAATCAACAATTCATTTAGGACTCTGCTGATCAACAGGAATCTTAATCAGATTTTTTTCTTTTCTTTCATTTTTCTCAACAAAGAATGCCATATCAAGAGTATGCTCCACTCCCTCATCTTTTTGTCATAAAGCGATTTCCGTACCATACATCTTAAAGGAAATTTCTCCCGTTTCATTATCAATCCTTGAAATTTCCATTCTAACCTTTTTCTTGGCTTCCATCTCCTCATCCGACATCATAAGGGAGGAATCATACTATCCAGTGCTGAATCCTCAAAAATAAAGGTAATCTCATACCTGAGGTCCTGTTTCAGATTTTTCCACCTTTTTATTCCATTCCAAAATTCATTGAGTTCCTTTACTCATTTTTCTATCAGATCTTCCGAAGACTCTTCTTTCTTGTTTTTACTCTCCTCTTCATCCTGAAGTTGATCCTTGAGTTTTTCTAACTCTACACGATTAACTGCTTGATCCGGTTCAGAAAAGAGTTACCAATTCCCTTATCTAACAACTCCTTTCTTTCGAAATTTTCAAATCACTTATCTTGATTACTCATCATCCAGAGATACAAAAGCTTTCCTATATCCCTTCCTCAAAGCTTGATAGACTTTTTGTCATCGCTCATTTCATTCTCAAAGAGAGCCTCAAGGCTCGCACGATTTTCAACAGAAATTCCAGCTTGATCGATATTTTTCAACTCAAACTCAAGTGGCAAATCCATCTGAGTAAACGCCTCTAAATTTTTGAAGAGTATGTGCAGTATTCCCTGTAATTTTTAGTTATTGGCAAATCAACACCTCAAAGTTTGAGAGAAGTTTTATTCATATCAAAAAGCTCTCTAAAAAGTTTCAAAGCCAGATCCACCCATCTGTTCAAAGACTTTTTATCAGATTTTTTTATCTTTATATTTATCTATTGTAATATCTACTATCTCTTTCATTAGACAATCAAGCTCAGCAGAACTTAACGCTGAAAAGTTACAATTTGAAGCTACTAATTTCTGCATAACTTGTGCCAATTGGGCATTCTGTTCTGAAAGACTTTGCAAATAAAGAGAAAACTCAAGATTCTGAATTTGTTGATTGATTTGCTCCAAAGTTGCATCATCTTTTGCCGCTCCTGCCTGAGTTTGCAGAGTTTCAATCTCCTTCCATTTTTCAGGATATTTCTGTTGCAGTGCTTGATAATCAAAAGGATATTTTTCATCGCAAAAAGTTGGCAAAGTTGGTAATGCTCTGTCAAACACACCAATAGATCACTCCACCAAAGTATTTAAATCCTGAACACGCCCCTGAAACCTACCAATAACAAGCTGGGAAAGAATACCATCCCACAATACCTTATTTTCATCACTCCATTGAGTATAAGGGTTTTGCAAACTAGACATATCAAGTCACTTTTGCTTGTAATCTTTGAGCAATAGTCGAAAAAGGAAATTTTTATAATCTTTGATTATTTTTGAAATTCTTTTTGATTTGCATTATTCAAATTTGACGCAAAAACCCTCAATAAGACTAATCAAAACCTCAGGGGTTACGAACACCCGAAATATGAGCCATAAAATCTGATTTTTAGTGGCTTGAGAGCTGGACTTTTGATCAACCAACTGCTTAAATTCTCTAGTGATCTCATCAACCAACACAGACTCAAATGCCGCCCACATTGGACTATTATTGGGCATTTGCATCCCATTTTGGACAATAGTACTTAATTCATCAAGGTGAATTACTTCATTTTTTAGCTCCAAGAAGTCCAAATCCCTCATAACATGATTATTAGGGATTTGCCATTTGAAAGAGAATTCCTTGACCTCCCTCCAGTCAATTTCTCATTGCAAATTTTCAGTAAACTCAAAAAGCAGACCTATCATTTTTTTCTGATTAAGGGCTTTTTAACAAACTATTAATAGTTTGTTGTAATTGAGGACTATTTGTGAGACTCCTAAGCGTATTTTTGAGAACTCTGCACCTGATTCCTTGAGTTTTTGCCATCACGATCCGCTCTATATAAAACTTATCTCTATTATAGCTAAAAAAAGTTCTAAAAGTCAGATTTTTAACCTCTTTTTATCAAAGAGACTCTTGCCATTTTAAGAAAAAAATGATATAGAATCAATTCAATATCATATTTTTTTCCTTTAAAAACATAACGATAAAATCATGTGAAAAATAATAAAAAAATCTGAATCTAGAGTCCTCACCTCACTACGATTCAGATTTTTACTTTTTATGTTTAAAGTACTAGACACTAGTCTACACTTTTTAAGAATAAATTCTCTAGTCTTATTAAGCAAAAGTTCAACCTTATCAGCATCTGCGAGTTCCTCTTTAGTCAAATTTAACTTTACACTAAACGGACGCAAAAAAATTAGACTTCATAAGCCTTCTAATAAAATGCAGGCAACTGAAGAATCCCATCTCAAGGAACCAAGTGCCCTTCTCACTTTCTAGACTTATCAGAAATATAAACCATAGCAAGATACTGGGCAAAAGTCATCAAAGCTTATTACTAAAATTTCCCTCTAACTCCTGACTATCCATATTTGCAACATCCAAAAGCCAATGCACAATTATACTTTTTTTGATAATGTCCAACATATTACTAAAACGATATGCAGGGATCGGCAATGCAAAAATATTATTATCCTCTGGATTGATAATAGCAAAATTAAGAGCTGGATTCTGAGCCTGATACTCCCCAATATTGTTTGCTATAAACGCATACGATCTGAAAATCAAAAAAACTTCGGAGCATTGATCGTAATCAAATCACAATTAGTCGCCTCACATAAATCCAACACTTTATTCATCTCCTTACTATTCAAAGAAGCTGAAGTCTGAATCGAATAGATCGGTAACTGATGTTTTTTTGACAAGTGATTTTACATAGTTTTCATTCCATGCATCAAACCCCTTTGAAACAGCCAAATCAATTCCATCATATCCGCATTTTTGCCATTTCAAAGATCATATCGAGCCCATAACCAACCATTGTATCGGTACTAAGCAATATTTTATTATTCATATTTTTTTCCAAAAAGACTAAAAATATTTACAATGCTTTATTCAATTCTCCAAAAAGGAGAAAAGCTCAAAAATAAGTATATCAAAAAGCTGATTCCTGTCAACTTTTTCACTATCAAGTCTGTTATGTGATAATTAACCAGTTTGCCAAAAGATATGCAGACCCTATCAAAAACCAATCCCAAAAATGCATACATAATCGTACTTCTAAGCGTCTTAAATGTCGTCGCATCATCAGGCTTAGTGAGCATTTGGTAAGTCTGCCAAATAATCATTACTAAGAGAATCAAAGAGATCAATCCCAGTGCCCAATTCATAATTTGAAATACAATTGGAATACTCTTAGGATTAAGAATTTGCGAACCAATTTGTGTCAATGAGGTAGGAGCCCCTTTAAGTACTGCCTCTTGCTTTCCATATATCGCCTCAACAATCTGTTTCGCACCAGTAATAATCAGCATCCCGACTACAGACCAAGTAATCACCCCAGTAGCCTTAGTTTTTACCTTGTCATCCTGTGATGTAATATAGGTAAACACACGACTCATCATAATAATTACCAAAATACCCAATGAAAAAGTAAATGGCAATCTTGAGAAATGGATATACCATCATCGAGTAGATATTAGTCAAAAGCGTAGCCATATCAATTGTAGTTGACTCTGTTGTTCATCATCCCCAGAGCCCTGAAAAAATAGTTGTACTCAAATAATTTGCACTAAAAAGCAAAACAATTCAGATCATACCATAGGTTATCGTCATCATTCCTTCTTTGACCTTTGCCGGATCTGAAAGAACCGTATAAAGACCAAACATAGCAACTAAAACAGCAACGACTACCAGCACAGGAAAAACAACATCAATAGTTTTCCCAATAGCCCAACTCACCCATCACGCTTTCATATTGATGTCCGTTGGAGCGGTATCCAAATGCTTTTGTATAGTCTCCGTAGATCTATCAATTGAAGAGGTAAAATTATTCGTTACCTGTTGTGAACCATTAGCACTTACATTCATAGCAAACGTTGGCGCAAAAGCAACCATTGCCATCAAAAAAGCTTTTACTAACGACTTTTTCATCATACTATATGATTAAAAATAAAATACTTATAATTGTTCTTTTGTCATCAAAATCATCCCTCTCATAAGCCAATACACCACAACACACAATTTCCACAACACTCATCATAATACTCCCCATATCAAAAATAAAACAGCTATAGAAACGAAGAAAAACCAGACTCACAAGGGCATTTTCCCTTTTTTTGTATAAAAGATCTCTGCTGCTCTTGATATTTAGAATAAAGAGAACCTTCACCTTTTTCACCAGCTCCATAACGCTGGCAGAAACAAGAATATTTCTTCTCCCCACCTGAACATCCACATATTAAGTCCAACTTTTCCACTCTTGAGGAAGAATATCTCTCCCTCAAAATAGCATACCACACCTAAATAACAAGAGAAGCACACCTCACCGCCACAAATACCCTACAGGATCTAGAACACCAACAACCATCAAAATAAACCACCACAATTCTGCCTCTTTAACCCACCAATTTACTTTACCAGATGACAAAGCATCAAATCGTTTTTTTGTTGAGATTCCAGGGAGAAATGGAGACAAAATCTGACTTCTTTCTTCTTTCTTAATATCTTGTGCTACCACAACAAAAAGATTTTCACTGAGAAATCATAACCATACCAACAAGCACTACCCACAAAAGCATCCCTAAAAAAAGATCAAATCCACCAAGACAAAAAGGGAATACCAAATCGAGACTGAATTCATCACAAAAAGAGCAATGATAAATGAAAAGAGAAGTACCCATTTCCCCAATTTGATATATCAGAGGACAAAGGTCTCATCTTGTGCGTCAAAAACTAAAGAGCGATTATCTAATTGCCACTGCACCAAAAACGAGAAAAACAGCAATCCTGCATACGCGGCCCATTTTACTTGCAAGGGATATTGCTGTTGATCTCTCATATCCAAGAAATAAAGAAATAAAAACTGATTTTATGTCTTTAGCCAAAAATCTTTAATTCGTATTCCTAACATCTGTAGTAATAAATTGCTTCTCATAAGGTGAAGCGAGAATTTGTACTCCAACATGCTGATTTCCAACAAACATCAATCACTCCCCGACTCCTACCGAAATCAACCTTTGCTGTTCAGCTTCTGAAAGTCATAAGAGCTGATTGAGCGATTTCATTGAAGTAACCGATTGCTTGAGCAGGAGCTGCATAGAAGAGTTTGAAACAATCGGCTTTCCATATGGACTACGAATAAAATCCTCAATATCCTGAGAAATAGTCGTAATTCCTAGTCAGTATTTTCTTGCTCTTTTTATCAGTCCAAAAAAGGAAGTTTGCTGAAATATCATTTTGAAGCATAATCCAAGCTTCATCACATACCAATAGTCTCTGTTTCTTAACAGACCTTACCTTTGCCCAAATAAAACTAAGCACATTAAACATTGCTGGAGTCTTAAGGGCTTCTTCTACATCACGGATACTAAAGACAGTAATTGCATTATTGATATCCACATTGGTATAATTATTAAAGAGTTTTCCAAAAGTTCCTGTTACATATTTACTAAGCTTAAGTGCGATCTGCTCTCCTCAACGCATTCCATCAAGCACATTCATCAAATCTTCCATCAAAGGAGGCTGCTTACCGGTATAATCATCCATATCAAAAGTAAAAACCCTTCAATGCATAAGTATTTTTGTAGTGCTTTTATCGAGCAAAGCTTCTTCTTCAGCACTCAACTTTCAAATCAAAAATCTGAATCAATCAAACTAAGTTCATCACTTGAGAACGGAGCAAGTCTCCTTTTCCATATTCTACATCCTCAATCATCGGAGGCAAATCAAATGGATTGAGAAACTGTTGAGAAGAGGTTGCAATATTCACATAAGTTCCACCAACCTTTTCACATAATGCCTGATATTCGTTTTCCGGATCAATAACGATCACATCGACTCCATTGAGCAAATATCTAAGAATCTCAAGCTTAACTGTAAAGGACTTTCCGGCTCCAGATGTCGCCAAGATTACACTATTCATATTTGGGAGCCTAGAATTGAAACGATCAAAAATCACAAGCCCACCTGTATGAGAGTTTACCCCATACAAAATCCCCGTATCTGTGATCAAATCACTTGAAATAAAAGGAAAACTCGCTGCCAATGAACTAGTCACAGCACTTCTCACAATTCCAAGATTATCCAAACAAATCGGCAAATTTGAAGTAAATCCCTCATCCATTCTATGAATTGCTGATTTTACTCCTATTCCATATCCAGAAATTTTTTGCTCAAATTTTTTCCCCGTTTCTCTTAACTTCTCTTCATCTGTAGCATAAATTGTAGTATAATTTCAGAGTTCAAAATATCTCTCTTCCTTTGTTGTAAGCTTTTCTCTAATCATCTCTACATCACGATATTGTTGTTCTAGCTCTTTATCTGTAGTAATCCCTTTTGCATAGCCTCTGAAAGCTCAGCCTTAATCTGAGTAGATCTATGCTTAAGCATTACTTGCATATCACTATCATCTTCAGGATAGAGATAAAAACTCATATCTCGCTTTGCATGAAGTCCCATAATATCCCTAGTCCAGAGCATATCAATATAACTAGGATAAGACTGGGTATAATAAGCCTTTCCCAACAATCCTGAAACATTAAAATGAGGAACATTAAATTCCCAGTATGAAGGAGCAATATGTGATTTATAGTCCGAGAGCAAAGAGGTATAATGAGTATCTACCTCCTTAATATATTGTCTAAGCTGAGAAGTCAACATCTTATCACTATATTCAGTATCGGGCAAATTCAAAAGATCCTTAACCTGTTGCGCAAACTGAGGATTAGTTTTAGAATCTAATGGGCTTTCCTGCGTTTGTAATGGAATATCTGTTTTTTTATCTTTGTTTTTCAGCTGGTGGTAAAAGCCCAAGAGTTGCTAAAAATTTTATCCATAAAAGAAATGTTTTTGTAGGGGTAGCCACCTCCTGCTTATCCAAAAGAAGGAATATTTAGAGCTTGATTCTGATTTTCAAGAAAAAAACATAACCTCAATCTGAGATCTGTATAGTGTAATTGGTATCATACACAATATTTTGAAGCCTATCAAGCATGAGTTCCACAAAATATAAATCAGTTCAATTGTAATCAAAAACTAAAAAAGTCAAAAAAATCTGACTTTTTCCTCTTTTTCCTTGTTTTTACATTCCTCTTTTTTAGGAGAAAATACTTGACATTCTTTTGCGCATTCTTATACTATCAAAAAGTAAAAAGGTGCAAAAAGTGAGATATTCAATTTAGATCATGACTTTCTAACTGCAATGAATTTCAATACCAAAATGGATGACAAAAAATTAAAGTAGACTTAGAATCTACTCAACTCAAAGAAGTCCTCCTCTACTGCAAGCCAAAGGAAAGACTCATTTTGATGAGAAAATTTGGACTAGATGGAAGCAAAGAAACTCCCTCAAAAAAATTGGAAAAGAATACGCCTTACCAGAGAAAGAGTAAGACAAATCGAAACTCAAGCATTGATGAGATTTAGAAGACTTATCGTAGGTAATGAGGTATATATGAACGTGCTTGAAGAAAGCAAAAACATTCTTGAATCACACGGAGGAATCCTAGGAGAAGATGTTTTGATCTCAAAAATCATCAATAAAAAAATCTTTTCAAGTTTTTCAAAACAAGAGCTCAAATTAATCCTCGTATCTGATTTTGATATCACCTACCTCAAGAGAAATAAAGAAATCAATAGAGCTTTCTATATCGAACCTCTTTACGAAGATCTTTTGACCAAGCTTGTACTCTTTACACTTCAGCACTTCAAGGAGAGAAATCAGTCTCAAGACCTTTATAGAATTCATCTCTGAGCTCAAAGAATACTTTGCTGAAGATACTAAGGAAATTCCATCTCTCAAAAATGATCTTTTCTATGTTAACTTCTTCAACATCGTAAAAATATTACCATACTAGACGGAAAAAAATCTGACTTTCTGATTTTGATGACATCAATCCAAAAACAGTAAAAGCTCAAGATGCTCTATACTATCAGAAGACTTAACAAGCCAATTCATTATCAAGAGCTCCCTGCAAAAATCCTTGAACGATTTCCGGGAGAACTTACAAAAATCAATACTGTTCACAATGAACTTGTAAAAAATAATGACCTATTTATCAATCTAGGACTAGGAACCTACGGTCTTAAAGAACGAGGATTCCAAGGGGAAGTGTAAGAGATATCCTAATTAGAATCTTCAAAAACAACCATCCAATGACTGCAAAAGAACTTACCAAGGAAGTTCTCAGAGAAAAAAATGGTGAGTCCAAATACTGTCGTTCTCAATCTTCAAAAAATTCAAAGAAGATTTTCAAAGAGTGGATAAAAGGAACCTACGCTTATATCGGAGAATAAGTATAACCAAAATAAAAAGCTGATTTTCAAAATTGAAAATCAGTTTTTCTTATTTTCTATCATACATAAATTATAAAAAGAAAAAACCTGAGGAAATACCCCAGGCTCTAAAGTTAAACATAGTTGATGCAAAGCCTCTGAATTACAAAAAGCTCTGCTGCAAGCGTTGCAATTTTTGCTTCGCTCACCTTTGGTCAAGTGGATATGGAAGAACTCTCCCCTTCCCTTGAATGCATCGATCAGATGAGCAAGACCATTACTCCGTTCTCCCAAATAGGGATTGTCAATCTGTGAAATATCACCGATGACAATGACTTTTGATCCCTCACCCAAACGAGTCAGGATCGTTTTTCATTTCTTGAGGAGTAGTATTTTGTGCCTCATCAATGATGATCAAGCTCTTAAGGCAAACTTCGTCCTCGAAGGAAGTTGAGAGCAAAACATTCAAAGCTTATGCTTTTTCATCCATTCCTTCAAAACACACTGACTAGCAGATTCATTCCCTCTGTTGTCTCAGCATGTTTACCTTTTTCTCTGGCTTCTCTGACTTGAGAGACCTCAAGAATTCCAAATTATCATAGATCGGACCGAAATAGGGATCAATCTTTTCCTCGACCAGTACCTGGCAAAAAGCCCATCGTCTTGTCCGAGAGTTCGACCATAGGACGTGCAAGTTTTGCATTCTCATACCGACCAGGATTAATCATCTTGAGGACTGCTGCTAAAGCAAGAAGAGTTTTCCCTGTTCCTGCTGCTCCAGTCAGAGCTACGATAGGAATCCTAGGATCAAGCAATGCATGTAGCGCAAATTGCTGTTCTACATTTCTTGCATTGATACCAAAGACCTCATCATTTTTCTCGGATTTCCTCAAGACCATTTGCCGTCTTGAGGCAAAGAATCTCGTTCATATCATCCGAGTTTTGCGGTTGATAAAGCAAATGAACAGGTGTATTGAGTGGGAGTTCTTCAAGAGAGGGGTTATTAGAGAGGAATGTCTCAAAAAAACCTTCCTTATTCTGATGAAAACTTGCCACTTCCTCTTGAGAAATCCCCACTTCCTCTATCTCTCCATAGATCTTTTCAGTATCTACCTGCGCATTCTTGTAAGGTTCTGACTTAATTCCCAATGTCTTAGCCTTAATTCTCAAAGAGAGATCATCCGTCACAAGCACAAAACTATTATTTTTGTTCTCGGACTCCTTGCTCAATGAAAGAACTAAATCAAGAAGTTGGTGATCAACAGTATCCTGAGGATATTTCTCTAGCCGGTCCTGTTGAGGGAGTGCAGAGAGAAACTTTAAATGTCCTCCTCTGGGGCAGGGAAACCTTCTGAAGGGAGGGTTGGAAAGTTCTCTTCGAACTTCTTAAGCTCTCTGAGGAAAGCACGAGCCTGGTGATTGCGTTCTGCTTGTCCTTTCTTAAAGGATTCAACCTCTTGCAGCACAGGAGGAGGAATAATCACATTGTGTTCTGCAAAAACATCGATCACATGAGGATCGGACAACACCACATTGGTGTCAAGAACATAGTTCTTAGTAGTCTTAGTAGCCATATCTTTTAATTATTAAATGGTTTTTATTTATAACTCTTATATACCTTTTTGAAATCAAAAATCAATACTATTTTTTACATTTTAAGAAAGTGTCAAGATAGGAGTTAAACTTTTTATAGTTGACTATGAAAATAACTACACTATCAACAGATAAAGTCAGACTTTAAGCTTCTTATAAAAGCATATAACAACAAAAAGCAAATATTTTATCCTTTCTTCTTTTTCAATGCAACTCACTATTTCAGGATATCTCAAAGAAATATCTACCTGAAACCTCAAACCTCAAGAGGTGTTTTCCCATTATCTCAAGAAAGCTCAATCACTAAATCCAGAGCTCAATGCAGTAGTACGTTTTTTCGATCAGAAGGTACCAGCAGATATTGCTCAGCTTCCTCTAGCATGACTACCACTTATGGTCAAAGACAACATCCTCATCAAAGGAGAAATCTCTAGCTGTGGATCTCATATGCTTGAAAATTTCACAGCCCCTTATACTGCAACTTGTATAGAAAATCTCCTCAATGCCTGAGCTCTCCCTCTATGAGCAGCCAACATGGATGAGTTTGCTATGGGAGGTTCGAACAGAAACATCCGCGTTCTGACCTGTAAAAACCCAAACGGCACCAACCGCATCCCATGAGGAAGTAGTTGAGGATCTGCCGTTGCAGTAGCTGCAGATATGGCAATTGCCGCTCTTGGAACAGACACCTGAGGAAGCGTGCGCCAGCCTGCTGCAATGTGTGGAATTGTTGGTTTTAAACCCACTTATTGAGCAGTATCTCGTTATGGAGTAGTTGCGATGGCTTCATCTCTTGATCAAGTGGGAATCTTTAGTAAGACCGCAGAAGATGCTCAGATTTTGTTCTCTTTTCTTGCATCTCATGATCCCAAAGACTCAACAAGTGCACCCAGAGCAGAGGAAATCAAAAAGATCCAAAAAACTGACTCAAAAATCTATAAGTTCTTCATTCCTCAGGAAGCCCTAGATGAAGGACTTGATCCACAGATCAAAACATTATTTCTCCAAAAAACTTGATCAACTCCGCGCACTAGGACACACAGTAGAGATCAAGTCCCTCCCTATGCTCGAAAGCATCATTAGCAATCTACTATACGCTTATGCCATCTGAGGTAAGTACTAATCTATCTCGCTTTGATGGTATTAGATTCTGACAACAAGGAAATACCCATGACTATCCAAGTCTTGATCAGTATTATTCAACTATGAGAGCAAAGGGGTTTGGAGAAGAAGCAAAGAGAAGAATCCTTTTTAGGAACCTATATCCTTAGCTCTGCAAACTACGAAAGCTACTACCTCAAAAGCTTTACAAGCTCAAAAACAGCTAAAATCTGACTTTGAAGATCTATTCAACAATTACGATGCTGTGCTTACCCCAACCTCTCCTGAGGTTGCTCGAAAAATTTGAGAAAAATCAGACGATCCTCTAAAGTCTTACCTTGCAGATCTCTATACTGTCCCTGCAAATCTTGCTGGATTGCCTGCCATTTCAGTTCCTATATGAACCATCTCTCATCAAGAAGAAGAGCTTCCAACAGGTCTTCAAATTATCTGACCTATGCGATCAGACCAAACAGTACTCAATATGGCACAGCTCATTGAAAAACTATCATAACAAAAAGAACACTGATTTTCGTCAGTGTTTTTCCTTTTTCAACTATTTTCTACCAAAAATCTGCTGGGTTCTCTCATCGCTCACTTGTCTTTCGCTTTAATAATTTTTCTTTCTCCTGGATGATTTTCGAGCCACGCCTCTGCTCTCTTAATCAAAAATAAATAGTTCTTTATTTTGGTCATTAGGAATAAAAATTCGTCTTACACTTTCATTGTAAAACCCACCTCATTGCAATCTTGGAATCTGAGTAGACTACAAAAATCAGACTTTTTCCTTTCTAAATATGAAAGTGCGTGTACTATCGCTAAAAATTCTCCAATATTATTAGTTCATACCTTAGATTTATAGGAAAAACAACTTTTTGTTCCTCTAAATCAATCCCTTGATATTCCATTTCTCCACTCGCTGAAGAACACGCCGCATCCACAGCAATACTCTTTTTTTGACAAAGGGAATATCTCTCTCAAACCACTTTTTCTCAGGTTGATAAAAATCCTCTCGTCCTCTTTGCAAAGCTTCATCAGCATCTGAAGCCGACTTAAACGATTTGTATTTCGCACCAGCAAAACCAGAAACCAAAGGTTGGACCTGGGATCGATCTGTAAAAATTCCCGTTTTTCTTCCCCACTCGAACGACATATCGCTTTTGCTCTGCCATTTTGTCAAACTAAATAAAAAGATCAAAACCTAACTTACTATAAAGGTTTGATCTCTTTTTACAAGGAAAAAGATTTTGAGTTTTTGCTATTCAATACTGATCTTGGAGTTTTGAACTGCTGGATTGGGACGTACAACAACAGTTCGTTTTTAAATTCCCCACAAAGATACAATCTTGCTCCAAACCTAATAACTGACAAAGCAGTAGGTTCAAAAATCATTTCTTATCAATCATTGAGGATGAGGATCAAGCGTAAAAATAAGACTGCTTAGTCTGTTCAAGAAAAAGATCATCAACATAATGCAAATAAAATCTTTGTCCAAAAAAATATTTTGATATTCTGCTATAGGTATCACATCTCATCCTGTAAAATTAAATCCTGAAAATCCAGTCAGCATATAGTTTTTACCATCATTTTTCAAGAGAGAAAATCATTCTTTCATTTTTTTGGATTTTCATCAATATCAACACAAAAGTCTTCGAAATTATAACTCTTTCATCTCTCCAAAATGATTGTTTTATCAAAAATAAGGATCTTCCGCCGCTACTCCAATAAAAAAACACGAAACAACTCCAAAAATCAAGAGAAATAACAAAGAAAAATCAGACTAGTCGTTTATTCATTATAAGATATTAAAAAGATATAAAGAAGAGAAATACTCTACTCTATAAATAGTTCAATGGAGATAGACAGTTCCTTCAGAATAAACAAATCAAAAAAAGATTTAGATTAACAATAACATTTATATCTTTATTAAATATAGTTACAAGTCAAATTACTTTAGTAAATCTAAAATAAACATTCAAGACACAATTAATATATTTAGAATGAGCTCAACAAAAGATCTAAATACAGCCTATCTATACTTTAAAATTTAGGAAAGTTTTTAAATTAAAAAAATATCAGCTTGAAACTGAATTTTTAATGGAGCGGGTGACGGGACTCGAACCCGCAACAGTCTGCTTGGAAGGCAGGAACTCTAGCCAATTGAGTTACACCCGCAAAATATTTGTACATATAACTTATAAGGATTTTGAAACAAATTTCAAGACTTTTTTTAGATGTGGGCATAGCTGGACTTGAACCAGCGACCAAAAGATTATGAGTCTTCTGCTCTAACCAACTGAGCTATATGCCCAGATCAAATCTCAGCAATAGTCTATATAGATTGATTCAAAAATAATGGTGGGTGATATAGGACTCGAACCTATGACCCCCTGCTTGTAAGGCAGATGCTCTAGCCAACTGAGCTAATCACCCATTAAATATCCACAAAGTGGGTAGAACTTCTAAAAAGAAATTCAAATGGCGGTCTTACGGGGAATCGAACCCCGATTAGAAGATTGAAAGTCTCCTGTCCCTAGCCGTTAGACGATAAGACCAAAAGTTAGAAGAAGTGGCGGGATGGAAGGGACTCGAACCCTCGACCTCCTGCGTGACAGGCAGGCGTTCTAGCCGGCTGAACTACCACCCCAGAAACCGATAATCTCATCTAACAAATGTAATGGAGCCAGCTATCGGAATCGAACCGATAACCTACCGCTTACAAGGCGGTTGCTCTGCCAATTGAGCTAAGCTGGCACAAAAAGTCCACAGTGGGACTAGTTTTTAAGAGTATCAAATGCTTTTAGAAACTCTAGCCTTTTTCTAGCTGCGTTTCTCTTTTTAATCACTCCAACCTTAGCGGCCTTATCAATAGCCTTAAATACTTTTACTCAAATCCTCAACAGTCAAAGCAACTTTAGCTTCAACACCTTTTAAGAAATTTTTCATAGCCATTTTCATTCTAAGTTTGAAATCATAATTTCTCTTTGCGAGAACCTGTGATCTATTCATAGCTTTGATAGCTGACTTCTTAATTGGCATTGAAAAATACAAATTGGATATAAAGAGTATCAACTCTCCGAGAGTGGGACTCGAACCCACGACCCAGTGGTTAACAGCCACTTGCTCTACCGACTGAGCTATCTCGGATTTTGCGACGGCCACTAATATAATGATTTGCGACCCTTTTTCAAGAGATTTTTTTCACTTTTTATACCACTTTTTTCAATCAATAGTTAAGAATCTGCTTTTTCCTTATTTAATGTATTGTTATACAACTACCAGGAACAGGACTTGAACCTGCACGCCGAAGGCACTTGGTTCTAAGCCAAGCATGTCTACCAGTTCCATCATCCTGGCATAACAACAGCATACTATTAAATTAAGATACTCGGGAGATAGGACTCGAACCTATAACCCTCAGATTCAGAGTCTGATGCTCTACCAATTAAGCTACTCCCGATTATAGGTATTTTTTTGGTTGCGGAGGATGGAATTGAACCACCTATCTTCGGGTTATGAGCCCGACGAGATACCGTTTCTCTACTCCGCATTAACTCTCGAACTGGGGAACCAGGATTCGAACCTGGACAAACGGAGTCAAAGTCCGGTGTCCTACCATTAGACGATTCCCCAATATCACTCGAACGAGCGATACTATACAGTTTTTTTATCTTTTTCAAGTGAAAATGAAGAAAAAAACAAAAAGATAAAAAAATCTGATTTCACCTTCCTTTTCAAAAAGACCAGAAAAAGATTTAAAAAATTCCAGCATATTGAAAACCAATATACTGGAATTCTAGAATCAAACAATCTAACGAATGGTATACCATCTATTAGAAATAAGTACGTTAAGTTTCTCAACCTTAAGATAGTGCGTATCCGAAGAATTAAGAGCACTTTTGAGTATCCCCTCAGTCTCGCCAAAGGAATATCTCCAAGTAAAATCCTGAGCGGTATAGGATCGACCTCCCCTCCATATCAAAAGCTTGGACAGACTGAAGACGAACTCCTGGATGAACCAGCTTAAGACCGAATTTCTTTTGATGAAGGATCTGATCATCATAAGAAAAACTTTGGATATAGACCTCTCTTTCTCTGATACAGGGATCTTCTGACTTCTGACAAGAAAATCAGCGCACCTAAAAATAAAAACAAACGCAAGTATTCTTTTCATATCATATTTATTTTTAACGACAATATATAAATAAATATTTTTAACAAAAAAAGTCAAGAAGAAAAAACCTGAACTTAAAAAGTCAGGTTTAATCTTTTTATTTTTAATTAAAGCTTTAGTCTCCTTGATTCATCTGCTGATTGAGAAGCATTGTCTGATTTTCAAGCACCATTTTCCCAATAATATCGTCTATATTTCCCATCATAATATTTGGAAGATTAGACCAAGATTCATGAATTCTATGATCTGTCACCCTATCCTGAGGAAAAATTGTAGGTTCTAATCTTTTCTGATCTATCTCCAGTTCCAATCTGATTCCCTCTAAGAGACTTTTCTTCCGCCTGTTTCTTCTCCAGCTCAATTTGATAAAGTCTTGACTTAAGTACGGCAAAAGCTTTTTCCTTATTTTGCATTTGTGATTTACTATCTCCAATATTTACAATCAAGCCACTAGGGCAAATGGTGAAGCCTAACTCAAGTCTGGTTTTTTTATTCGCATTTTGTCCTCCTGATGAAGATGCCGCATAAGTATCCATAGTAACATCTTTTGGATCGATCTGAATATCCACATCCTCTGCCTCAGGCATAATAGCAACAGTAACCGTAGAAGTATGTACTCTACCATTAGATTCCGTATCAGGAATTCTCTGTACCCTATGTACTCCAGACTCAAACTTCATCAAAGAATATACACTATTACCAGCAATTTTTACCATTACAAATTTTACTCCCCAATATCGAAAGCTGCTCCTCAACAATTTCAGGGTTTTCGACCTTTTCTCTGAGCATAACTAAGATACATTTTAAGCAATTCTGAGGCAAAAAGTCCGGCTTCATCACCTCCAGCAGCAGGCCTAATCTCCAAATAAATATTTTTATCATCATTCGGATCTTTTGGCAAAAGAGCAATTTTTAGATCGTAATCATATTTTTCAATATCCTCTTTCGCGGTATCAAGTTCTTCCTGCGCCATTTCAACATATCTTCATCAGTTTCAGTAGCAAGCATTTCCTGAGCATTTGCCATCGTTTCAAGAGCTTTTTATACCCAACTGCCAATTCATAAGTCCTTTCCAAAGATGAAAGCTCTTTATTTACTTTCTTAGCCTTCTCCATGTCCTCAAAAAAATTTCAGGTTTGAGAGACTCCTCCCTCAGCGACTCATATTTATTGATAATCGTTTGCAATTTTTTTCCAACATCTTCTCTCTCTAATCGTAATAAAAACACCACAAAAAGATCTAAAAATCTGACCTTCAAACCTCCTTTATCCAATCAACAGTCCAAATGGGATCAAAAACACATGATACAAAGTAGTGGCAACCAAATGAATATAGCTACTCAAAACATCCTTAAATGGTCAAAAACAACCAAAACCAAGAAACCAAGGGCTATCCACTGCATGTTTTTTTCCAATCGATCTCATCGACGATGATTCATTACCTTTATTAGCCTATAACCATCCAACGGTGGCAATGGAATCATGTTAAAAGCAGCTAAAGCAAAATTAGCATAACTAAACATTTGCCAAAAAGCTAACAACCATATCAAGATCAGGATTGACAGCCCCTCCGACAATCTTAACATATACCAAAAAGCACAACTATCCCAACTACTCCCCAAAAACAATATTGCTTGCTGGACCTGCTAAGGCAACCAAAAGCTCATCTCTATACGGACGTTTGAAATAATTGGGATTGTATGGAGCAGGTCTCCCCAACCAAACCCAATCAAAAAAACATCAAAAACAAATCCAATAGGATCTATATGCTTCAAAGGATTAGGAGTAAGTCTACCTAGCATCTTACCCGTTGGATCCCCAAGAACATATGCTGCCGCAACATGTGCATATTCATGAATACTGATTGAAATAATATAAATTACCCCAATTAATACATAACTAATAATTTCCTCTGAAAGCATACAAAAACCATTGAATATAAAACTATCCTGCAGGACTAATCAGACCATTGAAAAGGATCAGAAGGATTCTCTGGATTAGGCTGCTGGTGTGGAAGAACCTCTGCCTCTTGCACCTGCTGATCTCCTGTTCAAGATTGTACAGAAACCTCCTTTTCTTCTCCCGATGATCTCAAAGATGACAATACCTTTTCTAATCCACTATCCAACTTAATAGCCCCCCAAAAATCTCTTAAATTTCCAAGTTTCGAAAAATCAATAATTACCGACTGCATCAAAACTGCATTTTTTTATACAAATAATTTCTTCGATTATACTCATGAAGTTCAGCTCATGTGGATACATTTCAGTTCAATAAAGGTCTTCTTTTGATACCAACAAAGTCATAAGGATATCCTAAAATCACAAATGGCATATCATTTCCAAAAAGCTGATTGATCTGAGACGTAAATTCAGATTTATTTGCTGCTTTTGTATATTGTTTAAAAAAAGCTGAGTTAGATTTGGATTTGTATATTTTGAAGGATTAATCAAAGGATCATCTGTAGTTAAAAATCTTGAGAACATCCTTTTTTTAAGACCAATATTAATAGTATTGAGCAAGATATCATAATCCCCTCTCACAAGTTTACCTTCCAAATCTTCCGGAGTGCTTACCTGCTCAAACAAGAAATAATCAAGTACGCTATATTTTGTCAGAATATCTCTAATCTGATTGATTGCAAAAATTAGATTCAAGATTATTATAATAGACAATTTTTACCTTATCATTAAGATCGCTATTAGTTCCAGTAGTTGCTCAAGCTTGCTGATTTGTTGCTCCCAAAAGATAGAGATCAATATATCCTATTGTATACGTCTTCCCCTTAATGGTTCCTTGAATCGTATATTTATTAAGCCCTTCCTTTAAATTTTTACCAAACTCTAAAGGATAAACGATCTTTTTATCAAACTTCTTATAATTTTTTTGGAGTATAAACATTTTTATTTGCATCAGAAACCTTGATATTTTCAAATTGATTTGAGAATTTTATCTCAAGATTGAAAAACATTGTTAGCAGGCTTTGCAAGGTGAAATACAAACTTTCTCTCTACACCGTTGATCGCAAGTGACTTGGGCAAAGCAGAAACCCCACTATCCCACAAATCCTGAGCCGCTGCTCCTTCTTCTGGCTGATTTAAACGATTAAGAAATTCCTTAATATTACTTCCATCAGAAACAAACTGAGCCAAAAGAGGATCCGTATATTTCTTAAGATAGTTTCGATACTCCCTTTATACATATTTGCATTAATCAGCCCCCCAAAGGCCCTTCTAAACCTCACCTTCATCTTTGAAGATTTGGTATTAAAAAAATAGGGTTAAAAGCTGACTTCTTACAACGTTTAATCTTTGATATCCAGGCAAAGAAGACTGATATGCATAAGTATCAACCAAATAATTATTATCCTCCACTACAGATTTAGACAACTTTTCAAATCCATCATAATTTTTGATCTGATAGTAAAGCAAAAATTGGTATCTTCACACTTTGTCAAATCAAAAACTAAACTCTGAGTATCACTTGTTTTTGGTGCGATTTTTCCCACAGCCACTAGTAATAGGATTTTGCCGCAAAAATGCTCTTATATTTATTGATGTCTGCATTTACAAGGACATGACTAGGCAAAAGATAATAAGTAAAGAAATAATCATTATCTGTCGTACTAGTTGGGAAAGTCACAAGCAAGTAGTCAGATTTTTGTTCTACTTTCACTTCTTTATAAACAGCAAGTGATTTGATATCCCAAATATTTTTCACCAAGATCTGATCATAGGTAAAAACAAATCATCTAGACTAATAGACTTTCCATCACTTCGCCTTTTTCAGAACCACCAAGCCCTAACAGTATAGGGTCTGATGATCACTTGTTGAAAGAGAACAAAAAGATCAGCTCAAACCCTGCGCATTGACTCTATTATAGTCCAAACAAGAATCAAACAAAAAGACTGATAAAACATACTTTGTCAGTCATTTTTCAAATAAGGCAAATAAGAAACCTCATTAAAGATTGCCTCGACAAAGGTTCCTCACTTTTTGTTGTAGTTTTGGAATTTTTCATCAAAAATTGATATCCAAGCACAACTGTGCTCAAAAACCATACTACCAAAATTACATAAAAGCAATACATCACAACTCTTTTAGGAGTTGCCAATCCATAAGAACGATATCGCATTATTTTAATGTAAGGTAAAAAGTACAATAGCTAATACAAACAAAATTCCAGAAACTACTGCAGTTCGTTGCAACTTTTGACTCCATAGTCTTTTTACTACCATATTCATTTCCTCCTGTGTTTCCTCCACCAAATCCAAGTCCAAGACCACCTCCTTTTGGTGACTGAAGCAATACGCTCGCTACAAAAAACAATTCCAGCAATAATCATAAGAATAATCAACAAAGTTTTTCATTATTTTTTTACTTAAAAAAATAAAGAGTATGTACTGAGTTTATAAATTTGCTTATAAAATGCAAGTAAAGAAAAACTTGAAGTTTACAACAATTTCCCTATATCATAGAGTGATGTTTATCTCCACAAAAAATCAAAATGGCAAAAATCTCGTGATCGTAGAGTCTCCTGCAAAATCCCAAACCATCAAAAAATTTTCTAGGTCCAGACTACGAAGTCAAAGGCATCATACGGACACACAGTCGACCTACCAACAAAATGAATGGGAATCAATATTGAGAACTGATTTCTCCCTGAGTATGTTGTTTCCCCAGACAAAAAAGAGTAATCTCAGAACTGAAATCACTTTCAAAATCTGCAGAAAAACACGAATCGCAACCGATGAGGGACCGTGAAGGAGAAGCTATCGGACGACATCTTGCCAATCAACTCGGACTAGACATAGCGACTACTCCAAGAATTGTCTTTCATGAGATAACCAAAAACAGCAATTACCAAAAGCAATTGAAAATCCAAGAACCATTGACATGCATTTAGTAGATGCTCAACAAGCAAGAAGAGTTTCTGGATAGACTTGTAGGGTTTTGAACTCTCACCTGTACTTTGGATCAAAACCTGACTCTCAGCCGGAAGAGTTCAATCTGTCGCAGTAAAATTGATCGTCGAAAGAGAGAGAAATTCAGGATTTTTGAATCTGCTAGTTTCTTCAAAGTTACAGGAAAATTCCTTACAGCTGAAAAAGAAAAACCTTGAAGCCGAACTTTCAAAACAACTTAAAATCCGAAGACGAAAGCACTCAAACTTCTCGAACTTCTAAAATCCTCACATACACCATTGGAGACATCGAAGTTAAACCAGGGAAAAAGAGTCCATCAGCGCCTTTTACGACATCAACCCTTCAGCAAGAAGCCAGTAGAAAGCTTGGGTTCTCTGTAGCCAGGACGATGCAAGTTGCACAAAAAGCTCTATGAAGCATGACTCATCACCTACATGAGAACCGACGCCGTAAATCTCTCAGAATTTGCAATCAACGCAATCAAAGAGCAAATAACAAAAGAATATGGTCCTGAATATTCAAAAAAGTAACCCATTACGCAACCAAATCAAAAGGGAGCACAAGAAGCTCATGAATGTATCAGACCAACCCATATGGAGAACCATATTGCAGGTTCAGATGCAAGCGAAAAAACTCTATCAACTTATTTGGAAGAGAACCATCGCTTCTCAAATGGCTCCCGCCATCACAGAAAAAAACCAAGGCTGAAAATTCTGATTTCAAACTCTTCAAAAAGTAAAATTTATTGCAAGTGGGGAGGTTATCAAATTTGATGGATTTCTTAAAGTATATATGGAATCTAGCGATGAAGACGAGGAAGAAACAGCAGGAATGCTTCCAAAAGATCCAAACAGGAGAAAATCTGACTCCTTCTTCAATCCTCATTTCTCAAAAATTCAAACAACATCCACCAAGATACACTGAAGCAAGCCTCGTTAAAAACTTGAAGAACAAGGAATCGGAAGACCTTCAACCTATGCTCCGACGATCTCTACTATTCTCAAAAGAGGCTATGTCCTCCTAGAAGACAGGCCTGGAACCAAAGAGGAAGTATCTAGAATTTACTCTCCAAGACGGACAAATCACTAGAGACGAGAGAGAACAGACCACATGAGCAGAAAAAAAGAAAAATGTTTCCAAGTGATATCTGAATGGTTGTAACTGACTTTTTTTGGATCAGAATTTTTGAAAAACATTATGAATTACTGATTCACGGCAAGTGTAGAGCAAGAGTTCGATGAAATCGCTGCCGGAAACCTCAAACGAAATGAAATGATTGCCAAATTTTTACAACCCATTTCACGAACAAATCGTCGAAACCACAGGGAAAAGAAAGAGTAAACACAGAAAGACAAATCTGAATCCATCCTAGTTCTTGAAAACCTATTATTGCAAGAATTGGTCGTTTTCGGTCCTATGATTCAGATTGGGAATCAGGAAGATGAAGATAAGAAATTTGCATCTATGCCTGCAGGAAAAAAATATCGAAACAATTACCCTTGAAGAAGCACTCCAAGCCTTTTGCTCTTCCAAGGACACTGGGAACCTACCAAAGAGAGGAGGTTTCTACTTCTACAGGACGTTTTTGACCTTATGTAAAATTCAAAAATCTCTATGTATCGATCAAAAAGATTCAGGATTAGATCCTTTTTCTATCACACTTGAGGAAGCGATCCCACTTATCGAGCAAAAAATCCAACTCGAAGCCAACAAAAAAATATCAACGAATTTACCTATGAAAAAGAAAAATCCAAATTCTGAATTGACCCTACGGTCCTTACCTCAAATTTAACAAGAAAAAAACTACAAAAATCCCTAAAGGATGAAAAAGATGCAACAGACCTTACTTTACAGGACTGCCTAGAAATCATAGGGATTACCTGAGAAACAAAAAGAAAACAACAAAAACAGCTTCCAAAAACCTGAAAAAAACAAAACCAACCTCTAAAACTACAAAAAACTACAAAAATAAGCAGGATCTGAGATCAGAATTCCTGCTTTTTCCTTAAAAGCATATTCACTCTAAGACAAGCCGAGCATGAGAAAACTTTTGATCAGGATACATATCATGTACCCATGTACACAAAAACTCATCATACCCATAAACCTTATAGGTACCCTCAATCGTCTTAAGCCTCATATACCAAATTCCTGGACTTGAACAAAAAGGTCATCATGAGTTCTCACCAGACAAAACTTAGGATTCCTCCGAAAAAGCTTTTTTTCAACCAAGGCAAAGACTGATATTCAGCGATCATCTTCCCATAGCGAAACTTTGCCCAACGAATTACTGCATCAGAAAGACCATCATAGTCTTGATCTTCCCCTAAAAGGCAAAAATCTCATCATGTTTTCTACGTTTCATAATTTATATTTTTATTTAACACGAGAAAAAAACCATATCAAAAACTTTTAAAAAGTCAATTAAAAAGACTGAAATTCTGACTTCAATCTTTTTATCTTTATACTTTGATTTTTTTAAAAATTATTCAGCAAGCATTTTCTTTTTCCAGTCTTCCAAAAATACGATTAAGATACACGATATTATGCAATCCGATCAAGCTTCCTCATAATGTTTCTTGCTCTCTAAAGCAAATGACACAAATACGCCTTACTAAAGTTTTTACAAGTATAGCAATCACAGTTTTCTGTTAGAGGACTATAGTCAGTCCTAAACGCTGAATTAGTGATCTTAATATTTCCCTGATCGAGAAAGCAATACCATGCCTTCAGAGCCTCGTCGCTGCCACACAATCAAACATATCCACCCCTTGCTCTATCGCAAACCTCAAATCCTCAGGCGTTCATACCCCCATCAAATACCTTGGTTTGTCCTGAGGAAGTAGCGGAGCTGTATGTGCTACAACCTTTTCGATAAGTTCTCTACTCTCTCCTACACTCACCCCACCAATCGCAATTCCATCTCGAGCAAACTGACTCAAATACTCTGCCGACTGTGTCCTCAAAGGTCCAAAATAACTTCCTCCCTGCACAATAGGGAAAAGTACTCCTCTCACTTGATCATACTTTGGCGCTAAATGGTCAAAGGCTCTTTTTGCCCAGCGATGTGTCATTGCAATATGCTTTTCAATAGTCTTTTTATCAGATCCAGCAGGCGAGCACACATCCAACACCATCATAATATCAGATCCTAACTCACATTGGGTATCCACAACATTTTCTGGAGTAAAAATATGCTTACTTCCATCATACGGAGAGGAAAATTTAACTCCCTCTTCAGTCAGCTTTATTCCTACTTTATGAGTATGTTTTTGTCATTAAACTTCTGATTTGCCAAACCAAGAGAAAAACCTGAAATCATCCACTATCTGTCAATATGAGTCCGTCTTTTTCGATTTTCAAAAGTATGCAAACCACCCGCCTCTTTTACAATTTTACTCCCTGGACGCAAATAAAGATGAAACGTATTTGCCAAAATCAAATTGATCGGCTCGATATTTTGCCCAATATATTTTGGATCTTTGAGAATATCCAAGATCAAACCTTTGATCGTAGCCTTGGTCCCAACTGGCATAAAAAAATTGGAGTCTAACCTTTAACTCCATTAAGAGTTATTTCTCAGACTCTCGCATTCCCCTTTTGTTTAAGAATTTGAAATTCAACTTTCCCATACTTCACAATAGAAAATAAAGATTTCAACTTTAGTATGCAAATTTGCCAAACAAAAGCAAAACTTTTTCACAAACAACAATCTTGATACACATATTAAAAAGATCTGAATCATATCAAATTCAGACCTTATTCTAGGAAACAGCATTCTACTCTTCTGCCCTTGCTTTGACTACCTTCTTAATATCCGCCAAACGATAGCCCTTTCTCATCAATTTCTGAATAATCTCAAATCCATCAACACCTTTTTCTTGTCACTGATTAATTTCTTTTTGAATCCTATTTTCGATACCTTCCTGAATATCTTCTGCAAATTGATTTGAGACAACTCAGCAATAATCTTTGGATCAATTCCTTTTTATTGTCAATTTTTGTTGGACAGAAAAAGTGGTTTTCCTTTTCTCATAACTTCACTATTAAGATAACTTTCTGCAAACATCTTATCATTGAGAAAATTTTTCAACTTTAAAGCTTTTTCTAAAGTCTTCATTACCATTTGAGAATCATAGCCATGCTGATACATCTTGATTCTAAGTTCTTTCTCTGTCTTTGGATACTTACTAAGCACATCCATCGCATATTCATAACAACTCTTCATCATCAAAATAACCTATAAATAAAAATATTATACAAGAGTCTCCTCTAGCAAAGTACCAATCTTATCAAAATCCCCATCTCCAAGCAAAACGAGATCAAAAAGCATCTTCATAAGCCTTAAGCACCTCAGGATCTTCAAAGTCAAAATTCAGATTTTTGAGGACAGTTTCGTGAGTTCATCCCTTGAGCCATCTCAGCATCTCCAAGTCCATCTCAATAAGAATAACATTTGCTTCTCCTCTAGCTGAGCACGCAGCTCGGGGAAGTTTAGAAAAAACTCCTTCACTCTTATTGAGAGCATGAATAATTTCTCATTCAATTCCTTTTTGCAAAAGCCCGTTTTCATCTCGACTAAAACGATTAATAACATAACTGATATTTGAAAAATCACAAGCATTATGCTGCATAAAAAGCGGATTGCATCACCACATCCACTTGCAGAAAAATCACAACGGGAATTCAGTTTTCCTCTAATTTTTGAGGGCAATCGAGCAACACCTCCTCTTAGCTGTAAATGCCCATTTTGTGCAATATCCTTTGAGATCATCTAACCTAAGCTTGGGAAGCAATCAAAAGTTCATCATGCTTTTTCCACCATTCCTGCATTTGAGACTTCCTATACGAAAAAGACAAACTAGTATCCCATTCTATAGCATGATAATGATCAAAAAGCTGATGAGCTTTAGCAGCATAATCCTGTGTAAGATGATTCCCATCCCTCAAAAGAGAAATAATACTGAGCGTTTTTACCATTAAAAGTCCCATAAGTAAGAGTTCTATCAAAAATCAGAAATCACATAACAAGCATCCTTTCCTGCGGATTTAATCGCCTGTTTTTCTCATTAAAGAGTTGTGGGTTTTTAATATGGACCTGCATAGACTACTAGGCTAAAGTAAAGTAAACACGCTCATTTCAAGAAACAAATTCTGAACTAATGATTCCATTTTCCTCTTGTTCTTCGATCATCAGTAATAGTGCCTCTCACTTCAACATTTGATCAAATTCTTTCAAAATTGCTCTCAAATATTCACTTGTAGTAGTATATGTTAGCCTAACCTTTTTGCTCTATCGCAAAATCAGCATCCTTTCTCATCTGATTGAGAAACAGAAATCTCTCTAGCTACCCCTTCTCTTTCAAGTTCAGGGGAGTGATTTTGCAAGTCCAGCTTTGCAATCATATTTCCCTCAACGCAGTATCATGAGCATCCAATCCTTCATAAGCAATTTCATAATCGCTCGCATCTAGTATCCAGCTTCCCTCACTGAGGAGAGAATAACCTCAACTTTTCCTTCTCCAAGTTCTCTGATATTTCCCTGTTTTTCCATTGGAATGAGTTTGTCCAGTATCTTTTCCAAATTTTGCAGAAAGCTGACTTCCGATGAGGCTTAAAAACCTTAGTAATCGGGTTTCACTCTGAAAAACTTCAGATTTCTTTTTACATTTACCTCCTCTTTTATAATTTCCCCATATTTCTGCAAAAATTCTTCCTGATTCAACATTCTCCCGTTCAAGCTAAAGTCTGATTTCAGTGTACAAAAATCACCTTCAAATGCAAGACATTCAGAAAAGGGACCTTCTTCCGGTATTCCAAAGAAAGTCCCCATCATCTTAGATGATAATCGTCAGAAAAGCAGCTTAGCGTTTCAGATTGCAAACAATCTGCTCGATCCCTGTAAGACCATATTGATGACATTCTGTCTCGTCGTTTTCATAGCCTCCTTGATCGCAATAATGATAGGCGTATCAGGTCTACACAGGAATACAGAATTGCCCTTGTGTGTGGGAGAGATAGGGATAGCTCGCACATGGGGATATCTGTGAGATAGATACACTGCTTTCCTCTACAATAAGCTCAGGATGCAATAGCACTAGAGCTCGGATAAAAGCTGCAGATCAGAATTCAACTCAGCTCGTTTCTGCTCAAAATATCTATCCATACGAAGTACCTGATCTCCAAGTCCTTGCCTACGATCAGAATCATCTAGAGTTCTTGCAAAGTCTCTGAATTATCCTCCAAGCCCCTATTCAAGACGTCAGAGCCTATTCTTAATCATAGGAAAAGAAAAGAATAAAGGTTAATAAGTCATAATCGTTTCTTTCTTTTTAGTTAAGACATATATCTTCTGACAACCATCAAAAGAATAGCAACAATGAGATATACCATATTAATGAAAAAGTCAAAGGTTCTAATCTAAAAATACTTCCTTATAGGAACAACTCTCTCCTGCCCTTTTATATTTCCCTAGGCAGTATTTTGAGATCAAATATCTTCCAAAATTTCGAGGGTCAATAGTAGTTCTCTTGAGTTTCAATCAAAGCTCCCCCTAGTCCTAGTTGCTGCCCAAGCCAATATCAATACTTCTGATATAGGTCCCAGAACCCACATCACACCTAAGTTTCAATAAAGGAAAAGAATAATCCAAAACCTCAAAAACCATACAGCTTTCATACGCTTTATCTGATTATTTCTGCGGTTCATTTTCTAGCGTCTTTGTACATTCTCTTTCCCATTTTTGCTTTTTGCAGAGAATGTCGGCAAACGGAAGCAAAACCTCTTTGTCTTCTTGATACTATATATGACTCTTAAAAAGCTCTAAAAATCTGACTCAGATTCTGTGCTGCAAATCAGATTTCCTTCTTTTTCAAAATTGCTTTTCAGTCCCTCTGAGTAATGACCTCGAAATCTCTCTTCATCTCCCAATAGCTCGCATCTCGAGTATCTGTCAACAGCGAAAAATCAATCACCGTCTCATAACTCTTATCCATACCGATAAGCGCTGTTAAAGGCTTTTTCGTACCCTTTCCAACTCCAAGAATCATCAGTCCAGAAGCCATAGGATCCAATGTTCCACTATGTCCAAACCTTATCCTGAAAATGAGTTCTAATAATTTTTCACCACATCAAAACTAGAAATTCCACTAGGTTTTATCACAAGCTACCAGCATCCTTCTCAAAATCCCAAATAATAAATTCAACCTCTACTATATAAAAAAGCTCGTTTTTGCAAGCCAGATCGCTTTTCTCATTGATTTTATCAGTCAAATTTCACTATCTTTTGAAAACAATTTACTCTTCCAAATCATAATGCCACTCAAGATCAAACTCATTTTTCATCTCTACTAGTACTCTTTCCTCATCGGGAAGCTACTCTTTTTGATACTTCAAGAAAAAAACAAGATTCGAGTCTGACTTCTTCCTTTTCACTTCTCACTATACCTAGTGAAAACTCCATCTCTTTATCGTATGTTGAGATATTATGCTCTCTAGAGGTATTTGACGATGGGCAAAAAGAGAGGATATGATCACTTTTTGCAAACAGCTGATTCAATCCCCTCACACAGTTTCCCAAGTTATAATTCTGGATCAAGCACTCCTATGTTTTTCAATCCTGAAAGTCCCTTTTCTCCCACTAGACAACGACAAACCCAAGGAGGTTCCTCTTTCGCTGCCAATAGCGAAACATTCAAATATCTCAAAAGACATCAGAGCAAACAATACCCTACTTCTTTTATCTCTTGCCAACAATCACACCAATAATGCAGGGTGGACTAGGAATTCAATTTACTGAGAAACCCTCAAATCTGCCAACATTCCCAAACTTTTTGAGCAGGAACTCGACTAAAGATGACAGAAAACACTCCTAAAAAGTCAAAAACTGACTCAATCTCTGTTTTCAGGCTTATTCCTATGATGGTTCATTTGTACAAAACAATAAGATTCCCTCTTGCTCGAAATCCTCTCGATAAAAGAGCAAATACTCTCTGATCTCTCTAAAAGATGCAAAAACTCAACTGTGATTTCAAAATACTCTCTCTCCACCGAGGATCAGAATATCACATCAACACTACTAAGACAAAAAACAGAACTTGCTCACCAGCTCTTTTATTGACCAAGGAGCTGATCTCATTATTTGAAATCACTCACATATCCCTGAGAACAGAAATCTACAAAGATAAACCTATTTCTCTACTCTCTTGGAAAATTTTCCTTTTTGATCAAGATCGAGGGCAAAAAAATGCTTCAGTGGAAAAACATTTGACTACATTCGAGATTTTTGATAGAAGTCTAACAGTTCCTACCTACATTCCACTCCTAGCAGACTAAAAACTCACAAAAATCAATCACTTGAATAACATCTCTCTCCCTCACTTTCAAATCTGCAGAAATCTAAAGGACAATTCATCCACCTCAATCCTCAAACCCTCTCTGGGATTTTAGAAAAAAATCAGTCCTCAAAACTATAAATAAATTTAAAGAAAAAAACTGACTCGGAGATCTAGATCTATCTCCAAAAGTCAGTTTTTATATTTTCTATCAATAGGACTCTACTCTTTGTACATCTTGCAATCTCATAAAACTCAAGAATATCTCCAACATCAAAGCCTTTTTCCCAATCTTTTACTTTCATTCCACAGTCTTCACCTAGCTTTTACCTCTTTTCACTTCATCCTTATTTCTTTTAAGTGAAAAGGATCTCTCCATTAGTCAGTATATCTTCTCCTCTATAAACCCTAAACTTTGAGTTATTCTTAACCTTTTCCATCTCTTTCACCATTCCACCAATAGTCATTTCTCTGGTCTCAGTATGGAAAGATTCCCCAAAAATCTCGAGCTTTCCCAACAACAACTTCTTGCTTTCTCCACCTCAACCATTCCAAGCAAAAGATTTGTCAAATAATCCAGTCAATTCATAGATGATATCAAAAGGCTTTTCATTTCAATCTTGAGATTTCTCAGCCTTCTTTTTGAGTGCAGCATTCATAGAAATATTAAATCCAAGCAAAAGTGCTTTAGATGCCTGTGCCAAAGAAAGATCACTTTCCCAAAATATCCTACATCACTATGTACAACCTTTGATATTCACATTTTTAGGCAAATGCACTCCATCAACAGCTTGTTTTGAGAGCTTCTAGACTTGAAGAACCATCCGCCTTTCAAAATCAGCCTTAATTCTGATATTTTTTTGATTGATCTCCTGCCTTGAGTTGAGCCAAAAAAATTGTTGCAATGCTCCCATCTCCACTTGACTTTGTCTCAGATTCTTTGATAAAGGCAATTCTCTGATTTTGCTTCTTTTTCATTAGACACTACTTCAACAATTCTTCCTGGTTCTGGCAATTCTGTAAATCCAAGGATCTGAACAGGTTCTCCACCTGTAATTTTTGAAGTCTGCTTTTCCAATCCAGTTTTGCATTCTCCTTACTTTACCGTAAGTATTATAGCTACAATAATATCTCCATTTTTGAGCGTTCCCTGTCAAAGATAATCAAACTTGCAACTACTCATTGCTTTTGGATCCTTTGTACGCATCTACCACAACACCCACAGCCTGTCTATCTGGATTATACTTAAGTTCAAGCATTTCAGCTTGCAAAAGCACATATTCAAGCAAAAGATCAATACCCTGACCTGTTTTTGACGACACTCATACAAATGGGTATCTCCTCCCCAGTCTTCTGGAGTCAAACCATATTTTGCAACATCAGACTTGATCTGTTCCATATTATTTCCTGGCTTATCAATCTTTGTTACTGCGATAATAATTGGAACACCCTGCAGCTTTCGCATGATTGATAGATTCAATTGTCTGAGGCATCACACTATCATCTGCGGCAATTACAATAATCGCAATATTTAGTCAATTTTCGCCCCTCTTGCTCTGAGTGAAGTAAAGAGCTCATGACCTGGAGTATCAATAAAGGTGATTTTTTTATTATTATATTCGATCATAGAAGCACCGATAGACTGCGTAATTCCTCCAGCTTCTCCTCCTGCTACACTTGTCTTTCTAAGATAATCAAGCAAAGAAGTTTTTCCATGATCTACGTGCCCCATTACAGTCACAATCGGTGATCTTTCGATTTGTGTTTCTGCTTCTTTGTCAATATCAAGGATTTTTTGTAAATCTCCTTCCATAAAACTCTGTACATCAAGAGTCGCTTCCTTTCTTCTTTCAAACTTACACCAAGATCCTCTGCAATCAATGACGCCGTATCAAAATCAAATTTGCATTAAGTCCTGTCATAATCCCATTCAGCATAAGTTTTTTCATCACTTCTGGCAAGGGTACTCCTATTTTTTCAGAAAATTCCTTTACAGTAATGGTTTCATCAATTGTCACCTCAGTTTTCTTAACCAAATTTACAGAAGTCGTTGCTTCTTTGTGTTGCTTAGCAGCAGGAGTTGGTTTTGGTTCTGGCTTTTTAGGTTCTGAATGCTTTAGGAGTATCGTGCTTTTTTTGAAATCAGACTTTTTATCGACTTTTTGATTTTTGATCAAGATGCTTTTCTGAATATCTTGTAATTTCACTACTAGAAGACTCAGGTTTTTCTTCTTTTTGAAACTTTGAAAAATCAGTAGCAGGAGAAATAGTCTTTTCTTTTAGCTTTATATGTAGATTGACCAATAGAAATATTTCCACCTTGTGATACCACAGGACGTTCTGGAGCAGAAGAAATTTTGCGAGCCTCATACCTCTCAGTATTAAGAGTCTCAATACTGATACGCTCCTGCTTTGCAGGTTTTTCCTCTTTTTGTAGTATTAATAAGAATACCATGTGCAGCGAGATCATTATCTTTTGACTGATTTCTTTTCTTCTTTTTACTGGCTTTGCTGGAGTCTCCACCTGATGATGAAAAATCCAGAGTCCTGACAAAAACCTCCTCCAAATCAGATTTCATCGGTTTTAATACCTTTGCTTCTCCCCTTACTCACTTTTTCCCAAATAAGATTTGAGCTTTTTCGAGATTAGTATCAGATAAAGTTTGTGTTTTTGCAGTCATTTTTTTCCCAACAACTGCTTCATAAGCCTTAGCAAATTCTTCCTGCCCAGACCCAAATCCTGCATAACATCTACAATACGAGGCATACTCCTTTTGATTTAATAATAAAAAGCCGAAAAACTGATTCTAGTGTACGAAAAATCAGCCTCATTTTCAAGGAAAAAGACAAGAAAAAGTATAATTCCCAAAATTCAATTGAAACACTCCACCAAATAACTATAAGTAAAACAATATTTATTTTTCTTACTTTAGAAATGCCCTATCTGATACCGACAAATACTTGCTTTTGGACTTGCTGCATCTATCACTGATCCCTCAATGATACAACGACATCTTTGAGCTCAAAAACCGCCCTCACTCCAAGCCTTTAGCGATTTTGGTGGAAAGCTTTGAGTGGTTAGCATCTCATACTAGCCTAACGAGCGAACAAATTCATTTTCTTGAGCATTACCCTCGTCCTTTTCAGTATTTTAACTGCGTCAGATTTTTTTGGAAAATTTCTTTGCTGAACAAAGCCGGTTTGACCATCAATATTACTAGAAAATATTCCCTCAGAGTAGCACACACTCCAGAACAAATCAAACTCATCAGGAAGTTTGACCACTTTTTCTTACCAGTGCAAATCTCAGTTGAGAAAGAGGAAATCTATACTCGATCTGAACTTGAATCTACTTTTTGCTGAAAGTTTATCCTCAGGAGAGATAGAAAAAAATCTGACCATTCATCGACCTTTCACCTACCCCACCAAGCGAAATATTTTCATTCAAGGATAATTCCCTCGATCAAGAATTTTTAAGATCCTAACGATAAAAACCATGGTTCACAAAGGCACTTTTTGCAATTTCTACACTAGGACTAGGACACGCAACTAGAACCCTACCAATCATTCAACACTACCTTTCTCTTTAGCTATCAGATCGACATTTCGTTTGTTATGGAAATGCCTTAAATTATCTGAGAACCGAGCTTCACGGAGAAAAGTCAGATTTTTGAACTTTTAGATTATCCCACCTATCGAAAGAGGAAGCGGACGAAGCTTTTATCCTATGCTAATGTTTGACATTTTGACAACAATGCGAAGAATCCATCGTGAACAAGCCTTTCTCACAAAACTCGAGAACAATTACCATTTTCATCTTTTCTGACGGAAAAATACGGCTTTTATTCAGACTAAAACACCTTGTTATCTCCTCACTCACCAACTGAGTTTTGAGATTCCCAAAATTTTTAAAGCCCTCTCAAATCATCGTTGACTATCGAAATAGACAATCTTTCTACATTTTACACATATTTTTATCCCAGATTATAAAGATCCAGAGTATAATCTCTGTGGAAAACTTGCTCACCCTCGCTGGCTAAAGTAAATTGCCCCACTCCTTCATAGGAATTTTATCAAGCTTTGGAACCCTAAAGCACAAAAAGCAAATTCAAAACTCTGAATCTGAAACAATCGATTATCTTTTTACAATAAGTGGATATTTAGCAGAACATAGAGAATCTTTTTATCCAAACACTTATCAATCAATCCAAGCTTCTCAAAGGGAAAAAAAGGTCTTCATTCTCTGAGATACAAAGCAAAAGATTACTATCACTACGACTCAGAGCATAATATTGAAATCTTCGGCTACCTTGCTGGAATCGAAAAAAATAAAAATTTTGCTGCTGCAAAAAGTAATCATCTCTAGAGCAGGATATACAACCATTATGGATTTAATCGAGCTAGAAACCTGCAATCCTCTACCCAACACCAAATCAGACCGAGCAACTCTATCTATCCGACTATCTCGGAGAAAAACTTTTATAAAAAGCACAAGAATCTGATCACCTTATCGACCTCATCAAAAACCTCAACTCTCTTCATACTTTCCCCAAAAAACACAAAAACAGCTCAAGCTATCAAGCTCATTTATAATACACTGCCACACTAAATGATTGATTTCGCACTAACTTTCGCCCATCAATACCCGGTTATCTTTTATAGCATCATTATTATAGCCCTCCTACTAGAAGGACCTATTGTAATCTTTACTCTAACTTCACTTTCCTGAGTACTCAATCTTCCACTCTGGGTGATTTTTATACTTGCAATTATTTGAGATGCCTGAGGAGACATTCTTCATTTTCTTAGTCGGAAAAATACAGTAAAAAAACTGATCTCAAAAATTCCATTCATCTCAAAAATCAAAATCAAAAATCAGAGTTTTTCTTAACTTTTATCAAAAAAATCAAAGAATATCCTCTCTTAGAAAAAACTCATCATTATCAAATATACTCCACCACTTACCACACAGGACTACTATATCTATGATCCAGTGAGCTTGATTTTTATCATTTTTTTAAAAAGCACGCTCCCTCTCTGCCTAATCTCATCAGCTCTCGTTTTTTTCTATAGGGTATGCTTTTTCGGGACGAGCAAACTTAACAAATCACATCAGTCTCATCTTAATTGGCTTGAGGCGTTTGTCTCTTTATCCTAACAAAAGGAATGAGACGAGTATGAAAAAACTTGTCCAAACAATTGAAAACATAAATAATTTTTTTAATTTCACGCCTCATTAAATGAAAGTTTCTTGCATCATACCGGCCTACAACGAAGAAAAAAATCGATTGTCACGACACTAAACACAATCACCCCTCTTTTGAATTGAGATCTTTTCGAAATTATTATTATAAACGACTGTTCCAATGATCAAACACAAGATATCCTAAACTCATATCCAGTGCAAAAACCTTCATCTCGTACATAACACAAATAACCTAGGGAAAAAGCGCAACAGTATCCCGTGGAATCGAGCTTGCAAAAGGTGATTATATCTTACTTTTTTGGACGCAGACTTGCTACACCTCACAAAAACAAAAACATCATCGATCTCATTGCCCCAATAAAGAGCTGAAAAAGCAGATCTTCGATTGCATTCATCAAAAATTCACGACCGCTCCCACCTTTCAAAAAAATCGACTACTGCAACGGACAAAGAGTTATTCCTGCAACCCTTCTTAAACAAAAACATTTGAAAAAAATATCCAATCTTCTTTGATATGGACTCGAAATCTTTCTCAATCAGCTGCTAATCCAAAACAAAATCTCACTTGCTAGCGTACACCGAGACAATGTCGAAAAACGACTTTCATCAGAACAAAAGACGGCCTAATAAAAGGGCGAATCAAAAATCTAAAAATTTGGCGACATATTTTTATATTCAGCATGAGGACTATTCGCCTTATACAAAATGAATCGAAAAACTCCAAACATTATTAAAAAGAATAAAAAGTCAGATTTTTACGAAGTAAATAACATAAAGCGATATTTTTACGAAGTAAATAACGCAAAAGCGATATTTTTGACTTTTTTAATTAGGAGTATGATTAAGATAAATCTTTTATTACTATACAGAAAACAATGTCTGAAAAGTTAACTCTCGAAAATTGAGGAGAAAATGAGAGAAGATATCAAATCATCAATAACAAAAAGAACTCAATGACCTCAAGCTAGAAATAACAAGTGATAATGATAAAATTTTATCAAACTTTAAAGACAAAAGAGCGAAAAAAAGGAAAAACGTTAGCAATCTCTGGATCGCCACAACACAACTTAAGTTGAAAGAATTAGGATACGAGGTAGGAAAAAGTTGATGGTATATATGGAAAAAAATACCGCAGCCGCAACAAAAAGCCTTTCAAAAAATAATGGACTAACCGAAGATGGCTATGCAGGAAAAAGATACAATAAATAAAAATGTTAACAGAAGATGTTAAAAAGCTAACACCACAGAAACTCCCATAACAGAGACCGATAAAGAACAAAAGAAAAATAAAAACAAAGAGAACCATAAAAGAAACTCAAAAAAGTTTGATGAGTAGAGCATATAGTAATTAGACCAAAAACTATCGAGGAAATTCCAACACCAGATAAACAGGGATAAAAACAAAGAAAAAGTTTATATCTTTTGATGATATGGGTTTTTGACAACTGAAAGAGCAATGAATCTAAATGATAAAAGTATGCATAACACCGCAGATATAATTCAAAAATTACACTAATTAGTAAAAGAATTCGACAAAAAAATATCATTCAACAATCCAAAAATAATGCAAAAAGATTTTTCAGCAGATAGGGTTTTAGGTATCCTCCGACATGGAACAACCTTACCGCAAAAACTTAGCCATGAAAAGAGTACTATAGAAATAGATATCTCTAAATACTGCGATGATAGATGAAATCTAATCGAATTGGATGAATTAAAAAATGAAATAGCAGCTCAAAAAGCAAAAATCGAAAAAGATAACAAAAATAAAGCCGAACTCTCAAAAAGCTGAAGATTTCTTCAAAGGAAAAACATATAAAGCAGATAGACTTTTTCAAAAGACAACCCAAATATTCCATGAAGTAATGTAGCTAAAAAAAGGACGACATTCAATATTCCTCATTTTTAAGAAATTTACTAATGAAACAATCTCATTTGATAGAAATTCAAAAAAATCAAAGGAGAGATCTTATCCTTGAATTAGATCAATGGTGATCTAACGAGTATAAAAACATTACAATCCCGTTAAAAAGACCTAGGAATAATCTCTGGAAACTTCATCTTTGGAAAAATCAATTAGCTATAGACAACTAGAAGACAATCTTAGAAAAGCTCTTGCATCGATGAAATTGTTGGATAATCTTTTTAAAAAATCAAAAAGGAGATAGTGTCTCCTTTACTATTGATCATCTTCCACTCCCCAGGCTTTAATCCATCTAAATTCCACTCTCCAATTCTAAGCCTCTTGAGATAAACAACCTTATTACCTACCGACTCCAGCATTCTTTTTAACTTGATGATACTTTCACTCTGTTATCGTCAAGAGGATTTTTATCTTTGATTTTTGAACTTTCGCAGAGCTTAGTAAGATATCCATCATCCAGAACAACTCAACTTTCAAGATTATTACAATCCTCATCAGAGATCACAGAGTCTAGCCAGACTTCATACTCTTTTTCTTTCTCTCGTTTAGGACTAATAACTTGATGAATAAATTGTCCATCGCTAGAAAGCAATAACAACCCTTCCGTATCAACATCCAACCTTCAAGCTACATGCAATAGTTCCACATACGGACAGTCTAACATTTGATTTTTATAGCTCGGATAGCCAAACTCATCCTCATCTGAGGAAATATACCCAGCCGTCTTGTACAAAATTGCATAAACTTCCTCAAAAAAATTCAACTTCCACATCTCTTACCTGAATTTTCTCTCCTCACAAAAGTCTAAAGTCAGGCTTTTTACAACTTCTCCGTTGACACGAATCACTCATTCTTTACAAACAGCATTACATTCTCTCCTACTAACAAGTCCCAAGTTTTGCCAAATACCTATCTAACCTCTGCATTTTCCCTTTTTCTAATAAAAATCAAAAAACCTGAATCCATTGTACAAATCCTTTATCAGAAAACAAGCATATTTCTCACTCTAAAAGCAATCTCCTTGCTATCTTTAAGGATTTCACTATAGTAAAATCAAATTTTAGAATTTTTATACTGAGTATGCTAACTCAACACAGACCAACACTTTTTAACGAAGGGAAACTCAAAGAACGAGCATCAGAACGCAAACTTCAGCCATTCAAACTGAAACAGATTTTTCATGAAATCTACAAAAACCAAAAATACTGATTGGGACTCCATGACAACATTATCCAAAAGACCTCAAAGCAGAGCTTCAAAAAGACTTTGATCTCCTTGCTATCGAACTGATCGAAATGGTAGAAGCTCCTGATACGACAAAATTCGCTTTCAAAACCAGAGATGGAAACATCATAGAAGCAATCTTAATGTATCATTGGCAAAACGAAAAATATGTCAAAAACAATCAACCAAAACTCAATCGTATCACACTATGTATCTCCTCTCAAGTAGGCTGTGCTATGAAGTGTATCTTTTGTGTAACAGGAAAAATTAGGGTTTCAAAAAGACCTTACTCGAGAAGAAATCATTTCACAAATTCTTTTTGCAAACTCCTATATCAAAAAGATTTGGAAAAAGAAGATGGAAGCAATCGATCAGTGAGAAAATGTTGTATTTATGGGAATGGGGAGAACCACTTCTCAATTATGAAAACATGAGAAAAATCTCTTGAAATCATGCTCCAACAAGACAGACTTTCACTATGAAGAAGCATATCACAATTTCCACTTGCGGAATCATACCTGGTATCAAAAAAACTCATCGAAGACAAGGTTGATGTCAAGCTCGCAATCTCTCTTCATGCACCAAATCAAGAGCTCAGAAATCAGATTATGCCAATTGGAAAAGCATTCCCTCTAGATGAGCTCATGACCACCATAGATGAATATGTAAAGGCAACTGACAATCGCATCTTCTATGAATACATTATGATCAAGAACATGACCGACAAGCAGAACTTGCACACCAACTCGTTAAACTCCTCAAAGGAAGACTAGCTCATCTCAATCTCATCCCTTATAATGAAAACCCCTGCAATTGACCTAGAAGAAAGTGAGAAAAAAGCATACAAAAATTCAAAGAAATATTAGAAATTGAGGGATTACCGTAACAGTACGCGATAGCATGGGAAGAGAAGCAAAAGGGTGCCTGTGGACAACTCGGCTATGAAAAAGTAGCAAATCAAGACAACTAAATCAAAAATCTCAATTACAAAAACTCACAATTAAGTGAGTTTTTATGTGCATAAAGAAAACGGAGATTCCAAATCCGACCTCAAGCCGAGAATGCAGAACTTGCATCATCTAATGCTCTAGGCATTCCTAGTAGCTCATCTATTAGATATCGTATTCATTCAGTTCTCAAAGATAGTCTGCAAAACAACATCCACTGTTTATATAGCATCAGCAATTTTTGTAGCACACCTATCTCTCCCTAGGAGATATTTCATCATTCCTCAATGAAAAAACATTGCTCATAGAGCCGAAATGAACAAAGGAAGGGATCAGACTTTTTCCTTTTTTAGTTTGGTATCAGAGAAACTTCTTATCAAATCTAGAATCTTATTGAGGATAAAAAAAGATCCAAAAATCTGACTTCAAACAAAGATTCACTTAAATCACGAATCCCAAAGCCAAAAAAGCTTGCCTCAACTTGAATACTATTCAAGTGTCAATTTTGTTCCACCAACGCCACTGACGAGACACAACCACTCGGGTAAAATCTAATATTTCATAACAGGAGTAAAGACCGCTTTGCATTGTCTCAGGATCAGATCTATTTTTACCTGATGACGATATCATTATACTTACAAATCAAAGATAATGCAAATTTTTATAAACTTTTTGAGGAAAAATTAAAAAGAAGGAATTCAGACTTCCTTCTCTAAGTTATATATTAAAAATTTAACCAATCAAAATACATACTACCAATCACATATATTGACAAAAAGAAGCATCATTACCCCATAATTAAATGCATCAACTTAGTATTTTTATTTTTCATTTTGCAATCTTTTTCTACACTAGCCTGTCCTGTTCCGACAAGCAAAGGTAATAACGAGCATTGGCAAAAATAAAAAAATCAAGTTGTACAAAACCAAATATCAAATCCCCAATCCTGCAATAGAAACGTTTTTCTGACTTAAGTAGTCCTAGTACTACAAAAATAAGGACCTGATGAGCATGGCAACAAAAATAAACTTACCAAAATCCCAATTACAAATGCACCCATAGGAGAAACAGCTGACTGTATAATTTTCATCATCTTTGGTCTCCAAGCCATAGGCACCTCCATCAAAAATCACTCACCATACCGAAAAATAATCCTTAATATTCGCTCCTGCGATAAGCAATCCAACGATCCCTACAATTCGCTTAAACGCTGTCGTAACCTCTGCATATCCAAGCACTTTATAAAAACCCCATTCCAATCAATAAATAAGAAAGGAAAATCGCTAATGAGTAGCCCAGCTGCTATCGTCTTTTTCTACTTTTAGATTTTAGCTAAAGATTGTTGAGAGTAACAACAACATCACGGCAAAGGCGCAAGGGTTAATACTATCAGCAGCAGCCATCGGCACCATAATTCACAAGAATTTTACAGGATTTTGCACGGCTTCCTTATCCAAATCAATCGCAGTCTGAGCTGTCGCCCCAGTCAAATAAGAATCTAGATCAAACTTTTCTCATTTTTGCAATGCCGAGAAATAGGCAATGATATCAACATCCCCATAAGAGAGTTAAGTGACCTCCACTCTCAATCACCATAAAAGGGGTTCAAACCTGACTTCGAGAAAGATTCAATTTTTGAGATAAGATGAGAGAAGTTGACGATTTTTCAGCATTTTCAAAAACTTCATGCTTACTAATCTTGTAGCTCTTTTCAATATTATTCTCTTCAAAATACTTTTCTACCTTAAGACAATGCGCACAGCTATTCCCATAAAAATAAACATAGCTTTCACTAGCCTGACTCCATCAAACTAATGAAAACACAGCGATAAGCAATAGTAGTATCATCATTAACATAATAAAGTAAAATTATTTTTACTCTCCTCAGCCAAAGTTTTGAAGGTATCTGTCATCATATATTCAATTCCAAGCTGTTTGAGTCTACGATAAAGTAAAGACATCATTTACGGTATAAGCAATAGGAATAATAGATTGCCCATAACGATTTTTACCCTTTTAACTCTTGCATAAACTGCTGAGTAAAGAGTCTATAAAGGAGTCATTACATAAATATAATTTCCTCATGAAACCATATGCAAAGCAGCCTTATCATCAATATCTAGAGCAGATAGAATCTCCGTTTGTCCAATTTTTCTCATAACTCAGGATCTCCACTAGAGAAAAATAACATTTTCTGAAAGCTGATTTTCTTCTACGATTTGCTTCACCTGATCGAGATATTTCACCTTATCCTGACTACATTTTGCATTATTCGAAGTCTTAGGTCAATAAAGAAGAGCGAAGTCAGAGTTTTTATCTTTGGTAATCTATCTTGAAAGAGAAAAATATCTTCTCCATTTGTTAGCTTACACTTTCTCAACTCTTCATAAGTCATTTCACATATTTCCTTATTTCTCTGTTTACAATCAGTATTATAAGGATATGGTCAATGGATAACCACCACCTTATTATCCTTTGTC
>BNJS01001326.1_pt1 | contig 230801 bp, 294 predicted proteins | sample 8540461 | NCBI WGS metagenome assembly BNJS01 (sample SAMD00202454, study PRJDB9452) | human saliva metagenome | isolation source: human saliva | place: Japan | reverse complement strand
ATTGGCACCGATGATGCCGTAGCGGTTGCCTTGATGTGAGGTTACGTTCACCTCATCAAAGAACGCGCTTGCCGAATTGTACGGATAAATTGGATACTGATAACATTATTAATAATGAATGTTTTAATGATTAACGTTTAAAAATGCAAATATACGAAATATTTTTGTAATATTCCGTATATTTTTTTGATGAGATGGTTTATTTTTCTGAGACTTTACCTTCCGTACTTGTTCTTGCGTTACGATTGTTTTTATTGTTGTCCCAATTGTTATACACATGGTAAGTACATCAGCTGTTGCTCATCATTAAGTTGCTGTGGTGGCATTACACCATTGTAGCTTTGCCCATTTTGCAGTAATCCCTCCAGAATGCCCTACTACAAATTCTATAGCTCTATTCACATCGGCATTTTAGGTAATCGGCTTTGGCAAGAGGCGGATAAGCCCCCGTAAGTCCTTGTCCTTGTGACCCTGATGACAAGCTACACAAGTACGGCGATATACGTTCTGTCAAAGTCTTCTAATTGTTCTGCTAAAGTTTTATTTTAGCAGTTTGTGGGAATGTTAGGTTCTGTCTTTTGTACTTTCACATCAGTAGCCTGATAAGGTTTGGAATTGCTTCTCCTCCAAAAATAGTAGGGTTTTCCATTCCTTGTGCTACTAATAATCCTAAAAGCACCTTTGTTGAACACTCTAAAAATAGAATGATCTACAAAGCGCATGTCACAGGCACTTCCACCTTAAATTCAACAATAGCAGCTCCTCCCCCAGGTATCATTGTAGTTTGTACATTTTTCATTGATGAGTGAACCGCCTTCTACCCGCACTCTGTCAAAAATCTCACCTATCAGTGGAATAGTGAGCACCAAATTAGATCCCTCCATTCCCTACAAAGAGTCTCACTGTTTCACCTGGGTTGGCTACCAAAGCTCTTTCATTAGTAAGTGCTCCTACTTTACCATTAAAAACTACATAATCTGAGGTTTCTGCCAAAAGCTTTTTCTTGGCTAAATGCCTGAGTACCTCCAGCACTCATGTCCTTCAACAGTATAGAAATCACCTTGCATTACGTAATGTTCCCTATCTACAGGGTAACCCTCCTTCGGGGTTCTACTAGTATAAGCCCGTACATACCATTGGCAATATGCAATAGCACAGGCGACTGAGCGCAATGATAAACAAATAATCCGGAATTAAAGGCGTTTGAAAAGTAAAGTACGTTGTTGTCCGGGAGCTACCAATGATACTGCTGCACCGCCCCTGTTCCTGTAACAGCGTGTAAATCAATATTATGTGGCAGTTTATTATCAGGGTGATTTTTAAGCGTAAAACTTCTTCATCACCCACACGAGCTCGTATAAAGCTACCAGGTACTGTCCTCAAATGTCAAAAATAAATATTTAGTGCCGTCAACTATTTCGCCTTCTTTTTCAATAATATCTAAGGGTTACGTAAAGACGCGTTGCTTTACGATTGCCTATAGGTGCAGGAACTTTAGGAGGTGGTAAGTTCTGCTTCCATTTCACCTTCTACTACAATATCAGTAGAAGGGATAGAAGTACTGTTGTTGCTACAGAAGTAGCTATAAATGAAGTAAATAAAAGCAAAAGAAAAGTTTTGTAATGTGCTTTTTCATCTTAGGTAGTCGTTTTTAGTTGGTACAAAAGTACAAAATATAATAAGCACAATAATAAGATGATAATTTTATCTTAATTCTTTTTAGGTATGTGAGGCTCCTGTTACATTGATGATTTGGTGGCTTCTTCTCTACAAAATCTTCAGAGGTATGACTTATAATAAATATGGTAGCTTTCGTTGCCTCCTGATGTTTTAAAATTACCTCTTTCATCACATTTTTCATTGTAGCATCTACCGATGATAGTAGCTCATCAAGCAATATAATAGGGAGCTTTTTGTGCCAAAAGTACGTGCCAAAACTACCCTTTGTTGCTGTCCTCCAGAAAGTTGAGTTACTTTTCTATTTTTAAGTTGCTCCCATATCAAAGGCTTTTAGCAATTGTTGTATGTATACATCATCTTTTTCCTTTTGAGCAAAAACAATGTTGCCCACCGTCATATTAGGAAACAAAAGCATAATCCTGAAACATAAAAAGCCACATTACGCTGTTGTGGAGGCAAATTAATACGCTGTTGAGTATCGATAAAAACCTTATCATTTGCGTTTATGTAAGCTCGTTCAGGTGTGATAAGTCCTGCCTATTACCCTAAAAGGTAGTTTTTCCAATGCCAGAAGGACCAGTACAAACACACCAAGGCTCCATCAGCAACTGTTTCATTCACTTCAATTTGCGCTCACCTTCCGATGTAAAAATAGTATGTGATAGTTTTATAATCATCAAAAAGATTTTTATGAATTAAGAATTTTTATGTTTACACTGAAAATAATTAGCAGAATAAGAAACGAAATAGCAAAAAGTATAAAAGCATATTGGTTAGCAAGATCGTAATTCAAAGCCTGCACTTGGTCATATAGTTCAATTGAGTGCCACTCTTGTCTCGTTGGGAATGCTTCCTCCTATCATCAGCACAACACCAAATTCACCTATACAATGGGCAAAAAGTAAGTGCAATTCCTGTAATTACGGATGGTTTGATATTGAAGCAACACACGCCAAAGGTCGTCCATCGGCTCTTTCCCAAAGTGTAAGCCGCCTCTCTAAAACTCTTAGAGCAACGCCATAAAAACCGTTTTGTAACGGCTGAATCATAAAGGGCAAATTTGCTATAATACTCACCAATACTACTCCCTCAAAAGTAAAAAGCTAATTGTATATCAAAATGTTCACTCAAAAATGCACCAAACCGCGTGTCGGACTGATAAGCAACAAAAAGTAGTATCCATTACTGTTGGAGGAAGTACCATTGGCATACACAATAAAACTTCAAAAGTACTTTTAGCTTAAATTTTGAGGTAAGCCAGCCAATAGGGCTATTGAGCAAACTTAATACAAACAAGACTGGCAGTTGTAATTACTGCCATCTTGCCTGTAAAGTAATAAGGTATTTACGAAACTTTCCATTATTTTACTTCGTATCCGTGTTTTTCCAAATAGCGGTAGCCTTGCTACTAGTAATATTTAAAAAACTTATCTGCGGCAGACCGTATTCTTACCTTTTATTACCACGCCTGCCTGAGCTATGGGTTGGCATTCTTCATTTTTCAAAATGTAGTACTTACCTTGTTTTGCCTTTCATTTCAGGTGCCAAAATAGTTGAAAGTGCTACAAATCCCACTTGTGCATTCCCTGTCGATACAAACTGTGCTGTTTGGTTGATGTTCTCACCCATACAATTTTGAGGCTCTACTGTCTCATATAAGCCCAATTTTTGAAGTGTTTCTACTGCATTTTTACCATAAGGTGCCAATTTAGGGATTAGCAGCAGCTATACGATTCACTTTAGGGTTAGATAGAGTAGCTTTTATGCCCTTTTTCACATCGATACTCATACTCACAAAAGCTACTTTGCCATAGCAGTATGCTACTGAGCTACCTTCACCAAAACCTTGGCAATCACTTCTTCAGGAAATTGTATTAGCAGTAGAAAAGGTCAAAGTGAGCTCCATTCACAATTTGTTGTGTAAGCGTTCCCCGAGCTCAAATACTATCTCTATTTCAGCACCCTTATTTCTCTTTAAAGGTATTGTTGTTTTAGTTCTTCAATACGATAACGTAAGTTAGCGGCAGCTGGCAATTGTTATTTTATCAGCTGCAAAGCTGAAACCACTGTAAAGCATTAAAGCTACAACAAGCGCAAATTTAAATATTTTTCTCATATGATAATCGTTATTTTCAGTTTTAAAAGTTAATCATTACACGCCCTTGTAGTATGCCTATGTTTTTGTCGTTTTTGACCTTACTAGTAGAGGTTGGTATGAGTGTATGAAAGCATTAGTTGAGCGTGTTTATTCACTACATAGTTAGCACCCAAAGTATAACTGCGCATTTGTACTCCTTTTTTTACACCTGCTATGTTTTCACCATTGTAAAGGTCTGCCCAGCTTGCTCGTGCTACTGCTTCCCAGTTACCTGCTTTGCTAAGTCCTTTTAGTACAGCTTTTTGTGCATCATACTTATAAGTAGCTCCGTTAAAGGCATATCCTGCTTCTACGTATCCTGCTTGATAAGTACCTGTATCATCCGTTTTTTTGCTTACGAAAGTTTTCATATATTCGCCACGAACAAAGAAGTTTTCGTTATGGAACATACTTTCTACCCCAAAACGATAACTACTTCTAGGGTTTTCTATTGTCATTTCTGCGCCCAAAGCTGTAGCTTTTGGATTTATGTTAGTTTCTAGCGGACTGCTAATGGTCAATGTAGGGATAAGTTCTGATGTAAGCAAATCGTTGGCTAGTACCAAATTGGAAAGTGCTTGTCTCATTAGCTATTGCTTTGAAAAGGTAACGGCCTGATAAAACAACACCAGAATCTCCCGAAGCTTGGTCGTTATAAGGACGCTCACTAAATATACCTGTGTGAGTGAAAAATTTAGGATTTACATAGTAGTAAGTAACACCTAAAAGACGTGAACCACCCAATGTATTGTGAAAATTGGGACGTTGTATAAAGTGATACGCCATACGTCCTGTATTGGTTGTCATTCAAAGGTTCCATTGGTGGCCAAAACGAGTAGCTGTACACACCCTCCTCATTTTTATGAGTGTAACATACTCAAAAGGTCGCGTGTGCGATTAGCGCCTGTTGGTGAAGCAAAATCAAAATCTGCATACGCATCCCGGTTGCCTGTCTTAAAGCCAAAAACGAGCACGTGCTTCAGTAATTTTTGTACCTGAAGTTGGTGGTGTAACATCATCTACGTAATAAGCAGCATCAGCCATAAAACGCATCCCTATAGTTGCTTTTATATCACCACTGTAAATGAAACTTGCGCCCGAAGCAGTGAGAAGAGCCCTAATACTCCTCCAGCTAATAATAAAAATGTTTATTCATATAAATTGAATTATTAATAAATTTCGTTATGATAATTATTGCTACACGATAAGCCTAAAAAGGCTACTTATGTGCCTCTAAATAATCTACTAAAGTTGGGGCAAAAATTATTATAACACTACAAAACATTTTTCTTAAAAAGTTTAATACCCTCCTATTTTTATCATACTCCTATTTACCAATTTATTATTATCTACGGTATTCATTTCAGAGAACTGCCCTCCTTTTTCTTTATGTTTTTCGCCATATACCTTCTTTTTATAGAGCTGTCAAATCTTCTCCTTTTCGAGTACAAAGACAACAAGTCAAACTCTTCAGCTCCAAAAAGACAATTTTTCATCTTCCCATCCGAAGTGAGTCGTATGCGGTTACACCCCGCAAAAAGCATTACTCATTGTAGATATAAACCCGAAAAATTCCCTACTCTCTTCACTCAATTTATATTTGCGAAAAGTATCGTGTTTTTCATCAGTGAGGTTTTATACAATCATATGATTTCTGAATCTCCAAAAAGCATCTCATTTATAGAAATTACTTTGTTGCGTTCCCGCATTACCGTAAAAGGCATAAATTCAATAAAAACGCATCTCAATAGGGATAGCTATGTGATAAGCCCACCAGTTGCAATAGCTCATCATCATTCACGCCTCGCATTATCACAGCGTTTTGGTTTCACCTTAAATCCTTCATCTATACTGCGTTGTATATTTTCCCATACTTTGGGTAGTAAGTCACACGTTTAGTAATTTGTTTAAAACGCTCATTATCCAATGAGTCTATACTGATATTCAAATTCTGAACCCCCATTATCTTTAAATAACGTGAAATATTTGTCTAACAATACCCCATTGCTCGTCACGCTTAACGACACATCAAGTGTAGCCAATTTCTTAATAATCTCAGCAAAATCGTGTCTTACTAAAGGTTCTCCCCTGTAATACGTATTTTTATCAATACCGTAATTATCTACAAATACCTTCGAGATACCAAAGATTTCATCACTATTCATCAATTTGGCATTAGGGGGTACTGCCAAAAGGTTCATCTGGCATACAGTATAAACAACGAAAATTGCAGCTATCTGTAATAGATAGCCTGCAAATATAGTATATTTTCGTCCGAATGAATCGATTAAATTAGTACTCATATTCTTCTTTTCTTTTTCGTCTCCTTTCAAAATCTTACCTGTTTTAATCATCGGGATATAACGAAGAAAGAATAACAAGCAGCCAAAAATGACTACTGAACCTATAGCCGACCACGTAGCAAAATTTTGTACATCAATTTCCGTATTATACAAAGGTACAATGCCTTATTGATAGTACCAAAAAGTAGCCACATTTGCATACCTGTAAACATTATATAGATCGCTATAATAAATCCCAACATATCATTGATACGTGAGGTTACTTTCTGAAGTGGTTTTTTTCTTATTGCCATAATTCCATTTTTAATTATGAGTGTGCCTTATGATTAATTTGCTTTTTCATAAGTATAGTCTTCCACGTATATTTTGTCGTCTTTCACAATCACATTCAATCGTGGTAATGGGCGTGGTGGTGGTCCTTGTAACACCTTCCCATCCTTAGCATCAAAAAACCGTGATAACAAGGACACTCTATCATCTGATGTTCGTGATCGTAAATCACAGCACAAGATAGAGTGCGTACATTTTTGCTCATATACGCGCCAATCATTCTCTCCATCCTTATGAGCATATAAGGATTACGATGATCTCCATCTACATAAAACGTTTTTGCGTACCTACCTTTATGTCGAAACATTGCACACAAAGTAATCTTTAATTGTTTTTCTTTTTATGAAAAATTAAAAACCAGTATAAAACAGTTAGCTACACCATAATTCCCGAAAAAAGTGTAATCACTTTCAAAAAATCACGCCTTGCTACATAACCTGCCTCTGTCCTTTTAATTGGAAAATCTGCTTTCCAATCAGGAATATCTTTATATCTGTCTGCCATTTGTTGTTAGTCTTTTTAGTGTTTTTAGCTTTTTAAAAATACCTTTATCTCTTCAGCTACCTTTTTGGCATCATCAGGTTTTACTTTTAGTAGTAACTACCTCTTCATCAAATATAAACTTCTTAATAGGTGATACTATTAGGTCGTTTTTAGCCACATTTTTCTTTTGTATCAAAAGTCAAAGCTCCACTTGGGCAAACAGTAGCACACATAGAGCTTTTAACCCTACGCTTGTACGGTCGTAGCACATATTACATTTTTGCATCAATAGTGCATTTTGGTCTGGTATTTTAGGCACCCCAAATGAGCAGCTAAGCACACAGTTTGCACAACCTATACATTTAGATACATCTGCTGAATGTACAATACCATATTCGTCTTTCACTATAGCATCTGCAGGACACACATTCGCACTAAATAGGATCATCACAGTCGCATACACACTTGTGCAGTAGTTTGTACAGTCTCCCGTCTGTCTATATAGTGAATATGAATCATTGTCGTTTCTCCGTTGGTTTCACACTCTGCCACGCCATCTCGCATGAGTGACAGCCTATACAGCGCTGCATATCCAAGAAAAAAACTCCATATCATTGAATTTCTCAAATTGTTCTGCCATTTTGTTTTACTCTTTTATTTTACTCTTAGTAATTTTTGTTGTTAGTATCAGTAATACTAGTTATTCCACTACAGTATCACCATCTTTGTACAATACATCACGGCTTCTGTAAGCGTACTCTGCCGAATCTTTTGCCTTTCTCTCGCCTGTTTTTCTATTTTTACAAGCACATACCTTAAATTCAGGCATTTTTGATATGAGGTCAAGACCATCCAAACCTACTGTCAATTGGTTTGCCGCATTTACACCACCCCAGTGATAAGGAATAAATATAGAGTCTTTACGTATGGTCTCTACCACTTAGCAGGAAATACTGCACTATTGCGACAGTAATAACACGCACAAAATCACCTTCTTTTATACCGTATTTGGCTGCCAACTCTGGGTAGTATTTCCATCAAAGGTTCTGGATATATATCTATAAGCTTTCCAATACGCCTTGTTTGTGTACCACTCAAGTATTGACTTACCACACGTCCTGTAGTGAGCACTATAGGATAATCTTCATCTGGTTCTTCTACTGGTGGAATATAAAGGGGTTGGGTTAAGTGTGCTTTGCCGTCATTCGTTTTTGAATTTCCTATCTTCCCATAGGCGTGGGGGTTCCTGGGTGATCAAACTTGGACAAAGGCCAAATACTCCCATATTCTTTTCTACTTTTTCGTAAGTAATACCGTAATAATCAGCATATGAACCCTTAGATATATGACGAATTTCGTTAAAAATATCCTCACTGCAAGGTAGGTAAATTTATCCTCTTGCCCAAGACGTTTTGCCAATTCTTTAAGGATTTCTATATCGCTTTTTGCTTTCCCTGGAGGTTTACAGCCCCCGAAAATCGCACTTTTCTCGCCCTTCCGAAGTTGTTGTTGTACCTTCTTCTTCTTCTTGTAGCGACCCTGCCAATACAATATTTGCGTGACGTAGCGTTTCAGATAAGAAGAAATCTATACCTGCATAAAACTCCAATTTTTCTAAAGCACTTTTTACATATTTGTTATTAGAGCAATGAAACTATAGGATTAAAGCAGATAGAGAGCAAACCTTTTATTTCCCTTTATTGATAGCGTCAATAATTTCATGAAGCACTAGTCCTTTTCTTGGTAGCTCTTCTTCTGTAATACCCCAAAAATCAGCTACTATTTTACGGTGTTCTGGGTTTTCTATATCACGGTTACCAGGTAGCTGGTCGCATTTATGTCCGTGTTCACGTCCTCCTTGTCCGTTACCTTGTCGGTAATAGTACCATAACCGCGTAAGGTTTTCCTATACGTCCTGTAGCCAACACCAAGTTGATACAGCTCAGTACGTTCATCACTCCTTTGCGGTGTTGTTCTATACCACGAGCGTGCATCAAGAACGATGTTTTAGCCTTGCCCACATTTCGGCAGCTTTATAAATCAGTTCTTTAGGTACACCTGTGATTTTTCTCACCCCATTCAAAGGGTGCAGTGTTCCACTTCTTTAGCAGTTTCTTTCCCAGCCCAGTATGAGTTATTTATAAAGTCGTGATCAAGCCAATCATTATCAATAAGCACCTTTAGCATAGTACTCATTAGTGCCGTATCGGTTCCTGAGCGCATAGGCAAGTGAATATCGGCGGTACGTGCTATAGGGGGTTACACGTGGGTCAATTACAATCAGTTTTGCACCATTATCACGTGCTTCCCAAACTCTATAGGTAAGCACAGGGAAAACATTCCGATACGTTAGCTCCTGTAATGATAATCACTTCAGCGTGAGCCGATCAGCCCACGAGTTAGACGACCTATCCATACCAAATGCTTTCTTATTACCAGCACCAGCGCTCACCATACGCAACCTACCGTTATAGTCTAAGTTAGCAGTTTTTAGTGCTACGCGAGCAAATTTACCTACCAAGTAACTCTTTTTCAGTAGAAAGTGATACGCCCGAAAGCATTGCAAAGCATTTCTACCATAAGTCTCTTGTATGCGTTTAATTTTCGCTTACTACAGTGCTGTAGGCTTCTTCCCATTCTATAGGGCACAAAGCCTACACCTTCTACACGTTTAATAGGTTGTAATAGGCGGTCTGGGTGGTTTATCTTGCATATAACGTTGTACTCCTTTAGGGCACAAACGACCTTCATTGAAAGAAACTCACGCCAAGGTTCAAAACCTACTACTTTCTTATTCTTTATTTTCAGTTTGATACCACACTGCAAACCACAAAAGCAGCAGTGGGTTTTCACTAATTCATCTGGTGTCTGTGAAGCACGCGCTTTAGCAGTTTCTTTTGTCATATAGTGCTTATGCATTTTACTTTGCTATAATCTCATCTACGGGTACGGGTAACGTTGCCATAATATTACGAGTTATCTTTTTAGTTGTTGAATATATTATTAAGTTACTTTGAGTAAAGATTTTTTTATTAACCAAAGTAACGCCCATCCGCTTGTCTTGCCTTTTAAGTGTGCTTTAGCAAGCATACAGCGCTTTCCTTCAGGACTGTACTCCAAATAGCTCATTCCTTCACTGTTTTCAAGTTTAAAACCAAGCTCTTTGGTTACCTCCTTAAGGTCATTAATTTGCATTTTAGTAGCATATTCCTCTTCTGTGTGAGGGCACACTTGCATCCCTTCTTTAGCACCTTGTATACGATATACATTTGCTCCTATTTGGGCAGGGCGTTGAAAGATATGGAAGATGTACCAAAAGGTATCCACATAAGGAACATCGCTACTGCTATAGCGTGTATAATAGCCATAAACTGACTCATTTTACCTTCCAAAAATGAATAGTCAAACCAAATACCCAATCCTGTTACCGAAACTACAATAAGTAATATTAGTGGAATCAGTCGCGTTCAAACCATTGGGTTTGCTAACTGTCCCTCGTCTATCATTCGTCTGTGCATCATTATTGCACTACCTATGATTACCATTATAGCTGTCCGCTACAAGTATATGAAATAAAAATAATGCTACAATAGTACCTAATTTAAATTCCATTACAGTGAATCCCATCATATGAGTTTCATAAGTATCGGTAGTACCAGGAACCAAAGTAAAGTGCATCCATCAAAAAGTAAGCCCAAAGGTTACCCCAAAAGATATTAAGCAACCTACAGAGAGCAAAAAAGTGCTCCCAGCCAACGCATCTTACTACGTGGCATTAAAAACTTCTGAAGTAAAGATTTTTAAACGTCAATCGTCCGTAGTCCTTCAATTGACTCAATAATCCTTGCTGCGTAACAATTGCCAAGTGCGTTGCCAATACTTTTTGGTGGGTGGGCGCTGTAGCCACATCGTGTGTCGATAGGCTATACCAAAAGTCATACTGATGGTACCAAAAAGTAAATCATCAGTGCAGCATCGTAGTTCTGCAGATTTACAGAACCTATCACAGTAATAGCTATAACCCCTCAGAGTGGCTATAACTGCATTGCGAAAATGCTTTCTTGTTTATTCTGGTGAAAAATTCTGAACATAATATTTGTTTTACTCGCTGCAAATTTGCAACTAAAAGTGAATTACAAAAGTTCTTAATGTAATTTAGAACGTTTCGTAATTCACTTATTTTTCTTAAACCTATTGAAATATAAGGCTTTTTATGCCTTGATTAGTTTCTTTCTAATTTTTACTAGCTTGGGCGTTCACATCCTTTGCGTGTATAGAAGTACCAATTTATCAAGTAGCAACTATACATAATGCAAATACACTCCAAAAAGAATGCATTAGAATTACCTGTAAGTTGGTTTGATTGACTGATAAGAACACTAAATATAAAAGGGCCCAAAAGCAGCCACTGCAGCTGTCCATCCTATTACTCCTGCCGATTTACGTGGCGAAGCCGCAAAAATAGTAGGATATTGCTTAAAGGTTGCTGCATTACCAACCCCTGTAAAGAAGAATATAGTCAACATTATAGCAAGGAACATTGGAAATTGATCCGCCGAAGTAGGTGTCAAATAACCTCCCTAATATAAGTACTGCAAATAGTATTGTCATTGCAATACCTGTAATATGTGTAAGAATAGCACCTCCAAATTTATCAGCTACTTTACCAAAAAGCACTCGCATTCCTGAACTTATCATCATCTTAAGAAAGCGTAATGCAATGGGTCGATACTACTATCAAGTTTACTGTACAAACCTCTAATCAGCAACGGAAAAGAAGCTGAAAGACCCGCAAAAATACCAAAAGTCATAATATAAGTAATCGTGCAGTACCAAGTGTGTTTATCACTAAAAATATCCAATTGCTCTTTAAAAGACGCTTTTACAGGAATACTCTTCAGTGAAAACCATGCCCAAATACCCACTAAGAAAAAGTGGTACTACATAAATAAAAAGCCACATTCTCTAAGTAGAATAGTTTTACCAGCTTGCTACAATCTCGCCTCCGCCCATAAAAGAAAAAATACTCAAACTAATAACAATAGGCGAAAGTAATTGTACCAAACTAACCCCAAAGTTACCTACCCCTGCTTGAATACCCAAAAGCTGTTCCCGACAAACGTTTGGGAAAAACAAAGAAGTAGAAGGCATATAAGATGAGAAATCACCACCACCAATACCAAGCAAGAAACCTATCACCATAAAAATATCCATAAGATGATGAAGGATCCATTACCGCAAATCCAAGCATCAACAACGGAATAATCTTCAATAGCGCACTAATAGATACTACCTTTTGTGTCCCAAAAAAATAGGAATCAAAAAGTATTCAATATACGCAAAAAGCCCACCTGCCAAACCTGGCATAGCAGCCAACCAAAACAATTGGTCTTCATTAAAATTAAAAACCTATTTGAGGCAATTTAATAACCACTGCACTATACAAAAACCAGCACGCAAATGAAAGTGTAAGTGCTATTGTCGTAATCGTAAGCGTTTTTATTTTGCTATCTTTTTCCTGTGGAATGCCAAAAACTCTTCATTTTTCAGGCTCCCATTTTTCTAACCATTTTACTCATTTTGTAATCAATTATTAATTATTTAGTCTTTAATTATTCTATCTTATCTTGCAACTCTGGGGCTGCTTTCTTATTTAGTTTGTTGATGGTACAGGTGCATCCAATACAAGCACGCTGCCGAAGTAAAGGAATACAAATATCCAAGAGCTTGTCCATAAGCCAGAGAAATCAAGCAAGTAACCAAACAAAATAGCTCTATAAAGCCTCCAAGACCCCCTATCAAGCCTACCATACCTCCTACGATACCTACCTCATTAGGGAAGTATTCTGGTATATATTTGTATACAGCCGCTTTACCTATTCCCACATAATACCAATGAGGGATTACCAAAAATAGTATATACCCATATATGAGCCTCAAATTTAATAAGTGTAACCCCTTGCGCTATCACCTCTTTTTTTCTTCACCGCTTGGTTATCTTTCACCAAAAGCTTCTTGCCAAGAGTATGATTTAGGAAATATATTATTCTCATCGCGTATTTCGGGCTTTTCTTTTTAGAACAAAAGGTTTATCCACCCCTTGTAACGTAATACTATTGTTTTCTACTTTTTCTACTGTCGTATTTTTTTAGGCGAAGCAACCCCCTTACCTGGAGTTAGAATCTCCATCTTGGGAAGCATCAACAAGCCTCCAATAACAAAGAGATGAAAGCAGTACCCAATGCATTACTGCACGTGCCCCAAATTTATCTGATAAATATCCACCCAAAGCCCTAATTACTCCACTAGGCAAACTAAACGCAGAAGCAAGCATACCACCTAATATCAAACTAGTACTATATACATTGATATAGTAAGGCAACAACCATTGTGAGAAAAGCTACAAACAAACCAAATACCAGAAATAGTACAACCCAAATCGCCATACCCTTGTTGATTTAAGTGGTGTAAGCATCTGATGTACAGATTTAGGAGCTTGTGCTGCCTTCTTATTCTTAGTAAAAAGTAAAAAGCCAAGCCCATTACCAAAATTACAATACCATAAATTATAGGTAGCCAGCGCCACCCCTCTAAATTCTCATTATTATCTGTAAGCCACTTTAAAAAGTGTGGGTGCCAAAAAAGTAGTAACTGCAGCACCAGCATTACCCATACCAAAAATACCCAATGCACGCCCTTGCCAGTTTTTGGGATACCATACTGAGGGTGAAAGCTACCCCTACTGCAAAAACCTGTACCTACCATACCAAAAAGAATACTCAAAATAAAGTACATCCAATAAGATTTACGAAGTACATTAAAAAGAAAAGATTGCACAGAAAATAAGCAATGTACTAAATACTGGGTTTTTCCACCGTATTTATCTGTTAGCATTCCCATTAAAGGACGGAATATAGATCCTGATAAAATAGGTAAGCCCAATAGCCAACCTGTTTCTACTACACTCCAATTAAAAATACCATTATCTACCAAATAGGTAACCAACACTCCATTAAGTGTCCAACAGGCAAAGCAAATGGTAAAAAGCTAATGTGTTTTAGCGTAAGTACAAAATGTGATGTACGCAGTGATGTCTCAGAACTCATTATTTATTATATTTTTAAAATTGAATTTTTCAGGCAAATGTATTAACTTTTTATTCTCAAAAAAATAAAAACGAAAAAGAGAAATAAAAATTGATTTTTTTAATAAGCTATTTTTATACATTTGATTATCAATAATATATATATTTATAATACTATTGTATCTTTTTATGTATAACATCAAAATACAATGCCTCATACATCGGAACAATCTTTTCTCATCAAAACGTTTTGCTACCTCAAGTGCTCCTTTTTTTAAACTCCTTCAAACGTGCTTCATCTTCAAGTATATACAAAGCTCGTGCTGCCATTGTATCTATATCACCCACCTCGCACAAAAAAAGCCCGATACTCCTTCTTCATTCACTTCGGGGATACCCCTGCATTACTCGATACCACTGGCACCCCTGCTACCATAGCCTCTAAAAGCCGACAAACCAAAAGCTCTCCGACATTGAGGGTAACAGAAACAAATCAGAAAAACACAATATCTGCTCTATATCCGAAGTATTACCCAAAAAAACAATACACGTTTCTTAATCCCCAAATTCTTACACAATTGGTCTGCTATTTCACGATCAGCTCATCACCCACCATTATGAGTTTAGCTGGTATTTTTTTCTTGTATTTTAGTAAATACACGCACCACATCCTCCACTCGTTTCACCTTTCTAAAATTACTAATATGAGTAATAATACGCTCATCAGGACGTGCCATTACCGAACGTTTACACTCTTTAGGCTCTGTATGCTTCTTCAAACTAATAAAATTTGGAATAACATCTATCTCCCTATCTATATTGAACAACCCTAAGCGTATCACGCTTCAAGCTCTCCGATACTGCAGTTACTCCATCAGATTCGTTAATACTAAACGTTACCGCTTCTTTGTAATTCGGGTGACTACCCACCAAAGTAATATCTGTACCGTGAAGCGTGGTTATCATCGGAAGTTCAATCCCCTCCCGCTTCAGCATCTGTTTTGCCATATAGCCAGCATAAGCGTGCGGAATAGCATAATGTACGTGTAATATATCTATGTTGTAAGTTTTTACTACATATACCATTTTGGTAGAGAGTGCCAATTCATAGGGTTGATAGTGAAACAGAGGATATTCCTCTACGTGTACCTCGTGAAAGTGAATATTCACCTCCAAAAAATCCAACCGCACAGGATAACTATAAGTAATAAAATGTACTTGATGCCCTTTGCGAGCTAAGGCAAGCCCCAATTCGGTAGCTACTACACCACTTCCCCCAAAGGTAGGATAACATACAATGGCTATATTCATCGTTTAATATTTTTCGGCAAAGATACAAAATAATAACAAATGACCGCTAATTCAAATTTCATAATTCACAATTTTTGCCAATTGTTCTCCAGCGAACCTTCAGCGAAGGATGAGCGAAGGATGAGCGAAGGATAAAATTAAACATTATTTCATATCTTTGCAGCCCAAATTAGACTATAAAATGAATAAAAACATACGAAGATTTAGAATTCAACACAGTACTCTCACAAATAGCCGAACTTTTGCACTACCTCACTTGGTAAAAAAATACGCCTTGCGCATTCAGCCTTTTGATGATGAAGATGCTCTACTCCTTGCCCTCGATCAAACTAATGAGTATGCTTCTTCGTTTGAAAATAACAATACCATACCCTCACATTACGCGAGAGAGTATCATCAACGAAATCAAACTATTAGCTATAGAAAACGCTATCCTCGAAACTCAAGCTATCCAAAGAATACACCGCATTAGCGAGGTAACTCACACTCATATCACTTTTTCCGTAGGTTTGACGACCTATACCCTACCCTATGGGAAACTTCTGATAGCATTCAGTACGCCCCCGAAATTACCGAAGCTATTGAAAAAATAATAGATAAATACGGCGAAGTAAAAATGATGCTTCACCAGCTCTTACCGAGATACGCCATAGCCTGAGCGTGTTGAAAGGTAAAAATAAACGAGAGCTTTAACCGTGCTTTAGCCGAATACAACGCCGCTGATTATCTTGATGATATACGCAGAAACTATAGTAGATAACAAGCGCGTTCTAGCTGTAAAGGCTATGTACCGCCGTAAAGTGCAAGGTACACTATTGGGCAGCTCAAAAACGGGAAGTATTGTATATATAGAACCCCAACAAACCGAACACTATTCACGCGAATTATCAAACTTACTTTATGACGAACATCAAGAAGTGCAACGCATTCTACAAGAACTGACAGCTTTTTAAGTGGCTTTACACAAGTCCCTAAAGGGACTATCAGCGCTATATTACAGCTATTGATATTATCTATGCTAAAGCAAAAATACGCTCACCAAATGCACGCTATTTTGCCCGAAATCACTCAAGAACGCGAACTTGTATTACGTGATGCCTACCACCCTTTGCTATACCTGAGCAATGCTAAAAAAGGAGCTACTACCTATCCACAAACCATTCGCTTGAACGATGAAAATCGCATCATCGTGATTTCAGGACCTAATGCAGGTGGAAAAAGTATCACCCTCAAAACAATTGGGCTATTGCAGCTAATGTTGCAAAGCGGAATGTTAGTACCTGTACATTATCGCTCCAAAATGTGTTTATTCCAATACGTGCTCACTGATATAGGCGACAACCAGTCTGTTGAAAATCACCTCAGTACTTATAGCTACCGACTAAAAATATGAACTACTTTTTGAAAAAGTGCAACAATCGTACTCTATTTTTGATAGATGAGTTTTGGTACAGGTAGCGACCCCCGAATTAGGGAGGTGCTTTAGCCGAAATATTTTTAGAAGAATTCTACGACCGCAAGGCTTTTGGCGTAATTACAACCCATTACACCAATCTGAAAATACTTGCCGATGAACTTCCTCACACTTCTAATGCCAATATGCTCTTCAACGACAAAACTTTAGAGCCTATTTACAAAGCTTATCATAGGCGAAGCAGGTAGCTCGTTCACCTTTGAAGTAGCACAGAAAAAAATGGTATTCCCTATGCGCTTATCAACCGAGCTAAAAAGAAAAATAGAAAAAGCAAAGTGCGTTTTGATGCCACTATTGCCAAGCTACAAAAGGAACGCTCTCGTATGGAAAAAACAGCCGAAACCCTCAAAGATGAAGAAGTAAAAGCACGCGAAGAAGCCAAACGGTTAGAAGAACTCAATAACAAAGTAAAAACAAGCTCATCAATTATCAAGAGTTATACGACCAAAGCCAACGTATGATTACACTAGGTAACAAAGTAGACCAGTTAGCCGAACGATATTTTTACGATGGCAAACGCCGACCGCTAATAGCCGAAATATTACGCTTGATAGAAACCGAAAATGCTAAACGAAAAGCGGTGGACAAAAGAACAACGCACCCAACAAAAAGAAGAGGCTACTGAAAAAGAAGTGCACCAGCAAATGGAAACTATCAGGGCAGCAGCGCAGGAAGAAAAGAAAGAGCGTCTTGCCCAAGAGCGCGCCAGCAAAGAAAAACTACAGCGTGCCCTTGCCGTTGGCGACCGCGTACGCATAAAGGACAGCAAGAGTGTAGGCACTATAGATAAAATAGAAAAAGGAAAAGCCTTGCTAAACTACGGAATGTTTACCACTACAGTAGCCATAGACGAGCTGGAGCTGGTACAAAAATAAAGTAACCCTATTTATCACCCGTTACTACCCAATAGTAGCGGGTGATTTCTTTTACCGTTTTTAGTAGGTAACACTTCCTGAAAAGGCTTTTGAGTAACAACCTTAAAAACCCACTTGCATAAATAATTGAGCTATTTCTTCAGGAGTATAAAGCCGGAAACCTTCTTTGGCAAAAGGAGCTTTCTCTAATACAGCTTTATCAATAAAAGTAAATACTACCTTTCCTTGTAGGGCAAGAATTTCATAAATAGCCTTACAATAGCACAGCAAATCATCAATAAAAGTAAATCGTATTTACTGAAAAACACAACTCAAAAAGGAGCTTCCCACATAGGCAGTTCATCTGGAGCAGTTTGACAAAAAGAAACACGTCCCTCTTCCACCCATTGGCGATTATTAGCAGTAGCCTCAGCTACCATAGCTGCCGAAATCTCAGCCCCTACATATTGTAAATCAGTTTCTTTAGCAAATAAATAAGGTAGATGCTTGCCATTGCCAAAAACCTATTTCGAGCAGCTTTATATTAGGGATGAAGAGGCAAACTATCAATAGTAGTATAAATCATTTGGCTATTAGAGGCGAAGATATAATCGCCCACTTCTTGCGCTTTTTCGCCTATAGGGCATCGCAATAATTGTCCTAAAAGGCGCATATCATCAACAGGAGGGTTCATTGCTTTATATTAGATTTTTCAATTAGTTAGGGCTGCAAAGATACATATAAAATAGTTTGCTCATTAGCGCAAAAAGCCGTAATTTTACCCGTTCAAAACTAGTAGTATTATAACATATGAAAATATTAGTATGCATCAGTAGTGTCCCCGATACTACTTCTAAAATAAACTTTACAAGTGATTTACGCAAGTTTGACCCGTCTGGGGTACAATTTGTCATCAACCCCAATGATGAGTTTTGCCTTTACAAAGGCAATCTTACTAAAAGAAAAAAATTAGGGCGGTAGCGTAACTATAGTCAATGTAGGTACTGCAGAAACCGAACCTGTATTGCGCAAAGCTTCAGCAGTGGGTGCTGACGATATTATACGTGTAGATGCCTCGCCCACCGATGCTCTTATGGTGGCTACCCAATTGGCAAAAATAGCCAAAGAAGGTAATTACGACCTTGTTTTGGCAGGAAAAAGAGTCTATTGATTACAATGGTGGTAAAGTAGGTGGGTATATAGCAGCTTTGCTAAATTATCCATTTATTAACCAATGTGTAGGTTTGGAAATAGAAGGCAACACTGCCACTGCCGAACGCGAAATAGATGGTGGTAAAGAAAGGTAAAAGCAGCCCTACCGCTGGTAGTTGGCGGACAAAAAGGGATTACCCTTGAGCGCGATCTTCGCATTCCTAATATGCGTAACCTAATGGCTGCCCGCACTAAGGTGATTAATGTACTACCTGCTGAAAGTGCTCCAGAGCGTGTAACAACTGAAGGTTTTGAAAAAAACTACCAGCCAAACAAGCTATCAAAATGATTGATGCTAATGATATAGATACTTTGGCAGAAGTAATTTTGAGCAATAGATAATTAACAACATTCAAAAACAGAAAAGATGATTCTTATATATATAGATACAGAAGAGGGGAAGATAAAAAACTGCCTATGAGGTAGCTACTTACGCCAAAGCACTCGCTACTGAGCAAAATACAACAGTAGCTGCCATAACTATCAATGCTAATGATACCGAAATATTAGGCAACTATGGAGTAGATAAAATACTTGCTGTAAATGAGCCACGTTTGGTACACTTTTTTCGGCTAAAGCCATAGCGCATATACTTACCCAAGCTATTGAACAAACACAGGCTACAACGGTGATATTCAGTAGTTCGTTAGCAGCTAAAAGCATTGCACCGCTATTGGCTATCAGGCTACAAGCTGGGTATGTCAATAATGTAATTTCTCTACCCGATAGTAACTTTGTACTGAAGTGTAACGCTTTTAGCAATAAAAGCCATCACACTTGAAAAAATTACAACACCTATAAAAATCATAAGTCTTGCCAACAATGCTTTTGCTCCCCAGCAAAATACTGTTGAAGCTACAATAGTACCCTTTGCCCCTACCCTTACAGCAGAGGATTTTGATATAGAAGTTATTGCTACCGAAAAGTTGGGCAATAAAATATCATTAGACGATGCGCATGTAGTAGTATCGGGAGGTCGCGGACTAAAAAGGTGCTGAAAACTGGAAAATGATAGAAGAGTTGGCGCAAACATTAGCAGCAGCTACAGCTTGCTCTAAACCTGTAGCTGATATGGGCTGGAGACCTCATTCTGAACACGTGGGACAAACAGGAAAAACCTATTGCTCCTAATTTGTATATTGCAGTAGGTATTTCAGGAGCCATTCAGCACTTAGCAGGAGTAAACGCTTCTAAAGTGAAATTGGTTATCAATACCGACCCTGAAGCTCCTTTTCTTTTAAAGCTGCTGACTATGGTGTTGTAGGTGATGCTTTTGAAATAGTACCCAAACTAATAGAAAAAAATTAAAAGCTAAATTATAATGAACTCTACTAAAAATAGCTGCTGTAAAAACACTCTTACAGGCTCAACCTAAAATAAGCATTATTCCTCATAAAAACCCCGATGGTGATGCCATAGGGAGTTGTTTGGGGCTTTGTATTTACCTAAAAAAACAAGGGATATGATGCTACTGTAGTATCTCCTAATGATTTCCCAAACTTTTTGAAGTGGTTACCTGCAGCTCAAGAAATTGTAGTGTATGACAGTACCCCCGAAAAAGGCACAGCAACAATTACAAAAGCAGCTCACTTATCTTTACACTCGACTTTAATAATCTAAAACGTGCAGATGGGCTTGCGCCTTTGTTAGAAGAGCACAAGGCTGCTTTTGTAATGATAGATCACCACTTAGAGCCCGATGACTATGCTCAAGTAACTTTTTCATCTCCTGAAGAAAGTTCTACTTGTGCAATGGTTTATGCTTTTATAGAAGCTATGGGTGATAAAGAACTTATTGACAGTAATATAGCTACTTGCCTATATACAGGCTTGATGACCGATACAGGTAATTTTAAATATCCCACTACTACCAGCGAAACTCTAAGAGTAGCGGCTGCCCTTGTAGATAAAGGAGCTGATAACAGCCTTTATAAATACTAATGTATATGATACCAACTCTTATGATCGTTTACAGCTACTAAGTGTAGCACTGAAGAATTTGATTTATTTGCCTGAATATCACACAGCCTATATAACCCTTACAGCTGACGAATTACAACAGCATAACTTTAGGAAAGGTGATACAGAAGGGTTTGTAAATTACGGACTTACTATTAAGGGATGCGGTACTGGCTGTTATCTTTATTCAGGAAGGAAACTACGTAAAAGATGTCATTGCGTTCTAAAGGAAAATGTAGATGTAAATATTTTGGCGCGTGAACACTTCAATGGAGGTGGGCATCAGAATGCTGCAGGCGGTAGATATGACGGCAATATGGCTGAGGCAGTAGCTTATTTTAGAAACGTATTACCACAGTTTATTAAATGAATATATTAAAAATCATCTTAGGAAGTGTAGTTACCCTTGCACTGAGTGCTTGTGGTGATCATCAAGCACGACACCCCATAACAAAAAAAGACAAGTACTTTTTGAAGGAATCGGCAGCTAAAAAAACAAAGCCTTATTGGCATCTGAACAAGCTCAAATAGAGTCTATTATAGCTAAAGATACCATACATACTTTTATAGACTCACAACACGGTTTTTAAGTTCTACTACCTTACCAAAAATGCAACTGCTACTTATACAGCACAGTTTGAGGACATAGTTACTTACGACTATAGCCTTTCTGATTTGGAAGGTAATGAGTTGTATCAGGAAAAAGCCAGATGGAGAATATAAATACTATGTAGATAAAGAAGAACTCTTTCAAGGTTTGCGTTCGGCATTAAAAATTGCTGAAAAGAACAAGAAAGTGGTGTTTTCTTTTTTTCCTTCTAGTGTGGCGTATGGTTATCGTGGCGATAAAGATAAAATTAGTTACAATCAGCCTATCATAGCCAAAAATAGAGGTATTTAAGATAGAAAAGAACCAAGAAAAAGTACTCCCCGACCTGAATAAGTAATAATTAAAAAAATAAGCATATGAGAAGAATGAATTTTTATTGCATTGCTATCAGCAATGTTTGTGTTTTTAGTTGTAGTTCGCAGAAAAAGCATACAAAGATTTAGGGTGATGGGCTTTTTGCTGATATAGAAACTACTGAAGGAAACATAGTTGTAAAACTAAATTACAAAAGAAGTTCCTGTAACAGTGGCAAATTTTTGTAACTTTTAGCCGAAGGCAAAAACAACTTCGTAAAAAAAGGAATACAAAGGGAAACCTTTTTATGAAGGTACTATTTTCCACCGTGTGATAGACGGCTTTATGATACAAGGTGGCGACCCTACAGGTACAGGTATGGGCGATCCTGGTTATCGTTTTGAAGATGAGTTTGACCCTAACTTAAAAACACAGCAAAAAGGGATTTTATCTATGGCTAATTCTGGAGCTGACACTAATGGTAGCCAGTTTTTCATTACCCAAGTACCTACCCCACACTTAGACGGTAGACACGCTGTATTTGGAGAAACTGTAAAAGGCGATGAGGTGATAGATATTATTGCTAAAGCTCCTCGCGATGAAAGAAATCGTCCTAAAAAAAGACATTAAAAATCAAGAAAATTACTATTATAGCAAATGGTAAAGATGCTAAAGCGTTTAATGCTGTAGAAGTATTTAATAACTACTTCAAAAATCATAGAGGTACGCAAATCAAAAGGTATTGAGGCTGCAAAAGTACTTAATGAAGAGTTCAAAAACAAGAAGCTGAACTAAAAGCGTTGCCTTCAGGAATCAAAATACTAAGTGTAGTACAAGGCAGTGGAGAAAAACCTCAACAAAAACCAATTAGTTTTAGTAAATTATGCTGGATATTTGCAAAATGGTACTCTTTTTGATTCGAATATCAAAGAAGTTGAAGAGCAATTTGGTAAATACAACGCATTGCAGACAGACAAAATGGTTAAAAACCTATACCATTCCTTACACTCCATCAGCAGGACTTATACCAGGCTTTTAAAGAAGCACTTCTCACAATGAAAGTAGGTGATAAAATACGTGTATTTATTCCATCGGCTTTTAGGTTATGGCGAAGCAGGAGCAGATGGTGTTATCCCACCTAATAGCAACTTAGTATTTGATATAGAAATTACTGATATTGCAAAATAATCTACTAAGAGGCTGTTGGTTTTGGATTGACAGCCTCTTATAATTTTAATTCTTCATATTATGGATACAGATAAAAACAACAAACAATTTATTCCAGTCTAATACCTTTAGACTGATATTAATAGGCTTATTAACCTTAGTATTGCTTATTCCGCTTTTTATTCGTACAGAACTTAGTAAGCGAACGCAAAGAAAGGCAAGAATCAGTAGTGAATGAAATTGCTAATAAATGAGGAGGCGAGGTTTTCTTCTATGGTCCTATCTTAAAAATCCCTTTATAAAGTATATGGTAATAACACTTTTGAAATAAGATATGCTTATTTCTTTCCCGAAGTACTAAAAATACATCAAACGTAAAAAAACTGAAACCAAAAAGCGCAACAACTATGAAACAGTAGTTTTTAATGCTACTATGGATTTTTCGGGTAACTATATAGCCCTGATTTTTAGCACTAAAGGAATCGCCAATGAGCATATTGAGTGGAACAAAGCAACTATTCTTATCAGAACTACCAACTTGGCAAGTATTAAAAAAATGGTGTTACTATCAAATTAGGTAGCAAAGATTACCCCTTTGAACCTATTTACGAACAACGCAATAATGATGAGCGCTATTACGATGATAATAATGACGATGTAGCATCCTTAGAAACAGGATTTATCAACTTCCAAGAGTTCTTAGCCAATCCTTCATTTGAATTTTCAATACAATACGATGGAAGCAAAAATAGCAATAGTACCTATAGGAAAAAACTACCGAGAGTACCCTTAGCTCTAACTGGGCAAACCCTAAGCTTTTATGGGCAATTTCTTGCCTTATGATAAGCAAATTAATGCCAATGGTTTTACCGCTTCGTGGCGCGTGTTGCACATCAACCGACCATTTGCACAACAATCCTTTGGCACGTTACCCAGTATAGCACCATATACTTACGATGTAGATTTTATCATCCCTGTAGATGAGTATCAACAAAACGAACGTGTTGCTAAATATGGTTATTTGGTGATATTTCTCACTTTCTTAATCTTCTTCTTAATACAATCTATCAGCAAAAATAAAAATACATATTTTTCAGTATACAATGATAGGCTTAGCACTTGTGCTGTTCTATACGCTCCTTATTTCAATTACTGAACATAGTAGCTTTTCATTTGCTTACTTTATATCTTCTTTGATGACTGTAGGGCTTATTAGTTTTGTACTCTATTTCAATACTGAAGAATAAGAAGTTCCCCACTTTTATATTTGCATCATTGGCAGCACTATACGGTTTTATTTACGTGATTATTCAGCTTGAAAAACTATGCTTTATTGGTAGGAAGCATTGGTCTATTCGCTATTTTGGCAACAGTGATGTACGTATCACGCAAGGTAGAATGGTCAGCTCAATAATAAAAACATTATAATAATTGTTAATTGCTAATAATTTTTGTATTTTTGCGGCAATAAACACTAATTAAGAATAAAATGTCAGACAAGAAAGAACTATCATTTGATGTTTTGATTGAGATTCCCAAAGGAAGTAGAAACAAGTATGAATACGATTTTATCTTGCGCAAAGTGCGTTACGATCGTATGATATTCTCTTCTATGATGTACCCAGCCGATTATGGTTTCGTACCAGAATCATTAGCTTTAGACTCCGACCCGTTAGACGTATTGGTCTTGGTTACCGAACCTACCTTCCCAGGCTGTGTGATGGAAGTGAAAGCCTGGGCGTATTCCATATGGCAGACGAAAAAGGACCTGATGAAAAAGGTAATATGTGTGCCCGTATCAGACCCTATTTGGAACAAAAATGAACGACCTTAGCGACCTAAACCCGCACCTTATCAAGGAAATTGAACACTTCTTTAGTGTATACAAAGACTTAGAAAAAGAAAAAGGTAGCTATACACGGTTGGGGGTAATGCTGAGGAAGCAATAAAAATATACCACGAGTGTAAAGAACGCTATATTGGTAGCCGTAAAAAAACTTCTCAATTAACTAAAAAAACAGTAAAGTTGCCAATGTACAAAAAATATGTGCATTGGCATTTTTTTAATAATACTAATAAGGATACTTCAGATGGTTTTATTCAAAAAGACCCTTTTTGGGCATTTCCTCTTCGTTAAAAATGGCTTATACGCATATTTGGAATTATAACCCATAGTCGTTATGATGGTTTTAATCAGCTAAAGATTGAGGGGTCGGACATTATACGTGCTTTACCCCCTCAGAACGTAATGTTTATATCAAATCACCAAACATACTTTGCCGATGTTACCGCTATGTATCACGTGTTCAACGCGAGCCTAAAAGGACGCAAAGATACCCTTGATAATATGTTCATTTATGGAATCCTAAGCTAAACATCTATTACGTAGCCGCTTCTGAAACGATGAAATCGGGAATATTACCCAAAAATATTAGGCTATGCAGGTGCTATTCCTGTGAATAGAACGTGGCGTGAAAAAGGTAAAGAAATACATCGTGAGGTACGCCAAAGCGATGTAGAAAACATAGGCATTGCATTAGCTGACGGCTGGGTGATTACTTTCCCACAAGGTACTACCTCTCCTTGGAAACCTATCCGCAAAGGCACAGCACATCTCATCAAACAATACAAACCCATAGTAGTGCCTATAGTGATTGATGGGTTTAGGCGTTCGTTTGATAAAAAGGCATCAATATAAAAGAAAGGGGTTCAACAATCTATGATTATTAAACCTCCTTTACAGATAGATTATGAAAATGATACCGTAGAAGAAATCGTTACTAAAATAGAAATAGCTATAGAACAACACGAATCATTCTTAAAAGTAAAAATTAGAACCTAATAACGCGCCACAAGTAGAAAGTAAGCAATAATCCTATAGTAGCCAAGCTAGCACCCATCAGTGAAGGATAGTTAGTACTAAGCCCATAAAGCAACGGCAGTCCGCCTACATAAGCACCAATAGAATTAGCCGTATTAAAGCCTGCTTGCATAAAAGCGGCACCCATCATCTCTGATTGTGGTGCGCAGCGAAAAATAAGCATATTAAGTGGCGAACCTAATGACATCGACATTGCACCACATACGAACGTAAGTACCCACGCTATAGGCTGTATATGCGAAAAGAAAACCAACAACAAAACACTAATAAGCAATAACGAGATATAAATAGTAGCTTTGATAGGCGATAAGCGGTCGGTAAGCCACCCTCCCAATAGGTTACCCTACCACCATTCCCTGCACCAGCTACAATCATCACTACCGATTTCATATCAGAGCTTATATGAGCTGTCTCCAACATCAAAAGGCTGTATATAACTAAACCACGCAAAAAGACCTCCGCAACCAAAAAGCCGTAATAGCCAATACCAATAAAGACCTCGGATTAAAAGAACAAACGTACTTCACGTTTCACACCAATATCCCTTTTATGCTCTACATTAGGTAAGAAGAAAAATATAGACAACATCGTAAGCAGCCCTAAAGCCGAAACACAGCCCATCGCCATACGCCAGCCTATTATAGCACCCACATAAGTGAGTAACGGCACCATTACCAAATTGGCAACTGTAAGTCCCGCAAACATAATCGAGATAGCAAAAGCCTCTTTACCCTTAGGGAGCTAATTGCTTGGCAACAATAGCCCCCACCCCAAAGAAAGCACCGTGAGGCAAGCTCGAAAAGAAACGAGCTAATAACAAAGTAATGTAATTGGTAGAAAAAGGCAGAAACCCCATTGAAGAGTGTAAAAAGTATCATAAACAATAATAGTATCTTCTTAGGGTTGTACGAAGCAGCCAGTGCAATGAGCGTAGGAGCCCCTACCACTACCCCCTATAGCATAAGCCGAAATAAACCTCCCCGTAATAGCATCCGTCAAGCCCATATCTTCACCTATTACACGCAATAAACCCATAATTAGAAACTCAGTAGCTCCTAAAGCTAAGCCTCCTATAGCTAAAAGCCACAATTTTTTTATCATAGTTTTTATTTTTAAGCGGGCAAAGATACAAAAATTATTGATGATGATAAGGCTCGTTCCTCAAAAATCGTAAAAAGCACGATACAATTGCTCTATAAAAAGAGCCGTATCATTTGGTGTGAAAAAGTAAGTTTAGAAAGCGATAACTTACCATTAGCCCTATTATATACCTCCTGAGAAAAACCATAAGGACCCCCTAATAACAAAAAGTAAGCTGTTTAATACTTGTATTCATTTTCTTCTGAAGTTCATCAGCAAAAAGTTACTGATGTATATTCTTTACCACGCTCATCCAAAAAGAATAAGGTAGTGAGAAGACTCTACATTACTAAGAATGAGCTCCCCTCTTTTTATTTTTGCAGCTCCTCAGTGAGCGATTTACTATTTTTAATATCAGGGAGTAACTGTAGTTCAAAAATTAATATAGTGAACCAATCTTTTTCGTAAGTACTAATAAGCTGCTGTAATGCAGCACTATCGGTTTTTCCTATAACTATAAGCTTTAATATTCATTTAATTCTTGTAATATTTTTATTACTATTCATTACTAACTTTTTATCTTTTTGCTCCTTGAAAACTTTTTTTGTGATATTATATATACCCATTACGATTCTTTCTAATCTAGAGGAGTGGGGAGTTATAATATTCCTATCGGAAAAGCTTATAAAATTTTAATTCTTTAGGTTCTAAAAAGTTTGTTTGCCATTATCACCTATCAATTGAAAGGTGAGGTAATCATTGGCGCGATTTACGCGAATATCCAAGTGGGCAGTTACCTTATCAGCTTCTTTTCCAAAGACTTCTTGATAAGCTGCTACTACTGCTTCCCAATCAAAACTTACTTCAGCCAAATATTTTTCTCCGTTTTCTGCTTTATACCAAATTACTAATTCTTTAAATAAGGAATGTTTTTGAATAGGTTCTTCTAAATAGAAGAAATCTACTTTTACCCATATAGGAAGCGAAATCAGTATACAAGGTAGTACCTGCTTCTCCATTCCAATATCTCACCCTAACATCACCTATTTTTCCATTGGGAATTTCATAGACAGGGAACCATTGGTATTGATGATCTCTATAACTATCCCATAAGCCAAAGGGAATGGGTTTGTTTTTATTAGCTTCTCGTACTGCTTTTAGGAATTGTTAAGTCACTATTTAAAAACCTCTTCTCTATCCTCTTTTGCTAAATATGAGGCGTTCGTGGCTATCTAACCCAGGAGGCTCTTTCAAATCTATTTTTTCGGCTTGGTATCTTCCTATTTCAGTAATTTTTTTATAGCCTCTACCTGCCCATAACACTACTACACCCCCAGGGCTATACCTACCACTACTGTATCATAGGTTGTATGCCTTACTTCCCCCATTAGGGACTCTTTTCTTTATAGCCTTCTCTAAAGAGTTTTTCTATTTTTTCGTAATCAATAGCTGTCTTGAGCCTATAAAAACAATCTTCTTTATACGACAGCCATACCATATCTACACTTGCAGGCAAGTATCCCATTGAGTGGCTTTCATAGCCAAATGCATTCCCCCAATCAGGTTCTTCTTTTTCAGTATAAAAATCTCCTGCGATAGGCATTCCTCCTACCATAGCAGCATAAAAACCGTATAGGGTAACCCTATAGGGTATTCACCGCTACGCCCCCAATCGTATTGTGGTTCGTTTATATTCATATTCTTATTCTTATCATTGCTATTATGGTTTTTGACAGCTAGCGAGCTGCAGGGTTAAGAGTAAAAAAATAATAATGGTTTTTATTACAAATTTCTGTGGCATATTTTTAATCTAAAGGAGTGGGAGTTATAATATTTCTATCAGAAAGCTTATAGTATTCTAATGTTTTCAGGTTCTAAAAAGTTTGTTTGCCATTATCACCTATCAATTGAAAGGAGAGGTGGGTATTAGTTGCGATTTACGCGAATATCTAAGTGAGCGGTTACCTTATCTGCTTCTTTTTCCAAATACTTCTTGATAAGCTGCTACTACTGCTTCCCAATCAAAAACTTACTTCAGCCAAATATTTTTTTCTCCGTTTTCTGCTTTATACCAAATTACTAATTCTTTAAACAAGGGACGTTTTTGAATAGGTTCTTCTAAATAGAAGAAATCTTCTTTACCCATATAGGAAGCGAAATCAGTATACAAGGTAGCTCCAGCTTCTCCATTCCAATATCTCACCCTAACATCACCTATTTTTCCATTGGGAATTTCATAGACAGGGAACCATTGGTATTGATGGTTTCTATAACTATCCCATAAGCCAAAGGGGATAGGTTTGTTTTTATTGGCTTCACGTACTGCTTTAGGAATTGTTAAGTCACTATTTAAAACCTCTTCTCTATCCTCTTTGCTAAATATAAGGCGTTCGTGACTATCTAACCTAGGAGGCTCTTTTCAAATCTATTTTTCGGCTTGGTATCTTCCTATTTCAGTAATTTTTATAACCTCTACCTGCCCATAACACTACTACGCCACCAGGGGCAATACCCACTACTATAGTATCATAGGTTTTATGTCTTACTTCTCCATTAGGTACTCTTTGATTAAAACCTTCTCTAAAAAGTTTTGCTATCTTTTCGTAATCAATAGCCGTTTTGAGCCTATAGAAGCAATCTTCTTTATAGGATAGCCATACCATATCTACGCTTTTAGGTAGCTTGTCCATTGAAGTGCTTTCATAACCAAAAGCATTTCCCCAATCGGGTTCTTCTTTTTTTCAGTGTACAACTCTCCCTACAATGGGTCTTCCACCTACCATAGCGGCATAAAAAAACGTATAGGGTAGCCTATGGGGGTATTTACCGCTACGCCCCAATCGTATTGTGGTTCGTTCATACCTTTTTATTATTACATATTTGACAACTACCAAGCAGCAAGTTCAAGAGTAAAAATAATATCTTTTTTTCATTCTAATTTTTGTCAGAAAAACAAATAATATTTAGGATACAAAAAGTACAATAAATTTATTAGAATTCAAAAACTTTTCACTATTGAAGTCCACTGCCAATTCCACCCTACTCTCACAAGCCTCACAATTCAAAAATTCATAATTATTCCCCACCGAACCTTGAGCGAAGGAAAGTCGGCGAGCCGACGCAGCCGAGTATGTGACGAAGAATAAGCGAAGGATAAGCATCTCCACAATCCCCTATAAATTTATATACTTCTACTAAATTTATAAAATATAAAAATTAAAATATACCATTTATTATCAATAAGTTATGAAATAATCAGTATTAATAACTTAAAAATGTGTTCAAAAAAATTTGGTAAGACAAAAAGTAGTACATTTGCACCCGCAAAAAGCATAAGAAGTAAGCTTTTTTGCGTAGAAAAATGGCGAGGTAGCTCAGGTGGTTAGAGCGTTGGATTCATAACCCAAAGGTCACTGGGTTCAAATCCTGTCTTCGCTAGAAAATCGGCGTAACTAATTGTTTGGCAATTAATTACGCCGTTTTTATTTTAAAGCTGGGGCAAAATTGGGACAACTATACTTACAAGAGGTACTAATAAAACTAGAAAACTTCTTACTATTTTTTTGGTACTCGAAAAATTAAATTATACTTTTGCTGCTATAATTTTCACTTAATTATCAGGCAAACGACAGTTAAATATATGGCAAAAATACGATGTTCTTATTATTGGTAGTGGTCTCTTCTGGATTATTTTCAGCTTTACTCTTGGCAAAAGCAGGAAAAGAGTGTGTGTATATTAGAGAAAAAAACCAACAATATGGGGGCAATCTACAGACTTTTTGAACGCAATCATATTCTTTTTGATACAGGAGTGCATTATATAGGTAGTTTGGCTGAAAAAAACAGGTACTTTACGAATATTTCAATAAAGTAGGAATAGCTAACAAACTTTCTTTTGGAACGTCTTGATATGAATGGTTACGATCGTATTTGCTTTGCTGATACTCCTGCACTTATGTATCCTCACGCTCAGGGTATGATAACTTCATTCAGCAACTACTTTTTGTATTTTCCTCACGAAAAAGAGCTTTTAAAACAATATGCAAATACAATGCAATCTATTTGTGCTCAATTTCTCTTTATAACCCTTAAACAAGAAGATGCTAAATATAATACAGAAACACTTTCTATAAAACTTTTTAGATTTTTGAATAGTATTACTACTGATGAGCGACTAAAAGCAGTACTTTTAGGTTCTAACTTCCTTTATGGAGGTGTTACAGAACAAACTCCCTTTGTATGTACACGCATTATCAGTCAATTCATATTGAAAGTGCGTGGCGACTTACGCAGAGGCAGCCAAATCACTGATTTGCTCATTGAACAGCTAAAAATTACACGGTGCTGACTTGTTCAACAATACTGAAGTAACAGCCTTTGAATATGATAGTTATAACGCCATCTCTTCTATACGTACTAAAACAAGGCAGGACTTTTCAGGCATCTCATATTATTTTCGGCTATTGATATCAAACAACTACTCAATATCACAGGAAAAGCACCTTTTAAACCTTCTTTTCTACAAACGCGTGCAGTGCTTAAAACCCTACGGCTGCTGCCTTTTCATTGCATTTAGTACTCAAGCCCAACACCTTTAGATATTTACCTTATAACATATATTGGTTTAAGGATAACAATAGCGTGTATCAGGCAGCTAATTACTCTATAAATGATTTTCCGTTATCATATATGATTTCTATGAATCCACCCTAAAAATGGAGGTGAATTTGCTGATAATATGACAATCTCACCTATATGAATCCTACGGAACTACACCGCTGGGAAGAGAGTTTTTGTACCAATACAGAGGGAAAAAGTAGGGGTGAATTGTATGAGATTTTCAAACGTCAGCGGGCTATGGATTTATTAGATTGTGTTGCTCTGCAATTCCCTACTATAAAGAATATTATTACCGACTATTACACCTCTACTCCCCTCACCTATCGCGATTATATAGGTAATTTTACAGGAGCTATGTATGAGTACAAAAACGCTGACCATATAATGGAAAGCGTTTTTATGCCACAAACTCACATCAGGAATCTTTATGTTCACAGGGCAAAGTGTTGCAATGCACGGACTTAGTAGGGGTTACTATCAGTGCGGTGCTTACTTACCAAATCTTTGATGCGATCTTCTGGTTTTTATAGAGTTTATCTCCTTCTTTTACGTCAAAGGCTTTTATACCAAGCGTCTACATTTACTAATGGTCCGAAAGAGCGGAAATAACCAGGACTATGAGGGTCTGTTTTTACTTGATTGGTGAGATATTGTTCTTTAGACAATGTACGCCATACAGTACCCCAAGAGATAAAGAAACGTTGTTCTTGGGTAAAATTGCTAATCTTCTCTACTTGTCCTTTATCTTTTAAATACATTTGCAGTGCATCAAAAGCAATATTTACACCCACCAAGGTCGGCGATATTTTTCGCCACTGGTGAAAGTACCATTTACAAATACACCTTTTACAGGTTCGTATTTATCATACTGTGCTGCAAGAGCTTTGGTAGCGTTTTCAAAGTTCTTTTTGTCTTCAGGTGTCCACCAGTTTTGTAGGTTACCTTCGCCGTCAAACTCTGCACCGCTATCATCAAAACCGTGTGTCATTTCGTGTCCTATTACAGCTCCTATACCGCCAAAGTTCACTGCTGGGTTTCAGCTTCAAAGTTGAAGAAAGGAGGTTGCAAAGATAGCTGCTGGGAATACGATTTCGTTATAAAGTGGGTTATAATATGCATTCACTGTTTGTGGTGACATTCCCCATTTAGTTTTTATCAACTGGTTTACCTACCTTCTAAACTCTTTTGGTAAGCCCACTCACTCACGCGTTGCAAAGTTATTAAAATACACTGTTTTGGCAGCAGGTTCTATAGTCAGTTTAGAGTAATCTTCCCATTTATCTGGATACCCCACTTTTTACAGTGAATTTATTGAGTTTTTAGCCAAAGCTTTTTCTTTAGTAGCATCAGACATCCAAGTAAGGTCTTTGATGTGTTGTGCAAAGCTTTTTTTGAGGTAATCTACTAAAGTAACCATTTCTTCTTTAGCTTTTAGCAGGAAAATATTTTTCTACATACAGCTTACCAAAGGCTTCTCCTAAACACCATTGATAACGCTTAGAGCGCGTTTGTTCATTGGGCGTTGTTCTTGTTGTCCTTGTAATTCTTTATGATAGAAGTTGAAAGAAAGTTCGTCAAGTTCTTTGGTGAGGTTGCTTGCATTATCGGTTACTAATTGATATTTGAGGTAATCCTTCAGCAGTGGCAAGTTCTTTTCGTTGATAAACTTGTCGTATTGTTTGTACAAAGCGAATTTCTGAAACAACTACCTTTATCAATATTAACTCCTACATTTTTTTAAGATATTGAGGCAGGTTGATATTTTTCACCAATTTGCTTAGCTCGTTCATTGTTTGAGGGTTGTAGCTAAGGTTAGGGTTTCGGTCTTCCTCATTGGTGAGCATTAGTTTGGCTACAGAGCGTTCAAAATCTACGATTTGTTTAGCTTTTTTTCGGTTGCTTTGTCGTCTTTAAGCATTTTGAAGATAGCTTCTACGTAATTTTGGTATTTGTTTAAAGCCTCTGTATTTTCTTTTTGCTATCTTTTTGGTAGTAATCACGCCCCATACCGATACTAAAGTTACCGAGATAGACAGTATTGGTATTAGAGTCTTTCATATCGGCATATACGCCCCAGCCGCAGATAGGGTTTTTCGCCTTCGCGGGTAACTTCTTCTAAGTATTTTTGAAGGTCAGGAGGGTTTTGATAGCATCAATTTTGTTTAAATAACCTTCTATGGGTTTGAGCCCTTCGGCATCGCGCTTGTTCCAATCGATGAAAGACTCATATAGGTCTTTTATCTTTTGTCCTTCAGTGCCTTGCTCAAAAGTTTTCTTTTTAGTAAGTTATCCAAGATAAGCAGACAGTTTTCATCGGTTTTTCACGAAGGATATGAAAAGAACCCCACGTAGGCTTTGTCGGCTGGTATTTGAGCTGTTTTAGCCCAAGTACCGTTTACGTAGTTATAAAAATCATCTTGCGGACGCACAGTAGTGTCCATTTCAGCAAGGGAAAGCCCTTTATCGGCATTCGTGTTCTCAGTCATTGTGTTTTCTGTTTTTGTTATTTTCGCAGGCTATCATTAGCCCTATTGATGAAAGTAACAATGCGGTTTTAGCTGTTTTCCTCATCGTATTATTAGTTTTTTTGAATTGATACCACAAAGGTAATAATATTTTCTTAATTTGCAAGGGTATTATTAATTTTTTTCCTGATAATATATAAGCTATCTGAAAAAGTTTTATTTTATGAATGTATATTGCCTTTACTTCTACAATACTATTGAAAGTTATTGATTATCAGAGTAATTAACTTTGTCAAACTCTTAAAGTTTGCCAAAAATGTGTAGTGCAATTATACCTTTTAAAAACTTTTCGGACAGCCTTATTGTTAATGATTACTTAATTGTAAAATTAAGCCCTTTGTGCTCTCCTAAGCCGTAATAGTGCTTAAAGTTGTAAATGAGGGATGCCACTCTAATGGGTTGATTTTGTTTTCTTCCATTACTAAATGGTCTTGTGCGTGCACTTGTACAAACTCCAACTCTATGAGGGCAAAGTTATCGCGGTCATTTACTTGTTTTACTTTGGCTTCGGCTTGTATGGGGCATTCGGCCATGCGAGGTGCTCTGTATTTTTATCGGAAGGTAGCTTGGTGAAGCCTCGCTATGGCAAATTTGTCATCAGTATAGGTGTATTTGCCTTGCTTTTTGAGGGGTACGTGATTTTGTGTTGTATAGGGGGCTATCGCTTCTACTTTCTCCCACATTTCGCCGAAGGTAGATTGAATACTACTTCGGGCACTTCCATTACATTGTGATAGGCTTTGTTGAGCTTTTACAAGGGCTATCACGGCATTTGTACCCTAAGGTGAAGGTACAAGAAATAGGTGTTACGTCGGCGTTTCCGTCTTTATCGGTTGTAGTAAGGAGTACTACAGGAAACCCGTAATAAAAACATACTTGGTAAAAAAGACTTCATACTATTTATTTTAGGATTTTTGCAAAGGTACAAAATAATGTTTAATTAGCAATGATTTGACTAATTTTGACACTAAACATTTCAAAATTAAATCTTTCACCCTTTTTAGTTGTTTGTGATACACACTTTTTACTTTCTTAATCAAAATTTTTGCTACCCGTTTGATACCGAAAAATTATTATCTTTGCCCCGCTAATTTAATTTAAAACATAATGGAAAAGATAAAAATACACTCTTTCGTTTCAACCGTAAAACCAACTTAATAAACACGGACAAGCACCCATACAAATAGAATGTTATTTGAATGGAAAGCGCAAATACTTTGATACCAAAATAAGGGTAACGCCTTCCCAATGGAACGAAAAACAAAAAAACAATTAAAGGAACACCCAATGCTATACAACAAAATGCCCTTATATCTCGAAAATGCTTCGTACATTAGAAAAATTACGAAATTGAGCGTATAAATAACGGCAAAGCTATTAATTTAGCAATGCTTTCTAATGCTTTTGAACTCTCCAAAACAACACTTTTAACGATTGGTGCGCTTTGGCAAATTGAAAAAGATACGGTAAAAACAAAAGCACAAAAATCACTTTTTGCAGGCTGTTAAACACCTCAATAACTTTAATAAACATTTGTCTTTTTCTGATATTGATTTTGATTTTTAAAATCTTTTGAAAGATATTTACAGGGACAAAAATTGCAGCCTAATAGTGTAGCTACATATTTACGCCTTATCTGTAAGTTTGTTAATTTGGCTATAAATTCCGACCTTATGAATATAAATCAATATCCTTTCAGAAAGTTCAAAATAACAGCTAAAAACGGATAAGGCTTTTTGTTAGCTTCTGAAATTGAGCAAATAGAAAATGTAGTGCTAACAGACAAAAAACTAAAAATACGCCCGTGATTTGTTTTTATTTTCAGTTTATACGGGGCTACGTTATTCAGATATTATAACGCTTCGTCCGTCTAATATAGTAACTATTAACGGGCAAAAATGGGTAGAAAAACAGCAAAAACAGATGAAAAAAATAATGATACCTATATACTTACTTTTTAATGGGAAGCCTTTAAAAATCATAGAAAGTAATTATATCTTTGGTAGTATGCAGGTGTTTAAGTTTATAAGAAACGATACACTAAACCGATATATTAAACAGGTTTTGCGAACTTGCAGACATTGAAAAACACATTACTTTTCACAGCGCACGACATACAACTGCTACGTATTTATTAAGTAAGGGGTAAATATATACGTTGTTCAAAAAGATATTAGGACATAGCAAAAATAGATACAACGCAAATATATACACACCCTAATAGATGATACAATAATTAATAGCCTACGAAGCGTTAATTTTTAGTTAGTTTGGTTTTTCTTTTTAGCACCTTTCGGGGTGCTTTTTATGGTAAAAACATCTAACTTACTGATTTTAAACTTATACCCAAATTTGGGTTTATGTTGATTTTTTTAAACACTTATGTAACTTGTTGATTTTCAATATAAACCCAAATTTGATTTATATTGATTTTCAGTAAGTTATATATATCGTTGGTAGGTTCGTACCCCTGCTGGTAATACGTGCCTGCTGGTTCGTGCTGGTTGGTGCTGCTTGCTGGTTGGTAGGTGTGCAGCTACTTTGAACGCTGGTGGGTTCGTGCCTGCTTGGTGCTGGTTGCTGCTGGTTGCTGGTTCGTGCTGGTTGGTGCTGGCTGCTGGTTGGTAGGCATGCAGCTGCTTTGAACGCTGGTGAGTTCGTGCTTGCTGGCAATACGTGCCTGCTTGGTGCTGGTTGCTGGTTGGTGCTTGCTGGTGATACGTGCCTGCTTGGTGCTGGTTGCTGGTTGGTGCTTGCTGGTGATACGTGCCTGCTTGGTGCTGGTTGCTGGTTGGTTCGTGTCCTTGGTAGGTGATTGCCGCTTGGTGCTTGCTGGTGATACGTGCCTGCTTGGTGCTGGTTGCTGCTGGTTGCTGGTTCGTGCTGGTTGGTGCTGGCTGCTGGTTGGTAGGCATGCAGCCGCTTTGAACGCTGGTGAGTTCGTGCTTGCTGGTAATACGTGCCTGCTTGGTGCTGGTTGCTGGTTGGTGCTTGCTGGTGATACGGTGCCTGCTTGGTGCTGGTTGCTGGTTGGTTCGTGTCCCTGGTAGGTGATTGCTGCTTGGTGCTTGCTGGTGATACGTGCCTGCTTGGTGCTGGTTGCTGCTGGTTGCTGGTTCGTGCTGGTTGGTGCTGGCTGCTGGTTGGTAGGCATGCAGCCGCTTTGAACGCTGGTGAGTTCGTGCTTGCTGGTGATACGTGCCTGCTTGGTGCTGGTTGCGGTTTTTTTGGTTTTTGGGTATCAAAAATTATTTTTATAAGTTATTACGAAAAGTATTATATATTACTTATTATCAAATACTTATAAATATTTTATTTTTGGGTATCAAAATAGTATCAAAAATGCTTTTTACTCCAAAAATTACGTTTTTGACCTTCTACTAAAATGAAAAATGAAAGTCTAAAAATTTTAGGAACTATCATTTTTAATTCTCTGAATAAAACCCAAAATAAACCACTATTAAAAATGTAGGCGTTGCGGTTTATTTTTATGCTGCTTTATGGCTGCTGATTACGTTATGCAGGTAATTAACGCCTGTTTTTGCTTTTTGAATTACGGCATAATTACGGCAAATTACGGTATTTTGTTTTTTTGAAGTACGGGCTGAATGCTTTTAAAACGCTTTAAAAAACAACGCTTTTTAGCGGCTTTTTTGGTTGCTGGTATAAATAAACGCTTTTTAAACAAAAAAATACACTAAAAACATGGCTTTATTTTTAGTTTTTTTGCTTTGCAGTATGTTATTTATGGTTCGTTCTGAATGTAGGTATTTTTAGAATTTTACTACTTTCATATTTTGGCACAATAGATAATAAAAAGCGGCACAAGTGGTTAAACTTATACCGCTTTTTCGGGCCTCTACGGGGTGCTTTGCTTTTTGGTATTCTGAAGATGTTATTTTATATGTAGTGATAACTTTTTAATTAGGGGGAGTGTAAACTCCCCCGTTGCAAGGAAAAATACTAATCAAGTACAAAAAAATATGATTTAACGTTGCAAAAATACGCTTTTTATCTTTTTAATGGTAATTAATTGCATAAAAACGGGCAAAAAGTCAATTCTGATACATTAAATGGTAGTTATTAGTCAATTTTTAGGTAATTAATAGGACATTATTTGCATATTTTTTTGTAGCATTCACGACATTTTTGGCAGATGTATTTTTCAAAACTGACATTCTGTCATATCTTTTTGATTGTCAGAATAATGAAGTTAAAAAAATAAGCCTGTTTTTAGCGTTCTTTTTATCTTTTAGTATAGATACCCCCTAACACGTAGAAACACAAAAACGCCCTTTGTTTGTGTTTTTTTGGGCGTTTTGCGTTGTGGTACTTTTTTTAGCTTTGCACTTCATTTATACTGCTTTCATTGCTGGTACTGCGTTTTTCTTTGTAGGTATGGGTATATGGTTTTATTTTAGGCTCTGAATTGTACTTGCTTGCCATTTCCTTTGCTTGTTGTACTGCTTCTTTACATTCGTCGCGGTTTGTGTAAAGGGGCTCAATAATATCATAAATTTGAGCCTCTACCGCGTTCCTTTTGCGCTTCGTACATTTCCAAATTTTTGCGCGCTTCTAATACTTCAAAATCTAAAGCATTTACCATTTTGCCCAAACGTTGTGCTTCGTTGGTTCGCTTCTCTAAAAATTAATCCAATGTTTCATACTAAAAAATATTTATTCGTTATTATTTTCGTTTTTAGTTCCTCAAGGCGTTTATATAGTTCTTTTGTGTGCTGTATATAGTCTTTGTACGCTTTGCGACTTAATTCTTTTTTACTTGCTTTTCTTAGTGGTAGGCGTTTATTTATCCCGTGTTTCTCATAATAGGCGTTTAGCTTCCTAATAGTATCCCGCTTGGTTGGAGGTTTAGGCGGTTTAATGTATGTTTGTACCTGTAATTTACCTGCTTCAAAAATCCTGCTTTATTTCCTCTACAAGCAAACGGAGGTATTTATTTATTAGCTTGTTACCTTTGTGCCCGCTGTTTAAATACCGCTTTCCTGCTTCTACCTTGCTGATGAAAGGTAATGTATAAATATATGCTTCAAAGGTTGCTTTCTCTTTTTCTGATACTACACGCTCTATAAATTTGCGCTTCCTTACTATATCGCTCAAATGCATTCTAAAATCTATCTTTGTAATGCTGAACTTTGGAGGTATACCAAAATATAAGCTAATACAGAAAATTAAATCTTTTTGCGCTGGTGGAGGTATTTTGCGGGGTGTTTTTCCTTATGTTTGCGCTTTTTAGTATCTTATACAAAGTTGTTCTATTTATCCCATACTTTGGTTTTATATATTCGTTAAGGGCTTTTGTTATGGTTATCCCTTTATATTGTTTTTGTAACTCCTTAAAGTACTTTTAAAATTTCTTATTACGTTGCTGGGTATGGGTGTTTTTAGGGTGCTTTTGGGGTGTTTTTAGGGTGCTTTTTGGGGTGTTTTTTTAGGGTGCTTTTTGGGGTGTTTTTGATTAATTTTTAATCTATGCTTTTTTTAGTCATATTATATTTTATTGATTATTAGATATTTATATTATAATGCTGTCATTCTGACAGTATACGACAAGCTGCCTCGCTTTTTAAAAAGACGATATTAAAAGCGTCTTTTTGATGTAGTTTGCGTGTCAAAATTAGTCAATTCTTTCAAAAATTTCCTGTAACTCATTGTGTTTTAGTTATTTGTAAAAATGTCAAAAATGGCATTTTTAGCTTGTAGTCTTTATACACCTTTGAAAACCAATCTCTTAGAAATTCCCTGCGTGTTCTGTACTCTCTTGGTGTTAAATCTTGCTCTTTTATCATTTGCATTGCTTTTTTTAGTGCCTAATGTTAGAATAACGCCTGCAAGTTCTTTTTTTAATGCTTGAACCCTTGCCCGTGCCTATATATTCTACTTTTTGGGGCTGTCTGGAGTTCTTGCACCTCTTTATCCTCCTCCAAATGCTTTAAATTTTTCGTTTGTAATAAACTCTTGCAAGGGTATATCTTGCCGTTTGTAAATAGTTTCGTATCGTGTTAAGTTCTTAACACCCGTTAGCGGTTGGCGTTTTTCTTTTAGTTCGTGTAGTTTATCGTACATACGAAAAATACGCTTTTTGTCTCTATCTATTTCCGTTGTTTTAAGGCTTTCTTTTTATATTTTGGGTTGTAATATAGCTTTTTACCGTTGAGCGTTTGAAAGCGTTCTAAAATCTTATGTGTAGGCTCTTCTGTTTCGTGGTTTATTCCTATTTCAAAATAATACACTTTGTAATTCTATATCTTTGAGCCCGTAATATTGTAATATTTTTTTGCAATGCTTTGTTGTGCCTGCTTCATTGTGATATTGTTGTAATTAGTTAGTTTGCCCGTTACTTCATAATTGAAAAACTTATGTACCGACCCTGATACACTTTAAGTTTTTCTTGTGTCTATATGAATGAAAAACCGCCATTAAAGTTCTTGGTATCGCCGTTATCATAATAAATTAGCCCGTTTTTAGTATGCTTCTTTAACTTTGATTTTGAGGCTATTAGCTTTAATTCTTTGTCAGTAATGTTTTTCTTTTAAAGTTATTTTGTCAATCATATTTTTTTGTTATACCTTTGTAAAAACATTTAGGGGTGTGCCCCTGATTATGTTTAAATTATTTAGCAACAAGCCCCTGCCTAATTGGGTGGGGGCTTTCTTTTAATTATTTTAGCAACAAGCCCCTCTTTTTGGTATATAGTATTTTGAACCTTCATTTTGTGCCTTTTTGGTTTTCTATATATTTTTCTATTTCGGAGCGTTTAAATAGAACTTTTTCCCTTTGCTGTCTGGCTGTATCTTTTTGATAAATCCTTCTCTTACCAAGTCTTCCAACTTGTTACGGCTACATTTTTAAAAAGCATTTGCGCTTCTTTATTTGTTAGCATTTCTCCCCTCTACTTGCCCGCAAATCTTTTTAGCATTACCTCCAACGTGTCTATTTTACGTAAAATATGCTCTAAGGTTTGATTTTGTACGATTGATATATTTTCCATTGCGTTAAGGTTTTAATGTTTTTACGCCTTGCCTACTTCGTTTATATACAAATGCGGCTCTTTCTCCTCCTGCTCTATGATTGTAAGAACGTGTTTTAAAAACATTTCTAATTCATAGATTTTTAACGCTAAAAATTTGTTGCGTTACTTCTCCTGTTTTTGGCTTTTCTACTATCATTGTTGGTACAACTGATAGCATTCTTTTTACTGCTTGTTTCTCTACATTCATTTTAAACGTGTTTTAAAATGGTTTTTAAATTCTGTTTTATTTGTGTGCTGGTTCGTGGTTTAAGGCGTTATAGGTGTGGTCTCTGATTAGGTTTAATGCTTCCGTTTCGTCCTCAATAATTATCTGTTTTTGCTATGCCCAAAACATTATAAACGTCCCAAATATCGCAATCTACTGCGGTTTTTGTTGCCTATATCAAACAAAGCTGACATACATATACTTAACATTGATTTTGCCACTGCTGAAATCTCTGTGTAGTCTCTAAACGTTATACGTGCTTCGCCTTTTTCGTTTAGCGTTACCATTGGTGCTTGTAGGTTCTCTAAATTTAATTCGTTGTACATACTTCTTTTTTTGTTTTTTTAGTTTATTGCTTTTGCCAAATTTGATTTTTCTAATACTTCAAAAATCACTATATGGCATTAACTTATCCGCAAGGTCAATAAGATTGTATAAATCTATTAGGTTACTTTCTCCGCTGGTGTTGCTCTCAATTGCTAACAAAGTATCTTTGCAGGTGTTTAATATAGCTTTTTACGCTACAAAATAAATCTATATACCCCTGTAAATTTTACAGGGCGTTCACCCTCTTGGTTAAAATGCATTTAACCATTCTTCTTTAAACTCTTTTAGCTGTTTTTGTCTTGTTCGTTTTGCTTTTCATATCTTATTTTTACATATTGTTTTTAAATTTATTGGTTTAACATTATCATACCTGCACGGACTGAAAAACGTTGCCCGCTTTTTGTTTTTCTACGATATACACGGGCTTATGCTCCGTGCAGATTATTTTTTTAAAAAGCTCACCTTTGCGGGCTTTTTAAATCTTTGCGCAAATACCCGTATATATCCTGCTTTTGCTATGGCGGTTCGTGGTGCTTGTGGTGTGCTCATTGTAATAACTGTTTTAACCTCTTTTGCAGTTCCTCTCGCTCCGTTTTTTTAGTTCTTTTAAGTACTCAATGTAATTTTTATTAATTGGAGTTCCTTTTAACACTCATTTTCTTTTGCACCTGAAAAAATACTGCCCTAATGCTATTTCATTGACTTTTGCACGTTTGGCAATCTCTCTAACACCCCAAAGGGAATTTTACTTTTTAAATCTTTGTAACTTCATTTGTTTTTACTTATTTTTAGTTAAACATTTATCTTAAAAATATATTTCCTATCTTTTTGCGGGTGCAAAGATATATGTTTTACTTGAATTAGTCAAATATTTTTAAAAAAATACAGTTATAAGCTGTATTTTTTATTATTTCGTTAGAAATCAAATGTTTATCATTTTCAAAAAGTAGTATATTTTTTTCTTTAAGTACAGCATTTTTGCTTCCCTCGATATACCACTTAAAAAAACTCATTGACGAATAAAAATAACATTTTATTTACATCAATTAGTATTTCTTTTGCTCTTTTCAGTGTCATTTGTTTTTCTATGAATTTAAGGGCTTTTTCTTGTACTTCGTCTGAAAAAGAATTCATATATAAACATTTCTTTTTGAATATTATGCCCCACCTCTAAAAATAGGGTATCTAATCCAAAATTTAATTTATTTTTCCCTCTATAAGTATTAACTCTTTACCCTCGTATTCAAATACTTCAGCATCTGCTCCAAGCAATGTTATAGTATTAGAAAAAGTGAAATATGAAGCTAAAAATGTTGTATCAAATTCCCCGTTACTTCTAAAATTAACTCTGTAATTTTGTAATTGTAGATACTTCATTTTTAATCATTCTAATATCTTCTTCTTCGTTTGAATTGAATATACTATCAAAATCATTTTCGCTATAATATTCATTAAACATTATAGATTTTTAATTTTTGTTGTTTTCTATTTGCAGTAACAAAGACATAAATACTATAGTAATTTTGTTTGTTAATTACATAGGGCTTTAAATTTGTGTTTAAAAAAATGTTTTACTGTTATTTTTCCCCATTGCAAATATATTTTTTAAGTAGGGCACAAAGGTACAAAAATTAGTCAAAATTAGTCAAAATGCGTCAAAAAAATATTTTTAGGTTGTTGGTTGATTGGTTTGTTATCTGTATTAGCCCCGTGCCTTGCTGGTTCGTGGTTTATTTTATACCTTTGCACACTACAAATATTTTCTTTTCGTATGCAACAAACACGTAAAAACGAACGCAAAAAAACCGCCTGCAAGAACGTAATATAAAAAGTACGTACCCTTTTTAATGAATTAGTTAAAAAAACACCCTCAATGGCGTTTAAATGCAGTTATTAATGAGGTTTCTGAAAGGGTGTTTTTGTCGCCCCGTACCATTGAGGCTATTTTTATCCAATGAGGGTATTTATAAAGATTAATGATTTTATGTTAGTGTAGTTTTTATTGTACTTGGGACAAGCATTTTTATAATGTTTGTCCCTTTGCTTTTGCTTCGTGGTGCTGGTTTGTATCTTTGTTTGGTGTTACTCTTTATAGGTACTTGTGGTTTTATATTTTACGCCTATTTTGTTGTAAAAATCTGATTATCAATAAAATAGCCACAAATATAATTTTTCTTATTAACTTCAGCTAAAAGTATAATAAAAAGTATCAAAAATTTTTATCACTATAATTTTCTGTAAATCAATAAAATAGATATTTTGCTACCCTTTTGATACCAAAAAAACTTTAATATTCTTAAATTATTGGTTTATAGATAGTTACTTGATAATACAAAATAATGTTTAAAAATTATCAATGTTTAATGGATTATTTTTGTAGGTTTGTCACATACTCGGCTGTGCCAGCTCACTGACTTTTCTTTTCGGTGCGAGCCGCATTGGCTTCACATACTCCGCTGTGCCAGCTCGGTGCGAGCCGCTCACTGGCTTTTATCCTTCGCTTATCCTTCGCTCAAGGTTCGCTTTTAAATAGGGTCTATTGAAGTGTAGGTATGATAGCAAATTAATTTTTGGTAAAGATTATAGCAACAAGGGGGTTAGTGAAAATAACTAAAACTGTATATAGGGGGTATTGGGCTTGAATGGCGGCTATTTTTGTTGTAATTGCTCTTGGAAAGCTTTTATGACTCTCGTGTGGGGGTTGAAGGGGCGATGGGCTAAACTTTTTTTGAATATTATCTATTTGTTTCATTGTTTTTTTGGGTATCAGTATCTATATAAGTGGCTGTTAATTGCTGCCATATAGTTGATTGCCAGTTCGGAAGGGTGTACCATATCATCTGTATAAAAACGATAATCACGCAACTCGTCTAATAAGAGTTCGTAGGACGGAAAAATAATGGCAGGTTTGCTTACTGATAAGTGGATAGAGTGCAGCAAAGAGGTGTGATTTGCTAACTTGTTTTCTAAAAAGCCATCTTTGAGATGTCGTACAGGGGAAATGGTGCATATACATTCTATATGAGGATTGAGGGTTTTCACACTGCTAATTATCTGATATATACTTTGTTGTATTTCTTCAACTGAAAGGAGATGTTTTTGAGAAGTGTGTTTGTGGCACTTTGTGGCAGTTGGCTACCATTTCACGAGTTGCTTTTATGGGTATATACCCAAGCTGTACCAAAGGTGATAAAGAAGAATTGTGCTTCTTTAAGGGCTTGGTACAATTTATTCTGCTGGGTATTGGCAAAAGAGATTGTTTCTTGTAGTTCAGGCTTACTGATATCGGAATGAAGGGAGAAGCTGTGCCATAGTTCGTTATGCAAGAAGAAGTCTTCGGGGTGTAGGGTTGTTGTGCTAAGGCTTTTTGTATAACTTTTTGGATTGCTATAGGATGAAAAAGAACGCCAAAGGGGTTGGCTGTGATGGGAAACTTGTAATAAGCAAAGCGAGTGGCTATATTTTGGGCAAAACAAGAGCCTATACTTACTATGGGGGTATAATAAGTAATTTTTTTAGGGGCTGGGGGAAGCTGTAAGGTTGTTCTGAAGTTCAATTTTAGTTCTTTTTCTAAGTTCAACAAAAAAACTCTTTACGGGTGATACCTCCTCCATAGCCTGCTAAACTACCATCGGAGCTGATAACACGATGACAAGGAATGAGGATGGAGATGTGATTTTTACCATTAGCATTGGCTACGGCACGGAAAGATTGTGGTTTGTCTATTGCTTCGGCTTGTTGTTTGTAGGAACGTGTTTCACCATAGGGGATTGTGAGGAGGTAGTTCCAAACCTCTTTTTGGAAAGGTGTTCCTGAGAGTACTAAAGGCAAACTGAAACTTCGTAGTTCTTTGGCAAAAATATGCTTTTAGCTGTTCTTCCAATTGTAATAATAATGGTGTATCTTTTTGGTTATCAGTACCATTTAGATATTGCATTACTTGGCTTTTAGAGAGTAACCAATGATCGTTGTGCATAAACTCTAGCAAACAAATAGCGTTATCGGTTGCCATTGCCAACAATAGCCCTACAGGAGTAATTAGTTTTTGGTATATAGTTTTTGTTTTTCATAGCTTATTTGCTGAAATAATCTAACGCTAATTCATAACTTTGTAATCCGAAGCCTACTATGATGCCTTTTACAACTGGAGATAAATAGAATGATGCCTAAAAAGTTTCGCGTGCAAAGGTATTAGAGATATGGACTTCAATCACGGGGTTGTGATGGCTTTTATAGCATCGGCAAGGGCTACAGAGGTGTGAGTATAAGCTCCTGCATTGAGTATAATTCCACAATAATCAAACCCCTACCTCGTGAAGTTTATCTATTAAATCGCCTTCGTGATTGCTTTGGTAATACTGCAAGTGCAAGTGTTTGTATTTTGATTTTAAGGAGTCAAAAATACATTTCAAAAAGTTTGAGCACCATAGATTTCGGGCTCTCGTTTGCCTAATAAGTTGAGATTAGGTCCGTTGATAATAATAATCTTTTTCAATATCAAAACTATTAAATGGTTATATTACATAAAATTGGTATTTTTAATAGCTTCATAGGAAAGAATAGAGGTTGCTTTATTGACAATACTATCTACAGTGATAGTTTCTATCGCTTTTTCGTAACCTTTGGGGGTACGTTTTTTTCCATAAACTGAGGTGGGTATTAATGGAAATAGGTTTCTATCGGCTAAAATTGCATTACTTAACGGTTGTGCATAGGGATAAAATCCTGCGTAGGGTGTGTAACTCCCCATATTGTAAGTGTGGGGGACGCCACACATAGCCGAAAAGGTGTGCGTTACCGCTATCCATAGCTATCATTATGTCAAGGCGAGATATTAGCTCTAACTCTTGCTTGAATGAAAGCCTTCCCACCATATTTACGACTCTATCTAATTTTACTTTTTGTATTTGGTCGGCTTCATTTTTTTCCACCTCCAAAAAGGTAGATAGTGGCTTTTGGATAACGCTGGCTAAGGGTATTAATTACTTCGCACATTTTACTAAAGGGGTATTGTTTGCCTTGAAAAGAGGCAAAAGGGGCTACGCCTATAGCAAGTTCGTTATTTAGTAGCTCTTGTACGGTTCCGCTCAGTTCAGGGGGTAATAGGTAGTCATCGGACAAATCTATGGGGAAAACCCAAAGCGGCAAACACATCGGCATAACGTTGATAGGAAGGTTTTAGTTGCTTAAAAATTCTTGAATTTATAGCGAGTGAGTGCTTGTTTTTCAATTCGTCCTTTGTCTATTTGGGCAAAAGGGTATTTTAGTGGTTTTAAAATAGAGTTTTAGTATATTGGTGCGCAATACGTTGTGGATGTCGGCAACGCCGTCAATATCTTTATTAACAAGTTCTTTGAAGAGCCTATAGAGCCCACAAAGTCCTGCGTGCTTGCCTGTAAGTTCGGGGTGTAAATACCTCTAAATTAGGTATATGAGAGAACATAGGGGTAAAAAGAGGGCGTGTAAGGTAAGTGATTTTTACCTCAGGATATTGCTCTGCAAAAGCTGTAATTACAGGAACACTGATAGCTACATCGCCCATAGCTGATAGTCTAAAAACAGCGATATGTTTCATTTTGTTTTGGTATTATTTTTATTATTATCTTTGGCACGTCAAAGAGCATTGATAAATAATAAAGGAGGTTGATATTCAATGCAAATGTACTAATTTTTAATATATCAATATTTTATGAAACATTTATATTACTATTTGCCCAATGTATTTGGGCACAACCCTGATGCCGTATTTGACTTTAGCAAAAAGTCTGCGCATTGACTTTAACTTGCTTACGGATGCTTACCAAAACGGAAGTGCTTTTTCAGCAGTTGAAGAAAGAACCACATTGGGGAGGGGGCACAAACTAATCTTATCGCTCCTAACTTAGGAAACTTGCGTTTGCAGGTGTTTGACGGTGATAAATTGATTTTTTCAAAGGGGTTTAATTCCCTTTCAAACGAATGGGCTACGATAGAGGAGTCTAAGGGTGAAAAACGTTTGTTTTACCACGCTATTCAAATTCCTTTTCCAAAAAGAGCTTACTTTGCACATTGATAGGCGTAATAACGAAATGGTATTTGTAAATATTGCGAAGCGCAAGATAGACCCTGCAGATTATTTTATTAAGGAAAGAAAAACAGGTGGCTTACCCTTTTAAAAACTATTATATAACGACGAGGCTGCTAAAAAGGTGGATATTGCTATTTTGGCTGAAGGTTACACGAAAGATGAAATAGAAAAAGTTTTATGCTGATGCACAGCGTATGACTGACTATATGTTTACAATCCCTCCTTTTGATGATCTTAAAAAGATTTTTAATGTATATGCTATTGCAGTACCTTCGGAAGAAAGTGGAACAGATGTACCAGGCAAGAATATCTACCGAAATACTGCTTTTAATTCTTCTTTTTACACTTTTAATCAAGAGCGTTACCTTACTACAAATAGCCTTAAAGAAATAGCTGATGCGGCAGCTCTTGTGCCTTATGACCAGCTATATGTACTGGTAAATACTCCTATATATGGTGGGGTGGATTTTATAACAACCTGAACTTGTGTACGGCTGATAATGAACTTTCGGATAAAGTGTATATACACGAATTTGGACACGGATTTGTAGCGCTTGCGGATGAGTATTACTATGAATGGGATACTACTTTTCAGGATACTTATAATCACTCATTAGAGCCTTGGGAAGAGAATATTACTACTTTGGTAGATTTTGGTAGTAAGTGGAAGGATATGGTTGCTAAAAAGACTCCAATACCTACTCCTCGTACTGATAAATATAAAAAATGTAGTAGGAGCTTTCGAAGGTGGTGGCTATGTGAGCAAAGGGTATATAGCCCAATGCAAGATTGTCGTATGAAATCTAATGAACCTAAAGGTTTTTTTGCCCTGTGTGTGAGCGTGCTATTAGGAAAAGTAGTAAAATCATATACTGATTAACAAATAAATAAGCCGATTTATCTGTAATTGATAAGTCGGCTTATTAACTCTTAAATGGGTATTATTTTTAGTCCGCGTGCTTTTGAGTAGTGGTTCAATAGCTGGGGCTTTTCCTCTGAAACTAAGATACATTTTTCGTAATCCATTGTATTGCCTTTAGAGAGAATCAAATCTCTGAAGCGTTGTCCATTGGCACGGGTAAGTCCTCCGTTTTTCTTCAAACCATTGGTAGGCATCGTGGCAGAGCATTTCTGTCCATTGGTAAGAGTAATAGCCAGCACCATAACCACCTCCAAAAAAATATGAGCAAAGTAAGAAGAGCGGTATCTTGGTGGTACTTCTTTCACCCATAAGCCTGTCTTCTCAAGGGCTGTTTTCTCAAAAATCATTTACATTACTAATAATAGTATCTGCTGGGATAGTGTGCCATTGTAGGTCTAAATTAGAGGCTGCTAATACTTCGGTAAAAGCATAGCCTTCGTTGAAAGTGCTTGCTTTCTTTATTTTATCAATAAGAGCTTGCGGAATAGGTTGTTTGGTTTGATAGTGTACTGCATAATTCTTAAGAATATCAGGATATAAAGCCCAATGTTCATTGAATTGTGAAGGAAACTCTACAAAAATCGCGTGCTACGGCAGTGCCTGATAGGGCTTGCGTACTGCTGATTGGCAAAGAATCCGTGTAATGCGTGTCCAAACTCGTGGAAAAGGGTAGTAAGCTCGTCATAAGTAAGCAAAGCGGGTTTGCCATCGGCGGGTTTTACGTAGTTGCATACATTGTAAATAACGGGTTTAGTATTCAATAACTTTAGATTGATTTACAAAGTTACTCATCCACGCGCCACCGCGTTTGCTCTCACGGGCAAAGAAATCGCCGTAGAAAAAGCCCTAATGGAGTACCATTCTCTTCAAAAAGTTCATATACTAATACATCGGGGTGATATACAGGTATATCTTTTGCGTTCTTTAAAAGTAATACCATAGAGCTTTAGTAGCTGCGTAAAATACGCCATTTTCAAGGGCATTTTTTTCAACTCGAAGTATGGTTTTATCTCATTCTCATCGAGGTCGTATTTGGCTTTGCGTACTTGCTCGGCATAGAAGTTCCAATCATAAGGTTCTAAGCTGAAATTACCTCCTGTTTTAGCAATTTGTGCTTGTATTTCTTTTAGCTTCAGCTTTTAGCTTTTCCTACTGAAGCTGGTACTAAATCTTTAAAAAAACTGGGCAATAGCAGCAGGTGTTTTTGCCATTGTGCGTTGCAAACTCCACTCGGCATAGTTTTTAAAACCTAAAAGTGCTGCTTTTTTTAGCGCGAAGTAGGGCAATGTGCTTTTAAGATGTCGTTAGTATTATGAGCGCCGCCATCGGTACGATTCCAAGCAGCTTCAAATAGTTGTTTTGCGCTGATTGCGGTCTGCTAATTCACTAAGAAGGGGCTGCTGAGTAGTATTTACAATAGCTACTTTTTACCATTAATAGTTTGCGCTGCTGCTAACGAACCTTCTAAAAGTGTTTGATTGAAATCAGTCTCCAAAGAAGCTAACTCACTATTATACTTTTTTTAAGAGTTTCTTTATCAGCAGCCGATAAATTCGCTCCTGCTACCTCAAAATCTTCATAGTAATTCTCCAATAATTTAAGCGACTCAGGGTCTAATTGCAAGCTCTCACGTTTATCGTATAAGGCTTTAATACGTGCAAAAAGCTTTTCGTTTAAGTGAATACCATCAGCGTGTTCAGCAAACTTGGGTGAGAGCTCTTTTTGCAATACTTTCAGTGTGTCATTGGTATGTGCTTCTGTTAGAGCGTTGAACACTGCTGAAGCTCGTTCCAATTCCACTCCACTTTTTTTCTAACGCAATGATAGTATTTTTCAAAAGTAGGCGCTTCATTGCTATTAGCGATAGCAGCTATACGCTCGTTTTGCAAATGCCATTCCTTTTAAGAAGTGCAGGACGATAATGCTCATCTTTTATCTTTGAGAAGTCTGGAGCTCCATATGGCAAGGTACTTTTCTACAAGTAGCGGATTATTATCTATATTCTCTGTCATTTTCTTTTTGGTTTTTCAGAAGAGTTACAGCCTACTAAAGCAGTAAATAGTAGTGCCGAAAAGAGTTGTTTTTTTCATAGTCTGTTTGGTTTTAAAAATAGGGACGAATTTCATCAATTCGCCCCCTTTTTGTTTAACTAAAATTTATTACTTAGCTGTCAAACGCACATCTATACGCCTATTTTTGCTTTGCATTCATCAGTATCATTAGCAGGGCATATGGGGTGTTCTGTCCATAACCTTGAGCACTCAACTGTGCTTTGTTAGCACCCTAATGCTACCAATTTGTTTTAACACTGAATTAGCGCGCCTTTCAGAAAGTTTTTAAATTACCTTCAGCACTACCAGTATTATCGGTGTAACCTCCTAAACGGATAGCCGCATTAGGATAAGCTTTCAATATAGCTACAATGTTTTTTTAATTGTTGTTCTGAACCTTCAGTAAGTTCATCACTACCTGTTTTGAAGTAAGTTCTATCCAAAAGTAATCCAATTATCTTTGAATTGTTCTGGAGTAGTAAGGTTTTTATCTTCCAATAATTTTACAAGGTGAGCCTCAGATGAATTTTTCACCTACTTCTAACATTGTATTGTCAAGAAGAATCAATTCAAATAAATTACCTACGTTATACTCATAATTACCATCAACATTAAGCATACCTTCTACTACAGGAGTTTCAACTGTTTCTATAGTTTCACTTTGCTGAAGCTCTGCTGCTTCTGGAGGTATAATATTTGCATCAGCGGTATGTCCGCCCAAAATAGGAGCAATAACCAAACCTACCAAGCAAGTTAGTTTTAATAAGGATATTCATTGAAGGACCTGAAGTATCTTTTGAATGGGTCACCTACAGTATCACCCGTTACAGCTGCTTTATGAGCATCAGAACCTTTGTAAGTCATTTGTCCGTTAATTTCTACTCCTGCTTCAAATGATTTCTTAGCGTTATCCCAAGCACCACCAGCATTATTTTTGGAAGATTGCCCATACTACGCCCGATACAGCTACACCAGCCATATAAGCTCCTAAAGCTTCTGCCCCATTACAAAAACCAATAATGATAGGGGTGATAATAGTAATTGCGCCAGGCAACATCATTTCACGCAAAGCAGCTTTAGTAGAAATATCCACACATCTGCCGTACTCTGGTGTACCCTTGCCTTCCATAATACCTGGGATTTCGCGGAACTGACGGCGTACTTCGTTTACCTATATCCATAGCCGCTTTTTCCTACTGATTGCATTGCCAAGGCTGAGAAAAATTACCGGAATCATACCTCCAATAAACAACGCTGCCAATACATCTGCTTTGAAGATATTAATACCATCAATGCCTGTAAAGGTAACATAAGCGGCAAACAATGCTAAGGCTGTAAGAGCTGCAGAAGCAATTGCAAAACCTTTACTCTACAGCAGCAGTAGTATTACCTACTGAGTCTAAAATATCTGTACGTTGGCGTACTTCTTTTGGGTAGTTCACTCATTTCAGCCACACCTCCTGCATTGTCAGCAATAGACCCAAAAAGCATCAATAGCCAATTGCATAGCAGTAGTAGCCATCATTGCCGAAGCCGCATCGCAACCCCTGTAAAAACCTGCTAAGGCAGTAAGAGCCCCAAATTGCTACTGCAAAAAGCAATACAGAACCAAAGGTTGATTTTCATACCAGTAGCCAAACCTGCTATAATGTTAGTAGCTGCACCAGTTGAAGAGTTACGCACAATATTCAATACAGGTTTTTACCCAAAGCAGTAAAGTATTCAGTAATAGTAGAAATAAGTAACCCTACAGCTAAACCTACAATAGTAGCATAGAATACATTAATACTTGGTATTTCCTTTTACTCCTTCTCCAAAGAAACTCATCTGAATAGTTTTCAGGAAGCATATATTTAATTAGGAAGAAACAAGCTACCAAAGTAAGCCCTAAAGCTACATAGTTACCTGTGTTTAGCGAGCTTTGTACTTGTTTTTTTCTTTTAGCTTCATTATTTTTGATACCTACGAAGAAAGTACCGATGATAGAAGCTACAATACCTACTCCCCTGCAATTACCAAAGGTAAAAGTATAGACTCTATATTGCCGAAGTTGTCTGTAAAGGCACCTCCATTGCTCATTGCCATATCTTTGATTACGTAGTTACCTAATACCATTGAGGCAAGTACGGTAGCCACGTATGAACCAAATAGGTCAGCACCCATACCTGCTACGTCACCTACATTATCACCCTACGTTATCAGCAATAGTGGCAGGGGTTACGAGGGTCATCTTCAGGGATACCTGCTTCTACTTTCCCTACAAGGTCAGCCCCAACGTCAGCAGCTTTGGTATAGATACCTCCTCCCACACGAGCAAAAAAAGCGCAATCGACTCAGCTCCTAATGAGAAACCAGCCAAAGCTTCAAGTACAAGGGTCATTTCATCATAAAAAGGTTTGCCTCCTTCTATAAAAAGTGTTTACAAAGAGAATGAAAAACAAGCTCAAGCCCAATACAGCCAAACCTGCTACTCCCAATCCCATTACAGTACCACCTCCAAAATGATACTTTTTAAGGCTTTTTGGCAAACTAGTGCGTGCTGCTTCTGTAGTACGCACATTAGAGTTGGTAGCAATACGCATACCTATGTTTCCCGCTAAGGCAGAGAAGAACGCTCCACACACAAAAGCTACGACAATAAGCCAGTGAGAAGTCTCCACCACACGCGAAACAATAAATAAGGCTATAGCGGCTATCACCACAAAAAAATACCTAAAAATACGGTATTCAGCATTAAGAAACGCCATTGCACCTTCTTTGATACTTTTTAGAGATGCTTTGCATTCTGTTCGTTGCCTGTGGTTTGCTTGTTCACCCACAAAGCCTTTTGTAATCATAAAGATAAGTCCCAGAATAGCAAGGACTAACGGTAGATATAACATCATTTTATCCATACAAATATTAATAATTAATTATTCAGGGCGGTAAAATTACAAAAAGATTATATTAATAAGAAAATAAAAAGCAATTTTTATTTTTATCCTAAGAAACCTATAAAAGTAGTCAAGATAAAGGCATTAATAAAGTCTATAAAAAAAGCTCCTACCATCGGTACTATCAAAAAAAGCTTTATGGGAAGTACCAAAACACTCAGTAACCGACTGCATATTAGCCACTGCCGTAGGGGTAGCCCCTAAGCCAAAACCACAATGCCCTGCACAGAGTACAGCTGCATCGTAATCAGCCCCCATCAGGCGGAAAAGTTACAAAATAAGCATATGTACACATTACAAAAAGTTTGTATCACCAAGATGATAAGCATCGGAACAGCTATATCTAATAATGTCCAGAGTTTTAAGTTTAAAAAGAGCAATCCCTAAAAACAAACTTAGTGAAGCATTGCCAAATACATCTATAGCTCGGTCAAACATATTCACTTTGAAAGCATTAGTAAGTACATTGCGCAAGAATACCCCAAAGAATAAAGCCCATACAAATTGTGGGATAGTAAATTTTTCGGTAAATAAGCTGTCACAGTAGGCGAAACCATTATAGCCGAAAAACGACAAGCAAGCTGCAAAAAGTGCCATTGTCTCTATCGCCGATTTTGAAGTAATAAGGCGTTGTTTTTCCTGAATTTTCAAACACTTCCACCACAGTATCTACTGCATTATCGGTAGCTGTTTTATCAGTGATAGGTTTTCTCCCTATTTTTGTTCACCAACTTGCGTGCTACAGGCCCTCCCTATCAGTCCACCAAGTATCAAACCAAAGGTAGCCGAAGCCATACCAAGACCAGTTGCCCCTTTAATACCATAGTCTGTCTCCAATATCTTGCCCCCACGCACCTGCTGCACCGGACCTCCAGTCAGGGTGATAGAACCTGTTATCAAGCCCATAATAGGATTTTTGCCCCAATGCACTCGCCAGCCCTACCCCTACCGAGTTTTTGTACTACGATAAACAGTGCTACTACTCCTAAAAATAATAAGTCCTTTACCACCAGCCTTTAGTCGGGAGAAATCGGCACTAAGCCCAATAGACGAAAAGAAAAACAACATAAAAAGCATCTTGCAGATTCGTATTAAAGTCTAACGAAATCTTGTATTTAAGATACAGCAGATAGATAATAACAGCAGCCAATAACCCTCCAGCTACTGGCTCAGGAATATTAAAGTTCTGTAGTAATTTTTATTTTCCCTACCAATAAGCGTCCCACCAATAGCACAAGAGTAGCAATAATAAGTGTGTAATAAGGGGTTGATAATAATGTTGTTCATTATAGTTTAAAAAGATTAATGTTTTTGTTAGCTTTTTCCGACTGCAAATTTACAACATTTATCTCAATATTACCAAATATTTAACCTTTTGTTTTTGTTAAAAATAAGGCTATACAAGATTTTCCAACACTCTTGTATAGCCTTATTTCATTCATTTAAAAGAAGAACTGCTCTTTTTCGCCTCTATCATCTCAACAATTCTAATGAATTACGACTGTTAGATGACAAACTTCCCATTATGTTTTTGAGCTCATCTACATCTTTAAAGCTCTTACCATTTACTGAAAGTAGTACTTTTCCTACAATACTAAGGTTGTTGTACTCGTAAAATTGCGAAGCTCCCTGTTATTTTAACTCCCTGTTTTAGTTTTTAAAAACGTTTTTGGTCTGCCTCCGATAAGTTCTTTACCTCCAAGCCTAAAGCATTAGCACATAAGTACTATTCTTCATCAGAGTAATATTGGCAGTTTGATTCTTGCCATTGCGCTCATAAATAACTTTTTAACACATCACCAGGTCGTTTAGAAGCTATATAGCCACTAAGGTCTGAATATTTGTGTATTGTTACATTATCTATCTGCTTGATAATATCACCTTTTTAAGCCCAGCCTTACCTGCTCCCTGAATCTTCCTCTACTGTTTCTATATAAAAACCTTCTGTGTCTTTGATATTCAGCTTTTTAGCACTTTCCGAATCCAAATCAGTACCACGAACCCCCATTACACCTCGTTGTACGTTACCGTATTCTATAAGGTCTCTCCACTACTTTTTAGCAATATTACTTTGGCACTGCAAACGAATATCCCATATACACTCTCTGTAGTTGATGAAATAGCCGTATTGATACCTATCAGGTCGCCATTTAGGTTTACCAAGGCACCACCACTATTTCCCATATTTACTACGGCATCTGTTTTGTATGAACGATTCTATTTTATCACTTCCTCGTTCACTGATATTACGTGCTTTAGCACTGATAATCCCCTGCAGTAACTGTTGAGTTTAGGTTAAAAAGGATTTCCCACTGCCAGCACCCACTCCCCTACTTGAGTATTATCAGAGTCGGCAAAAAGTAAGGAAAGGTAATTTTTCTTCAGCTTCACTTTTTAGCAAAGCTATATCCGATGATGTATCCGTTCCTATAAGTTTTGCAGTATAAGTTTTGTTGTTGTTTAAAGTTACCTCTAGGGTAGTTGCGTTAGCAATCACGTGATTGTTTGTTACAATATAGCCGTCAGGCGTGATTATCACTCCAGAACCTGTACCCACTTGTGTTTGTTCTCCTCCTCTATTGCCGTAAAAAGATCAAAGATAGAGGTAATATTCCCTTGTGATTTCACCGTATTTTTCACGTGCACCACACTATTCACTGTTTTATTGGCAGCATCCACAAAGTTTGTTTCCTCCCATCACCGCCTTATTTGGGGTCGTAGGATTCGTTTGTACAATTGCCGGACGTGACAATAATTCAAGCGCCGACTGTTTTGCATCTTGTTTGTCTATAAAAATTTTGTAACCTCCTAAGGTTAAAGCACCACCCAATATAGCGGCTGATACTACATTTGCATAATTCTTTATCATATTCTTTTGTTTTAGTGTTTATCCTTAATCTATTAGGGCAACAACTGTGCCAGTGATAAAGAAAAAGCTGCTGCTTTGTGTAGCAACAGCTTTTTAGTTTATAAGGCAAAACAAAAATTACAATTTAGGGCGCACCTGCCAATACATCAGCATCCGCTCCTTCAGCAAAGTTTTTTTCTTTTTGAAGTTTTCTACGAATGATTCTGCCAATTCTTTTTAGTTTTGCATTGAATTGTCCTTTGTCTTCCCAAGTGTTTTCTGGGTTCAAAAATGTCTTTTGGTCTGATACCCTTCGCAAGCTTGTGGTACTTCAAAACCAAAAAAATAGGCAATTTCTTGTACTCAACGTTATTTAATTTGCCGTTAGCGCTGCTGTAATAAGCGCACGAGTATCTTTTTAGGCTACATCTTTTCATTTTTTTCCGTTGTAACCAGTGTTCACCAACCATACGTTCACACCAGTCTCTTTTAATTTTTGCTTGCCAAACGTTTTTCCGTATTCAGCTGGGTGCAATGGCATAAAATGCTCGCTCCAAAAACAAGCTGAGAACGTTTTTGTGGTGTAGTAATACCTACCTCAGTACCAGCTACTTTTGAAGTATAGCCCGATACAAACTGATAAGCTGCTTGCTCAGGGGTTAATTTTTGAAATTGGAGGCAATACCCTCATAAGCGTCAAAAGTAAGGAAGAAAAATATTTTTAGGATTATGTCCTATTGAACCTGGTTGTATGTTAGCAATGTGGTAAATAGGATATGAAACACGAGTGTTTTCAGTAATGTCTGTACGAGCAAAATCTACCACTCCTTTTTCATCCATAATTACATTTTTCAAGGATAGCTCCTTTCTTAATAGCTCCAAAAATTTCAGGTTCTTTTTCTGCTGTAAGGTCTACTACTTTAGCATAGCAACCTCCTTCAAAGTTAAACACTGTATTTTCAGGAGTCCATCCGTGCTCGTCATCACCTATTGAGTGACGGTTAGGGTCTGCTGAAAGGGTAGTTTTTCCTGTACCAGACAAACCAAAGAAGATAGCAGTATCACCATCTTTACCCACGTTAGCAGAACAGTGCATTGGCATAGTGTTGCGGAACACAGGCAATTCAAAGTTCATAGCCGAGAAGATACCTTTCTTAATTTCACCTGTATAACCAGTACCACCTATCAAGGCAATCTTTTTAGTAAAGTTAAGAATTGCAAAGTTAGCTTAGCGAGTTCCATCTACTGCTGGGTCTGCAAGAAAAACCTGGTGCATTCACCACCAACCAATCTTCTTTTAAAATGAAGCCAATTCACTATCCTCTATGCGCAAAAAAACATATTAAAAGGCAAAAAGATTGCTCCAAGGAAGTTCTGTAATCGTACGAATGTTTGTGCGATACTTAGGGATCTGCACACACGCAAACTATCGTGCACATAAATTTCCTTTGATGAAAGGTAAGCTCACAACCTTGTCATATAGTTTGTCAAACTTGTCGGCATCAAAAGGGAATGTTGATGTCGCCCCACCACACACGGTCTTTTGTGATGTCGTCTTTTACAATAAAACGGTCTTTAGGCGAACGACCTGTAAACTTACCTGTGTTAATGGCAATTGCTCCTGACGAAGCCCTCAACTCCCACTTCTTGTCTAAAGTTTCTTGGTGTAGTTCGTCAGCTGAAAGTTGGTAACGAACATTAGCATTCTTAATTCCGTATTTATCTACGGAAAGTGTTTTTGAATTACTCATAATGTCTCAATTTATTTAGAAATCTGTAATTTACAATCCCTCAATCTCGCAAATTTCCTAAAAAGAAACTTACTGCTGAATATGAAATAGAGCCAACTCACAAAAATTCTTTTTACCAAAAACTTTTTCAAACTTTCACCCAAAAGCACCTTTTTATTGTGCGTTTAACTCTATCTCTTAAATATGCTGCAAATGTACGCATATATTTTTTTAACAACAAAAATATTTTTTTAGCATGGCTAAAATAATATTTTTAGCAACTTATTGTGCCACATAAAACCACACTTCACTATTACGCGCACTCGTAAATAAATAGTAACCATTTTGCTGGTCTTCTACTGTATACGGACTGAACTTTGCCAACTGCAAAAACAAACTTTTTACACTTGAAAAAAAGTACAAACTATTGTATTCTTTTCTCCAGTATCTCTAAAAAGCATCTCCACTTGGTTCGGCTTCCCTGCTACCCCCACAAATTCCGATTCGTAATAACAAGTATAACCACTCACTTCAGCATAAAATTGTGATACACTTGTACCGTCATTCCCCACCGATAATGGTAAAAAATAAAGTGCATCCGATAACACAAAATTACTACCAAACTCTCTTGTAATAGTCCTTTCGTCTGTTGAAATAGGTTAGTAAACTTGGCGATACCCATCCCTGTTAAAAATTTATCCTATGTGCATTATTAGTAGGAATAAAAGCAGGATTTACAAAATTAATACTTATAGAACCATCTGCCGTAGTAAGTCCTGTTTTAGTATCATTAATATAAAATTCACTAAAGGTAACTCCATTGATAGTTATAGGTTCGTAAAGCTTAAACCCTTTTTCAGTAATAGCAAAGGCTCTTTTGGTCATATTTCTGATTATTATCCCACAAAAAGCAAGTTGCCTATAACTAGAGAAAAAATTTCAGCGTTACTTCAGTACCATTTGCCATAATAGAGTTAATGCCTTGTTTTTAATGTATTTGTGTTCTCACGTAACTTATTCAAAAACTCTCCTATTCCCTTCTAATTTTTTTCTAAAGTCGCAAGGTTGTTAGATTTTTCTCCCTCTCAACATTAAAACCCCATTTTTCTTCTTTCAAGATTACAAATTCTGTTTCTCCTCCTCGTCCTGAAGGAAAATTATTTGTAACGTATGAAAAATGGTGTAGTGAACTATCATAAGTTTCAAAACTCAAAAGTAGGTCCCTCTGTAGTTGTATAGCTAGAAGTATGAACTACTCTCATTATTATTAGCTTTACTCTGATGAGGAGGTTACCATTCCTTCTGTTAAACTTTAATACAGTGCTATATCCACCTATGCTACGAGGGTAGAAGGAGGATAGTCTCGTTCAGTTGCAAAAACAGTAGGATTATATGGGTATGCCCAAAAAGCCGTATTATTTACACCTGGGTAACTCGTTAGCACCCTATAGGTATCAGGAGTTTCCAACAAGTCCTTATAAGTTTGTAGCACTTCCATACTCCGTTCCGATGGTTTCTTGCTAAACAATCTTTTTCTTTATAATCACAGCTCGTAAAAGTGAGAAAGAGCAAATGCTATGTATATATATCTTTTCATCGTTAATTGTCATTTAAAATTGAAAAATCTTTTTCTTTGTACAGGCACACCGTCAAAAGTCTTTCCTGCTACATAAGGATAACGACTGCAGTATTTCAGCGCGAAACTCATCAAGATTGATATTCCAGGTATTGCTAAGATATTGTTTCATAATAGCCATTTTTGCTCTATCTTTTTCTTTACCTGTATATCGTTCTGTATCCCTTTATTTTTACATTAGCTTCTGCTAACACCTCTTCCCATACACTTGCCGACCTCATAACCTGCTGTATTACCATAGTTTACAAACTTAGCTTTCCAAGCTGTATATAACGCATCGTCAAAACCATCACCATCGGTATCCAAACTGCTATCGCTGGTAGCACAACCACAGTCCAACGAAGCATTGTAATACACTATATAACGTGCCAATAGCTCTACAAAGTCCTCATCGTGGTCAAAGCTCGAATAAGCTGTAATAAATCCTGCTTTCAAATAATCCTTAGTACTTCCCCAGTAAGAAAAGCAATTACCTCCTTGGTAGTCATTTAATGATATTTTTTTCATAATCAGTACCATACAACACCGATTGGTGTAATGTATGAATTTTCGTGGTATAGCGTAACCAATAGGTTATCGTTTAGCCAATAAATATTATTAGGCTCATGTTGTTTATCTCGGTTAAGTGTACTTTAGTCCCTGCCATAGTAAGCCCCACATTTTTAGAGCCATCAGTGTTAAAAAGCTGGCTGTCCCAACAATACAAGTGTATTGAAAGAATGTTCTTTCAAAAACCTTTGTGAAGTAATTTTCATAAGGTTCTATGAATAAGTATTTAAATACATTCACAAATTCTACTGCCTTTGATCGTATTGTGTAGGTGTATAGGATACCTCGGTTAATAAATTTTTATCCTGAAAAACGATACACTACCTCTATACCGTAAGGTCCTGCAATGTATTTTGTCTAAATATTTATCCAATCGGTTTTGAGGATTCAAAGGGCGTTGAGGAGTAGCGTTTTCTTTCATCACCTCCTCAGGAATTATATCATCGTTATCACAGCCCATAAGCTGAGCGCAACGAGCAAAGGAAATATTATTTTTCTCATAACGGTCTCTTTTTTTAAATTATTTCTAAAAAGGTTATCTAGGGTTTGCTTGCATCCCTGCCCCAATGGCTGCATCGGGTAGTTGTAGCGTGCGTCTTAAGTCGTTAGAGGCAAAATAGCTTTTAATAGTAGAAAGGTTTCTATCACTATTATCGCGCTCATAGCGAGCCACTTCTATATTATAGCGGCGTATATTCTTGCCAACGTAGCTCTTCACCCAAAGTAAGAATACGCCTACACTGTAGTACATAGTGTAATAAAGGTTCTTGTATACCGTCATTTACTATTGTAAATGAGGGTGATAAACGTTTCTTTTTGAGTAGCACCATTGTTAGTAGCTGTAGATGAATATTCCAGTCCGTTATAAAAATCAACAATTTCTTGTTGTGTAAATTCGTTCTTGCTGGTATATCCTCCTATGGTTACATCTTTTTATAAATTTAGCTGTCCACATATTCAGGTCAGTAATGGCACTTTGATATTGTTGCAAATGTATTTTTAGCTTCTGCACGCACCAATAGCGTTTCATCTGTAGTAAAAGGCACCATTATACTCTTTGTTGTGTTGGCACCCGTTTCTGTTTTTAGCAGTAAATTTAGGAAATTTGTCCAGTACTACCCCATCAGCTCGGGCACTAGTAGGTATAAAAAGGCTCAAAAATAGTAGTAATTAAATACAAAATTAGTACTTGGTTGTCTTTTGTTGATACCACACATTGGCAGTTACCAAAGTTTCTTCACTATTAGTACGCCTATTATGTACAAACCGAACAGTATAAGGATTGAAATACAAAACGGACATATCTGAATTTACAGGTAAAAAGTAATAAGTTTGCAATATGGCTTTCTTTAGTATAGTAAATTGCAAACCCTGCCAAATACTTTCCCTCCCGTTTTATTAGCATCGGTAAAATCGCTCCAGTTGCGCAATAAGCCTGCCGTAGTAGCATTATTAGTAGTTAGCACTACATTAGCGGCTTCTAGGATTTTTTTGCCATTGTTGATAGTACAAATAAAAACGTGCTGCAAAAGCATAAGCCGCTTTTTATTGAAGTGATATTTAGGCGTTTTATAATAGCTATCGTTTATCAGTGGTAAACCTGCTGTTAGGTCAGCATCTATTTTGGCATATACCCTCAGCACAGTACCCCTATCGTATTTAGGGAAAAAGTTTTTCTTCGGGATGCAACATATAGGAATACCCAAATCGGTAGCGCTGGTGGTACGATTATAAGGTTTTTGAAAAAGATTAACTAGTACAAAGTGAGCATAAGCTCTGCCAATAAGAGCTTCTCCTTTGCTCGCTTTCACTTCGGCAGAGTTACCCATCTTCTCAAGGGCTTCCAATGCCGTATTAGCCGTATTAATCGCTTGGTAGTGAGCTGTCCAAACGTTTTGTAACCCATCTTTATTAGAGTATTCTTTTATCACCTGCCAATACGAAGCTCTCTACACCAAGTAGTTTGCATTAGATATAATAGTACCATTATCATCTATATTGTCTGATGATAACTCACTAATAAGTGCTTCACTACTTTTAGGATAGGCATTAGTAAGCAAGCGGCGCGCTTTTTCGGGAGTATCTATGCGCACTTGGTTATCAGGTATTTCATCTAACAGATTGTTACAAGCAGTTAAACCACAAGCCGTTAGTATTAGGGTATATATCTTTTTCATCATATGCTAAGTTTAAAATGTTAAGTATTAAAAGTCCTACACGTAATGTAAAAATCAATCGTTTAGGTTGAATAGGTGTACCAGTCGCCAAATAGTCAGGGTCATCACCATTCAATTTTTTTATCAGCATATAGTAAGGCAAGGTTAGTACCTTGTACTTTGATACTCAGCTGGCGAAGGTGATTTCTCTTCAAGAAGTCTTTATCAAAAGTATAGCCTATAGAAATTTCTTTCAAGCGTATATTATCACCTTTAGCAATACGAATATCTGTATAATCATAGGTGCTATAAGCTCGTACTAAAGGATCTCTTTGATATTGCTCAAGCATATAAGAGGTAAAATGTCCTTGGCATATTAGTTATTTTTCATCACCTTCTTTTAGCCAACGATTATTTACTTCACGAGGAGCAGAACCATATTCAGTAACATAAGCATTAATAATCTTGCTGAGACGTACTACGTTACCGTAAGAATACGTAAATACCACACCTAATGACAATCCTTTTATAGGTAAATGAATTGCTCAAACTTCCTTTATCGGTAGGAATGAGTGTACCTGAGTATTTAAGAAAGTCAACATTTCGGCTGTCAAAACTTATACCACTCATAGTAGGGTTCCCGTCAGCTCCTATAAAGGTAGGTAGTCCTTTTTCGTTCAAACCGTTAAAAGGTACCGAAAAAGAGTGAGTTCAGCGGATAACCTTCTTTTTGCAAAAACCTACAGAACCGTTAGAGGTAGAGTAGCCTGTCATATCCTTAATTGTAGGGGCAGTAAGTAGTTTAGTAATTTTATTAGTAGCACGAGAATGAATAAACGACGTTTTTCCAGCTGAAGTCTGCTGTTTTTATATTCGTAGTTTCTAACCCAAATTCCAAACCTTGAATACGCATCTCTGCCATATTTCCTTTTTGATTTACAACACCTCCCACGCCTTGTGTTGTAATGTTACCTATCAAGTCGTAGCTATTACGATTAAAAACCACTCTGCCGATATATTGATGCGATTATTAAATAACCCAAATTGGGTACCGAGGTTTAGCTCTTGGTTTTTCTCATAAGTAAGATCGTGATTGGCTGCATTTTTATATATAAAGCTGTTTCACGCTCATTAGAGTTACGCCAAAGGTATATCTGTATAAATTTGAGAAAGCAATTGGTAATTGAAGGTGATATTGCTGTTATCCCAAAAGATGCTTTAGTGATAAGTGTGAGAGTGGTTTGAGTTTAGGGAAGAAACTTTCATTGGTTACATTCCAGCTTACCCCCGTGTTCAAGTTGGCATCCAGCGTATATAACGCGATTCTGCAAATTTGTTAGACGCATCGTAGCGCAAAGTGCCGTTAAAGCTATAGCGTTTTAAAAACGTATAACCTCATATTGCCAAAAAGTGCTTGGTTAGTTATTCACTGTGTTGTTAATAGCGTAATAACGCTTTATTTTCCTCTTGTCGTTTTGAAGAATAAATAAAGAGTAATAACTATGGTTTCGAGAATTGTAAAGCACTCCATAATCTTGATTTTTCATCCACGTAGCGTTTTGTATTGTCCATTTCAAAACCCTGCCAACATTGTCAGGCGTGCATACCATTTTGAAACTATCATTGTAGCGTAAGGTTGTACGAGAAGTTATTAGTAAAAGTAGAAGTTTCTCGTTTAGAACGTATACCACCTTTCTGGCAGTACCGAGATAGGCAAAAGCAAAAGGATCATTAGGATCTTTATACAAATAAGTATTGTTACTGCGTATTACATCAGTCGACATTTCGCGATATGACATTGCTTCGTTTGAATTTTCAGTACGCTCAGTATTGCGTATGAGCGTTTGGTAACGCACTGCCCCCATCATAGCTGCTTCCAATTTGGCGTTTATTTTCCACGTAAGTTGTGCTTAGTGCGCACATTAGAAGATATATTTGTTTCGGTAAGCATTATCTATCTCATTAAATATATTATAGGGAGTATGTCTGTAAGTGTAATAGGCTTTAGGGTCTAAAGTACGTGAATAACCTAAAGCTATAGTTATAAAATCCTTCTCAGGATCTCTTTCTCTCTATACGACAAATCATTGATGATATTCAAGCGAAGTTTCTTTGATAGATTGTAGTTAGCATTCAGGTTACCTGCGTATTGTTGTAGCGTACTTCCTTTTGTCCATCCTGGGTCGTTTTAGCATACTCAAGGCTGCATAATAGGTAGATTTTTCATTCTCGAAGTAAAAGAAAGTGTATGATTTTGCATTATATTAGTTTGAAACAATTCATTAAACCAATTAGTATTTCTAGAGCTGCTTCGCAAATATGCATTACGTCCTGCATCGGTATTAGGAACTATAGCATTACCATTAGCATCAAGTTCTCGGTAGAGTTTATACATTTTATAAATAAGCCCCGATTCAGCGTAATAATCATCTATCTTGAAGTGTCCATTCTCTATAAACTCCTTATATAGTATTGCCTGATTTTGTGAGTTCATAATATTGTATTGTTCATAGGTAGGAAATAAAACCTAAAGGTAGACTCATTGGTATAAGGTTATATTACTACTACCTGTACTACCGCGTTTGGTGGTGATTACCACTACCCCACCAATAGCCTCGCTGCCCATAAATAGCCGTTGCCGAAGCATCTTTCAGTATTCTAAAGCTATCTATACTTTCAGCTGTAAGCCCTGGTATGGCAGAGAGTTATAAGCATCTTGGCATCGTCCGATACCAAATCTTCAGGCTTAAGGTCTCACTGTATCTTCCAAGATTACCCCATTGAGCACCCATAAAGGCATTGCTACCCCCTGAAATTGAAGTCTCACCTGTATTGGTATTCATAGGCGTTTGGCTGTAGCTGTTTGGGTGGTTTGCACTGTTGTTTTCGTTTGTTGAGCAAACAACGTACTTGCAGTAGCTAAACAAAGCAATAAAAATAATTTGTTCAGTTTTTCCATAGTCATTATTTTAGTTTTACTACCTATTATCTTTACATTCCTTTTTGTAGGTTCAATATTTTTAATACTTTTGTAAAGTAATACAATATTTATTATTTTTAACAATGAAACAACGTAATCTTCTTTATTGATGTACTTAAAAGGATTTACTATTATCTTAGTAGTAATGGGCACGCCTCGCAATGGTTCTCAGGTGATCACCGTTCCAATCTTTTTATGTAACTATCTACGCTTTTCATATGCCCTTATTTATGTTCCTATCAGGCTATGTGTGTTATAACAAATCGCGGTGAAATAAACCATTTAAACGTTTTCAAGTATTAGTAATCCCTTTTTGTTTGGTTTTTTTATCTCACTCGCCTTCCACAAAGAAATTATCTATCCCAATATAGTAATAGAAAAACTTCTCATTCTGCTAAAGAACCCTGCTAAGGAATGTGGTTCTTATGGTTGTTGTTCTGGCAATGTGTGTTACTATATCTTGCTCTTAAAATCAACAAACAACGCGAAGTGTTTGTATTTATAGGGTTATGGAGTATCCTTATTTTCATTCATCGCATTTTAGGTGCCTATTCCTTTTTACGGACTTTCAGATTTATAGTTGGTATCTCCTTTTACTTTTTACAATAGGTTATGTACTACATAAATACGAACCCATTGCTATAAAGTGATACGCCCTGCGGGTTGGCAGTTTTGATGCATTTTCCCTACCTTACTCTTCATCACTATAGACCCCGCAGAAAATCTATTTTATGCACTTCGTCTTTTGATTGTTTAGCACTATCAGGTACTTTTTGCTTCCTATGTGTTTCTGGGAATGGATAACCCAACGTAACAGCCTCTTAAAGCGATGCCTTGTCTATTTAGGGAGGTATCTCGTTAGAAATATATGTTACACACTATTATTTTTCGCTTTTTACAACAATACATTACAAAAATATATAGGAGATAATTTCTATATCAATGTAATTGTATTTTACAACTTTGGCTATTTTAGGTTGCGTACTTACCGAATTGCTCATACGCCGTATCAAACCTTTGCGCCGTGATTCTTTTACGGACGCTTTTAGTTAGCATTCTCGTTTTCTTTCTTTTTCCCTGTTCATCCTCTTTTTCGTGATACCTCTATAGTTTTCGAAATTCCTTGCCATAGGGTAGAAGCAGCCACCTCTTTTTGAGAGTTTATTGTAACATGGAATCTAAGTATTTTACCCTTTGTATTAGGTGCATCTACTAATCACCACATAAGGTGTTATATATGAATCGGGGTGGGTAAGTGCGTAGTTCAGTACAAATAAATGTCTGCGAAAGTTATTCTTTTCAGATACTGTATTTAGTGAATCGACCAGCTTCATCTTCCCTGCTTTAAAAGCATTCACTTGTTTTTCTAATAATTCAGCATTTCTATTAGAAAACTGGCGCATCACTTAGAGTATTCAGCGTATTGTTTTTGTGATTCAGAACCACTTACCCTCGCCTTTACCTCCAACATATCATACGAGCTATTAATTGTACTCTTAGGCTCACCAAAGAACATCAATCTATCACCAAGGTCAGTGCCTGCTTGTTTGTGAAGGTCTAAGTAAAGGTAAAAACTTCAGGTGTCTTTGAAAGGCTGTTTAAAGCTAAATTTTGCCACTGCCATTTTGCTCACTACCGAGTCTATATTTACGAGCTTATCTTTTTATGTACTTCTGCAAATAGATAGTCCCTATTTTTAGCCCATTGATATCATCCCTCCACTGTCATTGTATCCTCTCTTCTGTATCATTACAACTAAATAAAAATAAAGCCGTTATGACTATAAAAACTTTTTCATAAAAGGTATAGTAAAATTAATTGATGTGCAAAAGTAATATCATATTAACAAGTTTTTATAACATTCAATCTGTAAAAATACATTATATATAATCAATCCCTATCTATCTATAAATAATTTTTGTATATTTGCACCCACTTGTATTACTTTACAATTAATAACACATAGAAACAATGATACAAATTAAAAATCTTTGGTAAGCTTTTACTGAGCTTTTCGGTCTGATACTTACAATACTTCTTTTGATAAAAACAGTAGCCGAGCTAAAAGCCCAGCTACATAATACTTTTTCCTACCCTTGCTACAATGACCTACCTTGTGGTAGTAAATAACCAAAAGCTAATGATGATACTATCATACCAGCCAATGCTTCATTGGCACTACTACCACCTGTATTCTGGAGGATGAGAGAACGCTTATTTTTCATCATTCACCACTAATCATGTCTTCCCCTTTTAGCATCTTAAAGATGTGAAATACAGCAGGAAAAACAGCATCCATAGATTCGGTAGCACCCGTCAGAACCTGGCAAGGCAATTACCAGCTATTACCCTATGGTACCCGCTACACTACGCGAAAGCATAGAATAAGGGTACGATCTTGCCCGTAACTGCGAATAGTTCTCGGCAATACCTTCAATTCTCTATCCAACAGAGGGGCGAACCGCTTTCGAGTAACATCGCGAGGCGATAAGCCCAGTGCTCCTGTAATAAGTACCAACGAGGTGTTTTCGTTTACAGCTTGTTTTATATGGTTTTGTATATCAGCTACTTCGATCAGGAATAATGGTATAAGTAGCAGGAACAGCATAGCGTTCTAAGTGTGCTAAAATCGCTTTCCCAGCTTTGTCTTCTTTTTACCCGCTGCAATAGTATCAGAACATACTATTACTGCAGCAGTAAGCCCTTCAGTAGTCTCTTTATAGTCGGTTTTACTCCTTTTTCTCTACCAAGCGAATATTGCGTATTTCAATCCCCTTTATCAATAGGTTTTTAGCATATCGTAAAGTGTAAGAGCTACTACCGAAGCAGCGTGCATAGCCTCTACTTCCACCCCTGTTTTGTAAATAGTATGTACTTCTACAAAATGTGAATTTCTAATCCTTTACCTCAAAACTAATATGCGTATATTCTATAGGTAACGGGTGGCAATCAGGAATCATATCACTTGTGCGTTTAGCAGCAAATAGTCCTGCTGTTTTGCTCATTTCAAACACGTTACCTTTAGGCACTTGATTGTTACACTGCAGTAATTGTAGCTCGCTACTTACTGCCACTACTGCGGTTGCGATAGCTTTGCGCAGCGTATTACTTTTATGAGTTATATTTACCACAATTTTAATATTTAATTATTTTCTTTCCACTGATGGCTACCATCTTCAAAAAGTTCTTTCCCAAAGATAGGCACTTTCGTTTTTGATGCGATCTCACCATTCATCACAAGCCTGAATGGCAGCTTTGCGATGTGGGGCTGAAGGAAAACAAAAACACACTTCACCTGCAGCAATTGCACCCAATGAATGATGAATATGCGTACACGATAAACCATACTTTACAATAATTTCTTCACGTATTTCAGCAGCCTTTTTGGTTTGCCATTTCCTCGTAAGCAGTAAATTCTATAGCACTTACTGTCTTGCCGTCAATTACATCGGCACGCACTTGTCCTATACTATGTCCGCCAATTTCAGTTTTCACTTGGTGTAGCAATGCTATCAGCTACAGCGGTTGCTTTATAGCTCCTTGTTTAAATATATTTTTATCTTCATATTTCTTATTATTACACTAATGGTGAAAAAGCCTTTTGTAAAAACTTTTAAGTTCTTTTCAGGGAAAAAGTGTTGCATAAATTTAAGTGCTTTTTACTTCTAACACCAGCCACGCACTACAAAGCAAATTTTAGGGTAATCTTTCAGCTGTTCATTCATCAGGCAAGGTAGATAATGGAATTTCCAATACTTTGTACTTTTTAACTTAGGGTTGCTCATCAGCTTCATGTACATCTACCAAGATAGCATTTTCATCAGCCAAAAAAGCGTTCTAAACCGCTCACAGTATCAATATCTTCGTCTATACCTTTGATGACAAAAAGACGGGTAATCGCAGTTTTGCACCTCTTCAACAGTTTTTCGGTACATTTTGTTGTTCAGTTGCCATATATTGTATTTTTGTAAGTTGATAATTTTTAGTATTTACAATTAAAAGAGTATGTATTAGTACCTCATCAGAATGGGTAAGGAGTTTTATTACCTCATTGGCTTGCAAATGTGCTATAAATGACGATATAGTAGGCAGTACCCCTGCCTGATTGCAAGTAGGGATTTCCTCAGGCTGAGGAGCAGTAGGAAACACATCGCGATAAGTGGTAGTATAACCATTTTTAGGAACATTAAACACACTCACCTGACCTTCATATTGGTAAAGTGCCCTATATACTAAAGGCTTTTTAGCAATAGCACAAGCGTCAGATAATAAGTAACGAACCGCAAAATTATCAGTACAATCTACTACTATATCGTAAGGAGAAATTGTTTCGAAATACATTAGCATTAGTAAGTGTATAAGGATAGGGTAAAATATTGAATACTATCATTACGCGCTTTCAGGCGAGCCACAGCAGCTTCAGTTTTCAGTAAGCCTCACCGAAGCCTTATCAAAAAGAAACTGACGGTGCAAGTTGTGTGCCTCTACCCTATCAAAATCAACCAGACCCAGCTTGCCAATACCCATTGAAGAGAGCAGCTGCACACAGGGGCAGCCCAATCCCCCTATACCTACCACCAGCACGCTTGCTTTTTGATAAAAGTTCCTGATTATCAGCTCCAAAAAGCTGTATTTGTCGTATAATCCACTTAACAATCTCTTTTATTAAATTTCAAGTGCAAAGATATAAAAATAATGTTTTAATTATCAATACCTAATGATTATTTTTCTATTTATCAATTCATAATTCAAATTTCATAATTCTTCCCAGCGAAGGTTGGAGCGAAGGTTGAGCGGAAGGTTGAGCGAAGGTTGAGCGAAGGTTGAGCGAAGGTTGAGCGAAGGATAAGGGTAGATAAGGGGTAGATAAGGGAGGATATGACAAAAAGTCAGTGAGCTGGTGTAGCCGACAAACCAATATATTCATATCATATTTTTATGCTATCTCTTTGTTTATTTCTATTTTTACTACCTTTGCCCGCTCAATGGGGAGTAATTTATAACACTACTTAAATTCTAAAATCACAAAAATGAATAAATTAGACGCTTTTAAAGAAAACAATACACAACGGATATACTTTTCAAGGGGGACTATATTACCCTTAGGGAGTGCTGTTTATGAAGGGCAACCTCTTCAGAATGTATTCGTGAATATTCCTTTAAAAACGCTCAATAGGCACGGACTAATAGCAGGAGCTACAGGTACTGGTAAAACAAAAACCTTACAAGTAATGGCTGAGCATCTCTCAAAAAGGGAGTGCCTGTATTGTTAATGGACATCAAAGGAGACCTTAGCGGCATCGGAGCTGCTGGTGAGGTAAAACCTTTTATTTTGGAACGTCTTCGCAAAATAGGGCTCGACTTCCAGCCTCAAGCCTTTCCTACCGAACTGCTTACTATTTCAAAACAAAAAGGCGTTCGCTTGCGCGCTACAGTATCCGAATTTGGAGCTGTTCTCTTATCGCGTATCTTAGACCTTAGCGATGTGCAAGAAGGAGTTTTAGCTGTTGTATTTAAATACTGCGATGACCATTCTCTACCCTTGTTAGACCTTAAAGACCTAAAAAGGTACTTCAATACGCCACCGATGAGGGAAAAGCATCTTTTGAAAAAGAATACGGCTCGGTAGCCAAAAACCTCTACAAGTGCTATTTTACGCAAAAATAACCGAATTGGAACATCAAGGAGGAGATCAGTTTTTGGTGAGCTGAGTTTTGACCCACAAGACCTAATGCGCACCAACGAACAAGGTGAAGGTTACGTAAATATCATTCGCCTGACAGATATACAAGACCGCCCAAAAGCTGTTTTCTACCTTTATGCTCAGTTTATTAGGGCGAAATATACACCACTTTTTCCTGAAGTAGGCGATATGGCTAAGCTTAAATTGGTGATTTTTATAGATGAAGCTCACTTAATATTCAACGAGGCATCAAAAACATTGCTAAACCAATTAGAAAAACATCGTAAAACTGATACGTTCTAAAGGTGTTGGTCTTATCTTTTGTACTCAAAACCCTACTGACATACCCGATGGCGTACTTTCACAGCTGGGTATGAAGGTACAACACGCCTTACGTGCCTTTACAGCCAAAGACCGTAAAGCCATTAAGCTCATCGCCGAAAACTACCCTTATCTGACTATTTCGATACGGTAGATGCACTAACAACATTGGGCACGGGCGAAGCTCTTATTACTGCTTTAAACGAAAAAGGAGTTCCTACCCCTTGGCAGCTACAATGATGCGCGCCCCAATGAGCAAACTCGATATCCTTACCGATGAAGAAATAGACGCTCTTGTAAACAACTCGGCTTTGGTACGCAAATACAACGAAACCATAGACCGCGAAAGTGCTTATGAAATCCTCAACAAAATAGATGAGGTGCACCAAGAAGAAGAAAAACAAAAAGAAGCTAGACAAAGCAAAGAAACCGAAAAACAAATACCACAAGCAAAGGAAAAACAAGTACTGCTAAAAACAACTACCAATAGCACTACCAATAGTATTATAAAAATGGTTACAGTGCTACTTTTTATAAGAGGTGTTTTTGGTATATTAAATAAAATAATGAAAAATAATGAAAAAGTACATCATCACTGCTATTACACTTTTAGGTATTATAGCTTGTAATAATAGCAAAAATGAATTTTTGATTACGAATAATAGTGTAGGTGGTATAAAAAATACTCCTATACAGAAATTAGATTCTATTTTTGCAAAAGATTCAATTGTAAATTCTAATTTGGAAGGAGAATTGCGCTATGCAAGTACCGAACGCATTACAATATACAACAAAGAGGGTAATGAATTATTAGAAATTACTCCCAAAATAGATGAAAAGAACGAAAAATTAGAGAATCAATCTTTGTTTTATCACCTTTTATACGTTACTGAAAAAGGGAATTTCGCTAAAAAGTACCTTTAAAAGACGTAAAAGAAAAATATCCCGATATAGAGATAGAGCCCTCTATCAGCAGTATCATTGTAACTCCTAAGGGCAAAAACTACTATTTTACTTTTTGATAAAACAGCATTGAAAAGTACTAACTTTGGGCTCAAAGCGACAGTGTGAGCGAAAACGACATTGAAGAGAGTGCTGTAATCACAAGAATAACGCTAAACTTTTAAGTAACATTCGTTACCCTATAAATTTTAAAAATAAATGAACACTTTTAAACTAAACAGCATAGAAGAAGCTGTTGAAGATATTAAAAAGGGAAAGTAGTTATCGTAGTAGATGACGAAGATCGTGAAAATGAAGGAGACTTTATAGCTGCGGCAGAAAAAGTTACTCCCGAAAATGATTAACTTTATGATTACACACGGGCGCGGGCTGGTATGTGCGCCGCTTACTGAAAAACGCTGTGCCGAGTTGGACTTACCTATGATGGTACAAAACAACACGGTATTGCACGAAACACAGTTTACTGTATCGGTAGATTTAAAAGGGCAAGGGTGCACTACAGGTATTTCAGCTTTTGACCGTGCCAAAAACCATAAAAGCATTAGTAAATCCTGATACCAAGCCTTTTGACTTGGGCAGACCGGGGCACATATTCCCTTTACGTGCTAAAGAAGGAGGGGTATTGCGCCGTACAGGACACACCGAAGCAGCTATAGACCTTACTCGTATTGCAGGATTACAGCCTGCAGGTATATTAGTAGAAATACTAAACGAAGACGGCACTATGGCACGCTTGCCACAACTGACAGAAGTTGCTAAGAAATTTGACCTTAAAATTATATCAATAGAAGACCTGATTGCCTATCGTATGCGCAAAGATACTTTGGTAATTAAAAAGAGGATTTTTGCTTTGCAAACACCTTATGGCGAATTTCGTTTGCGTGCATACGAACAAACTACAAATCACCAAATACACTTAGCTTTTACTAAAGGGTCTTGGAAGGCTGAAGAACCTGTGCTCACAAGGGTACATTCATCATTCATCAGCAATGATATATTAGAAGTATTGGCAGGTGATAAAGATAACCCCTTAGAGCGTATTTTTTAAGAAAAATAAGCGAAGAAGGTAAAAGGAGCGGTAATCGTTATCAATAAAGAAGGCTATTCGCAAAATTTATTACAACGAATTACCGAAATGAAAGAACAACAGAAAGGGCATACACTTCCTAAAAACCGACAAAGACACTAAGGATATTGGAATGGGTGCACAAATACTAAACGATTTGGGCATCAGAAAACTGCGATTGCTCACCAATTCTAAAAACGCTTCTAATTACGTAGGTATGTCGGGCTACGGATTGAAAATTACAGAGGAAATTCCTTATTAATAATATTTACTTATTAAATTTAATTATTTAATTGAGAAAGATTACATTAATTTTATCATTAGTGTTACAGCTCTTGCTACTGCGCAAGAGCTGAATGCCATTGTAACAGTTAATACACAGCAGGTAAACCAAAGCAATCGTTCGGTATTTAAAACCTTAGAAAAGTCATTGCACGAGTTTATCAATCAAACGCGTTGGACAGAGCTGAAAGTAGAGGAAAAATGAGCGCATTCGTTGTAATTTTACTTTGGTAATCAACAAAAGTGGAAGGCAATCATTATCAGGCGACACTTTTAGTACAGTCATCACGCCCTGTATATAACAGCAATTACCAAACGCCTATATTCAATCTACAAGATAAGGAAGTAGATTTTTGATTATCAGGAGTTTGCTCCGCTTACATTTTCAGAAAAATACCTTTGAGTCTAACCTTACTTCAGTAATAGCTTATTATGTGTACGTACTTTTGGGTACTGATGCAGATACTTTTGCCTTGCAAGGAGGAAAGCCCTATTTTATAAAAAGCACAACAAATAGCCAACATAGCACGTACCAACAACAATGGAGGTTGGGAAGACAACGGCAAGAGCAATCGTTTTTTTGCTCATAAACGAACTTATATCGGAAAAACTACGACCTTTACCACAAGGCTTTATTACAATTATCACCGCTTAGGGCTTGGATATGATGAGTAACAATGAGAAACGAGCCAAAGAAGAGGTGGCTGCTGCTGTAGATTTGCTCACACAAATCCCCAGTTTGCGACTTAATTCATATGCTATGATTGCATTTTTTTCAATGCAAAGACCGATGAAATTACAGCTATTTTTCTTCAGGAGCTATGGTAGATACCAAAAAGCTAAAAAGAGGCGGTATTTAAAACTATCACCAGCACAAGTAACCAAGTGGAACAAAAATAAAATAAACTAAGAAAAGTATATGCTTACAGCTTTATCTATAAAAAAACTACGCCCTAATAGATGACTTAAAAGTTAATTTTGGGAGGGATTTATTATTATCACAGGAGAAACGGGGTCGGGTAAATCGATTATGCTTGATGCACTATCGCTTATTTTAGGAAAAAGAGCCGATATGTCGGCATTGCGCAATAAGGAAGAAAAATGTGTAATAGAAGCCGAGTTTGGTGAGATAAATACAACTTTCAGTCGCTTTTACGACTCTTTAGAACTCGAGTACGACCCGCAAACCATTATAAGGCGCGAGATACTCCCTTCGGGAAAATCACGTGCTTTTGTGAATGATTCGCCCGTAACCTTAGATGTACTTTCACAATTAGGGCAAGCCTTAGTAGATATACATTCGCAACACCAAACGCTTGCCTTAAGCGACACTTCATTTCAGTTTGAAATTATAGATGCAATGGCTGATAATTACCAGCTACTTACTGACTATGCACAATTGTACAAACAACTGAAAAAAGAGCAAAAATTGGAAGAGCTCATTGAGTATCAGAAAAATGCCAAAAAGGAATACGATTACAATGTACATCAGCTAAAGGAGTTTAAATCGGTAACATTAGAGCCTGGTATATTGGAAGAATTGGAAGAGAGTTATGAAGAAGCATCAAATGTAGAGGACATCAAGGCTACTGTAGAAGAGAGCTTGCAACTGCTAAACGATGAAACAATAGGAGTGCTAAACAATTTACGCGACTTGAGGCGTATATTTGTTGGGCTACTGAATACAAACAGCAATATAGGGAACTCTACGACCGCATAGAATCGGCTTTTTTTAGATTTAGAAGATGTAAATAGCGAAATTATAGATATAGATGAGAACATAGAAACCGACCCTGAAAAATTTAGAACATATATCACGACAGCTAAAACAAAAATATACGCCCTACAAAAAGAAACATAGGGTACAAACCATTGAGGAGCTTATTGCCATACGCAAAGAATTAGAAGAAGCCGTATCTAAAAACAGAAACTGCTGATTTAGACTTAAGTGAACAACAAAAGGCAGTAGCTGAACAACAAGAAGCTACCCTGAAGAAAAGCAACTCAGCTACATAAAAACCGAAGCAAGGTATTGCCTGCTTTAGATAAAAACTTACTGAATATATGCACGAGCTGGGAATGCCCAATGGTAAATTTAACATACAACTCACTACAAGTAGCAATTTCTTCGGCAATGGTAATGATGAGCTTACGTTTTTATTCTCGGCAAACAAAGGCGAGTGACTTTGGTCAGCTAAAGAAAGTAGCCTCTGAGGGGAACTTTCGCGTATTATGCTGGCTGTAAAAGCTATAATGGCAGCACATACAGCATTGCCTACAATAATGTTTGACGAAATAGACACAGGAGTATCGGGCGAAATATCACAAAAATGGGTGATATAATGAAAACTATGAGCCAAAAACCGACAAGTATTTGCAATTACACACTTGCCACAGGTAGCAGCAAAAAGGAGCTACCATTACAAAGTATTTAAAGATGATGTGAAAGGTAAGACTACTACCCATCTAAAACTCTTAAGCGAAGAGGAACGCATCGTAGAACTATCGGAAATGCTGGAAGGCAAAAATAGTGGAGCTTCGGCACGCAATCACGCAATAGAACCACTCAGAAAAGGTTGATACAGAAGCAATGAAACAACACCTCTTAATATTTATTTTACTACTGAGTAGTGGCAGCATACTCTGGGGCAGCAGCCTACCCCTATGCGCAACTATCAAAGGTGGAAGTTACTTGCCGTTGTACGGCATTAAAAGATCGTGATAAAACTACCAAAAAGCGTAAGCTTAAAATCTTTTTAAGATAGATATTTACCCCCGTTACAAATGCTCAGTATAAGCAATTTTTAGAAAAATACCCTGAGTATAGACGGTCTCGCCTCAAAGGTATTTTTGCAGAAAAAGTTACCTTTCGCAATGGAAAGGAGATATAGACTTTGGAACACCCTGATGCTGAAGCTCCTGTTACTAATATTTTCTGGTTTGCTGCTAAAAAGTACTGCGAGTGCCAAGGCAAAACGTTTACCTACAATGGACGAATGGGAATACGTAGCACAGTCTAATGCCACACCGATAGATGCTCGCAAAGAAAAGTTATCAGGAGTTTATTAGCTTATGGCTACAAACCCCTAAAACTTACCTAAACAAGGTGGGCAGTACTCCTAAAAATTATTGGGGGTGTATGATATGCACGGACTGGTATGGGAGTGGGTATCAGACCTTTAACAGTGTATTCTTTTCGGGTGAAGGACGTAAAGATAACTTTGGTGATGATAGTTTATTTTGTGGAGGGGTGCTTTAAAACGCTACCGACCTTACTAACTATGGAGCGTTTATGCGATATTCACTTCGCGGTAGCCTAAAAGCGAACTATACAACTATCAATTTAGGTTTTAGGTGCGCAAGTAGTAAATAATTGAGGTAATTTAAACATTTATAATTAAAAATTATTTTTGTAACTTTGCACTTTAATAATTTATAGTATTTATGAAAAATTAGTATGACCCTTATGGCGATGTTGCTGCTTTATCCCTGTAGCACGTGCTGATGAAGGAATGGGTTTTTGATGTTCATAGAACGTTTAAAACCAAAGGGGATATGCAGAAGCTGGGCTTGCAACTAACAGCTCAAGAGATTTACAGCATCAACAATAATAGTTTGAAAGATGCTATAGTGCAATTCAATGGTGGGTGCACAGCGAGTATCATATCAAAAGACGGATTGGTGCTTACGAACCACCACTGTAGCTACGGCAATATAGCTGAGCTTTCTACTCCTGAAAAAGAACCACCTAAAGAATGGTTTTTGGGCACGTACTAAAGCTGAAGAACTATCACCTAAACAATCATTTGTGCGTTTCTTTTGTGCGTATGGATAACGTAACCGACCGTATGCTAAAGGTGGTAACTCCAAAATGACCGAAGAGGAACGCCAAGCGGCATTAAACCGAGAAATGGCTGCTATTCAAAAAAAGAAAATAGTGAAGGGGAAAATACGTAGTTTCGGTACGTCCTTTCTTTCAAGGGAATGAATATTACTATTTTGTTTACCAAGATTTTTAAAGATGTGCGCTTGGTAGGAACACCACCTGAAAAGCATTGGTAAATTTGGTGGAGATACCGACAACTGGGAATGGGCCACGCCAAACAGGAGATTTTTCGCTCTTCCGTGTATATACTGATAAAAATGGAAATGCTACTAATGGTTATGCAGCTGATAATATACCTATGAAGGCTAAAAAAATACCTAAAAAGTAAGTTTAAAAAGGGCACAAGATAAAAGATTTTTGCTATGATTATGGGATACCCTGGCAGAACAAAACCGTTGGGAAAGCTCATTTTGGGTAGATCAGAAGGTAAAATATGCTTATCCTGCGTGGGTAGAAGGTTCTAAAAACAGCAATGGATGCTATGAAGCAATTTATGGATAAAGATGATGCTATCCGCTTGCAATACGCTTCTAAATACTCAAGCATAGCTAACTATTGGAAGAACCGACAAGGAATGATAGATGCTTTGACAGCTCACAAGACAGCTGATACCAAACGAAAAAGCAGAAGCTAAATTTGAGAAATGGGCAACATACCCCTGAAAAACAAAGCTGAATATGGTATTGTATTAAAAACTATGGCTGATTATTTTGCTAAAACAAATGATAAATCGGCTGATGAGAACTATATGATTTCTATATTGCGCTCTTCATTCTTAGCAGTGTTTCCTTCGCGTTTTATAGCGATGAAAGAAGCAACTGAAAATAGGTAATATGCCTGCAGAAGTAGCGAAACAAAAACTTAAATTCGCTTATTGCAGGATATGACGATATAAATATAGATGTAGAACAGGCTTTATTGGCAGACCTTTTGAAACTTTACGCTACCAAAAGTAAAGACGTAGCCCCTGAGGTATTGGCTATTAAGAAACAATACGGAGGAGACTTTAATAAATACGTAGATAATGCTGTGCAAACAAGCTTTTTGGCAGTAAAAACGGCAGAACAAGCTACCGCTGCAAAAAACTGCTGACGAACTGAAAGAAGACCCTTTATACAAACTTTTCGGCTGCATTGTTTGAAAAATACAATACCATTTCGCCTGAATTTAACCGTTTGGAAGATGCTTACCAAAAAGCTTTCCGCAAGTTTGTAAAAAGGAATGCGTGATTCAAAAATAAGTACAATTCTTTACCCCGATGCTAATTCTACTTTTGCGCCTTACTTATGGTACTGTAGTGCCTTTGGCTGCTGATAAACGCAATCCAGATGTAAGTAAGAATTTTTATACTACCTTTGGTACAATGGTAGCTAAATACAAAGCAGGAGATGCTGAATTTGATATGCCCCAACGTTTATTAGATCTTTACAAAAAGAAAGAGTTTGGAAGGTATTTGGACAAAGATGGTTCTATGCACGTAAACTTCTTAACAAATAATGATATTACAGGAGGAAACTCAGGTTCACCAGTGATGAATGGCAAAGGAGAGCTTATAGGGCTTGCTTTTGATGGTAATATGAAGCAATGGCTGGTGATGTAATTTTTGACGAGAAATTACAACGCACTATCAATGTAGATATACGCTATGTACTTTGGGTAATAGATATTTACGCCGGAGCTAAGAATATTATTGATGAAATAGAAGTAAATTAGCGTTTTGAAGTTAGTCTTTAGTTGTTAGAACTATGCAATCTAATGACTAAAGACTAATTTTTCCATAGGTTAACTAACTATAATACAATCCACTCACCAAAATGTTTTACTTTTTCTTTTGATGCTACCAATAGCATTAAAATTAAAAATTAACAATTCATAATTAGAGAAAGTGTCGTTATCAGATTATACAAAAGAATTTAAATACAATTTTAAGATAGCTTACCCTGTGATATTGGGAATGTTAGGACATACGTTGGTAGGTTTTTGTAGATAATGTAATGGTGGGTAAAGTGGGTATTACCGAATTGGGTGCTGCGGCTTTGGGTAATACCGCTATTTTTATAGCGATGTCGTTTGCTATAGGTTTTTCAATAGCTACAACTTCATTGGTAGCGATGAATGACGAAGCAGGCAATAAAGAAGCAGTACAATCTATACTAAACCATAGTATGCTGTTGAATGTAATATTAGGTATTATCCTTTTTGTACTGATGTTCTTTGTGAGAACCTGTGATGCGACTTACAGGGCAAAGTGAAAATGTCGTTGCTTTGGCAGTACCTTATACTCACTTAGTAGCTTTTTCTCGCTAATTCCTTTGGGGGTATTCACTACCTTTAAACAGTTTGCCGATGGACTCTCAATGACCAAATACGCAATGTACGTTACCTTACTAGCAAATTTAGTAAATATATTTTTCAATTACCTATTTATCTATGGTCACTAGGGGTTGCCCTAAATTAGGGGTATTGGGAGCTGGTATTGGTACGCTCATTTCACGAATAGCGATGCCTATAATGCTGTATTATATGCTGAAATACTTGCCAAAGACCAAAAGCATATGTTACGCACATCAGTTTTAAAAACATCAAGAAAAACAATGCTGAAGAAAATCAGTGGGATAGGTTTTCCTACAGGATTACAAATGATTTTTGAAACAGGAGTATTTTCAGCAGCAATATGGATTAGTGGTATGCTGGGTGAGAATGAATTATCGGCGAACCAAATTGCTTTTAAACTTATCTACGATGACTTTTATGGTGGCTAACGGTTTAGGGATTACAGCAATGATACGTGTAGGAAACCAATTAGGGAGCTAAAAACTATGTAAATTTGCGTAGAGTAGCCTTTTTCGGTATTTCTATTAGTGCTTTGTACACGTATTTTTGCTATTCTTTTAGCCGTATTGCGTGAATGGCTGCCCTCATTATACTTAGAAATGGATAATATAGAAAAAGCTGCTAATAACGCCGTTGTAATAGGTGAAGCTGCCAATCTTTTGCTTATAGCTGCTATTTTCCAAATTTCGGACGGATTGCAAGTTACAGCTTTTAGGAGCTTTACGAGGGTGCAAGATGCTAAAGGTGCCTATGTATATTACTTTTGTAGCTTATTGGCTTATTGCCTTTCCAATATTATATGTGCTAGGGTACATACCTCTTTGGGCAATATCGGTATTTGGATAGGTTTATTAATAGGACTTACTGCGGCAGCTGTGTGCTTATTTTATCGTTTTAACCGCATCAGTTTAAGACTTATAAAAAACAGACATCAAATTAATTAGCCTATTTGCTAATTCAAAAAATCATAACTTAAAAATTCAAAATTAATTCAATATGAAAGCTAGGGGATTGTAGGCTTGCCAAATGTGGGCAAAATCCACTCTTTTTAATTGTTTATCAAATGCTAAAGCACAAAGTGCAAATTTTCCATTTTGCACTATAGAACCAAATTTGGGGGTAGTAAATGTTCCTGACCCACGCTTGGAGATACTTGAAAATCTTGTAAAACCAGAACGAGTATTGCCCGCTACGGTAGAAATTGTAGATATAGCAGGACTTGTGAAAGGGGCGAGCAAAGGTGAAGGATTGGGCAACCAATTTTTAGGAAATATACGTGAGTGTAACGCTATCATACACGTATTGCGCTGTTTTGAAAATGATAATATAGTGCACGTAGATGGTAGTGTGAACCCTATACGCGACAAAGAAACAATTGATATAGAACTACAACTAAAAGACCTTGAGACTGTAGAAAAACGATTGGAAAAAGTAACTCGTGCAGCTAAAGCTGGCGATAAAAAAGGCAGCTAAAGAAATGGAGCTGCTAAATCGTATAAAAGAAGCCCTTTTGACAGGAGTATCTGCACGGGCAGTACAGGTAAATGACGATGAAAAAGAGCTTTTAGAGAGTTTTCAGTTACTTACTACCAAGCCTGTACTTTATGTGTGCAATGTAGATGAGAAATCGGCTAAAGATGGGAATGCTTTTTGTTGCACAAGTGAAGGAAGCTGTAAAAACGAAGAAGCCGAAGTAATTGTACTTGCTGTGGCTACAGAGGCTGATATTACCGAATTGGAAAGCTACGAAGAACGCAAAATGTTTTTGGAAGACATAGGCTTAGAAGAGCCAGGAGCTTCTAAACTAATACGTGCGGCTTATCATTTACTGAATTTACAAACCTACTTTACAGCAGGGGTAAAAGAAGTGCGTGCTTGGACAATACACCAAGGAGATACAGCACCACAAGCCGCAGGGGTAATACACACTGATTTTTGAAAAAGGGTTTATTCGTGCTGAAGTAATTGCTTATGATGACTTTGTAACCTATGGTAGTGAAGCAAAAGTAAAAGAGGCAGGAAAAAATGCGTGTAGAAGGTAAGGAATACATAGTGAAAGATGGTGATATTATGCACTTCCGTTTCAATGTATATCGGTAAGTGATTCACATCTCTTACCGACAAAAATAATTCTAAATTAAATAATCTTTATGGTTCAACTCAGTCATTCAAAGATCTTGCTTACCTTTTGAATAACGATGCAAAAGATACAATAAGATGCCTTTAGAAACAATATAAATTGATAATTTTTAGTTATACGTATTTAGATTGTTTTCTATTTTTTTATACATAATACACTGAATTACAGAAATATAATCTTTCTTACCAAAGATGAAATATTGAAATTTAACACTTGTTATTAAAAATTCATCATTGATAATTAAACATTATTTCGTATCTTTGCCCCAAAAAGAAATAGAAACCAAAAATTCATTATATGAGAAAAAAATTGTAGCAGGTAACTGGAAGATGAACAATGATATAAAGAAGTCATTATCATTAATTTCAGACCTATTAGGAAAACTACCTCAAACAGAAGCAGAGGTGATGATAGCTCCTACTTTCGTAAACCTTATACCATCGGTAGAGGCTGTAAAAAACAGTAAAATAGAGGTAATTGCACAAAATATGCACTTTGCTGAAAGTGGGGCTTATACAGGTGAAATATCAGCTGATATGCTTACAAGCATAGGTGTAAAAACTACCATTTTAGGACACTCAGAACGTCGTGCTTACTTTAATGAAACAGACGAAAGTTTATCAAAAGTAGATACTGCACTTAAACACGGTATTCGCGTGGTGTTTTGTATTGGGGAAGAGTTGGCAGACCGTAAAGCTAACAAACACTTTGAGGTGGTGGGTAACCAAATAAAGAACGGTTTGTTTCATTTGCCAGCCGAAGCGTGGCAACATCTTGTATTGGCTTATGAGCCTGTATGGGCCATTGGTACAGGAGAAACAGCTACTCCTGAGCAAGCACAAGAAATTCACCACTTTATTCGCAAAACAATTTCAGATAAATATGGTAAAGATGTAGCTGACAATGTATCTATTCTTTATGGTGGTAGTGTGAAACCCTGATAACGCTAAAGAAATCTTTGCAAAAAGATGTGGACGGCGGACTTATAGGGGAGCTGCCCTTAAAGCTGATGACTTTGTGAGCATTATCAAAAGCATTTAATTTAGTATTATTAGATAAAGGGACTGCCCAATGAGAGTTGAGCAGCCTCTTCTTTTTATCTTATAAAAATGTTACAGAACGATATATTTTTAAGAATCCTCAATGGTGAAATTACCGAACGCCCTGCTGTGTGGATGATGCGACAAGCAGGACGCTATTTACCCAATTTAGGGCATTACGTGATAAATACGATTTCTTTACACGATGCAAAACCCCTGAATTAGCAGCAGAAATTACTGTACAGCCCGTAGACATTGTGGGGGTAGATGCTGCAATCTTATTTTCAGATATACTTGTAGTACCCCAAGCTATGAATATAACTGTTGAGATAGAAAGCAGGTGTGGGACCTGTAATTCCTAACCCTATACGCACTATCCAAGACCTTAACAATGTAATTATCCCCAATATAGAAGAGCGCTTGGGCTATGTAATGGATGCTATAAAACTTACTAAGGAACTTTTGAACAATAGGGTACCTCTTATAGGTTTTGCAGGAGCCCCTTGGACGATATTTTGTTATGCTGTTGAAGGGTCAGGGGTCTACGGATTACAGTAGCCAAAGAACTATGTTTTACTAATGCTGCTGTAGCTCATCAATTTTTACAAAAATCACAGATACAACAATTGCTTATCTAAAAGAGAAAGTAAAGGCTGGAGTGGATGCTGTACAGTTATTTGACAGTTGGGGAGGGTTTCTTTCTCCTGAAGATTATAGTAGCTTTTCACTTCCTTATATCAAACAGATTGTGAAGCTCTCGCCCCTATTACTAAAGTAATTGTTTTTGCTAAAAGGCTGTTGGTATGCCTTGCCTGAAATGGCTGCTACTAATGCTGCCGCTTTGGGTATCGACTGGACTTGCTCTGCTGCCAAAGCACGCCAACTGACAGGGGCAAAAAGGTGCTACAAGGTAATTTAGACCCTTCTTTTTGCTGGCTTCTCCTGCAGATATTAAACAAAAGTACAACAAATGATTCATGATTTTGGCAGTGCTCATTATATTGCCAATTTAGGTCACGGCATCTTACCCAATGTGCCTGTAGCCAATGCACAAAGCCTTTGTAAATGCTGTAAAAGAATATCATTCTTAAAAACTCGTATCATAGGGTGCAGATATCAATAAAAATTGTATTTTTGCACCCACTTATTAAAACTATAATGAAATCAAAATATGCTTTCCTTATTATCCTATTGGTACTTATTATAGATCAATGGAGTAAAAATATATAAAAACTCACTTTTATATTGAATGAAGCAGTAAGAGTATTTAGCTGGTTTCAAATCTATTTTGTAGAAAATGAAGGGAGCTGCTTGGGGTACTAAAAATACCTGGTGAATATGGTAGCTTTATTAACCCTTTTTCCGTATTATAGCTGTAATAGGTATTGGGTATTGGTTGATAACAGCCACTAAAAACAACAGCCTAAAGTACTTATTGTCTCTATTTCACTGATTTTTAGCAGGTGCATTAGGAAATATTATCGACTCGGTTTTTCTATGGTATACTATTCAACCATAGTTATGGACAGATAGCCACCCTATTTTCTAACGAACCCTATGGAACGCTATTACACGGTAAAGTTGTAGATATGTTCTACTTTCCTTTAATAGATACGACACTACCCAATTGGGTACCCATATGGGGGCGAACGTTTTCGTTTCTTTGAGCCTGTTTTTCAATGTAGCCGATTCGGCTATTTGTATAGCTGTGAGGGACTAATGATTATCTTCCATAGAAAAGTATTTAAAAGTTAGTATTTTTCATTTCTACATACAGAGGCTGTCCGAAAAAGTTTTTGTTTGTGAAGGCGATTTGCCAATCGCCCCTACAATGTGAATAAAAGTGATTGATTATCAGAGCAATTAACTTTGTCAAACTTTGAAAGTTTGACAAAGTGTGTCTACATCCCCCTTAACACATACTCCGCTGCGCCAGCTCGCGGACTTCCTTCAAAAGGGGGAGATGCCGAAATAGTACTACTAAAGACTTTTTCGGACAGCTCCTTTTTATTGCCTATACTTCCTTTCCACATTCCACAATACTAATTTGCTAATCTGCCAATTATCCCCTATCTTTGCCTCTATTATCATTTTATTAGTTGGTATGGAAATTACAACAGCCCTTAAAACAGAGATTTATCACACTCTTTCGGAATTTTTAGAAGCCTACAAAGCGCAAGACACCCAAGTATTAGCTGAAAAGTTTGATATTTCAGGGAGATTTTGGAAGAAATCTATGAAATGCTTGATTTTTGTAGAAGACAAAGTGTATTACACCTCTTCCCTATAGAAAGAAATGGACAAAGAAAAAGGCGGAGGAGTGAACTTAGAGGTTTATAACTACAATAATGACAATACTGCTGTGGGAATAGAAGCCCACTTGTGGGACGATCAAGAATATTTTGCTATCATCAAAGGATATTACAACCTTGAAGAGCAATTCCCTAAGTTTGTATTTCACTATTTTTAGCTGTTAAATCATTAACCACGCATCTTACCACTCACATAAAAAGCAAATTTTTGAACAACTCTCTCAAAAAATTAAAAAATATAAGTGTAATGAAAAATATATCTAAAAATATTAAAAATCTGATATAAAAATAGAAGACGTAAAAACAAGAAAATGGTATTTTTGGCTGTATAAATGACCGTTTTGTAAGTGGAGACAATCAAAAGTATATGAAAAATGTATGATTGGATGTCTTTTTTTCTATGATTTTGGAGAAAAAAATGGATAGGAAAAAACTAAAAATATGGCAATGCTATTGACCATTTGCGTACGGAATTGATGCATCGTTTGGAATGGAAAAAAATAACATTTCAGTACTTTATGTTTCCATAGGTACAGGGGCAGACTTGCGTTATATACCACAAGGAATAGACCTGAAAACGATAGAGCTTATAGGGGCTGACATCTCAATGGGAATGCTCAAAAAATGCAAAAAGAGTGGCAAAAACAAACAAATCTTACGCTTGTACAATGTCCTGCCGAAGAATTACCTTTTGCCGATAATACTTTTGATATTGTATTTCACAACGGAGGTATCAATTTTTTCAACGATAAAGCACTTGCCATAAGCGAAATGCTCAGAGTTGCAAAAATAGAGAGCAAACTTCTTATTGCTGATGAAACTGCTGATTTTGTGGAGACCCAATACAAAAAGTCTCTTCTCGAAATCCTATTTTAAAAGACAAAAACAGTAGATTTGAATGCTATAGAACAATGTATTCCTACTTCAGTAACAGAAAAGAAAAACAGAATTATTCTGGGATAATAAATTTTATAGTATTACTTTTTAGAAAAACCTATTTGAGTGTGATGTAACGGAGTATTCTGCCCTTTCAAAAGTATAAAAAAACAAAGTAAGATTTATGATAACACAAAAACTAATAGCCTTAGCCGATGTTTCCTTACCGCGATTTTACGGCTGCTCTTATCCCTACGATTGATAAATCACGTATTATAGGGTACGCACCCCTGCTATACGCACATTGGCTAAAGATTTGCTAAAAACGAATCTGAAAAAGCAATAACTTTCTTAGAAAAAAACTGCCACATTATTACTACGAAGAAAAACAATTTGCACGCTTTTATAATAGCAGAACTAAAAGATTTTGAGCAGGTAATGAAGTATACCGAACGCTTTTTGCCTTATATTGACAATTGGGCTACTTGCGATACATTTGCACCTAAAATCTTTCTGAAATACCCCAAAGAGACACTCACCTATGTACAGAAATGGTTGGCAAGTACTGACACTTACACAGTGCGCTATGGTATAGGGATATTGCTTTTCTAACTATTTAGATACACACTTCAACCCAATACACCTGCAATGGGTTACAGCTATTCAATCGGACGAATATTATATCAATATGATGATAGCGTGGTATTTTGGCTACTGCTTTAGCTAAACAATACGAGGCTACCTTACCTTATTTGACATCTAAAACGCTGAAGCCTTTTATCCAAAAATAAAACGATACAAAAAAAGCACGCGAAAGCAGACGTATTGCTCCCGAAAATAAAAGATTATCTAAAAAAACGTTGCGCAAGTAATAGAACACATTAATTGGGGAGTCCCTCCCCTACTCCAAAAATTAACGACTTGCTACTTTCAGTAGAATCATTTATTTTTGCACCAAATTTAACATACTCTAATGAAAGTAGCTATAGTGATGGGTAGCCAAAGCGACCTTCCGGTGATGCAGCAGGCTATAGACATCTTAAAGACATTTGGTATAGAAACCGTTGTGGACATTGTTTCGGCACATCGTACTCCCCGAAAAGCTTACAGATTTTTAGTACAAACGCACATAAGCGTGGAATAAACGTAATTATAGCAGGTGCTGGAGGTGCAGCCCACTTGCCAGGTATGGTAGCCGCTATGTCGCCTTTGCCAGTAATAGGGTACCCATTAAAAGCTCAAACTCTATTGATGGCTGAGTTCTGTGCCTCTATCTTGCAAATGCCCGCAGGAGTGCCTGTAGCCACCGTAGCCCCTCAACGGGGCTAAAAATGCAGGTATCTTAGCTGCGCAAATATTAGCAAGCCAACAAGCTTCATTATTACAAAAAATATTAGATTACAAAGATAGTTTAAAAACAAGCCGTGCTCACTGCTGCGGCTGCTCTCAAAAATGAATAAAAGATACTTTTCAGGGCTCTCGCCTATTGATTTTTAGACTTTGGGTCGCAATACACCCAGCTCATAGCACGCCGTGTGCGCGAACTTAATGTTTATTGTGAAATACACCCTTATAACCATTTGCCTGAGAACATCAGTAGCTTTTCGGCGAGTGATACTTTCTGGCTCACCTTATTCAGTGCGCAGTGCTGAAGCTTTACACCCTGATTTAAATGCTTTTAAAAGGTAAAATGCCACTTTTGGCGGTATGTTATGGGCACAATATTTAGCACACTTTTGAGGTGGAGAGTAGCACCCTCTAACATACGCGAATATGGGCGTGCACAGCTATCTTACATCAAAAAAACTGACGATCCTCTGTTTGAAGATATTAGTGAAGGTAGCCAAGTGTGGATGAGCCATAGCGACACTATTAAGCAACTACCTACCAATGCGGTTTGCTTTGCGCAAGTACCGCCGATGTTGCTAATGCTGCTTATCGCATTGAAGGTGAAGATACTTATGCTATTCAGTTTCACCCTGAGTTACTCACTCTACCGATGGTGTAAAAACTATTGAGCAACTTCCTCTTCAAGATTGCTAAATTAACTCCTAATTGGACATCTGCCAACTTTGTAGATATGACCGTAGCCCAGCTAAAGGAACAAATAGGCAACGATAAAGTAGTTTTAGGCTTATCGGGGGCGTGGAGTTCTACCGTGGCAGCGGTGTTATTACATAAGGCTATTGGGAAACAACTACATTGTATTTTGTAAATAACGACTTATTGCGAAAAACGAGGTTCCAAAAACGTACTAAAGCAATATTATGAGGGTAGGGCTAAACGTAAAAGGTGTAGATGCAAGTGAACGCTTTTTAACAGCCTTAGCAGGGAAAACAGACCCTGAAGAAAAACGCAAGACCATAGGGGCGTGTATTTATTGAAGTATTTGACGATGGAAGCACATAAAATAGCCGATGTGAAATGGTTGGGACAAGGCACTATTTATCCTGATGTGATTGAGTCGCTATCGGTGAGAAAGGTCCTTCAGCAACTATTAAATCGCACCATAATGTGGGTGGCTTGCCTGACTATATGAAACTGAAAATTGTAGAGCCCTTGCGAATGCTATTCAAAGATGAAGTACGCCGTGTGGGACGCAGTATGGGCATTAGCGATGAACTATTAGGGCGACACCCTTTTCCTGGTCCTGGTTTGGCTATCCGTATTTTGTGGACATTACGCAGCTAAAAAGGTAGCTGTATTGCAAGAAGTAGATGCTATTTTTATCAATGCACTAAAAGAACATCAGCTATATGATAAAGTATGGCAAGCTGGGGCTATTTTACTACCTATTAATAGTGTGGGGGTAATGGGAGACGAACGTACTTATGAGCGTGTGTTGCCTTGCGCTGTAGAAAGCGTAGAACGGAATGACTGCCGACTGCAGATGGGTTGCCTTATAAGTTCTTGCAAAAAGTATCAAACGACATTATTAATAAGGTAAAAAGGCGTAAACCGTGTGGTGTATGATATCAGTAGCAAACCACCTGCAACAATTGAATGGGAATAATAAGCATCAAACTAAAAACGAAACTATATGAAAAATTTTTATCACTAACCACCTTATTATGTTTTTGTTGCAGTAGGCGCACAAACAAAACACACTACCAAGTAATTACGAAAGTGATTGAAAGCATTGCCAAAAACGTATCGCTTTTCGCCTTCCTGATATACTAAAAACTAAACCCTGGAGTAAAAGGAATTGCTAAAGGCGTGAGTATCAACATCCCTGTAAGCGATGTAAAACACTATAATACTGAACGCCCGTAGGCTTTGATTCCATATAGTACAAACCCAAAGAAACATCTTTTAGTATTGCTCAGGCATCTCAGTAGATGATTTTGAAGCGCTACAACCTCGAATTGTATAAACGCGATATTTACGAAAATGAGCGTATCACTATCCTCATCTTTAAACGAGCTCAAGATATGGTGAAAAAGGTGTGAGGGTTACAAACGCTGTATGGTAAAACCTCAAGAAACGCTTTGGAAAAATAGCGAAAAACCACAATGTGAATGTGAGGATCTAGAACGTATCATCAATAAAAAGACTTCAACCTCAAACTCAATTGCGTGGAGGGACAGGAAATATGGATACCTACTTCAGCAGTAGATAGTTCGGTACCCAACACTAATAGTAGCTATGTAGCACCTGCGAGCAATAATAGCACAGGAGGTATGGTTACTTATATCATTGAAAAAGGGGAAGGTAGTTTAGAACGCAAAATTTGGGTTATCTGAAAAACGAACTTATCAAACCAAACTCCTTCATAAGAGCGGATTGAAAAAGCGAGATGCAAATAAATATCCCTAAAGAGAATTACGATCGTTATGTAGCAAGCTCTTTTTGGTACTTATAACTGAGGATTCTAATAGTGCTCTACGCTCTTCTATCTCATCCTTCTAATGTAAAAGAAATCTCATTTGTATTACCTTTCAAGGTGGAGGTGGAAGCAAATAAAACTACTGATTTGCGCAGCCTCCTTACCGATAGTAACGCCTATAGCTACTGATTTTTATTCAGGAGCACTTATCGCTTTGGACTCATTGCAAAAATGGGCTATAAGTTTGAAAGTAAACGTTTTTGATAGTGAAGGTGACATAAAAAGATTATTAATAATGCTAATTTTAAGAGTTTCATAAGTAGTAATAGGACCTTTTGCAACCAAAAACATTCAATAGCTTAGCTTCGGCAGTGGGTGGTGGTAGCAACACTGCTTTATTAACTCCTTTATCTAACAAAATGTATTGTTAAACCCCAATGTATATCAAACATTGCCATCAGATGACGCACAGCAAGCTCAAATGCTTAGTTATTTAGCTAAAAACTATTCTGATGAAAAATATGATTCTTTTTAGCAGATAGCAAAAATGCTGCTTTACGACGATGGAGCGTTTATTCCCTAATGCTAAAGTAGTAACTGAAATGTCTCAGCTAATGGTTTTGCCAATGCACTGAATTACGGCAAAGAAAATGTAGTGATTTTACTAATCTAACAACATAGGCTATGTATCTATGGCAGTACGTTTATTGCACGGAGCTCTGAAATCTAAAAAGAACAACGTTTCTCCGAAAATAGTACTTGCTACAGTTGATAGAGGCTCTGTATTTGATTCGAGCAGTCTTTTCTAACAACCAGCTTTCCGACCTTCACTTTACTTACCCTACCATAAATAAATACAGCAATGGTAGTGATACATTCTGTGCGTTACCTAAAACTTATGGTGTGTTGCCGAACAAATATGCCGTACGAGGCTTTGACGCTTACTATGGACGCTGTACTACGTTTTGGGAGTAGCTGGTAACCTGACAAATAACAATAATACCATAGGAGAAACCTCGTTTTTAGAAAAACAAATTTGCCTATAGCAAGAATAGCCTAAAAAGGTGGAGGTTATGAAAACCAAGGTATTTATATTGTGCAATACGACAATATGGGAAGTAAAAAGAAGTAAAATAATTATGGAAGTACGTATAGACCCCAGCTGGAAAGCCGTATTACAAAACGAATTTGACAAGCCTTACTTTGCTACGCTCACAGCGTTCGTAAAAAGAATATAAAAATATTTGTTGACCCAAAGGGCAACAAATATTTTCTGCTAATCGTGTCCACTCCCAAAGTAAAAGTAGTACTTTTAGGGCAAGACTATCACGGAGCAGGGCAAGCTAATGGGCTTTGTTTCTCGGTAAATGATGGGATAGCTCACCCTCCTTCATTGGTGAATATCTTTAAAGAAATAAGCGATGATGTAGCTTTGCCATACCCTATTAGTGGCAATTTGGAGCGCTGGGACTGCAAGGTGTGCTGTTACTCAACGCTACCCTCACTGTTCGTGCTAATGAGGCAGGAAGCCACCAGCATCAGGGGTGGGAAACTTTTACCGATAATGTTATAAAAACCGTATCTGACAACTGTGAACACGTAGTATTTATGTTATGGGGGAGCTTTGCTAAAAAGAAAACAACCCTCATAGATAGTACTAAGCATTGTATCCTTGCTCAGGACACCCTTCACCTTTGAGTGCCAACAGAGGCTATTGGTTTGGCAACAAACGCTGTAGCAAAAGCCAATGAGGTACTTGAACGGTGTGAGCAAAACAGTTATCAATTGGGCATAAAGGTTAATTAGCCTTTTTACATACTGGGTAAGTATCACAATTTGTTGCCCTCTACTTTCCCCTCGATATATTGCGCATTTTCGGGGTCTAACGCAATCTTACGCACTACCGTGCCTTGCTTTGGCAGTCATATCTACTACCTTTTTACTTTTTAGGTCTTTGATAAGTACCACATTATCTACCATTGGCAAGTACTGCCCCATTACTATCTTTTGTGAATAACCTTTTCACTCTCCTCTAAATGGTCGTCGGATGCTTTTTGCAAAAAGTTAATTCCTCATCGTCTAAATACATCATATTGAGCAAATCAAGTGACCAACCTTCACTTTTCAAGCGGTTGAGCAAACGCCACGCCATTACTTTACAGGACGGTGCTCACTCCACATACTATCATTTTAGACAACGCCAATGGTTGGAATCCATAGTTTCGGGGTGCTGTATTTGGTTAAGACAAGTATCACACACCAAGATAGCGTTATCTACACTATCCCCTTTAGTAGGTGGTACCCCGTAAACACTTAGGTTTACCGTAGCATTACAAAAGTTCGCAATGATTATTGCTTCGTTTTTCAGTTCTTGTAATATATCCATTTTAATTATTAGTTTAGGCGCAAAGTTACAAAATCATACAAATATAGCAGACTAAGCGACACTTTTTGGCGTTTTTCTACTGTATCTTTGCCCCGTGAAACTAAAAACTAATAAAAATGGTATACTTAGAAACTTTTTATTTCCCTTCAGTAGAAAAAAAGAGGAAGATGAACTACAGGGAGTTTTTCTATAGTGAAGAACATAGGCGTCCTATAAAGCCAGCACTTAATTACATTGCTGAAAAAGTTTATCCGTTTAGTCTTCTTACCCATCGCCTTACCTGCTTAGATTTTTGAACCTATTACTATTCTCTATGGGGGTAATGGTTCGGGTAAGTCTACAATTTTTAAAATGTAATTTCAAAACAAATTGAATATTTCAAGAGAGGCTCTTATAATTCGTCTTATTTAATGGAAAAATACGTAAAAATGTGTTCTTTTCAAAACTGATTTGCGTTATACAGGTGAAAGATTTTTGACTTCTTGGAAATGCGCAACAGCAAGTATGATATTGCAGAAATCAGCAAGGTGATTACCAGCGATGATATATTCAAGAAAATGATAGAAAAACGCCTTAAAGACGAACAAAAACGTTTTAAAAGTGAGTTACTTATAAAGAAAAAGACGAAGCAAAAAGAGGAAGGTTTTTATGCCTAAGTCTATCAATTTGGAAGATAGGGGGAAGTGTAGAAGAATTTAATGATTTTTACACTATGAGGAGAGCAGTTATACCCAATACCTCAAAAAAACGATAGGCGAAGTAGAGACCTTCATATTCTAATGGCGAAACAGGGCTTTTTGTAGCCTTATAGAGCAGATAGCCGACCCAGGGGTTTGTACTTATTAGACGAACCAGAGAACAGTATGTCGTGCGAAACGCAATTAAAGTTAGTAGAGTTTTATTGAGCTTTCAGCACGTGCTTATAATACCAGTTTATTATTGCAACACATTCTGCCTTTTTGCTTTCTCATTCCCAATGCAAAAATATACAATCTCGATACCAGCCCTGTAAGTTTATCTAAATGGTGGGAACTTGAGAATATGAAACATTACTTTGAACTTTTTAACAAATATCAAACTGAATTTCAAAAATCATTATAAATAACTTCACTGCCCGTAGGGCTCATAATAAATTTAACATTATGGCAAATAAAAAGTAGAAGAATTCAAATATCTATTGCAGATTCTTAAGAATAGAGGTGAAAGAGGCGCCTCTTTTGAAGAGATAAAGAATTATGTGAAAGATGTTTTGAAGAAAAGAGAATTTCTTACGAATACAGCGAACGCAGTTTTTCACGTGATAAAAACGACCTTTGCGAAGAACGTGAAATAGTCATTGATTATAACCGCGCTTATAATATTTATACCATCAATTGGGGAAACTGTAGATGAATACCAATTGCAGCTAATGGAACACGATTGGCTAATGGAAGCCTTGCGACAAAGTACCTATAATCGTCAGTTTATACACTTTGAAAAACGCCCTGCACGCGGACTGAATCACCTACACGGACTTATCTATGCTATTGAGAACCACCTCAGGCTTCGCTTTAGCTATCATAAGTTCCATGAAACACTCATACCCCACACTGTGCATCCCTATGCCCTAAAAGAGTTTGATTATCACTGGTATTTGTTGGCGCGCGATGTGGTTAATAATACCGAAGAAACTGCTATAAGGGTTTTTGCTGTAGATCGCATCAGTGATTTGGATATTCTAAAAAAGAAATTTACCCCTACGCCATTTGATGTGGAAAAGCATTTCAAAAATGCTTTTGGAGTGATAGCCCCTACCGATGCCCTGAAGATATAGTGTTGCGTTTTTGACCGTCATCAAGGCAATTATATCAAGGTACGACCTTGCACCACAGCCAACAGATAGTGAGTGATAATGATGAAGCATTGGTAATACGTTTACATCTTACCCCTTCCTACGATTTTGATTTGAAACTATCATCTGCCAGCAATCGCGTGCAGTGCTTGAACCAGGTGGTATCGCGAGACATATTAGTAATGCGAATCAAGCAAGCATTGGATACTATAGAGGCTGTCCGAAAGTTTTTGTTTTAGCTTAAAACAAGCTTATTAATAAATAAAAATACTTTTTGTAACTAATTGATTATTAACATCCCCCTTAACACATACCCACTGCGCCAGCTCGTGGACTTCCTTCAAGGGGATGCCGAAGTAGTACTATGTAAGACTTTTTCGGACAACCTCAATCCTAAAAAGACTGTTATTGGAAAATATTTTTGTATTTGTGAAAAATATTAATTTTGCGCCATAAAGAAAAAGATAACAGCGTTTCGCTTTTTACATTTTCCGCATACTCGAGAATACGACCAATTTTTCAAAATGCTAAAGGAAAGTGAAGTGGAAATGCTTACGTTTTATAAGCGTGGGCATTCCTTTTGCATTTAGCATTAGCCTTTGGTCGGGCTTCGAGTATAAGCAAGAGGAATGGCTCACGCTTTTTGTGCCCATAAATATATATCTCTGACACTTTTTGGCAGAGTGAGGGTGTAATTTTTGCAGCGTGAAATAACAAACATTTTTAAAACTTACATTATATGTCAATAACAGATGGATACAAACAGCAAATAGCTAATTATAGAGCTAGAATTATCACATTGCGCACACAAATTCAAAAAGATTAAAGAGGAGAAAAAAGAAGAATGGAAGCCTTATCTAAGGCTGTAAAAACAGCTTCAACCCCTATGTCTAAAGAAAGCTATCGCAAGTCAAAAGTTATGGAAGCAGCTAACTACGACAAAAGAATAGAAAGCTGCAAAGCGAAATATAGAATCTATAAAAAGTATTATAGAACAATATAAAAAAAGATTGTAATCTTATACTGTCATTTTTGCAGAGTGAGTATATAATTTTGCAGGGTGAAATAATAAAAACTTATGATAACATATATTATTAGATTTTTATGGCATTATATAGAGTAACCGTAACCCGTACCATAGCCAGCAATGGCATACATGTTTAGGAAACCAGGAATGTCTGTAGACATTCCAATCAAACTACCACTAATCCCGTATCAGTAAACGGCGGTCGTGAGTAATAGCTGCTTTCCAACGCATCTATGGTATAGATGTAACCAAAAGTTTTTGCTATCTTAAGAACAGCATTGAAAGTGGAGAAGATTGGTGAGTCAAAAAGCCGTTTAAATAGGCTTTAAACGGCTTTTAATAATACTTAAAACTACTATGGAAGAAGTGATTAAACAACTACTGATAGACTATAATTTTGATAACCCATCAGATGATACTTTTTAATTTAGATGGCACTCTTAAGAATATGTCAGAGTGTATTAGTGAAGCAGTTGAAAAAGGAATAAGAGAACATTGTGGTTATAGATAAAAAGGCAATATATATGCAATTTTTGGTTATAGTCTTGAAACGAGACCAAGAGTATATACTCCTTTCCTTGTAGGAAAAAGATGGTATGCTTTTTAATGCTAATAGTACTGATAACACTAAAGAGGAAGCTCTTTTATTTCTTTCTTGGGAGGAAGTGAGAAATATTACCTATGATGAAGCTGTTAATCCCAATGAAGATATTAATGGGTATATCATTACAAATGACCCTATAACTGAGATGTATAGTTCTTTTTGTGGTCAAATATTTCATTTACAAGATAATACATACTTGTATATTTCTTTTGTTTTTACTTTTACGAATTATGAGCTTACTAATTTTCTGAATGACTTGTTTACAAGTTGTCAAAACTTTTTAAAAGGAAAAATCTGAGTGAAGATGATCTTTTTGTTTTTAGATTATTTGAGAGATAATTTGAAACTTCTATTGATGAAAGTATAAGTTCTTTGTATGGAATAACTTTAGAAAGAGCTAATGAACTAAAACAATATTTTTAAATAATTTTTGTATTATGAAAACAGGTGAAATATTTCAGGTTTTGAGCTTTACTACTATTTACTTTTATAGGAACTATAGCTTTTGATTTAGTCTTTACATTTACTTTTGCGCCCTCTAAGGCTGGTACTATTACATATATGGTGGCAAAAATAAATTATACTTGTCTTTATAGTATACAGAGTATTTCTATAAGTCACCAAACAGATGATGAAGATGAAAATGAAGATGAAGAAAGCAGTAATGCTGTTATAGGAACATCATCTATTGTGGTTCTTTTTCTTTCAATTGCTATTGCAGCTGTTATAGATATATTCACCCTTACTGAGCTTTTAAAGCAGATACCTATACTTACGAACTGGTGGAACTTGCTGGGAGTACAAATTGTATATTTTTATAGGTTTCCTTATAATAGTAATCATAGATTTAATTATTGCAAATAGAGATACCTATAATGAGGAGGAAGAAACAGTACAATCAAGAAAGACTAATATTTCTAATAGTATCCAAAATATCAGAACTCAACGTGTTGTCACAGACTACAACATCACAGTTTTCAGTAGAGGAACAAGATTTTTAGATTATCTAAAAAGAAAATCCCAACACCTCTATTGATGAAAGTGTAGTATCTTTATATGGGATATCTTTAGAAAAGAGCCTTAGAATTACAAAAACACATTAAAAAATAATATTTTGTGGAGCTTATCAATAACTTATTAGAAAACAGCACAATATCTTCATTTAGAAAAATACAGTGCATGAAATAGAAGCTCTCAAAACACGTAAAGAGCAACAATCAATTACTTGTTTTACCTGTAGTAGGTGAGTTTAGTTCAGGGAAAACAACTTTAATTATGCTTTAACCAATAGCAAAGAAGTTAGAAACCGCTTCTAAAGCTACAACAGCAGTTATTTACGAAATCTTCTTCGGTAACTCCCAAAGAAAAAGGTGAGATTATTTATACCGATGGTACTACTAAAAGAAGTAAACGACCTTAGTACTGATTAAAACGATCAGTTGGACAATGTACAGTTCATTCGTATCATGATACTGCCCAAAAGATAGCTAATAGTACCGTAATTGTGGATACCCCGGACTCATCATCTAATGACGCTCGCCACTTACAAGCTTTGAATAGTTATTTGCCCAAAGCTGATGCTATTTATTAGTACTGATATCAATCAACAAATCACTAACTCCCTTTATTGAGTTTATAAAAACAGCTAAACTTACTGAGCGTCCTATCTATCTTATCGTTACTAAAAACCGATAGTAAAATGCCTAATGAGGTAAAACAGCCATTGAATATATTCAAAAAGAATATTGAGTTACCTTTAGATAACATTGTGTGTATTTCATCCTGAATAACCAATTAGATGGATCTATAAACTCATCGGCAATATCCAACATGAGATTATAGGGAAAAGTCAGCTTTTGATTAGAACAAATACGTAAAATTTAGTTAGCCAATTAGATGAACTTATCAAAAGTACTTCTTCTCTCCTAATGAGATGGAAAAAGAGCGCAAAAGTAAAGCAACGTGGTTAGAACGTTTACAAAAGCAATCATTGATAGGTTGGCTCGTGATGTCAGAAATGATGTTTGAGGGACTCTAACACCGAAACCCTCACGCCAGTTTGAAAATACTGATTAGTACTCGTTTAGATGCCATTATAACTAAACGAGACCCCTAATATAGATATTCAAGCTTTTTAACGCTATCAGAGGTACTGCCGACCTCATACTCTAATTATACAGATAAGGTGAGAAAAACTTTTATTACGCCAGCTCAAAATAGACGAGGTACTGATGAAGCTATTGAGCTCCGCTCTCTGAAAATACAGATCTTTCATTCGTACAAATGGAAAATCTCAGCTATACAATGATTGTGTGTGGGGCTGGACACGAAAAAGATGGTATGATAGGCAATATTGTAAATACGCTGCTATTGCTGCTACGGTAGTAGGAGGAGCAGGGCTTTTAACTCGTGGGTAGGTGCGGTGCTGTAGCAGGTGCTGCAGCTAGGGAGCAATGCTGCCGATGTTGTAGATTCAGTAACAGATGTAGCAAGTATTGCTTCTAACGTACATACTCAGCGTGCTATCAAAAACGATTGCAGAGCAGGTAACTCACGGCATAGGTAAGGTAAATCAAGGAGTAGATACCATCAACCAAGTGTCACAAACTTTTTCAAAATGCTAGTAATGTAGGAGGGGCTTCTTCCCTTCTGCTGTAGGTTGGGTAACCGAGCAATTTCAAGGGAAAACCCCAACGCCAAAGAGCTATTCGCAATTACTTGTCGGATACGTTATTACCTCAATTCAAAGGTAATATGATAGAAATTAGTAGTACTATCGTTGCCAATATTACAGAGCTTTTTGCACCAAGAAGCAAGTGATAAAATAGAAGCATTAGCAAGAATATACAAGAGTTAGAGAGATTGGAGCGTGAACAAAAAGCTGCTTTCAACGATAAATACATTAAAAATATTAAAAGATAAATTGAAATAATATGAATTTTTAGGAGTCATTATCGGAGCCATAGCAGGTGCTGGAGGGTATTACTTTTACCTTAAAAATCAAGGAAATAACTCAAGTTCAAATACAATCATTACAAAGCGAAATCAACCGATTACGCAAAAGAGGTGATACTTTTGAATAAACAGAAAAACAAGTTGAACAAACTTGGAAGAAGCTGAACAAAATCTTCGTAGCTACAAGCGAAAAGTAGAGAACGAAAGAGATGCTTTTTGATGACCAAGAAGACGAACTTTTCAAACTAAAAAGAGAACGAAAAGCTCAGTGCCGAAAAATCGTAAATACGCTATTGAGATAGAGCAATATAATATGCTTCTAAAAAGAGCGTAAAGATGAAATTAAACGCTTTGGAAATCAAAATCAAAAGAATTAGAAAAATTAATGAACTCATAGGCTTTGCCTATTAAAGGTGGCAAAGCCTTTCACTTAACACATCCAAAAATGACAAAGAGAATTTTTACCCTGTTTGTTTTCTTTAAAAAGAAACCTAAAATAGAAGCAACTACATCACAGACAAGTGATAAGTTACTAAAAAGGATAAAATGACTTAGAAGCTGATATTGCTACTTACAAAAAGAAATAACAACTCTTGAGCAACAACTTTCTCAAAAAGAAAAAGGTTCAATTTTCAGGCTCTGAAATAGTGAAAAGTACTTAGCTCTCAAAACAGATTTTTGAAGCTAAAAAAAGAGCTACTTAAAAAGAAGTGAGATGATTTACAAGAAGAAGTAGATGACCTCGAAGATGATAAAAAGAGCAAAAAGAAGTTCGATAGAGAGCTTAATCAAAAATAGAGGAGTTCCAAAAATCATTGTGAATCAACTTACAGCAGAAAAGAAAAACTTAACAAACAAACTAAAAAGACTTGGAAGCTGATAAAAACTAAAAAGTGACTCTATCAGTTTTGTAAATAACATTCTTAATGCTAGAGATGCACGATAGCAAGGATTATAAATATATCTTTGATAAAACAACTGAAATTTGTAGCTATATACAAAATGAAGTAACAGATGATAAAAACATCTTAAACAGACCTATGTCTGATGTACAATCTAACTTATATAAATGGCGTAATACTGAGTTAAAAAACTTGGCTAAAAGATAAAAAGTATGCTTAAGTGAGGGAGTTTTCTTCGGGGAAAACCTCTTTAGTAAACAAAACTAAAACCCTAATAATGACCCTAGAAAATTATTGACCCTGTCTACTAGCTCGAAAAGAAACTACAGTATACCTCACTTATATTGAATATGCGCCTGATTTCTATTCTCGATTTAGAGCCCTAATGGAGAGCTGAAAACGATTGATACAGCTACTTTTCAAAATGACCAAAAAGAAATTCTTGACCAAGTGAATGACTTTCGCTCATTGATACTTTGTTGGGTTACCAGAATAAAAACATTCAAAAAATATCAGTATTTTTGGATACACCAGGTTTTGGTTCTAATAACAAAAACTGATAGAAAAGACTGTTACAGCTATCAAAAGAAGCAAGTGCCGTATTTTGGTTGATTGATGCTATACAGGAGAGATGAACCAATCGTCTATTAATACTATTAAGAGCACTCTAGTACGGAACTATATGTGATTTTTAAATAAATGCGATACTAAAAGTGAGTCCTGCAGCTCTTTGAAGCAAAAATAAAAAGTACTGTACAACAACACGGCTTGAGTAAAAACAGTTTTACGCTTTCTATTAAAATGAAACTACAGGAACCCAACTGATGAATGTTATTAATTCACTGAATGTTCAAACAAACTCTAACTATATCGGGTATGCACATTGAAAAGCCTTCCAAATCTCATCTGAAACGAAAAGATGACGAATACAAGAATGTAGCAGCAACAAGTAGCTAACCTATACTTATCAAAAGAAGGAAAGCAAAATGAAATACGAAATAATTCAGAAGTGCAGTAGATGCTTGTCAGAAACTTAGGGAGTAACATTTAATGAACATCAAAACTCTGTATTAGGGGCTTGGATATGAGACAAATATTACAAAATGAAGTGATGAAGACAAAAGCAAAGTATGATAGAAATGTAGCTAGAATCACTGAAATAGTAAATCGCTTCTCTTCTCAGAATAATGAGTTATTGAACATTGAAAACCAAATAGCTACATTAGAAAAAGCAAGAAGAGACTAAGGGCTGATAAAAACGTATGGAACAAGTAACAGCTAATTTATCACGCCCTAATTTCAGAATACAGCAAGAAAAATAAACACAATGGAAAATAACAACTTTTTAAAGAAATTCAAGAAAAAGGAGACGCTTTGAAGAGTTTTGCTAAAAAGCGTTGTCTTACAAGTGGATTACTCAGGGAAGAATATAATGAGTACCTACATAAAATAGAAAACGATAAGCTTACTATTGAGGGTTATTGGACAAATGAAATGTGGTAAATCTACTTTTCTTAACGCCCTTATTTTTGGTGATGAAATATTACCAGCCGCTACTACCCCTATGACAGCTTCACTTTCAGTAATTACTTATGGTGCTGAAAAATCATTAGAAGCTGAATTTTATACTCCTGATGAATGGGCTGAACTGCAAATAACTGCAAATAGAAATTTGGAAGAAGTAGTAGGCAATAGTTCTGAAGAGTCTAAAATTAAAGCTGCTAAAGAATTAGTAGGTAAAAGCTACAAAAATAGAGCAGTAACTTAAATACTTTATTAGGGCACCAAACAGAAGATGATTTGAAAAATCTAATCGAATATGTAGGAGCTGAAGGTGAGTATATAGCTATTACCAAGTCGGTAAGATTAGAATATCCGTTAGATTACTTAAAAGGGAGTTGAAATTGTAGATACACCAGGTTTAACGACCCCATTGTATCACGTGAGGAGCGCACTAAAGAGTTTCTTAAAAAGGCTGATGTAGTAGTAATGTTACTCTATGCAGGACGTGCTTTTTGATGCTACTGATAAAGATATTATCTTTAACTTGGTGCGCAATGTAGGTATTGGTAAAATACTTATAGGGGTAAACAAATATGATCTTTGCTATGAACGCGGAGAAAACCCTGAAGAAAATTATTGAAGCTGTACGTGAACAGCTGAAAAAGCAAAGCAATGAATATGGTCATAATAATTCTATAGGAGACCTTGTACAAAAAACAGAACCTATTTTTGCTTTCCTGCTAATATGGCTCTGATGTCAAAAATGCCTTTATCTAAAAATACAAGGAGATGAAAAAGTGGCAGTTTTATTACAAGCGGGCTCTTGATATTTTTGAAATAAAGCAACCAATCTCAAATGTATCAAAAGAGTTTGATGCAAAAGTTTGAAAAATGCTATTAAAGAGCAGGTTATCAAATCAAAAGACAGAAATACTTATAGCTAAGCCTAAAAATCGTATTACTCAGATGAGGTGAAAACAAAGCTGGAGAAGTAGAAATTGCTATTACAAAACTTAAAGAGGATATTGAAATTTCCTCTATGAGCAAAAGATAAAAGCAGAAGGGCTCAACACAATGTAGAAAAAGCTAAAAAGAGCTGAAAAAGAAAAATCAATAGCTTTGGAACTGAAATAGAAGATATTGTTACTCCTATCATTCGTAATTTGCGAAAACGAGATGGAAGAAAAATGTCAGAAGTAACAAGCGTAAAGCAGAACAGAAAGTACAGAGACCTTAAAGATCGCTTTTGTTTAATTACGGAATGGAGGGTGAGTACGAGATCTTCAGGCAGAAATGAGTATATATATGAAGATACTAAATTTCAAAATAAAAACTATTATGAAAGAACGCAATGAACAAATTAGAAGTGAAATTAAAAAGCATCTTCTAACTTCATAATGGATATAGAAGAAATTTGTAGAAAAGTATTTAGAAGATTTTGAACCTAGGGAATATATCAGCAAAAGTAAATAGGTACTTAGTTAGTGGACAAATGCTGAAGAAAAGTAACGAAAGATTCGTCTTCTTCAAATGAAAAATTCTATAGGGAGGTTTCTTAGAAGATATATTAACTCTTGCTTGCTTCCCTATCTTTCTTGTAGGAGCAGCATTTAATAGTATTTTTGGTCTTGGAGGATTTTTGATAAAGATGAATGTATTAAACATATAGATAGTGCTTTTTGATGAATTACTCCCTAAAGACATAAGAGACTCTGTTTCAAAAAAGTAAATGTGATAATTAGTAATATCAAAAAGCTATTCTTAGAAGAGTTTTTACAACCTATTGATGAGAAATTGCAAGAGCGTATGAATGAATCTACTGAAAAATACGCAAAAAGTAGCAGACGCTGAGCAAAAATAAAAGAAGCTCTTGTTCAAAGTAAAAGCATTAAAAAGAACAAATTACAGAAATGAAAGAATTAGCACAAAAGATATAAAAATAGAAAAATAGTTATTTAAACTTTGGCAAAGGTAATATATTGAATTTTTGCCAAAGTTGTGTTATAAGTGTATACTGCGACAAGTATTTGGTTATGTGGAAAAAGTATCGGAACTTTGCGGCGTAAAAAGTAACAGAAAAAGTAACAGATACTATGAACACATCTTTAAAAAAGAAGGAACAAAAGCTGTTGAAGAAGGCTGAGCGCAAGCTGCGTATGGAGCAGAGTAGAAGTTATAGGGCTATGAAGTCGGCTACTAAAAATGATGGACGACTACTACTTGAGACCCTATACTTGGTTTTAGTGCCAGTGGTGGGCGATATTGTGCCGCACTTGTTCAACGCTTCTTTTTCTATATTTCTATTTTTCAAAATTAGGTCGTATGCGCTTACTGTAACACTCTTGCGAAATGTGCTAATAGATACTTTCGTAGGTATGATACCTTATCTGAGGATTGTACTTGATTTTTTTCTATAAATCTTATCGCGAAAAATACGATTTTGATAGAGGGCTTTGTAAATGATGACCGAATATCGTTAAAAAGGTGAAGCGAAGGGCTGTCTATACTACTATATTTATTGTGTGTTTAGGGGTGGCTGTTTATTACCTTGCGGTATTTTTATGGTGGACAGTAACACAATTGGTAGAGATGATAATGAGGTAACATAAAAAGATAGAAAAATTAGTAGGTATTATTTTTTGTACCTTTGCCGTGAAACTATAAAAGATGTTTTACCAAATAAAACCTACATACAAAAATGTTTAGTGAAAATACTCCGAAAGTATCTAAAATCTTTGCGTGCTCTAAAAGTATTGCATTAGCAGAGAAAATTGCAGAAAAGTACGGCACTCAACTCGGTGAAATTAAACTATCATACTATAGCGATGGCGAATTTCAGCCCTCATTTGAGGAATCTATTAGGGGGCTACGGGTGTTCTTGATAGGTTCTACCTTTCCAAACTCGGACAACTTGATGGAGCTTTTGCTGATGATTGATGCTGCAAAGCGCGCTTCGGCAAGGCATATTACAGCTGTAATACCTTATTTTGGTTGGGCAAGACAAGATAGGAAAGATAAACCTAGAGTACCTAGGGGCTAAATTGGTAGCTAACTTACTGCAAGCAGCAGGTGCTACACGAATAATGACAATGGACTTACACGCCGACCAAATACAAGGTTTTTTTGAGCGTCCTGTGGATCATCTTTTCGCATCGAGTATATTCTTGCCTTATTTGGAGAGTTTGAACTTAGATAACTTGTGTATCGCTTCACCCGATATGGGAGGTTCTAAACGTGCTTATGCATACCTAAATACCTAAATTGTGATGTTGTGATTTGCTACAAACAACGCAAACAGGCAAATATTATTGATACAATGGAGCTTATAGGTGATGTAGAGGGCAAAAATGTAGTACTTGTAGATGATATGGTAGATACTGCTGGTACTCTTGTAAAAGCTGCTCAAATAATGAAAGAGCGTGGTGCTCTGGGCGTACGTGCCGTTGCTACTCACGCTATACTAAGTGGAAATGCTTATGAGCGTATAGAAAACTCTCAAATGGAGGAACTAATCGTTACTGACACTATTCACTAAAACATCCTTCATCTAAAATAAAAGTGCTTACTTGTGCTGATTTATTTGCTGAGGGTGATGCATAGGGTGCACGAGAACGAATCTATCAGTTCTAAATTCATAATGTAACTTAATAACTATTTATAAATAAATGAAATCAATTACAATCAAAGGATCTCAAAGAAGCGTGGGCAAAAGCTGCGACTAAAGCCTTACGTAATGCTGGACAGGTACCTTGCGTATTATACGGAGGAGACAATGTTCTGCATTTTTCGGCACCTGAAATGGCCTTCAAGAGCATAGTGTATACTCTAACGTATATACTGCTACGATTGAATTAGGCGGTAAAAGTTACACTGCTATTTTTGCGAAAAGACATTCAGTTTGACCCTGTAAGTGACAAAAATCCTTCACGTAGATTTTTACGAGCTTAACAAGAATAAGGAAATCACTATTGAAGTGCCTATCCAAATAGAAGGTACTTCGCCTGGTGTAATGGTTTGGTGGTACTTTGCGCATTGTAAACCGTAAATTGAAGGTGAAAGCGCTTCCTGATAATCTTCCTGACTTTGTATCAGTAGATATTTCGGGTATGGAAATGGGTAATAAATTGTATGTTACTAAATTACCTCAAGAGAACTACAAGATTATGCACCCTGATAACACTGTAGTTTTGCCAGATAAGAATATCACGTGCTGCTATGAAGGCTGCGCAAAGATGCTGCTAAAGCTGAAAAAGGTGGTAAAAAGAAATAATTAGGAATTTTTGAATTAAAATAAAGGCTGTCTAAAAGTTATCATTTTTTAGACAGCCTTTTTGTAGTAATATCCTCTTTTAACTATGCTTTGAAAAACGGCTCTTTCTAAAGCTTCACGATGATTGGGGTGCGCAATTAATAAGGGCTTTGGCTCGCTGATGTAGGTTTTTACCGAAAAAGTTCAGCCACACCATATTCTGTAACAATGTACTGCACGTGTGCACGGGTGGTTACTACGCCTGCGCCTTGTTTTTAAAAAGGTACTATTTTACTTTCGCTTTGTTGGTTAATGAAGGAAAGGGCAATAATAGATTTTCCTCCTTCGCTTAACATAGCTCCTCGTACAAAATCTACTTGCCCTCCAAACCCTGAATATATATTACTACCAATGGAGTCGGCACATACTTGCCCTGTAATATCTACTTCTATAGCGGAATTGATAGAGACTACTTTGAGGGTTTTGTCGTATTACTCCCACCTCGTTGGTATAACAAGCTTCTGCAATTTCTACAGAGGGATTCTTATCAATCAAAAATCGTATAATCTTTGGGTGCCCATAGCAAATGAAGCAATGATTTTACCTTTATCAATTTTTCTTTTCATAGCCGTTGATAACTCCTTTTTACTAAATCGAGTACTCCTTCAGTGAGAAGTTCGGTGTGAATACCCTAAGTTTTTGAGATGTCCCATTTCAGCTAAAGTGGCATTAGGAATATTGCCTATCCCTAATTGTAAGGTACTACCATCTTCTATCAGGGGGACTATATGTTGTGCTATTTGGGTTTCGATAGCAGTAGGTGTGGTAAGTTGTAACGAAAAGTATAGAGGCATCGTGTTCTACCAAAAATCTATTTCATCTATATGAAACATAGCATCGCCGTAGGTGCGTGGCATTTGGTTATTTACTTGTGCAATAACGTATTTGGCATTACATGAATAGCGGACTTGGAGGCTTCGACACTCACCCCCATAGAGCAGAACCCGAATTTATCAGGAGGGGTTACTTGTATAAGTACGACATCTACTTTGATGTGTTTGCGGTCGAATAATAACGGCATATCGCTTAGGAAAATAGGGTGTGTCGACCCATTATCAGTTTGATTGATATGTCTCACATTGGAAGAGAGAAAGAAAGAAAGATTGACAGAAGCTATCTTTATACTGGGGGTGGGCATAGCTGCTTTGCCTTCGATATGTATATGCCCAATAGTAACGTTACGCAGTTCGGGGCTCGTGCCACTAAGAGCATCGATAAAGGATTTCGGCACAGCAGCTCCGCCGTGAATATAGACGAAATCGTTACTTTTGACAATTTTCAGTGCTTCTTGCGCTGTTGTAATTTTTGTCATAAAAATAGTTTTTAGTTTTGCGGCTCAAAGGTAGTTATAAAAAACGATTTTACAAAAATATTTGGTGAATATTAGTACCTTTTGCACCAATAAAATAAAAGTAATATTATGTATCCACCTGAATTGGTAAAAACCTATGATAGAGGAACTAACAAATGTTGGTTTCGACGAATTGAAGACTGTAGAAGCTGTAAAAGAGGCAATAGAGCGCGATGGGACTACTTTGGTAGTAGTAAATTCGGTATGTGGTTGTGCAGCTCGCAATGCACGCCCTGCGGTAGTATATAGCTTGCAAAAATGCTGAAAAACCTGATTATTTAGCAACTGTATTTGCAGGGTGTAGATAAAGAAGCAACTAATGAGGCTCGCGAATATATGCTACCTTTTCCGCCTTCATCACCAAGTATTGCGCTATTTAAAGATGGTGAATTGGTGCATATGCTTGAACGTCATCATATTGAAGGGCGTATGGCTGGAAGCAATTGCTGAGAATTTACAGCAAGCTTATGACGAATATTGTTAATACTTATCTTTTATTTTACACTTTGCTAAAGTATAGTTGCTTTAGCAAAGTTTTTTATTTTTAAAATATGATGAAAATACTTTCTTATCCTCTTAGTGTTTTGCATTACTTGCTTTACGGCGGCTTATTGCTTCTTTTTCACCCCCATACAATGGATTTGTATTCACTTTATAGGGCGAAAAGCTCATAAAAGTCGTTGTAGATTTTCTCACATTGATACTTACCAAAATAATGATTGTATCAGCCAATTGGGTACGCTTTACTATAGAAGTACCGCTACCCGATAATGTTCCGCTTATTTTTGCTCCTAATCACCAAAGTATTTACGATATACCACCACTAATATAGGTATTTGCGCCGTTACAGCGTACGTTTTTGTAGGTAAAAAAAGAGTTGGGCGGCGGAATACCCAAGTATCACAATAAATTTGCGTAATAATGGTTCCGTACTCATAGACCGCAGTCGTCCGCAAGATGCTGTGCCACAACTAAAAGAATTTGGTGCCGACTTGCAAGCAAAAACGAGGTGCTGGACCCATATTTCCTGAAGGTACGCGTAGCCGCAACGGAGTGCCTCGCCCTTTTAAAATAAAAAGGGTTACAGACAATTATGGAGCAAATGCCTGATGGCTATGAAAGTGCCTGTAACTATTAATAATTCTTGGAAAATACTCAAATATGGACAATTTCCTTTAGGAATTGGCAATCTCATTAGTTTTTATGTGCATAAACCTATTAAGATAGAACAAGATAGAATCATAGAACAAATAGAGGAGTCGAAGCTAAAAGTAAAATCTATGATTGATAAATAAGGATATAAGCAAAGGATAAGCCTATAAATCAAAAATTTATGATTTGTTGTTTATCATTTGTCATTTATCATTATTTTCGTATCTTTGCAGCAAAAATTAAGACAATGGCTAATTGTAAATATATATATTCGTTACAGGGGGTTACTTCCTCTCTTGGCAAGGGGTATTATTGCGGCATCTCTTGCTAAATTACTTCAGGCACGTATGGCTATCAGCGTTACTATTCAAAAATTTGACCCTTTATATAAACGTAGACCCTGGTACGCTTAATCCTTATGAACACGGCGAGATGCTATGTAACAGAAGATGGTGGCAGAAACCGACCTTGACCTTGGACATTGAGCGTTTTTGAATGTTCCTACTTCGCAGGCGAACAATGTTACCACAGGACGCATCTACCAAAGCGTTATAGAAAAAAGAAGACGAGGTGAGTTTTTGGGTAAAAACAGTGCAAGTAGTACCTCATATTACCAATGAAGATAAAGGAACGTATACAGATACTTGGCAAGACAGGCAGGTATGAGCATAGTGATTACTGAGATTGGCGGTACTGTAGGCGATATAGAATCATTACCTTATATAGAGTCGGTACGGCAATTGTTATGGGATTTAGGAGAACACAATGGTATTGATTATTCACCTTACTTTGGTGCCTTACCTTGCTGCTGCAGGCGAACTCAAGACAAAACCTACCGCGCATGGTGTAAAGATGCTGATGGAAAGCGCAGTATTCAGGCAGATATTTTGGTAGCTGCCGCACTGCACGAACTTTCTGATGATCTTCGTTATGAAATTGGCACTTTTCTGCAATGTAAAGCGCAGGCTGTTCTACAATCAATAGATGTGCCTACGATTTACGATGTGCCCAATATGATGCTCTTGGAGGGCTTAGACAAAGTGGCTCTGAAAAGATTAGACCTTCCTTATAAAAATGACCCTGATTTGACCCAATGGAATGCTTTCTTGCAACGATATAAAAACCCCCAAACATCGTGATAGAAAATAGGTTTGGTGGGTAAATACGTGAGCTACAAGATTCTTATAAATCTATTTTTAGAGGCATTTATTCACGCTGGGGCTGCAAATGAAATACGGGTGAGATGCAGAAACCATTCACTCAGAACATCTAAACGAAGAAAATATAACAGCTAAATTGTCTCATTTAGATGCAGTGCTTGTAGCGCAGAGTAGTGGGCGTGGTATTGAAGGAAAAATAAAAAGCAATAGCCTACATACGCGAACACAATATACCTTTCTTGGGTATTTGTCTGGGTATGCAAATGGCTGTGATAGAATTTGCACGTAATGTGGCTGGAATACCTGATGCCAATTCTACTGAAATGAATCCTAACACCTTATCCTGTAATCAGCTTAATGGAAGCACTAAAAAGTAACGCACAAAGGGGGTACAATGCGCTTGGGTGCGTGGGATTGTGATTGATTGCCCGATAGCAAAATTTATGAGGCTTATGGCGAAAACTCACATCTCGGAACGCCACCGTCATCGCTATGAGTTTAATAACGATTTTAAAGAGCCTTTAGAAAAAGCTGGCTTGCGCTGCCAGGGTTAAACCCTATAGCGGGATTGAGTAGAGGTGGTAGGAGTGCCTACCCACCCTTGGTTTATAGGTTGCAATACCACCCAGAGTATAAAAAGTACGGTAGCCAATCCGCACCGCTATTAGTAGCGTTTATGAAAGCTAGCTTTAGATAACAAACTTAAAAAGAACTAAAAAACGGATATTTATATATATTGGAAAGAAAAGGTTTGATATACAAACGATTATTGGTTTTGTATTATTGTCGGTGTTATTGATTTGGATAGTAATAAACAACCGACCTAACGAGGCGGAAATAGCAAAACAAAAAGCACAACAAGAACAAGCAGAAGCTGCAGCAGCTAATAAAGCTAAAAGCAGAGGCTGCAACAGCGGCTGACTTTCATATCAAAACATACCTACTGACTCTGTAGCATTGGCAGCTTACAAAGGCTACTTTACAGATTGATACAACTTATTCAGCAACTTTTACCTTCTGCTAAAAAATGCAGTAACTGTTATAGAAAACAAGGATTTAAAACTAACCATTAGTAATAAAGGTGGTATCCCTAAAGAAGTATTACTAAAGGAGTTTAAAACTTATGACACTTTGCCCGTATACTTAATAAAAGACGGCAATGCTTCATTTGCAGTGGATTTCACTACTGTAGATGGAAAAAGCTAAATACCAAAAACTTGTATTTTTGAACCTTCATTGACTACAAAGATGGCAAGCAGAGTGCTTACAATGCGTTTGAAAACAGCTGAAAACAATTATTTGGAATACGTGTATACACTTGGGGCTGAGGGATATATGGTGGATGTAGCTGTACCCAGCCAAGGTTTGCTACAAACGTTAAATAGTAGTGCTCCTATTGCTATGAGATTGGCAGCTGAAAGCACGCCGTATGGAAAAGAAGTGTTGCTGCAAGAAAACCGCTATGCAGCAAAGCTACTATACAATACGACAATGGCGAGATTAGCCGTATGAACCAAGCTGGTAATGATGGCAATATCTCAAGTGAACTGGGTGGCTTATAAACATCTTTTTCACTTCTGTAATGATTCAAGATACTCCTTTTTGCTAATGCCGATTTTTCTCTCATACAATATCTCGCTAATAATGAGGGAAAAGAAGTGAAATATACAAAAACTTCAGAACTACAGCTCCTATAAAAACAAAAGGGAGGAGAATTAAGTGAATCATTGCATTTTTACTTTGGACCAAGTGATTATAATGTATTAAAGCAATACAATGATAAATATGATCTTACTAGAGCTTATACCATTAGGTTGAGGGAATTTTTGGATGGCTAAACAAATGGGCTTTTATACCGCTTTATAATTTCTTATCTGACTATTTTCTCAATGAAGCTTGGTAATTATACTAATGACCATTATCGTACGTTTATTCTTGTCGCCAATGGTATATAAATCATATGTATCACAAGCTAAAATGAAGGTATTACGCCCTGAAATAGAAGAGATTAACAAGAAATACGAAGAGCCTATGAAACGCCAGCAAGAAACAATGGCACTCTACAGTAAAGCTGGTGTAAACCCTATGAGTGGCTGTATACCTGCCTCTGTTGCAGTTGCCGGTTTTTCTTGGCACTCTTCAACTTCTTCCCTACTGAATTTGGACTTGAGACAAAAAGAGTTTCTTATGGGCACAAGATTTATCATCGTACGATGCTATTTTTGAATTACTTTCTCTATTCCGTTCTATGGTAGTCATATTAGGTTTGTTCCCACTATTAGCTTCGGTAGCGATTCTTATTTATTCGCTGATGACAATGGCGCAAACAGTACAACCGCAGCAACCTGGTATGCCTAATATGAAATTCTTGATTTACTTATCCCCTATAATGATGTTGTTTTTCTTTAATAACTATGCGAGTGGATTGAGTTTGTACTATTTTATATCAAACTTACTAACCTATCCTAATAATGTTGGTTATTAAACACTTTATTATAGATGAAAAGAAGATTCACGCACAAATACAAGAAAATAAGAAAAACCTAAAAAGAAGGTAAATTTCAGGCAAAAATGCGTGAGATGATGCGAGCAACGTAGCGCAAAGAAAAGCGCAACAAAGAAAAATAAAATAAGAACGAGATACGAGTATAGGTATCGTTTTATAGAAAAGAAGTTATAAATAAATCTTAAAATTATTTTGTACAATTCATAAAAGAAATTGTACCTTTGCCGTTAAAGAAAAACTAAAAATTATCATTTTATCAAACAAAATGAGAACACATATTAAAAGAAGTTTCATCGATTGCTCATCACCCAGCGGGGTCGGTGGAAGAGACACGTTTTGAGAAGATCGATATCGTAATTTCTCAAGCTCAGTAACAGCTTCAATAAGTGTTGCACACGAAATAGCTGACTTAATCAGAGAAGCAGAAGGCAAACATGTGAGCTGGGCTTAGCTACGGGGTCATCACCTGTGAAAGTGTATGATGAATTGGTGCGAATGCACAAAGAAGAAGGACTTAGCTTTAAAAATGTCATTACCTTTAACTTGGACGAGTATTATCCTATGGAAAAACAGGATATACAAAGCTATTGGTACTTTATGCACGAGCATTTGTTTAACCATATTGATATTCCAAAAGAAAATATCAATATTCCCTACGAACAGTTTCACACGAGAACTTGGAAGCCTACTGCCAAGAGTTACGACAAAAATAGAAGAATGTGGTGGTATAGACTTTCCAGCTTTTTGGGTATGGGGCGTACGGGCATATTGGCTTTAACGAACCTGGTTCTAACCGCAATTCGGGTACTCGTATTATCACACTGACCATATCACCCGTTCTGATGCTGCTGAAACTTTTCACGGCATAGACAACGTACCAATGCAAGCTATCACTATGGGTATCCGTACCGTAATGAAAGCGCGTCGTATTGTACTATTGGCGTGGGGCAATAGTCAGCCTCTATCGTGCAAAAAGCTGTAGAAGGCGAAATCACTTCGAAGTGCCTTCATCTTACCTACAACTGCACGACAATACTCACTTTCGTGCTTGACCAAGAAGCAGCTTCAGACCTTACTCGTATCAATACACCTTGGCTAGTAACTGATGTACAATGGAATGAAGACCTTAAAGCTAAAAGCTATTGTATGGCTATGTGAGCACTTAGGCAAAAACAATACTTAAAACTTACCGACTCTGACTACAACGAAAACGAGTATGTCTAAAACTTCTTGCGGAATCAGGTCCTGCTTTCGATTTGAATATTGCGATGTTTAACCGCTTACAACACACTATCACAGGCTGGCGGGTGGTAAACCTAATGCTGATGATACTAATCGTCCTGAACGCGAACACCCACACAAAAACGCATTATTATCTTCAGTCCGCACCCTGATGATGACGTTATCTCAATGGGCGGTACTTTTTGACCGCTTGGTATCACAAGGACACGAAGTACACATTGCTTACCAAACTTCTGGTAACTTTGCCGTATCAGACCACGAAGCGTTGAAATTTGCTGAAGTGTTTAAAGATATGGTAAAAGAAAAACAAAAGGGCGAAGTAGCTGTACTGATGAGATTATCAGCAATATCACTCATAAGAAATCTAATGAAATAGATACTTTATTAGTACGCCAACTAAAGGTAATATACGTCGCCACGAATCATTGGCAGCTACTCGCTACGAAGGTGTGCCTGATAAACACGTACACTTCCTGAACTTGCCTTTCTACGAAACAGGAGGGTGTGAAGAAAAACCCTATAGGTGAGGCAGATATCAAAATCATTATGAATTTGATTGAAGAGGTAAAACCACACCAAATATATGCGGCTGGTGACCTTGCTGACCCACACGGCACTCATAAAAGTGTGCTTAGATGCTATTTTTGCAGCTCTTAAGAACTTGAAAAACAAGGATTATATGAAAGACTGCTGGGTATGGCTATACCGCGGAGCTTGGCACGAATGGGATATACACGAAATAGAAATGGCAGTGCCTATGAGCCCTGCACAGGTGCTTAAGAAAACGTCAGGCTATTTTTCTTCCACCAATCACAAAAAGATGGTGCAATGTTTCAAGGAGATGACTTGCGTGAGTTCTGGCAACGTGCAGAAGCGCGCAATAGCCAAACGACAACGCTATCACAATTTAGGCTTAGCTGATTATGAGGGCTATAGAAGCGTTTTAAACGTTACTTTTTAATTAGCAAATTTGAGAATTAGTAAATTTGAGAATTAGCAAATTAAATTACAGATAAAATAAAAAGGCAGTGCAGTGATGTCTGCTTTTTAGATTTGTAAAGAAATTATGAATTATAGTTGCAGGAGTGAAAAATAGTTGTACTTTTGCCTAATCATTTTTAACTTAAAAAACTTACTATAAAAATAATTAAAAACAATGAGAAAAAAACTTTTTAAACTTAGGTGTTTTTGTGCTTTTTATCTACTTCGGTAGGAGCACAAGTAAAGATATTAGCTTCGCTGTAGCCCCTACGGGTGATTATGTGTGGTGGCAAAAGAAACCGCTATCACTAATGGCTTTATGGCAGGGTGGTTACGTAGGCTTCGGGTTCGGTAGAAATATAGAGTTATTGGGTTCGTATAGACAATCAATAGGAATGAAATCGACTCTTGCGGGTTATGATGCTCCTAATGCTATTAGCAATGTTTTTGAATCTAAAGAGGGTAGCTGTGCACAGATGGGGGTGGCGAACTGAAAGGTAATATACCGATGGCATACTCTTTTCAGCCTTATGTTACCTTGGGTTCAGGAGTACAAACCATCAAAGCTAATGACGAGCCAAGACCAAGTGTACTTTGCTTTAGGATTGGGGGCTAAAATTTAACCTTGCGCGCCGCCTTACCTGAACCTACAAGCTAAAGCGACTCGTTTCAGCTTTGACCCTAGCAATGTGCTTTATAAACCTACAGAGGCTAACACTTCAGCTTATAACACTTGGATAAATAATAACGTAGATGAGAAAAATCACTTGGCGTGGAGTGTAGGGTGCAGGACTACAGCTTTACTTAGGAGGTCGCAACCCTAATCAGCTAACAGAATTAGACCAAGCGTATACAAACTTGAAGAGCTTCAAAGTAGTAATAGAGCCTACTTTGGGTTACTTAAACTTCAATAGTGATAGTAATCTACGCGATACTTACTTTGGAGGCTTGGCATTGGGAGTAGATTTTACTGAATACATAGGTATCAGAGGGTATTACCACCAAGCAATGACTGAAAGAAAATTATCAACTAAATTTGATAAATTATCAATGTATGGTGGTGATTTCTTAGCACGCCTAAATGTAGCTAATGGTGTAGTGCCTTACGTGCAATTGGGTGCTGGTTATATGAGGAGTAGGCGATGATTATGTGAGTGAGGTAGCAAGTGTAGCAAATAAATCGAGGGATTTTTTTGCTAAAGGGGATAGGATTAGCTATACCTTTAGGCAAGCGCGTGGAGCTTTTTGGGGTAGCTAATTTGCTCTATACAACTCATAACAAAAGATGTAAGTACTGCCCTAAGTGCTATAAATGAATTGCAAAGCAATGTATTTTTACAACGCAGGGATACGTATCAAGTTAGCTAAAAAGGTAGAAAGAGAAGTGTATGAAGAACCAAAAGAAGTAACAGCTGTTTGCTACTCTCTGTTTCGCCCGAAAAACAAAAATTAACTTACTACAATAGCCAAATAACCATAATAGAAAAACAAATACAATTGAGCTTACCAAAATGGTGATACTGCTAATGCCAATCGTTTGCTAAAGGAAAAACAACAATGGGAAGACCTTAGAAATACCTATGTGGCAGAACATCAGCCCTACCCTACTGCTGAACAAGTGCGCTTGGTACGTGTGACTCCAGAAGAACTACAACAACTTATAGACAATGTAGTAAAAAGTATTAAGGAGGGCGAAGGCAAAACTCCTGAGCAACGTATAGAACCGATTAGAAAAAAACTACTTTTAGAGGCACAAAAAGCTAAAGACGAAGTACAAAATACAAAAAAACTGTAGTACCTACAGCAGAATAATTTATGAAGTATATCTATCATATTATAGGGGGTTTTTATTGCTATGTGTGCCTACTATGAGAGCACAAGTAGCTCCTACCCCAACAAAAACAGAGATAGTAATGACGGTAGATGAACTGCGCCTACTCTTAGAACAAATAGGGAGGGCAGAGCTAACTTCCTTAAGAGATAAGCAGTTAGACAGTATGCTATCGGCTGTAAATTACAAAACAACAGCAGTATCGCCTACTTCGGTAGTTATAAATGAGTATCGATTAGTAGAAACAGCTGCAGTAAGTCCTACAGTAGTGGGAACAAATAGTAGTACTATTATCAACCGCACGATGAGTAATACTGCTATCGCTCGTACTGCAGATTCTATGGCTGTTGCGCCCATACGGCGAGTAGTACTACAGCTCAGCGTTCTGTACCTGCTGCTGTAGCTCAACCACAGAATACTGCTGCGATAGCCCAACAGGGTAGCTCAACTATCGGGGGTAGTGGAACAATTACGCAAACAGCAGCAACTGTTATTGGCAGCTTTGACGGCTAATACAGGAGTAGTAGCAGCTAAAAAGTAAGTCTGCCCCTACAGCTACTGCTACCCCTGCCAACACTCAGTCTACTGCTGTGAGTACCCAAGCTACGACAACAGCCACTACGGCAACAGCAGGCTATACTCCCATAGTAGTGCAAAGCGTAACTGCTACAGGGGTGCCTATACAAATTTCGGCAGAAAAAAACGCAGTGAATTGGAACAGCTATTGGCTGCGTATGGGCATAAGAAAGCGGTACTCTATTTTGCTAATAATAAAACGATACCTTTGACTTACGACCCTACAATAGTAGACGAAATGGTAGCGATGCTACAAGCGCACCCTGAACTATCTATACTCTTAGAAGGTTATGCAAGTGCTGTAGGGAGTGCTTCCTACAACAATGTGCTCTCTATGGAGCGCGCTGTAGTAGTTGCCCAAATACTAAATGGTAAGGGGATAAGCAACGAGCGTATATTGACTGCTTTTAAAGGAATTGACTCGCAAGCTACCCCTGCACAAGCGCGCCGTGTGGAGCTACGGGTAATCATTCGTAGTTATTAGGTGTCATCAGTTTAAAATAAAGACTGATTGTTTTTAGAAATTAGTTTTAGAAATAAAAATAGAAAAAGGTAGTATAACAATAAACTGCCTTTTTCTTGCTTTTTATGTTGTAGATATAATGCTATATGTATTGACAAGTGTCTTCATTATAAGTGTTCTTATGGTTTTTAGTATTTCATTTGATACGAAAAAGTATAGGATTTTTTATTACGAATTTTATATTTCGGCTTCATTATTTGATGTTATAATTGAAACAGAAAAAGAGGTTAATAAAAAGTCAATTTATGATTTCTTTAGTAGAAAAACCTTATTTTTGCGACAAAAAGAATATCAGTATAATACGACAAGCGGATAAACTTTTCTATTTGTATATAAGATTTTATGATGAAGAAAAAAATGATTCTTTTTAGAGAAGAAATTGAAAAATATAAAGAAATATTTCCTTTTTGGGTGGTGTTTCCTAATAATTTTTATGGAGCTCCCTCGTTGGAATCAAGGATATCAAGAACAATATAGGGATGTTTTTGAAATATTGGAAGACTTTGAGCAATAAAGAGCAAGAAGAATATGAATAAATACAACTGTCCAACTGAGTGGTGTGAATGGTTGGGTGATTATAAAAAAATCTCTTTTGAACTGATTGTATTATTTTTGTAATTTGGTATTTTATTCGTAATTTTGCAGGCAAAAATAATAGAGTAATATGTTTCATAAAGAAGGTTTTAAGATTATCTTGGTTAGCTTTACTATTACGATGGTAGTAGCATTGATAGCTCATTATTGTATTGATATAGAATGGATTAGAATGACAATACAGCTGTTGGCTTTTTGTCTTTTTGATAGCTATACTACAGTTTTTAGAAACCCTAAACGCATCACCCCTAAGAATGACACGCATATTATTGCTCCTGTAGATGGTAAGGTGGTGGTAATAGAAGAGGTATTTGAAAAAGAATACTTCAAAGATAAACGTTTGCAGGTGTCAATATTTATGTCGCCTTTTAAACGTACACGTAACACGTTATGCTTTAGGGTGGTAAGGTAACCTACAGCAAATATCACCCAGGTAAGTACTTGGTAGCGTGGCACCCTAAGGCTTCTGAGAGAGAATGAACGCACTACTATAGTGGTAGATAACCCTGTGTTTGGTGAGGTACTATACCGACAAATAGCAGGAGCTTTGGCAAAACGTATTGTTAATTACGCTAAAGTAGGCGATACAGCGGTGCAGGGGTGAAGATGCAGGCTTTATAAAGTTTGGCTCGCGTGTGGATGTATATCTACCTTTAGGGTACCAAAAGTAAAGGTGCAGTTAGGTGATAAAAGTAAAAGGAGGCGTACAAGTAATTGCTGAAAAATAAGAAAGACGATGAAAAACACTTGTATTATTTGCAGCTATATTTTGTAGGGACTCTTTATGCACAAACTGATACTCAAATAGATGCTACTTCAGTAGTAACAAAAAGATACTCTTACTATTGTGGCAGTAGGCGATGTAATGATAGGCTCAGCCTTTCCTGCAGGCAATCTGCCACCTGATGATGCTAAGAATAGCTTTAAGCACGTGAAACCTTATCTGAAAGGAGATATAGTGTTTGGCAATTTGGAAGGTGCTATTTTAGATGCAGGCAATTCAGAGAAATGTAAAAACTCGGAATCAGGTACTTGTTACGCTTTTTAGGATGCCAGATCGCTATGGTGATATACTGAAAGAGGCGGGCTTTAACCTTATGAGTACTGCTAATAATCACGCTAACGACTTTGGTGAAAAAGGGCGCCGCAATACGGCTAAAGTATTGGATAATGTAGGGATTTACCACGCAGGACCTGTAGAAAATAAGTCGGTAGTATTTGAAAAAGATGGAGTGAAGTATGGCTTCTGTGCTTTTTCGCCTAATAGCAATATGTTGTCAGTAAACAATATAGCTCAAAGCGACTGACTTAGTAAAGGAGCTAAGAGCGCAAGCTGATATAGTTATTGTTTCGTTTCACGGAGGTGCCGAGGGCTCCTAAACATACCCGTGTACCCCCGAACGAATGAGTTTTTCTACGGTGAAAATAGAGGAGATGTGCATAAATTTGCTCACTCAGTAATAGATGCAGGAGCAGATATAGTATTGGGACACAGGCTCACGTTACACGCGCTGTAGAGGTGTACAAAGGAAAGTTTATCACCTATAGTATGGGTAACTTTAATACTTATGGGCAGTTTAACCTGCAAGGTGTTAATGGGATAGCTCCCTCTACCAAATAAAAATAGACAAGAATGGCAATTTTTATATGCAGATGTTATCTCTACAAAGCAAACTAAAGGGATTGGCTTAGAGTTGGACGCTGAAGGTAGGGTATTTCAGGAAATAAAAGCTTACAGGACTTGATTTTCCTGAAGCACAATTGCAATTTGAAGAAGGAAAAATTAGACAATTAGTCAATTAACTATTAAAATAAACAATTAACCATTAATAATTAATTATTAAAAAGATGGGAAGAGCATTTGAATTTAGAAAAGCCCGTAAATTTAAACGTTGGGCTGCAATGGCAAAAAAACATTCACTCGTATAGGAAAGAATATTGTAATGGCAGTGAAAGAGGGAGTCCGCACCCTGAAAGTAACTCACGACTACGTGCCGTAATACAGAATGCTAAGGCAGCTAATATGCCGAAAGAAAATATAGAACGCGCTATAAAAAAGCAAGTGAAAAAGATACCGCTAACTATAAAGTGCTTTTTGAAGGCTATGCGCCACACGGTATAGCTGTACTGATAGAAACTGCTACTGATAATAACAATCGTACCGTAGCAAATATACGTAGCTACTTCAATAAATGCAATGGTACATTGAGGGACTTCTGGTTCGGTAGAATTTTATGTTTGACCATACGTGTAACTTTCGTATCAATGCTGAAGGTATAGACCCTGAGGAATTGGAACTTGAAATGATAGATTTTTGGAGCAGAAGAGGTATTTGCTGACGAAGATGGTATTCTTATTTATGCTCCTTTTGAGGTTTTGGAGCTATACAAAAAGAGCTTGAAAAGTAGGAATATAGAGATTCTGTCATCAGGTTTTGAACGCATTCCACAGGTTACCAAAGAACTCACTCCTGAAGAACAAGCTGATGTAGAAAAGTTGCTTGAAAAATAGAAAGAAGACGAGGATGTTCAGAATGTTTATCACACTATGAAGGAATCGGAAGAATAAGCCTATTATAGTTGACTATTCATCAAGAGAATGCTTGGCTTAAAACATTCTCTTTTTCCTTTTTAATGAAGTAACGCAGAGGCAAGACCCTTGTAAAAATTGATGTAAGGTTTAAAAATAAAACTTATTTACCGCCGACCTGGCTTTGATATTGATGCTGCAATAATACGAATACATAAAGAAATAGATGAAAGAGATGATAAAAATCTATTGGTTATTGCGCAAGATATGTAAGATGGGGCTTAGAATCAGGAGGAATTAATACAAGTAACCGTCCTAATTATGCTTGTAAATATGGTCCTTTTTACTGAGAAAAGGTTTAATCAAATAAATATAACAGACCCTAATGATTATACTCCTATCAAAGGGATATTGTTGTTTTTGACACATACCCAGGTCAGCCAAAAATATCCTGCTGGGCATATCCAAATGTACAATGGAGAGAAGTGGGTGTCAGATTTTGTGCAAAGACGTTTCTGGCTAATACTCTTATGAAAATGATTATAAAAAGAGAAAAAGAAGAAAAAAGAAATTAATTTTAAAATATTCAGATGGTAAAGATTTATTATTTTATTTCAGCGTGTTTATTGTTGTTTTCTTGCAATAATAACAATACCCAAGTATCATCTTCTGATGATAGTACAGCTACTATTTCTCTATCAAAAGAGATACCATAGTAGAAAAAAAGATACAATTGCACCAATTCAAGTGCCTAAAGAAGAAACTGATGAAGCTACAAAAGATGATTTTAGAATTTTTATGACAAGTATATCAGGCAGCAAGATAAAATGCCTTGTCTTGATAACAAGGGAGTTTTGTGAAGAAGAATTAAGGAAAATAGAAAGGGAGTTTCTATCAAGTAAATTAATACGGAAAGTAAATTCAGATGAATTAAGTGCAGATCCTATTGTAAAAGCCCAAGATATCTTCATAGAATGGTTGGACTCTATTAAGGTAAAGAAGATAAATTCAAAAAGATATAATGTGTATCTTTTTAAAATTTTTATGATAACAGATATGGATATGATAGCATACAATTAAAAAGTAGCTAAAAAGAAAGACAGGTATATCATTGATGACATTATATTTTAAAATATTCAGATGGTAAAGATTTATTATTTTTATTTCAGCGTGTTTATTGTTGTTTTCTTGTAACAATAACAACACCCAAGTATCATCTTCTGATGATATTAGAGATACTATTGCCTCTATCAAAAAGAGATACCATAGTAGAAAAAAGATACAATTGCACCAATTCAAGTGCCTAAAGAAGAAACTGATGAAGCTACAAAAAAATGATTTTTAGAATTTTATGACAAGTACATCAGGCAACAAGATAAAAATGCCTTGTCATGAGTAAAAGGGGAGTTTTGTGAAGAAGAATTGAGGAGAAATTAAGAAAAGGATATTTATCAAATAAATTAATAAAAATAGAGGCCCACTGAAGATAGAGATATGGATTTTATTGTAGATGCCCAAGATATCTTCATAGAATGGTTGGACTCTATTAAAGGTAAAGAAGATAAATTCAAAAAGATATAATGTATCTTTTTGACTTTTTATGATAACAGATATGATAGCATACAATTAAAAGTAGCTAAAAAGAAAGACAGGTACATCATTGATGATATTATATTTTAAAATATTCAGATGGTAAAGATTTATTATTTTATTTCAGCGTGTTTATTGTTATTTTTCTTGTAACAATAATAACACCCAAGTGTCATCTTTCGATGATAGTACAGCTACTATTTCCTCTATCAAAAGAGATACCATAGTAGAAAAAGATACAATTGCACCAATTCAAAGTGCCTAAAGAAGAAACTGATGAAGCTACAAAAGATGATTTTAGAATTTTATGACAAGTATATCAGGCAACAGATAAAAATGCCTTGTCTTGATAAAAGGGAGTTTTTGTGAAGAAGAATTGATAAGAATTAAGAAAAGATATTTATCAAATAAATTAATATAGAGCCCACTGAATATAGAGATATGGATTTTATTCTAAATGCCCAAGATATTTTTCATAGAATGGTTGGACTCTATTAAGGTAAAGAAGATAAATTCAAAAAGATATAATGTATCTTTTTAACTTTTTATGATAACAGATATGATAGCATACAATTAAAAGTAGCTAAAAAGAAAGACAGGTATATCATTGATGATATTATATTTTAAAATATTCAGATGGTAAAGATTTATTATTTTATTTCAGCGTGTTTATTGTTGTTTGCTTGTAACAATAATAATAATAAAAGAGGGCAATGTCAATGATACAATAAATGACACAATAGTAGAGAGACTAAATAATCCTCTTGCAGGTAAAAAGTTTTTATTACTTAGAAAAAGATAAAAACAGGAACGCTAATATTAAAAATATCCTCAATTTGAAGGTGATTTTGAGATGCAGAAAATTGTATTTACAGATTCAATGCTCATTGATGGTTGGAATGTTATGGAACCCTATGAGTGAATAGTATGTTTCAAAAATAATTCAAACAAAGATTCCAATACTTTGATCATATTATGTTGAGATGGGAGATGTTGAAACCGATGATAGTTCTAAGCGATACATTATATTTTCTTCAGTATGATAATGAAAACAGGAAATGTTTATATATATACTGTTGAAAATACATACACTATTTTAATAGATTCTTTATATAGCGATAGGGTTAAGATAAAGAACGTTAAAGTAAAAACTTGATGATGATTAATCAAAATAATTAGGCATATCTGTAATATAGATTATTACAGTCCTACTTGAAGAATTTGAGAAAAAACTATAGAGTTGCTAAAAATATAATTTACCCATATCATTTTAAAAATATGAATATAAGAGTAATGAATAACTGTATTTTTAGAAGGTAAACGATGTTTAAACTTTTTGAGGAACTTGGATATAAAACCCTAATAAGAGCATTCCAATCCAAGTTACATCAAGATACTCATATCTCATTATCAAACCTTTTATATCCGTCAAGCCAACCATTTGCTTGTTCAATCTTAAACCTATTTTTTTGTACAATTCTTCATCAAAATAAACATCTGGTTGCTTTCCATTTCGGGGATTAGGTTTAATATTTACTATAATTTCTTTGCTTTCTAAAAAATCTCTAAGAGACTTACTATCAAATCCTGCATCAGCATTGAGAAATAGACCTTTGTGTTCTATTCCTGCTTCTTCTAATAAAGCTAAAATTTCTTTTTAGTACTTCTTCTATTTCATATAAGTCATTGTGATTTCCTGCTTTAGGGCTTCCCATTGCTATCATTTGCCCTTTATTATCACACAAAAAAATACTATTGGTGGTTACAGCTTTTTCCTTGCTTGATAACCTGCTGACGCTCCTTTTTGACGACAACGTGTATGACTACTATCCAATTGAACGCAAGACATATCTAACTTTTCTTTTTCTTCTTACTTAATAGATTCAACCATACTCGCTGAAAACTACCATCTTTACTCCATTTATTGAAGTAGTAATAGACATTTTGCCAAGAGATTTCACTTTTTCAAAAATAGCTTTCAATTGGAAGTTCTCTCCATTGTACCCCTGTTTTTTTAATCTCTTGAGAATCAATAAAAAAATATTGAAGCTAAATCAAAATTACTTTTTAAATCCTCTTTTTCCTACACTTAAAAAAGGGAAATAATCCATTTATTTATTGTATCTTTTGCCCAAAGTTCCTGAATTTTTGTGTTCTCAAACACAAAATTACTAATTTTTGGGAACTTTTACTTCTCTAAAAAAGTTTAAACAGCTTCTACAAATAGAAAAGGAGAATCAACGCATTTGCAACATTCTCATTTTGATGTAGAGCAACAGAATAAGTTTAATGGTGCTTTATATTTATTTGGTTGGGGGCGATTAGAAAAATGTATTCCGAATATTTCACTTACAATGGTAATAGTAAATATCTTTTTAAATCATACACGACATTTAAGAATAGATGAAAAACGTGATGATAAAGGTAAGATAATACAGAAAGAAGTTAGACACCACCACCATCTACATTTAACTGGATTTGACCATAGTTTAATTAAAATAATAGAAAAATGAAAAATAGTTTTATTTTTTGCTGCTTACTGCCAATTTTATAGCTTGTAAACGAAATGCAAATTTTACAGACAAAAACAGAAAAAAAGAAGAATTTTACAATAACTAATTCTAAAAAGAAATTTCGTTTGATGATTTAGAAGAAGTTTCGTTGCCTTTTTGCATAAAAAGGTAGTTATGTGAAAGATGATTTGTATTATGTAGATATTGATAAATTTTTAGGCTTTCATAAAGTTAAAAAATCTCTAAACAAGGAAGTAAATGCCCTTTTTCATAAAGGTACAATTGATTTTTTTAACATATAAGGATAATCCTTTTTTTATGAGCTTATTCCATATAGGCAAAATGAATTTGATACACCACCCTTTGCTACTAAAAAAATACAGATAAGTGATAGTATAACATCTATTTTATATGCATATATAATAGAAGATGGAGAACCGCGTATAGAGTTGCAAAACATTTGATAAACAAGGGAATTATATAGATAGTATCATTCTTTATTATCGTCTCGCTGATGAATGTTCAGGAGAGCGAGACATTTTGTATTGATAAAAACTTTAAAATAAAAATACAAACAGAATTTGGGTGTACTGCAATTGAAAAAAAGATGATGAAGATTTTAATTTTGAACAGACTGATACATTTAAAAATCACTGAAACAGGAAAGATAGTCAGAAGAGTAGAGAGTAATCCTGTGAACCGTAAGCTATGCACTGTACACTGACCTCTCGCTACAGCCCTAAAAACCACTTGAATTAATCAGTATGAAGAAATTAATTATATTTTTATTGCTTGCTAACTTTATAGCTTGTAAGCAAAATACAAATTCCATAGATAAAAACAGAAAAAGAAGAATTTATTGTAACTAATTCTGAAAAAGAAGAATTTACCGTAACTAATTCTAAAAAGAAATTTCGTTTGATGATTTAGAAGAAGTTTCGTTGCCTTTTTGTATAAAAAAAGGTAGTTATGTGAAAAGATGATTTGTATTATGTAGATATTGATAAATTTTTAGGCTTTCATAAGTTAAAAATCGTTAAACAAGGAAGTAAATGCCCTTTTTCATAAAGGTACGATTGATTTTATAACTAATGAAGAAGTTTTGATAGCTTACCCCTATTATCAAGAAAGTGAGGACTCTCCTCCTTTTGCTGTAAAGAAAATACAAATAAATGATTCTATAACTACCGTTCTATATGGATATATACGAGTAAATGAATATTCAGTACCGCGTATAGAGTTGCAAACATTTGATAAACAAGGGAATTATATAGATAGTATCATTCTTTATTATCGTCTCGCTGATGAATGTTCAGGAGAGCGAGACATTTTGTATTGATAAAAAAACTTTTAAAAATAAAAATACAAACAGAATTTGGGTGTACTGCAATTGAAAAAAAGATGATGAAGATTTTTAATTTTGAACAGACTGATACATTTAAAATCACTGAAACAGGAAAAATAGTGAAACAATAAAATTAATTTATCATAGAAAAAGAATAATACATTTCCTTAAAAAACACTACCAAGGAATTTTGCAAAACAAATAAACAAGATAGAACAATGAACAATCTACTCACCCATTATCCTGTAAATTGGATAGACGGAATGAAGCTAAGCAGCAGCCATTTTATTGCTGTGCAGGACTTTTGTTACCGACAGCTTTTAGAGATGCCATAGCCCTGCAAACCACAGACCTTAACTATGGCTTACAGCCTATGGCTGAGTGATTCGGTAAAGATGCACGTGCTGATGGATCACTACAATCAGCTGCAACTAACCCTTGAAGAATGCCACGCCGTTACTCCTAATGGAATACGCATACAAATCAGTGCTGCACAAGAAGGACAGACCTTAACGCTGAGTAAGGATATGACAGATTATTGAAAAAGCTAAAAAACATAAAAATTATCACCAACAATATAAAGATTATAAAAACAGAGTAAGAACACTAACAAGTAAACACATATCAGGAAATAGAAAAAGTATAGTAAAGACATAGAAAACTATTAAAAAGAAATAAAATATTGTGAAGAAAAAAATAGAGTCCTTTAAAAATAACCCATATAGGTTTGAAAAAGAACCAAACCTACAATATGATGGATTACAAAGATATAAAAAAATCAAAAGATTCTTTCATTGGCAATGGGTAGTAATGAGAAATGAAATTAAAGAATATTATTCTGTAAAAAATATGAAAAACTTACTATATATTAATATTATTTCTTTTTATATCTTGTAATTCAAAATTAATTCCTTTAGTTTATCCGCCTATTAGCTTGAAAAAGGATTATTCTGAAGACACAAGAAACTTTAAAGGAATATAAAGGAAAGATTGAAGGATTGCCAAAAAGATAGATATTATAAAGCTGCTATAAAAAATACTATTAGATAGTACTTTATGTAGTTTTACTTCTTCTGATATGGATCATACTTTTTTTATATATATTTGGATACAACTTGTATTAGAAGAGATAGTTATATAGAAATTATTTTAAATGATTACTCTCCTAAAAACAATTTTATTAAATGATTTTTATTAATTCTGATAAAAAAATATTACTCTTATTAAAGATAAGAATATTATAACAAAAAGATACTTATGATAATTTTTATAGAACATCTTTATCCGAATGTGGGACTATTTCTGATAGAGATATTATTTATTCTACTAAATATCTTACAGAAGATAGAATTCATTTAAGTAATATAGAAGAAATAAACCAATTAAAAATGGAGATTTCTACTATGAGGATAATAAGACTCATGTTTTAGTCATAGGAAGTAAACTAAATAGTAATAAAAATGGAGAGTGGAGAACTTATTTGCTAAAATATAGTGATGATCCAGTGTTAAAAATAGAAACTTATTCTAATAATTATTTAGATGGTTATTACTATGAAACAGATAACTCTAATTTTTACTAAACAAGGCTATTATAAGAAAAAATAAAAAGTACGGATACTGGGAAGAGATAGATTGGAAAGGAAATATACATAAAGAGTATTATAAAAATGGAAAGAAGAAAACAAAGCGCAGAGGAAATCTTTAAATGAAAACCACAATTATGAAGAAAATATTCTTTTTGAGGTGTCTAAATAATCTCATATATTAGCGCTCTGAAAAATTAATGTATTATGGAATTATTTAAGGGACAAAGCCTCTTAGAGTTTACTGAACGCTTTAAAACAGACTTAGATTGCGAAGAATATCTAGCTTCTTTAAAGTGGGAAAAAGGGTATTGTTGCCGTAAATGTGGTCATACAAAAATACCAAGTTCGCAAAGATTTTTCACGTACTTGTAATATCTGTGGAGATACATTATAAAAATTTGAATGTTATGAAGTTTCTTAAAAATAATCACAATAACTGTTTTTAGCATAGTAACATTGAGTTCTTGTCAATATTATAATAACAATATGACAAATAAAAAGAGTTTTCGTATGCCACAACGGCAAGTGCCCCAAAAGGTTATGGTATAGAGGCTTACTATGGACTTTTTATGGATGAAAATGGTGAAATAATTGCAGCAATACCACGCTCTGGGGGTTGAGTATAACTCTTGGCAATATGATGGCAGCGAAGGGAGCACAAGGAGGGCATATTGTTCCCTCACATATCGAATATGTTTATCTTTCATTGATAGAAAAGAAGTTTTATAAAGTAGACGCTGACCTACCGAGAGATAAGATGTTGAAATATTTCCAAGAGGGTTATACGTTATGGGATGAGGAAGATGACCAAGGTAATTATGCGCATAGTACTTATAACAAAAATCACTGTAGGGGCAGCACCTGGTGGAGTTATTGTAGTATGGTTATCTGGAAAATTCAATAGAGTAGAGATTTGCAGGTTGCAAGCTGAGGAAGTGTTTGTGGATAAGAATAAGTTTTCAGAGCGTATGGGATATAATTATGACCCAAAGGAAACGCAAGAAGCTTTTTGATTACAATTACAATTATATGATATTCAATGGCAAACCAAAAGCTACCCCTCCTTATGGATTATGGGATAAATATCGTAAAAGATACAAATATCGTTATGTATTGGATTCCTATAAAGAAGAAGGTGATTATCTAAAAAGGGATGCATTCACGCCATTATAATGGAGAGGCATTCTGGCTTGATGACAGCCCTGAACTCTGTAAAGAGTATCGAGAAATGGCTATTCCTTATCATTTGAGAATTTTTACATTACAATATGGCGCAAGATTTGAATTTGATGATACAGAAATGATGACATTGTTTGAAAAATAAGCAAGAAGTATCCTGAAGAGCCGTTTGAAATAGTATTTAAGCCTAAGTTTATGTATAGAACGTATGATGTTTTTGTACGCTGTAAAGGCGAAGAGTTTCCGTTAGAGAAAATGCAGTTTAAAAATCAATTTGGGGAAAAAGATTAACTATAAAAAGTAATTATGCAAGTAGTAGTTGTAGATCAGTATCTACATCGTTCTAATCAGGACGATGATATAGTAGCTATGTATGGGAGATATAAAGAAGGAAAAATCTAAACGAGACATTTTACAAGGATAAATTATGAAAAAAGTATGTAATAATAGGCATTATAGTGCTTCTGATAGGAACACTCGTTTACTATAGAAAGAATGTAGCTTGGAAACTTAGTAAAGCAAAAACATTCTATAACAAAAAAATAATGAATAAGATGACAAAAATACCAATGGCTTATTTTAACCACAGGAGATGAAGGATATACAACAGAAATAGTAGATGGTGCATTCATTTTACGATAATGGAGAAAGGGAATATATTCCTTCGGGTCAAAGCTTACGAGCAAGTTTGTTCCACGACTCAGGAACAGATATCGTAGGAGAGTGGGAGCGTCCTATCCCTGTAAAAAATGCAGATTACCTGGTTTTTCGTATGCGGAAAAATAAGTTTTTATTCAGGTTCTTTTGATTTAGATGTGCCTCGTATCACTAAGTTGTTTCAAGAAGGTTATCTTGACAAGTTTGGCGATACCAGCTATTATGATTTTAAAATTGCAGTATTGCCTGCAGGACAGGTATTGCTCTATTTAGATGGAGCTAATGTTATTTTTAGTCGGTGAATATCAAGCAAAAAGAATATATTGTAGAAGGAGATGAGGCTTTCCATAGGGATAATGGAAGTACCAGAAATAAGCATTATAAGGGATTGGTCAAGAGAAACTGCTGTACAACAATATCAAAAATAGTATGCCGCAACAAACTCAAGAGGAGATCAGAAACAATAAACTTTCAACTCATATATGGAAGGAGGTTATCATTAAATACCCTTGGCGTTTTACCATCCATATTGCGGATAAAGATGATTATCCTCTAAAAAAATGATTTCACGTCCTTATGATGCCGGCAAGTATCTTTTTATTTATTGATGGGGAGAAAAAAATATGCATTTTGACCTTGATTTTTCTAACAGATTTTTGCCCCTAAACCTATTCCTGTAGAAATAGATGCTGTGTATGATGGGCAAGAAGGTGAATATGTAATAAGGGTTTACCCTGGTAATGTAGGGGTGAAGAGTTTATTGCTTTTGCCTTTATGAGCAATATCGTAAGCGAGAGCAACAACTTGTAAAGCTTTTTAAGGAGTTTTTATGAAAGGATAGGAAAACAACCCTTTGATCTACATTTAGAAATAGATAAAAAGTTTGAAAATCCTAAACTATACCTAAAAAGATGATATAATGCAGGAAATCCCCGATGTAGAGTTTGAGCTATTTAATAGTACATTTAACATCCAATTATATCCCAAAGAGTAATCTATGAAAGGCACTTACTACAAAACTCCCATAGACTTCAAGGCGTTGATAGAGAAGCGCGACCTTGCCAAGACCACGTTAGAGACCTCAAAAAAATATTTAATCCACGAAGGATTTTCGTATGAATTTAAATTATAACTTATGAAAAATACATTTATTAACTATAATTATTTTAACACTTTTATTTTTAAATTGTAAAAGAAAGAATAAAAATGGAAAAATAGCAAATTTATATAAAGAAGTTAAATATCATGAGCAAGCTATTAGTTATCAAGCAGAGTATTTTATAGGAGGTTGTAATTTTGAAATACTAATTAATGGCTTCCCTATTGAGAGATATTATGGATTGGGAAATGGTGCCTTAAGCGCAAGTGTCCCCATAAATACAGCAATTTTAAAGAGTGGTTTACAATCTTGGAAAAAATTAGAATTTTTTTCCTATACACATCAATGGAATTCCACAAAAAAATGATAGAAGGAGGGCAAGAGTCCAATTAAAAATACTAAAGCTATCTCGTTTTTAAAAGATAATGGAGATATTAAAAAGATTTCTACACCTGTGATAGATTTCGAAGTTCCACTAAAAAAGAAAAAAAGAAACAGGAAAAATATATTTGTAGATATGGGAAAAACCTTATGTAGAATATTGTGGAACATTTCAGGCTAATGTCCCATATCAATTAAAAAGGATGGCAAGATGGAGAAAAAATTTGATTTATCTGATAGCTTAAATCTAAAAAAAGAAGTTCTAAACAAGTTTAATGAACTTAGAAATATGATTATCAATAAAGAAGAAAATAAATTTGAAGAGAGTATTTTTATATAAAGAAAAAGAAGTAGCTCAAGCTTTATTTATGACAGAAAAAGAAAGTAAGGATATTGCAAAAATTTTATACAGCTGCATTTGATGGAACTCTACAGAATTTTAATATGACTTCAATTGATAATGAAGAGTTGGTTTATTATTGTGAAGATAGAGTAGTCACATTATTATTTACAGCAATGAAATGTCCTCGTTGTAAAGGAGAGCCTGTACTAGTAGGAAGATATGAAGAGGAAAAATAGAAAAAGTAAGAATTTTTCCCTATATATTTATATCGCCCAAAAAGGTAAGAATTAGAAGTTATAAGATAAATGAAAGGCACTTACTACAAACTCCCTGTAGATTTCAAGGCGTTGATAGAGAAGCGCGACCTTGCCAAGACCACCTTTAGAGACCTCAAAAATATCACTCAGCAACTTCTTTTGGATTTTTTTCAAAGAGGGATTTAGGAGATATAGTACGCTTGGAAAAGGACAAGCGCGAATTGTTACTCAAAAGTAAAGGGACATAAAGTTGGACTTTGGCATACTTTTAATGATACAGAAATATTGGATAGAATTATTTCTAATTCACAAAATGAAAAATGAAATTATTTTTAGAAAAAAATGAAGGATTACAACTCTATTTTTGAAAATCCATTTAAGATAAACGCTGAAGGAAAAATGGAAAGAAATAACATAACTGATAACATAATGGATTATAGCAGTATCCAATATTGTTTCTATGAATATCAATTTTGAGGTTATAAAAAAATTATATAATGAATTCAAACATATATAGATGTAAATTTTTATTTATTTTTGTATGTGTAACATTATTGTCTTGTGGAGAAAAATAATTTATGATAAACTTTTAAATGTATTAAAAAAATACAAGAAAATGTAGACAATAAAATTAAAAAGAAGGAAACAGGTATTTTTTTCTTATCCAAAATTTGGCTTCTCTTTTTCTTTAAAGAAAGGAAAAATTTAATGGTCCTTTTAAAAATTATCACACAAAAATAATGATACCATTTTTGTATATTAATTTTTGTAAATGATAAAAATTAATGGATATTATCAATTTATAGATTATAGACAAAAAAATAATGTATCCTTATAACTTTATTTTCACTACAAAGTATAATAAATTTATTAAATTCTATGGTAAAAGGCTATGTAAGTTCAGAAGAAAAAGGAAGGCTATTGGATAGAACCATTAGGAAGAGGGTCATATATAAGTGGTAAAAAGAAGGATATTGGGAAGAATGGGATATTGAAGGCTATATTTTAAAAAAAGGAATGTATGTAAATAACCAAAAAGAAAAAAATTATGGAAAGAAGATATTCCCTTTTTCAATATTTACACAGAAGGTATCTATATAAATAACAAAAAGAGGGTATATGGATAGAAAGAGATAAGGATACCACTTATAAATTGGAAATACTTTATTTAAATGATAGAATAAAAGACACTTTTAAATAAGATTCTTCCTTATCCCTGAAATAGGTGAAGAGGTATTGGTAGATTTTGAAGGAGGCAATGCTGAGCGTCCTTTTGTACTGGGGGCACATTACAATGGTGAGGCAAAAGAGTGGGTATCACAATACTGATAACCGCGTAAAGGCGATTCATACCAAAAAGTGGGCATAAAGAGGGTGTCCGAAAAGTTTTTGTTTTAGCTTAAAACAAGCTTATTAATAAATAGAATATTTTTGTAACTAATTGATTATCAACATCCCCCTTCCCCCTTCAAAAGGGGGAGATGCCAAGTAGTACTTTTTAAAACTTTTCGGACACCCTCAGCATCTTGCTTACTGACAAGAATGGCAATGTGATTAAGTTGGATACTCAGGGTAAGAATATAGAGATTTCTGCTCCTGAGACTATTAATATCACGGCTAATAATATCAATATAAAGGCAAGTGATAATATTGATTAAATATCACTGAAACGGCTGGAAAGGCTAAGAGAAGTGATATTTGTGGAGATATGTTTGTGTATGTAAATGGTGCTTTAACTGAAAAAGATAGAAGGTGATTTACATAGTGAAACAAAGAATGCGAGAACAGAAAAATAGCACAGGAGGTATGGTCGTAAATTCTGAAGGTACTATAGAAAAATCACTCACAACAAAAAGTTCGTATAAATGGTGGTGAAAAACACAAGAATGTCATAATTATGAGTAGAACAAAGAATTGTAGGAGGAATTTACACCAAAAATCACAGGAGGTGATTATAAGATGTATACAGAGGGGATACTATCATCTCAGCAGCAGGTAAAAATGACTTTGCTAATGCTGAGAAGGTAATTATGGAACTAATCCTGAGAGATGTGAATTCTCTTTTTCAAGTGAGTATATTCTTGAAGGATATTGGTCTTCTGACAAGGAAGGTAAAAATAAAAATTACAAGAGCATCCTTAGGAGATATTGTTTATTTTTGCAGAAAAATAAAAAAACTTTGCCAAAGTCTTAAACTTTAGCAAAGTTAATTACATTATTATCTACGTTTTATTACTAATTGCTTGTAATTTGTTCAAAATTGCGCTTTACAAAGTCGGAAAGCTCTTTGCCTTTTAGCAATCCCTGCGATAAACGAGGCTAAATCAAAAGGCTTTGTTTTTATAAGAGTTTCTTTATCAGCCTCTGCAGGGGCAGCTAATATTGCACTTGCTAAGGGAGAATTAGTATTCACTACCACGTGATATATTTCAGGCAAGCCCATAGCCATCATACCGCCACCTGTAGCGCTCATTTCCTTCATACGGCGCATAAACTCAGGCTGATTGATAACAAAAGGCACATCATCACTACCCAAGTCCTCTAACTGCACCATATATCCTTCTTTTTAGGCACTACTTTTTCTATCGCAGCTTTTTAGCGTTTGTTTCTCTTCCTCGCTATGTTTAGCAATTATAGGCTCGTCTTTTTCAATAAGCTTTGTTATAGGAGCAGCATCTACGCGAGCAAAAAGTAAGTCCCTCATTATCCCCTTCTAATTTTTGTATTAAATGCGGTACAATAGGACTATCCAATAGCAATACTTGGTAGCCTTTTGCAGTAGCTTCCTCTATAGCAGCATATTGTTGTTCCTTATTTTGGGCGTAAAAGCACTACTATTTTACCATTTTTATCTGTTTTGAAGCGACTGAATTGCTTCTTTTAGTTCGGTAAGAGTATAGTATTTGCCATCTACAGTAGGATAGAGCACAAAATCGCCTGCTTTTTCATAGAATTTATCATCGGTGAGCATACCATATTCTAATACCACCTTAATATCATTCCATTTTTGCTGAAAATCCTCACGATTATTAGTAAAAAGCTGTTTAAGTTTATCGGCAACCTTACGTGTAATATATGAGCCAATCTTTTTCACATTACCGTCAGCTTGCAAGTAAGAGCGAGACACGTTTAGCGGAATATCAGGAGAGTCTATTACTCCTTTGAGCATCGTCAAAAGTCAGGGACAATACCTTCTACATTATCAGTTACAAACACTTGGTTTTGGTAAAGCTGAATGCGGTCTTTTTGCAATTGCATATCGCCGCTAAGCTTTTGGAAAATACAAAAATACCAGTAAGGTTAAACGGATAATCTACATTCAAGTGAATGTAAAACAGCGGTTCATCAAACTGCATAGGGTACAAACTATGGTAAAACTCCCTATAATCCTCATCGGTAAGGTCGGCAGGTTTTTAGTCCATGCAGGGTGAGTATCGTTGATGATATTATCTACCGTAACGTATTCCGTTTTGTAGTCCTCAGTAGCATTTTTCAGGGCGAGGCAAAGCCTCTTGTTTAGTACCAAACTTAATAGGCACAGGCATAAAACGATTATATTTGCGCAAGAGCTCGCCTATGCGATACTCTTCCAAAAACTCAACCGAATCATCATTGATGTGCAGTATAATTTCAGTACCACGTTCTGTACGCAAGGGTAGTTTCTTCTAAAGAATACTCCGGACTACCATCGCACACCCAGCGCACAGCAGGCGCATCGGTATATGATTTGGTTATGATTTCCACCTCGTTAGCCACCATAAAAAGCTGAGTAGAACCCAAGCCCAAAATGACCAATCACCCCAGCATCTTTAGCCGTATCCTTATATTTTTCTAAAAACTCTTCAGCTCCCGAAAAAAAGCAATTTGGTTGATGTACTTTTTCCACTTCTTCGGCAGTCATACCAATCCCTTGGTCGGTGATATGTAAAGTCTTAGCTTCTTTGTTTATTTTCACCTCAATCAGCGGATTGCCATAATCTACCTTAGCCTCACCAATACTACAAAGGTGTTTCAGCTTCAAAGTAGCATCAGTAGCGTTAGATACAAGCTCACGCAAAAAATATTTCGTGGTCGCTATACAAGAATTTTTAATTAGCGGAAAGATATTTTCCACCGAAACGTTTATATTACCTTTCATTTTGTTTTATAATTATTCTGTTATTATTTTTCAGTTCTATACCATAGCCAAAAAGAATACCAAACTGCTTTCAACTGCCAAATTGTCAGTTCTTATCCCTTCAATTAATTACATCTTTACTATTATCTTACAAATCGATTGTTCAGTTACTATTCCCAACAAACCTTCATAAGAGGAAAGTAAGCAAACAATAGCAGTGAGATTGACCAAAAATAAAAAAATAATCATTGAGTATTGTCAATTAAACATTATTTTGTACTTTTTGGGCGATAAACACTACAAAACAAACAACCTTATGCTCATCATTCCTAAAAATTACCATTCTCCTTATGGGATTATGGATACCGAAAGAGCTATCAAGCTCATCAAAGATACATTTGAAACTACTCTTGCTAAAGCACTGAATCTCACCCGTATATCAGCGCCATTATTTGTGCGAAAACGCACAGGACTCAACGACAACCTCAGCGGCGTAGAACGACCTGTAACTTTCCAAATGAAACACTATCCCGATGACGATATAGAAATTATCCATTCCTTAGCCAAGTGGAAACGCTTAGCCCTAAAACGCTATGGCATCGCAATGCACGAGGGTATTTATACCGATATGAATGCTATCCGCCGTGATGAGGAATTGGACAACACACATTCTATTTACGTAGACCAATGGGACTGGGAAAAAAATCATTACCCTCAGGAACGTACTTTGTCATATTTGCACTATACAGTACGACAAATATACCAAGTGTTTTTAGCTACTGAAGCACAGCTTATTGCACAATATCCTCTATGCCGAAAGTTATTGCCGCCCGAAGTTACTTTTTATTACCTCGCAAGGCTTAGAAGATCGTTACCCTAACTTATCACCCAGTGAGCGCGAACAAGTTTTTGCTAAAGAAAAAGGGGCTATCTTCATCACTCAAATAGGTAACACCTACGTTCAGGCAAAAACACGACAATCGTGCCCCCGACTATGACGATTGGCAGCTGAATGGCGACCTTATCTTTTTGGAATCCAGTGCTCGACAAAGCATTAGAGCTTTCGTCTATGGGTATTCGTGTGGATGAGAGTTCGCTTAGCCAACAGCTAAAAACTGCCAATGCCGAAGAACGCAAACAGCTTGAATATCACCAAATGTTGCTAAAAGGGCAGTGCCACTCACCATAGGTGGAGGTATAGGTCAGTCTCGTATCTGTATGTTTTTCTGCAAAAAGCCCATATAGGCGAAGTACAGGCTTCAGTATGGACAGATGATATGGTACGACTTTGTGAAAAACAACGGAATGAAACTTTTGTAATTTGCTAATTATATCGTATTTTTTTGCACCCAAAAAGAAAACATAATTCACTAAAAATGGCGCACTTAAAACACGTACGTAAATACTTTTTAAATACAAATACCACCTCCTTTTTAGGAATCTTTATTACTATTATATCACGTGTATTTTCACTCTTTATGCCCCGATATGTAAAGAATGCGATTGCTGCTATTGAAAAATTTTGCTCGTTCTACTACCAAAAATACAGACCAAATAATATCATTGCTCATAGAATACGCTGCTATTATCATTGGAACTACCATTATTTCGGCAATTCTTATGTTTTTATGCGCCAACTCATCATCAACGTGTCTCGTTACATAGAATACGATATGAAAAAATGAGATTTTTGCCAAATATGAGCAACTATCATTGAGCTTTTATAAGCAAAACCGCGTTGGCGACCTGATGAATCGTATTAGTGAAGACGTAGGAAAAAGTACGTATGTATGCAGGGGCTGCCATAATGTACAGCGTGCAAACCATCACGCTTCTTGCTTGTGTAATCCCACTGATGTTTATCATTTCGCCGAAACTTACCCTCTTTACGCTTATCCCACTGCCTTTGCTCTCAATTCTCATCTACACAATGAGCAAAAAGATAAACGTAGAGACAATGAAAGTACAAGCTTTTTATCTGATTTTTCTACCTTCTCACAAGAAACCTTCTCGGGTATAGGGGTTATCAAAGCCTACAACCACGAAAATACTACCCAAAAACAATTAGCCACATTGGTAGAAGACGGACGACAAAAAACATCAAATTAGCCAAAATACAAGCCTTCATCTTCCCGGCAATGATACTGATGATAGGGCTGAGCCTTATAATAGTGATATTCGTTGGGGGCAGACTTTTATTACACAGGGCGAAATACAATCTATAGGGGTGATTGTAGAGTTCAGTATCTATGTAATGATGCTTACTTGGCCTGTAGCTACCGTAGGCTGGGTGAGTTCTATAATGCAGCAAGCCGAAGCCTCTCAAAAGCGCATCAACGAGTTTCTTGCTGTAGTGCCCCAAATACGCAATCTAAACCCACACCCTACCCCTATCAACGGCAATATAAGTTTTGAAAACGTATCTTTTACCTATGACGATACACATATACAAGCACTTAAAAATGTGTCTTTTTGATATTAAAAGCAGGACAGACGGTAGCTATAATAGGCAAAAACAGGTAGCGGAAAAAAAGTACCATTTTAGACCTTATATCACGTATGTACGATGCTGATGAGGGCAAAAATACTCATTGCTGGACAGCCTATACAACAGCTAAACCTTCACAATCTGCGGCAAGCCATTTCGGTAGTACCTCAAGAGAACTTTCTATTCTCGGATACCATTCGCAACAACCTGCGCTATGGCAATAACGCTACCGAAGCGCAAATGATAGAAGCCTGCGAAAAAGCTGTAGTACATCACAATATTATAGATTTCACACACCAATACGACAGTATGCTGGGCGAGCGAGGTGTATCGCTTAGTGGCGGACAGCGCCAACGCGTAGCCATTGCCCGCGCCCTGCTAAAACCTGCTGAAATTTATTTGTTGGACGATTGCCTTTCAGCCGTAGATACCGACACAGAAGAGAAAAATACTTAGCAACCTGCGCGATAGCCTTCAGCACAAAAACAGTTATTATTGTTAGCCACCGCGTATCGGTAGCCAAATACGCCGACAAAAATATTGATGCTCAGCAACGGAGAATTGGTTGAGCAAGGAACCAAAGAAGAGCTTTTTAGCCCAAAAATGGTGCTTTCAAAGCCTTTTACGACACCCAAACATTCTAACACTTTACCAATAATCACTAACCTCAACAACGAATCATCAGAAAAATGATAGAAAAAGCGCAAAGCCTATACACACAACAGCTGCCTTTTGTATGCACAAAGCAACCTTTTAGCAATAAAGTAAGCCTACATTGGCAAAATGACGACACCTTTGCATTATTTTCAAGAAAAATCGGGCAACTGATGGCTTTTTATTCGCCCCTTTTTAGCAGTGATAGTCCCACTATTTTTCTTCCTTTTAGTGCTGAAAATACTTTAGAAAGCTATTTGCCTACCGAAAAAGCAGATATTCCCACTCAAACTGCTTTGCCCAACAACGAAACCGAAAAGGCACAACACATCGCTTTGGTAGCAAAAAGCTGTACAAGCAATACAGGAAGGCAAACTACAGAAAGTAGTACTTTCTCGCAAAATAACACTAAACAAGGCAGCTGACCCTCTAAAGAGTTTTCAAAAATATGTTGGTGAGCTACCCGAGTGCTTATTGCTATTTATTCTATCACCCACAGGTAGGAACGTGGTTAGCAGCCACCCTGAAGTGTTATTACATCACCAGAACGGGCATTTTAGTACAATGGCATTGGCAGGTACTCAGCCCTTTAAGGAAGGTGAAATACTATGGCATACTAAAGAAAAAGAAGAGCAGCAAATAGTTACCAATACCATTGTAGCACAGCTGGAAGGTTATGCCACTTGTTGCGAGGTAGCCCCTGCCAAAACAGTACGTGCAGGTGGCATAGTACATTTATGTACTGAAATAAAAAGGTGATTTGCCCAACAATCTCGTTTTCAAAACAGTGGAACGTTTGCACCCTACCCCTGCCGTATGCGGCTACCCCACCGATAAAAGCCCGCCAATTCATCTTGGAAAACGAGCCCTACCACCGAAAAATACTACACGGGCTATTGTGGAGAAATACAAGAAGGCAAAGAGCTGCGCTTATATGTAAACCTGCGATGTATGGAAATAAGTAATAGCGGCACTTACCTATATGTAGGAGGAGGTATCACCAAAGATTCTGTACCCGAAAAAGAATACGAAGAAACACAAAATAAAAGCACAAACAATGTACAAAAATTATTGCTTAGAGTTTGCAGAATCAAAAATAATTAGTACCTTTGGAGCAAAAATCAGCCGAGATATGTTAGTAAAAATTTATGGAAGTGCCGTATTTGGCGTAGAAGCAACTACAATTACTATTGAAGTAAATATAGATAAAGGCGTAGGCTACCACTTAGTAGGTCTTCCCGATATAGCTATCAAAGAGAGTAATTACCGCATAGCTGCAGCCCTACAAAACAACGGCTATAAAATACCAGGCAAAAATAACCATCAATATGGCTCCCTGCCGATATGCGCAAAGAAGGTTCTGCTTACGATTTGAGCTTTGCTATTGGTATTCTTGCTGCCAACGAGCAAATCATAGCCGATAAAAATTGACAAATATATTGTTATGGGCGAACTATCATTGGATGGTAGCTTACAACCCATCAAAGGAGCTTTTGCCCATTGCCATACAAGCCCGCAAAGAAGGTTTTGAAGGCTTTTATACTACCTGCACAAAAACGCTAAAGAAGCTGCTATCGTAGACCAACTAAAGGTGTATGGTGTTACAAATATCAAAGAAGTAATAGCCTTTTTCAATGGTGAAAAAGAGTTGGAAGCTACCAAAATTGATACTCGCAAAGAGTTTTACAAAAACTTAGACAATCCCGAATTTGATTTTGCTGATGTAAAAAGGACAAGAGATGGTAAAGCGCTGTATGGAAATAGCAGCTGCAGGAGGGCATAATATCATCTTGATAGGGGCCTCCTGGTTCAGGAAAAAACAATGTTAGCAAAACGCCTACCGAGTATCCTACCCCCTATGACACTACACGAAGCTTTGGAGACTACCAAAAATACACAGCGTAGTGGGGCGCATCAAAAGACAGTGGACTGATGAGTCATCGTCCATTCCGCAGCCCACACCACACCATCTCTGATGTAGCTTTAGTAGGAGGGTGCTTATCGCAACCAGGTGAAATATCATTAGCCCATAATGGTGTACTCTTTCTTGACGAATTGCCCGAATTTAAAAGAGCGGTGCTGGAAGTGATGCGACAACCTTTAGAAGACCGAGAAGTAACAATTTCGCGAGCTAAATTTTCGGTTACTTATCCCTCATCATTTATGCTGGTAGCAAGTATGAATCCTAGCCCTAGTGGTTATTTCAACGACCCCGATGCTCCTATGGTTTCTACTCCTGCCGAAATGCAGCGGTATATGAATAAAAATATCGGGTCCTTTGCTTGATAGGATTGACATACATATTGAAGTAAATCCTGTACCATTTGAAAAGCTATCGGATAGCAGACCAAGCGAAAGTAGTAGCCAGATTAGGCAGCGCGTGATTGAAGCACGCAATATACAAACGGAACGCTTCAAAGACTATGAACATATTCATTACAATGCACAGATGAATACCAAGCAAATTCAGAAGTTTTTGCAAAAGTAAATGAAGCCTCATTATCTTTATTGAAAAGTGCAATGGCACGGCTAAAACCTATCGGCACGTGCCTACGACCGCATACTGAAGGTAGCACGCACCATTGCCGATTTGGCTAAAAGTGAAGAGGTATTGCCAGAGCATATAGGCGAGGCAATACAGTACCGAAAGTCTTGATCGTGAAGGTTGGTTTGGAAATTAATAATTAACTATATAAAAATGAAAATTCGCAGTATTTTTTTACAATGTGTATTGCCCTATTGGGCTTTGTAGCTTGCAACAACAGCAAGCAGCTTTGATAATGACGAAATTACAGAACTCATTAGCAGTCATTTAGAAGAGCAGCCCCTATTTGAAACCGCTAAATTTCGCACCGATAAGCAGAAATTAGTAACCAACAAAGATAGGGAAACTATTGATGCTATACAAAAACTAACAGATGATGGATTTATAGAAATCAACGATGAAAAAAACACGCAAAAAGATGGTTTTCAAAAGATAGCGTGCACATCATTACCCCCATGTAGCTTACCAAAGAGGCTTTGCCTTATTTAGTAAAAACAAAACAAGAATAGTGCCGAAGTAAAAAAACAATCATTTATAAGCTAAATGAGAAAAATAACTATTGAAAAAATACTGAAAACGTAGCTGTTTGCACGGTGATATTGGATAAAGAAAAACACCTTTTTACGCTTTTTGGCAAAGACCCTTATCCTAATGCCTCATTCATTACCCAAAAAAATTCAAACTGAAATACAACGAAAAATACAGGCTGGAAGATTATCAAAAAATAAGTATATGAAGAATTTTTAGTATATTAACTCTTGTACAAGCTTTATTAAGCCTAATATCAGGGGTGCTTATTTCAAAAATGTCGTTTATAGGGCAGAATAGGCGTAAGCACAGCATACAACCAATACACTGTTTTCAAAGTATGGTGGAAAAACAGCTATTTTTGCTATTTATAGTGCAGTTTATATTAGCACTATTTTTTTACAAACCTTCAAAAAGCAAAAGTAAGTCATAATTTTGCGCGATTGCTTTCCTTACTGCTAATAATAGTGGGAGGTATAGGTGCTTATCTCACTTATATAGATTTTACCACTACAGCTCATAAAGTAATGAATATTAAGTTTCATTCGGGTTTTTACTTATTTTGGGTAGGGTGGTTTATCACTTGTTTTTATTTTTTTGTTATCAAAGGCAACAAAACAAACGACAATCCCCCAAGAATAAGGGTCATAGCAAATTGAGAACTCCATACAAGCCAGCCGAAAGCTGTGCCTATGGGAGTAGCAACCCCAAACAGCAGTAACACTTCGGCTATAAAGAACGGATAGGAACCAAAGCCTGCATTGGTAAAGGTCATAGCAAAAGCTACCTACTACAAAAAGCTGTAAGCACATTGGGCAAGCTAATATTGGCTGTTTCGGGCAAAAGCAAAAAGGGAATATAAAACATCAAGAAATACATAGCCCATATAAAAAAGGGTATGTAACAAAAAAACAATAGTTTATGGCGTATTTTTCAGCACTGAAAGTACGCCTTCTTTTATACTCATTGAGAAAGTTTTTTTAATTTTATAAATAGTTTATTTTGAGAATTATAGATGAAGTACAACAGCACAACGAAGAGTAATCCGCCCCCAATGAGCAGCCACAAAAGCTTTTTTTGAAAGGAATTTTAGACAACAAAAAGTACTTATCACTTCAAATTGTAATACGAAAGCTACGGCAGTAAATAGCAAGAGTAGGAGCATATCGATTACGCGTTCGGAAATGATTGTGCCGAGCGATTGGTCTATAGGCACTTCATCGTAATTGCTTACCAATAGGGCTCTTGATACCTCGCCCTGAACGGGGAATGGTTACATTTACTAAATAGCCAATAAAGACAGCCATTGTTCGATGTAAAAGAGAGGTGCGATAACCTAAAGGACGGAGCAGGAATTCCCAGCGAGATAGCTCGTGAAAAAGTCGCTTAAAAAATCCTAAAAAAACGGAAAAACCAATATAATAATAGTTGGCGCTTAAGAAAGTAGTTTTTACCTGTGATAGTTGTTCTTCAGTAAATTGACTATAGGCATAGGCACACAAAAACACTCCCACAGCAAGCGGGAGTGTTATTTTTTTAATAGTTTTTCATTTCAGTAAGTTAGTCTGTTCATCGGGGAAAATAATAGCAGGCTTGAAGTTTTTAGCCTCTTCAAAATTCATAAGAGCGTAAGAAATAATAATGATGATATCACCTTTTTGTACTCTACGAGCTGCAGGCCCATTGAGGACAATAGCACCAGAGTTTCGTTTTCCCTTAATAATATAAGTATCAAAACGTTCGCCATTATTCACATTCACGATTGATACTTTTTCGCCTTCAATCATATTAGCAGCTTCCAAAAGAGCCTCATCGATGGTAATACTACCTATGTAATCTAAATCGGCACCCGTAACCTTTACGCGGTGTATTTTAGATTTTAATACTTCTATTTGCATTTCTAATTAATTTTATAAAAAGTGCGGCAAAGATAGGAATTAATTGGTAATTACGAGCAAGAAAAAGCTAAAAAAATATAATAATTAATATTTTTTTATAAAGTATTGAAAACTAACTTTATATAAAAATAAATGTTACGTTTTGTTATTTTTATTGCTTAAAAAGTTGTAGATTTAAAAATACTTATCTTTTGCTTCAATAAAAGTTAAAAATTAACCGCAATGAGTGTATTAGTCAATAAAAAAATTCAAAGGTAATTGTACAAGGCTTCACAGGAAGCGAGGGTACTTTTCACGCAGAGCAAAATGATTGCTTATGGCACGAATGTAGTAGGAGGTATTACCCTAATAAAGGGGACAAACTCACTTAGGCAAGCCTGTATTTAATACAGTAGCCGATGCCGTAAAAGCTACTAATGCTGATGTATCGATTATCTTCGTTCCGCCTGCTTTTGCTGCCGATGCCATTATGGAAGCTGCTGATGCAGGGTATAAAAGTGATTATAACTATTACTGAAGGTATTCCTGTGGCTGATATGGTGAAAGTAGCAGCTTACATTAAAAACAGAGACTGCCGCTTAATAGAGCTCTAACTGTCCAGGTGTGATAACTCCCGAAGAGGCTAAAGTAGGTATTATGCCTGGTTTTATCTTCAAAAAAAGGTAAAGGTGGGTATCGTTTCTAAATCGGGGACACTTACTTATGAGGCTGCCGACCAGATTGTTCGCCAAGGATTGGGTATTACTACTGCTATAGGGTATAGGTGGCGACCCTATTATTGGTACTACTACCAAAGAAGCGGTAGAGCTACTAATGAACGACCCTGAAACTGAATGCATTGGATGATTGGTGAAATTGGAGGGCAATTAGAGCCTGAAGCAGCTCGCTGGATTAAGGCTAATGGCAATAAGAAACCTGTGGTAAGCTTTATTGCTGGTGAAACTGCTCCTAAAGGACGTACTATGGGACACGCTGGTGCTATTGTGGGTGGTGCTGATGACACTGCCGAAGCTAAAAAAACGTATCCTTAAAGAATGTGGTATACACGTAGTTGATTCGCCTGCTAAAATAGGTGAGAAAGTAGCGGAGGTAATGAAGAAATAATTATATAACTCGTTCCATAATAGTGAAGTGTTCGGAAAGGTTTTTAAAACTTTTCTGAACACTTTTTATATCTTTTCATTATTTTTTTACTACTTTTGCCGCACTTTTTAAAATATTCATTAACATTTATGAAAAACTAATTTCAATTACTTTGCTTTCAACAATATTTACTTTTTCAGCTCATTATTCGGACAGAAACGACTTTTTAGATACTGAAGTATTTAGAAAAAGAATCCTTCGGAAGTAACTTCTTTTGAGGAGGCACGTGGTGAAGGTGAGAAGATAATCAATTACCTTATTCAGGAGGGAGATGATACCGGGAGCCTCAATAACTGTAGCTAAGGAAGGAAAAATATTATGGCAAGAGGGCTATGGTTATGCCGATATTGCTAAAAAAACACCTATCAACCCTAAAAAGTACTTTGTTTAGAATAGCAAGTATGAGCAAGGCTATTACTGGAGTGGTTTTGGCACGCCTACAAGAGCAAGAGCAAGTTTGATTGAACACTTCTTTGTACGAATATGTGCCTAACTTCCTGAAAAAGCCATTTGATTTTACTATCAAACAATTGGCAGGGCATTTGGCAGGCATTCGTTCTTATAAAAGGCAATGAATATACGCTTAATAAACCATTTACTATAGAACAGGGTATTGACTTGTTTAAAGATGATTTATTACAATCGGCACCTGGTACTAAGTTTTTTTATAGTAGCTATGGCATCAACTTAATTTCATACGCTATTGAAAAAGTGCTTGTATAGAAAATTTGAAGCATTACTAAAAGATGAAGTATTTAAACCGCTAAATATGTGGAATACCTTTCCTGATAGAGGAAAGATTATCAATAATGAGGCTACCCCCTATACTCGTAGTAAGAAAGGACTAAATAAGGCTACTGAAGTAAATAACTACTTTTAAATTGGCTGGAGGTGGCTTTTTATCTACCTCACACGATATTGCTAAAATGGGAATTGCTATTGAACGACACAGTTTTTCTTTTCGCAAGCTATTGAATATGAAATGCTACAAAAAGCAATGTACTATTGATGATGAAGAGGTAAATTACGGTATTTGCTGGCAAAACCAAACTGACTGGAATAGCCGTGAGTATTTTGGTCATACAGGTATGGGTGTAGGTGGTTATGGGTGGCTATCGGTATATCCTAATGAAAAAGTGGTTATCGTAATGCTTTTTTTAATGTTACTGACCCTCAAATTAGTATTTATTTGCAGCGGCTTACTGATTTTATATTGGAAAGGTACTGAGCACGTGAATAGTGCTAATTAATTATAGATAAAAATTAAGGGCTACCTGAAAGTGTTTTTCGGGTAGCCCTTTTTGTATGTTGTTTATTATTTAAGGCTTCCTACCATATCTTCAGGGGCGTACCCATTTATCAAAGTCTTCTGCGGTAACGTAACCTAAACGAACAGCTTCTTCTTTGAGGGTAGTTCCGTTGCGGTGTGCTGTTTGAGCTATTTCGGCAGCTTTGTAGTACCCTATCTTGGTATTGAGCGCAGTAACTAACATTAATGAATTATCTACTAATTCTTTAATTCGTTTGTAGTTAGGTTCTATACCACTTGCACAATGTTCTTCAAATGACACGCATACATCACCCTAACAATTCTGCTGACTGAAGGAAGTTGGCAGCTAATAGCGGTTTGAATACGTTTAGCTCTGTAATGACCTTGAGTGCCACCCACTGTAATAGCTACATCATTACCCATTACTTGTGCGGCAACCATAGTCATCGCTTCGCATTGTGTAGGGTTTACTTTACCCGGCATAATAGAGCTACCTGGTTCGTTGGCAGGGATAAGGATTTCGCCAATACCTGAGCGAGGTCCCGAAGCCATCATACGAATGTCGTTTGCAATTTTATTGAGTGAAACAGCTAATTGCTTAAGTGCTCCGTGACTTTCTACGATAGCATCGTGAGAGGCTAAAGCCTCAAACTTATTAGGAGCAGTAACAAAGGGTTGTCCTGTAAATTTAGCAATATATTCGGCTACTTTTTACATCGTAACCTTTTAGGAGTATTGAGCCCTGTACCAACAGCTGTACCTCCCAAAGCAAGTTCTGAAAAGGTGTGCAAGTGTATTTTTAATTGCTTTTGATAGCGTGGTCGAGCTGGGCTACATAACCAGAAATTTCTTGACCGAGTGTAAGAGGGTAGCGTCCATAAGGTGTGTACGACCTATTTTTACTACATCTTTAAAGGCTTCAGCTTTAGCTGCTAATGTGTCGCGTAGTTTTTGAACCCCTGGTAGTGTTTTCTCACCACCATTTGGTAGCAAGCAATGTGCATACCTGTAGGGAAGGTGTCGTTAGACGATTGTGATTTATTTACATCGTCATTGGCTTTTTAATACGGGGTCGCCTTTCGCCAATTTTTTCCCCTGCCAATACTTGAGCACGGTTGGCAATCACCTCATTGACGTTCATATTTGATTGTGTACCTGAGCCTGTTTGCCAAATAACCAATGGGAATTGGTCATCGAGCTTTCCTGCAAGGATTCTCATCGCATACTTGTGCAATAGCGTCTCTTTTTTTCGGCTGAAAAGTACCCCCAAATCGAAGTTGGCATAAGCAGCGGCTTTTTGAGGTAGGCAAAACCGCGAATAATTTCTTTTTGGCATAGAGGCAGGAGCCCCAATTTTTGAAGTTGTTGCGTGAGCGTTCGGTTTGAGCTCCCCAATATTTATCAGCGGGGACTTTTACTTCGCCCAAAGTGTCTTTTTCAATTCTGTAACTCATATTCTATATTTACATTTAAAAAGATGATTTATAATCAGATAGCGTAAGAAAACGAATGATTTCTTCTGAATAACGCTACAAATGTACGATAATTTGTCTAAATATCAAAAATTATTTTAAATATTTTTTTACACTCTTTTTGAAATTCCTTAGTAACAATATCTCGGTCATAATTTTATGTATCTAAATCTTTTTCAAAAAGCTAAATACATAGCCTCCATATTTTTCGTAGGAAAAAGGAGCGTAGAGGTATCGGTACGGGTAGAATGTTCAATAATGAGGATACCATCTTCGTTAAGTAGTTCATTATCAAATACAAGTTGTATTATTAGTGCTATTTTTCTAAAGGGAAATCATAGGGTGGGTCGGCAAAGATGACATCAAATTGTTGCTTGGTGCGTTTTTAGGTATTCAAATACATCGGCTTTTAGTGCTGTAATGGGGTAATTGAGTTCGCGGGCTGTTTTATTTACAAACTGTATGCAGGCATTATAGCTATCTATGGCTATTACAGCAGGACAGCCCCTTACTTGCAAACTCATAAGATAGGTTGCCTGTACCTGTAAAAAGGTCGAGTACAGAAAGTTGTTCAAAAATAGTAATCATTATTAAGGATATTGAAAAAGGGCTTCTTTTGCAAAAATCTGTTGTAGGGCACTGGGTAGTTTGGAGGGTGCTATAAGTTGTTTTCCTTTGTTTTTTCCTGAAATAATACGCATTTTCTTATTTATTTTTCATAGGCAAAGATATAAAATAATGTTTAATAAGCAATGATTAATCATTAATTTAGTATCACATATTTAGCAATTGCTGACTTTCCTTCGGTACGAGCCGCACAGGCTTTTTATCCTTCGTCACATACTCGGCTGCGCCAGCTCACCGACTTTCCTTCGCTCAACCTTCGCTCAAGGTTCGGTGAGAGTATAGCACTTTGGCAAACTCTTAAAGTTTACCAAAGTCGCGATACTATTTTTCTTGTTATAAAGACTTTTTAGCTTTGTTCTATGATAGTTGGAAGGCTTCTTTTTACCTTTTCTACATAATCTAATTTTTTTCCCAAGTGAAAAGCTCTACAGTGAGTTCTTTGGTTTTGTGATACGGTGATGAAAAATACCTTTAGTAACTACTTGGGGGTACGTCCCATATGCCCATATGAGGCGGTTTTCGCTATAAATAGGATTTCGCAATTTCAAACGTTGTTCTATATCATAGGGACGCAACGAGAAAAATTTCTTGTATTTTTTGCTATTTCACCATCAGTTAGGTTTACTTTGCTTGTTCCATAAGTATTTACATATACTCCCGTAGGTTCAGCTACCCCAATAGCGTAGCTTACTTGCACAAGCACTTCGCTAGCAACCCCTGCTGCGACTAAGTTTTTTTAGCAATATGACGCATCGCATAAGCCGCACTGCGGTCTACCTTGCTAGGGTCTTTGCCTGAAAAGGCACCTCCTCCGTGAGCTCCTTTTTCCTCCGTAGGTATCAACAATAATTTTACGTCCTGTTAAGCCTGTATCGCCGTGAGGACCCCCCAATTACAAAAGATACCTGTAGGGTTGATGTGGTAAATGATATTGTCATCAAAGAAGGGTGCGTACTGGGGTACTTCTTAATCACGCGAGGAATGAGGATGTGCACAATGTCTTCTTTTGATTTTTTAGCATTACTTTTTCGGTATTGAAATCATCGTGTTGCGTTGAGATAACAATGGTATTGATGCGCACAGGCTTGTTGTTATCGTCATATTCTAAAGTTACTTGGCTTTTTAGCATCGGGGCGTAAATAGGTAATTTCTTTTTATTTTCACGGCGCAAATCGGCTAATTCTCTTAGTAATGCGTGCGAAAGGTCTAAAGCCAATGGCATATAGTTTTTCGGTTTCATTTACGGCATAGCCAAACATCATTCCTTGGTCGCCAGCACCTTTGTTCTTTCAGGTTTTCCACGTTCTACTCCTTGATTGATATCGGGAGATTGTTCGTGATTGCTGATAATACCCCGCACGAGTTTGTTTCAAACATATACTCGCTTTTTGGTGTAACCGATTTTTGATTACATTACGTGCAATTTGTTGCACATCAATATAAGTGTTAGATTTCACTTCCCCTGCCAATACCACTTGCCCTGTAGTTACTAAAGTTCTGCAAGCCACCTTGGAATGTGGGTCAAAGGCGAGAAAGTTATCAATAAGGGCATCGCTAATTTGGTCTGCCACTTTGTCAGGGTGTCCTTCAGAAACGGACTCAGAGGTAAATAAATATCCCATTTGTTATTGTATTTTTAGGTAGAAGACAAGTGTTGCCCTGCTTTTTATTTGGGGGTACTATGATGTTGAAGAGTAATGAAAAATTACTGTTTTAGCATTTTTAGGGGAGTACCCCAAGAGGTTGCAATCAGTACAAATTTGTCCTCCTGTTATTATTTCTGCGGCAAAGATACAAAAATAATGTTTAATTGTCAAGTTTAAAAATAATTATTTTTATGCGAGCTGCACGGGGTGTTATAGTCCTATTACTACCCCTATATTGGGTATAAATCGGCTGCCAAAAATACTTTTTCCTTCTTTGTAAAGTATATTATAGCTTCCGCCAAAGCGCATATATACATTAGCTCTGAGTTGTTGCATATAGCCCGCTCCAATATATAGCGCATCTTCGTTGGTGTTATAAGTAGTATTGAGTGTTTTGTGTTTTTGTGATACAAAATAATGCTGATAGGAGGTACTAAGGTAAGCAACCCTACCTATATAGTACGATGCCACAGGGCCTACCCCCAAAAAAGAAGACTGCGAAAAGTACTCTGAATTTTTGCAAACTACCATTCACTACAATCCCTACTTCTAAATCATCTGTAACTTTTAGCCCTATTTGAGGTGATAAGTCTATTCCTAAACCGTAACTGGTGAAGTTTATGCCAACGTTTCCGCCATAAGTCCATATATATACTTTGTTGGTAGGAAGGTGATAAAATATTGGGACTTTGCCCCATAACGTAGCTACTTGCTAATAAAAAAAGTAATAAAAACTAAAGTCTCATTTTCATACGATAATTTATTTAAAAGTTCTTTATTATTTTATTTTCATTGTTTCTGTAGGGGATATTTTAGTAATTACATAGGTAGGTACTAATAACATCAGCAGGCATAAGAGCAATACACCCTATGTTTAGCAATATCACTGCAATACTGCTTATTGCAATGGGTACTTCGCTTACGTAATAAGTTGCAGCATCTAACTTGATGAGGCTATATCGCTGTTGCAACCATAATAACAAAAAGCCCTAAGGCATTTCCCCATAAAAAGCCCTAAGCCAATGATGTAAGTGGCATTGTACAAAAAAATATTTTTTTCTGATACTGCGATCGGTCATTCCTAAACTTTTCAGTACGCCAATCATAGGTGTTTTTTTCTAATATAAGTACTAAAATGGCTGTAATCATATTAAAACCTCCTACAATAATCATTATACCGATAATTAGGTATATATTGAAATCGAACATACCTACCCATTCAAAGATAAAGGGAAATTTCTGAATAATTGTTTGGGCATCTAAAACGACCCTACGGCACCATATACTTTGTAACCTACATCTTCAATACGGTCAAAATCATTGATAAAGAGTTCAAAATTACCTACTTCATCTTGCTGCCATTTGTTCATTTTCTGTATTTGTCGTATATCTGTAAAAACGTAGGAGGCATCAAACTCCTGAAAGCCACTGTTATACAGACCTACAATTTTAAAACTACGCTGGTTGGGCGTTTGCGAATCTTCATCTTTTTAGAAAAATAGCGTGGCAATGATCTCCAATTTTTAGATGCAGTCGGTTAGCTAAATAGGTAGAAAAGAAGAATTTCGTTTGAGATTTCTTCGCCCTGATACATTAGGGTACGCCCTTCGGTAATAAAATCTTGCAAAAGTTGCCAATTATAATCTTTGCCTACTCCTTTAGCTAAGATAGACTCATAAGTATTTTCAGTACGTATAATTCCTCCTTTAGTAGCAACTGCTTGTATATGAGTAACTTCTGGCACTTGCTTAAAAGTAAGGATAAAATTCTTGGTTTTTTTGGAAATGGGATGGGTACTTACTCTGAGGCGTTATTGTCATACGCAAAAATCTGTATATGTCCGTGAAAGACTACTAATTTTTTTCACGAATTTTTTGGCGTAATCCTGTACCTGTAGCAATAGCAATAAGCATCATCACCATTCCTATTGCAATAGCTGCAATTGCCATTTTTGATAATTGGTGAAGATATTGTACCTTTGTCGCCCTTTTGAAAATATAACCTTTTTAGCTATGAAATATTCTGTATTCAAAAACAATATGCCCTTTTATGGTGCCAAAGTTACAATCTATATGTACGCTCATATCTTGCAAAAATAATGGACAACCACGTACCGACACTACTCAGCAAACAAAGGATAAACACCCTAAAAGAAATAGTAGAAGGTGCTAACCGAATGTATCTATATACCAATGATTTAGAAAAATAAGAATGTAGGAATAGTTACGAATCAAACAGGTATTGTTCGCACTAAAAAATACCTATGTTCATTTAGTTGATACGCTCCTGAAGAAGAAAAATTAAGGTCATTAAAGTATTTGCTCCCGAGCACGGTTTTTAGAGGGCAAGCTGATGCCGGAGAAGTGATTAAAGATGGTAAGGATACTCAAACAGGTCTTCCCTATAATTTCTTTATATGGCAAAAATAAAAAAACCATCGTCGCAACAACTTAAAGATATAGATGTTATGCTTTTTGACCTCCAAGATGTTGGGGCTCGCTTTTATACCTATATCTCTACACTGCATTATGTGATGGAAGCCTGTGCCGAACAGCATATTCCTCTTATAGTGTTAGATCGTCCCTAACCCTAATGCTCATTATATTGACGGACCTGTATTACAACCTGCTTTTTAAAAAGTTTTATAGGAATGCACCCTGTACCTATTGTATACGGAATGACCATAGGCGAATATGCTCAAATGATTAATGGTGAAAAATGGCTTGAAAAAGGAGTTACTGCCAATCTTAAAGTTGTAAAATTAGCTTATTACAATCATCAAATGCCTTATAAACTGCCTGTAAAACCTTCACCCAATTTGCCCAATGAGGTAGCGGTCAATCTCTATCCAAGTTTGTGCTTCTTTGAAGGAACTAATGTGAGTATGGGGCGGGGTACTAATCAGCAGTTTCAAATATATGGCTCTCCTTATTTTGCTAAAAACAACTTTTCACTTTACCCCAAGCCCAATGAAGGCGATAAAAGCCCTAAATTTAATGGCAAACAGTGCTATGGCGAAGACCCTAAAGCCATACACCCTATCTATCACAAATAAATCTTACTTGGCTCAAAAAAAGCGTTTGAACAAGGCAAAAGTGTAAAAACACCTTTCTTTACCTCATCATTTAATAAAATTGCAGGCAATGATTTGCTAAAAACAAATTACTGAAGGAAAAACAGAAGCCGAAATACGCCTAAGTTGGCAACAAGAACTCAATAAATTCAAAAATAAACGAAAAAAATACCTGCTTTATCCATAAGCAGGTATTTTTTGTTGATTTACTTATCCATTCTTACTATTTTTAGGCTGAAAAAGTACCAATAACAGCTACTAAATCACTTTTGCGACTGCATTACTGCTTCAATGTTTTTTTATACGCCATAGGTGCTTTCTTCGGCATTACCCCCAATAAGGGTAATGTTTTTGGCTTTCAGAGCTTTCTTAATATCCGAACTCGTAAAGCGGTTTTGCTCTCATTACGCGAGAAGGCACGCCCAGCCCCGTGTGAGGCTGAATTGAAACTCTCGGCATTGCCCTTGCCACGCACAATGTAGCCCGCATCGGTCATCGAGGCAGGGGATAATACCCAATACTCCCTCACCAGCAGGGTAGCCCCTTTTGCGGTGTACTACCACCTCCTTGCCATTATGAATTTCTTTCCACGCAAAATTGTGGTGGTTCTCAATACGCGCTCTGAGTCGCCCACCTACCGCACGAATAAGCCGGCGGTGAATGTCATCGTGACAAGCCGAAGCGTAATCACCTGCGAGGTTCATAGCCGTCCAATACTCCAATCCCAAGTGAGTATTGAGGTCAAGCCACGCAAACTGCTGCGCTTCTTTGGGTAGCGGACATTGTTCGGCTGCCACACGCACGTAATATTGCGCTATCTCCGCCCCAAACCCACGCGAACCGCTATGCGAAAGGATACCTAAGTATTTCCCTTTGGGTAGCCCTATTTTTGGGTCGTCTGCTAAGAGTTCTACCTCGCCAAACTCCACAAAGTGATTACCACTACCCGAAGTACCCATCTGCTTAATCGCCTTATCTTTCAATCGTTTGAGGATAGGGGATAAGCGAAAAAGTATCGCGGTCAAAAATCTCGTGTTCTACGTGCGATTTGTGGGTTTCGTACATACCAAACTTCGTATGCTCGGCGAGGGCTTTCTCGTACTTATCGCGAGCCCCCGGAGGTACGACACTGGTATATCCAAGATACTGAGGCACATACGACAACCGATGTCCAACCCCTACCCCGTAAGGAATCACTGCATTCTCTACTGCCAGCACGCCCCCTATGGGTAAGCCGTAGCCACTGTGCGCATCAGGCATCAGGGCACCCCAACCGAAATAGGAAGTTTTTAAAGCTGTATAGAGTTGCGTTTTTGCCTCTTCGGTGATGTCCTCGCCAAAGATATGGTAAGGGCGCGCAAGGTGTTGAGCTGTCGTTTTTCGGTTTTAGTAGACGAAAGCAACGCTTCGGCTATCTGACCAAAAAGTAAGATGACCTTCGTATTGTGCAGGATTTTTAAAAATATCTTCGAGCACCGACTTTACATACGCTAAGTTTTTTTAGTAGCGTAATTGCGTTTCATCACTTCCAACGCTACATTAATAGATTGATTATTCGGGAAACCTAACTTCAGTAGGTCTTTCCCTTTGAGTTTTAAATTTGCCATAATAATTTGTTGATTTGTCAATTTGCTAATTTGCTAATTTCCTCATTTGCTAATTAACAAATTCCTAATTTCCCTCTTAGCCGCAGCGCGTTCCTTCTTATAACTCTTTTCTACATAAGTGCTTTTGAAGTCAGAGCCATTAAAAGGTACGAACAGGATTGCCCCGCTGCACTTGGGTGTGATTATTCCAATGGTTTTGCGCTTGCTCGGCAGGTTGCTGAAGCTCTATTTCGGCGAGCTTTTCCCTCAGACGGTTGAGAGCGAGCTTCTTATTGTCGAGTTGCGAACGCGAATCTTGTGCAAAAACGCTTACCCCTGTGGGTAGGTGAGTAGCGCGTACTGCCGAATTTACCTTGTTTACATTCTGTCCGCCATTGCCCTGCGAGCGAGTGGTTTGGAATTGTACATCGCGCTCCAAGAAAGGCTGGCGTTGCAGTTGGTTGAGTTCAAAAACGCCTATATACCAATTGCTTCGCTGGTGGAATTTGCGAAAAAGTACTCTTGCCAACCCAACATATAGTGCCGAGCCAACTTTTTCAGGAAAAGCCGATAGCTCCTTGCCTTTTAAGTTGTAGCGTAACCGATTTTATAGTCAGATTAGCATCGCCTTCCTCTCGGCTGAGAATAATATAGTTGATGCCTGCTTGGGTAGCCTCTTGCAAAAAAATATTTTCAGTACTTTCGCCACTACCCATTGGCATTCTAAGGGACCACGCCCTGAAGTGATTTGTATAATTTTTTTCTTCCATTTTTTTCTTTTTATTTTATAATTGCACATATGGCTTTGCACTCTAAAAAGCATCTCCCTATTTCTATTGCTGGGGTGTGATACTTAAGGGGGGCAATCTCTTTCAGTGGAGTGCGTTTGTACTTTTCCTTAGGGCGTATAGCGCTTTTCGTATTGCCTCCACGAATAACTACCTCCATAGATTTTTGCTATGGATAATTCCCCAGTTCTTATGGTTACTTATGATTTTATCAAGCTCGGCGAGTTCTCGCTCTATGGCTACATCTATTGGGCGGTAATGAGTGATCATATTAGGTTTTACGCGCAGTTCAAAACGCCACGCTTCGGTAAACTCGTAATACGTTTCAAAAATGGTCTTTTTGGTGATTGAAACACTCTATTCTCGCAAAATAGGTGCATTCCTTTTCAGAGAACTTTCCCGTCTCGATAACTCTTTCCCATTCCCACTGACTGAAAGTGTACAATTCCTGTTTACGAGCTATATAGACACGTTTGCCACGGCGCTTTTTTTCTTCTTTTTGGAATTTGCGGTTATCAGCGTATTGATAGGTGTTGATTTTCTCTAAGAGCGTAGCGAAAAAGTCGGCTTGCTTTACCTTGTCTTACATCTTCTCTCAGTACAAAAAAACGCACATAACCCTTTTTGGTAAGGTTTTTTTCAAGAGGTACAAGCGGCAGATTTCGTTTCTGCTTTTCTAATTCAGGATGACGATTACAGCATTCGCGCAGATATTTCTCGTAATCGGTTCGGACAATGCGCTTACGAGAACGCAAATTGCGGAGGCGAGAAACGCCTTCGGGGGTAATATATAGATTTCCCATTTTTCAATTGACAATTAATAATTAACAATTTAATTGCTTCGGGAAAATGTGATAGGAAGGTGTCCTAAAAATTCTATTTGTGAGGAAAATAAAAAAGCCCGAAGCGGGTGCTTCGGGCTCTTCTATATTTTATACTATTATTCTAATCAAGCAGATACGCCACGAAGCGTTACCTTGTGCAAAAGGTAATACAGATGCGATATGTAACTTGATGTAGGTCATTTCTTCGTGTGTATTTATAAGGTTAAACGATGATTTTTTTCGTAATTCGGCGGCAAAAGGTACTACTATTTTTTTGAATTAGCAAGTTTTCTGATTAAATTTTTTCTTCAATAGCCTTTTGTCCCTCTGCAATATAGCCTGTAGCCAAGCGGTATTTAAAACATAAATGCCGTGAGAAACGAATATAATTCTCTATCTATAGTTAAGCTAGTGCGTTTAGTGTGTTCTATTAGTACATTTATCTTGTTATATTGGTCTTCTGAAATAATACTGATGTTATTAATGCTGTTTACCGGTATCTCGATGATATGCAATAGCTTAAAAAATGTATAATTTATCTTGACATAGCATAAAGGGAGGTAAGTGATACAATAGTCTCGATACTTGCTTTACCTTTTTCCAAATAGCCAAAAATCTTCTTCGCTCATCTCTGCCAAGAGCAGTTGTTGCGCTTGTGTAGTCCTATTGATAATGTAGTATAAATAATAGAAAATTATTAGCAAATATGGGACAAATGTGGTAATAGACGTTAACAATATATAACCAAAAAAAGCAAGTAGGGTACGCTATCCATTTGGCGTATCACCTCAAAAATCGACACACAGCCCAATAAACAGAAAAAGGGATTAACGAAAAGACAATTGCTGCGATTATAAAAAAATATTTTATAATTTTTTTCGCTTAGTGATGTATAGCTGTCTCGCCTCAGGTAGAGGAGAAGACGGGCAATAGGCTTCTACTCGCTTTTTCAAAAATCATTTCTGTGCGTTTTTAAATACCATTTAAGTACGTAAAATACACCTGCCGCTGCCACAAGCTCTATAGTAAAAAAATAAAATCTGATCCATAAAAACATAAAAGCTAAAAACAATGCGATATTGTTTTAGCTTTTCATAAATTTCTGCGGAGAGAGGGATTCGAACCCCCGGAGGTGTTAGCCCTCAACGGTTTTCAAGACCGCCGCATTAAACCGCTCTGCCATCTCTCCATTTGCACCAACATTCCGTTGTTTCATTTATGCGGGTGCAAAGGTACGACTATTTTTTTAAACTTGCAAATTTTTGTCAAAAATATCAACTTTTTACTACAAAAATATAATACATTATTAATCAGCGTATTTAATCATTCATTGTCAATAAGAACTCTTCATTGTTCCTACTCTGTTTTATCCTATTTTTCCATAAATTCCATTGCCTCAATAGGATTCATATCTGCTAAATATTTTCGTAGCATCCCAAATTCGGTTCAGAGTCTTTTCGTCAAGTAAAAGGTCATCACGGCGTGTAGAAGAAGCCATTAGGTCAATAGCAGGGAAAATACGCCTATTAGCAATACGGCGGTCTAATTGCAGTTCCATATTACCCGTACCTTTAAATTCCTCAAAAATAACCTCATCCATTTTAGAACCTGTATCTGTCAGCGCTGTAGCTATGATAGATAAAGAACCACCATTTTCTATATTACGAGCTGCACCAAAAAACGCTTCGGACGATGCAAAGCATTAGCATCCACCCTCCAGTAAGTATTTTTGCCTGAAGCAGGTTGCACCGTATTATAAGCACGCGCCAAGCGAGTTATCGAATCTAGAAGTATCACCACATCGTGTCCACACTCTACCATTCGTTTTGCTTTTTCCAATACAATATTAGCTATTTTTACGTGTTCAGCAGCCTCTTTGTCAAAAGTAGAAGCAATAATCTCACCGCGCACATTGCGTTGCATATCAGTAACCTCTTCAGGACGCTCATCTATCAGCAGTACCATCAAATACACCTCAGGGTGATTTTTTTGCTAATAGCATTAGCAATTTCTTTTCAGTAAGGTCGTTTTTTTCCCGTTTTTAGGCTGTGCCACAATCATTCCTCGTTGTCCCTTACCTATGGGTGCAAAAAGGTCTATTAAGCGCGTTGAAGTAGTACTTCCCTTGCCAGCCAATTCAAATTTCTCATTAGCAAATACAGGCACTAAGTGTTCAAAAAGCACGCGGTCTCTCACCACTTGAGGGTCTAACCCATTGATTTTTATAACTTTTAATAACGGGTAGTACTTTTTCTCCCTCTTTAGGCGGACGCACCTCTCCGTGTACCGTATCACCCGTTTGCAACCCAAATAAACGAATTTGTGAAGGGGAAACATAGATATCATCAGGCGAAGCTAAATAATTATAGTCCGAAGAACGCAAAAAAACCATACCCCTCAGGAGCAATGTCCAACACCCCCTCACAATCAACAATACTGTCAAACTCAAAATCAGGAGCGCGATAACGATTCTTTTTCTCCTTATCAAAGTTATAAGAATCTATATAATTATCATAGCTATTGTTATTGCTGTTATTATTGTTATTGTTGCTGCTATTATTGCCGTTACCATTACCATTATTATTGCCGTTGTTATTATTAGTTGTGCTAACAGCAGCATTATTAGGGTTCTGATTTTTTTGTTTTGCAGATTATTCTTTTTCTGATTATCTTGGTGTGAGCTACCTACTTTTTGTGGAGTATCTATTTTTTTTCTTCTTTGTTTTCTTGCTTGTAGGCTCTTTTTAGCAGTAGACTCATTAATTTGCGCTTTGGGTAGAGTAGTTGTTTCTTTTTTTAGCAGCAGCTTCTTGTGGTTGGTCGTCAGCCTTATTATCTTCAGCAGGAACTGTTTTTTGCTTGATAATTAATAATTTGTTCAATTAGTTCAGGCTTATTTAGCGACCTATATTTAGGTACATTTAGCTGCTTAGCCATTTCCTGTAATTCAGTTAGCTTTTTTTGCTTTTAATTCTGTAAAATCAGACATTTCTAGGTAAAAAAATAGTTGTTATTAAGGTGAATGATTATATACTAGTAGTTGAAAAATCTTTGGTTTTTCATTCTTGTTTTCAGAAAGTTACGTGGTTATTCTGATATAAAAGGAAGTGGAATCAGGGCGCAAAGATACAAAATAATGTTTAATGTTCAATTTTTTTAATAAATATTTTTGCGCTGCCAATGCCACCCCAAGTAATTTTTTTAGTTTGTCTTTTGGTAAAATAAATCTTTAGGTTCGGTCTGTTATTAATTTTATATTGATATTTCTTTATATCTTCAATAGTCATTTGTAGTTGTTTGACAACAAAGAAAAAAACATTTATTTTTGTTCAGTAAATTGCATTTACTACTAAAACTTACAAAAAAACAAAATTAAGCACTAATCATTGATAATTAAACATTATTTCATATCTTTGCCCCGAAAAAAATAGTTTTCAATAATGAAAAGAACAATACGACATATTTTAATAACAGGTAGTATTATATTGATGTCAGGTTTTTAGTGAATGCAATGTCAGTAAAAAGATGAAAAAAACATCTACGAGCAGGCAGAAGAGTTGCGTTCAGGCGAAACAACTACCTTAGAAGATACTGAGGATTCCCCTTTAAAAGAGAGCTTTTTAATAATTATAAAGTATATGCAATAGATTTGCCTGAAAAAAATTAGACTTTGCAGGCGAAAGAGTTCCTATTGAAGAACCCGATGTATATGAGCGTCTTGACCGTGAATTTTTGGTAAATACCTATTGGCAATCAAATGGATTGTTGTATATCAAGCGAGCTAATAAATACTTCCCTATTATAGAGCCTATTTTAAAACGTAACAATATCCCCGATGATTTTAAGTATTTAGCACTTATAGAAAGCGGACTTACCAATGCAGTATCACCTGCAGGAGCAAGTGGTTTTTGGCAGTTTATGAAGTCGGCAGCTAAGGAATATGGTTTAGAAGTAGGTGATCAAGTAGATGAGCGTTACCATTTAGAAAAAGCCACTCAGGCTGCTTGTGATTATCTAAATGCAGCCAAACGCAGTACTGGCAGCTGGACAATGGCTGCAGCAGCTTACAATGCTGGCGTAGCCGGAATGAATAGGCAAGCCAATCTGCAAGAAACTAATAATTATTATGACCTTTGGCTAAACAATGAAAACCTCTCGCTATGTTTTTCGTATTTTTAGCAGTAAAAAGAAATAATGAAAAACCCTAAGAAGTATGGTTTCATATTTGATAAAAAGACATTTATATAACGAGCTGCCTACTTATAGTGTAATGATAGATTCTTCAATAACCAACTTAATCAGCTTTTGCTAAACAATACAATATCACTTATAAAGATTTAAAAATATACAATCCTTGGCTGCGTGATAGAAAAATTAGAAAAATAAAGATGGTAAAAACCTATTATATAAAAAAATACCAAAAAAAGTAAACCTATAAAAAGATGTAAGCACAGCAGCTTACATCTTTTTATTATAGATTAGGCATATTTTTTTGGGGCAAACATTTCTAATATAGGTAAATTTCCATTAGTAATCCATAAATGCGAAGGTGTAGTTGTTTTCTCATTCAATAGGTGATATTTAGTAAGTATATTACAGGGTCTGTTTAGCAACTGCGTAACCCTGAATCTATTACTTTTTATATGAGAAGGTATAATTTGTTGTATTTGAGGTAATAAATAAGGATAGTGCGTACACCCCAACACTAAATAATCTATTCCTTGTGCAACCATTGGTAAGAGATATTTGCGTAACAAAACTTCCATTTCAGGACTTTCTATAGCACCAACTTCTATCAAATCTACAAAGCCCCTCCCCTACTTGCTCTATAATTTGTACTTGTTCTTCTTGTTTCAAATGCTCACTTGTTTGGGCAAATAGGCTACTTGTTAGTGTACGCCGTGTTGCCAGCACACCTATTTTTAGTAATACTTTTGCAAACCAGCAGGTTTAATAGCTGGTTCTATACCTATAAAAGGTATTTGTTTATATTTATCTCTCAAATAAGTAATAGCATTGGTAGTACCTGTATTACAAGCTACTACTATTATTTTAGCTCCGTTATCCAATAAAAAAATTGTGTATTTGCGTCACATAAAGCTATAATCGCTTACGACTTTTTTTCACCATAGGGAGCATTTTTATTATCTGCCAAAAAAACAAAAGTATTTTCATATGGCATTAGGCTAACAATTTCTTTCCAAATAGTACTCCCCCTACTCCCGAATCAAAAAGACCTATAGGTGCTGTATTTTTATCATTCAAAGTGTCCATTCTTAATCATTTTTTTACAGTACAAAATTAAAAAAGTGTTCTAATTAAGAACACTTTTTCCAAAAATAACTTACTATGATTAAAAATCCTAATTTCTTTTTTTACTACACTATACAAGTCTTCTCCTGTAGCTACAATTACGCTTGAGCCTGTACTTGAATCTAATACATACTGAAGTCCTTTTTCTTTAGCTACATTTTCAATTGCTGTTTTCACTTTCTTAAGCAAAGGTTCTACTAGCTCTTGTTGTTTTCTTTTTGTAGGCTTTGTGCAGCTGTTTGTTGTGATTGACGGATGTTTTCTTCCATCTTTTGTAACTCTTCTTGTTTTTTTAAGAACTCCGTTTCACGAGCTTTTAATTGAGCTTCTGTAAGTGCTGCTATTTCCTTTTGATACTTTTCTGCACGAGCTTGTAGTTCTTTTTATAGCTGCCTGAATATCGTTGGTATAGCTTTGTTCCAATTTCTTCAATTGGGCTTCTACCGATTTTTCTTTCAGGGCATTTCTTCCAAAAGTTTTTGCACATCAATATGTGCTACTTTCACTTAGTGCAGTTACTGCCGTAGTAGCTCCTATAAATAGAGCTAATGCTATCATCAGCGTTCTAATTTTTCATCATTGGCTTTATAATTAATTGTTTTTTTAAAAGTTTACTATTTTCCTTGTTGTTTTTTTGCTTCTCTTTCTTGTTGCAATTTTTTTGTGCTTGTTCAGCTTGTGCTTTTTGGCGTTGTGCTTTTTGGGCTTCCCGTTCTTCTTTTAGTTTTTGCTGGCGTTCTTCTTGCTCTTTTGCTTTTTGTAATCGCAAGGCTTCGCGCTGTTGCTTCATTTCTTCCGTTTTTCGTAAGCGTTCTTGCTCATATTGCACTCGGCGCTCTTCACGTGCTTTTTTTCAGCCTCTTTTCGCTTCTTTACTCGTTCCTCTACAAACTCAAAAATCATAACTCTCTTTTTAGCAGTTCAGCCATATCTTTATTCCTATCTTCGGCATTATCTTTCTTCTTTAATGCTCGAAGTACCACTTTTACTCAAGTTATGCTGTTCAGTAGAATATAGCATTGTAGCTTCGCTTTTTCAAATATAAAGTCATATTTGCGCATTTTACCTATCTCTTGCACTATATTGAATACTTGATCTTGTATAGGCTTTGCCAACATAAACTTCTGGCTTATATACTCTCCTTTCTCAGGGTCAAATTTTTTTGTTCTTTATAAGCATTCAAGTTTCGCTCCAATAGGGCTATTTCTTCTTCTTTATCTTTGATAAGTTCAGGAGTAAGAAGAGCACGCTCTGCTTCAATTTTGCTTTTTCGGCTGCTATTTTTCTGTTCTTTTGTCTATTTCTTGTTGCCATTGAGCTACTTGCAAAAGCAAATTGCTCACTTGCCACTTTATAGTCTTCTAATTGCCCCAAAATGTATTCCATATCTACATAACCTATCTTAGACGTTTTTTTGTGAATAGGATACCTTTACAGCGCATAAGAATATCAAAAATAATATCTGTATTTTTTTCATAGAAAATATCGTGCCAAAAATTAAAAATTGCTGACCGAAAAATAAAATGTGTTTGCCAACCACTGCGATTATTAGAATTAGCAGGATTATCAAAACCATATCCAAAAATCTATACCAAAGCATACCAAATTGTGGCATAAAAAAGTCGTAATCCTAAAACCAGCAGAACGTTTTACCTGAAATGGATTAAAATTGCTCAAACCATTATACATTCCCTCCTTCGGCAAATGCCAATCCGTAAATTGAAGCCATAGGGTTTTTAGCGTAATAGGATAACGCAGTTCTAATGAGAATTTATTAAATACATTCTCTCCATCATCGGTAGATAGTCCGTAGTTTTCATAACCACGTAATTGTATTGTTTCGCGGCTATCCATATTGTAATAGCTCAAACCATCACCTCCCATAAAAGAAACGTTCAAAGGGAACAATACCACGTTGTTTATTATAAGCCCCTAAGTAACCCATTTCAGCACCGAATTTCAGTACAAATTTGCTATACAAATTGGTATACCAAGCCGAAGTGAATTTCACTTTGTAAAACTCTAACCAGCGGAAGCGCTGTTGGTCTATCTCAGATATTCTATCGGCGTTTTGTGCAGTTACAGCTGCTGTGCGTTCATTGGCAAGTTGCTCATAATTTACACCATTAAAAAGCGAATATGGAGGGTAAGCTTTAGCTAATATTAAAGTTACTGCCCGACATTGGATAAATAGGGTTAGGCTACGCAGGTTTCGTGATAATGAAAGTGTATAAGCCAATGAGTTTGATACGCCATCTTTGAAGGTAAAAAGCCCTAAGTTGGCATAATTTTTCAAATCGTAGTGGGTGTAGCCCAAGCTATGTGAAATCTGAAAATAGTCATCGGGAATGCGCAAGCGTTTTGCTAAACCTACACTTGCCCCTGTGATATAAACACGTCTGCTTTTATCTACATCATAATTGCGGTAATTGTAACCAAATTGCTCGGTACGATTAAACGACACTGAAAAACTGCACAGGCTGTTTGCCTCCCATCAAGGTTCTGCAAATGTAAAAGCCATAAGTGCGGTAATACCTACTCACTTGTACACTAAGTGAGCGACTGCCCATCGCCCATAGGTACAGGACGATATTCCTTAAAGTTAAACAGGTTCTTAATAGAAAAATTGTTGAAAGACAATCCCACTGTACCTATAAAAGTACCACCACCATAACCACCTTGTAATTGTACTTGGCTAGAACCTGTTTCGGTAAGATTGTATTCTATATCTACCGTTCCTGCATTAGGGTCAGCATTTTTTTAAAATCAGGGGTTGATGTTTTGTGCATCAAAACAATTGTAATTGTCCCAACTCACGCACGGTACGCACTACTGCATCTTTGCTGTACAAATAGCCAGGGCGGGTGCGCAACTCTCATATATTACATAATCATTGGTACGCTCGTTTCCTACTACTGATATTTTATTGAAATAGGCAGGGTTTCCCTTCTACTATGCGTATTTCAAAATTAATAGTGTCATTAACTACTGATGTTTCCACAGGGTGTACCTGAGAGAACAAGTAACCACTATTTTGGTATAAATTTTGCTATATCTTCAGAATCGGGTTTTGAATTATCCTGAATACGCTTTTTCAGTAATACTCCATTGTAAACATCACCTTTTTAATACCCAATACCTCATTTAGTACTCGGTCATTATAAACCAGAATTACCTAAAAAAATCGTATATCTCCAAAAATAATAGCGCCTTCCTTCCTCAATAGCTATTTTTCAAATCAATATTACCATCTTTATTACGAATAAGGTATCATTCACTACGTGCATCGCGGTAACCTCGCTCTTTATAGAAATCTACTAATTTTTACTAAATCTTCCTCAAAGTCTTTTTTTACGTATTTTGAGCGTTTCCAAAAGCGTCCAGCAAAGCGTTGTTTTGTCTTTCTGAGTTTTTACGTAGCTTTTCTTGTTTAAATTCCTTATTTCCCTCAAAAGTAATATTATCTATTTTTACTTTTCTACCTTTATCTATATGGATAAGCATTGAGGGCCCGTTAGCATCGGTAATTGTATCTACGGGTTTGGTATTTATTGTTACTTTGGTGTTTTAAAAAACCTTCTTTTTCTATACTTATTAATGAGATAATTTCGAGTATTAGCTATTAGGCTTTTCATTTACCTTTACTCCTTTTTTTATCAAGACCGACATCCTTTAGCAAACTTTCTTTCTTTTGCTAACTCCTGATATTTGGGCATCAACAAGTGAGGTGTTTCCTGTATAGCCAATTCTAAGAACACCTTATCACCTTCGGTACGTTGTATGTATATATTTACATCGCTGAACAACTTATAGCCCCTATTTATGTATAATAGCACTAAATTTTTCACTTGGTATTTCTATTTCGTCCTCTACTTTTTAGTCCTGAAGTTGTGAGTATTGTTTGGGAGTTATAACGTTTTGCTCCCGTTACTTCTATGCCTCCTATAGTATATTTTTCCTTGTCCTAATGAAATTCTCTCTTCTTCTTGAGCATTAGCTAAGCTTATGAGCGTTATAAATGCTACGAATAATATTTTTCAACATAGTGTTATGTAAGTTGTTCGCTAATTTTTTTCCAAATCGTCTTTCTCTACCCTGATAGCTTAACAAGGCTGTTTCTAAATCTTTTTTTAGTAAAGTCTGGCTAAAGTACATCAGTAAAATAGAGTTCGGCATAAGCTATTTGCCACAATAGAAAGTTACTGATGCGGCACTCGCCGCTGGTACGTATCAACAAATCTACATCAGGCAAATTGCTGGTATACAGATGTTGTTCAAATAGTGTTTCATCAATATTTTCTACAGCTAAATCTCCTTTACTTACTTTACTGGCTATGTGTTTTGCAGCTGTCAGCAATTCTTCGCGAGCACCATAGCTAAGAGCCAAAGTAAGTGTAGTGCCTGTATTGTGTTTTAGTTTTTTTCTATGGTATTTAATAATACTTCTTTTGTTTTATCGGAAATCTATCCAAATTACCAATCACATTCAGCCTCACATTATTCTTATTGAGGTCATCAAATTCTTTCTTCAAAAAAACTTGACTAATAAATCCATCAAAGCTTTCACCTCATCAGCAGGGACGATTCCAATTTTCAGTCGAAAAAAAGCATAAAAGTGTAAAGATAGGGAATCTTATGTTCCACACAATACTCTAAAGTTTGTCGTACAGAACGTGCCCCCATTCTCGTGACCAAAAATACGTAGTAACCCCTGCTTTTTGCCCATCTACCATTACCGTCCATAATGATAGCCAAATGTTTAGGATATTTCGTTATTTCCATATAAATTACTATTTCCTACAATAACACGGTTCTTCTCCGAATGTATAAGTGAGTGTAAATCCTGTAAATGTATACCAATCATTGGTAGCTTTATTACCAAAAGGTAAAGGTGCGCCCTTGTGGGTCGCTACCGTCTAAGTTATTAGTAGAGTGTATCTGAATCCTACTTCTCCCGCCAAGATAAGTCGGCTTGTTATTTTCTTTTTAATTCCGAAAATAACGGGTACGGCATATCCTGTGGAGCGTTTTTGTAGTATCGGTAGCATCTACAGGGGGTTGTGTATGCGCATTAAAGTACAAGTCATCTTGCCAAAAACCGGCGATGCCCATATATACATAAAGGTGTCATTGGTTTATCCAGCAGGTGTTTTTATACGAAAACTATAAAGTTAAATTCAAGCCCTGTTGTAAATTCAAGCAAGTGGTTTTTGTAACTAAATTGTCTATTTATTTTTCCCCGTATATCAGAGGTGCTGTCATCGCCTCGCAAAAGATGCAGCTGTGATTTGAAAGCGGAGGGTTAGGCGCTCGTGCATATTCCATTTTACTAAGCCTCCAAAAGCGGGCTCATTAGGGATAGACATAATAAGTGCTACCCACATCCGATATAGGGATTGCTTCCTCCTAAGAAAGCTCCTATTTCATACCTTTGTGCCGATGCGATTTGCACCGTTAATAGTATTCCGATAATATATAAACATCTATACATATATACGCTATTCTATGCAAGGTGCAAATATAGGGGGTTTTATATGAAACAACATCTTTTTCTGATTTTTTTGTATTTAACATTTTTATAATACATATCTTGCTGACTTATAATAATATACAATTATTGTGCCATTTTGTTAAGTTTAATGTTTAAAGTGCATAGTACTACCATACTTTTTAAGAACGAATAATAATTGCTTGCCAATCCTTCGTTACATATTCGGCTACACTGCTCACCTACTTTCCTTCGGTGCGAGCCGCATAGGCTTTATGCTTCGCCGAAATTTTAAATACTGGATTGGGTGATGTACTTTATAGTGTTATTAGCTTTTATTATCATTTTTATTGTTTATCAGTATTTCTTTTTGTATTTTTGCACATCAAAAAAATTAATCTTTATTATGGCAAACATTGAAAAAATAAAATGCCTTATTATAGGCTCTGGTCCTGCTGGTTATACAGCTGCTATTTACGCTTCTCGTGCTAATCTTTCTCCTGTGCTGTACCAAGGAGAACAACCTGGTGGACAGCTTACTACTACTAACGAAGTGGAGAACTTTCCTGGTTATCCTGAGGGGGTAATGGGTAGTGAACTGATGATACATTTAGAACAACAAGCCAAACGTTTTGGTGCCGATATACGCAATGGGTGGATTACTAAGGTTGATTTTTCGGCTCTACCTCACAAAGTGTGGGTAGAAGATAAAGAAATTCACGCCGATGCGGTAATTATTGCCTACTGGGGCTTCGGCTAAATACTTGGGATTGCCTTCAGAACAGCATTATCTTAAAACAGGTGGCGGGGTATCGGCTTGTGCGGTATGTGACAGGGTTCTTTTTACCGCAATCAGCACGTGGCTATCGTAGGAGCTGGCGACTCGGCTTGTGAAGAGGCTCTTTACTTGGCTAATATTTGTGCTAATGTTACAATGCTTGTGCGCCGCGATGAGTTCCGCGCTTCGCAAATTATGAAAGAACGCGTATTGAAAAACGAGAAGATTAAAGTCCTTTTCAATACTGAAACTGAAGAAATTATAGGGGACGGACAGGTAGTTACGGCTATCAAAGTACGCAATAACAAGACTAACGAAAAGTACCGAAATTCCTATTACAGGTTTCTTCGTAGCTATTGGGCACAAACCTAATACTGATGTATTTAAAAGCTTATATAGATACTGATGAGGTAGGGTATATTAAGAATGTGCCTGGTACTTCACTTACCAACGTAAAAGGGTGTTTTTGTAGCTGGTGATGCTGCTGACACTCGCTACCGACAAGCTATTACTGCGGCTGGTTCGGGCTGTATGGCGGCATTAGATGCTGAAAAAGTACTAATGACACTTGAGTAGATTTAGGGGTTTAGATAAATATTTAATAAAAAGAGGCTATTCTTATGGTGAATAGCCTCTTTTATTATCTGTTTGTGTCGCTGGCAGTTAATTTGCTAATTTGCGATGAATAATCCTATCCATATAATCCTGCATAAAGGCTTTCAGGTCTTTGATGCCTTTCTGTATTCGGCATTGTCTTCTTTTCCTAATAGATTATCTTTAAGTCCTCCATCTTCTTTTTTTATAGATGCCATTTACCTTTCCTGTTTCGTCTATTATATAGATGTAATTTCCTTGCATCATTTGGTAGTTGATAGCATTAGATATAAAAAGCTCGTGGTGTTTCATCGGGTAATTTAGTAAATACACTGCGCCCCCACGAGCGGAAGGGTTTTGTTATAGCCCATTAAGTCGGCTAATGAGGGATAAATATCTATTTGTTGCGTTATTTCAGAATTTACCCCTGTCGGCACTAAGTTAGGATTAGGACTATAGAACATTATAGCAGCCCCCATACCTGTAATTGGCTGAAAAATACTGCTCGTAATAGGTTTTGATTGGGGTGGTCATTCACAAAGACGAAAATAGTATTCTGGTACCAAGACTGTTTCTTTGCACATTCAAAAATTGTTTCAGTGCATAATCGGTATAACCTATACATTGATGTATTTCTAAATGTCCTTTAGGAAACTTACCTTCGTATTTTTGAGGTATTTTGAAAGGGTGATGAGACGAAAGTGTAAAAGATAGTACCAAAAGAAAGGTTGTTGTTTTTGGGAGTAGGTATTGCACATATATTGGAAAAAAAGGCTCGTCCCAAATGCCCCACATACCATCGTCATCGGCATCGTTATTGTATTCGGTTTTTACCATAATAGTGGTCAAAGCCCAAGATATTAGAAAAAAACCTAAGAAACCCATTGAGCCATTAGGGTGCTGAGTGAAAAAAAGTATTATACCCCATTTCCTTAGCTACCGAAACGACAGACTGCACGGGTTGTTGCGAATAAGGTGATGATGTATAAAGCCACTTGTATTGTAGGAATACCTGCTAATACTGATGACATTCCGTGTATGGACTGGCGCCCTGTACAATAGGCATTATCAAGCACATAAGAATGCTGCGAAAAGCGAGTCTAAAAAGGGAGTATAGCTTTCAAAATTGGGAATATTCGTCTTTTTTTATTCATACAGCCCCAATACTCTTTGCCAAAACTCTCCAAAATAAATAACACTACATTAGGTTTTTTTGGGGGTATTTGGCGGTTATATTCTTAATAGGCTTTAAATTTTTGGATATATATGCTTCATCTACTAAGTGATATTCCTTAAAGCCTTTACTTTTTGCCCAATGTGCGTATCAGGGGTAAAAGGAGTATTGAGTATCACATCAGCTTGAGCAGTAATATTCACGTGCCTGCTGGCATCTACAATATTTATTGGTCTTGAAGAATGCGACAAAAGTACCACCTCTAATCCCTGTAAGTGTTCCTAAAACTGCCAAAGCTAAAAAGAGTACTGAAGTGATGAGAATAAGGAACTATTGCAGGTTGTTTTTCATTCACTTTCACCCGTTTGTAAAGTAGTATCCATAAAAACAACAAACCTGCAAATAGTAATATCATATACCAATACAAAGCCTACAAAAATTCAGTAATAACTTTCCTTTTTCTTCATTTTTCAATCACAGCAAAGGAAGCTGTTGTAGGCGCGATTTGCTGTAAGGATAGTACAAAAACATCTACAAAAATTAAGCAAATAAAGCCACCCCATTCGTAATAAAAGTAAACGTATAACAACAGTTTTTTTGATAAAAAGGCTTTGTATTGATACGCAAAGGCAACAAACTAAGCAATATAAATAGTAAATTTACGTACAATATAGCCGTAGTATCAAACTGCAAACCATAATACCACAATTTTAAGAAGAGAGAAAAAGTAGCAGGTTCTCCCATAAATTCAGCATTCAGTATAAAGAAAAAAAGCTCTTGCTATAGCATAAAAAGTATACTAAAAAAATACGATACAAAAAAATACTAAGTACTCTCTAATTCTCATAAATAATTATAGTTTTTTTAGATGATTTTGCAATACAAGTATTACCACCGCCAACAGCGCAGTCGCAATAAGCACTCCGCGTGCGCGTTCATTTTTCATAGCGATGAATAAAGAAGAAAAACAGCGAGATTTGAACAACGCTCCTAAGAGAATGAGTTTGCCTAAATAGCCTTTATAGAAGGCATCTAATAGGGTGTCGTATATAGAATGTTGCGAGAAAAATTGGGATATAAGCCAATATTCCTATAGCATCGGCAAGTAAAGCCCACTATAAAACCAATAATATGGTCTCTAATTTCTATAAATCCCATTGTTTGAAGTGTTCTAATGAATTATACGCTGTAAGGTCAAACTGTATGGGTACTACTGATATATAGCCATTTTTCAAGTGCCCATTGGTCGGTATCAGTACCTTCATCTTGGTTCACAAAAGTACCTGTCATCCAATAGTAAACGCGCCCTTGACGAGTTTACGCGTTTATCAAATTTTTCAATCCAGCGTGAGCGTGCTTGCCTGCATATTTTCACCCCTTTTATTTCTTCTTGGCGAAGGTTAGGAATATTTACATTCAGCACGGTACCTTTAGGAAGACCATTGGCAAGTACTTTTTCGGCAATACGTTTAATATAAGCACGAGCTTGTGAAAAAATCGGCATTCAAGTATGGTCTAAAAGTGAAAAAAACCTATAGCAGGTATATCTTCAGTGCCAGCCTCTATAGCGGCACTCATTGTCTGAATAAATTACGTTGATAGAAGCGTTGCTCCCGTGGTTAATACCACTCCACAGAGGTCGGGCAAGCGCCCATTTAGCACCTCGTGTTTAGCAATCTTCACACAATCGGCAGGAGTACCACTACAAGCATACTCACGTGTAGCACCATTTTGTGAAGGTACAGGGTCCTAATACATAGTAGCATCTAAGGTTACGGCGTGTCCTTTGCCGCTTTGGGGAGAATCAGGCGCAACAACTACTACCTCACCTAATTCTTGCATAATATCAATAAGATAACGAATACCAGGCGCTGTAATACCGTCATCATTTGTTACTAAAATCAATGGTTTTTTTGCATATAACATCAAGTTATTTTTGAGGGTACAAAGGTACGAAAATAATGATAAATGACAAATGATTAAATGATTTTTTTGCTATCTCGTTTTTTTCACTACCTTTGAAGCGTAATAATTTTTTTAAAATTAACAATACCAATGATTATTCATCATTTGGGGAAGAACCCTCTGTATTAAATCGTTTTTATCGCACAACTCCGCGATGTGAATATTCAAAACGACCGTATGCGATTCCGCAAAAACTTAGAGCGTATAGGCGAAATTCTCTGCTATGAGATGAGCAAGTTCCTTCACTACAAAAGCGAACTCATTACTACACCTTTGGGCGAAAAAGTACAACTCCCAAAGACGAAATTGTTATTTGCTCTATACTGCGTGCGGGATTAGCACTCCATCAAGGGCTTATGAACTATTTTGACAATGCCGATAGCGCTTTTTATCTCTGCCTACCGAAAGCATACTTCCGAAACTGATTTTGACATCAAAAATAGAGTATCTTGCTTCACCTTCATTAGAAGGAAAAATACTCTTCCTCGCCGACCCTATGCTCCTTCTAGGGGCGATCGTTTGCCAATGTATATACTGCTTTTAGCACCTTTGGGAAAAACCTAAAGAAGTGCATCTTTTTGCTGTTATTGGTTCGGTACAAGGCATCGATTATTTAGAAGATAAGTTTCCCGAAAAACACACCTCTGGATAGCTACTATCGACCCCGCTCTAAACGAACACGGCTATATAGTACCAGGTTTGGGTGATGCTGGCGACTTAGCTTTTGGTGATAAAATGGAGGAATAAAAACACAGCTGGTAGTGATAACATCAGCCAAAGGGTGTTTCTTTTAGCCACCATACTCTTATTTTTTTCTATATATAAGGCAAAAAGTACGGCTATAGGGGCAAAACTGTACAACACTTCGCCCGATAATACGGCTACACCTATAGAAACCCATAAAAACTGTATTACTATTAGTGAGCTTATAGTGTGGTAACTTCGTTTAAAATAATAAATAATAAGTGATATTAGCAATAATACCACCAAGCAAACTAAGGCTACTAAGTAGGGTATAGAATAATTGTGAAAGATTTCTAAATACGTCCATTTATATTCTGTAACAGAAGTATAAAAAAAGGAATAACGGGATAGTACGAATTTACCACAAGCGTCACACTGCCAGCAAGTATAGCTACCACTACAATTGCTAATAATGGTATAAACCAATAACGCCGTTTTTGGGCTCCATAAAATAGTAGGGAAATCCATACGTTTAGCAAAAAAATAATAAAGCCCAATAATGCAACAAACTGGCACACACTATCAATAAGGAGGTATCAGAACAATTTTTGGGCGATACCTTCTCCCCTGTTTACAAGTAAGAAGCGCCAAAGTGCAATAACTATCAGTAAATTAGCTCCTATTAGGTTAGGGTTCTGCAAATACAGAAGGAAATAGCACTACAAAAATACTAAAAATGCTATAGAATAGCTATTTTTTTGTTTCAGTAAGTTCATTCCAACGGTCTATCTGGTGTAGTAAAAGCAAAGTAAAAAAACAAAAGTACAAACGAAAGTAAAAGTTTCCCTACTCTGTACATATCGTGAGTAGTCGGCGCAAATACTACATACTCATAAAAGGGCATCACCTATAAGCAATGCCACAAGTACAATAGCAAAAGTGCTAGGGCTTTATATTTTCAAGGTATTTTTGAAAGCATCAATTACTGATAGTTATAATATTACCTGCTACCGATACCGCATAATTAAGCGGTGGATAAACACCTTCCCGCTTGTCTGTACTGATAACTCCTCCGTTTGCCAAACTATACTCTGAGTGTGGTCGCAAGAGCATTGCACAAATATAAAGGAGTGTTTATTAGGGGTCATTACAAGGCTCAAAACGTTCACTTTCAGATACTTTTTGTAGCACAAAGTAAGCCGCTCACAAGTATTTACTGAATGATTAGGGCAAGCAGCCTCCCAAAGCGTAATAAAGTATTGCCGGTTGTATGTGTAACAAAAAACCCTTTATCCCTCCATAGGGCACAAATACCGTACTAAAATCGCTTTTCAAAACATTATAAAAGCGGTAAGTTTGTATTAAGTGAATAGCTAAAAACGAGCTTCACCCAAATTAGGATTCCGCAGCAAACGTTCTTTTTGGCAAGCCGATAAACAAAGTAGTGTTATCATAAATATCGTTTCATCTATTTTTCCAAAAACATAGCCTACACCCAAGCTCAAAGTTCTGTTTTTAAAAATCGTAGTTATTACTAAATCCTATTGTTGTAAGACTTGTATTATTTTTCAAAAATATTAGTAACCCCTTGACCCATCGTATTTGGAACACCCAGCCTGTATCAGTAGTATAGCCTACGCCCAGTGTCATAGCACCATCTACTACATCTATAGCCTCTTGTTTCACACGAGTTACGGGATCAGTAGCATCAAAATAGAAGTTTGGGTTTTGCAATGCGATATTCCAACTGAGGGTCCCTACGTGCAAGTTAATACCTTTTCCTATGTTGAAACGTGCTAATATAGGCACCGAAAGATAATCCAAGTCAATATACCTTTACCATATTGAGCTGTAGTAATTTTAGCACCACGCCTATTGTATATACATTCAGCTTGTGCCGAAAATAAGTTAAGCGGAAACTCAAGAGTTACCCCTGCGTAATAGCCGTGATAAGCATTTATGGTGGCATCAGCCGCCATTTCACCTTTGAGGGTAGCGTAGTTATAGCCCGCTGTAATTCCTATGTACTGGGCTTTCAAGCTATAAAAAGCTCAATGTAAGCATCATTAATAATATTATTTTTCTTCATTGGTTATATTTTTAGTTGTTATAATTTTTACGGGACAAGCTTTCTGTGCCTTTTCACAATTCTCAAAGATACTATCATCGTGCGATTTTATAGTAAAAAAATCCCTTCTTTTCAGTAGATTTTTAGCAATACACTTTTACCATCTTTTTTTGACATCTGAAACTGCTCGGGGGCTGCCTCTACACAATAGTTGCAGCCTATACATTTTATCCCGTTGTAAAGTTACTATTACCATTTATTAGTCGTTAGTTTGTAGTCGTTGGTTTGTAGTCCTTAGTCTCTGGTTCTTAGCCGTTAGTTTCTAATCGTTTGCAAAAGACTGCCCGTGCGGCTCGCACTAACGACTAATTCTTAACTATTTTATACAATTTATCAGACAATCGCACTCTGAAATCTGTCTTAATAGTACAAGAATCACCTTTTTAGCGCGCTCGGCAGGCTCATCATTCACCATCATACTGGTAAGTACCAGCTCTTGTACCCCTGTAGAAGGCCCGTAATAAGCAGTTTATCACCTATTTTTATATCAAAAAGCCTCAATAGCAAATTCAGCGATGCCCGTTTTAGGAAAATAATGTTTTCCTTGTCCTATATATACCTTCTTTTGGGTAGCGTTAGAACCAGGGCTATCACTCCATTCTCCTAATTTTTTTGCCCTAAGTAATATCCCCCCAAAAAACCGCGATTATACACCGTTCTCAAGGCTTCTATCCAGCCTTCAAACTTTTCTTTTGCTATAAGTACCCTCGTAATAAGCATCTATAGCCTCTCGATAAGTACGAATTACCGTAGCCACATATTCAGGAGCACGCCCACGCCCTCTATTTTCAGCACTTTTAGCCCCCGTATCAATCACTTGGTCAAGAAGTCTATAGTGCAAAGGTCTTTAGGCGACATCATATACTCATTGTCCAGCTCTATTTCAAAACCACTCTCTTGGTCTATTACAGTATATTTTTGCGACAATTTTGCTTACAAGCACCCTATTAGCCGAGGAGTTATGTGAGTGCAAACTGAGGTAGCATTTACCCGATACCGCCATACATAGAGCTCCGTGTCCAAATATTTCAATCTCTACCAAATTCCCCGAAAGACCCTTTTATCTGTTCCTTCTCTATCTGCTCGCATATTTTTTTAATCTGTCGGAGGCTTAATTCTCTACTCATTACCATCGTATCGGCAAACATTGCATAAAAAGCGTACCGTCTCTATATTGGTAATGTTTATTTGTGTAGAAATATGCACCTCCATACCTATTTGCCGAGCATAGGCTGTACTGCCTGATCCATTGCTATCACTGCTGTAAGTTTTGCCTTTTTAGCTGCATCCAGTAATGTTTTGATGATTGTAAGGTCGTGATCGTAAATAATTGTATTGAGGGTGAGGTAAGTGCGAATACCCTTAGGCGCACAACGGCGTGCTATTTCTTCTAAGTCATCAATTGTGAAATTGATACTTGCCCTTGCACGCATATTCAGCTGATCTACCCCAAAATATACCGAGTCAGCACCATTGTCTGATTGCCGCTTGCAGCGATTCAAAATTACCCGCTGGTGCCATTAATTCTATCTTTCCTGTATTTGTCATTGTATAGTGGTGAGGGCGCAAAGGTACAAATAATTTATAAATTATCAAATTACGAAATGTATTTCCATAAGTTTTTATAACGTTGCAACTGCTCAAGAGTATAAGCGATACACCGATGTTCTGGCAAAGTGAGATTAGGGTCTTTTTTAATGATTGCAATTGCCTCAGCGCGTGCCGCTTTTAGTATATCTTGATCTTTTACAATATCGGCTATTCTCAGGGCAAGTACCCCACTCTGCTGGGTGCCCATCAGGTCTCAGGACCCCGTAGTTTAAGGTCTACTTCGGCAATCTCAAAACCATCGTTAGTGCGCACCATTGTTTCCATACGCACACGGGTATCGTTGCTCATTTTGTTCCCTGTAAGCAATATACAATAGCTCTGTTCACTTCCTCGCCCTACCCTACCCCTCAATTGGTGCAGTTGCGAAAGCCCAAAGCGTTCAGCACTCTCAATTACCATTACCGAAGCATTAGGCACATTCACCCCTACTTCTATCACAGTAGTAGCTACCATTATTTGGGTTTCGTTGCGCACAAAACGCTCCATTTCAGCATCTTTTTCAGCAGGTTTTAGCTTGCCGTGTACTATTGATACTTTGTATTTCGGTGCTGAAAACAAAGCAGTTATATATTCATATCCTTCAGTAAGATTTTTTTAAAAATCAAGTGCTTCCGACTCTTCTATCAGTGGGTATACCACATAGGCTTGTCGTCCTTTATCTATCTCTTTTTCTAATAAATTCGTAGGTTTCCACTCTTCGGTTTTCAAAGTGATGTAGCGTTTTTATGAGGCTTCCGCCCTGGTGGCAATTCATCAATTACCGATACGTCCAAATCGCCGTAAACACTCATCGCCAGAGTGCGCGGTATAGGGGTAGCCGTCATCACAAGTATATGCGGCGGAATATGATTTTTTTACGCCATAGTTTAGCACGTTGCTCCACCCCAAAAACGATGTTGCTCATCTATGATTGCCAATCCTAAATTGTGAAATTGTACCTTGTCTTCTAGCAAAGCGTGCGTACCAATCAAAATTGAAAAGACTGCCCGTTTGCAATTGTTCATCTAATAAGCGGCGCTCTTTGGTTTTTGAAGAGCCCGTGAGCAAAAGCCACCTCCACCCCGTATCTTTCAGTAAGTTTGCAATACTTTGATAGTGCTGGGTAGCCAATATTTCGGTAGGGTGCCATCAAGCACGCCTGAAAGCCATTATCTACTGCCAACAGCATCGTCATTAGGGCAACAATAGTTTTCCCTGAGCCCACATCGCCTTGCAATAGCCTATTCATCTGTGTATTAGACCCCCAAATCAGCGCGAATTTCTTTCAATACCCGTTTTTTTGAGCATTGGTAAGCGGAAAAAGGCAAATGATAGTTGTAGAAGTTCATAAACACCTCGCCCACTTTCTTAAAAGGCATTCCTTGAAATTTCTGCTTTTGCAATAAATTCTTCCTAACTAATTGTATTTGAATGTAAAAAGCTCTTCAAATTTAAAGCCTTACAGTGGCTTTGGTAAGCATCAGCTTGTGTAGTAGGAAAGTGAATATTGAGCATCGCCTCCTGCTTACCTATCAGGGTTCAGTGTGTTTAAAAAGATTTTTCAGGAAGATTTTTCAGCAAAAGTAGTCCCCACCTCTTCAAATAGTGTATGAATAAGCTGTCGCATCACCCTATTGCTAATGTTGCGTTTGGCGAGTTTTTCGGTAGAAGGATACACAGGTTGAATGCTGCTATAGCCTGCTTTATTGAAATCTACAAGCAAATCCATTTCAGGGTGAGGCATTGAAAAAGTATTGCCAAAATGATTGAGCCTACCAAATATTACATAAGGCTCGTTGAGTTTCAGCGTATCGCTAATCCATTTAATACCTTTAAACCACACCAATTCCATCTGTCCGTTTCATCCACAAAAGTAGCTACTAAGCGCATTCCCTTTTGCTGTGCCGATTCTACAGTACGCCAATGCACCACCTTTCCTATAATCTGCACTTCAGCGTTATTAGGCTGCAACTCATTGATTTTATAAAACTTTGTACGGTCTATATAACGATTAGGAAAAAGGTTCATCAAATCTTGAAACTCTTCTATGCCCAATTCGCTCTTCAGCAGTTCAGCACGCTGTTTGCCCACACCGCGCAAGTATTCTATAGGTGTATGTAATACGTTTTCCAGAATCATAGTGGTAAAGGCAGATTATAAAGTGCAAAGATAGTAATAATTAGCAAATTCACAATTGGCAGTGCATAATTTTTTTCTATCAATTAGCTGTAATTCAATTTTTTCATACTTTTGTATTCATAATCATTTAAAAGTTTATTTTTATGCGTAAATTACTAACTTTTATATACTTTTTCTACGCTATCAGTAGTCTTTGCTCAGCAGCCCGATAGCCTTGCTACACACCCTCTCATAGGCACTTGGACGATACAAGAACAACGCTTAGACGGCGGCAGTACACACCTAAACGACTGCGAAAAAAACAAAGCACCTATATTTTTACTACCGATGAAATCATTGAGAATTATTACAAAAAAACTACAAAAGGCAATTGTGTTGTCCTCAATACCAACAAAGATAAATATACCCTAAAGGCAATCGCATCATACGCCGTGACAGAACCCGAACTAAACAATACTTTTTATATACGTGATAACATCCTTACCCTCACCTTCTCCGGTAAAGACGAGGACGGCAACGAACACATAGCCATCATTATTTTGAAAAAAACAAACCCATAGAATATCAAATGAAAAAAATACTTTTTGCTGTTAGTACCGGTAATAGGTACTGCTCAAAACCACTGGACGTTAGATGCTTGTATAGAATATGCCAAAAATAACAACCTATCTATCAAACAATCAGAAGTAGATATCGAAGCTACTAATATAGATAACTTGCAAGCCAAAAGCTGCCTTTTTCCCTTCAGTAAATGGTAACCTCTCTTATAACCTAAATCAAGGTAAAACATCAATCCCGTTACCAACCAGTACGAAAACGCCTTCTTTCAATCTGCTTCAGGAGGGGTAAGTGTAGAGCTCACCCTGTTCGCCGGACTACAAAACTGGCGCAAGCTACAGCGGGCTAAAGCTCAATCACCTTGCCTCGGTATGCCAATCCGAAAAAAATGAAAGACGATATCGTACTGATGATTATCAATGCCTACGGCGAAGTATTGAGCTATAAAGAGCAACTAAAAACCAAAAAAAGCACAATTAGAAATATCTAAAGAAAGTTTAGAGCGCACCGCAACCTTATAGAAGCAGGCTCTCTACCACAAGGCGATATTTACGAAGCCGAAGCGCAAATACTCACCCAAGAACAACAAATTATTGCAACCGAAAATGCCCTTTTTATTGGCAAAATGGGGTTAGCACAATTGTTATTACTCAAAAAAACTACCAAGATTTTTGACATTGTTGATAACGGTTCCGAAAACCTAAATAACGACATACTCAGCAAAACACCACAAGAAATTTACCAACACGCACGTGAAGTAATGAATGATGTAAAAAAATAGCCGAAAAACAACGTTACTGGCTCAAAACTCCTTAAGTATAGCCCATTCGGCTTACTCTCCACGCCTATCAGCCCAATGGGGATATAACTCGCGATGGACAAAAACGAACTGCAAAACTTTTGGCAACAATTAGATGCCAACAAAGGTATGTTTGGCGGACTTTCATTAACGATTCCCGTATTCAACGGATTTAATACCTTAGGAAACGTAAAACGACAACAACTAAATCTCATAAAAAGCAAAAGTTAGCCAAAGAACAAGCCGAACAAAAACACCGAAAAGAAAAATATACCAAGCCTATACCGATGCTGCTAATGCTAAAAAAACTGTTTGAGGCTACCCAAAAAACTACTCAAGCCAAGCAGCAAAGCCTTTCAGTACGCCCAAGAACGACATAACGTGAGGCTTGATGAATACCTTCAATTTCAACCAAGCAAAATACCAATACGAAAATGCCCAAAACGAAGTCGTAAAAAGCAAAAATATCAATATATTTTCAAATTAAAAAGTATTAGAATACTACTTCCAGCACTAATTTAGTCGTATCTTTAAACACACTTTGGCAAAGTTTTAGACTTTGCTAAAGTTTTTCCTCTAATCACACCACACACTTTGGCAAACTTTTCCCTCACAATCACACCATACAAAAATAAAAAAAGACCATTACAAAAAGTAAATGGTCTTTTTGTGAGACTCTACTAGTTCGAACCAGTGACCCTCTGCTTGTAAGGCAGATGCTCTGAACCAGCTGAGCTAAGAATCCAAAGATTATAAAAATAATAATAAAATCTAAATTTTGTGGGTCCTACTGGATTCAGAACCAGTGACCCTCTGCTTGTAAGGCAGATGCTCTGAACCAGCTGAGCTAAGAACCCCCAAAAAAATAATAATAAAACCTTAAATTTTAAACCTAAGTGGGTCCTACTGGATTCGAGACCAGTGACCCTCTGCTTGTAAGAGCAGATGCTCTGAACCAGCTGAGCTAAGAACCCTTACGTTTTAAATCAGGGTGCAAAAAGTACAACCTTTTTGTAACCTCCAAATATTTTCCAAACTTTTTACAAAAAAATATACCTCAACAACTCTTACCACCTGATTATTAGCAGATAGTGGCTAATCCCAACAACATAAAAACCTTTAAACACTTTTTAAAAATCCTTTTGCAACTCTTCCTTACCACTACGCCCTTCATATTGTGCTATCTCCCTATTCCACCACGCAATATTGGGGTGAGGTACGCTTTAGCCTTAGCAAGTAGTGTTGTAGCTCTTTCTGCTTCGGCTACCCTCTAAACGACTCGTAAGCTTTTTTTGCTTACAAAAACAATAAGTGCAGGCTGTAGCTCTTTTTCTAAAAGCTACCAACTGCTGAAAGCTACGCACTTCTTCGTCCCAGCCGTTTATAACGATACTCTCGCCACACACTTCAGCCGGACGTAAAAGTAATTTGCCAAAAGCTATATATTCCAACGCCTGCGGATAATCTCCTTTAGCAAACACCTCGCCGTAAACCTTACCAATAACCATAGCTTGCCGTACTACGCTCATACCATTCCTGCCCCACCTTATGATTATAAGCAGCAGGGCAAATAATGACTCTCCCCAAGAAAAAGCACCTTTAAAGGAGCTTTAGGGGTAATCTTTCCCAATAAAAGGGAAAAAGTTCAGGGTGTAAGCCATAGCACGGCAAGCTGTTTTTCACCATAGCGCACTAAAATTATTGTTATGCATTTTTCTCCAATTCTGCAACTCTTGCCTCATCTATACCTAAGGCAGTAGCCAAACGATCGAGTAAACGGCGTTCGCGCTCTGAAATCTCTCCGTTTTGCAATGAGCTTCTGCATTCCTTAACGAGGTGGTTGTGATGTAGCAAAGATAACACTATTTTTAAAAAACTCACAAATATTTATTAAAAAAATTTTAACAATATTTTTTTAGCTATCACAAGTGTGCGGCATCCTTGAAAGTATTGCATTTATAAAAAAAGTCGTATCTTTGCGCCCTGAAAATTACGTAATTAAAAGATTTAACATTGCAATGAAAAAAAGAAATTCATCCAACATCTTACCGATTAGTAGCTTTCAAAGATATGTCAAACGACGATATCTTTATCACAAAAATCTACGGTAGATACTAAAGAAACTATTGAAGTAGAAGGAGTTGAGTATCCTTTAGTGAGATTGGAAATTTCTCGTACCTCTCACCCTTACTACACAGGAAAAGCGAAACTTATCGACACAGCCGGACGTATCGACAAGTTCAAAAAAACAAATACGCTAAGTTCCAAAAATAAAAAAACCTCCATACGGAGGTTTTTATGTCTTATTCCTAGCACTAAGGGATTATCAAATGCTTGTACCAGTTTCCCCAGCCGTATTTTTCGGGCATAAAAGCCACAATAGCAATGGGAAAAAAACAATAATGGCAAAAATACACTGATACCCAACTGAGGCTCAGATATATCACGCAATAGGGCAGGGACTTGAAAAAAACCGACCAATCAGAAGTTACAAACAACATCGTAAAAAGTTATTGGCGGTGTGAAATCCCCAAAGCAAGCTCAAAGCCCATCGTCCATAAGGGTAGTAATGCCTAAAAAGAATCCTGTCGCGATATAATATACCAGCAACCCCATTCCCAACTTTCCTACTTCGGGGTTGGCAATATGCATCAGCCCAAAAGGTAACCGAAGTGAAAACCAATGGCAACCACGCATTACGCACTCGCACTCCTAAGGCTTGCATCAGGTAGCCTCTGAAAAAAATTCTTCAAAAAAGCAGTTTGTATAGGTACAAACACTATCGCCAGCAATAATAATATCGCAAATTTATCAGCCTGAAAGTTAGCTACGTAATTTTTCTGGGTGCATAAGATAATCGGCTAAAAGTAACCGATAGTGTTATTGCTCCCCATAGGCAAAAAGCCAAGAAAAAAATCGTTGCCAGCTAAAGCGTTCTCGGCACGATGCGAGCTTTATAAGTGGCAGCTGGTGCACGTATCTATACCACACCAGTAACACCCCCAAAAAAATACTGCAAAAACAGCCATATTCTCAAATAGCACCTGCAATTCGCCTTTTTTTGGGCAATCATTGCTTTCGTTAGGGCAGTTACATCTATTACTTGGGCTATCAAAAAAATTGAGTGCTGTGAATCCAAAAAGAAGCACAGGCAATACTATGTAAAAACCACTTAGGGCTTGGCGATAATCTTCCGTTGTGTAAATACATTATTGAATAGTGTTTTCTGATAGGTAAATACCCATATTGCTAATTAGCGGTGTGCTCTTAGCCTCCAAAAATTGTAAAAGCGAACTTTGGTAGCGGTTACCGTATCAAAACACAAAAAGGCGTTTTGTAACCAATAGTAGTTCCCTCCTCTATAGTAAAGCCACTTGCCATTATTTTCGTACTCCAATTTAAACTTTTTAACGCGTTGCCCCAAACTGATAGGCTCTTGTACCAAAAAAGCGATTGAAAGCTGTCGGTTTAGCAAAAGTAATTTCTATAGCACCCTGTGTCAAGCCGTCATCAGTTTGCCCAATAGGTATTTTTATCGTTGTCGGCTACATTTTTCAGCAGCATATTGTGATGAGTTACCTCGTACATTATCAGCTTTTTAGAGTAGCCTCTGGCAATATATTATGAGCAAAATCTTTGTCTATAGATTCTTTTTAGCTCCATTAGTCGTTTGATGTCGTTTTCGTGCAGCAAACCGCGTCTATCTACGGGCAAATTGAGCAATAAGCTGTAACCACGACCCACCGAAGCGTAGTAAATATCGCGCATTTCGGCAAGCGAGCGCACTTTGTCATCTTCGTGGCTGTGGTAATACCACCCTGGGCGAATAGATACATCGGCTTCGGCTGGTATCCAAAATTCGCCGTTTTTCTTCACCTGTTTGCAAGTGATTGCGGTGAGCAGTTTCATCGTGTTTAAAGTCTTTATTAGGGGTATACAAAGCCCAGTTGGTAGGCGTACCTTTTTCCCTAATTCGTTACCTATCCATCGTATATCAGGACCTTCATCGCCAAACATACAAGCTTCAGGCTGCAATTCACGCACTATTTGGTATATTTTTATCCCATTGGTAGTAAGTTTTAGCATCTATTTGTCGGTTTTCGTTAGCACCTCCGTAGTAACCTGTTCCTCCATTAGCCCCATCAAACCACACTTCAAATACTTTCCCGTAATTAGTAAGTAACTCTCTCAATTGGTTGTGATAATAGGTTACGTATTCGTCTTTGCCGTATTGAGGGTGATTCCTGTCCCAAGGAGATAAATAAACCCCAAACTTGATACCTTCTTTTTGGCAAGCTTCAGATAATTCTTTTTACCAAGTCGCCTTTGCCATCTTTCCAAGGAGAATTTTTACAGAATGCTCTGTATACTGCGATGGCTAGCAAAAACCATCGTGGTGCTTAGCTGTGATGATAATTCCTTTCATACCAGCATCTTTCACTACTTTCACCCATTGGTTTACGTCTAATTCGGTAGGATTGAAGAGTGTAGGGCTTTCAGCACCTGTTCCCCCACTCCATATCGGTAAAAGTATTCATATTGAAATGAATAAAAAGCGTAGTACTCCATTTCGTGCCAAGCAATTTGTTTGGCAGTGGGTAAAAACTCCTATGGGCGTAGGTGCCGGTACTTCTTCTTTTTTTACAAGCAGCAAGGCTCAAAGCCAATGCTAATAATACTAATTTTTTTCATTATATATAGTAGTTTTTAGGTATGACGACTAATGGCTATATTACTCTTCCCCTACCAATATATTGTTTTTGGTGGAACAACTTACGGAGTTATTAATAAACACTTTCATCTCTTCTCTTGCTTTATCAGTAAGGTCTTTATAGTTAGCAGCTTCATAATCTTTACAAGGTAAAATTTCAAAAAGATATTTTTTTATTAGCTTTAAGCGTGCGGTTTACCCATACCAATTGGTAGCTTTTCTTTTCTATAAAAGTGCTATAACCATCCTTGAAAAGGGTAAGCCCCTACCATAGCACCGCCATCAGATGGACTGGTGCGCTGGTTAGAAACGAAAATTGCCCAGCGAATAGACTACCAGCTGCTCGTTGTGCAAACCCGTTTGGGGGCTGTAGTACATTGGTTGCAATACGTGAGGGTGCCCGCCAATGATTATATCCACTCCGTTATCAAACAGAAACTTAGCAACACTTTTCTTGTTGTTTATTTTGATGCTGTTGGTACTCAATCCCCCAGTGAATTACGACAATCAACTTATCTAATTTATAGCATTTTTCAATATCTTGCTTCATCAGTTCGGTATTGATGCGATTCACTATCGTAGGTTCGGGTACAGGCAAACCATTAGTGCCATAAGTATAATTGAGTATTCCTACCGTAATGCCGTTTTTAGAAAGTACTAAGAGGTTGTTTTTGTCAAACTCTGTTTTGTTTCTGAAAAGTACCCGTATGAGAATTTGCAGTGAATCGAGAACATCTAAGGTACGAATAATTCCTTTTTTACCGCGATCGCAAGTGTGATTATTAGCAGTTACAAAAGCACTGATACCCGCCCCTTTGCAGGGCAGCCGCCAAAGCATCGGGCGATGAGAATTGCGGATAGCCTTTATAAGGTGCTCCTGCAAGAGTTACCTCAAGGTTGGCAATAGTAAAATCGGCTTCGGCAAACTTATGTTTTATTTTGGCAAAAACAGGAGTATAATCGTATTGCTTGGTAGCAGCATTGTAAGCTCCGTTTATTTGAGACTGTGCCCCATTACATCACCTATAAATAAAAAGCGACAAACGGCTGCCCACCTCTTGCCCCTGCAAAGGTAGTAATAATAAGTAAAGAAGCGTAAAAAAAGTATTTTTTTCATTATTTAAAAGCCTATTTTAGCAGGGTTTTTCGTCTTCTTTTTAGTTCTTTATTGTCAATATTTGTAAGCTCGGCTAATGAATAAGGTCTGTCTACCTTGAAATCCCTATCAATAGATTGCAAATAACGATTGCATTTTTCTATTGTAAGCTCTTTAAATTTATATTCAGCTATCAGGCGCCCTTTGCGAAGCAGTGCTGGGTCTATTTTTAGAAATATCCGAATTGAAAGTGCATATCAGTTGGCACTCAATACATCCGAAAAGCATACCATCAGCAATATTGAGGATAGAGGAAACCACATCGGTATTATTGTTCAGCACGGTGCGTTCAGCAATGTAATTTTCGCAGTCTTCAAGCACTAAAAACCGAATTTTTATTATCGATAAAGCAACCCGATAAAAAGCAGGGGTCGGTGAGTGAAGCTATCATAGAGGTAGGCACAAAAATGAACTTTTTGTTGGGTATTTGGCTGGTAAAGCCATTTAATGTAGTTAGTTTTTCCAGAACCAGCAATGCCGTGAAAAAGTACAACTCCCTTATCGCCGTTAGTAAGAGTTTCTTTCACGTGGTGATGTATTTCTAAAAATCATCGTTGTACATAGTATCAAAGTCGATGCGATAAAGGCTTAATAGTATGCGTTTTCATATCGATACCGCGTTGGGTTTTCAGCAGTATAGAGACTTTAGATTCTTTAGATACGTACTTTTCTAAATAATCAGAAAAAATTTTTAAGGTTATCCTTGCTATTAGGGGTTGAAATTCTCGTAGTATACCGAATTGACTTTGTAGAGTCCGTCCTCAAATATCTGGCTGTCGTATTCGTTAGAGAGGTTTCTATCAATGATAAGGAACACCTCTAATTGAGGGTGAAAATAACACTCTTCAGACTCGTACAATTCGTTTTGTTTAGAAGCATAGTCGAAGATATAGAAATCAGTGCATTTTACGAAGTGTTTTTAGCTTATCGCGCTGGATAACAAGGTCATCACTTCCGCAATAGATACGCGCCATAAGGTCGTCTAATAACGAGCGATAAGGATTTGCAAAAGTGAGTACTTTGTATTTGTCATATACTTCTAAATGGTCATCAGTATCCACTTGCAAGATATTTACAGAGGTGGTAGTATTTAGATTCTTTTTATTTTTCATTATCTGCGATTTATATTTTTTTCAGAAATTTATTGAAATGCAAAGGTAGTGTTTTTGAATTATAAAATTTAAATTAACTTTTTTTGTTTTTTTGACATACTAGGCTGTAGTGCGAGCCGCACAGGCATCACATACTCCGCTGCGCCAGCTCGCGGACTTTCCTTCAGTGCGAGCCACACTAGGGCTTATCGTTCGCTCATCCTTCGCTCAAGGTTCGCTCATCGTTCGCTGGAAAAAGAATTTTGAATTTTTGAAATTTAATTTTTTTAACTTTTTGCATATACAATTATTATTTATAACTTTGCAGTCGAGAATATTAATGACTAATATGATGACTAAAAAGCTATAGAAGAATGAAAAAAATATTTATTTGAGATATTTTTTTATTAATTTTCAGCATCGGACTTCCTTTTGCGCTAGATACGGCACTGCCTGTATATGGTATGCTCTCTACCTTTTGTTATTCCTTGCGCTAAGACGTCTTTGGTATTGGCTCTTCTTTGCTGTTTTTGGCTTTGTACTTATCACTAGTGTACTCTTCTTGCCACAAACATTGTGGTTTGGGCATCCACCCGCTACTATGATTGGGGCTTTCTTTGAAACCGACTTGCAAGAATCTAAAGAATTTGTACAATCACTACCTTGGTATGCCTATGGTACTTCAATCATTACTTTCCTCTTCGGAATTTATATCCTCTATTTAGGCAAGAAAAAAACAATATACCCCCAGTGTAAAACACCACTTTTATACATTTATTTTCACACTGATTGGTATCGGGACGGCACTTTATAAACCTATAAAAACGGTTTGCGAAGGGGCAACTTCAGCTTGGTAGATTCGCGTACTTCTATTATTACATTTTACGCCTCTATCAATGCCAATTTGCAAGAATATTGGCAATTAAAAAGGAACTTGAGCAGGGGCATTGGGGGTACGCCCTCGTGGCAGATAGAGAACGTTCATCCTGAATATAAAGACTATGTACTGGTGATAGGGCGAAAGCGTACGCCGTGATTATATGCACGCTTATGGTTTCCCACTGCAAAATACCCCTTTTATGGAAAACGTAAAAGGCACTGTAATTGAGGGATTTACAGCTACCGCTCCTAATACAACTCCTCTCTATTGCGCACTTTTGTAGTGAATAAAAGGTACTCAGATGGATTATGCTAACAACCTGATAACGCTGGCTAATATGGCGGGATTTGAAACCTATTGGTTGTCAATCAAGGGTATGTAGGGCAGTATGATACACCTATTACCAAAAATAGCCTCGCTGAGCAAATACATTACTTTTTACCAAAAAGGGCTATTCAAGCTCTATGAATTATCACGACACAGTGCTACTGCCTGTATTAGATAAACTATTACAAGAAAAAAAGCGATAAACCTCGCTTATTTGTACTTCACTTGTTGGGCTCACATACGCTTTTTGAAGCGCGTTTAGAAACACCTATCCACTTTGATTATTACAACCGAAAAATATCGGCTTACGTGCAAACCATAGAACAGACGGACAAGCTGCTCTCTGGAATCTATAAAACACTACGCACCAATAGCCAAAAAAATTCAGTATGATTTACTTTGCCGATCACGGACTGATGACGCAAGATAGAACATCAGCATTTGCATCGCTCACTCACGGCGATACGCACCCTAATAAGGCGTGCTACCGCGTGCCTTTTGTGCTTATCAACAGTAACGATACTGAACATAAACGCTTAAAGGTAAACAAATCGGCTTTTAACTTCCTGAAGGGGTATGCTCATTGGTTGGGCATCAAAGAGCAGTCGCTGAATAACAACTATAGCTTCCTATCCCCCACCCCCGATGGTTTGCGGGTATTCAACCACTATGAAAATGTACCTTTTGAAAGTTTAGAAAGAAGACGATATACTAAAACCGTAATAAAAATTGTATAAAAACTAATTTATAAAAGAAATGGCACATAACATTAAAAAAGGCGTAATCCTTGGAACAGACGTTCAGGAAGTATTTAAATACGCCAAAGAAAAAAAGGTTTTGCACTACCAGCAGCCAACGTTATCAGCTCAAACTCTATCAATGGGGCATTGGAAACTGCTGTAGCAGTAAATGCGCCTATGATTATTCAGTTTTCTAACGGAGGAGCTCAGTTTATGGCTGGGAAAATCACTCTCTAACGAAAACCAACGCGCAGCCGTATTAGGAGCCGTTGCAGGGAGCTAAACACATTCACCTATTGGCAGAGGCTTACGGGGCTTCTATCATCTTGCACACCGACCACTGCGCTAAAAACTATTACCTTGGTTGGACGGTATGCTCGATGCTTCTGAAAAAAACACTTCAAAGAAACTGGCAAACCGCTATTTAGCTCGCATATGATAGACCTATCGGAAGAGCCTATCAAAGAAAACATCGAAACTTGCAAACGCTACTTAGAGCGTATGAGCAAAATGGGTATGACTCTTGAAATAGAGCTTGGTATGACAGGTGGCGAAGAAGACGGAGTAGACAATTCAGGGTGTGGATAGCAGCAAGCTTTTTCACGCAACCTGAAGATGTGGCTTACGCTTACGAAGAACTTTCAAAAGTAAGTTCGCAATTTACTATTGCTGCTGCTTTTGGTAACGTACACGGGGTATACAAACCAGGTAATGTGAAACTAACTCTAAAAATATTGAGAGATTCACAAGGTATGTTTCTAAAAATACAACTTAGGACACAATGCTCTAGACCTAGTATTCCACGGAGGTTCAGGCTCTACCCTTGAAGAAATACGTGAAGCAATATCATACGGTGTAGTGAAAATGAACATAGATACCGACTTGCAATATGCTTTCACCGAAGGTGTTCGTGATTATATGAGTGCTAAAGCAGCTTATTTGCAAAAGCCAAATAGGGTAACCCTGAAGGACCTGAAGCACCTAACAAAAAGTACTACGACCCTCGTGTTTGGCTTCGTGAAGGCGAAAAACATTCGTAAAAACGATTGAAAAAAAGCCTTTGAAGACCTTAACAACGTAAATACATTGTAAGATACTGAGAGTATAAAAAGGGACTGCTAAAAGGTACAACTTTTTGGCAGTCTTTTTATTTGGCAAAGTTTTTGCTACATTATAGATAATAATTAAAATACAAAATAAAACTATGAGTTACAATTCTAATTACAACACAGGTTACAACACCAGCTACCAAGCACCACAATTGGTGAGCTATGCAGCTCCCGAAGCGCAGGCTACTTTTTACCGAAAAACATATAGCCACGTAGCGATTGCCTTATTGGCATTTATAGCGGTAGAAACTGCCTTACAACTCCTCATTCCGCAAGAGCTTATGTTTAAAAATGATAGAAGGCAAATGGGTATGGATGTTTTGTGTTGGGTGGCTTTTGGTTGGGCTCTATGCTTGCCCAAAGATGGACACAATCACAAGACCGCAATACGCAGTATATGGGCTTAGCTTTCTACGTATTTTTTTAGAAGCGCTTATCTTCCTGCCAATGATAGCTTTCGCAATGAGAATAGGCGGTACTGCCATTTTGGCACAAGCAGGGATTATTACTTTGGCACTTTTTGGAGGACTTACAGCGCTGGTATTCTTCACTCGTGTAGATTTTTTTCGTTCTTGCGTTCGGTATTGGTAATAGGCGGCTTTGTATCTTTGGGGCTTATCGTAGCAGGAGCTATCTTTGGCTTTAATTTAGGGCTTATGGTTTTCGCTCCTAATGGTAGGTTTAGCTGGTGGTGGTATCTTATACGAAACTTACAACATTAAGAACGTATACCAAACTGACCAATATGTAGGTGCTGCACTACAGATGTTTTCCTCAATAATGTTGCTTTACTGGTATGTATTGCGTATATTATTATCACTGATGAGAAGAAACTAATTTGAGACATAAAAAAAGAGGCTATCCGTCAAAAGATAGTCTCTTTTTAGTAAGTGATCATATCCTGAATTAAAAAAACAACCTGAAAAATTACTTACTACAGTAACTTATAGGAAAAATTCTTAATAGTTACCTTTTCTTCTGTTTGAATAGGGGTATTGGGGTTGTTGGGTAAATATAATTTATATAGGAATAAAAATTGGCAAAGGTAGGCAGCTTGTTGTGCTGCAACCTTTGCCAAAAGTCAAAAGTGTTATGTAAAATATATACCTATACTTCTAAAAACGATAGGTAACGGTAGCATTTACATTGCGTGGGGCTCCTGGGAAGTTACGGAGGTTGTCATAACCGCTAATCCAATAGGTGCGGTTTAGTAGGTTGTTACATTCAACTGCAATTGTACTTCTTTTTACACGATAGTAAAGTACACCATTCAGGATAGTGTATTCTGGATAAGCCGTAGCAGTAGCTCGTCTGCCTACTTGTCCTAATCGCTCACCTACGTAATTTACTCCTAACCCTATCCCTAAATCTTTTCAGCTTTCCTTGAGGAATAATATATTTCGTCCAAAGGTTGGCTGCGTGGCGAGGGGTGCTGGGAGCGTTGTACATTTATATCTCTGATAGCTCCTTCTGCTTTTTAGTTTCACAATACGAGCATCGGTATAGGCGTAATTGGCAATGATATTCCAATGTGGCAATATACGTCCCGCTACATCAAGTTCAAAACCGTTAGACTCTTCATCTACAGGTACACGCCAATCGGGCTTGCCTACTTTAGGGCTTTTGCTCTAACGAGTTTTTCTTGTTTAATCTTAAACACCGAAAAGGGTAGCACTTAAACGTTTCTGAAACCATTCGGTTTTCATACCTATTTCGTAAAGTTCACTCTTCATATAATCAAACGGCCCTCCATAACGATTGGCATCTGCCTGAAAGTCTGAACGCTGTACATCAAAAGCCTTTTACCCAAGTGGAATACAAATTGATATTTTCTGAAAGCTTCTACTACCAAACCTACACGAGGCACAAAAAGCAGTTGTTTTGCGAGTAATTTCTTTATTTGTGGTTTTTATTGAGTATCTCGGTAAACCACTCTTGTCGTCAACCCAATGAGCAATTTCACGATACCAATTTCCATTTTGCTCTTGTACATACACGCCTTGTGAACTTTGTTCGTAGGGATCGAGATTACCCGCTTGCTTCCAAATATACTTGCTAATATCTTTATAACCATTCCTGCAATAGGATTCAGCAAGTTGAACACTGGCACATTGGTAGTGGGTGTTTGCACAGTGCCTGCCAATACATTTGCTGTAGTGGTGTACGTTTTTTCGGTTTTTAGTTTTATCTTTATTTAAATAGCCATCAGCCGCTACTGCCGAAGAACCTGCTTTTTGTTCAGAAACAAAAATAATCATACCCTACTAACAACTTGTGTTTTTACCACTCCTGTACTGAAATTGAAGTTGAAATAAGTATTGAAGCTGTTATTAGCAAAGTAGCGTTTGCGCTGGTTGGCTACCATTAGTACTTTATTAGGGTCGGCATAGCGCAAGTTATTGCCCTATTTGCTTATAATAAGCATTGGCTTGAGTGTGTTCTTGCATATCTTCAGAATAGGTAGAATTGAGATATATAGCATTGAACGAAATATTGTTGAGTAGAATTTATGGGTGAGACCTATAGTAGTATTCAAGGTTTTTCTTTAAGGGAAGTCATTGGCAGCACTCAACGACATAGATATAGGTGTAGAATGCAAATTGCCATTAGCAGGAAAAGGCTGCCCACGGTCTATTTTACCATTGAAGTCTTGGTAAACAAAAATCTACGTTCAGTTGTGTTTTTTTCAGTAGGAATATAAGAGAATGAAGGAGCTACGATAAGACTTTCAGAACCTTGTAAATCACGGAAAGAGTCGGTTTTCTCATAGCCTAAGTTTAAGCGGTAAAAGCAAAAGTCTTTTCTTGGTTTAGCGGACCTGTAAAAGTCCTCATAAGTTTTGAGAGTATTCCAACTACCTACCCCCACTGTTATATTGTGTTGTGCGCTCAGTAGCGGCTTTTTAGTAACACGATTGATTACCCCACCAGGTGCGGCATTGCCAAAGAGTGCCGACAGGCACCCTTTAATCACTTCTACGCGTTCTATGTTGTAAAGAGATGATTGTTTCCAAAGACTAGATTGAGCGCGCATACCATTGATTAAATTCCCCGAATTGCGGTTACCTGTAGCGCGAAAGCCTCGTATAGAAAAAGTCGTTATAAGCAGAATAGGCATTTTACCCCACTGATGTTCTTCACTACCTCGTTTATAGTAGTGGCTCCTTGGTCTAAATATAAGCTCTTTAGTAACATACCCTACTGACTGTGGTACTTCTTTAAGTGCCGAAGCTGTTTTTAGTACCTATAAAAGAGTTGGTATTTTTATAGGAGCTTTCTTTGCGCCCTATGACCTCTACCTCTTGCAAGGCAGTAAGTTCTTCTAAAAGTTGTACATCTAAATGCGTGTGTGTACCGCTGGGGTTAGGAGCTACATCGGTACGCACTTTCATGGGGCGATAGCCTAAATAGCTAAACACAAGCGTTTGTTTTGCCTATAGGTACATTCAGCAAGTTGTAGAAGCCTTTGTCATCGGTACTTACTCCTATAGTAGTACCTTCTAAGACGACATCTACCCTATAAGTGGTTGATTATTTTTCGTCTGTTACACGTCCACGTACCTCAGTAACCTGCTGGGCAACAACAGAAAAGCAAGCCACAACAAAAAGCACAATAATGAAAAAGAGTATCCTCATAATGATTATTATTTAAAAATATTTCTTATTAATTTCGAGGTGCAAAAAAATAATATAATTATTATAAATAACAAGTCATTTTCAATGTTTTTAGCTATTATCTGCTTTTATCAAAATAATGGAAGTTTTTAATTTTAGCAGTAAGTATTTTGCCTATTACAAAAGAGTTATTCCCTTTTTCATTATTCCGCAATACCTTATTTTGTGAGAGGAAAATAGATTTTATAAATGTTGTTACCCAATTGAAATAAGTGTTTCTATCCAATAATTGAATCTCGGACATTTTTTTCTCTTATACGTGGAATACCAATAGCTTCTGTGAGATAATGACCATAAAGAGGCTTTTTATACCCTTTTATAATTCTTTCTAACCTATGACCTGGAGAAGTACTTTGACTATTGTTAATCATTTCAGGATTAGAGTATTTAGCAAAAGTTTCTTCTAATTCATCAATCCCTACCAAATCTGATTTTGGTACTTGTTCATAAAAAGTTTGTAAATCAATGAATAATAAGGCTTCAAACTCGTGAAGTTGTAAATAAGGAATAAATCTATGTTGTAAAGAATTTGAAATATCTTTCTTCATAGCCTCTTCTAGAAACGATATTCTATCATTTTATGTCATAAATTTTTATTTTCCTCTTCCCATTTTTGGAAAAATTATACTTTTGATAAAGACCATAATAATCAATAAGAGTAGAAACAAATACAGAGGAAGATTCCTTAAGATGAGTTTCTGCCTGCTTTTTCAGGTAATCCCAGCTTACAATACCTCCTCCTGAAACCTTAATAAGAGGAGTTTGTATGTGAATCTCATATTGCCAAAGATAAAGAGCTAACACCTCTTTGCAAAAATCTCTTTCAGTCTGTCCTTCACAAATGATAATAATACGTTTCATACTACAAATAGTTAGGTTGTCCTGTTTCGATAATATTTCGTTTCCACAAATCATCAAGAGTATAATCCTCCAACCATTGTTTTAAAGATTCTTTTTGAAAGTCGTTTTAAATACAGTTTCTCCCTTTACTCTATCCACTGTTACAATATCATCTGGCTCAAAATAACTAATCAAGTCAGTAGATTGCGTGGCAGCAATTACTTGACACCCCTTTGCTGCAGCCGATTGTATCATAGCTGATAATTTAGCAATAGCAGCAGGGTGTAAGCCCAATTCAGGTTCATCAATTACAATGGTGTCGGGCAAGTTGGGTTGCAAAAACAAAGTAGTAAGTGCCATAAAACGCAACGTGCCATCCGACAAATCAGTAGCTCCAAAAACCATATCGCTGTACTTGTCTTTCCATTGTAATTTTACCTCATTATTAGCATTTGGTATTAGGTAGAAATCAGAAAAATAGGGGGCTATAGTTTTGTATTGTCTTTACGATTCTGTGATAAGTAATTTTATCTTCTTGATTGATATGATATAAGAAAGCGGCTAAATTAGCCCCATTACTATATAAATAATGAATGTCATTTTCGATATTACTTTTGCAGTGTAAAAGGAGATTTAGCCCCGTATCGTGAAAATGATATTTACGAAAAGCCGTCTAATTGCTTGACAATATGGGTAGCCTGCGGAGAGACATTTAGTTTAAGTTGGGAATCAGTGTAAAAGTTAGCAATAGACAACTTTTGTTTTCAGAAAAAAATCACTTCCTTATTAAAGATAAAGCCATTATCCCCTATTTTAAGCACTACCTCATAAGTGTTAGCTCGTTCAAAAGTCAATTTAAAAAGCTATCTCATCAGTAACTTTTTTTCCTTGAAAAAGCATTTTGTCCTCTCCCCCTTTTAGGGCAATATACTCCCTTAGGCTACAGTTATACAGCCTATTAAGAAAATCAAAAAACGACATAAAATTACTCTTTCCACTCCCATTTGCTCCAATAAGGATATTAATAGAAGAGAGTTCTAAATGTATGTCTTTAAAGGTTTTATAACCTATGAGGTGAATGTAATCCATAATGGGGTAATTATTTACCTTCTAAGAGTTCTGACTAACTTATATTTATGATAACTATGATCTATAAACACTTCAACAATATCTTCATTCTTAGTAATTTGTAACGTATTATTTTCAAATGTATAAATACAACTATCAATAGGATAAATCTCCTCATCAATAGTTACATTAAAATCTTTATCTATTGTAACCATAACATTATTTAAGCTATTGCTATTGTTATAGCGACACTTAGCTTTAAACTCTGTTGAAAAACTCTAATCGTTCTGACTCTAAAAAGTCTTTTTAAAATGTTGTTTGTTTTTGTTGATGTCTATATTCATATTTATCTATTATTAGGTGAATGTATCAAAAATGCAATAGAAATATACCACAAAACACCAAAAATTCATTATTTTTGGATATTGTATAAAGTTATAGAAGAAATAATAAAAACTATTTCATATTATCCAATTCATTTTTCAGCATTTCTTGGATAGAAATAAAAATCTTCCGCTTGTTTGTTTTAGAACTAACTTCACTTTATTTAAGTTGTCATTCATATAATAAACAGTTTTATTATATACTTTAATTAAATTACTTTTACCATTAATGGGATCTGTTTTAAAAAATAGAAACAGCCTCTATATATAGTTCTGTTGCTAAATCAATATCTTTATTGATTAAATATAAAAAGCTATATTCGCTTTTGCCATTCCATTTTTAGATTTAATTCAAAGAGCTTTATTATAATATTCAAAAGCTTTATCATTTTGATTTTTTTAGCAAAATAGTTATCTCCCCAAGTTATTATATGTATTAGATTTTTCAGTTTCTACTGTTGACTTGTTAGGATCCAACTCTGTTTTACACAATTCTACATTCTTACTAAAATAAGCATTAAGAGCTTTTGAATTATTATATAATTCTAATACTTCCTCAGCAGTTTTTCTTCTTTAATTCTATTTAAAGAACAATTTACCAAATTATTAGTAAAAATCTTCTGAATATTGTGCTCTTAAAACAGAATATAAAATATCTTTTATTTCACTATCTATTCTTTTACCATTATGCAATGTATCCCAATCAATTTCTTTTACAATTGCAATAGCTTCTATATTTACATTAACACCAACTGATGCACTTGGATTTTTATTCCTATAAAAAGTATAGAAAAGGATTAGGAGTATTAATCATAACTAAACCGCTCTTGTAGTTTGCTCTAGTACCTTCCATATTATAGTATAAAGACTGTCCCCTAATTATCTCCCTTGCTTGTGAAAAACATCTAAATTTGTTCTATCTAATAGGTAGCTATCTATTACTCCCCCACTTCCAGAGGGCATTGTTATCATTTTACTTCCTGCTGTTGCTAATGTAGACATTCCGCCTGTAAGTGTAGCAACTGTTAGTTGAGCTAAAAATATTCAAAAGATTGTCCTTCTCCTTCTCCTTTTGTAGTAGTTACAACATAAAACCACCTTACTGTATTTTTCGGTAAATTAATTGTAAAAATATACTCTGTGTTTTTCCTCCAAGATTTGTTGCACTATTAATATAAACTTGTTGGGGAGATAAAATTCTCTCAAAATTTTTCTCCTTGCTTTTAATTCAATGTTATATGATTCGGTTTCCTGTCCGATAACAACATTAGAAAATAGTAAAATTAGTAATAATATTATTTTCTTATCATCCTTAAAATGTTATTTAATTGTTTTATTTTTTTCTGCAAATATACAACTAAAAACCAAAAAGGCAAGCCTCAACCTGCCTTTTTAGTGTTTTATTTTTGAAAGATACATCTTCCTCCTCGTATAAATATCGTAGAAAGCATCGTCTTTAAGGCTATCTATAAACAAGATACTTTCGCCGGTAGATTTCATTTCAGGTCCCTAGCTTCTTATCTACGTTCGAGAATTTGTTGAACGAGAACACAGGTTGCTTGATAGCAAAGCCCTCTAAGTGCGGATTGAAAATGGAAAATCAGTGAGTTTTTCTCGCCCTAGCATTACCTTAGTAGCGTAGTTTCACATACGGCTCTTGGTAGGCTTTAGAGATAAACGGCACCGTACGCGAAGCGCGTGGGTTCGCCTCGATGATATACACAACATCGTCTTTTACAGCAAACTGCACATTGATAAGTCCTACCGTGTTGAGTGCTAAGGCTATTTTTATGAGTATGGTCTTTTTATTTGTTGCAATACAAATTCACCCAAGTTGAACGGAGGCAAGGTAGCATTACTGTCGCCTGAGTGGATACCGCAAGGCTCTATATGCTCCATAATACCAATGATATACACATTTTTCGCCATCGCATATCGCATCGGCTTCAGCTTCTATGGCACCGTCCAAATAATGGTCGAGTAGCAGTTTGTTATTAGGTATTTTACGCAAGAGGTCTACCACGTGGGCTTCCAATTCTTCTTTTGTTAATCACAATCTTCATCCCTTGTCCGCCCAATACATAGGAAGGACGTACCAGTAACGGGAAGTCAAGTTCATCGGCGAGTTTAAGCGCCTCATCGGCAGTTTCAGCAACTCCAAAAACGCGGATAAGGAATATTATTCTCTTTCAGCAGAGTAGAGAAACTACCTCTATCTTCTGCCAAATCGAGCGATTGGAAGCTGGTACCTATAATTTTAATACCATATTTATCTAATTTCTCGGCTAATTTCAGTGCCGTTTGTCCGCCGAGCTGTACAATAACTCCCTCTGGCTTTTCGTGCTGAATAATATCATAGATGTACTCCCAGAACACAGGCTCAAAAATAGAGTTTGTTAGCCGTATCAAAGTCAGTAGAGACGGTCTCAGGGTTGCAGTTAATCATTATGGTTTCATAACCACACTCTTCGGCAGCCAATACCCCGTGCACACAGCAGTAATCGAACTCAATCCCCTGCCCTATGCGGTTAGGACCTGAACCGAGTACTACCACCTTTTTGCGGTCGGTTACTACACTGTCATTGGCTACGTATTCCTTGCCGTCAGCAGTGCGGATAGGTGCCTCAAAGGTAGAATAATAGTAAGGGGTTTGTGCCTTAAACTCGGCTGCGCAAGTATCTACTAATTTAAATACACGGCGTATATTCAGTTCCTCGCGTTTTTGTGTACTTCACTCTCCCAACAACCCAGCATATAAAGCAATTTGTCGGTCGGCAAAAGCCTTTTTTGTTTGGCTTCAAAAAGGAGTTCTTTAGGCAAGGTATCTATTTTGTAGTTGCTTATTTCTTTTTCGAGCGCACAGAGTTCTTCGTATTGTTTGAGGAACCACATATCTATCTTGGTGATTTCGTGGATACGGCTCAGCGGAATACCCATCTGTACCGCATCGTATATCACGAATACCCTATCCCAGCTAGGGTAAGTGAGTTTCTCGATAATTTGCTCGTAGTTTTTATAGCCTTTGCCGTCAGCCCCCAAAACCATTGCGTTTTAATTTCGAGCGATTGGGTAGCTTTTCTGCAATGCCTCTTGGAAAAGAACGTCCTATACCCATTACCTCTCCTACCGACTTCATTTGTAAGCCTATAGTGCGGTCAGAGCCTTCAAACTTATCAAAGTTCCAACGCGGTATTTTTCACAATCACATAATCCAACGTAGGCTCAAAGAAAGCAGAAGTAGATTTGGTGATTTGGTTTTGCAACTCATCTAAATGGTAACCGATAGCCAGCTTTGGTAGCAATCTTAGCAATAGGATAACCTGTAGCCTTAGAAGCCAAAGCCGAAGAGCGCGATACTCGTGGGTTGATTTCAATAGCGATGATATCTTCTTTTTCATCAGGCGACACGGCAAACTGCACATTGCACCCTCCAGCAAAAATCACCTATACTGCGCATCATCTTAATAGCCATATCACGCATACGTTGGAAAGTGCGATCGGATAGGGGTCATCGCAGGGGCTACGGTAATAGAATCTCCTGTGTGAATACCCATAGGATCCATATTTTCAATGGTACAGATAATCGCCACATTATCGTTCTTGTCGCGCAAGAGTTCGAGCTCGTATTCCTTCCAGCCTAAAAGAGCCTTTATCAATAAGCACCTCGTGAATAGGCGAGGCTTCCAAACCGCGATTGAGGAGCATATCAAAAATCTTCTTTTTATAAACGATAGAAGCTCCCGTACCGCCCAAAGTAAAAGGACGGACGTATTACGAGTGGAAAACCAAAGCGTTGCGCAATTTCTTTTACCTTTAAGGAAAGAAGTAGCCGTTTCAGATGGTGCCATTGGGATACCAATTTTATCGAGCAACACGCGGAATTTCTCGCGGTCTTCGGTGATTTGTATTGCATCAATATCTACCCCTATAATTTCTACCCCAAAAGTCTTTCCAAATACCTTTTTCGGCAGCCTCAATACAAAGGTTGAGGGGCTGTTTGTCCGCCCATTGTAGGGAGTACTGCATCTATTTCGGGGTGTGCTTTTAGGATTTCCACTAACGATTTAGTGGTGAGGAGGTTTCAGATAGACCACATCCGCCATAGAGGGGTCTGTCATAATGGTAGCAGGGTTGGAGTTGATGAGTATGGTTTTGATACCATCTTCGCGCAATGAGCGCAATGATTGCGAGCCAGAGTAGTCGAACTCGCAGGCTTGTCCGATGATAATAGGTCCTGATCCGATGAGCAGGACACAGTGTAGAGTCGTTTCTTCTTGGCATTTTATATAGTTCTTGCTGTGTTTTTATTTAATTCTTCTCTAAAAACATAAAACAAATGATTGTGTATCAGCCCAGTTAAAAGGTGCTATTTGGTTCTCCAAAAGAGTGTTGAAAAAGCAAAATTACACTTTTTCAAGCACGTGCTTAGAAGCTCTGTTTTCCTCATAAACAACAGCCTTTAATCGCTGTAACCCTAACTGTTCAAAAGGCGTATTTAATCATAATCTTAGAGGCTTCAGTAGCATATCCCTTACCCCAAAAAGCTCACCTAACCAATATCCTAGTTCAGCTTCATTTTTCTTCCAAAGGGCAGTTGCTATTTCCCTGAAAGTGCAGCCCTATGCTACCTATAATTGTATTATCAGCCAAACAAATAGCAAATATATGTGGCTTGCAAAGAATATGTTCTATAACATATAGGCTTTCTTCTTCGTTTTGGTGAGGATTCCACCCAGTTATAAGAGCAACATTAGGATTTTTGCCAATTCATACAAATTAGCGCTATCAGAAAGCTGCCACCGGCAAAGTGTAAGTCGTGATGAGGTTAAGGGTATATTATCTGTCATTTTATTATGTTTGCATAAAAATAGCTACATTTTTCAAAGAAAAATATAGCTACTGCAATGGTAAAGAATATTGTTGCCCTGCGTATCTCTTACGAGTACTGCATATCAAAAGCACAAAAGAGTGCTAACTGACTCATATTCTTTAAATTGTTCATTTAGTGAAATGTTAAATAATGGGGCAAAGATACAAAAATAATTTAAATAACAAATTATGAATAATGTTTTATTTGACAATAGAATCAAGAAATTCTTTTGGAGTTATAACCGAAATATCATCTACTAAAAAAATCTTTTTGATTTCGTGTAATTATAATGGGTATATTGTATTGTTTAGCAGTGAAATACTGAAATGCATCTTCTAAATCTTTAAAAAAGCCGAATAGTGGGCTGAAAAAAACTATTCTTTTGTCAAAAGGAAGGATTGATGCAAATTGATAGATAAGCTCTAACATTTTTCTTACTTCACTTTCTGTAAAAAAATTTTTGATAAGATATAGTTTATGGTAGCGACAGACAATGATGAGATATAAACAACAATTTGTCTTTCTACACAATAGTTAAATAGCCTTTCTGCATCTTTATAAAAATTTTTTTGCGTCTTAATAGAATATCTAATAGTACATTAGTATCTACAAAAATCCTCCTCATAATTATATCAAATGTTTTTATAAGATAGTTAAATCTTAAAAGTATCAGCATTTATATCTATTTCTTTAGGAACAATTTTATTAAGTTGATCAAAAAAATAGTATTCATATCAATATGTTTCATTTTCTCCTTCCATTCCGTTTCTTGTTGGTAAAAATTCTTCTAACTGACCTTCGCTTAAATTGTAATCTTCATCATAGAGCTTGTTTTTCAAAACTATTGAATTTTGTATGTTCATAAATAAAATAAATTTTAAGGATTATTTAATGTAAAAAGGCTGTCCGAAAAGTTTTAAAAGTATAATTGCACCACACACTTTTATTCACATTGTAGAGCGACTGGCAGAAATTGCTATCACAAAACAAAACTTTTCGGACACCCTCTTATTAGTAAAAAGAGCGAAAAAAACGGGTCTCGAACCCGCGACCTCAACCTTGGGAAGGTTGCGCTCTACCAACTGAGCTATTTTTCGCTTGTTTGCGCTGCAAAGGTACAACAAATTTTAATTCCTGCAAAAATTATATTCAAAAATCAAATTAAAAATACATTTACTATCGAACTTACACAAAAGTATTATTTCTTTTTCTTTCGAGGTCTCATACCTTTCACAAGCACTTTGATCACCAGCTTTACAAGCTTTTTCAAACCATATTAAAAGCTTTTTCTATTTCAATTTTTGTTATATAATAAAGTCCTAACAAAAATTGAGCTCTAGTAATACCTTGTTTAGCAGCTTTTCAAATACCACTCTTCTGCCTTTGTTGGGTCTACCTCTACTCCTTCCCCATCTTCATAACATACCCCTAATTGAGTTTGAGCATCTGCATCACCTTGATTAGCTGCTTTTTAGAAACCATTCAAAAAGCCTTTTCATACGATTGCGCTACTCCATCTCCGTTGTAGTAAAACCAGGCTATTTCTCTTTGAGCATCAGCATCGCCTTTTTAGCTTCTTTTTCATAACTTGCAAATGCCTTTTGATACCACTCAGTAGCTTTAGCGTATGATTGTGCTACCCTTGTCCCTTTTCATAACATTCCGCTACATTGTTTTGTCCAACAGCATTACCTTGATTGGCTGCTTTTAAATACCATTCAAAAAGCCTTTTTCGTAAGATTGCACTACTCCCTCCCCGTTTTCATAAGCAAAACCTACACCGTTTTGTGCAAGAGCATTACCTTGATTGGCTGCTTTTTAAATACCATTCAAAAAGCCTTTTTCGTACGATTGTGCTACCCTTGTCCCTTTTCATAACATTTTTGCTACATTGTTTTGTGCATCTGCATTTCCTTGATTAGCTGCTTTTTAGATACCATTCAAAAGCCTTTTTCGTACGATTGAGTAGTACCAACCCCTCTTCATAGAAAAGTCCTAACAAATTTTTGAGCATTAACCTCTTCTTGTAAAAGCCGCCTTTTTGTGCCCAATAAAATGCTTTTTTTCATATGACTTTTGCTACATTCTCTCCTGTATAATACTCTATAGCCAAACTTCCTTGTGCTATTACCAGTCCCGCTTCAGCTTGCTTAAGCAAGCTTTTTATATCTACTTGTTGTGAGTACATCACAAAAGTAGGCAAACAAAAATATAAATTGAATAAATCTATTCATTGGTAGTTGTTTCTATGGTTTCTATTTTTATATTTAGTTTCGATTTTTCTTATACTCACTCTTTTCAAACAGTTGTTTTTCCATTTGTATTTGGAGCTTATATAGTGCATTCGTTAACAACCAATACTCCTAATTCCTGCTTCAAAAAGAGATACTTTATAGCCCTAAATTGCGAGCATCTTCCAGCACTGTATGCCACACAAAAAATCACCTGCTAAGCCACAAATCACAAGTTCGGTAATTCCTTTTTCTTGTAAATAACCGTGTAATCCTGTAGGGTTTTGCTTGTTATTGTCAAAAAGCACTATAACTATCTACCTCTGGGTTCATCCCTTTTACGAAAAAACAGCTGCTATGGGTGCTATATCTAAATCTTTATGCAATTCAGCTCCAAAACTTCCTTGCACACAATGGTCTGTCCAAAAGAATTTGGTCTATTCAGCCCAATTTTATCACCTCAAAAGGCTTTTTCCCTTGGTGATTGCTCCGTAAAACTCTTATGATTAGCAGGGTGCCAATCTTGGGTAGCTCAATCAGGTCGTAATTGTTTTTCATTTCGGCATTAATGGCAGGGAACTACCTCATCTCCATTAGGTACAGGCAAAGCTCCTGTAGGCATAAAAATCATTTTTGTACATCAACGATAATAAGTGCTTTCATAATTTGATTAATTATTTATTTTTATTAGGATATTCTTCTAATATTTTATTTACGAAGTTTTTAATAGCTTCTTCTTTACGCTCTCGGTTTTTGTGGCAAATAGCCTACTCCTTTTGCCTTGCCATATAAGTTCTTTCTTTTGGGCATCAATGATTTCTATATACAAGATACCTTCAGAATTTCGGCTTACTATAGTTGGCACCACCCCAAAAAGGGTCCGTAGCCTATCCCCAACCCCAATAATAGGGTGAATAATTGTCATATACATCTATATTTTCACGTTCGCGTGTGAATATATTCTAAATATATCGGGGGTTTCGGAAAGGGTCATTCCTCGTTGGGAAAGATTGGCTTCAATAGCGCGCAAAATACGCTTTTTATCTAAGTCGGAGATTTCTGCTTTATCTACACCTTCTTTGAAAAAAAGCAAAAGGTTTTTATAGGTGCTAAAATCTGTTTTGGCTGTCATAATCGGTAGTTACGTAGATACTTGCACAAGAAGTAACTATCATTGCTAATAGACTGACTACTAAAAAGGGTTACTCTTTTTCATATTTACTGTAAATTAATGTTTTTCTATAATAAAAAGTGCAAAATCTGTGCCAGTTTTAGCCGTTAGAGGTTAGTTGCTGGTCATTGGCAGATACCTCAAGCTAACGCCTAAAGGCTAAAGACTAATTCTAAAACAGTAAATGTACTACAGTAGGGGCTATAAGTGCTGTAAAAATGCCGTTGAATATCATTCCTAAAGCTTGCATAAACAGCGTATTTTTCGCTCAAATTAAAAGCTGCCATAATACCCAAAGCGTGCGAAGCGGTACCTAATGAAATACCTTTTTGCCATAGGGCTTTTGATATTGAACCAGCTAAGAAGTGAAATGCAAAGATATTGCCCAAAAAAAGCCTGTAGTCATCACAGCCATTACGGTAATAGGGCTCTATACCGTGCAGCATACAGTAACTTCAATAGCAATGGGCGTAGTAACCGATTTGGGTGCCAATGAAATAGCAATATCATCTGCCAGCCCCATCCATTTAGCTACAGAGACATACTGTAAGAACTCCAAAAAGACTTCCTACAAACTGTGAAACTATCAGCGGAATCAGCTGCTTCTTAATTTTAGAAATTTGTAGATAAAGTGGTACCCCAAGTGCTACAATAGATGGTTTTAGCCAAAAATCTATATACTGTCCTGCTTCTTCGTATTTAGAGGGCGATATATTAAAAATAGTAAGGTATGAAATAAGTACTATTACAGTGAGTAATACGGGATTTAGGAATACTGATTTATACTTTTTCTGCAACAATAATATTCCGTAATAAAGAATAAAGGTAATTGCCAATAGCAACACCTGATTTTCAGCAATTGATTTCATTTTAGTTTAAGTTTTTGCGTAGATATTGATACACGTGTCCTGTAACAATTATCACCACTACAGTACTGATGATGATAGAGAGAAAAATGGCTAAGAAGTTTTGACCTATTTGCTTAAAATAAGCCATAATACCAATACTTGGGGGCACAAAGAAGAGTCCTAAATTAGAAATCAACAAATCGGAGAGGGCTTTTAATAGCCTGAAGTTTAATCCAGCCAAAATGTAAGGCAAGCGTGAGAACAAGCATCCCTATAATACTCGAAGGGAAAGGAATATGGGTAAGGGCTACTATCAATTCACCTATACCCAAACAGCCAAAAATAATGGCGAAATAACGTATAATCATTGTTAGTAATCTTAAAAACGATGCAAAAGTAATATATCTTTTTTTCAAATGCAAATAAAAAGTTAATTTTTGTTTGTATATTACTACCTTTGCACCAATAAATTAGTTAAACATTATGAGCAATAACTACTGAATCTTCTACTACTACCAAAATGCTGGACTCCCTGCTTACAATTCGGGAATTAATACTGATGAAGAACCACCTAAAGGGGCGGTGTTTTCTCTAAGATTATCATTCTATTATTAGCCTTAGCTACAGGTGGTTTTGAGGTATTACACCTATTCGCTTTATCAAGACAAGGAAGCGACTGAGCTGGACTTCCAAAAACAGAAAAACACAAGTGGAAAAACGAGCTAAAAGCACTCCAGAACAGCTACGACAGGGTTGTAGATGAGAACAAAAACGTGAGTAGTGACTTGCTAGAAGCGCGCAACAAAATTAGAAAAATACATAGACTCATTGCAGGCGATGAAGGTAAATATATCGGCACTGGCAAGATATAAAAATCAGGCTTTTTGCACTTGCTAAAGAACGCGACTTTTTACTGAAAAAGAATGACTCACTATTAAAAAGTGAATAGGAGTATTCGCAAGAACTTGAGACAGTATTTCTACCCAGCTGAGTGCCCGTTCAGCAAAGCTCGATTCGCTTACGCAACAGGCTAAAAAGCTAAAAGAGGTAGTAGATGAGGGGCTGCATTACAAATAGCTAAATTGGTAGCTGAAGGGGTGAAAGGCTCTAAAAACAAAATAACAGAAAAGGCACGTGCTACCGATAAAATACGGGTATGCTTTACTGTGGAAGGCAATAAAATAGCTAAAAAGGCAATAGATTTTTCTACATCAAAGTGAGTGCGCCTTCGGGGGCTGTATTAGGAGCTAATGAAGAACAAAAGCAAAGCAGGAGTAAGTATCCGTTATAGTACTGCTACTCAAGTTTATTTACAGTAACAAAAAGTGTAGATGTGTGTGATTTTATAAGCAAAAGCTACTAAAGAGTTTGAAAAAGGAACGTATAAAAATCACTGTATATGATGACCGCTTAGCCGAAGTGGGAACATCTGAATTGATATTGAAATAGGAAATACATAAAAAACAAAAAGCTGCTCAAATTAGGCAGCTTTTTGTTTCTATTTTATAGATTGTAGTTTTTCCTTGTGATTTCAGCAGTTCTATTTCGGCTAATTTATAGTCTAAAAAGAGCGTTAGTATAGTTATTTTTAGCGTCTGATAGCGAGCGTTCAGCATCTAACAAATCGGTGAGGGAAGCTAAGCCTGCTGATAGTTATTTTTGGGGTATTGAGGAGCACTTCTTGGCTAATTTTTACGTTTTCTTTTTGAGACTCTATGGTAAGGAGGTTGTTGTTTAACTGGCTATGGGCGTTTTCTTGTGCTAAATCCATAGCAAGACGAGTATCTTTGAGGGGTAGCTTCTAAAGCCTGACTTTCAATTTGTGCTATGCGTATTTTTGGCAGTGTTGCCAAAACCTGAGAAAAATGGGTACATTGAGCCCTAAAGTAATAGCCGAATAATCTGCCCCATAGACTTTATCTTTTTGCCATAAACAATAGGCATTTTTGGGTCCCATACTCAAATAACCATAAGTAGCTTGCAAGGCTAATGAAGGATAGAGAGCAGCACGTTTACTTTGACATTCAGGTCTAAGAGTTGTTTTTGTTTTTCGAGCACTTGTAGCTCTATACGGTTGCTGGTACTACTTTTTTCAAAAGCGAGGTCATAATTAGCTTCAAAGCCTTCTTTGGGGAGCGTAATGAGTTCATTCATTGGCATTCCTATCATATATTTGAGGGCATTCTCGGTAAGTTGCAGTCCGTTGAGGGCTTGTTGTTTTGCTGATTTGAGGTTGTTGATAGCCACTGTAGTACGATCGAGGTCTATTTTTTTAGCTAAGCCTGCTTCGTTGAGTCCTTTTACTACTCCTGCTGTTTTTTCAGTAAGAGCGAGGTTGGCTTCTATGTTTTTGCAATGTTTGGCGTGTTTGATAGACTTGATAGTAGGCTTTGGCTACTTTTTCAATAATATCGTTTTTCGGTAAGCTGTTGGTTGAGCATATAAAAATTCGCGGGTGGTGCGTGCTGCTTTTAGCCCCATAAAAACAGCTTGGTTGAAGAGTACTTGGGTAAGTTTAACTCTGCATTTGCTGTCCATTTTGCCCCATTTCCATTTTTAGAGGCTCACTCCTGGAAAACCGAAGGCACTACCATCAATATAGGTAGCTTGCAACTTGGGGTTGTGTATCATAGCGGCAGTACCTGAAAGATTGGGCAAGGCATTGGCGCGTACCTCTTGTATTTGGTATTCACTTTTTTTGACATCTAAGCGGGCTTTTTCGGCATCGGCTTTGTGTTCTAAGGCGTAACGTATTGCCTCTTGTAAGGTTAGTTCTTTATTTTTGTGCTATACTTATGGCACTGAAGCTACCTATTAAGATGCTTGTAATGATTTTTCATTGTTTTTCTTATTATTTTAGGCGTTTGTTGTTTTATTTTTAGATATTCTTTGATGTAGGGTATTAGGATGGCGTTTTTGCTTATTGGCAATATATGTCCGCCATTGGGAATTGTCTTCAGTGTTGCATTAGGGGAAAGTGCGTTGGGCTTGCTGGGCGCATTGCAAGGGCACTAAATTGTCTTTTTCTGCCTTGTATGATGAGTACTTTCTTATTAAATTTGGGGCAGTTCGGCATAAATATCATAACTGAGGGCGCGTTCAAAATATACTTTACCAATAGTTTTACCGAGGAAGGTGCTTGTAGCGGGAATATGATTGACGGTAGGGAATGCATTTCGTGCATTATCAAAGAGCATAAAAGCGGTGTTTATCAGTATCATTCCTTTTAGTTTATCGGGGTTTTGAGTCCCTACGATTGAGGATACTACGCCTCCTTGACTAAAAACCAAATAGATAGATATTGTTTTTATCTACAAAGGGTTTTTCGCGTAGGTAGTTTAACACAGCGGTAAGGTCATCTGCTTCTGTAAAAGGGGACATTTCGGTCATACTCCCGCCACTACGGCTTCCGTCATTGCCTCCGTAGAAATCGAAGCTGTAGGTTACGCATTGCATTTCGGCTATGTTTTGAGCGTGAGGGGTTGGCTACAAAAATCTAAATTACCACCAAAGCCTGTTGATAGGATTACTAAGGGTAATTGGCGTTGCTGATAGTCTTTGGGTGCTATGATTTCGCCATAGATAGTAATTTGCTTGCCATCATTGCGCTGATAGGATATTTGCTGTACATCCTTTACTAAGGGTACGTTTTTATTGGTATTTTTGTTGTGCTTGGGTGGGTTCTTTTGGCACAGGCTGCAAGTAGCAGTGCTAAGAGGGTGTATAAGATTTTTCATATTATTTTTCTTCTCTAAGTTTTTGTAATACGCGTTCTAACTCTTCTAATCCTTTTTTTGATTTACCAATGTTCTGAATATATATTCAACCGTTGTGTAATTGATATACCAAAAAGAGAAATCGTTTTTCAGAAAAGGCATCGGTAAGGGAACGGAAACGTTGTACTTGTACGTAAAATATTTTAAAGAATTGGAGGTCGATATCTTTTCTGAAAAGGTTTTCGCCCAGCCTTGTTCTAAAAATTTTATCTATAAATAGGTAATCGCATTTGGTAAATTCAGCATCCATACGTTCGTAGATTTTGGGATAGTATTTCTGTAGTTCCCAAATGGGGCGAACGCTGTTCAAGTTGAATATATCTTGCATGGTTGCGGAATACATTTTTCTATAAGGGAATGTTCGCCTTGCAGAAAAGTATCGGCTTTGGCTATGGTTATATCTAAGGCATAATCTAAGCAGGCTTCTACGAGATCGTTTTTGGAGGGAAGTACTCATAGAGTGTTTTTTAGACATACTCGAGTTTTTCGTGCCAAGTCGTCCATTGTAAAAGTTTTAAATCCATACTGCATAAAAAATCATTTAGGGCACTTTTACTATTTCTTGTTTCATTAGCTCATATCGGGGGCAAAGGTACTACAAAAAACTTAATAAACAAAAAGTTTTCTATATTCTGATGTGTTATTGTTCGCTCATCCTTCGCTCAACCTTCGCTCATCCTTCGCTGAAGGTTTAGTAATTTTGAATTTTGAATTGAACACAAGCTGCAAGCTTGCGAAAGAGCGGGGGAAATTGGAGGGTGTCCAAAAAGTTTTATTTTAGCTTAAAACAAGCTTATTAATGAACAGAATATTTTTGCAACTAATTGATTATTAACATCCCCTTCCCCCTTCAAAAGGGAGATGCCGAAGTAGTACTTTTTAAAGACTTTTTGGACAGCTTCAGCGAAGGGGAATTGGACACAAGCTACAAGCTTTGCGCCAGCGAAGGAGGAACAATTTTTGAATTTTTGAATTGGGTATTGACTAAAAGATAATCATTGCCTATTAAACATTATTTTGTACTTTTGCGCCTTTGAAAATAAGAGGTTAAAAATGGAACAAGAAAACAACACTCAATATCGTATTTTGCTACTCATAGCTTTATCTCACGGTCTTAATGATGTGATACAGGGGATTATTGCGTCTATTTACCCTGCGCTTCAGGCTAAATATGTGCTGACTATGGCGCAAATTGGTATTATTACGTTCTGCTACCAGATGTCGGCTTCAATATTGCAGCCTTTGGGTGGGAAATTATACTGATAAGCATCCTCAACCTTATTCACAATTGGTGGGTATGGGTTTTCTACATTGGGGTAATTTTTGTTATCTATAGCGAATAGTTATCCGTTTATATTGGTTTCGGTGGTGCTGATAGGGATTGGGTCGTCTGTATTTCACCCTGAGGCTTCACGGGTGGCGTTTTTGGCTTCGGGTGGGAAGCGGTCGTTTGCTCAGGCTATTTTTCAGCTGGGCGGTAATTTGGGGACTGCATTGGCTCCTTTGTTGGTCATTTTGTTTGTTTTTAGTAGGAAGGTTGTAGATGGACAATTGGTGGAGGAGGCACATCAGGAGTATATTATATGGTTTGCGCTGATAGGAGTATTGGCAATGGGGGTACTGGCAATGATTGGCAAATGGCGAAGTATTATGCTGAAGTTGCAAAAGAAAAAGGTACAAAAACGATAGCAGTGCCTAACCTTACCAAAGCACAGATACGCAACTCTATGATTATACTGATGCTATTGGTATTTAGTAAGAATTTTTTTACACTTCGGCTATCAATAATTATTTTTCAGTTTTATACTATTGGTAAATTTGGTTTTACGAATGCTGAAGCGCAGCTCTATTTGTTCTATTTTTGGGTGCTGTGGCATTGGGAACGCTCATTGGGGGTTCTTTGGTGATAAAGTAGGACGGAAGTTTATCATTTGGTTTTCTATTTTGGGGACTGCTCCTTTTTGCGCTTTGGTTGCCTTTATGCGGATGCGGCTACTACGAGTGTACTCATCGTGCTGATTGGGTTTATTATAGCTTCGGCATTTGCGTCTATCTTGGTATATTCGCAGGAGTTATTGCCTAAGAAGATTGGGATGATTTCGGGATTTTACGGATTTGCTTTTTGGTATGGGTGGTTTGGCTTCGGCAGTTTTGGGAGCGACTTATAGATATTACAAGTATTGATTTTGTATATAAGGTTTGTTCTTTTTACCGCTAATGGGGTTAATTGCTTATTTTTGCCTGATATGAAGAAAGTAGAAAAGATTAGCAATCAGTAATATAAGCTACTGTTAAAAATATTTTTGTCAATTTATTTTGTAGATTTAGAAAAAGGTTATACTTTTGCAGCTGCAAGAAAATAAAAATCGGGATGTGGCGCAGTTGGTAGCGTACACGTATGGGGTGCGATGTGGTCGCTGGTTCGAGTCCAGTCATCCCGACTTTTTATATAAATTCACAAAAACTATGAATAAGATTTATCTTCTTTTCTTATTATCTTTATTTACTTTTTCTTTCTTGGGGACAAACACAAACGCTTAAGAATAATTTTTGTGGTGGGTGCTGAGCTTCCTTTTTGTATAACAATGATCGGGAAAAAGCCTGACACTAAAGGCTCTTCTAATGTTTCTTTTTCATTTTCGCCCCGTATTAATGTTTTTCTTCAAGCAGATAGATATAAAAATAGTGGAGGAGGATTTTTTTAAGAGTAAGAAAGTTATCCTTATTTAGTGCAAGGGTAGATTACACTTTTTTACAAACGCAACAGAACGATGATTACAGTCGTTATAACCACATTCATCAGGTATCGTTTTTTTGTATATCATAGGGGGTATGCACAAAGAATACGGTACGCAGGTGGGGATAGGTCCCTAATTTGAATTTTGGTGATGCTAAAGGTGTGAATGCGCGTTTGTTCTTGAGTGGCTACGGTGAATGGAAGGGGTTTATAGGGAGTGTAGATATTAATTTTTATCTTCCTAATGCTAAAAAGAAAAGAGGGTGTGCCGAGTGATAGTTATAAATATGGACATATAGCTATTGGGCTGGCATATCGTTTATAAATAGATACTTATTGAATTGAAAAACATATGAAACTTTTCAAACTTCAATTTTGACTTACCCAAGGAGCTATTGGCAGAGTATCCTAGCGAAAACCGCGATGAGGCTCGGCTAATGGTGGTACATCGCAAAACGGGTGAAATAGAGCATAAATTATTTAAGGATGTTATCAACTATTTTGATGACGGTGATGTGTTTGTAATTAACAATACGAAGGTTTTCCCTGCGCGCCTATATGGCAATAAAGAGAAGACTAAGGCGCGTATAGAGGTATTTTTGCTTCGTGAGCTAAGTGCTGACCAGCGTTTGTGGGATGTGCTTGTAGACCCTGCTCGTAAAAATACGTATTGGCAATAAGCTTTACTTTGGAGAAAATAGTGATTTGGTGGCTGAGGTGATTGATAATACCACTCGCGAGGGCGTACATTGCGCTTTTTGTATGATGGTACTTATGAGGAGTTTCGCCAACGCTTGGTGGAGCTAGGACAAACACCGCTACCTAAATATATATCGCGCCCTGTAGAGCCTGAAGATGAAGAGCGTTACCAAACTATTTACGCTAAACACGAGGGGGCTGTGGCTGCGCCTACTGCGGGATTGCACTTCTCTAAGCATTTGATGAAACGCCTTGAAATAAAAGGGATTACATTTGCTGAAGTAACTTTGCACGTGGGCTTGGGTACTTTTAATCCTGTGGAAGTGGAGGACTTATCTAAGCACAAAATGGATAGTGAGGAAAATACACATTCCTGAAGAAGCTAGTAAAATTATTAATAATGCTAAGGAGAAAAAGAAAAGGATTTGTGCCGTGGGTACTACTGTAATGCGCTCATTGGAAAGCTCAGTGTCATCGGCGGGGGCTTGTAAATCCGTTTGATGGCTGGACAAATAAGTTTATTTTTTTCCTCCTTATGATTTCAGTGTTGCTAATGCGATGATTACTAACTTTCATACGCCCTAAATCTACTCTTTTTGATGATGGTTGCTGCGTTTGCGGGTTATGATTTGATTATGAAGGCATACAAAGAGGCTGTGGAAGAGAAATATAAATTCTACTCGTATGGTGATGCGATGCTTATTCTTTAAGAAAAAGGGGTAAATTTACCTAAGCGATAATAAAAATTAAGCTGTCTTAAGAAGGTTGGACTTTTTAAGACAGCTTTTTGTTATTGATATTATTGCTTAAAACTCTGAAGTGAAATGGAGTTTTAGGGTTGGGTATTTTTGTTTTACCATTTCAATAGAGAAGGCAGAATCGGCAAGGAAGACTAATTGGTTTTGCTTGTCGCGAGCTAAGAATTTTTTTGTTTTACGCGTAAAAAGTCTAAATACTCGGGGTCTTTTTGGGTTGGCTGGGGCTTCTACCCAGCAGGCTTTGTAGATAGGGAAGCTTTCGTAGCTACATTTTGCTCCGTATTCGTGCTCTAATCGGTATTGAATTACTTCATACTGAAGCGCACCTACTGTACCTATGACTTTTCTTCCGTTGAAATCTAACTTGAAGAGCTGTGCTACCCTTCATCCATTAGTTGGTCGATACCTTTTTCGAGTTGTTTAGATTTGAGAGGGTCGGCGTTATTGATATAGCGGAAGTGTTCTGGCGAAAAGCTTGGTATTCCTTTGAAAATGAAGTACTTCTCCTTCGGTGAGGTATCGCCTATTTTGAAGTTGCCCGTGTCGTGCAAACCTACGATGTCGCCTGCATAGGATATATCTACTACTTCTTTTTCGGCAAAGAAGGCATTGGGACTTGAAAATTTAAGTTTTTGCCCAATCGTGTATGTAAATAGGGTTTATTACGCTCAAAAGTTCCTGAAACTATTTTCACAAAAAGCCAAACGGTCGCGGTGATTAGGATCCATATTGGCGTGGATTTTGAAAACGAATCCAGAGAAAGTAGGTTCATTGGGGAGTACGAGTCGTTCTTCACTCATTTTTAGGGCGAGGTGAGGGTGCTATTTCTACAAAAACAATCTAACAATTCTCTTACACCGAAAATTATTGAGTGCAGAACCAAAGAATACGGGTTGCTGCTCGCCTCGCAAAATAAGCTTCTCTATCAAATTTGGGATATACTTCATATACGAGTTCTAAATCGTTGCGCAAATTGGCAGCTGATTGTTGAGAAATTATTTTCTAATTCGGGGCTACTGATATCATCAAAGGAGATGGTTTCTTCTATATTTTTGCGGCTATCGCCTGAAAAAGAGGTTGATATTTTTTTCTCCCATATATTATAAATTCCTTTGAAATCGTAACCTATACCTATAGGGAAGCTCAGAGGAGAGACTTTTAGTCCTAATTTTTTTGTTCTACTTCGTCAAGCAAATCGAAGGCGTCTTTTTCCTTCGCGGTCTAACTTATTGATAAATACAATCATTGGGATATTGCGCATACGGCATACCTCAACGAGTTTTTCGGTTTGTTCCTCTACCCCTTTGGCAACGTCTATGACAACAATTACACTATCAACGGCTGTGAGGGTACGGAAGGTATCTTCGGCAAAATCTTTAGTGACCGGGGGTATCGAGGATATTAATTTTGTGTTGTTTGTAATTAAAAGCAAGTACTGAAGTAGCTACCGAGATACCGCGTTGTCGTTCTATTTCATAAAGTCGGAAGTAGCTCCTTTTTTTATTTTGTTGGATTTTTACGGCACCAGCCTCTTGTATAGCCCTCCGAATAGAAGAAGTTTTTCGGTAAGGGTAGTTTTACCAGCATCGGGGTGAGAAATGATGCCAAAGGTGCGGCGTTTTTTTGTATTTCTTGTTCTAAATTCATAGAGTTAATATAAAAATAGCACATTAGCAAACAGTGCTTGCTAATGTGCTCATAAAGGTAATCAATATTACTTTTTGTTTAGTACGTATTTAGCTGCAAGCTCGGTATCGGTGATTTCGCTACCATCAGCACTTAGCATTTTCAAAGCACCTTCGGTTACGCGATAGCATCTTTTATCGTTAGCATTAGCAGCATCTGTAAGGGTTAGTAATTGTTTTTCGGCATCGTAGCTACAGAGCCTTTTAGAATCGAACACTCCTTCTTTACCCTCATATTCTTCTTTAAGGGTATAGCTTTCTTTTTCAACAGTAAGGGTAGTTTTGATACCTGCACAATCAGCGCAAGGTAACACCTTCATAGGTACCTGCATATGAAAGATTTTTCGGTCATTGCTTCGCGTTGATCTGCCATTGATTGTTGGGTAGTATCAGTTTCGGTAGTGCTTTTCGGCACTGTTGGTTTTGGTTACAAGCGGTTGCTAATAAAGGCAATTACGCTTAATGATAAAAATAGTTTTTTTCATTGTTATAAAAACATTTATTGTTAAAAACGCCGCAAAGATATAAAACTAATAATAAACAGCAATAACATTTAACATTTTCTTCTTCGGTATGTTAAAAAGTTATATATTTGCCTCGCTAATTATAACATATTTAAACGATGAAGATTCATTTAATTTCTGCTTTTGCAATGCTGTTGGCTTTGTGTGCGTGCAAACTACCACTACTGTAGAGCCTTCTACTACAGCTAATTATGAGGTGGTTCCTCTGCCCCAAACTATTACTACTACGGCTAACGAAAAACCTTTTACTGAGTGCTAACACTCAAATTCTGTACCCTGCAGGCGATGCCGATTTGGAACGCTATGCAGGTTTTTTTGCAGACTATGTTTTTAAACAAACGGGGATTGAGCTGAAAACAGCTACTGAGCAAGGAGAGGCAGCTAATGCTATCCAGCTACTAAAAAAATTACCAACACACTAATCCTGAAGCTTATAACGTAAAAATAAGCAATGCGGGTATCGTCATCAATGGGGCTACTGAAAAAGGTACTTTCTACGGAGTACAATTCCTCAGAAAGGCTATTCCTGTAGAAAAACTACAGGGGGTTAGCTTTCCTGCGGGAGAAATAAATGATATGCCTTTTTGGGTATCGCGGGGCGCACTTAGATAGTGCTCGCCATTTTTTTCACTACCGATTCGGTACGTATTTTTATTGATATGCTGGCGTTGCACAATATGAATCGCTTTCACTGGCATCTTACAGATGACCAAGGTTGGCGTTTTGAATCTAAAAATACCCTGAGCTTACAGTGGTAGGGGCTACACGCAGCCAAAACGCTGGTAGGCAAACAAGACGAAGTGTATGACGGCAAGCCTTACGGTGGTTTTTATACCCAAGAAGAGCTTAAAGAGATTGTAAAAATATGCAGCCGACCGCAATATTACAGTTATTCCCGAAATAGACCTTCCTGGTCATATGGTAGCAGCACTGGCTACCTATCCACAATTGGGCTGCAAAAGGCAGTGGCTATAAAGTACGAGAAAAATGGGGCGTGGCTGAAGATGTATTGTGTGCGGGTAATCCCGAAACTTATGAGTTTATCAAGAATATATTGGAAGAGGTTACCGAAGTGTTTCCATCAGAATATATTCATATAGGGGGCGATGAGTGTCCTAAAGTGAGCTGGCAACAATGCCCTAAGTGCCAAGCTAAAAATAAAAGAATTGGGAATAAAGGCTGATGCTAAACATTCGGCTGAAGAGTACTTGCAAAGTTACGTTATTGGTTTTGCTGAACAAGTATTGGCAGCCAAAGGACGTAAAATTATAGGTTGGGACGAGATTTTTGGAAGGCGGACTCACACCTAATGCTACTGTGATGTCGTGGCGAGGTATCAGCGGTGGTATTCAGGCTGCTAAAGCAGGACACGATGCTATTATGAGCCCTATGTCGCACTGCTATTTTTGATTATTACCAAACTGACGACACAGAGAATGAACCCTGCCATTGGTGGTTATTTGCCTGTAGAGCGTGTTTACTCTTTTAATCCTTACCCCGATAGCCTTACTCCTGAAGAACAAAAACATATTTTAGGCGTACAAAGGCAATCTTTGGACAGAATATATAGCAACTTTTAAGCACGCTCAATATATGGTTTTACCACGCTATGGAGCTTTGGCGGAAGTGCAATGGGAAAACCCTGCTTTGCCTAAAAACTACACCGCTTTTTGCACAACGCTTATTGCGCTTATTGCCTATCTATCAGTTGGAAGGCTATAACTACGCTAAACATATTTTTTTGATTTGCATACTGAAGTGTTGCCTCAAACTGACTTTATAAAGGTTACTTTCTCTTGCTTGCAAGATGTGCCTATTTACTACACTACCGATGGCAGTGAACCTACTGAAAATCAAATGTGTATAAAGAGCCTTTGCAAATCACACAATCTATGCAGCTAAAAAAGCTAAAGTTTTTGGTAAAGAACGCGAGTGGTTTTTAGCCAACAATTCTTTTCAATAAAGCTACTGTACGCCCTATAGAATTTATCAGTAAGCCTTCACCTACTTATACTTTTGAAGGGGCTGTAACTTTGGTAGACGGCTGTAAAGGGGCAGCAATTCTCGTTCAGGGACAATGGTTGGGCTTTACTGAAGCGCCTTGTGAAGTGGTGATTACTCTAAAAGAGAATACTCCTATAAAAAGTAAGCTTTTACTGCCTTTTATAGAAACGTGGTGATTGGATTTATCCACCTACTCATTTTTGAGGTGTTAGGCTCTACTGATGGCAAAAACTACGAGCTACTTGCACTAAAGAAGATTACGCTCTGCCTAAAGAACACTTCAAAGAGATAAAAGAAATATGCGCTTTCTTTTCCTGAAAAGAAGGTTACTTACCTAAAAAGTAAAAATCAATGAGGTGAATAAGATACCCACTTTCCATAAAGGTGCTGCTGGCAAACCAGGTTTCTGTTTATAGACGAAATAGAAGCAAATTAATAATGCTTAATGCTTAATGAAAAAGGCTGCTTGATTGTTCAAACAGCCTTTTTATTATTACTAGTACTTTATTTACTATTTTTTAGTAGGTAGAGGATAAGTACCTTCTACTAAGATACTACTATCTACATCTTGTAGGTTTCGGTGTCCTGAGAAAGCCATAGTTGTATCCATTTCATCATAAAGGATTTGCAGAGCACGAGTTACCCTTCTTCGCCATAAGCTCCTAATCCGTATACAGGGGCACGACCAAGCATAATACCACGTGCGCCCATAGCCCACGCTTTTAGCATATTTTGTCCTGTATAGAAACCAGAGTCAATCCACACTTCGGTTTGGTTACCTACTGCGCTTACGATATCTGGAAGTGCTTTGATAGAAGAGATAGTATCGTCCATTTGGCGACCTCCGTGGTTTGATACGATGATAGCATCAGCACCATATTTTACAGCATCAATAGCGTCTTCTGGGGTCATAATACCTTTTAAGATGATTGGTCCGCCCCATAGTTCTTTAATTTCAGCTATATCTTTCCAGCTAAGACTTGGGTCAAACTGTTCTTTTTGTCCAAGAAGAAAGAGAAGATAGGTCGGATACGTTTTCGGCGTGTCCTGCGATATTAGCGGAATGTCCATCTGCGGTTTCCGAAAATGTAACGCATTCCCCAAGGTAATTTTGTTGATAGGTTGATAATGTTAGGAATAGTGAATTTAGGAGGTGTAGAGAGTCCGTTTTTGATATCGCGGTGGCGGTTACCAAGCACTTGCAAGTCTACAGTTACCATTAGGGCAGAACATTTAGCAGCTTTGGCGCGTTCTATAAGGTTTTTCATAAACTTACGGTCGCGCATTACGTATAGCTGGAACCAGAAAGGTTCTACTCCTGCTTCAGCAAGGTCTTCAATAGAGCAGATAGACATTGTAGAAAGCGTAAAAAGGAATACCAAATTTTTGGGCAGCTTTTGCCATATGTATTTCGCCATCAGCCCACATCATTCCCATAAAGCCTACTGGAGCTGTCATTGCAGGGAATTTTACTTTTTGCCCCAATAAAGTACTTTCAAGCGTACGGTTATCCATATCTACCAATATCTTTTGTTTGAATTTGATAGGGTTGAAATCGGATACGTTGTCGCGATAAGTGGCTTGTGTCCAAGAACCTGTATCTACATATTCGTAGAACATTTTAGGTACATTGCGCTTGCATACTACACGCAAGTCTTCAATGTTAGTCATTTTTGATAAATCTCTCTATTCGTTGTAGTTTTTAGTAATTATTATTTCCTTTTACCAACTTATTAGTTTAGTTGAAAAATAGGAGTTTTAATAAAATCGGTTGCAAATTTAATAATTTATTTTTATATAGCAATTTTTAAAGGCTTTTTGTTTCGGTTTGTTATTTTTGTTTACAAGTTTAAGAAAGTGAAGCCTACGCCTATAGTAGTTTGCTTGTAATTATAATCGATGAGTGAGTCGGCATAGCCGTGAGTAGCTTGTACAAAGAGGCGCAAAATCGCGATGTTCGGGTATGGGGCGATTTAAATTGAGGCTTCGGGAGTTGTTCGGTAGGCACAAAAGAATAATTTTAAACATTAATCTTTAAACATTATTTCGTACCTTTTGCCGTAATTTTATGATTAATACTTTTTTAAAGATAAATGAGAAAACTCGTTGTTATATTGTTTATTTTGTATTATTATGGCGGATATGCACAAGGTGAAGTGGCTACTAAAACTGAAGAGGTTACTAAAAAAAGATGTAAAGGTAGGGCTGGTACTTAGTGGTGGTGGAGCTAAAGGATTGGCACATATAGGCGTGCTAAAAGTGCTGGAAGAAGCTGGTGTGCGAATTGACTACATAGGTGGTACAAGTATGGGGGCTATGGTGGGGGCTATGTATGCTGCTGGATATAAAGCAAAAGAGCTGGATTCTATTTTTCGCCATTTAGATTTTGATAAGCTTTTACAAGACAAGGTTTCACGGGATAACCTTTCTCTGCACGAGCGTTATCTGTACGACCGCTATAGGGTTGCCTTGCCCTTCGACCATTTTAAGGTAGGACTACCTCGCGCCGTTTCTAAAGGACAAAACGTATATAACGAATTTATAAAACTGCTCTATCCTGTAAATGAAATTTATGATTTTTCACAATTGCTAATCCCTTTTTGTGTGTGTAGCTTCCGATATAGAAACAGGAAAGGCTGTAGTGTTGGAAAATGGCATTCTGCCACAAGCTATACGGGCAAGTGGTGCTTTTCCTTCATTATTTGATTTGAGAGAAATAGACGGCAAACTGCTTACCGATGGTGGTATTGCCGATAATTATCCTGTAAAAAGAAGTTAAAGACAAGGGTATGGATATCATCATTGGGGTAGATGTGCAAGATCCTCTCACCAAACGAAAAGATATAAATTCGGTAGTGAGCATTCTCTCCCAAGTAACTACGTTCCCAATGATGAAAGATATGAGCGAAAAAAATTAAACTCACTGATATTTATATCAAACCTAATATTGAGGGGTTTAACGTTATCTCGTTTGACAAAGGGAAAAACAATCATTAAAAATGGAGAAATTGCAGCTTCGCTCTTTTTTTACCGCGATTGCGAGAGATTGCTGCCGAACAACGACACGACAGAGTGGAAGACCCCGTCATAAAAACCGACCGTTTCTTCCTGAAAGACATACACTTTCACGGCAATGAACACTTCACTCGCAGCTACTTGCGCGGTAAGCTACGCCTGAAAAACCTAAACAAAAATGATTACGTTTGACCAGCTAAACGATGGGCTCAATAACCTAATGGCTACCAACAACTTTCACTCAATCAATCACCTTATAAGACATACTGATGAGGGCGAACATATAGATTTTTCTTAAAGAGAATCCACAACGCACCTCACTTAAAGTTCGGAATACATTATGACAACTTGTTGCGTACGGGCTTTTTGCTGAACTATACCAGCAACTACCTCTTGCAAGATAGCGACTTCTTGTCATTAGATATAATTATTGGCGATGTACCTCGTTATCAGTTTGATTATTTTTGTTGATAAAGGATTCTATTTTGGTTACGGAGTGCGCTCTAAACTATTGCGTTTTTAGCCGAAAAACTGAACAGCAATCGCTTGGCAAACTATCGTATTGAGGACTCTGAACTGAACCGTATGGACGTAGAGGCGTATGACTGGGTAAACCAACTGTATCTGCAAACACTCTTAGGCAATGGTTTCGTTTTTTTGGTATAGGGGCTGAGCATAGAAATATTAGGTTTGATACAGAACAGGTGTACAATGTAAGTTCGTTGCGTTCTTATACTGAAAAAAGCTCACTTTGGGGAGCTTGTATTCGTATTTAAAGTACGACTCGTTCAACAATAGTTTTTTTCCCTACCAAAGGTATATATTTTTAATTCGCAGTTCAATTTATATAGTTTTGCTTCAGGCTATAAAGATTTTAATGATTTTGTGTCGGGCAAAAACAGAACTTTCAGTGGCTTTTCCTATTACAAATAAGGTGAGTGGGCGTGTAAGTACCGAAGCTGGTATTACAGTGGGTAACCCCGATACTTACTCGTTGAATTTCTTTTTAGGAGGGTATAATAAAAAAATATTTTTTTACTAACTATCTCGCATTTTTACGGTTATGACTTCTTGAGTTTTTGGGGCTAAAAATTACTTAAAAATCGGAGTTGGTTATTGATGTACAAGCTTTTAAAAACAACATCTTTTGTTATTGGCAAATATAGCCAAAGCTGATAACAACCTCTTTAAGAGCTTGCAATGGCATCAGTACCCCGATTATTCAGGTTATGGCATAGGCTATAGCATTGAAAGCTTTATAGGACCTATAGAACTGAAATGTACTTATTCGCCTGAGGTAAAACAAGCGGTTTGGCTGCTGAATATAGGGTATTGGTTTTAGATAAATGACAAATAATTATGATTAAAAATAACGACAAACGTTATGATATTATTGTCAAAACAATTATCTTTGCAGCCCAAAATGTAGTGTTATGAATTTTGAAATTAAACCTATTGGTTATTTAGAAACACCTTTTGAGGCTGTGGCTCATATGCCTATACAACCTTCGGTGATTGCATCTTCGCGAGGAAAAAGCTGTATTATACGATGAATTTGCTGCGGGTCTTAAAGATTTGGACGGCTTTTTGCATATTATTCTCTTATTCTTATTACACAAAAATAGAGGGCTACCAGCTGGAGGTAGTGCCTTTTATGGACGATGTGCCTCACGGGGTATTTGCTACCCGCTCGCCTAAACGCCCCAACCGCATAGGTATGTCGATTGTAACGTTGGAGCGTATTGAGGGTAATGTTATTCACTTTCAAGGGAGTGGATATGCTCAACGGAAGTCCGCTATTAGATATTAAGCCTTACTATTCTTATTTTGATAACCGCCAGAACGTTCGCAACGGCTGGCTAGAAGGCAAGGTACTAACCGCTGAAAGACTAAAAATCGGACAATAGATTTGAAAAATTAAAGACAAGTAGCAAGCAATATGAAAAATAAATAAACGCAATATGTGGCTAACAGGACTATTGATAGGGCTAATCGTACTATGCTTGTTGTCATTAAGCGTAGGTAGGTATCCTCTGCCTATAAGCGATATTCTCGCTTTTGTTTTTTGTCAAAAGGTTGTTGATGAGCATACAGCCTTGCTACTTACGGATGTGCGCTTGCCTCGTGTTGCTGCCGCTCTTTTTGGTAGGAGGAGCGTTATCGGTATCGGGGGTAGCTTATCAAGGAATGTTTAAAAAAATCCGCTCATTAGTCCTGATATATTGGGGGTGAGTTCTGGAGCGGGCTTTGGAGCGTCTTTGGCGATATTGCTTTCGTGGGGTATGCTAGAGTGCAACTTTCGGCTTTTGGCTTTGGCTTAGGGGCTGTACTATTGCATTGGCTTTGAGTAAGCGCATCAGTGGGATGCACAGTCAGGCATTGGTATTATTGCTTTCGGGAATCATTACGGGCTCTATGTTTGGGGCGTTTATATCGCTTACCAAATACATAGCCGATGCCGAATATAAGTTGCCCGACATCACTTTTTGGCTAATGGGTAGCCTCACCAATATAACTACTACTCAGGTGCTTACCATCGCACCTATTGTGTTACTTGCCGTGCTACCGCTTTACTTTTTCGTCTTGGCGACTGAATGTGCTTTTCGTTTGGGGAAGACGAGGCTCACACTATGGGAGTACAAGTGCAGCGGTTGCGCTTTAGTGGTAGTATTGTCGGCTACTTTGCTCACTGCCACAGTGGTTTCTATTACAGGATTGATAGAGTGGATAGGCTTGGTAGTACCTCATATTGCACGTTTTATCATAGGTTCTGACAATCGGTATTTGCTGCCTGCGGCTTTTTATGTTGGGGAGTTGTTTCCTCATCATTATTGATTTGTTGTCGCGCACACTATCGGCACTTGAAATTCCTCTAGGTATTATAGCCTCTATCATTGGGGCTCCTATTTTTTTCTTTGTGCTTAAATCAGTAAAAAGCAAACAAAGCGTATGGGAATAGCAGTACACAACTTATCAGTAGGTTACCAAAAACCTCTTCTTACCAATGTAGATTTTACCTTGCAAAAAAGGTGAAATATTGTGCGTATTGGGCAGAAATGGAGCTGGTAAAACTACACTTTTTAAAAACGCTTTTGGGGTTGTTACCCAAACTTTCGGGTGAGGTACTGATAGATGGTATACCCTTGAACCCGCTCACGCCTAAACAACTCGCCCAAAAAATAGCCTATATACCCCAAGCACGCAAAATAGACTTTGCTTTTTACGGCTTTTTGAGTAGTGCTTTTTGGGCGTACCCTCACCTACCCTACTTTGGTTTCCCTACAGAAAAAGACAAAGCCATAGCAACCAATACGATGCAACAAATAGGTATACTACACCTAAAAACAAAAACTTTTGCACAAATGAGTGGTGGCGAACAGCAACTCACTATCATAGCACGCGCTCTTACCCAACAACCTGAATATATAGTAATGGACGAGCCTACTTCTGCACTCGATTTTTGGCAACCAACTAAAGGTGCTACAACAAGTGAAAGGCTTTGCAAACTAAAGATATAGGTATTATTCTTTCTACTCACAATCCCGACCACGTTTTTATTTGCAATTCAAAAAGTGGCTGTAGTGAAAAACAATACTATAGCCGCAATTGGCACTCCCGATGAGGTAATGACTGAAGCTTTTGCTAAAAGACCTCTACGAGATAGATATTAAGATTATTAATCAAAAAACAGAAAGATATGTTTCCCATTGTAATAATTGGTATGGGTCCTGGCAACCCTGAGGCTGCTTACCTTAGCAGCTAAAAATGCCCTTGAGGAAGCCGATGTTATCCTCTTTGATTGTATGCCCGATGATACGCTGCTGAAAACCTTTCAGTTTAAGGGGTGAAATCATTGCTATCGATAAGAAACCTGACCCTACAGCTATGTTGGCTGCAATGGAAGAGCATTACCGCGCAGGCAAAAAGTATGCCGACTAAAGCCTGGTGATGCGCTGATTTTCAACGGAACAGGCAAGAAATACGGGCTCTAAAAGCTAAAGGCATCGACTTTCGTTTGATACCTGGTATTACTGCCTCGTGCGCGGCTGTTAACATTTTTGCAGTACCCATTACTGAAATGGACGAAAGCGATGTATCGGTAAATTTCGTATATCACGACAATGAAACAAACCATCAACAACTAAAAGACTTGGCTGGTATACTGAAATATGGCAGTACAATACATATTTACTTTGCTGATACTGACTGCATAGGGCGAATTGCAGAGATTATCACCTCAGCAGGAGTAACTCCTGATATGTCGGTAGTGGTTGCTTCGCGCATTTCGGCTAAAGACGAAACTTCTGTAAAAAACTACTTTAGGTAAGGTAGAAGCTACTTTGCGCTCTTTTGGATATGAAGCGCCCTATGCTGTTCATCGTAGGTAAATATGTGAAATACTCTCAAAAACAGATTATACCCTTAGATAATTTGCTAATTAACAAATTATCTAATTAATAATTTTATATCGTTATGCTTGCATATTCACAACCTTTTTGTATCTTTGCAGCACAAAAGGGAGCTTATGCAAGCTCTCTTTTTAGGTAGCGTTATGCAACATACAACATAACACATTAATAATTAATAATTAATAATTAACCATTAATAATGAAACGTTTAGTATTTACAATTGCTTTGCTTTCAACAGCTATGCAGGCTCAAGAAAAATAAAAGACTCGGTAGCTGAAAAAGCATTACGACTTGCAAGAGGTAACCATCTTCGGAAACCAAACGAAAAGGTAACATTCATACCACCCAAAAACTGCAAGCTTCTACGCTTCAAAACAACAACAAAACCAATGTAGTAGATGCTCTCAACCTACTTCCTGGGGTAAGCATTTCACAGTTTGGGGCACGCAATGAAGGTAGTATCTTAGTACGTGGGTTCGACAACCGCCATACTCCTGTATATTACGATGGAATTCCTATCTATGCCCCTTACGATGGCAATTTTGACCTTAGTCGCTTTCTTACCTACGACTTAGGGAGTATTTCGGTGAAAAAGGTTTAGTATCTGTAAAAATACGGAGCAAACGCTATGGGAGGTGCTGTGAATATTGTATCACGTAGCCCTGAAAAAGAATTAGATTTCAATGGTACTTCGGGGGTTGGTTTTGCTGATGGTGCAGGAGTAAATTCTTATTTTACAGGGCTAAACGTAGGTACTCGCCAAAATAAATATTACGCTATGGTATCGGGCTCGTTCAACAAACGTGAAAACTTTGTGCTCTCTAAAGATTTTGAGCCTACACGCTGCAAAACATAGGAAAACGTCGTAATTCTGCTGCTTTTTGATAAGAAAAATAAGTGCTAAGTTTGGTTATACTCCTAACCAAACTGACGAATACGCTTTGGGTTTTGTAAACCAACAAGCTAATAAAAGATATTGCACCAAGTGCTGATATGGCGAGGTAATAGCAGCTGGCGAAGCTATCCTATTTACAACAAAACAAGCTTGTATGCTAAAACTAAAACAAAAATAGCTCGTGAAACTTTTGTGTATTTTACAGGTTATTACGACAAGTATTACAATGAAATGCACCAATATGACGATGATACTTATACAACAATGAATAGCTCTGAAATCCTTTTTACATTCCGCAGTATCTATGACGATTATTCATTGGGTAGTATTCTTACTTTCAGTACACAAGCAATTAATCGCAACGCTATCACACTTACTATTAACGAAAAATACGACCACCACAAAGAACACAATGCCGAAATTGCTGCTAATCCTGCTATTGGTCAGATTAGAGAAGGTGAACCGAACAATCTTATAAAGACAACACCCTTTATGTAGGTTTGGAAGATGTTATCACCCTTACCGATTGGTTAAACGCAGTAGTAGGCGCTTCATACAACCAACGTAAAAATATTTTTAGCTCAAGACTATGGCACTCATTACTTAACAGGAGTGCGCAATGTATTATGATGATTTCCCTAGCGGCAGCGATAGTGCATTGATTTTTAGGGGCGGACTTATATTCATAGCCTATTAAAAATCAACAAATTACCCTATCAGCTTCTAAACGCTCTCGTTTTGCTTCTCAAAAAGAACGTTACTCAAGTAGATTTGGTGGGCAAGTACCTAATCCTGACCTAAAATCAGAATATACTCTTGCCTATGACCTTAGCTATACAGGCAATATATTAGAAAACAAATTGCAATATGAGTATCTGCCTTTATAAATAATGTAACCAATGCCATTTTATGAACTCACTGTGGGGGTAGATAGTAGTGGTAGAAATATAATATATAATACCAACCTCGGTAAGGCACTCTATCAAGGTTTTTGAAGCGGGTGTAGGCTATGCTCCTATTAAATATTTCTCTTTTGGAGCTAATTACAGCTTTATAGAAATGAAAGACCAAACCCAAAACAGCAATTTGAAACTTACCAATGTGCCTAAATACAAACTAGTAGGTTTTGCAACTATTTCTATACCTGAAATCAGAACTAAACTACACCTAAATACTGAAACTTACGGCAAACGTTACCTAAATAGTCAGGGTGATGAAGCTCCTGATTTTACACTTGTAAATACCAAACTCAATGTAACTCTTTACAAAGGATTAGAGTTTAACTTCGGTGTAAACAACCTTTTGGACAGAAATTATTATTGGGTTGCTGGTTTAGCCCTACAAGCAGGACGCAATTTTTATAAGTGGTTTATCTTATAATTTCTAAGATTTTGTTTTACTCTTAATAAAAATGCTTTGGTAGCATTTTATCAAAGCATTTTTTTCAATGAAAATCATTTAAATACTAATTATATATACAATGAAAAAGATTTTTAAATATGTATCGTTTGTAGCTATCAGCATCGCTTTGGCTACTGCTTGTGAAAAAGTTGATGAAAGTGCTTTTGCCTAATATTCGCTTTGAAACTAAGTACCGATGATGGAAGTGAAAAAGCTGTAGTACTTACACTTGAAAAAGGAAAAGTTTTTCCTCGAAGCAAAGCAAGATAGCGGTAAGGGAGGCAATAATCAAGGAGGTGGTAAAGGCAACAAACAAAGTGAGTGACAAAGGTAATAATCAAGGAGGTGGTAAAGGCAAAAAGATGCTGCTCTACAAGTATTACTATCATTTCGGGCAGTAGTGATTACAGTATAAAATCACTTAATGAAGCTGTGGCTACTGTTTCTCTAAAAATATGAGTGTAGTAATAAAAAGCTATAGAAGTAGGTACTACTACGTAGTAGTAACCGATAATTACACTAAAGCAAACCAAAGAAATAGGTGTAAAAGTAACTACGCCTAAACAAGGCGGCAACCTATAGTGGAGGCAAAAGGCGGTAAAAAGAATTAAGAAGTTTGCTTTTTATAGAATAAGATTTTTGTTTTTTTACTCTTGATAAAAATGCTTTGGTAATCATCTATCAAAGCATTTTTTATTATATTTGCAGCGTATTACAGCCTCATATAGTTTCCGATGAAGAATTATTTATTTTTATGTATTGCTTTCTTGCTAATAGTAAGTTGCAATAATACCCTAAAAACAAACAGAAAACGTTTCTGCCGAAAAATATCTCTTACCGATATGGCAGGGGCGCAAAGTGCTAGTACCCAAAAAGCATTAGCAAGGCTTTTATAGACCGCACCTCAGTGCATCTAGTCTATGCACTCGATACCTTATTACCTGTAAAATAGGGTGTTTAACTACAACAAATCCGATACCTCAAAAGAGCTTTTACGAAGGAAAACCCTACGTAATTGGCACCCCCATAGAGGAGATTATCAAACTGCGCCCAGAGGTAATACTACTCACCGTATCGCTACAAACAGAAGCCGAACGAGCTAAAGAAATAGAAAAAGCTGATATTTTGCAAGAAAAACAAAAATACCTGTAGTACTATTCAGTGGCGATTTTTGAGCAATACACCCAAGCCCTTACGCTCTTAGGAACGCTTTTGCACAAAAGAACAAGAAGCAAAAGAACTCAACGCTTTTGATTGAAAAGTATTGCTATAGCATTCCAAAAGTGGTAGCTACCATACCCGAAAACAAACGCAAAAACTATCTATTATGCCGAAGGTATGGAATGGGTTGCAAACCGAACCGCCTACTTCATTGCACAGCTATCTTATCAACTACACGGGGGTAAAAACATTGCCGAAGTAGAGCTGCTCCCTGGTAAAGGCAAAACCAACGTATCTATTGAACAGATATACCGCTGGGATCCTGATATGATACTAGTATGGTCGGGTAATTTTGACGATTTATACAGCTATAAGGCTATTCGTAAAGAAAAAAATATGGCAACAGCTACGGGCTGTGAAAGAGAACCAAGTATACCAAGTGCCTTGGCGCCCCTTTGGCTGGATAGACCGCCCACCTGGTTTAGATCGTGTGATGGGAAGTATATGGCTGGCAAGCCTCACTTACCCCGATTGCTTTAGAGCTGATATAGTGCCTATTACTCAAGAGTTTTTCAAGAAATTTTTACCATTATGATATGGATTATATAGAAACAAGAGAAATTATTTCAGCACAAATAACTATTGATAATTGAGAAATTAATTAACTAAAAACATTCATACAATGAAAATAACAGAATTAGAACCAAAACAATTATGGGCGAACTTTGCCAGCCTGAATGCTGTACCTCGCCCTTCAAAAGAGCGTAATTGCTTTTTATGGTGGCTTTTGGTAAAAGTTTAGGGCTTGATACTTATCAGGACAGAAACAGGTAACGTGATTATCAAAAACCTGCTTCAGCAGGTATGGAAAAACTCGAAAAACGGTAGTACTACAATCACACCTCGATATGGTACACCACAATGATACTGTATTCGACTTCAGTACTGAAGGTATCAAAATGCTAATTGATGGCGATTGGGTACGTGCCGAAGGTACAACTCTTGGTGCTGATAATGGTATAGGGGTAGCAAGCATTATGGCTATCTTGCAAAGCAAAGATATTGCACACCCTGCTATTGGAAGCCCTTTTCACTATTGATGAAGAGACTGGTATGACAGGGGCTAAGGGATTGAAAGGGGCTTACTATCAGGAGCTTACCTGCTAAACTTAGATACTGAAGAAGATGACGAGATAGATATAGGTTGCGCTGGTGGGGTGGATGTATCGGCTTTTTAGAGAATACGATACAGTACCCTCCCTGCAGAAGCTGTGGCTTATACCTTATCGGTGAAAGGACTACACGGCGGTCATAGCGGTATGGACATTCACAAAGGTTATGCCAACGCCAACAAACTAATGAATAGGTTGTTATTTACTTGCGCTGAAAAGTTTGACTTGCACATTGCTGAAATAGACGGCGGCGGACTTAGGAATGCTATCCCTCGTGAAAGAGTGTTGCCATTATCACTATAGATAAAAAGAGGAAGATGCTTTCAAAAAGAGATAGCACAGCTTACAAGGATTTACAACACAGATTTTCAGTAACCGAACCTACCCTAAGTGTACTTCTGGCTCCTACTGTTTTTGCCTGAAAGGGTAATGGAAGTAGAGGAACAGCAAAGATATATTGCAGAGCTATTTATGCTGCTTTCAATGGGGTATACAAAAATGGAGTCAATCCATAACCGACCTGTGGAAACGAGGTAACAACAGTAGCAAGGGTACAACTAAAAAGACGGCAGAGTGAATGTATGTTGCCTTACACGCTCGGCTTCCGAAACTTCTAAATACGACTTGGCTGATACCATTAGAGCTGCTTTTGAATTAGCTGGCTTTGAGGTGAGAATATACAGGTGAGTTACCCAGGTTGGGGCCGAAAGTAGATGCTGAAATACTGAAAAATTGTAAAAGAGCAGTACGAAACCCTTTTTCGGTGAAACGCCACAAGTAGTAGCGTGCCACGCAGGTTTAGAAATGTGGTATTTTTCGGGCCTCACTACCCCACTATGGAAATGGTAAAGTTTTGGACCTACTATCAAAGGCGCACTCACCTGCCGAAAAAGTAAACATTGCTTCAGTACAAAAATTCTGGAAGTTCTTGCTGTCTATATTGCAAAATATACCCGTTAAATAGTAAATAATCAGCTTTTTATAACTGAATATCTATCGCTCATACTCGTAAAAACGTATGAGCGATATTTTTCTAATCAATTTATAGGAAACTTTTTGTTTATTAAGTGTTTTTGTAGTACCTTTGCCCCCGATTTAGAAAAACAACAAATGGATTTAATTAAACTTTCTATTAAACGTCCCAGCGTCCTGATTGTAATGCTAACGCTGTTACTATTAGGGGCTTTTATTCTTATAAATTATTAAACTACGAACTTATCCCCTAAGTTTGAAGTGAATGTAGTAACTATCTCTCACTATTTATCCCGGTGCCTCACCTTCTGAAGTTGAGAGTACAGTTACTAAGAGGATTGAAAGATGCGGTATCTGCCTTGGAAAATATCAAGAAAGGTACAATCGTATTCGTATGAAAGCCTTTCGGGTGGTAGTGGTACAACTTACCAATGATGCCAATGTAGATAATACCCTCAATGAGGCACAGCGTAAGATTAACGCTATCCGTGACAATTTGCCCACCGATGCCAAAAGAACCTTCACTTAGCAAATTCTCTCTCTCTGATTTGCCTATCGTTTCTATTGGGGTAACCTCTAAACTCTCTTCAGCAAGAGCTTTACGATTTGGTAGATAAGAAAATACAACCTGAACTATCACGTGTGCCTGGGGTGGCACAAGTGGAATATCATCGGGGGCGCAAGCGTGAAATACGGTAAATATTGATGCTAAAAATTGGAAGGTTATGGTATTTCTATTGGGCAAATACAACAGCTCATTGCAGCTTCCAACTTAGAGATACCCGCAGGTAAAATTAAAACACGTGAGAATAGCACCTCTATACGTTTGTTAGGGTAAAATTCAAGATGTAGCACAGTTGCGTAATCTTACCTTAGCTTCAAAAATGGAATAGAAATACGACTTTCGGATGTGTGCTGTGCAAGATACTGAAGAGGCTGAAAATAGCGCGTATAGACCAAGAAAATACGCTCTTATTACAAGTTCTTAAACAAACTGATGCCAATGCGGTATCGGTGAGCGAGTTGGTACGCAAGAAAATGGAACAAGTAGAGCAAACTTATAAAAATGAAGGTGTAAAAAATGTTATTGGCAGAAGATACCAGCGAGTTACCCTACACGCTGCCAATTCAGTAATGTTCGACCTTGTTTTGGCTATCGTATTGGTGGCTGTGGTGATGTTCTTCTTCTTTGCACAGCTTGCGCAACGCCCTTATCGTAATGGTATCTATCCCTACCTCACTTATTGCTGCCTTTATAGGTATGTATTTCTTCGGCTTTACACTGAACTTGATGAGCTTAGTAGCCCTTTCGTTAGTAGTAGGTATTTTTGGTGGATGACGCTATTGTGGTGCTTGAGAATATACACCGCCATATGGAAATGGGCAAAAATAAAGTTCGCGCAGCCTTCGATGGTTCAAAAAGAAATCGTACTAACGGTTATGGCGATTACTTTGGTAATTGTGGTGTTTCGTGCCTATTTCTATTGGTAACTCTATAGTAGTGAATATTGTGCGCGAGTTCT